>Ga0222429_100013_pt1 | contig 694042 bp, 664 predicted proteins | sample 1B50Ametagenome_FD_182475 | JGI IMG/M metagenome (GOLD analysis project Ga0222429, IMG submission 182475) | Enriched microbial communities from leaf-cutter ant dump, University of Wisconsin, Madison, United States - 1B50A (version 2) | ecosystem: Environmental > Terrestrial > Nest > Insects... | reverse complement strand
CCTTCTCGGTGGTGCTGCTGGTGCCCAGCTGGGCCTCGGCCGGCAATGCCCTGCTCACCCTCAACGGCGCCTGGCACAAGGTGCGCGACGACGCGGTGCTGCGCTTCATGGCGCTGGCGGCGATCTTTTACGGCATCACCACCTTCGAGGGCTCGTTCATGGCCATCCGCGCCGTCAACTCGCTCAGCCACTATACCGACTGGACCATCGGCCACGTGCACGCCGGAGCGCTGGGCTGGGTGGCGATGATCACCTTCGGCTCGCTCTATTCCATCGTGCCGTCCATGTTCAAGCGCGAGCGCATCTACTCGCAGAAGCTGGTGGAGCTGCACTTCTGGTTCGCGCTGTCGGGCACCGTGGTCTACGTCTTCGCCATGTGGAACTCGGGCGTCATCCAGGGCCTGATGTGGCGCACCTATGACGAGAGCGGCAACCTCACCTATTCGTTCATCGACAGCCTCGTGGCCATGCACCCCTACTATATCGCCCGGGCCTTCGGCGGCCTGCTGTTCCTGCTGGGCGCCCTTACCGCCCTCTACAACGTCATCATGACCATCCGCATGCCGGCGGTGACCGATCCGGGCGCCAGCGGCCAGGATTTGCCCGCCCGGCCGGCGCTGCAGGCAGGAGAATAAAAGCATGTTCCGCTTTCACTACAGCCTCGAGCGCAGCGCCATCGGCCTCGTGGGGTTCATCATCCTCGTGGCCTCCATCGGCGGGCTCGTGGAGATCGCGCCGCTCTTTACCATCGACGAGACGGTGGAGCAGGCCGACGACATGCGCGTCTATACGCCGCTCGAAGTGGCCGGCCGCAACATCTATATCCGCGAAGGGTGCTATGCCTGCCACAGCCAGATGATCCGCACGCTGGGCGACGAGGTCGACCGCTACGGCCCCTATTCGCTGGCGGTGGAAAGCTCCTACGACCATCCCCAGCTCTGGGGCTCCAAGCGCACCGGGCCGGACCTGGCGCGGCTGGGCAACAAATATTCGGACGCCTGGCACACCGCGCACCTCTACAACCCGCGCGACCTGGTGCCCGAATCCAAGATGCCGGCCTATCGCTGGCTGCTGCGCGATCCCCTGCGCATCGACGATCTGGGCGATCACCTCAGGGCGCTGCGCGCCGTGGGCGTGCCCTATAGCGACGAGCAGATCGCCAATGCCACGCAGGACGCCTACGGCCAGGCCAACCCCGACAGCCCCGAGGCTTCGGGCGTGGCCGAGCGCTATGGCGACGTCACCAATATCCGCACCTTCGACGGCGAGCCGGGACGGCTGACCGACATGGATGCGCTGGTGGCCTATCTGCAGGTGCTGGGCACGTTGACCGACGTGGCCCATGTCGCGGAAGTGACGGAGACGGAATGATGCCTTTCGATCATGACACCGTGGTGGGGTTCGCCAAATCCTTCGGCCTCATCTACCTCGTGGTGCTGAGCCTCATCTGCCTGGTCTGGACCTACTGGCCCTCCAACCGGAAGACATTCGAAGAGGCGGCCAGCCTGCCCTTGCGTGAGGAGGAAGACCGGCCATGGCGCTGAAGAAGGAACGCGACAAGTTCTCCGGCCAATTGACCACTGGCCATGAGTGGAACGGCATCAAGGAGCTCAACACCCCGGTGCCGCGCCTGCTCTGGGCCTTTCTCATCTGCACGACGCTGTTTGCCGTCGGCTGGACGGTGCTCATGCCGAGTTGGCCGGGCATCAACTCCTATTTCCGCGGCCTGCTCGGCGCCGACCAGCACCAGTCGGTGCGCGCCGCCGTCGCCGAGGCCGAGGCCCTGCGCGCCGGCTGGACCGAGCGCGTCGCCACCGAGGATTTTGCCAGCCTGCAGGCCGACGACGCCATCATGGACATCGTGCGGCGCGACGGCCATCGGCTCTTTGGTGACAACTGCCTCGCCTGCCACGGCGCCGAGGGCCTGGGCAATCGGGGTTTCCCCAATATCGCGCAGTCGCCGATGATGTGGGGCGACGATCCAGACACCATCGCCGAGACCATCCGCGTCGGCATCAATTCGGTGCACCCCGAGACGCGCTACGCGCAGATGCTGGCCTTCGGCAAGGACCAGATGCTGGACGGCACGCAGATTTCGCTGCTGGCCGACTATCTCACCCAGCTCGACGGCCCCACCGTGCTCAGCGCCGAGCAGCAGGAGGAGGCGCAGACGCTGTTCGCCGACAATTGCGCCGGCTGCCATGGCGACGACGCCATGGGCATGGTGGAAAGCGGCGCGCCCAACCTCACCGATGCGTTCTGGATTTACGGTGGCGACCGCGCCACCATCCGCCAGTCCATCTATAACGGCCGCCAGGGCACCATGCCGGCCTGGGAGGGGCGTCTTACCCCGGCCCAGATCCGCCTGCTGACGCTCTACGTGCTCGACCTGCGGGGTGAGACGCTGTGACGGTGACGCCCAGACCGGAAGCCGGACGCAGGCGCCTGCCGCTCGGCTGGCTGATCGGCCTGGGCATTGTCGCCGTCCTGCTGCTGGCCAATGCCCATCTGGTCTATGTCGCCTTCAGCTCGCAACCGCAATGCATCGACCACCTCAAGCTGCCCGATGGCAGCGGCACCCATTTCCGTGCCGCCAAGTCGGGCTGCTAGCCATGTCCCGCGCCGCAACCCCCGATCGGAACAACCCATGACCCAGGACATCGACGTTCTTCCGCCCCATGAGCCGCCGCTGCGCCGCGCCGTCAACCACGGCCGCGATCTGGCCGCCACCGCGCCGCTGGGCTGGCTGGCCGCCGGCTGGCGCGACCTGTGGGACCGGCCGGGGCTCAGCCTCGCCTATGGCCTCGGGGTAACGCTGGTTTCCTATGGCGTCATCTACGCCATGGTGGCGTTCGACTGGGTGCAGGTGCTGTTTCCGGCGCTGGCCGGCTTTCTCGTGGTCGGCCCGGTGCTGGCCACCGGGCTTTACGAAAAGAGCCGGCGGCTCGCGGCCGGCCAGCCGCTGACGCTGGGCAACATGCTGCTGCCGCAGCACGGCATGCACGTCTTTTTCGTCGGCGCGGTGCTGGTGACGCTGATGCTGGCCTGGATGCGCGCCGCCGTGCTCATCTATGCGCTGTTCTTCGGCTGGCGCGCCTTTCCCGGCTTCGACCATATCGTGGAAATGCTGTTCACCACCACGCCGGGCCTGATGATGCTGCTGGTCGGCACCGCCATCGGGGGCCTGTTTGCCGCCTTCTCCTTTGCCATCGGCGCCTTTTCCGTGCCCATGGTGCTCGACCGCAAGGTCGACGCCTTCTCGGCCATGGGCCTGTCGCTCTCCTACGTCACCAACAATTTTCCCGCCACGCTGATCTGGGCGGCGCTGGTCGTGCTGCTGATCCTGGTCGGCATCGCCACCGGCCTCGTGGGCCTCATCCTCATCTTCCCGCTGCTCGGCCACGCCACCTGGCACGCCTATGCGGCGGTGAGGGGGAGTGATGACGACTAGAGCGTTGCAGGGTCCAGCGGCAGCGTCGGTCGGCGCCCCCTCCCCCCTGCGGGGAGGACTGCGGAGGGAGTGCTTCGGCTCATGAACAGCCCCCTTCGCTCACCCCCCTGCACCCCCGCCCCCACGGCATGGCCCGCCGCCGTCCACCCCACCGGGCTCCCCCCGGGCCCGACCCGGGGGCCAGCGCGCGAGCCCCAGCCGCCTGCGTTCGGGGACAGTGCCCCCCGGGTCAAGCCCGGGGGCAGCATCGCGTGCGGGATAGCACCGGCTGCACACCGCCACCCCACCCCACCGTCATTCCCGCGCAAGCGGAAACCCCTGTTCAGCTCCAGCGCCACCCCCACCACGGCGTCATTCCCGCGAAAGCGGGAACCTCTGTTCACCTCCAACACCACCCCCACGCGCGGGCACACCCAACTCCAGCCCGCCGCCCACCCCACCGGGCTGCCCCCGGGCCTGACCCGGGGGCCGGCGCGTGAGCCCCTGCCGCCTGCGTTCGGGAACAGCGCCCCCCGGGTCAAGCCCGGGGGCAGCACCGTGTTCGGGAAAGCAGTTTCATCCGGCCCCTCCTCCCCCCAAGGCACCCGGCCATGAGTTGCTGCGTGCCCCCGCCCGCCTTTGCCGATGTGGCGGCCGGCGGCCCCAATCGGGGGCCGTCGGACAATGAGGTGCGCCTGGCCAGCCGGGCGCTGGGCGAGGGGTTGCGCCAATCGGATTTTTCGGTGCCCGCGGTACATTGCGGCGCCTGCATCCGCACCATCGAAACCGCGCTCGACGCCGTGCCCGGCATCGTCTCGAGCCGCGTCAACCTCTCGAGCAAGCGCGTCACCGTGCGCTGGCGCGACGCGGGGGCGCTGCCGCCCATGGTGCGGCGGCTGGTGGAACTGGGCTACGAGCCGGTGCTGTTCTCGCTCGAAAGCGCGGCGCGCGACACGGGCCTTGCCGCCCTCATCCGCGCGCTGGCGGTGGCCGCCTTCTGCTCGATGAACATCATGATGTTTTCCGGCTCGGTATGGGCCGGAGCCGATGGGCCGACGCGCGACGTGCTGCACTGGATCTGCGCCGGGCTGACGCTGCCGGCGCTGCTTTATTCCGGCCGCGTCTTTTACGCCTCCGCCTGGGCGGCGCTCAAGGCGCGGCGCACCAATATGGACGTGCCGATCACCGTGGGCATCCTGCTCGCCTTCGCCCTCAGCTTCTACGACACCGTGTTTTCCGGCGAGCGGGTCTATTACGACGCCGTGGCCTCGCTGATCTTTTTCCTCCTCATCGGCCGCACGCTCGACCATGCCATGCGCGAGCGGGTGCGCACCGCCGTCACCGGGCTGGCGCGGCTGGCCCCGGCCGGGGCGCTGGTGCTCGACCGCGAAGCCGGCCCGGCCTTCCTGCCGCTCGATGAAATCGCGCCCGGCGCCACCATCGCCGTGCCGGCCGGCGAGCGCGTGCCGCTCGATGGCGACGTGCTCGAAGGCCGCAGCGCCCTCGACAAGAGCCTGCTCACCGGCGAAAGCCTCGCCGAGCCGGTGGGGCCAGGCCAGAGCGTGCCGGCGGGCGCCCTCAACACCACCGCGCCCCTCACCCTGCGCACCACGGCGGACGCGCGCAATTCGACGCTGAGCCGCCTCGTGCAACTGCTCGACGATGCCGAGGCCAGCCGCAACCGCTACCGGCGCATCGCCGACCGCGCCGCCGCCTGGTATTCGCCGGTGGTGCACCTGGCCGCCCTCGCGGCCTTTGCCGGCTGGATGGTGGTCAACGGCAATCTGCACGACGCCGTCACCGTGGCCATCGCCGTGCTCATCATCACCTGCCCCTGCGCGCTGGGGCTGGCCGTGCCGATGGTGCAGGTCATGGCGGCGCGACGCCTGTTCGAGGCCGGCATCCTGGTCAAGGACGGTTCGGCGCTGGAGCGGCTGGCCGAGGTCGATACGGTGGTGTTCGACAAGACCGGCACGCTGACCACGGGGCTCGCCACCCCCATCGCCCTCAGCGGCACGCCCGAGACGCTGGCGCTGGCCGCCGGGCTCGCCGCCCGCTCGCGCCACCCCTACTCCCTCGCCATCGCCCAGGCCTTCCGGCAGGACGGCGCCGAGGACTGGCAGGCGGTCGCGGATCACCCCGGCCTCGGCGTCGAGGCGCGGCTGGATGGCCACGTCTATCGGCTCGGGCGCGTCGGCTGGTCGGGGCCGGAAAATACCGGCGAGGCCCGCTCGGTGCTGTCGCGCGACGGCGTGCCGCTGGCCGCGTTCACCTTCGAGGACCATTTGCGGCCCAATGCGGTGCAAAGTGCCAACGCTCTGCTGACCAATGGCTATCGTCTGGAGCTGTTGTCAGGCGATCGGCCGGCGCTGGTGGAAAAGCTCGCGGCGCGCCTCGACATGGCCGGCTCCGGCGGCCTCATGCCGCAGGACAAGCTCGAGCGCATCGTCGCACTGGAGGCCGAAGGGCGGCGCGTGCTGATGGTGGGCGACGGGCTCAACGACACCCCCGCCATGGCCCGGGCGCACGTCTCCATGGCCCCGGCGACGGCCGCCGACATCGGTCGCAACGCCGCCGATTATGTGTTTCTGCGCAATGATTTGGGCGCGGTGCCGCAGGCCCTTTCCATTGCCCGCGAGGCGCAGCGGCTGGTGGGGCAGAACCTGCTGCTGGCGCTGCTCTACAACGCCATCGCGCTGCCCATCGCCGTTGCCGGGCTGGTCAATCCGTTCCTCGCGGCGGTGGCCATGTCGGCCTCCTCGGTGGTGGTGGTGCTCAACGCGCTGCGCCTCGGCTGGCACCCGCTGCGGCGCCGGCCCCGCCCTCGGCAAGCGGAGGCGACGGCGTGAACGATTTCTTCTATCTCATTCCGATCTCTATCGTTTTGGGCCTCGCCGGGCTGATCGTCTTTCTCTGGACCCTGCGCAATGGCCAGTATGACGACCTCGACGGCGCCTCCGAGCGCATTCTCTACGACGAGGACCGGCCGCGCCGCGACGCCGCCCTCGATCCGGGCCGCGACGACCCGAAAAGCTGAGCGCCGGGGCCGCTCCAGGAGTTTTTTCATTGACCCAATTCATTGCCGCGCTTGTGCTTTTCCTGGCCTTGCATTCGGTGCCGGCCATTCCGGCGATCCGCCAGCGCCTTATCGACACGCTGGGGCGGCGCAATTACCTCGTCGTCTATTCGCTGGTTTCCATCGCCGCGCTGGCCTGGGTGTTCTACGCCGCGCTGGCGCTCGACTATGTGGAGCTGTGGCCGCCGGCGGCGTGGCAGGCACATCTGGCCATGTCGCTGGTGCCCATCGCTTTTTTCCTGCTCATTGCCGGGCTTATCAGCCCCAACCCGGCTTCGGTGAGTTTTCGGCGCGGCGACGATGCGCCCGGCGCCATCGTGGCGATCACCCGGCATCCGGTGCTGTGGGGATTTTTCCTGTGGGCCGCCGGCCATATCGTCGCCAATGGCGACCTGCGCGCCCTGCTGCTGTTCGGGGCGCTGGCGGTCTTTGCGCTTGTCGGCATCCTGATGACCGAGCGGCGCAGCCGCAAGCGTCTCGGCCCCGCCTGGGCGGCCATCGAAAAGACCAGCAGCGTCATCCCCTTCGCGGCGATCGTTACCGGACGCGCCCGGCTGCGGGTCGACCGCGACATGCTGATCGCCGTGGCCGCGGCGGCCATTCTCACCGCCTGGCTGCTGGGAGGCGGCCATGCGGCGCTGTTCGGGGCCGATCCGCTGGCCATGGCGACGCTGTGACCAATCAGCGGCTGTTTGCGCTGGCGCAAGGCGGCGCCGGCCCCACCCGCTTAGGTTTGCCGGTGGCAGCGACCAATCCGCGCGCTCGGCGCGTGGCCACTGGACCTTGCCGGCAAACTTCCCGATAGGGGAAAGCATGAAGACAGGCCCCTACGACGATACCCTTGCCCGGCCGCGTGACAGCGCCCCGCCGGCGCGCGCCGCGCGTCCGATGCGCGCCGCCACCCGCCAGCTGCTGGCCGTTTGCGGCTTCATCCTCGTGGGCATCGGTGCGCTGGGCGTGGTGCTGCCGGTCCTGCCGACCACGCCGTTTCTCATCGCCGCGGCGGCCTGTTTCTCGCGCTGCTCGCCGCGTTTCGAGGCGTGGCTGGTCAACCATCCGGCCTTCGGGCCCTCGGTGCAGGCGTGGCGCCGCCACCGGGCGATCCCCAAAAAGGCCAAGCTGCTCGCCGTCACCGCCATGGTCCTCAGCTATGCGGTGCTGCTGACCAGCGGCGCCAGGCCTGTGGTCCTCGTCGTCGTTGCCCTCAGCCTGCTGGCGTGCGGCAGCTATGTGCTGAGCCGGCCTTCCGCCTGAGGCGGGCCGGCCCCTGCTGCGGCGGCGATAGCCAAGTTTTTGCGCTTCTGGCACCATGGGCGGGTTGCGGCGCCCCCTCCGGCACGATAGGGCGTCGGCAGGCAGCAGGTGACCCATGGCGAAACCCCGATCCTTTGTCAGCGCGCGCATCGTCGCCGAACGCGCCGGCGTGTCGCGTTCGGCGGTGTCGCGCACCTTCACCAACGGCGCCAGCGTCTCGGCGGAGACGCGCCGCAAGGTGCTCGAGGCGGCCGGGGCGCTGGGCTATCACGTCAACCATCTGGCGCGGGGCCTGCGCGAGCGCAGCAATATCGTCTGCCTCGTGGTCTCGGACATGACCACGCCGATCCGGGCGCGCATGGTCGACGTCATGACCCGCAAGCTGCAGGCCGCCGGCTGGGTCACCATGGTCATCAACACCGAGACCGACGCCGAGAGCGCCTCCGAAGCGCTGCGGCAGACCCTCAACTATCGCGCCGACGCCACGGTGGTGCTCTCGGGCACGCCGCCCGCCTCGCTGATCGAGACGTGCCTCGCTAATGGCCAGCAGGTGGTGCTGATCAATCGCGACGACCAGCTCATGGGCTCGAGCAATCTGGGGGTGGACAACGCGCTGGCCGGCCGCGAGGCGCTGTTCCTGTTGCAACGAGCCGGCTGCCAGCGGCTGGGGCTCATCACCTCCAATGCCGGCACGGCGAGCCTAGTGGAGCGCGAGCGGGTTTTCGTCGACATCGCGCGCGCCCAGGGGGTCGAGGTGACCGTGACCGAGGCGGGGCCGACCGCCTACCAGTCGGGGGCCGATGCGGCGCGGCGCGTCTTCGGCCGCTCCAACGGCCCCGATGGCGTCTTCTGCGTCACCGATCTCCTGGCGCTGGGCTTCATGGACGTGGCGCGGGCGGAATTCGGGCTGCGCGTCCCGCAGGATCTGTGCATCATCGGCTTCGACGACATCGAGCAGGCCGCCTGGCACGCCTATCAGCTGACCACTTTTGCACAGCCGCTGTCGATCATGGTCGACCATGTCGTGGCGCTGCTGCGCAACCCCGAGGAGGCCACGGCGGAACGGCGGTTTTTCGAGCCGGTGCCGGTGTGGCGCCGCTCGGTGCGGGCGGGACCGAACGGCGCCGGCTGAGCTTGCACACGCGTGCAATCTGAAAACCGTCATCAAACCGTTACGCGGCCAAACTAACAAGACAGTCGATTTTTTTGGCGAATGCACTTGTGTGCACGCGTCATCCGGTGTTGTCTTGTCGCTAGGCTCGCCATGAGCGGATCGCAGCAACCCGGCAACAAGATTGGGTGCGCCTTCCCTCCGCGTGTCGCAACAGGGAGGAGGCCCATGAGGCGGGCGAGTCGGTGCCGATCCCGGCTCGCCATCCGGTCAGGACGACCGCACGCTGCCTCCGCAATCGGCTTTGGAAGCGCGGCGGCCCGATCCGGCCGCCTAGATGGGAGACTGACATGAAACGTCGCGCGTTTATGATCTCGGCAGCCGGCACCGCCGCCGGCATGGTGCTGTTGCCCCGCCTGTCCTTCGCCGAGGAAGGCCGGATCGACTGGTACACCAGCTCGGACCAGAACATCCTCGATTTCTGGACCAATGTGGTGCAGCCGAAATTCGAGGCGGCCAATCCCGGCATCACGCTCAACCTCGTCGATGGCGGCGACAGTGCCGGCCTGCAGGCGCTTGCCGACCGGGCGCTGGCGGCGCTGGGCACCGACGCCGATCCGCAGGCCGATTTCTTCGAGGGCTTTGACGCGCGGCTGCCGGTCGGCGCCCGCGAAAAGGGCCTGTGGGTGGACTTCTCCAAGGAGAACCTGTCCAACTATTCCAAGATCAACCCGCTCGCCTTCGAGATCGACAATCTGCGCGAGAACCTGCCCTATCGCGGTTCGCAGGTGCTGCTGGCCTACGACACCACCAAACTGTCGGCGGACGACGTGCCCAAGACCTGGGACGATCTGGTCGCCTGGATCAAGGCCAATCCCGGCGAGTTCATCTACAACCGTCCCAACAAGGGCGGCGCGGGCGGCAATTTCGTGCGCCGGGCCGTCTATGCGGCGAACGGCAACGACCCCACGCTGTTCTCCATCGACGGCTATACCGACGAGAAGGCCAAGGAACTGCTCGATCCCGCCTGGGCGATCCTCAACGATCTGGCGCCCTCGATGATGGATGGCGGCGCCTATACCTCGGGCAACACGCAGTCGATCCAGCTGCTCGGCCAGGGCGCCGTCACCATGGTGCCGGCGTGGTCGGACCAGGCCATCCAGGCCATCGACCAGGGCGCGCTGCCCGAAACCACCGGCCTCGTGCAGTTGCAGGACCTCGGTTTCCCGGGCAATTTCGCCCGCATCACCGTGCCGAGCAACGGCGTCAACAAGGCGGCCGCGCTGAAGCTCGCCGACTTCATCCTCTCCGAAGAGGTACAGGCGGCGGTGCTGTCCGAACTCGGCGGCTTCCCGGCGCTGTCGTGGGACAACATGTCGCCCGAGCTCTACGAGAAGTACAAGGACGTGATCCCCGCCTCCATCCCGGTCTTCCCCGGCGGCCCGTGGGAAAAGGCGATCAACGAGAACTGGTATCGCGTCGTGGCGCCCAATGAGGACCCCAACGCATGACGGATACGCCCGCGGGCCCAGCAACAGCTTCGCCCGTGGGCGACGTCGTCGGCGCGAGGAGCAGGTGGTATCTCGGCCTGCTCCTCGTGGCGGCACCCGTGCTGCTGATGTGCTGGCTGATCATCTACCCGATCGTCGCCGCCATCATCCAGACGCTGTGGGTGAGCGAGCCGGACGGCTCCACCCGGTTCAGCGTCGAGACCTACAAATTCTTCTTTTCCGACGGCTACAGCCTCAACAGCCTTTCGATCACGCTCTGGACCACCATCGTGTGCGCGGCGCTGCTCCTGGCCACCTGCATGCCCATCGCGCTCTATCTGCGCTTCGCCGAGGGACGGCTGGCGGCCTATGTGCAGGCGCTGGCGATCTTTCCGATGTTCGTGCCGGCGATCATCCTGAGCTATGCGTTCATCCGCGTGCTCGGGCCGAACGGCATGCTGGACATCCTGCTCAACGCGGTCGGGCTGCCCAAGATCCGCTCGCCCTACCTCACCCCGTGGGGGCCGGTGATCGGGCTGGTGTGGGACCATATCCCGCTTACCGTGCTGATCCTGCTCTCGGGGCTGGGCAGCGTGTCGAACCAGTCGATCGAGGCGGCGCGCGACGTCGGCGCCGGGCGGCTGCGCGTGCTCTGGCACATCATCCTGCCGCGCATTTCCAACTCCATCCTCGTCGCCATTTCCTTCGCCGTGCTCGGCATCTTTTCGGCCTTCACCATTCCCTACGTGCTCGGCCCGGCCGCGCCCGAGATGATGGGGCCGTTCATGCAGCGCACCTTCCGCGAGCTTTATGATCCCGCCAACGCCATTACCCAGGCGGTGGTGTCGTTCGGCTTCTGCATCATCTTCGGCCTGTTCTACGTCAGGTCGGTCGCAAGGAACCGCAAGGCATGAGTACCAGCCTCGCCAGCAAATGGCGCATCGACTGGCTCGGCGTCGGCTTCGCCGTGTTGCTGACCGCCACCATCATCGTGCCGCTGATCGTGGTCGCGGTGTGGGCCTTCGCCAATGTGTGGCGCTACCCGGCCATCGTGCCGCAGGAGTTTGGCCTGCGCTACTGGCACACGACGCTGGCGCGCGCCGATGTGTGGACCTCGATCACCATGAGCATCAGCCTTTCGGTGATGGTAACGCTGATCAGCGTGGTGATCTGCCTGCCGGCCGCCTACGCCTTTGCGCGCATGAACTTTCCGGCGCGCAACCTGCTGTTCTTCTCCTTCCTCGCCGGCCAGGCCTTCCCCAAGTTCGGGCTGCTGGTCGCCATTGCCGGCATCTTCCTCCACCTCAATCTCATCGGCACCTTCTGGGGCGTGGTGCTGATCCAGCTCGTGGGCACGCTGATGTTCATGATCTGGATTCCGGTGGCCGCGTTCCAGGCGGTGGACCGGCGCATGGAGGAAGCGGCGCGCGACGTGGGCGCCTCGCCGCTGCGGGTCTTCTGGTCCATCACCCTGCCGCAGGCGGGGCCGACCATCGCCGCGGCGGTGCTGCTGAGCTTCGTGGGCACCTTCTACGAGACCGAAGGCGCCTGGCTCATCGGCGCGCCGGCCATCCGCACCATGCCGGTGCTGATGATCTCGTTCATCAACAACCAGCCGGTGATCCAGTACGGCGCCGTGCTGTCGGTGCTTTTGTGGGTCCCTTCGATCTTCGCCATCCTGTTTGCGCGGCGGATCATCAGCGGCGGCGCCTTCGCCCGCGGCTTCGGGGGTTAGGTAGGCTTTATGTCCGTTCTCAAGATTTCCGACGTTTCCAAGGTTTTTACCGGCAATACCGTGGCGGTGGACAAGTTCTCGCTCGAAGTGGGCGACGGGGAGCTGGTGTGCCTGCTCGGGCCCTCGGGTTCGGGAAAATCGACGCTGCTGCGCATGGTGGGCGGCTTCGAGCGTCCCTCGGGCGGCCTCATCACCATCGACGGCGAGGACGTCACCCACCTGCCGCCGGAAAAGCGGCCGACCGGCATGGTGTTCCAGAGCCACGCGCTGTGGACGCATATGAACGTCTTCAAGAACCTGGCTTTCGGCCTCAAATTGCGGCGCCTGCCGGCGGCCGAGGTCAGGCGCAAGGTCGAGGCGGTGCTGGAGCTGGTGGGGCTGGCCGGCTATGGCGGCCGGCTGACGCACCAGCTCTCGGGCGGCCAGCAGCAGCGCGTGGCGCTGGCCCGCTCGCTGGTGCTGGAGCCGAAAATCCTGCTGCTCGATGAGCCCTTCGCCAGCCTCGACCAGCATTTGCGCGAGCGGCTGCGCGAGGAGGTGCGCGATATCCAGCAGCGCCTCGGGATCACCACGCTGTTCGTCACCCACGGGCAGGACGAGGCCCTCGCCATGGCCGACCGCATCGTGGTGATGCGCGACGGGCATACCGAGCAGATCGACCGGCCCGACATGGTCTATCGCGAGCCGCAAACGCCGTTCGTCGCCGGTTTCATCGGCACCATGAACCTGGTGGAGGGGCAGGTGCGCGACGGCCGCTTCGAGCGGGCGGGCCTTGTCGCCGCCATGCCCATCCCCGACGGGCCGGCGACGCTGGCGGTGCGCCCCGAAGCGCTCGACCTCGAAAGCGCCGCCGACGGCGCCGCCAGGGTGCACCGGGTTACCGATTACGGCACGCATGGCCTCGTCGATCTCGACCTCGGCGACGGCACGCGCCTCAAGTCGATGGTGGCCCATCCCGATCAATTCAAGCCGGGCCAGACCGTCGCCCTCAAACCCCAGGCCATCGCCGCCTATCGCGACAATGCCTGCGTCTATCGGAGCTGAGGGTGGCCGAGCCGATCCATATCGAGCGGGCCGGGCACCGCACCTGGCTCAAATGGCATCGCGGCCGCCGCCGCGCCAGCGACGCGGCCTTTACCGGCGCGCGCATCCTCGAAGCCATGCAGTTGGGCGCCAGCGTCGAGGTTGACCTCGTGATCCACGCCGACCACGGCTGCGCCATCCTGCACGATCTGACGCTGGAGCGGGAAACCACCGGCAGCGGCCGCGTGCGGGAGACCGGCGCCGCGGCGCTGCGGCAGCTGTTCCTGCGCGGCAATGACGGCGCGCCCCTCACAGAGCCCGTCATGCTGCTCGAAGATCTCTGCACCCTGCTCAGAGGCCACCCGCCGCATCCCGAGGCGCTGCTGCAACTCGACTTCAAGGAAGACCTTGCGGCGCTCGACCCGGCGACCATCGCCAATTTCGCCGCCAGCGTCGGTCCCCTCGCCGCCGCCATGATCCTGTCGGGCGGCGACAGCGCCGCCATCGCGCTCCTGGCCGCCGACACCCCGGGGCTGCGCACCGGCTACGATCCCTGCTTCGGGGCGCCCCTCAGCCGCTTGCAGGCGACCGGCGACTACGCGGCCTTCACCGCGGGGGCGCTGACGACGGCGCCCACGGCACAGCTCATCTATCTGCACCGCGACATCGTGCTGGCCGCCGACCGCGACGGCTACGACATGATCGGCGCCATCCACGCCGCCGGCCGGCGCGTCGATGCGTGGACCATTCCCGATGCCAGCGCCGCCAGCCTTTCCCAGGTCGATCGCCTCCTGGCGCTCAAGGTCGACCAGATTACCACCGACGACCCGGAGGGGCTGTTCGCGGCCCTCGCAGCATGACGATTGATTACGCCCACATCCTCGACACCATGGTGGCCGCCGCCCGCGAGGCGGGGGCGCTGACCCTCGAGCATTTCAGGCATTTCCGCGACCTCGAAATCGGCGTCAAGGGACCGGGCGATTTCGTCTCCGATGCCGATCGCGAATCCGAGCAGCTGATCCGCCGCCGCCTGCTGGCGCTGCATCCGGACTGGAGCCTCACCGGCGAGGAATTCGACCCCGTCGAGGGGGCCGACCCCGAGCACCGCTGGTTGGTCGATCCCATCGATGGCACCACCAATTTCATCTATGGCCACCACTACACCATCACCATCGCGCTGCGGCGCGGCCGGGAGACGCTGTGCGGGCTGGTCTACAACCCGGTCGCCGACGAGATGTTCACCGCCAGCAAGGGCGGCGGCGCCTGGCTCAATGGCGAGCGGCTGCAGGTGAGCCGCTCCAGCGACGTGGCCATGATGTGCGTGGGCACCGGCCTGCCGACGCCGAACCTGTCGCTCTATCCGGGGGCCTATCAGCGGCTCGACGCCATCCGCGCGCCCATCGGCGCGGTGCGGGTGGTGGGCAGCGCCGCCAATAGCTGCGCCTATGTCGCCTGCGGGCGCCTCACCGGCTATTTCGAGGAGACCGGCTTCGTCGATACGGCGGCCGGCCTGCTGCTGGTCGAGGAAGCCGGCGGCGTCGTCACCGACTGGTGGGGCCGCGGCCCCGAAATCTACGAGCAGACCGGCGCCCTCATCGTCGCCAACCCGGCCACCCACGCTTACCTCCTCGACCAGCTCCAGCACGTTCCCCGCAAGGACCCCCGACGCTAGAGCGCCTCACTTTTTAACCGCCACCTCGATCAGCCTCCCTCCCCTTGCGGGGAGGAGAGCAAAAGAACCGCTGCTTCCACCTGCAAGGGACCGCGCTGCTAGATCGCCTCACCTTTTAACCGCAGCCTCGATTATCGCCCCCTCCCCCTTGCGGGGAGGGACGGGGAGGGGGTGGTGTGGCTCTGGAACCGCTCCGCTCGCCCTCCGGCACCCCCTCCCCCAACCCCTCCCCTCAAGGGGGAGGGGAGCCAACGCACCGTTGCCTCCGTCTGCAAGGGGTCGCGCTAAATCGCTTGGGGCCGCTTCAGCCCATATTCCTCCACCCCCACCGGCGCTGCCCATGGGCGTGACCCGTGGGCCGGCCAGAGCGCCCCTGCCCCTTCGGTGCCTGCTGAAAATGGCCCGCGGATCACGTCCACGGGCAGCCCGGTGCGCACGGGCACCCCCCTACCCCTGGTTCACCAGCTTGGAGGGGCGCAGGTCGCCGCTGTGGCTCAGGATGGAATAGGCGATGCCGCTCAGCAGGGAGTTGATGCGCCGGAAGGCGTAGATGGCTTCCAGGTGCAGGTCGCTGGTCTCGAAACTATTGGGGTCGCCGGTGCGCAGGCGCTGGAAATGCCGGTCCATGCTCTGGCGTTCCTGCACGCCGATATCTTCCTTCTCGGCGATCAGCTGGCGGGCCGATTCGGTGTCCTCGGACACCAGCACGTTGAGCGCCAGCTGCATATTGGCGAGCACCCGGGCGTGCAGGTCGGTCAGGTCCTGCCAGCCCTGCGCGGAAAATGTCAGCCGCCGCTCCTGCTTCTGGTCGGCGATGCGCAGCAATTGGCGTGTGATGATGTCGCCGGCCTGTTCGAGACTGATGGCGAAATTGGTGAGGTCCGAGGCGCGCCGCATCTGCCCCTGGTCCATGGCGTCGTAGTCGAGCCGGGTGAGGAACAGCTTGATCTCGTGATTGGTGCGGTCGACCTCGCTTTCCAGCGCCTTGATCCGCCTGATGGCCGCCTTGTCGGCGCTTTGCAGCACCTCCATCACCGGTTGCAGCATCACCTCGACCATCTCGCTCATGCGCAGCAATTCGCGCGTGGCGCTGGCGAGGGCGGCGTCGGGATTGTGGTGACTCTCGGCGTTGAGCGCGGGCATGCGCAGGCGCGCCACGTCGAAATCGCCCGGCTCGGGCGCGTCGTGGATGAAGCGGTCGGCCAGCGCCGATACCGGTCGCGTCAGCGGCAGACCGATGACCATGACGCCGAAATTGAACAGGATATGCAACAGGCTCGCCTGTTGCCCCACCGTGCCGGGCAGGCCCAGCTCGTGGATGCGGAAGAGCTGGAAGAGCGCGAGGCAGAGGACGGCCGCGCCGCCACGAAATGCCAGCGCGCCGGCGGCGATGCGCCGCGCCCGTGCGTCCGCGCCGTGCGTCAGGCCCGAGGCGATCAACGTGCCGCCCAGATTGGCGCCCAGCACGAAGGCGGCCGCGACCTCGAAGGGGATGAGGCCCGCCGTGCCGAAGGTGATGATGACCAGCACGCTGGCGATCGACGAATAGGAGACCCAGGTGACGAGCGCGGCGACGATAAAGCTGGTCCACAGATCGCCGCGCAGATAGGCGATGACCGAGCCGAGCACCTCGCTGTCGCGCCAGGGCGCCGTGGCCTCGGACACCATGCCCAGCGACAGCAGCACGAAGGCGATGCCCAGAATCATGCGGCCCAGCTGCCTCGTCTGGCGGTTGCCGCTGCGCAGGAACAGCATGCCGCCCACGATGATCAGCGGCGCGGTGAACAGCGACAGGTCGAACGACAGGACGCTCGCCACCAGCGCCGAGCCGAAATAGGCCCCCAGCATCAGCGCGATGCCGGTGGCACCCGCCATCAGCCCGCCGGCGGCAAAACTCGAGGCCAGCGCCGCCACCGCGGTCGAGCTTTGCAGCGCCACCGCCATCAGCGTGCCCACGGCGGCCGCCCCCAGCTGGCTGCGTTCGGCGTGCACCAGCATGCGCTTCAGCGGCGCCGAATAGGCGCGCTCCACCGCTGTGCGCACGAGGCGCACCGCCCAGAGCAGCAGCACGATTGCCGCCACCAGATGCACGATAATGAAATACATTGCCAATTCCTCGTGCTATCACGTTGAGAACACGACGCTTTCCCTATCATGCACACAGGCGCGGCCAAGTTGCAATTGCACACGTGTGCATTATGCACCGCTGCCACGAATGACGGGGAGTGTCGTAAATCCGTAACGCAACCGCCTTACGGACGTGCCACTCCTCAGCAGAAGATTTGCCATGACGATCCCCATAGCGACCGGCCCGCAGCGGACCGAAGTGCAGGCCCATCGCGGCGCCTCTGCCGTGGCGCCGGAAAACACCATCGCGGCCTTTCGCGCCGCCGCCGCGCAGGGCGCCCGCTGGGTGGAACTGGACGTCGCCCTGCTCGCCGACGACACGCTGGTGGTGATCCATGACGACAGCGTCGGGCGCACCACGTCGGGCGAGGGGGCGCTGGGCGCGCTCACCCGCGCCGATATCGAAAAACTCGATGCCGGCGCCTGGTTCGACCCGCGCTTTGCCGGCGAAAAGCTGCCGACCTTCGCCGAAGCCATCGCGGCGCTGGGGAAACTGGGGCTCAGCGCCAATGTCGAGATCAAGCAGCACCCGCACCACAAATCGCTCGACCAATTGGTGCGCGCGGTGCAGCGCGACATCGCCGGGCGCGCCCCCGGCACCGCCATCATGATTTCGAGCTTCGACGCCACGGCGCTCGCCGCCATGCACCGGCTCGAACCGGGGCTGGAGCTGGCCATGCTGTGGGAGAAACTGCCCGCCGACTGGGCGGCGCAACTCGCCGCCATTCCGGCCACGGCCATCCATCTTTACTACAAGGCGCTCTCCATCGGCTTTCTCGAAGAGGCGAGCCGGCGCGGCATCACGGTACGCGCCTGGACCTGCAACGACCCCGCCGCCCTCGCCTCCTTCTGGCGTGCCGGCCTCACCGGCGTCATCACCGACGACCCCCGGCTTTTCCTCGGCTGATGACGCCTGCCAAAACCACCGGGGCTGCAACGCCTCCCGAGATTGGCCCACGGGTCAGGCCGGAGGCAGCGCCGGTGATCGTCGCAAGCCAGCGCTCTAAAGCCGGGGATTGACGAGCACCCGGCCCCGGACCTGTCCGGCGAGGATTTCGGTGGCCTTGGCCGGCAGTTCGGCGAGGCCGATTTCCTCGACCTGGCCGGCATAGGCGGCAAAATCGAAAAGCCGGGCCAGTCGGGCCCAGGCGGCGGTGCGCGCCTCGAAGGGCTGCATGACGCTGTCGATGCCGGCCAGCGTCACGCCACGCAGGATGAATGGCAGCACATTGGTGTCGAGCCCGATGCCGCCCGCATTGCCCAGCGCCGCCACGGCGCCGCCATAGGCGATCTGACGCAGCAGCTTGCCCAGCACCGCGCCGCCCACCGCATCGATGGCGCCGGCAAAGCGCGCCGATTCCAGCGGCCGGTCGGGCTGGGCGAGAAATTCGGCGCGGTCCAGCACGGCCTTGGCGCCGAGGCCGCGCAGCATCGGGGCGTGTTCGGGGCGGCCGGAAAGCGCGATGGCGGCGTAGCCGAGCCTAGCCAGCAGCGCGATGGCGATGGAGCCGACGCCGCCGGCGGCGCCGGTCACCAGGATTTCGCCGCTGCGGGGCGTCACGCCCAGCGCCTCCAGCCGGTCGATGGCCAGCATGGCGGTCAGCCCCGCCGTGCCGATGACCATGGCGTCGCGGGTGTTCAGCCCCTGCGGCAGCGGCACCAGCCAGTCGGCCTTGACGCGGGCACGCTCGGCAAAGCCACCCCAATGCGTCTCGCCGACGCGCCAGCCGGTGAGCACCACTTTGTCGCCCGGATGGTAGCGGGCGTCGCTGCTGTGGCGCACCGTTCCGGCAAAATCGATCCCGGCGACGTGCGGATAGAGGCGCACCAGCCCGCCGGCCCCGGTGAGGCACAGCCCGTCCTTGTAGTTGAGGTCGGCCCAGTCGATCTCGACCTCCACCTCGCCCTCGGGCAGGCGCGCCGCCTCCAGCACCTTCACCGACGAGGCAATGGTGCCGTCTTCCGCCTTTTCGGTCAGCAGGGCGCGAAAACTCATGCGCATTCTCCCGGCGGCCGCCTCTCCCAAAACCGGCCGCCCGCAAGTATAGCGCCCGCTCGCCACCCAGCGCCAGCGCCAACCCGCCCCTCATCCGCCCTTCGGGCACCCCGGATCACGTCCGGGGCAGGCTCTTCTCCCACAAGGGGAGAAGGGAGGCTCCGTGCCACCCCACCCGCCGCCCCTCCCCTCACCCCTCGTGGGAGAGGGTGGATCGGCCGTCAGGCCGAGACGGGCGAGGGGGACCGGGCCCTCGGCACCTTCCTCCACCTCTCCCACCCCCCGCCGCTGCCCTCGGGCTCGACCCGGGGGACGGCCGGAGAGCCCCGAGTTGGTGGAGGAAGGCCACCGGGTCAGGCCCGGCGGCAGCACGGCGGTTTTGACGAGAAAGCGGCTAACACCAACGCCTTCCCCTCATCCGCCCTTCGGGCACCTTCTCCCACAAGGGGAGAAGGGAACTCAGTGCCGCCCCACCCACCGGCGCACCCCTCTCCCCTCGTGGGAGAGGGTGGATCGGCCGTCAGGCCGAGACGGGTGAGGGGGACCGGCCCCTCCACACCTGTCCCGATCTCTCCCACCCCCCGCCGCTGCCCCCGGACCTGATCCGGGGGCCAACAAGGGAGCCCGAGCCGGTGGAAACTGGCCACCGGGTCTTCGCCCGGTGGCAGCCCCGGAGAAGGTAAGGAAAACCAAGCCCTTCCCAAAAATCTCTCCCCGCTCCCTCACCCCACCCCTATCCTTCTCCCCATCCCCGCCAGTCACGCGGCCCCGACGCAGGGTCGGGTGGGGAGGATCGGATGGGGAAGGCGTTCCCCTGCGTGGGTAGAAAATCGGCAGCCGGACCTGCAATATCGGTACCGCCTGAGACCGGACCCCCTAAGCAAGCCGATACCGTGACGGACGGCCATTGGCTCGTCATTGAACGTTCTGAAGGGGCCAATGGCCGTCCGTTGCCGTGGAAACCGCGAGGCCGTCAGGCCGGGCGGGCGTTCGTCGTGCCTGCCTCCCCCGCCGCTTCCGTCGCGGCAATGGCGGCCATGTTGACGATGCCGCGGCTGGTGACGGTGGGCGCCAGGATATGGGCGGGGTGGTTGGTGCCCATGAGGATGGGGCCGATATGCAGGCCGTTATTGAGCTCCTTGAGCAGGGTCATGGACAGGTTTGCCGCTTCCAGATTGGGGAAGATCAGCAGGTTGGCTTCGCCCTTGAGCACCGAATCGGGAATGTAGCGGTCGCGCAGGCCCTCGTTGAGCGCCAGGTCGCCCTGCATTTCGCCGTCGACGATGAGCTCGGGCGCCACCACCTGCAACCGTTCGTAGACGGCACGCATCTTGGCCGAGGTCTCGCCCTCGCGCGAGCCGAAATTGGAATAGGACAACAGCGCCGCCCGCGCCTCGATGTTGAAGCGCTTGAGGTGGTCGCGCGCCTGCAGGGTGATGGCCACCAGCTCATCGACGCTGGGGTCGATATTGACGTAGGTATCGGCGAGGAAGAACACGCCGCGATTGAGCAGCAGCATGGAGAGGCCCGACAGCTGGCTGGCATGCGGCGCCAGCCCGATGATCGAGTGGATGTCGCGCGCGTGCTTGATGAAGCGCCCCTGCAAGCCGCAGATCAGCGCGTCGGCCTCGCCGCGCCGCACCGCCAGCGCCCCGATCACCGTGGTATTGGTGCGCACGATGGTGCGGGCCGTGTCGGGGGTGACGCCCTTGCGTCCCACCAGCGAGTGGAACAGCGCCACGTAGTCGCGATAGCGCGGATCGTCCTCGGGGTTGATGACCTCGAAATCCCGGCCCTGCCGGATGGTGAGCCCGAAGCGCTCCAGCCGTGTCTCGATCACCGCCGGCCGGCCGATCAGGATGGGCTTGCCGATGCCGTCCTCGAGGATGATCTGGGCGGCGCGCAGCACCCGCTCGTCCTCGCCATCGGCGAAGGCGAGGCGCTGGCCGGCACCCTGCGCCCGCTCGATCATCGGCTTCATCACCATGCCCGAGCGGAAGACGAAGCGGCGCAGTTGGTCGCGATAGGCGTCGAAATCGGCGATGGGGCGGGTGGCGACGCCGCTCTGCATCGCCGCCTCGGCCACCGCCGGGGCGATACGCAGGATCAGCCGCTGGTCGAAGGGATTGGGGATGAGATAATCGGGCCCGAAAATGGCCGGCACGCCCTGGGTGGTGGCTTCCAGCCCCGGCTCGTGCGCCAGCTTGGCGATGGCGCGGGCCGCCGCCGCCTTCATCTCCTCGTTGATGATGGTGGCGCCGCAATCGAGCGCGCCGCGGAACAGGAACGGGAAGCAGAGGACGTTGTTGACCTGGTTGGGATAGTCCGAGCGCCCGGTGCATACCAGCGCGTCGGGGCGCGCCTCCCGGGCCAGTTCCGGCATGATTTCGGGCGTCGGGTTGGACAGCGCCAGGATCAGCGGGTTGGGCGCCATGTCCTTGAGCATTTCGGGCTTCAGCGCCCCGGCCTTCGACAGGCCGACATAGATGTCGGCGCCGGCCATGACGTCGCTCAGCTCGGTCTTGTCGGTGTCCTGGGCGAAGGCACCGCGCCAGCGGTCCACCGTGTTGTCGCGCTTTTTGGTGACGAGCCCCTTGGAATCGGCCAGCCAGATGTTTTCGCGCTGCACCCCCACCGCGATCAGCATGTTCATGCAGGCGATGGCCGCCGCGCCGGCCCCGGAGGTGACGATTTTGGCCTTGGCGATATCCTTGCCCACCAGCTCCATGGCGTTGAGCACGGCGGCGGCCACGATGATGGCGGTGCCGTGCTGGTCGTCATGGAACACCGGAATGTTCATGCGCTCGCGCAGGGCTTCCTCGATCTCGAAGCATTCGGGCGCCTTGATGTCCTCGAGATTGATGCCGCCGAAGCTGGGCTCGAGCGGCGCCACGATGTCGATGAAGCGCTGCGGGTCGGTCTCGTTGACCTCGATGTCGATGGAATCGATGCCGGCGAACTTCTTGAACAGCACCGCCTTGCCTTCCATCACCGGCTTGCTGGCCAGCGCGCCGATATTGCCCAGCCCCAGCACCGCCGTGCCGTTGGAAACCACCGCCACCAGATTGCCCTTGGCGGTGTAGCGATAGGCTGCCTGCGGGTCGGCCGCGATCTCCTCGCAGGGGCTGGCCACCCCCGGCGAATAGGCCAGCGACAGGTCGCGCGTATTGGCCAGCGCCTTGGTCGCCACGATCTCCAGCTTGCCCGGCCGGGGATATTCATGGAACCGCAGGGCGGCCTCCTTCAGACTCTGCGCCTTCTCATCACTCATCGCTCTCTCCGTTCTCGTCGCCTCCCCGGGCAGACGTTTTCCAGAGCAGGTCAGCGCCCCCATGGATATTAGTCGTTAGTCGCAGACCGTCCTTCTTGTATGGTAGTGCAAAAATCATAACCATCTGATATAAATATACTTTTCATGACGACCCCCAGCGAACGAGCGGTTTCCGGTTGACACGCCGGGGGTTTGCTCGGCACAGTATCGGGGTCTAGGCGGGCAACACCCCCCAGGATCGGCCGGAGACACGTCATGGGCGCGAAGCCCAGCCAGGGTATGTGGTCAAGCGTGCGCTACGCGGTACGTCTTCCGTCTGACCGGCACTGAACCGGACGGATGCTCGTATCGACCTTCTGAGATGCCCGTTCTGGAGCTCAACCGTACGGTCGCGGTTGGTGGGCCTGGCCATTTTCCCACCTGATATGCGGGCGTGCAGCATTCCGGGGCAACCGGAGGCAGGACGGCGTTGCCGCGCTGGCGGCGGGAGGACGGGATGGACAACCGGCACAAAAGGCGCGCTGCGCCCGGGCCATGGTCGGCAATGGCCGCCGCCCGCGTGGCCTGAGGTACGTTCCACATGGCGGACGTGCAGGCACCCATGGGCGGCTCGGGCGTGGCGGAAGCGCTGCTGGCGCGGCTGCGCGCCATCGATCCGGCGCACCGCGTCGGCGCGGTCGAGACGCCGCACGCCGCCGACGCGCTGGACCAGTTCGGGCAGGCGGGCGTCGCCTTCGCCGCCAGCGACGCGACCATGGAAAACCGCTATTACGAGGCGCTGCGCGACCTGCTCGCCTGCATCAGGCCGACCGCCGGCGCCACGGCCATCCTCAACGAGGGCGGCGTCTATCACGGCTGCTGGCTGGAGAGCACCGGCAGCATCAATACCGAATTGCTGGGCCGCTTCATGCCCGCGGTGGCGACGCGGACCTTTTCGGGCTTTGCCCGGCACCAGCGCGCCGATGGGCTGTTGCCCTACAAGCTGACGGCGGACGGCGCCGCCTTCGCGCAGATCCAGATGGTGACGCCGCTGGCCCGCTCGGTCTGGAGCCATTATCGCGGCCAGGGCGGCGACCGCGACTGGCTGGAGCAAATGTACCGGGCCATGGCGCGCCACGACGCGTGGCTGGCGCAGTTCCGCGACACAAGGAAAACCGGGGCGGTCGAGGCGTTCTGCGCCTTCGACACCGGGCACGACCTTTCGGCCCGCTTCTGGCACGTGCCCGATACGCCGGCCGGCAACGACCCGACGCGCTATCGGCAGGACAACCCGCTCCTGCCCTTCATCGCGCCGGACCTGACGGCCAACGTCGCCTGCCAGCGCGACTATCTGGCCCTGATGGCGGAAGAACTGGGCGAGGACGGCACCCCGTGGCGGGAGCGGGCGGCCGCCAGCCGCGAAGCGCTGTTCGAGCAGTGCTTCGACCCCGATGACGGCTTTTTCTACGACCGCGACCGCAACGAGCAATTGGTGCGCGTGCAGTCGGACGTGCTGCTGCGGGTGCTGGCCTGCGATATCGGCGACGAGGAATTCTTCGCCGAGGCTTTGAGCCGCTACCTGCTCAACACGCGGAAATTCTTCGCCAAATACCCCTTCACCTCGCTGGCGCTGGACGATCCGCGGTTCGATCCGGCCTTCGCCTACAATAGCTGGTGCGGGCCCACCAACATGCTCAGCGTCATCCGCGCGCCGCACGCCTTCGAGCGGCACGGCCGGCATGTGGAACTGACCTGGATGCTGCAACCGATCCTGGCGGCGCTGTTTGCCGCCGACCGCTTCGCCCAGACGCTCAACCCCTTCACCGGGGCGGCCGGCTTCACCGAGCTTTATTCGCCCGGCATGCTGGCGCTGCTCGATTTCGTCGAGCGCCTGTCGGGCATCCTGCCCCGGCCGGACGGGTCGCTGTGGTTCACCGGGCTGGTGCCGCACGCGGTCAGCCACCGCGACACGGCGCACGCCACCGCCTATGCGCGCGTCGTCGAAGGCCGGCGGTTCGAGCTGGTCAATGACGGCACGCTGGCCAGCGCCTGGCGGGACGGCCAGCCCCTTTTCAGCGTGCCGCACGGCGTGCGCGTCGTCACCGACCGCGCCGGCACCATTACCGGCCTTGTCGGCATGAGCGTTGCCCCCGTCGCCGGGGAACTGCGCACGCCGCAAGGCACCCTGCCCTTCCGCATCGAGGCCAATGAGGAGTTCGACCTTGCTGCGGGAACGCTGGAGCGGCGCCAGCCGTCGCGGCTCACGCACCCGACCTATTGAGAAAGGAGAGCGCCCCACCACCGCAACGCCGGCATCCGGCAGTCGGATTTTCAGCCAGACGAGAGCAATCGCATCCAGTTCTGACATACGTAACTCATTCGGGAGGAAGACAAATGAGCACGTTCAATCGCAGACGTTTCCTGCAGACATCGGCCGGCTTTGCCGGCTCGGTGGCGGCGCTGGGCGCCATGGGCCGGCCGGCCTTCGCGCAGGACGTCACCATCCGCCATTTCTGGTGGGGCAATCCGGAGCGCGACAAGCGCACCTTCGCCGTCATCGACATCTACAACCAGAAAAATCCTGGGGTGAAGGTCGAGGGCGAAACGCTTGGTTTTGCGGACTATTTCACCAAGCTCACCACGCAGATCGCCGGCGGCAACATGCCGGACGTGATCCAGCAGGGCTATGGCGTGCTGTTCGAATATATCGCCAATGGCGCCGTGGTGCCGCTCGACGACTATGTCGGCAAGTCGCTCGATATTTCGAAGATCGACCAGAGCGCCATCGACGCGGGCACGGTGGACGGCAAGTTCTATGCCCTGTCCATCGGCGCCAACAGCCATATGGCGATGTACAATACGCGGCTGTTCGAGGCGGCAGGCGTCAAGCCGGGCGAGACCTTCGATCCCTATGGCTACACCTATGACGAGCTCAAGGAATTCGCCCGGGCGATCAGGGACGCCACCGGCGTGCCGGGCACCGACGACAATACCGCCGACTACCAGAATTTCTCGGACTTCGTCGGCCAGAAGGGCGCCATGCTCTACAATGAGGACGGCTCCTATGGCGCGACCCAGGAGATCGTCGAGGAATACTGGAGCACCTGGGAAGCCATCCGCAATGCCGGCGGCACCCCGCCGGGACCGGAATCGGCCGGGCTCGCCGGCGTCGCCGAACTGAGCCAGATGGGCGTGGTGACCGGCAAGTCGGCCATGACCTATCTCTGGTCCAACCAGCTGGTGGGCGTGCAGGGCCTGGTGCAGGATACGCTGGGCGCGGCGATGTATCCCAACACGCCCGACATGATCCCTGGCTCGATCGTGCAGCCGAGCCAGTTCGTCTGCCTCACCCGCGACAGCGTCGATCCCGAGGCGGCCACCGCCTATATGAGCGCCTTCGTCAACGACCTCGAAATGACGCGCATACTGGGGCTCGAGCGCGGCATTCCCAGCCAGAGCGAGGTGCGGGCGGCGCTCGAACCCGACCTGTTGCCGGCCGAGGCCGTATCGGTCGAGTTCTTCGACAAGATCCAGGGCAAGGTGGCGGCGCTGCCCCCGCCCCCGCCGAGCGGCGCCAACGAGGTCGAGCAAACCTTCGAGCGGCTGGCCGTCGCGGTGCTCCTCGGGGAGCGCTCGATTCCCGAGGTCGCCAGCGACTTCCTCAATCAGGCGAAGGCGATCCTGGCACGCGCCTGAGCCTGTTCCCGGCCCGCCATCCACACTCCCTGGGATGGCGGGCCGCTTCTTTCCGCGAGGCGGGGATGCATAAATTCATCAGGCGCAATTTCGCCGGCTACGCTTTTCTTTTCCCCTGGCTGGTGGGCTTCCTGCTGCTCGCCATCGGGCCGATTCTCGCCTCGCTCTATCTCAGCTTCACCAAATACAACGTGGTGCGGCCGCCCGAGTGGATCGGGCTCGACAATTATTTCTACATGGTCCAGTTCGACCAGCGCTTCTGGAAGGCGCTGCAGGTGACCTTCACCTTCGTGGTGGTGTCGGTGCCGCTCAAGCTGATCTTCGCGCTGGGCGTCGCCATGGCGCTCGACAAGGGCATCCGCGCCATCGGCTGGTATCGGGCGCTGTTCTATCTGCCCTCCATCCTGGGCGGCTCCATCGCCGTCGCCATCCTGTGGCGGCAATTGTTCAACTACGATGGCGTCATCAATTCCATCCTGCGGTTTTTCGGCACCGATGGCCCCTATTGGCTCAGCGACCCGCGCTATTCGCTGTGGACGCTGATCGTGCTGGCGATCTGGCAGTTCGGTTCGCCCATGCTGATCTTTCTCGCCGGTCTGCGGGCCATCCCGACCGAGCTTTACGAGGCCGCCGAGATCGACGCGGCGGGGCCGGTGCGCAAGTTCTTCGCCATTACCGTGCCGCTGCTGGCGCCCGTCATCTTCTTCAACCTGGTGTTGCAGATGATCGAGGCGTTCAAGAGCTTTTCGGGGGCGTTCATCATCTCGGGCGGCAGCGGCGCGCCGCTCGACAGCCTGCTGTTCTTCACCGTCTATCTCTACAACGAGGCCTTCAGCTTCCTGCGCATGGGCTATGCCTCGGCGCTGGCCTGGGTACTGCTCGTCATCATTGCGCTGTTTACCGCCATCGCCTTCTGGACCAGCAAATACTGGGTCCATTACGAGAGCGAGAGGGGGTGAGCCGATGACCGAGACCACCCTGGCGCCCGCGCCCCGCTCCACCGCCGACATCGCCCGCGCCTACCGCGCCGCCAAGGCGAAGCGCGCCCGGCGGGCGGCGCTGCTCAAGCATGTCTTCCTCATCCTGGCGTCGCTGGTGATGATCTACCCGCTGCTCTGGATGCTGGCGAGCTCGCTGAAGCCGGACAACGCCATCTTCGGCAATCTCGGCCTCTGGCCGCGCCAGTTCGAATGGGGCAACTACCAGCAGGGCTGGAACGCGCTGCCGGTCAGTTTCACCAGCTTCTTTCGCAACTCGATCATCGTCACCGTGCTCTCGGTGATCGGCAACGTCATTTCCTGCTCGTTCGCGGCCTATGCGTTCGCGCGGCTGGAATTTACCGGCAAGACCATCTGGTTCGCGCTGATGATGATGACGCTGATGATCCCCTATCACGTGGTGCTGATCCCGCAATATCTGCTGTTCCTGCAACTGGGCTGGGTCAACACCTACCTGCCGCTGATCGTGCCGAAATTCCTCGCCGGCGACGCCTTCTTCATCTTCCTGATGATCCAGTTCTTCCGGCAATTGCCGCGCGAGCTGGACGAGGCGGCGATGATCGACGGCTGCTCGCCCTTCAAGATCTACTGGGCCATCATCATGCCGCTGTCGCTGCCGGCCATGGCGACGGCGGCAATCTTCTCGTTCATCTGGACCTGGGAAGATTTCCTCGGGCCGCTGGTCTACCTCAATAATATGGAGGCCTACACCGTGCCGCTGGCGCTGCGCAGCTTCATCAGCACGGATGGGGTGAGCCAGTATGGGCCGCTCTTTGCCATGTCGGTGCTGTCCATCCTGCCGATCGTGCTTTTCTTCGTTGTCTTCCAGCGCTTTATCATTCGCGGCATCGCCATGAGCGGGCTCAAATAGGAGGTTCATCATGGCGTCTGTCACGCTGAGCGACGTGCGCAAGGCCTATGGCCCGGTGGAGGTGATCCACGGGGTCAATCTCGACGTGAAATCGGGGGAATTTCTGGTGCTGGTCGGGCCTTCGGGCTGCGGCAAGTCCACCCTGCTGCGGATGATCGCCGGGCTCGAGGAAATCACCGACGGCACCATCGCCATCGGCGACAATATCGTCAACGACCTGCCGGCGAGCCAGCGCAACCTCTCCATGGTGTTCCAGTCCTATGCGCTCTATCCACATATGAGCGTGCAGAAAAACCTGGCATTCGGGCTGGTCAACCTGCGCATGCCGCGCGACGAGATCGCCCGGCGGGTGGCCGAGGCGGCGCGCATCCTGCGCATCGAGGAATTGCTGGAGCGCAAGCCGCGCCAACTCTCCGGCGGGCAGAAGCAGCGCGTCGCCATCGGCCGGGCCATCGTGCGCGAGCCGCAGCTTTTCCTGTTCGACGAGCCGCTCTCCAATCTCGACGCGGAATTGCGGGTGCAGATGCGGGTGGAACTGGCCGGGCTCTACAACCGGCTGGGCACGACGATGATCTACGTCACCCACGACCAGACCGAGGCCATGACCATGGCGACGCGGATCGTGGTGCTGAGCAAGGGCCATATCGAGCAGGTAGGGACGCCGTACGAGCTCTATAATTTCCCCGCCAACCTGTTCGTCGCCAGCTTCATTGGCTCGCCCAAAATGAACCTGCTGGCGGCCGAAGCGCGGGAAGACAGCGCTGAAATCAAGGGGTTAGGCGTCCTGCCGCTTCCCCCGGGCCTTACGGCCCGGGGGCCGATCAGCGTCGGCGTGCGGCCCGAGCACCTGCAGCTGGCAGGGGGCGGCGACCTCAGCGTCGGCGGCACGGTGACGCTGGTCGAATATCTGGGCAGCGAGGTCTTCGTCTATGTGCAACTGGCCGATGGGCGGACCTTGCTGGCGCAGGCGCCGGGGACGGCGCAGCATCGGATCGGCGACGCCGTGACGCTGTCGCTGGCGGCGGAACGGGCGCATTATTTCGATGAAAAGGGCCTGCGGCTGGGGCCAATGTGACAAAATCAGGGCGAAGGGTTGATTGCTTCACGTTTCGTGATACACAGTCGACCGCCTTCCACGAGCGTCAAGCAGCCCTTCATGAGTCGCAATTTTCTGGTCGTCGATCCCGAGGAAAACCTGGACGTCCTCAAGGGATTGGCCTCCCCCATCCGCGTCAAGATTCTCAAATTGCTGCATGTCGAGGGGCCGCTCAACGGCAATGAGATCGCCGAGCGGCTGGAACTGCCGCAATCGACCGTCTCGACCAATATCCAGATTCTGGAGGGGGCGGGCCTGATCCGCACCGAAACGCAGAAGGCGCGCAAGGGCAATCAGAAGATCTGCCACTCGACGTTCGACGAAGTGCTGGTGATGTTCAAGGACGCCATCCGGCCGGCCAACACCAATACCATCGAGGTCGCCATGCCGCTGGGACTCTATACCAGCTGCGAGGTGACGGGGCCGTGCGGCCTGTGCTCGACCGAGGGGATCATCGGCCTGCTCGACGTGCCGGACACGTTCCTCGAACCCGACCGGATGAAGGCGGGGCTCATCTGGTTCACGCGCGGCTTCGTCGAATACCAGTTCCCCAACAATGCGCGGCTGGCGCAAACCACTCTGGAAGCCATGGAATTTTCCATGGAGCTGAGCTCGGAAGTGCCCGGCACCTCGGCGGACTGGCCCAGCGACATCACGCTGTCGGTCAACGGCACCGAAATCGGCACCTGGATGTCGACCGGCGATTACGGCGACAAGCGCGGCGTCTATACGCCCGACTGGTGGAAGCTCAAGGGCAGCCAGTACGGCAAGCTCAAGAGTTGGCGCGTCACCAATGACGGCACCTATGTCGACGGCATGAAAATCTCGGCGGTGTCGCTCAGCGACCTCGACGTGGCCGGCCACCACTCGATCCGCCTCCGCATCGCGGTCAAGGCCGACGCCAAGCATCCCGGCGGCATCAATATTTTCGGGCGCGGCTTCGGCAATTACGACCAGGACATCATCCTGCGCCTGCAGACGGCGAGATAAGTGTTTTAGTTTCAGTCGGTTAGCGGAGAATGACGCTGGCTTGAGCTGCAGCGCCCTTCCCGGCTTTTGCCTTGCGGATGTGCTCGCCCCGGGCGCTCTCTTGCCACCACCACCGGCGCTGCCCACGGGCCTGACCCGTGGGCCTTTATCCTCATCCCCTGCCGCCGTGGCTCCCGCGTCGGCCCGCGGGTCGCGCCCGCGGGCAGTAGCGGTGGGAGCGGGGGCAGCGGTGCAAAGAGGGCATCGGCGGCGAGGCGCCCCGTGGCGCGCAATCCGGCGCCTCTCCGGCGCCCGGACACTGCCGGAAAAATGCGGCGGGGGGCCTCTTGCCTTTTGCGGTTGTCGTCTCCTATAACACTATTTCTGATATAAATCAGAAAAACGGCACGACTGGGAGGGCACGATGAAGGCGTCCGTCATCGCGAATAAGGATTACACGATCTCCAAAATCGACGATCGTGTCTATGGGGCATTTCTCGAGCATCTCGGCCGGGCGGTTTACGAGGGGATTTACGAACCCGACCACCCCAGCGCCGACGCCAACGGCATGCGGGGCGACGTGATCGAGCTGGTCAAGGCCATCAATATACCGGTGGTGCGCTACCCCGGGGGCAACTTCGTTTCCGCCTATAACTGGGAGGACGGCATCGGGCCGCGCGAGGCGCGACCGACGCGGCTGGACCTGGCCTGGCACACCTCGGAAAGCAACGCGGTGGGCATCCACGAATTCGCCGACTGGTGCGCCAGTGTCGGCACGGAGATGATGCTGGCCGTCAATCTGGGCTCGCGCGGCGTCGACGAAGCCCGCAATTTCCTCGAATATGTCAATCATCCCGGCGGTTCCTACTGGAGCGACCTGAGGATCAGGAACGGCCGCAAGGAGCCGTGGAACGTCAAGCTGTGGTGCCTGGGCAACGAGATGGACGGCCCCTGGCAGGTCGGCCACAAGGACGCCGACGAATATGGCAAGCTGGCCGCCAATACGGCCCGCGCCATGCGCATGTTCGACAAATCGCTGGAGTTGGTGGTGTGCGGCTCGTCCAATTCGGACATGCCCAGCTATCCCGACTGGGAGCGCATCGTGCTCGAACACACTTACGAGCATGTCGACCATATCAGCCTGCACATGTACTTCGCCAATCGCGACGACAATACGCCCGACTATCTGGGCCTCAGCCACAAGCTGGAGACCTATATCGACACCGTCGCGGCCACCATCCAGCAGGTGAAGGCGAAGAAGAAGAGCAAGCGCGACGTCTATATCTCCTTCGACGAATGGAACGTCTGGTACCATTCGAACAAGAAGGACCGCGAAATCCTCGACGGCAATGGCGGCTGGCCGCACGCGCCGGGGCTCCTCGAAGACATCTACAATTTCGAGGACGTGCTGATGGTGGGGCTGATCCTCAACACCTTCATCCGCCGCGCCGACGTGGTGAAGATCGCCTGCATCGCGCAGCTGGTGAACGTCATTGCGCCCATCATGACGGAAAAAGGCGGCCCGGCCTGGGCGCAGACCATCTACTATCCCTATTATTTCGCTTCGCTTTTCGGGCGCGGCACCGCCTTGCAACTGGTCACCCAGTCGCCGGGCTACGAGACGCCGCACGCCGCCGACACGCCTTATGTGGACGTGGCGGGCACGCATGACGCGGCGGCGAACACACTCAGCTTCTTCCTGGTCAACCGCCACCCGAGCGAGACCATCGCCACGACCGTGAGCCTGCAAGGGTTTGCCGGCGGCCGGGTGATCGACCACCAGGTAATGACCCATGCCGACCTCAAGGCGGTCAACACCGCCACGCGGCAGGACGAGGTGAAGCCCCGCCAGGGCGAAGGCGCCAGCCTTGCCGAGGGCCAGCTGAGCGTAAACCTGCCGCCCTATTCATATCAGATGATCCGGGTGCAGCTGTGAAAACCGCGCCCGGCCAGTAGCAGGGTGTGACTGAACGTTAGCGGAGGGTGGTCCTTTTCCACCGCAACGGCCCCGCAAAAGAGGCGCATCGGCAACGATGCGCCTTTGCTTTTCAAATCATGTTTCACGATTTGTATCATCATAAATATTGACAAGGCCCGAACCCTGTCTAAGTATGATTAATGACGGCGCTGGAGGGGCGCCGGTCGCGAAATGCCTGAGGCGTTTCGCCATGGGAGGAAAGAAACATGGACAGACGTAGTTTTCTGATCGGCACCACCGCCGTCGGCGCGCTGATGGCGGCCGGCAACGGACTTGCCTTCGCGCAGGACGCCGAGGGCACCGCCCCCGACCTGGCGCAGTTCCCGCGCAACGAAACGGTCATCGTGCACAACCCCGAAGGGGTGATCCGCAATCCCGGCTGGTTCAACCTGTGGGTCAATGGCGGCGGCGGCATCTCGAACGGGCTGCACCAGCTGACCGCCGACACGCTGTGGTTCATCGACCCGGAGGCCGGCGTGCCGGGGGCGAGCGAGAACGCCATCTATTATTCGCTGGCCGAAGGGCCGTGGGAATATAACGACGACTTCAGCGAAATGACGGTGAAGCTGCGCCAGGGCATCATGTGGAGCGACGGTGTGGAGTTCACCGCCGACGACGTGGTGTTCACCGCGCAAAAGCAGATGGAAACGCCCGGCATGGGCTGGAGCGGCGCCTTCTCGACGCAGGTGGCCGAAGTCAGCGCGCCCGACCCCTATACCGTGCATTTCAAGCTCAAGGCGCCCAATTCGCGCTTCCACACCATCATGTCGGTGCGCTGGAACGCGGCCTGGATCATGCCCAAGCACGTGTTCGAGAAGGTGGACGACGTCCTCAGCTTCGACAACAACCCGCCCGTCAGCCTCGGGCCCTACACCCTGCACTCCTACGACCCGAACGGCACCTGGTACATCTGGGAAAAGCGCGCCGACTGGGACAAGACCACGCTGGGCATGGTGGGCGAGCCCAAGCCCCGCTTCGTCATCTACCGCAACAATATTTCCACCGACAATCGCCTCATCGAGATGCGCAACGGCGATCTCGACATGATCCACGACCTCAGCCCCGAAGGCACGTTCTCCATCGTGCAGCAGGACCCGGACGTGAAGGGCTGGTTCCCGGGCTTCCCCTATGCCCACCCCGACCCGACGCTGGTGATGGCGGTGTTCAACCTGCAGAACCCACTGTTCGAAGACAAGCGGGTGCGCTGGGCACTGACGCTGATGCTCGACGCACGGGCCATGAGCATGGCCAGCTATCGCGGCGCGGCAACGCTGTCGGCCATCTCGGTGCCGCCCACCGGCACGCATCCGCGCGACTATCACGGGCCGTTGCAGGACTACCTCGTCAATTACGAGGTCGATACCGGCACCCGCAAGGTCAAGCCCTACGACCCGACCATCGGCCAGCAGATCGCCGACATGGTGCGCCCGCAGTTCGGCGACCAGGTGCCCTCGGACGAGGAGGGCATCCGCAACGCCTTCGGCTTCGGCTGGTGGAAGCAGGACGTGGAAGCGGCGGGCGAACTGCTCACCGCCGCCGGCTTCACCAAGAACGGCAACCAGTGGATGACGCCGGACGGGCAGCCCTTCGCCTTCAGCGTGCTGATCCCGCAGGAAGGCGTGGTCAACCGGCTCGGGGTGATGATCGCCCAGACCTGGGCGCAGAACGGCGTGCAGGCCAGCGCGGAAGTGGCGACCGACATCTGGGACCGCACCGGCGCGGGCGACTTCGCGGTGGAAATCGGCTGGGCGGTGGAAACCTGGGGCGGCCATCCCGACCTCAGCTTCTTCCTCGACAGCTACCACTCCGAATACGTGGCCGATCCGGGCACCATCCAGCCGGCGCGTAACTGGATGCGCTGGAAGGATCCGCGGCTCGACGAGATCATCGAGAAAATCCGCGGCATCGACTTCAACGACCCGAAGGGGATCGAGTACGGCCAGGACTTCGTCAAGCTGCATCTGGATGAAATGCCGAACATCCCGATCATGGCCTACAACGTGTTCTCGGTGCAGTCGAACCGCTACTGGAGCGGCTGGCCGAACGCGGAGAACAACTACGCCAACCCGGTGACCAACTGGTCGAACGGCAAGACGATCTTCACGCAGATCACGCCGGCCGGCGGCGCCTGAGGGGTTTCCTCCCTGGGAGCGCGGCGCGAGCCGCGCTCCATCTTCGTTTCCAGCGGGGGAGCCGCATGCAAGGTTATCTCTGGTTTGTCGGCAAACGGGCGTTGCAGCTGCTGGCCGTGGTGTTTTTCGGCGTCTCGGCCACCTTCCTCATCACCCATCTGTCACCGATCAACCCGGTCGAGGCGGCGCTGGGCCGCATGACGGCCCGCTCCAATTTCGCGCCCGAAGCCATCGCGGCGATGCGCGCGGCGCTGACCGAGATGTATGGCGTCAACGAGCCGCTGCTCAATCAATATGTCAATTTCTGGCTGCGCCTCTTCCGGGGCGACCTGGGGCCCTCGCTGCTGGCCTTTCCCACCCCCTCGATGACGCTGGTGCTGCGCGCCATGCCCTGGACCGTGGGGCTATTGGTGATGGCGATCCTCGTCACCTTCATCTTCGGCAACCTGCTGGGCGGGCTGGCCGGCTACAACCAGAACAACAAGCTGTTCAAGGTGCTCGGCATCCTGGCCATGGGGGTGCAGCCGATCCCCTATTATATCGTGGCCTTCATCCTGCTCATCATCTTCGGCTTCCTCTGGCCGGTGCTGCCGATTTCCGGGGGCTTTGCCATGAACGTCACGCCGGGCTGGACCTGGCCGTTCATCGCCTCGGTGCTGCAACACGCCATCCTGCCGGCGCTGTCGCTGGTGCTGGTGGGGTTCGGCGGCTGGTTCCTGGGCATGCGGGCGCTGGTTTCCAACGTGGTGACGGAGGACTACGTGACCTATGCCGAACTGGCCGGGGTGGACCGCAGCACCATCGTGGGCGGCTATGTGATGCGCAACGCGCTGGTGCCGCAGCTGACCGGGCTGGCGATGACGCTGGGCGGGGTGTTTTCCGGCACGGTGATCACCGAGCAGGTGTTCAACTATCCGGGCCTCGGCTCGCTGCTGATCGACGCGGTCAATGCCGGGGATTATTCGCTGGTGCTGGCGGTCTCGACCATTTCGGTGGTGGCGGTGGCGCTGGCCATTTTCGTGGTCGACCTGCTCTATCCGCTGCTCGACCCGCGCGTCAGGGCGGAGTGAAGCCATGCTAGCCGTCCTGCGCGACCTCATCCGCTACAATATCGAATTCGCCATCGGGCTGGTGCTGGTGGGGGTGGTGGTGATCTTTGCCGGCCTCAGCTTCTTCGCGCCGGTCGATCCCTCGCTCATCTACGTGACCATCCCCGACCAGCCGCCTTCGGCGCAATTCTGGTTCGGCACCAATTCGCGCGGGCAGGACCTGTTCTGGCAGCTCTCGGCGGCGTTCCGCAACAGCCTCGCCTTCGGGCTCACCGTGGCGGTGCTGTCGCGCATCATCTCGATCACGGTGGGGCTGCTGTCGGGCTATCTCGGGGGCTGGGTCGACCGGGCGCTGATGTTCATCAACGACATCTTCGTGGCGATCCCGATCTTTCCAATCCTGGTGCTGTTCTATTTCGTGCTGCGCAACAATCTCGACAGCTTCACGCTGGCGCTGATCATGGCCTGCTTCGGCTGGCCGTTCGACGCGCGGCTGATCCGCTCGGTGGCGCTGGGCCTCAAGCACCGGGAATTCACGCGGCACGCCACTTTCGCGGGCATGAGCACCCGCAAGATCCTCCTGGAAGAGCACCTGCCCTATGTGATGCCCATCGTGTTCTCGACCTTCATGAACAACATGCTGTGGTCGATCGGGCTCGAGGTGACGCTGGCGGTGCTGGGCTTCACCAATATCAACCAGCCCACCATCGGCACGGTGATCTACTGGGCCAACTCGCACTCGGCCATGGTGGTGGGCGTGTGGTGGTGGGTGGTGATCCCGGTGATCCTGGTGGTGATCGTCTTCCTCGGGCTGTTCCTGCTGGCGGTCAGCATGAACGAATATATCGACCCACGCAGCCGGCTGCGGAGGATGGGCGCATGAGCGGCGATAATCGGGATATCCTCAAGGTCGAGGGCCTCAAGGCCTATTACCAGATGAATTATTTCGGCGTGGAGCGCGAGGTGCGCGCCGTCGACGACATCACCATGAGCGTGCGCCGCAACGAGGTCTACGGCATTGCCGGGGAAAGCTCGTCGGGCAAGACCTCGTTCATCAAGGTGCTGGCCGCCGCGACACGGCCGCCGCTGCGGGTGGTGGCGGGCAGCGCCAAATACGCCTTCCAGAGCGGGCCGATCGACGTTGCCCATGCCGGCCCGGCTGAGGTCGAGAGGGTGCGCTGGAAGCATCTGAGCTACATCATGCAGGGCTCGATGAGCGTGCTCAACCCGGTGCGGCGCATCGGCCGGACGTTTCGCGACTTCGCCGCCCGGCCGCTGGGGCTGAGCGGGGCGGCGTTCGAAAAGCGGGTGGTGGATCATCTGGGGCGGCTCAAGCTGCCGCCGGAGGTGCTCAAAGCCTATCCGCACGAACTCTCGGGCGGCATGCGCCAGCGCGTCACCATCGGGCTAGCGACGGTGTGCCACCCCGAATTCATCATCGCCGACGAGCCGACCACGGCGCTCGACGTGGTGGTGCAGAAGGAGGTACTGAGCCTCATCCGCGAAATCCAGCAGCAGATGGGCTCCTCGGTGGTGCTGGTGACGCACGACATGAGCGTGCACGCCAACATGGCCGACCGGGTGGGCATCATCTATGCCGGGCGGCTGGTGGAGGAAGGGCCGACGCGGCAGATGTTCTTTGCGCCGAAGCACCCCTATACGGCGCATCTGGTGGCCAGCCTGCCGCGCATCGGCGACGTCACGCAGCGCCCGGCGCTCGAAGGGCGGCCACCCAACCTGGCGGAGCCGCCGCAGGGCTGCCGCTTCCATCCGCGCTGCCCGCTGGCGGTGGACAAATGCCGCACCGAGGTGCCGCCGCTTATCGAGGTGGCGCCGAACCAGCGCTCGGCCTGCTGGCGCTGGCAGGACGTCAAGCCGCTGGTCGGCGCCGGAGCACCGGCGGGGGTGACGGCATGAGCGCGCTGCTCGAGGTCGGCAATGTGTCGAAACGCTTCACCATGGGCGGATTGCTGGGCCGCAAGACGGTGGACGCGGTGCGCGACGCCAGCTTCACGCTGCATACGGAAAACCCGGAAATCTTCACCATCATCGGGGAGTCGGGGTCGGGCAAGACGACGCTGGCGCGCATGATCCTCGGGCTGGAGGACGTCAGCGAGGGCGAAATCCTGTTCCACGGCAAGCGGGTCGGCCGGCGCATGAGCCGGGCCGAACGGCTGGCCTTCATGAGCCATGTGCAGCCGGTATTCCAGAACCCGTTCGAGGCGTTCAATCCCCTGAAGAAGATCGAGCGCTACCTGTCGAGCACGGCGCGGCGCTTCCTCGGGACGCACGACCGCGCCGAGATCGAGCGGGCCATGGACGCGGCACTGCAGAAGGTGGGCCTCAGTCTGCAGGAGGTGCAGGGGCGGTTCCCGCACGAAATGAGCGGCGGGCAATTGCAGCGCTGCGCCATCGCGCGGGCGCTGATCCCCAACCCGCCGCTGCTGATCGCCGACGAGCCGGTGTCGATGGTCGACGCGTCGCTGCGCATGAGCATCGTCAACCTGCTCAAGGATCTGCGCGACGATTTCGGGGTCAGCGTCATCTATATCACGCACGACCTGGCCACCGCCTACTACATCTCCGACCGGCTCATCATCATGCAGCGCGGGCAGATCGTGGAAATGGGCGACGCGCGGACCGTGCTGGACAACCCCGAACACCCCTATTCGCGGCTGCTCAAGGCCTCGGTGCTCTCCACCGACGACGCCGGCGACGGCAAGCTGGCCACCGACCCGGCCATGGTCGAGCGGGCCGGCGCCATGGTCGGCCACCCCGGCCGGCTGGTCGCCCGCCGCGACGGCCGCAGCGTCAGGGTGTATGAGGGGGTGTAGCCACCGCGCCGTCATCCCCCGCGCATGTGGGGACATCCGTGGCCTTGAAAGGGGTAACAGAGGTTCCCGCTGTCGCGGGAATGACACGGTGAGTGTCGCGGGAATGACACGGTGGGAAGGGGTGGTCCCCGGGGCTTTCTCCGTCAGGCGACGGAGGGTTCGCGGTCGAGCGGGGGCATGGTCTTGATGTCTTCGCCCCGGTGCATGGCGATGTTCATGCGGAAGGAGTTGGCGATGCGCTCGGAGCGCTCGACAAAGAGCGCGGCGATCTCGGGCGGGCAGAGCTTTTCCACCGTTTCGCGGAACAGCCGCAGCCAGCGGCGGAAATGCGCGTCGCTCATCTCCGGGATAGCCAGGTGCTTGGGCATGGGGCGGCCGTCATAACGGCCGGTGCCCAGCATCATGGAGCTCCAGAAATCGGTGAGCTTGTCGAGATGCGCCGGCCAGTGATCGTCGGGAATGATGCGGTTGAACACCGGGCCGATGACGTCGTCGCGCCGCACGTGAAAGTAGAATTTGTCGACGATGGCGCGGATCATGGCTTCATCCAGGCCCTCGGGCGTCTCCCAGCCGATACGGGAGAGGCGGGTACCCGCCGCGGGACGATCAGACAGCGACATTGGCAGTTTCCTTGATGGTGTAGGAGCAGCGCCGGCCGCCCGCCACGATGTGATCGACCCGCTCCACCTCGACCCCGGGGCCGAGCACGGCGCGGAAAACTTCAAGCTCGGCGCGGCAGAAACCCTGGCAGGCGGTGGCGGCGGCGCAGATGGGACAATGGTTCTCCACCAGCAGCAGCGACCCGTCGGGCTCTTCCGACCAGCTCGCCATATAGCCTTCCTGACTGCGCAGGTCGGCCAGCACCGCGACGCGCCCCCGCAGATCGGTGGCGGTGCGCATGGCCGCTTCATAGCACTGGCGGGTGGTGGTTTCACGCGCCGAGATGATGGTGTCAAGCGCCGCTTCGCCCAATTGTTCGCGCACGATGTCGAGCAGTTGCACGGTGAGCGCGGCGTGGGTATCGGGAAATTGCGCCTGCGCCGCCGCCGTCAGGCTCCACAGCTGGGTCGGGCGGCCGACGCCGCTGGCGGCGCTGCGCGCCTCCACCAGCCCCTCCTCGGCCAGCCGCAGCAATTGCTGGCGCGCCGCCTCGCCGCTGGTGCCCAGCTTCTCGCCCAGCGCGGCGGCCGACAGGCTGCCCTGCATCTTGAGCTGGATGAGAATGCGCTGGGCCGGGCTGCGCGGCGACCAGCCGGCGTTTTCCGCGCCGGGGGCCGAGCCGTGGCTTGACATGTCTGTCGAATAGGTTTTCAAAGCCATGACTTGGAAATTAGCGGCAGCGGCGACCCAACGCAAGCCCGAGGATTTTTGAACGCGTTTCCGCAACGCCGGGCAGGTGTCCGTTGTTCTGCTGGATACGTCATAACAAGGAGCGACGAAATGACCTTTTCCCTGCCCAACCTGCCCTATGCCGTTTCCGCGCTGGCCGATCGCGGCATGAGCCAGGAAACGCTGGAGCTGCACCACGGCAAGCACCACCAGGCCTATGTGACGGCGCTCAACGGGTTCGTCGAGAAGAACGACGACCTCAAGGGCAAGTCGCTGGAAGAAATCATCGCCTTCGTCAACGGCAAGCCGGACCTGCAGGGCGTGTTCAACAATGCCGGGCAGCACTGGAACCACATCCATTTCTGGCAGGCGCTGGCCCCCAATGGCGGCAAGCTCCCCGGCAAGCTGGAAGCCAAGATCGTCGAGGATTTCGGCTCGGTCGACGCCTTCAAGGACGCCTTCAAGACCGCCGCCACCACGCAGTTCGGCTCGGGCTGGGCCTGGCTGGTGCTGGGCAAGGACGGCAAGCTCAAGGCCACCAAGACGCCGAACGGCTCCAACCCGCTGGCGACCGGTGAAGGCAAGCCGCTACTGGGCCTCGACGTGTGGGAGCACTCCTACTATGTCGACTTCCGCAACCGCCGCCCCGACTATGTGACCAACTTCCTCGACAAGCTGGCCAATTACGAGTTCGCCGAAGCCAATCTGGGCTGAGGCACCTCCAAACGCAGCGACAGGCGGGCCCGCTCATGTCTTATCCAGCGATCGCCCGCCGGCTCGCCCCCCATACCGGCCGCCCGGCCCGCCCCAGCGGACAGCGAACCGACGCCATGGCTTCCCTCACGCCCGATTTCGACCTGCCCGACAGCATGGCGTTGCGGGCCAGCCGGCGCCCGCCCGTCGGCGACGCGGAATTCCGCGCCGCGATGTCGGGGCTGGCCGCGAGCGTGCATGTGGTGACGGCGCGGCATGGCGAGGAACAGGTGGGCCGCACGGTGACCTCGGTGATGTCGCTGTCGGCCCAGCCGCCCGCCATCCTCATTTCCATCGATATCGTGAGCCGGCTGGCCGACCTCATCGCCAAGAGCGGCGGCTTTTCGCTGGCCATGCTGGCCGAGGAACAGACCGCGGTGGCCGACGCCTTCGCCGGAAGGCTGGCGGCGGAGTTCCGCTTCGGCGTCGGCGAGTGGCGCCGCTGGCCCTCGGGGCAGCCGCTGCTGGCAGGCAGCGTCACCGCGCTCGATTGCGAGGTGATCGGCGCCATCGAAACGGGCACGCATGTGCTGTTCGCCGGCGCCATCGTGGAAACCGAGACGGCGCCCGACCGGCGCCCGCTGCTGTGGCAGCGCCACACCTATCACGGGCTCGGGGTCGACGGACCGGGCCGGAAGTGACAGACTGAAATCGATTCAGGAGGCTGGCGGGAAATTTTGCCCGCGTCGTGCGTTCCCTCCCGGGTCGAGGAGCCGATCGTGCCGCGTTACTATTTCCATTATCGCACCGACGACGAATTGATCGTCGACAAGACCGGTGGCGATTTTCCCAATCTGGATGCCGCCGAGCACTACGCCGCCGAGATCGGCCGGGCGATCATCGACAAGCTGGCCGGCGAAGGCGGCGAGACCGCCCTGCCCCGCTCCATCGAAATCACCGACGCGACCGGGCGCGAACTGCTTTATGTGGTGTTCTGGGCCGGACCGAAGATCGGCAGTGGCCCCGGCCGCCCGATCGAGCCGGCGCGCGTGCATTAGCTGTTTTACGTTTGTATCGTCGCTCTTCGCGACCCTTCTCCACCGGGTCATTCCCGCGACAGCGGGAAGCTCTGTTACCCCTTGCGGACCCAACAGAGGTCCCCGCTGTCGCGGGGATGACGACGCGGTGGCCGGGCGCAAGGCGCCAAGGCAAGCGGCGCCTGAGCCGCTAGGCGAAGTGGATGGTGATGGCGAAGACCAGGATCAGGGAGGCGGCAAGGGCGGCGCAGGACGCCAGATGGGATACCTTGGGCATGAAGAGCTCCGTGCGGCAACCCCCGATCTCTATCAGATAAGTAGAGATTAACAAGCGGTAAATTTGCGGGCGCCCCGTGCGCTGTGGAAAACCGGGGCGGCGCCTGCTGCGAAGGAGGGGGCGACAGGCCGGGCGCACCTGCTAGACTGGCAGCCGAGTCTGGTGGGGGGCAGGACAATGGCGGATAGCGGCGTAACCCAACTCATCGCGGCGGCGCGGGCACAGGCGCAGGGCCAGCCGGGGCTGGAACATTTTCTCATCGAAGCCATCAAGGCGACCGATCCGGACGATCTGGCGCGGCAGGACGGCGCGGCGCTGCTGGCGGCGCTGACCCGCAGCCATGCGCGGCTGACGGCGGGCGACGGCAAGGCCACCCGCATCGCGGTGACCGAGCCGACGGCGCCGGGCGCGGCGCTGGTGATCGACGTCATCTCGCCCGACATGCCGTTCATCGTCGATAGCGTGCTGGCGGCATTGCGGGCCATGGGCGGCGTCATCCGGCTGTTTTCGCACCCGGTAGTGCGGGTGGCGCGCGGGGCCGTGGTGGGCGAGGACGGCGAAGCGGTCAGCGTGCTGCATATCCACAGCGACCCGGTGGCCGACACGGCGGCGCTGGTGGCCGAGATCGAGGCGACGCTGGCCGACGTGGCGCGGGCGGCGGCGGACTGGCCCGCCATGCTGGAGCGGGTACGGCGCGGCGCCGCCGAGCTGGGCGCCGCGCGGGGCCAGCGCGAGGAGGCCATGGCCTTCCTCGACTGGCTGACCGAGCACAATTTCACCTTTCTGGGGGTGCGCGAATACCGGCTGGAGGCCGGCACGCTGGCGCCGGTGGCCGATAGCGGGCTGGGCATCCTGCGCGACCCGGCGCTCAAGGTGCTGCGCAGCGGCCCCGACTATGTCGAGAGCACGCCGGCGCTGGTGGCTTTTCTCGAGGGCAGCGAGCCGCTGCTGGTGACCAAGGCCAATGTGCGCGCCAAAGTGCATCGGCGGGCGCATATGGACTATGTGGGCGTCAAGCTGTTCGCGCCGGACGGGACGGTGAGCGGCGAATTGCGGCTGGTCGGGCTTTATACCGAGCAGGCGCTGGCCAGCCCGCATACGGAGGTGCCGATCATCCGGCGCAAGATCGCCGAGGTGATGCGGCGCTCCGGGCTCGACCCGCTGGGCCATGCCGGGCGCACGCTGCTGGGGGCACTCGACAGCTATCCGCGCGACGAGCTGTTCCAGATCGACACCGCGCAACTGGCGGAATTTGCCGAAGCCATCGCCGGGCTCTACGACCGGCCACGCGTGCGCGTGCTGCCGCGCATCGACCGGTTCGACAATTTCGTCTCCGTGCTCGTCTTCGTGCCGCGCGACCGCTATGACGGGGAGGTGCGGGCCCGCATCACCCGCTACCTGGCGACGGTCTATGACGGGCGGGTTTCGGCCTATTACCCGCATTTCCCCGAAAGCGAGCTGGTGCGGCTGCACGTCATCATCGGGCGGTTGCAGGGCAAGACGCCGCAGCCGGGGCGGGCCGAGCTGGAAGCGGGCGTCGAGGCCCTCACCCGCGACTTTTCCGACACGCTGCTGGCGGCCGCGCCCGATCCGGGGGCGATCAGCGATTTCCGGCAGGCGTTCTCGGCCGCCTACCAGGCGCGCCACGACGCCGAACAGGCGCTGGCCGACATCGCCATCCTGCGGGCGCTGCCGGCGGGCGAGGCCGCCATCCGCCTCCGGCGCCGGGCCGGCAGCGACGGCGCGCTGGGGCTCAAATTCTACCACCAGGGCAGCGCCATCGCGCTCAGCGACCGGGTGCCGATGCTGGAGCATTTCGGCTTCCGCGTCATCGACGAGCGCACCTTTACGGTGACGCCGCGCGACGGGGTGGAGCGCTATATCCACGACATGGTGCTCGAAGCGGGCGACGGCGCGCCGCTCGACGTCGCGGCGCGGGGCGACGCCATCGAGGCGGGGCTGCTGGCGGTGTGGACGGGCGCGGCCGAGAGCGACCAGCTCAACACGCTGGTGACGCGGGCCGGGCTCGACTGGACCGAAGCGGCGCTGCTGCGGGCGCTGTCGCGCTATCTGCGGCAGGTGGGCACCTCCTATTCGCAGCGCTATATCGCGCAGGTGCTGGTGACGCAGGCCGAGGCGGCCAGGGCGCTGGTAGCGCTGTTCGAGGCGCTGCACGACCCGGCGCGAGCGGATGGCGACGCGGCGGCGACAGCGGCGCGGGACGCCATCGCGGCACAGCTCGACGCCATCTCCTCGCTGGACGAGGACACCATCGTGCGCCGCTTCCAGAACCTCGTCGAAGCAGCCGTGCGCACCAATGCCTTCCAGCGCGACGCGGCGGGCGGGCGGCGGCTGGCGCTGGCGATCAAGTTCGACAGCCAGCGCATCGAGGGGCTGGCCGAACCAAAACCGTTCCGCGAAATCTCGGTCTATGCGCCGCAGGTGGAAGGGGTGCACCTGCGGTTCGGCGCCATCGCGCGCGGCGGCATCCGCTGGTCGGACCGGCCGGAGGATTTTCGCACCGAAGTGCTGGGGCTGGTGAAGGCCCAGCAGGTGAAGAACGCCGTCATCGTGCCGGTGGGCGCCAAGGGCGGCTTCGTGCCCAAGCGGCTGGTGGCGGGGATGAGCCGCGAGGCCTATCTGCAGGAGGGCACGGCAGCCTATAAGGTATTCATCGGGGCGCTGCTCGACGTCACCGACAATCTGGTGGCGGGGACCGTGGTGCCGCCCCTTCAGGTGGTGCGGCGCGACGGCGACGACCCCTATCTCGTGGTGGCGGCGGACAAGGGCACGGCGGCGTTTTCCGACACCGCCAACGCGCTGGCGCTGGCACGGGATTTCTGGCTGGGCGACGCCTTCGCCTCGGGCGGCTCGGCCGGCTACGACCACAAGGAGATGGGCATTACCGCGCGCGGCGCCTGGGAGGCGGTGAAGCGGCATTTCCGCGAGCTGGACCGCGATATCCAGGCCAGCCCCTTCACCGTTGCCGGGGTCGGCGACATGAGCGGGGACGTGTTCGGCAACGGCATGCTGCTGTCGCGCCATATCCGCCTCAAGGCGGCGTTCGACCACCGCGACATCTTCATCGATCCCGATCCGGACCCGGCGGTGAGCTTTGCCGAGCGGCAACGGCTGTTTCAGCTGCCGCGCTCGAGCTGGCAGGATTATGACAAGGGGCTGATCTCGGCGGGCGGGGGCGTCTTCTCGCGCAGTCTCAAGGCCATCCCGCTGAGCGCACCGATGCGCACGCTGCTGGGGCTCACCGGCGAGACGGCGACGCCGACCGAAGTGATGCGGGCCATCCTCATGGCCGAGGTGGACCTGCTGTGGTTCGGCGGCATCGGCACCTATATCCGCGCCGCCGACGAGGACGACGCGGCCGTGGGCGACCGGGCCAACGACGCCATCCGCGTCGCCGGCGAAAGCGTGCGCGCCCGGGTGGTGGGGGAAGGCGCCAATCTGGGCGTAACGCAGCGCGGGCGCGTCGCCTATGCGCTCAAGGGCGGGCGGATCGACACCGACGCCATCGACAATTCGGCCGGCGTCAATTCCTCCGACCTAGAAGTCAACATCAAGATCGCGCTGGCGCCGGTGGTGGCGGCGGGGCAACTGGCGCTGCCGGATCGCAACGCGTTCCTTGCCAGCATGACCGACGCGGTGGCGGCACTGTGCCTGCGGAACAATTACCTGCAAACGCTGGCGCTGTCGCTGGCCCAGCGCGCCGGCGTCGCCGAACTGCCCGACCAGCGGGCGCTGATCGAGGGGCTGGAGGCGCGCGGCCGGCTCGACCGCCGCATCGAGTTCCTGCCCGACGACGCCGAACTCGATGCCCGTGCCGCCGCCGGCCGGGGGCTGACGCGGCCCGAGCTGGCGGTGCTGCTGGCCTATGCCAAGCTGACGCTGTTCGACGACCTCATGGAAAGCGCCGCGCTGGCGGACGCCTATCTGGCGGACGAGCTGTTCCGCTATTTCCCCGAGGCGCTGCACCAGCGCTATCCCGAGGCGGTGGAGCAGCACCGGCTGAAACGCGAAGTGATCGCCACGGTGCTGGCCAATGCCATGATCAACCGGGGCGGGCCGGCCTTCACGGCGGAGCTGACGGTGGCCACCAGCGCCAGCGCCGGCGAGGTGGCGCTGGCCTATGCGGCGGTGCGCGACATCTACGACCTGCGGGCGCTGCACGACGACATCGACGCGCTGGACGGCAAGATCGCCGGCGCCGTGCAGCTCTCGCTCTATGGCGCGGTGCAGGCGCTGCTGCGGCTGGAGGCGCTGTGGTTCCTGCGCAATGCCGACGTGACGCAGGACCTGGCGGCGCGCGTCGCGCGGCACCGCGAGGGCGTGCAGCAATTGCGCGAGCGGCTGGCGGCGCTGCTGCCGGCGGGACAGGAGGCGGCGCTGGCCGAACGCCGCGAGACGCTGGTGGCCGCCGGCGTGCCGGCGGCGCTGGCGGCGCGCATCGCGGCGCTGCCGGTCATCGCCCATGCCAGCGACATCGTGCTGGTGAGCGAACGCGGCGGCGTGCCGGTCGCGGCCGGGGCCGAGGCCTATTTCGGCATTGCCGGGCTGTTCGACCTGTTCCGCATCCTCGCGCAGGGCCGGGCCATCGTGCTGGGCGACCGGTTCGAGCGCATGGCGCTGGACCGGGCGCTGGCCAATCTGATGCGCGCGGTGCGCGACCTCACCGCCGACGTGCTGGCGGCCGGCGAGGGCGCGGTAGCCGAGCGGCTGGCGGCCTGGCAGGCGCAGCACGCGGCGGGCGTGGCGCGCACGGTGCGGGCCGTGGGCGAGCTGACGCAGGGCACGCTGACCGTCTCGCGTCTCAGCGTCGCGGCGGGCCTGCTGGCCGACCTGGCGCAGGAGGGATGAGGCAGCGGCAAGCCGTCACCCGAAAGTCGGCCTTGCCGGCAGGGGCGGCGGCGGGCGAGTGAAAGCCGACCGCAAAGGAGCATGAGCATGAGCACCCTCCCGGACTGGCTGCGCGCCGAAACCGACGACGAGGCCCTCGCCGGCAGCATCGGCACGATGGCGGCGGCGATGGCGGAAATCGCCGCGGTGCTGCGGCGCGCCCCCATTGCCGGGCAGACCGGGCTGGCCGGCGCCACCAATGTGCAGGGCGAGGCACAAAAGACGCTCGATGTCGTCTCGAACGACATTGTTCTGAATCACTTACGGGCCAATGCTGCCATTTCGATTCTCATCTCCGAGGAACTGGATGAAGCGGTCCGGCTGAGCGATCGGGGCCGCTATATCGTCGCCACCGACCCTCTGGACGGCTCTTCGAATCTCGACGTAAACGGCGCCGTGGGCACGATTTTTTCCGTGCTGCCGGCAGCGGGCGGGCTGTTGCAGCCGGGCGCGGCGCAGCGGGCGGCGGGCTATGCCGTCTATGGCCCGGCGACCAGCCTCGTGCTGCGGATCGCCGGCGCGACGAGCGTCTTCACGCTCGATGGCGACGGGCAATGGCGGCTGACCCAGGGAACGGTCACCGTGCCGGCCGCATCGGCGGAATACGCCATCAACGCGGCGCGTGCGCGGTTCTGGGACGCGGCGACGCGCGGCTATATCGAGGAGAACGTGGCGGGCGAAGCGGGGCCGGCCGGCAAGCGCTACAATATGCGCTGGGTGGGCTCGATGGTGGCCGATATCCACCGCATCCTGATGCGCGGCGGCATCTTCCTCTACCCGCTCGACAGCGAGACGGCGGCCAAGGGCGGCCGGCTGCGGCTGCTCTACGAGGCCAACCCGATGGCCTGGCTGATGGCGGGCGCCGGCGGCGCCGCCAGCACCGGCCGCCTGCCGATCCTCGATGTGCAGCCCAGCGCCATCCACCAGCGGGTGCCGGTCATCATCGGCTCGGCCGACGAGGTGAAGCGGGTCGAGGCCTGGTACGCGCGGGAGGCGTGAGAAAGCTTTTGGTTTTCGCGAGGGCTGCCCCCTCGCCCCGCTGCTGCCCCGGTATCTCTGGCGGTTTTCGTCCCTGAATGGAATTGACGGCTGCTTCGCCCCCCTCCCCCTTGCGGGGAGGGGTCGGGGGAGGGGGTGACGGAGGATGAGCGAAGGGTGCGGTTCACGAACCGCGGGACCCCCTCCCCGGCCCTCCCCGCAAGGGGGAGGGGGGCCTGCCGATATTGCCGCTGGAATATGAGGGATTGCCCGCCGACGCGCCGAAGGATGGGATGAAAAATTGCAACGTTGCGGCGGCTTGGCTAGAAGCGTCTGCAAGACCGGCGCGCAGCGTGCCGGGGTTGGGAGCCTTTCATGAGCGACGTTCTTCACCTGCCCAAGACCAATGCCAGCCCGTGGCAGAGCCGGCCGTTCCACCGCCAGTACCTGATGGACCAGGCGAACAAGCTCTTCGATTTCTACGAAGCCGCCTCGATCAACCCCAGGGGCGGGTTCTACGAGCTGGACGACGAGGGGCAGCCGCTGGAGGCGGACAAGGCGATACGGCAGATCCACGTCACCACGCGCATGATCCATTGCGCGGCCATCGGCAGCCTGATCGGCCGGCCGGGCGCCGGCGAAATCGTCGACCACGGCATGCGCTATCTGTGGGAAAAGCACCGCGATGCCCGGCATGGCGGCTATCTGTGGTCGCTGGACGATGACGGGCCGCGCGACGACAGCAAGCAGGCCTATGGCCACGCCTTCGTGCTGCTGGCCGGCTCGAGCGCCCGGCTGGTGGGCCACCCGCTGGCCGAACAGGTGATCGCCGACGCCACCGAAATCATCGAAAAGCGTTTCTGGGACGACAAGGCCGGCGCGGTGCGCGAGGAATTCGCCCGCGACTGGAGCGAGATCAGCCAGTATCGCGGGCAGAACTCCAACATGCACCTCACCGAGGCGCTGATGGCCGCCTATGAGGCGACGGGCGACAAAAGCTATCTCGGCAAGGCCGAGCGCATCGCCCAGCTCATCATCGGCAAGAACGCCGTGCCGCTGGGGCACCGGGTGGCCGAGCATTTCGACGCCGACTGGAGCCTCGACAAGGCCTATCTCGGCTCGGAAATGTTCCGCCCCTCGGGCACCACGCCGGGGCACTGGCTGGAATGGGCGCGCCTCCTCTACCAATTGTTCGTGCTGGGCCAGAAGCAGCATGGCTGGATGACCGACGCGGCGCGCCAGCTATTCCGCCGCGCCATCGAACTGGGCTGGGACAATGTGCATGGCGGCTTTTTCTATACGCTCGACTGGGACGACAAGCCGGCCATGCGCGAGAAGCTGTGGTGGCCGGTGGCCGAGGCCATCTGCGCGGCCTCGTTCATCTCGGCCTATGACCACGACGATTTCTTCCAGGCCTGGTACCGCAAGCTGTGGGACTATGCCGAGAACCACGTGATCGACCACGAGCGCGGCGGCTGGCTGAGCGAGCTCAAGGAAGACCTGACGCCGGCGGGGCGCCTGTTCGTGGGCAAGCCGGACATCTACCACGCGCTGCAGGCCTGCCTCATCCCGCTCTATCCGGCGACCGGGAGCCTGACGCACGGCATCATCGAGGCCGACCACCAGCCGCGCCGCTGAGTCGGGAGCGCCCAACCGACCCACGGGTGACGCCCGTGGGCGGCCCCGGCGCTTGCCGAAACGACAACCTTTTGCCCCGCCCCCGCGTTGCCTCCGGCAAGGAGTGCGGCGATGACGGATTTACGGGACAAGGTGGCGCTGGTGACCGGTGCCGGATCGGGGATCGGCAAGGCGACGGCGCTGGCGCTGGGCCGGGCCGGCGCCACGGTTGTGGCGATGAGCCGCACGGCAGCGGAAATCGAGGCCACGGCGGCGCAGATCGAAAAGGCCGGCGGCACGGCGCTGGCGGTGGCGGCCGACACCACGGACGATGCGGCGATGCAGGCCCTCGTCGCCCAGGCGCTCGAGCGCTTCGGGCGGCTCGACATCGTGGTGGCCAATGCCGGCATCAACGGGGTGTGGGCGCCGGTCGAGGAACTGGCGCCGGCCGAATGGGACAAGACAATCGCGGTCAATCTGCGCGGCACCTACCTGACGCTGCACCACACCGTGCCGGCGCTGAAGCGCGGCGGCAGCGGCGCCATCGTGGTGATTTCCTCGATCAACGGCACGCGCACCTTCACCTCGGCGGGCGCCAGCGCCTATTCGGTGACCAAGGCGGGGCAATTGGCGCTGGTGCAGCAACTGGCGCTGGAACTGGCGCCGCACGGCGTGCGCATCAACGCCATCTGCCCGGGCGGCATCGAAAGCCGGATCGAGGAGAACACCACGCATCGGGACAGCGCGGCGGTGGAAATCCCGGTGGAGTTTCCCGAGGGCGATATTCCCCTCACCGGCGGGCGGAAGGGCAAGCCCGAGGACGTGGCGGACCTCGTGCTGTTCCTCGTCTCGGACGCGGCGCGGCACATTACCGGCTCGCCGGTGTGGATCGATGGCGGGCAGAGTTTGCTGCGCTAGGCGGCGACGGGGCAAAAGCGTGCTCCGGGCGGCGGTTGTCAGCGTGGGGACGGCAGCGTAAAGCACCGGGCATCACGGACCTCTTTACGGTGACGCCATGACCGCCCCTGCTGCCGCCCTGCCCCGCCCGATCATCGACGCGGCCGTGCGCGCGGCGCTGGCCGAAGATCTGGGGCAGGCCGGCGACCTCACCAGCCAGGCGGTGCTGGCGCCCGAGGCGCGGGCCACGGCTAGCCTCACGGCGCGCGAACCCGGGGTGATCGCCGGGCTCGAGCTGGCCGCCGCCGCCTTCGCGCTGATCGGCGACTGGGTGCATTTTACGCCGCGCGTCGCGGACGGGGCCAGCGTCGCGGCCGGCGCCGTGGTGGCCGAGGTGGAGGGCCCGGCGCGGCTGGTGCTGGGGGCCGAGCGGGTGGCGCTCAATTTCCTCAACCACCTTTCCGGGGTGGCGACGCTGACCCGGCGCTATGCCGACGCGGTCGCCGGTACGGGCGCGCGCATCTGCGACACGCGCAAGACGACGCCGGGGTTGCGGGCCTTCGAGAAATACGCGGTGCGCTGCGGCGGCGGCGCCAATCACCGCTACGGGCTCGGCGACGCCATCCTCATCAAGGACAACCACATCGCCGTGGCGGGCGGCGTGGCGGCGGCCTATCGGGCGGCGACCGCCTTTGCCGGGCATCTGGTGGCCATCGAGATCGAGGTGACGAGCCTGAGCGAGTTGGAAGAGGCGCTGGCGGCGGGGGCGCGCATCGTGCTGCTCGACAATATGGACGACGCGACGCTGCGCCGCGCGGTGGCGCTCACCGCCGGGCGGGCGACGCTGGAAGCCTCGGGCGGGGTGAAGCTGGAGCGGGTGCGCGCCATCGCCGAAACCGGCGTCGACTATATTTCGACCAGCCAGATCACCATGGCAGCGGTGCCGCTTGACCTGGGGCTGGACGTCAGCATCGGCACCCGCGCATGAGCATGGCGGCCATCCCCCCGGCCGCCGCGCTCAGCGCGCTGGCCGTCGAGGCGGCCATCGCGGCGGCGGCCGTCATCATGGCGGTCTACGCGCGGCCCATCCACGCCGTGGCCAAGCCGGACGGCTCGCCGGTGACCGAGGCGGACGCGGCGGCGGAAAAAGTCATCATCGCGCACCTCGAGCAGACCGGCATTCCCATCCTGGGCGAGGAAAGCGTGGCAGCGGGGGTGCTGCCGGCGCCGGGGGCGCGTTGTTTCGTGGTCGATCCGCTCGACGGCACCAAGGAATTCATCAAGCGCAACGGCGAATTCACCGTCAATATCGCGCTGGTGGAGCACGGCGCGCCGCGCCTGGGCGTGGTGCTGGCGCCGGCCAGCGGCGAAATTTTCGTCGGCGACGCCGATGGCGCCTGGGCGGGCACGGTGGTCGACGGCGTGGTGACGGGCCGGCACGCCATCGGCGTGCGGCAGCGGGCGCGGCCACGGATCGTCGCCAGCCGCAGCCATGGCCACGCGGCGCTGGAGCAGCTGTGCCGGACGCTGGACGTCGATTGCGACGTCTCCGTCGGCTCCTCGCTCAAATTCTGCCTGCTGGCGCGTGGCGACGCACAGCTTTACCCCCGCTTTACGCCAACCTGCGAATGGGATACCGCAGCGGGCCAGGCCGTGCTTGAAGCAGCGGGCGGCGTGGTGCTGACGCTGGATGGCGCGCCGCTGCGCTACCGGCACGAGCCGGGGTTCCTCAACCCCTATTTCGTGGCGGCGGCCAGCCCGGAACTGGCGCGGCGGGCCGCGGCGGAGATGCGCGCGCTGCTCGGCTGAAGGGCCGGCCATGCAAGCGACGCTTAACTGCCCTGACACGGCGCGGCTTGCGCGATTTCCCGGCGCCATATATAGGCCCAGCATATATCGGGCCGAGATATGGCCGCGCGGGAACCCAGCATGAACGTCAGAACGCTTTGTCTATCGGTGCTCTATGAAGGCGAGGCGACGGGCTACGAAATCCGGCGCATGTGCGCGGAAGGCGAGTGCTCCTATTTCGTCGAAGCCAGCTACGGCTCGATCTATCCGGCGCTGGCCCGCCTCGAGGACGAGGGGCTGGTGGTGGGGCGCACCGAGCCCCAGCAAGGCAAGCCGGCGCGGAAAGTCTATGCCATCACTGAGGCGGGCCGGCAGGCCTTTGCCGAGGAGCTGGGCGAGCCGCTGGGCGAAGACGTCTTCCGCAGCCCGTTCCTGCTGTTCGCGCGCTTTGCCCATATCCTGCCGGCCGAACTGGTCGAGCAGCGCAGCACCGAATTCCTGCAGCGGCTGGTGGACGGGCGCAAGCGGCTCGAGGAACTGGACGAGACGCGCGATTTCAGCGCCACCGACAAATGGGTGCTCGACTATGGCCGCGCCGTTTTTGCGGTTGCGGAGCGCCATTTGCGTTCCCATATGCACGACCTGATCACTTTGGCGCGAGCCGAGCCCCGCAAAGACGCGGCAGAATAATCCAAAAAGGCGAGTTACTTCCATGCGGGCACTGTTTTCCTACGGCGTGGCATTCGGCATTCTGGCGCTGGCCGCCGGCTGGCTGGCCACCGGCACCCTGGTCATCGGCGGCCAGGGCCCCGGCAAGGGCGAAAAGGCCATCGTTTCAGTGCTCGAGGGCGAGGAGCACGGCCCCATCGCCACGGCACTCGCGGATGCAGGCCTGCTGGCCGAGCACGCCGAGCCCGCGGACGACCCGGCGCTGACCATCGCCCAGCGCAACGAGGAAACCACCGGCGCCGGCGCGCCGCTGCCCAACGTGCGGGTGAAGACCTTCACTGCCCAGCCGATGCCCATCGAAGTGCCGCTGCGCGGCCGCACCCAGGCCAAGGCGACGGTGGCGGCGGTGGCCGAGACCGCCGGCACGGTCGACAAGGTGCACGTGCAGAAAGGCCAGCGCGTCGAGATTGGCGATCCCCTGTGCACGCTCGACCAGGGCACCCGCGCCGCCGCCGTGGCGCAGGCCGAGGCCGGCGTCGCCCAGGCGCAGGCCGGGCTGGCGCAGGCGCAGCTCAACTACGACACCAATGCCGATTTGCGCGGCAAGGGCCTCGCCGCCGCCAATACCGCCAATGCGGTGGAAGTGGCGCTGGCGCAGGCCAAGGCCGGCGTCGCCCAGGCGCAGGCCGGGCTCGACAATGCCGAGGCGGAACTGGACCGCACCGAGATCACCGCGAAAGTGGCGGGGGTGGTGCAGGACCCGGTGACCACCGCCGGCGCCATGCTGGCGGCCGGGGCGCCCTGCGCCACCATCGTGCAGCTCGACCCCATCGTCTTTGCCGGCATGGTGCCCGAAGCCCATATCGGGCTGGCCCGGCTGGGCCTCAAGGCCGATATCAGCACCGTCACCGGCCAGACCGTCAGCGGGGAAGTGACCTATATCGCCTCGGTCGCCGACAATGCGACGCGCTCCTTCCCGGTGGAAATCGAAATCCCCAATGCCGACTTCGCCATCCGCGACGGCGTGACGGCGCAGGCGACGGTCAATATCGGCACGGCGCCCGGCCAACTGCTGCCACAATCCGTCCTGACGCTGGACGATGAAGGCGTGCTGGGCGTGCGCACCGTGGAAGACGGCAAGGTCGCCTTCTATCCGGTGACCATCGTCAGCGACACGCGGGACGGCGTCTGGGTCACCGGGCTGCCGCCCATCGCCCAGGTGATTACCGTGGGCCAGGAAAGCGTCACTGCCGGGCAGGCCGTCGAGGCCAGCGAAGCCGCCACCACCGAAACCGCCGCCAGCTGAGGACCGCCTTCATGCTCGATTTCATCGAAAAAATCCTCAGGATGCCGCGGGTCGTCCTCACCGTGATGGTCATCCTCATCGCGGCGGGCGCGGCGGCCTATACCTCGATGCCCAAGGAAAGTTTCCCGGCCATCGACGTGCCCTATCTCTACATGTCGATCAGCCAGACCGGGGTGTCGCCGCGCGACGCGGAAAACCTGCTGGCCAAGCCGGCGGAAGAGGAACTGGCCACCCTGCCGGGGCTCAACAATATCAGCTCCACCTCGACCACCGGCCACGCCTCGATCTTCCTCGAATTCGACATCAATACCGACAAGGACCAGGCGCTGGCCGACACCCGCGCCCGGGTCGACGCCATCAAGGCCAAGCTGCCCGACGACGCCAACGACCCGGTCGTGGCTGAAATCGATCTCGTCGGCATGCCGATCATCTCGGTCGCCCTTTACGGCTCGGCGCCGGAAAAGGAACTGGTGCGCCGCGCCGAGGCCTTGCAGGACGCGCTCGAAACCATCCCCGAAGTGCGCGAGGCGACGCTGTCGGGCGCCCGCAAGGAGCAGCTCGAAGTGCGGATCGACCTGCTGCGGCTGGAGGCCTACGGGCTGACGGCCGGGCAGCTGTTCGACGCGCTGGCGCGCAACAACATGGTGGTGCCCGGCGGCACGCTCAATACCGGGCAGGGCTCGTTCAACATCGAGGTGCCCGGGCTGATCACCACGCCCGAGGATGTCTACAGCCTGCCGCTCAAGACCGACGGCAACACGGTGGTGACGTTCGGGGACGTGGCGACGATCACGAGGAGCCTTGCCGACGCCACCGAATATACCCAGGTCAACGGCTCCCCCGCCCTCATCCTCGGCGTCTCCAAGAAGCTGGGCACCAATATCATCGACGTGTCGGAAAAAGTGCGGGCGATGACCGAGCAGGAGGCCCAGAGCTGGCCGGCCGGCGTCTCCTATTCCTTCTTCCTCGACCAGGCGGAAACCACGACGCATCTGTTCCGCTCGCTGGAAGCGGCGGTGCTGACGGCGGTGGCGCTGGTGCTCATCACCTGCATCGCGACGCTGGGCATACGGCCGGCGCTGATGATCGGCCTTTCCATCCCCCTCTCCTTCATGACGGCGTTCCTCGTCGCGGAAATGCTGGGCATGACCATCAACATGATGGTCATGTTCGGGCTGGTCATCGCGGTGGGCGTCCTGGTGGACGACCCCGTGGTGGTGGTCGAATATGCCGAGCGAAAGCTGATGGAAGGCATACCCAAGCGCGAAGCCTTCATCATGGCGATGCGCAAGATGTTCGTGCCGGTGGTGGGCGCCACCGCGACCACGCTGGGCGCCTTCATCCCGCTGCTGTTCTGGCCGGGCATCATCGGCAAGTTCATGAGCTACCTGCCCACCATCGTGATCATCGTCATGGTGGCCTCCTTCGTCTCGGCGCTGATCTTCATGCCGGTGATCGGCTCGGTCATCGCCTCCACCCATGTGGACCCCAAGGAGAAGGAAAAAGCCGACATCGTGATGTATCCGGACAAGTTCGACCCCAAGAAGGTGGGCGGGCTGACCGGCATCTATGTGCGCACCATGGAGCATCTGCTGCATTGGCCGCTGCCGACGCTGGCGGTGGGTTTCGGCATCATCGTCAGCATCTTCGTGAGCTATGCGATGAACCCGACCGGCTCAGAGGCCTTCCCCGCCTCGGAACCGGAATACGCCACCGTCGCCGTGGTGGGCCAGGGCAACTACTCGCCCGAAGAGGTGCGCGACATGCTGGTGGAGGTGCAGGACCAGCTGCTGCAGGTCCACGGCATCAAGGACGTCATCATGCAGTTCGGCTCGTCGGGCTCGTTCAGCTCGATGCCGCCCGACACGATCGGCAATTTCCAGCTGCAGCTGGCCGACTGGAACAACCGCTTTTCCGCCACGCAGATCTTTGCCGACATCCGCGAGCGCGTGAGCCATATTTCCGGCCTCGACGTGCAGGTGCTGGCGGCCGAGAACGGCCCGCCGGCCGGCAAGGACATCAACCTGCGCGTGGAAAGCACCAATTACGACGATCTGGTGCCGACGGTGACCGCCATCCGCAACGAGCTGGACAGCTGGCCCGAAGTGGTGGACCTCGAAGACGGCCGCCCCTCGCCCGGCATCGACTGGCAGATCACCATCGACCGGGTGGAAGCGGGCAAATACGGCATCGGCGTGCGCGAGCTGGCGCCCTATGTCCAGCTCATCACCTCGGGCGTCAACCTGGGCACCTATCGCGACGCCGAAACCGGCGACGAGCTCGATATCAAGGTGCGCCTGCCCAAGAACGAGCGCACCTTCGACGCACTCGACTCCATGCGCATCGCCACGGCCCAGGGGCTGGTGCCGGTCTCGAACTTCATCGAGCGCAAGGCCGTGCCCAAGGTCGCCAATATCCAGCGGCGCAACCAGGTCTATACGATGAGCGTGGCGGCGGGGCTGACCAACCTGCCCGACGGCGTCTATGCCGCCGACAAGGTGCAGGAACTGCAAAGCTGGATCGCCGAGCAGGATTTCCCCGATACCGTCAACGTCGCCTTTGGCGGCGCCGAGGAGCAGATGGGCGATGCCAACGCCTTCATCATGCAGGCGCTGGGCATGGCCATGGCCATCATCTTCTTCGTGCTGCTGCTCGAATATAACAGCTTCTACCAGGTGATGGTGACGCTCACCACGGTGGTGATGTCGGTGGCCGGGGTGCTGCTGGGCATGCTGCTGACCGGCATGACCTTCTCGGCCATCATGACCGGGCTGGGCATCGTGGCGCTGGCCGGCATCGTGGTGAAGAACGGCATCGTCCTGATCGACACCTATAACGACTACCACCGGCACCAGCAGGTCGAGACGGTGAAGGCCATGCTGCTCACCGTGAGCCAGCGCGTGCGGCCGGTGCTGCTGACGGCGTTCCTGACGGCGCTCGGGGTGATCCCGATGTGGGCCAATGTCGAGTTCGACTTCATCCGCCGCGAGATCGTGGTGGGGGGGCTGGCCGGCTCGTGGTTCGTGCATCTCAGCGCCGCGCTGGTTTCGGGCCTGTTCTTCTCGACGGCGCTGACGCTGGTGATGGTGCCGGTGATGATCACCGCCCCTTCCGTGATGTGGGGCCAGATCAAGTGGCTGGGCGGCCTGTTCGCGGCGCTGTTCGGCTGGCTCGCCAGCCCCTTCCGCCGCCGGGCCGTAGCCGCGCCGGCAGGGTTCGACGGCATGGCCGTGGAAATCCCCGACGACGCCGACGGCGCCAAGCGCTACATCGTCTCGAAAGAAGCAGGGCTGGAGGAAAAGGAAGCCAACGGCGTCACCATCGTCAGCCGCCGGGACGCAGCGGAATAAAGGCCCCTGCCCTTGTCCGAGCAATCGAAAAGGCCCGCAGCAGTGCGGGCCTTTACTTTTTAGCTGAAATGGCTAAATAATAGGCTTGGCTAATTCAGCTAAAGGAGCTCCAGCCATGGCAGAAATTTCCGCCACCGACGCCAAGAACAGGTTCGGGCAGATGCTGGAGATGGCGCAGGCCGGGCCGGTACGCATCCAGAAAAACGGCCGCGACGTGGCGGTGGTGCTGTCGCCGGAACAATATAGCGCGTTGCAGCGCGAGGGCAGTGCGCCGAAAGTGCGGCCGGCCATAGAGGAACTAATGGCTCGCAGCGTGGAGCGGCGCAAATCGCTCTACGAGGCGCTGGCCCGCTAGCTGCCGGCCGTGGCCATTGCCTATATCAGCCTGGACGAGGCGCTGCGCATCCATGCGATCCTGCTACACCGGTTTGGTGGCACCGACGGGGTTCGCGACCTCGGCCTGATCGAGGCCGCCCTTTTGCGTCCGCAAACGGGTTACTACGCCGATCTCATAGAGGAGGCGGCGGCGCTATGGGAGAGCCTCGCGATGAACCACGGCTTCATCGACGGCAACAAGCGCGTGGCCTATGCGTGCCTCGAAATATTTCTCCAGACCAATGGCGTCGACATCGCGGCCGGCAACGATGAAATCGAGCGCTTCATCTATGCCAATCTCGAAGCAGGCACGTTCCGCAAGGAGATCCTGGAGGCGTGGCTGCACGCGCATACGGTAGCGATGGAATCCGACTCCAAGCCGTGAGTCTATCGGGCTGCCCTGAAGCATTCCCCTCATCCGCCCTTCGGGCACCTTCTCCCACAAGGGGAGAAGGGAACTCAGTGCCGGCCCCACGCACGGGGCCGCCCTCTCCCCTCGTGGGAGAGGGTGGATCGGCCGTCAGGCCGAGACGGGTGAGGGGTTTCTGCGCCCGCCCCCTACTCCGCTGCGGCGGGGCCGCGCTTGACGAAGCCGTCGGGGTCGTTGCTTGTGCGGGCCAGGGCTTCCTCGGCCTCGGTGGCTTCGCGCTGGCGGCTCCACATCTGCGCGTAGAGGCCGTCGAGGGCCAGCAGGTCGGCGTGGCTGCCGCGCTCGGCCACGGCGCCGTCGCGCAGCACCAGGATCTGGTCGGCATTGACCACGGTGGAGAGCCGGTGGGCGATGACCACGCTGGTGCGGTTGCGCGACACCTCGTCGAGCGCCGACTGGATATCGCGCTCGGTCTTGGTATCGAGGGCCGAGGTCGCCTCATCGAGAATGAGGATCGAGGGCGCCTTGAGGATGGTGCGGGCGATGGCGACGCGCTGCTTTTCGCCGCCCGACAGCTTGAGGCCGCGCTCGCCCACCTCGGTATCGTAGCCGTGCGGCAGGCTTTCGATGAAGGCGCCGACCTGCGCCATGCGGGCGGCGGCGCGCACCGCATCCATGCCGGCGCCGGGGCGGCCATATTCGATATTGTAGCCGATGGTGTCGTTGAACAGCACCGTATCCTGCGGCACCATGCCGATGGCGGCGCGCAGGCTCTGCTGGGTGACGTCGCGTACGTCCTGGCCGTCGATGGTGATGCGGCCGCCGGTGACGTCGTAGAAGCGGAACAGCAGCCTCGAGATGGTGGATTTTCCGGCGCCGGTGGGGCCGACGATGGCGATCGTCTGGCCGGCGGGCACCTCGAAGCTCACATCCCTGAGAATGGGGCGCTCCGGATCGTAGTGGAAGCTGACATGCTCGAAGCGGATGACCGAGCCGCTGACGGCGAGCGGCGGCGCGCCGGGGCGGTCGACGATCTCGGGCTCCTGGTCGAGCAGGCGGAACATTTCCTCGATATCGGTGAGGCCCTGGCGCAGCTCGCGATAGACGAAGCCGATCATGTTGAGCGGCCGGTAGACCTGCAGGAGGAAGGTATTGAGCAGGACGAAATCGCCCAGCGTCAGCCGGCCCTGCATGACCCCCAGCACGGCCATGACCGAAATGACCAGCAGGCCGCCATAGAAGATGACGGCCTGGCCGAAATTGAGCAGGCCGAGCGAGCTCCAGATGCGGATGGCGGCGCGCTCATAGCCGGCCATGGCCTCGTCGAAGCGGCGCGCCTCCATCTCCTCATTGGCGAAATACTTCACCGTCTCGTAGTTGAGCAGGCTGTCGACGGCCTTGCCGTTGGCGTCGGTATCGGAGGCGTTCATGTCGCGGCGGATGGCGATGCGCCAGTTGGACGCCTTGATGGTGAAATAGAGATAGGCCCAGACCGTGACGACGAGGACGCCGAGATAGGTCACCCCGAAAATCCAGACGAAGATGACGCCGACCACCACGAACTCGACCAGCGTGGGGGCGATGTTGAGCACGGCGAAACGCACGATGGTCTCGATGCCCTTGGTGCCGCGCTCGATGACGCGGCTGAGGCCGCCGGTGCGCCGCGCCAGATGGAAACGCAGCGACAGCCGGTGCATGTGGTGAAAGGTCTGCAACGCCAGCTTGCGCACCGCGTGCTGGCCGACGCTGGCGAACAGCACGTCGCGCAATTGCTGGAAGCCGGCATCCATGATGTTGCCCACGACATAGGCGCCGACCAGCACCACCGGCACCGCCAGCCCGAGCACCACCGCATTGTCGGGCGCGGCGCCGTCGAGGCTGTCGATGATGCCCTTATAGGCGAAGGGAACCAGCGTGGTGGCGACCTTGCTGAGCAGCAGCGCCCCGACGGCCAGCAGCACGCGCAGCTTCAGATCGGGCCGGCCGGCGGGCCACATATAGCCCCACAGATTGCGGATCGTGGCAAAAACCGATCCTTCGTCCGCGCTGACGGACGGCTTTTTCTCAAGACTGTCTTGTGCCATCAGGCCGTTTCTATTTGCGTCGTGGCAGCCGGCACGAGGCCGTGCAGCAGGCCGCCAAAGGCCGTACCGAGTTCGGCCAGCCGGTCATGCTGGATGATGTAGCGGTTGCGCGTGCCGTGCGGCTTGCGCTCGATGAGCCCGGCGTCGAGCAGCACCTTGATATGCTGGGAGACGGTGGACTGGGCCAGCGGCAGGCAGTCGGTGACGTCGGCGCAGCAGCAATGCCCCTGCTGGCTGGCCAGGATGCGCAGAATCTCGAGGCGCACGGGGTGCCCCAGGGCTCGCATGATCAGGGCTATATCGTCGTCGCGCATTGCCGGGCCATAGCATCGGTGAATTACGATAGAAGATGGGGGCGATTGCCCGCAAGGTCAATCCCCCGGCCGGGAGACGCCCGAGCTTCCCCGGGAAATTTGGGGTTTTGGGGCCGGGGTTTGCCAAAGGCTCTCTTGCTCTCCTCCTCCTTGAGGGAGGGGGTGTCGGAGGGTGAGCGAAGGGTGCGGTTTACGCGCCACAGGACTCCCTCCCCGGCCCTCCCCTCAAGGGGGAGGGAGCGCCGGTTGATGCCGCCGTTCCAGAGACCCGTTAAACAGTGCTGGTGGGAGGGGGAGCCTCTACCGTCCCCTCAGGGTACGAGGTCGAGAACCTGCCCGCCTTGGCCCCGGGGCTTTTTCAAAACCACCGGCGCTGCCCACGGGCGTGACCCGTGGGCCGACCGGAGAGCCGCTGAAGCTGCGGGGCGGGCTGGGAGTGGCCCGCGGATCGGGTCCGCGGGCAGCCTCGGCGGGAGGGGGAGCCTTGCTGATCCTCAGGGTGCGAGATCGAGAACCTGCCCGCCTTGGCCCCGGGGCTTTTCAAAACCACCGGCGCTGTCCACGGGCGTGACCCGTGGGCCGGCTGGAGGGCCATTGAAAACTGCGGTGTTTGTTGTAAGCGGCCCACGGGTCACGCCCGTGGGCAGCCTCGGTGGGGTACGGCGTCCCCGCCCCCCCTAGGGCGCGGTGGCGGGGAGGTCGAAGACCTGGCCGGGATAGATGCGGTCGGGGTCGCGGATCTGGCCGGTATTGGCCTGGTAGATCGTGGTGTACTTGATGCCCTCGCCATAGACGCGGCGCGCGATGGTCCACAGATTGTCGCCCCGCCGGATGATGGCCTTGCCGGCCGCGAAGCGCTCGGCGTCCGGATTGCCCAGCGATACGGCGACCATCGTCGGCACAGCCGGTTCGGCAGCCGGCGCGAGCGGGGTCGGTTCGGGCGCCGGGGGCGGCGTCGGCGTGGCCGCAGGCGCTGCGGGCGCCGGGGTCGCAGCCGGTTCGGTCAGCGTGGGCGCTGGCTGCTCGGCGGGCGCTGCTGCCGGCGCGGCGGCAACGGCCGTCTCCGCCGCCGGCGCGGGCGCTTCAGCCGGTGCCGGTTCAGCCGGTGCTGGTGCGACCGGTTCAGCCGGCGTCACGGCGGGCGGCGTGGCCGGGGCCGGCGGTTCGGGAGCGGCTTCGGTCACGGCCTGCTCGGCGTCGGCGAGGGCGATCGGCGCCTCGGCGACCGGCAGGTCGAGCACGAAATCCACTTCGGCGCGCGCCGCCACCCGGGCCGAATCGGCTTGCAGCAGATCGACGCGGATGCGCTGGCTGGGCTTGATCAGCACCTTGCCCGCCTCGACCAGCCAGCGGCCGCCGGCGACCGGGGCGTCGGCGACGAAGCTGTCGTCCACATAAAGCCGCACCACCCCGCCATCGGGGCCGGCGCCGGCGAAATAGGTGGTGTCGCCCTCGATCTCGATGGCGTCGATGGTCGGTGGCACGCTGGCAACGGCCGGCGAAACCGGCGCGGCGGCAGGCGGCTCGGCCGGTGTCGCTGCGGTTGTCGATGACGTTTCGGTTGCCGCTGCCGCTGGCGTTTCCGCCGGGGCATCTGCTGCCGCCACGGCGACGGGCGCGGGCTCGGCAACGGGTTCCGGCTCGGCTTCCGGTGCGGCGGGTTCGGGCGCAGCGACTTCAGGCGTCGCCGGCACCGCAACGGCAGCGGTCTCCAGCGGTGCCGTGGTGGCCGCCTCGGGGGCCGGCGTTTCGGTGCTGGAGGCGGGAACATCGGCGACGGCCACCGGTTCGGTGGCTGCCGGTTCCTCAGGCGTGGGTTCTTCGGCGGGCGCAGCCGCTTCGACGGCGGCCGGGGCCGTTGCGGGTTCCGGCGTGGCCGCGGCGGCGACCGTGGTGGCTTCAGCGGCGGGCTCGGGCGCAGCGACAGCGGCGGCAGCGACAGCCGGCTCGGCCGGCGCCTCGGGGGCTTCCGGCGCGGCGGTTGCCAGTTCCGCAGGTTCGGGCGTTGCGGCGGGTTCGGCCGGGGCGGCCGCTTCCGGCTCGCTGGAAGCTTCGGCGGTGGCGATGCGGGCGGGGGCGGCGTCGGGCGCCACGAGGCCTTGCAGCACCTCGCTGGCCTGGCCCGGCGTGCTGGCGACGACGAGGGGCTGGCTGGTCTTGTCCTCATCGATGACGACGACGAAGGATTCGGCGGCCTGGCCCGGCTTGCCGGCTTCACCCAGGGTGATTTCGACGCCGCCGGGCGGCAGCGGCCGTTCGGGCACGAACACCCAGTCGCCGCTGGATTCGACGGCGGTGGCGCCCAGCAGGTCGCCATTGGAGAAGATTTCCACCTGGCTGCCGGGGGTGCCGCTGCCGGCGATGACCACGGAGCCATCCGGCTCGGCGCGCAACAGGCCGAAGGTGGCCGCGACCAGATCGTCGGGCACGGCCGGCGTCTCGGCCGCCGGGGTGACGTCGAGCGCGGGTTCGTCGATGGCGGGCGCCTCGGCGGCGGGGGCGGCAGGCGCCACCGCGTTCGCCACTTCGGCGCTATCGGTGGCGGCGGCCGGCTGTGCGGGCGGCGGCGCGGCGGGCAACAGGCCGGCATCGGCCATTTTGGTGCGCAGGCACGCGCCCATGCCGTCTTCGCTGTTGAAGCAGGACACGACCGAGGGGCCGGTCAGCACGCCCAGGATGACCAGAAGGGTGACAGCCGCTGCTCCGATGGTCAGAGCGAGAGGACGTTTCGGAGCGGGATCGGCCAGTTTGCCCTCCAGGAGGTTTCAGCCGGCGGCTTGCGCGGTGGCGATGCCGGGCGTTTCGATGGTTGAAGCCTGCGCCGCCTCAGTCTTCAACAGCTTGTAAGTGATGGATTCATACAGAGCTTCAAAGGATGCATCAATGATGTTGGGCGAAACCCCGATGGTTACCCAACGTTCTCCGCTGCTGTCGCCGCTTTCGACCAGTACACGGGTGACCGCGCCCGTGCCACCGTCCAGGATACGCACCTTGAAATCGACCAGCCGCAAATCCTCGATCTGCGCCGAATAGGCGCCGAGGTCCTTGCGCAGCGCGTGGTCGAGCGCGTTGACCGGGCCGTTGCCCTCGGCCACCGACATCAGCAGCGCCCCATCCACCCGCACCTTCACCACCGCCTCGGTCACGGTGACTTCCTCGCCCAGCGCGTTGTGGCGCCGCTCGACGCTGGCGCGGTAATGCTCGACGTCGAAAAAGGTGGGCAGCGTGCCCAGGGTCCGGCGCGCCAATACGGCGAAGGAAGCGTCGGCCCCGTCATAGGAATAGCCGCGCGCCTCGCGCTCCTTGACGCTGGCAAGCAGCTTTTCGAGGCGCGGATCGTCCTTTTCGAGGTGGATGCCGTGGCGCGCCAGCGCCGTCAGCAGGTTGGATTTTCCCGCCTGCTGGCTGACCATGATGGCCCGTTCATTGCCGACGCTTTCAGGCGGCACGTGCTCATAGGTGGAAAAATCCTTGAGCAGAGCCGAGGCGTGGATGCCCGCCTTGGTGGCGAAGGCCGAGGCGCCGACATAGGGCGCCTGCCGGGCCGGCGCCCGGTTGAGCCGGTCATCGAAGGCGCGCGACACATGGGTGAGGCGTTCGAGATGACCCGGGGTCACGCCGGTTTCGAAGCGCTCGGCGTAATAGGGCTTGAGCACCAGCGTGGGCAGCAGCGTCACCAGATTGGCGTTGCCGCAGCGCTCGCCCAGCCCGTTGAGCGTGCCCTGGATCTGGCGCACCCCGGCCTCGACGGCGGCCAGCGCATTGGCGACCGCCTGCCCGGTATCGTCGTGCGGGTGGATGCCGAGGCGCTCGCCCGGCGCCACCTGCATCACCGCGGTGACGATCTCGCGGATTTCCGCCGGCATGGTGCCGCCATTGGTGTCGCACAGCACCACCCAGCGGGCACCGGCGTCGAGCGCGGTGCGCACGCAATCGAGCGCATAGGCGGGATTGGCCTTGTAGCCGTCGAAAAAGTGCTCGAGGTCGATCAGCGCCTGCTTGCCGGCCGCGACGGCGGTGCGCACCGTGTCGCCGATGCCCTCCAGATGCTCGGCGGTGGTGGAGCCCAGCGCCAGCTCGACCTGGTAGTCGGAGGCCTTGGCAACGAAGCAGGTGGCCTCCGCGGCGGAATTGACCAGCGCCTGCACGCCCGGGTCGTTGGCGGCGGAGCGCCCTGCCCTCTTGGTCATGCCGAAGGCGGTGAAGATCGCCTTGCCGGTGCGCTTGCGGTCGAAAAACTCGGTATCGACCGGATTGGCGCCGGGATAGCCGCCTTCGATGTAATCGACGCCGAGCTGCTCGAGCATGCCGGCAATGGCGATCTTGTCCTCCAGCGAGAACTCGATGCCCGCCGTCTGCGCGCCGTCGCGCAGCGTGGTGTCGAAAAGATAAAGGCGCTCTTTGGACATAGGCTCAACTCATATGTCGGAAACGGCCCTCAGGGCCACTGGTCGGTATCGTGATCGGGGTGCTGATGGTTGCTGGCTTTGATGGCGCTCCACCAGTCCCGACGCTCGGGCTGCTCGGTGACGCCGCCGTCCTCGATGGCGGGCAGCGTGTCGAACCATGGCACGCGGCCCTCGCTGCCGGTATTGGCGTGCGGCGGGAACAGTTCGGGATGATCGAGCGAGCCGATGGTGAAATTGACGCGGTTGGCGGTGACGTCATCGTAAAAGAGCGGCGTGCCGCAATCGCGGCAAAAGCCCCGGTCGACGTGATCGGACGAGCGGAAGCGCGCCGGCTCGCCGCGCGTCCAGACAATGGCCTCTCGCGGCGCTGCGACCAGCGCGGCAAAAATATTGCCCACCGCCTTCTGGCACATGCGGCAATGGCAGATATGCGAATTATCCAGCATCTCGGTGAGGTGATAGCGCACGGCGCCACACTGGCAACCGCCGCTGACTTCCATTGGGTAGCGTTTCATCGGGCTTGCTCCTCCAAACTGGCCCAGACCGCATCGGCGACGGTCGCCGGGCGTGCGAGAATATCGTTGTTCCACAGGCGCAGCAGGCGGAAGCCGCGGCGGCGCAATTCGGCGTCACGCGTCTTGTCGCGCGGCGTTTCGGCGTGCTGGGAGCCATCGGCTTCAACGATCAGTTTCGCCGGGTAGCAGACAAAATCCGCTATATAGGGGCCAATGGGAACCTGACGGCGGAATTTATAGGCGGCAAAACGGCGGTTGCGCAGCAATTGCCAGAGTTTTCGTTCGGCCTCAGTCGGCTGGTGGCGCATGGCGCGGGCATAGCCGAGCAGACGGGCGTGCTGGGCGGCATCGCCCCCCTCATCCGCCCTGCGGGCACCTTCTCCCACGAGGGGAGAAGGAAGGCTCGATGCCACCCCCTGCGCGGGGCTCCCCTCTCCCCTTGTGGGAGAGGGTGGATCGGCCAAAGGCCGAGACGGGTGAGGGGGTTTCCCGGCAAGCACCGGGCGTGGGGCTGGACCGCCCCCCTCATCCGCCCTGCGGGCACCTTCTCCCACGAGGGGAGAAGGAAGGCTCGATGCCACCCCCTGCGCGGGGCTCCCCTCTCCCCTTGTGGGAGAGGGTGGATCGACCGCAGGCCGAGACGGGTGAGGGGTTTTTCCGGCGCTCACCGTTTCACTTCCCATTTCGTCCGGCGTTCGCCGTTTTCGTCCTTGTAGTCCATGAGGGCGATGCCCTCTCCTGCCAGTTCGGTGCGGATGGCGTCGGCCTGGGCAAAATCTCTGGCCGCGAGGGCGGCGAGGCGGGCGGCGACCCGGGCGGCGACGCCGGCGTCGGTGCTGGCGGTGCGCTGGATGGCGATGCCCATGAGCCGGGCCAGCGCCAGCCCCTCGGCGGCGCGGCCTTCATCGAGGATGAGGGCGTGCAGCCGGGCGATAGCGCCGGGGGTGTCGAGGTCGTCGGCGAGGCGCGCGACCAGATCGGGCGCCAGCTGCCCGGCGGGCCGGGCGTCGCCGGCGGCGCGCTCCCATTTTTCCAGCAGCGTGCGCGCCTCCTCCAGCCGCCGCAGCGAGAAATCGATGGGCTCGCGGTAATGGGTCATCAGCATGGCGAGGCGCAGCACCTCGCCGGGCCAGCGCCGGCCGCCAAAACTGTCGGTTTCCAGCAGCTGGTGGATGGTGAGAAAATTGCCCAGCGACTTGCTCATCTTCTGGCCTTCGACCATGAGGAAGCCGTTATGCATCCAGATATTGGCCATGGCGTGGGTGCCGTGGGCGCAGCGGGACTGGGCGATTTCGTTTTCGTGGTGCGGGAAGATGAGGTCGAGCCCGCCGCCATGGATGTCGAAGGTCTTGCCCAGATAGCGCTCGGCCATGGCGGAGCACTCGATATGCCAGCCGGGGCGGCCGCGACCCCAGGGGGAGTCCCAGCCCGGCTCGGCGGCCGAGGACCGCTTCCAGAGCACGAAATCGGCGGGGTTGCGCTTGTGAGCGTCGACGGCGATGCGGGCGCCGGCCAGATTGTCCTCGAGACTGCGGCCGGAGAGCTGGCCGTAATCGGGCATGGAATCGACGGCGAACAGCACTTCGCCGCCCGCCTCATAGGCGTGGCCGCCCGCCAGCAGCGTGGCGATGAGCTGCTGCATGCCCTCGATGTTGTCGGTGGCGCGGGGCTGCGCGGTCGGCTCGAGGCAGCCGAGCGCCTCGACGTCCCGCTGGTATTGCGCCGCCGTGGTCTCGGTGACCCGGCGGATCGCCTCGTTGAGCGGCAGGTCGGGGAAATCGCGCAGGGCGCGGGCGTTGATCTTGTCGTCCACGTCGGTGACGTTGCGCACATAGGTGACGTGGCTGTCGCCATAGACGTGGCGCAACAGGCGGAACAGCAGGTCGAAGACGATGGCGGCGCGGCCATTGCCGATATGGGCGAAGTCGTAGACCGTGGGGCCGCAGGCATAGAGCCGCACATTGGCCGCATCCATCGGCACGAAGGGGGCCTTCGCGCGGGTGAGCGTATTATAAAAAGTCAGTTCCGGCTTTGCCGTGGTCATCGAAGGCGTCCTATGGCCAGACAATGGTAGGCGTCGTTGAGCGGACCCGCTCGCCAGAGCGGCGGCTGCCGGCGGAAAAGCCTCTATCCAGTGGAATTTTTCAGGATGAAGAAGACCGCTCCGCCAACGCCTGGGTCAGCAGCTAATAATGCAGGCGGTAATGAGAATGTCCCGGGTCTTCATGGGGCCGGACATTGGCCGGATGGCCGGGAGAAAGCAAGCAAAAACGAAAAAGGGCGGCCCGAAGGCCGCCCGCATCGCTTTGGAGGCGAAGCTGTCGTTACCCGCCACAGTGACACGGCAGGGCGCCGCTCCAAACGGGCACACGCGAATGTTATCAATCAGTTGGCAAGCAGCTCGACCAGCTGGTCGATATCGCCGAAGGGCGAGCGGCCTTCGGCGTCGCGGGCGCCGATCCGCACGCGGTCGCCCGGCTTGAGGAAGGGGGTGCGGGCGCGGCCATATTTGGCCTTTTCGGCGGTGCGCGCCTCGGCGATGCAGGCAAAGCCGATGCCGTCGCGCTTGATCGGCAGCGTCTCGTCATGCGGGTTGGAAATGGTGCCGCCCCCGATAATGGTGCCCGCCGCGAGGTTGCGGGTGCGCGCCGCCTCGACGATGAGATCGGCGAAATCGAAATGCATGCCGGTGCCGGCATTGGGCTGGCCGTAGAGCGTGCCGTTGACCTCGACGCTGACCGGCAGGTGCAGGCGATTGTCGTGCCAGGCGGCGCCCAGCGCGGCCGGGGTCATGACGATGGGCGCGAAGGAGGTGGAGGGCTTGGCGTGGAAAAAGCCGAAACCGTTCTGCAGGTCGTCCAGCACCAGGCGGCGCAGCGACACGTCGTTGCACACGCTGACGAGGCGGATGGCGGCGGCGGCCACCTCCTTAGTGGCACGCATCGGCACCGGGCCGATGATGACGACCGCCTCGGCCTCGAAATCCAGCGCCAGGTCCTCGGCCGGCACGACCATGGGATCCATCGGCGCGGAGAACGAATCGGAAGCGCCCTGATAGAGCAGCGGCCGCACCGATTGCAGTTCGGCGTCCTTGCTGCCCTTGAGCGAGCGGACGCGTTCGAGATGGCTGAGATAGCCCGAGCCGTCGATCCACTGGAAAGCGCGCGGCAGCGGCGCGTGGGCGGCGGCGGGGTCGAAAAGCTGCCCGGCGATGGCGTTGGCGTCGAGCTGGGCGGCGAGCTCCGCCAGCGCCGGGGCGGCGCGGTCCCACACGTCCAGCGCCGCCTGCAGGCTGGGGGCGATGCGGCCCGCCGCGACGCAGCGCGTGCCATCGGCGGAAACGACCACGAGTTGCCCGTCGGGGCGGCCGGAGCGCAGGGTGGCGAGTTTCATCGGGTGGTTTCTTTCGGTCTGGTGTGGCCCGGCGGCGCTATTTTGAGCGGCGCGCTGCGCTATAGTGTTGCATGGCGCCCTGACGATGTCTTAAGGGCGGCAGGCCGCCAGGTGGCGCGGCCGGCAAACGGGACGGAATGGTGATTTCAAGCGGCAAGCGCATGCGGCCCCTGGCCCTGATTTTGCTCGGTGCGATGATCTTCGCACTCGACGTGCAGGCGGTCCATGCCCAATCGAACCAGTGCGCCAACCTGCAACGGGCCCTGCGGCAGTTCGACAGCAATGCCGATTTCCAGCGCGCGGACAGCAATTCGCGCGAGGCCCGGCAACTGGCCTCGCAGGTGCAGAATGCCGAGAGCCAGTATATCCGGCAGGGCTGCAACGACGACGCCAAGGCAGGGCGCGTGCTGACGCCGCAATGCCAGCAGATCGGCCGCGACGTGCTGCGGCTGCGGCGCGACTATGCGGCCATTTCCCAATCGGTGGAAACGGCCAATGCGGTGGCCGGGCAGCGCGAGGCGATCCTGCAGGAGATGGCGCGCTTCGGCTGCAATGCCGGCTCCAGCGCCAGTTTTTCCTCGAACCGCCAGTCGGTGTTCGACCGCATTTTCGGCTCCACCACCGAGAACGACTTCACCGATGGCCAGATGATCGATGGCGGCGATTACTGGGGCTATCAGGGCTACAATACGGTGCGCACGGTGTGCGTGCGCCTCAGCGACGGCTATTTCTGGCCGATCAGCTATTCGACGCTCAGCGATTTCGTCGGCAATGACGCGGCCGCCTGCCAGCAGAGCTGCCCCAATGCGGCGGTCGACCTCTATTATTACAGCAATCCGGGCGAAGAGCCCGAGCAGATGCGCAACCTCTCGGGCGTGCCCTATACGTCGCTGCCCAGCGCCTTCGCCTATCGCAACAAGTTCGACGAAGCGGCCAGTTGCCAGGTGGAGCGCAGCGCCGATGGTACGGTGACGCGGGACGCGGCCGGCGACGGCAGCGGCCGGGCCATGGTGGCGATCAATGGCGAGCGCTTCCCGCTGCCGCTGCGCGATCCGCGCGGCGTGGTGCCGGTGGCCGCCCCGATCGCGGCGCCGGTGAGCACGGTGGCGATGGTGGAGGTGCCCCTGCCCCGCCGCCGCCCGGGCAGCGCCGGGGAAACGGCGGCACGGCCGGCGGCGGCCGGCAGCGCCGACACGCAATTGCGGATCGTGCATTTCGGCGACCGGGCCGTCAGGGTAGTCGGTCCAGACACGCCTTACGCCCAAGCAGGACGAGCAGGGACTTGAGCTCGGGGCCGTCCGGGCGGCCCGTCAGCGCCAGGCGCAGCGGCGCGAACAGCGCCCTGCCCTTGCGGCCGGTGGCCTGCTTGAGCGCCTCGGTCCACTGGGCCCAGGTGGCGTCGTCCCACGGCTCGGGCGGCAGCAGCGCCCTGGCCAGCGCCAGGAATTCGCGATCCTCGGCAGCAATGACCGGCTCGACCGGGCCGGTCACCAGTTTCGCCCATTCGGCGATGTCGCCGAAGCGCGCGAGATTGTCGCGCAGCAGCAGCCACATGGCCTCGCCTTCGAGGCCCATGGCCGAAAGGCGCGGCGCCGCCTCGGCATAGGACATGGCGTGCAGCAGGCGGGCATTGAGCGTATCGAGCTCGGCCGGATCGAAGCGCGCCGCGCCGTGCGAGATCATGGAAAAATCGAGGCGCGCGGCAAGGGCGTCGAGGTTTTCATACGGCTCGACGGCGAGGCTGGTGCCGGTCAGCGTGGCGACGATGGCGATGGCCAGCGGCTCGAACCCGTCCGCACGGAAATCGGCGATGGACTGCGAGCCGGCGCGCTTGGAAAAGCCCTGCCCCTGCGCGTCGGTGAGCAGGTTGTGATGGGCAAAGCGCGGCACGCCGCCGCCCAGCGCCTCGATGATCTCGATCTGCGTGCCGGTATTGGAAACGTGATCCTCGCCCCGGATGACGTGGGTGATCCCGAGGTCGATATCGTCCACCACCGATGGCAGGGTGTAGAGGTAGGAGCCATCGGCGCGGATCAGCACCGGGTCGGACATGGAGGCGGTATTGACCGTCTGCGGCCCCTTGATGAGGTCGTCGAACGCGACCGGGCGGCCGTCGAGCCGGAAGCGCCAATGCGGCCGGCGCCCTTCCGCTTCGAGGCGGGCGCGGTCTTCCGCCGTGAGGCTGAGCGCGGCGCGGTCATAGAGGGGCGGCTTGCCCAGGAGGCGCGCCCGGGCCCGCTTGCGGTCCAGCTCTTCCTCGGTCTCGTAGCACGGATAGAGCCGGCCGGCGGCGATCAGCCGGTCGCGGGCGGCGTCGTAAAGCGCGGTGCGCTCGGACTGGCGGACCAGCAAATCGGGCGTGACGCCGAGCCAGGCGAGATCTTCCTCGATGCCATCGGCGAAGGCGCGGGTGGAGCGGGAAAGGTCGGTATCGTCCATGCGCAGCACGTAGCGGCCACCATGGCGGCGGGCGAAGAACCAGTTGAGCAGGGCCGGCCGCGCATTGCCCAGATGGATGCGGCCGGTGGGGGACGGCGCCCAACGAACGACGACGCTCATCCGATGCTCCCGTCCTTGTAGCCATTGGTAATGGGATATTTCCGCCCGAGGCCGAAGGCGCGCGGGGAAAGCTTGGGGCCGGGCGCGGCCTGGCGGCGCTTGTATTCGGCGATATTGACGAGCCGTTCGATGCGCTGCACCAGCGCCGGGTCATGACCGCGCGCGACGATCCCGGCAAGGCTCATTTCGGCCTCGATGAGGCAGGAGAGAATATCGTCGAGCACCGGATAGGGCGGCAGGCTGTCCTGATCGGTCTGGTCGGGCCGCAGTTCGGCGCTGGGCGCCTTGGCGATGATGGCGGGCGGGATGATCTCGCCGGACGGGCCGAGGCAGTCGCCGGGCCGGTGGGCGTTGCGCCACGCCGCCAGCGCATAGACCTGCATCTTGAACATGTCCTTGAGCGGATTGTAACCGCCGTTCATGTCGCCATAGATGGTGGCATAGCCCACGCCCACCTCGCTCTTGTTGCCGGTGGTGAGCAGCATGGAACCGAGCTTGTTGCTGACCGCCATGAGGATGGTGCCGCGCATGCGCGATTGCAGGTTTTCCTCGGCCGTATCGAGCGGGCGGTTGCCAAAAACCGGCTGCAATTCGGCCAGCGCGGCATCGACCGGCGCGCCGATGGCCACCACGTCATAACGCACGCCCAGCCGCTCGGCGCAGTCCCGGGCATCGAACAGGCTGGCCTCGGAGGTATAGCGATAGGGCAGCATGAGGCAGTGCACCTTGTCGGGCCCGAAGGCGTCGACGGCGATGGCGGCGACCACGGCGCTGTCGATGCCGCCCGACAGGCCGAGCACGACATGGCTGAAGCCGTTCTTGTGCGCATAGTCGCGCAGGCCCAGCACGCAGGCGCGCCACGGCGCCTCCTCGACCGTGGTCAGCGCTTCCACCCGGCCCTCGGCGCAGGTCCAGCCCTCCTCGCCCCGTACCCAGTCGGAGAGGATGAAATCGGGCTCGAAGGACTTGCCCTGCACCACCAGCCGGTCGCCCGGCTCGATGGCGAAGGACGCGCCGTCGAACACCAGTTCGTCCTGCCCGCCTACCTGGTTGAGATAGAGCATGGGCACGCCGTCCTCGGCAACGCGGGCGCGCACCAGTTCCTTGCGCACGTGCTGCTTGTCGGTCCAGTAGGGCGAGCCGTTGGGGCACAGCATGATTTCGGCGCCGCGCATGGCCAGATGCTCGCACACGGCCGGATGCCAGATATCCTCGCAGATCGGGATGCCCACCGGCACGCCCTTGATGGTGACCGGCAGCGGCAGCGGGCCGGGGCTGAAATAGCGCTGCTCGTAGAAGACGTCGGTATTGGGCAGCTCGCGCTTCACCCGAACGGCGGTGATCTCGCCGTTTTCGGCCACCAGCACGGCGTTGCGCAGGCCCGCCTGGTCGAGCCAGATGGTGGGCAGCACCAGCGCCACGCGACTGCCGGCAGTTTCGGCCGCCAGCGTCTTGGCCGCCGCGATGGCGTCGGCGACGAATTGCGGCTTGAACAGCAGGTCGTCGGGGAAATAGCCGGTGAGGAACAGTTCCGAGAGCATGAGGATATCGGCGCCGGCCGCGGCGGCATCGGCCAAAGCCTTGCGGGCGAGCGCCAGATTGCCCTCGAGGTCGCCCACCTTGGGGTTGAGCTGGGCAAGCGCAATGCGGAGCTGGTCGGTCACGATGAGGCGGGCCTGATGCTGGGAACCGGAGGCGCGCAGGCGCGAAACCGGCGCGCGGCCAGACTTATCCGCTCGCCCCGGCAAGGGCAAGCGGCGCTAGAAGCGGCCGGCCACTTCGAACAGGGCGCCGTAGCGGAAGATGGAGGCGAAGCTGGAAGACAGGTTCTGGGGCGGCAGAGCACCGAACCCGGGAACTTCACCATTGAAGGTGGCGTCGAGCTCGCCCTGCAGATACCAGGCGCGGCCGCCCAGCCGCAGGGTCAGGTTGTCGGTGGGGTGGAAGCCGACCATCGCCTCGGTCATGACGCCGCTGCCCCAGCCCGTCAGCGGGGTCTGGGCATTCTCATAAATCGCCGGCCAGCCCGGGAACATGAAGCCGTTGGGACCGGACCCGCCAAGGGCACCGGAAACATGGGCGTAGGGAACGAAGGCGACCTCGCCCTGGAAATCGATCGGGCCGGCCTCGGCGGTGCCGCGCACACCCAGCCGCAGGGCGTGGATATCGAGATTGTCGGGGGCGGCGACGAGCGCGCCGGGCATGCCGCCGGCAAAGGAGGTGGCCACCTGGCCGGTGCCGATATCGGGCGCGTCCTTCCAATAGGTGTAGCCGGCAAAGCCACCCAGCGCGAAGGGGCCGTCCAGCTGCCCGAGCGGCATCCAGCCATAGTCGAAGCCCGCATAGCCGATCTGCGAATGCGCGCCGATGCTGCCCGCGCCGGCCGGCGCGATCGCGTAGGTGCCGGTGGTGGCGAGGGCGAGACCCGCCTGGGCCTTGAGGAAGGTGTTGGTATAGAGGTCGTCGATGCGGCCATGGGCCTCGACGATATGGGAATTGTCGCGCACGCCCAGCGTCACGTCGCCCAGGTTCGGCACGGCAAAACCGGCGTCCTGCTCGCCCCAGCTCAGCCAGTAGCGCAGGCCGGTTTCGAAGCGCAGGGAATTGTCGGGGCTGAGGTCCCACTGGTCGGGATAGGCCGGGCGCAAATCCATCGGGTCGGCCGCAAGGCTCGTCGCCGGGAGGGCCAGCGCCGCCAGCAGCAGCATGCCGGAAACCGCAATTCTCATCTTCGTCCCCCGATCCACCGATCGGCGGCGATTATGGGACGGTATGGTTAACGCTCCGATAACCATACCGTCCCCCCGGGACGGCAATGGGAACGCCTCGCGCCCTATTCGCCGGCGGCGCGATGCTCGCGTGGCGGGGTCTGCGCGTGCACTTCCTCGGCCACGAGAAAGGCCAGCTCCAGCGCCTGGCTGGCATTGAGGCGGGGGTCGCAATAGGTGTTGTAGCGGTCCGACAGGGAGGCCTCGGTCACCGCCGAGACACCGCCGACGCATTCGGTCACGTCGTCGCCGGTCATCTCGATATGGACCCCGCCGGCATAGGTGCCCATGTCGCGGTGCACGGCAAAGAAGCGCCTGGCCTCGGCCAGCACCCGGTCGAAGGGGCGCGTCTTGAAGCCGGTGGACGCCTTGATGGTGTTGCCGTGCATGGGGTCGCAGCACCACACCACGGTGCGGCCGGCCTGCTGCACGGTCTCGATCAGGCGCGGCAGGTGCTCCTCGACCTTGTCGGCGCCGAAGCGGGCGATGAGCGTGATGCGCCCCGCCTCGTCGGTGGGGTTGAGTCGGTCGAGCAGGCGCAGCAGATCGTCATTGCCCAGGCTGGGGCCGCATTTGATGCCGATGGGATTGTTGATGCCGGCGAAATATTCGACATGAGCGCCATCGGGCTGGCGGGTGCGGTCGCCGATCCAGAGCATGTGGCCGGAGGTGGCGTACCAGTTGTTGGTGATGGAATCGCGCCGCGTCAGGGCCTCTTCATAGCCCAGCAACAGGGCTTCGTGGCTGGTGTAGAAGCTGGTCTGCTTGAGCGCCGGGGTGTTTTCCGGCGTCAGGCCGAGCGCCGCCATGAAGGTGATGGCTTCGTCGATCTTGCGGGCCACTTCCTCGTAGCGGGCGCTCCAGTTGGAGCCCTTCATGAACCCCATGGTCCATTCGTGGATGCGGGTCAGTTCGGCATAGCCGCCGCTGGCGAAGGCGCGCAGCAGGTTGAGCGTGGCGGCGGACTGGCGATAGGCCTGCACCAGCCGGTGCGGATCGGGGGTGCGCGCCTCGGGCGTGAACTCGATGGAATTGATGATATCGCCCCGATAGGAGGGCAGCTCCACACCGTCGATGATTTCGGTGTCGGCGGAGCGCGGCTTGGCGAACTGGCCGGCGACGCGCCCGACCTTGACCACCGGCTTGGAGGCGCCGTGGGTCAGCACCACCGCCATTTGCAGGAAGACGCGGAAGAAGTCGCGGATATGGTCGGCGCCGTGCTCGGCAAAGCTCTCGGCGCAGTCGCCGCCCTGCAACAGGAACGCCTCGCCGCGGGCCACGGCGGCCAGCCGGGTCTGCAGCTCGCGCGCCTCACCGGCGAAGACCAGCGGCGGGAAGGTCGACAATTGCCGCTCGGCCTCGGCCAGCACCTGCGGATCGGGATAGGCCGGAACCTGCAGGATGGGCTTGTCGCGCCAGGAACTCGGGGTCCAGGTGGTCATGATCGTCTCGCTCGCGCGGCGCGGCGTGCGCCTGCGGGCGATCTAGCAAGGCCAGCCTCCCCTGCCAAGCCCAAAGGCTCAGACACGCTGGCAGTCGCGGTAGGAATAGCTGGGCGCCTTGAAGGTCACCAGCTCCTCGGCGGCGGAGGGATGCAGGGCAATGGTGCGGTCGAAATCGCGCTTGCTGGCGCCCATGCCCACGGCCACGGCGACGAGCTGGATCATCTCGGCGGCGCCCGGCCCCAGGATGTGGACGCCGAGCACCCTGCCCTCGTCCTTTTCGGTGATCAGCTTCAGGACCATGCGCTCGCTGCGGTCGGAGAGCGTGTTCAGCATGGGGCGGAAGCGGGCGACATAGACGTCGATGTCGCCATGGGTGGCGGCTTCGGCCTCGGTGAGGCCGACGACGCCGATCTCCGGCTCGGCAAAGACCGCGGTGGGGATGAGGGAATGATCGACCGCCTGCGGGTTGTCGTTGAAGACGGTTTCGGCGAAATACCAGCCTTCGCGGATAGCCACGGGGGTCAGCTGTGCCCGGCCGGTGACGTCGCCCACCGCGTAGATGGAGGGCACGGCGCTGCGCGAGAACTTGTCGACCTCGACCTCCCCCTGCGGCCCGAGCGTCAGCCCGGCCGCTTCGAGGCCGAGGCCTTCGGTGTTGGGGCGGCGGCCGGTGGCGAACATGACCGCGTCGAAAGGCGCGCTGACGCCGTCGCCGAACTCGACCAGCACAGCGTCGGCAGGCTTCGATAGCGCCACCACATTGGTCTGGTAGATGAGGCGGATGCCGCGCGCGACGAGGCCCGCCTCGAGGCCGCGGCGCATGTCCTCGTCAAAGCCGCGCAGCACGCAATCGCCGCGATAGACGAGGGTGGTGTCGACGCCCAGCCCGGCGAAGATCGTCGCAAATTCCACCGCCACATAGCCGCCCCCCTCGATGAGGATGGTGCGCGGCAGGCGCGGCAGGTCGAAAGCCTCGTTGGAGGTGGTGCCGTATTCGGCCCCGGGAATATCGGGGATGAAGGGGCGCGCGCCGGTGGCAACGAGCAGATATTTCGCCCACAATTCGCGGCCGTCCCCCACGAGGCGCAGGCTGTGCGGCCCGGTGACCACGGCGCGATCCCTGATGATCTCGACGCCCGGCTTTTCGAGATTGGCGGTATAGGCCGTTTCGAGGCGGGTGATTTCCTTTTCCTTGTTGGCCACCAGCGTGGGCCAGTCGAAACGGGCGTCCACCTGCCAGCCGAAGCTGGGCGCGACATCGAACTGGTCGCGGAACCGGCTGGCATAGACATAGAGCTTCTTGGGGACGCAGCCGCGGATGACGCAGGTGCCGCCGACGCGGAACTCCTCGACGATGGCGACCCGGGCGCCGTAGGTGGCGGCCATGCGGGCAGCGCGGACGCCACCCGAACCGGCACCGATGACCAGCAGATCGTAGTCGAAATCCATGGCAGTCCCCAAAATCCCGGCCGGCTTCGCGGCCCCGTCGTCCATCGCTATATGCCGATGAATATGGCGCGTGCGGCGCGATAAAAAAAGACCCCGCTTTCAGGCGGGGTCTTGGTGCCGGGTCGTCGACCCGATCAGATTTCGATGCCCTGGCTGCGCAGTTCGGCGCGCACCTTGGCGAAGAACTCGCGCTTGAGATTGTTGGCGAAGACCTGCATCACGCGTTGCAGGTCGACATTGATGTCGGAATTGGCCTGCGCCAGCTTCTGGCCGGTGGGCGAGCTGTAGAAATTCACGATTTCCTGAAGCTCTTCCATGTTGAAGCGGGCGGCATAGACGCGGGCGAACTGGTCGAGCAGGTCGCCCTTGTGCTCCTTGTAGCTCTCGATGACCTTGGTGATGGCCGCGTTGGTCTCGTCGATGATCTCGGGGTTCTGGGTGACGATCTGCTGCATCGTCTCCACGCCGGTCTCGACGACGGTGACCTCATAAATGGCGGCACGGTCGGTCAGGTCGATATATTTGCGCGCCAGGGCCAGCGCCTCGGGGGCGACCTCCTGCGCGAATGCCGGGACCGAAAGCCCGATGAAACCCACAGCCAGGGTGGCGGCGAGCATCGCCCTTGCGCCGCGTACCAGGTTTGCGTTTGTCCAGAATGCCATATTGTCCCGATCCACGATTGGTCAGTTGTTCCTGAGCAGCGTTTCTACGCCATTTGGCGTCGCCACATAAGCCTTGCTGCACATGCCCAGGAAAAGACCGTGCTCCACCACGCCCGGCACACCCAGCAAATCCCTGGCAAGGGCTTCTGGCTGCGAAATGCGGCCAAAACAAGCATCGAAGATGAAATGCCCGCCATCGGTGACGAAGGGCGTGCCCGCCTTGTCGCCGCGCAGGACGAGCTCGCCCTCGGCCCCGTGCGCCCGCAGCACCGCCGCCACGGCCCGCCGCGTCGCGCCCAAGCCGAAGCGGTTGACCTCGATGGGCAGCGGGAAGCGGCCCAGCGCCGCGACGATCTTGGAATTGTCGGCGATGACGATCATGGCGGAGGACGCCGCCGCGACGATCTTCTCGCGCAGCAGCGCGCCGCCGCCGCCCTTGATGAGATTGAGCGCCGGGTCGATTTCGTCGGCGCCGTCGACGGTGAGGTCGAGCCGGTCGAGCGTGTCGAGATCGGAGAGCGGGATGGCGAGGGCGCGGGCCTGCGCCGCCGTCTTCTCGGAGGTCGGCACGCAGACCACTTCGAGCCCCTCGGCCACGCGGACGCCGAGCAGGTCGACGAAGTGCCACGCCGTCGAACCCGTGCCGAGCCCGAGGCGCATCCCCGCCTTCACCTCGTCCAGCGCCCGTGCCGCCGCTTCGCGCTTGAGAGCCTCGCTCATGCTGCCATTCTCCTCTTGTCGGCGAGGGGTGTGGCAGCGCCTAAGCCCCCGTGTCAAGCCGCGCCGGGGCGGCTGCTCACGCATTGGTGAATGACAACTGTAACCGGCCGGCAACACAATGTGGCAATGGTGGGTCTGGTATGGCCAAACTGCGGCAGGATTCACTTTTCGCTTATCTTCATACCGAATAGATAACGCTTATCAATCACGCAGCGAATCGGGCGACCGATTTATTTCAGGGACACTGTGCGCGCATGAACATGTTGAAAGTTATGGTGGCCATCGGCCTGTCATTGCTCATTTCGGCGGCCGTCACGCTGCCCAGTTCTGCGGCCCGCATCTACAACCCCGATACCAATACGTGGGAAGAAGCGTCGGTGGTGGCGACGCGCAGCCGCGGCGTCAGCCCGATCAAGAAGCAGATCGTCGACTACGCCACCAACCACAAGCCCGGCACTATCGTCATCGAGACCGGCGAGCGCCGGCTCTATCTGGTACTCGATGGCGGCAAGGCGATGCGCTACGGCGTCGGCGTCGGGCGCGACGGCTTTACCTGGTCGGGCACCCACCGCGTCACCCGCAAGGCCGAGTGGCCGGGCTGGACGCCGCCGCCGGCCATGCGCAAGCGCGTTCCCGACCTGCCCGCCTATATGGAAGGCGGCCCGGACAACCCGCTGGGGGCGCGCGCCCTCTATATCGGTTCGACCCTTTATCGCGTGCACGGCACGTCCGAGCCCTGGTCGATCGGCCAGGCCGTCTCTTCGGGCTGCATCCGCCTCACCAATGACGACGTCATCGACCTCTACGAGCGCGTCAAGGTCGGCGCGCTGATCGTGGTCAACCACTAGCAGTCCCTCCTCCCGCAAGACGACAGCAAGGCCGCCGGTGGGCGGCCTTTTTGTTTGGGGCGGGGCAACAAACGCACCGGCGCTGCCCGCGGGCGTGACCCGCGGGCCATTCTCAGCAAACACCGAAGCCGCAGGGGCTCTCCAGCCGGCCCACGGGTCACGCCCGTGGGCAGCCCCAGTGAGGAGGATGGAACAGCGCTGCTGCGGGGGATGGAGCACGCCGGTGCGGGGGATGGAGCAGCGGCGGTGCGGGGATGGCAGAGCGGGTGGCTGGCGATGCTTTCGCTGCGGCGTGAAACGCTCTAGATTTGCGGCATGACCGCGCCGCTGCTTCCTGCCCGTCCGTTGATCGACCGTTTCGGGCGCCGCATCTCCTATCTGCGTATCTCGGTGACCGACCGCTGCGATTTCCGCTGCGTTTATTGCATGGCCGAGGACATGACCTTCCTGCCCAAGCGGGAGGTGCTGAGCTTTGAGGAAGTGGAGGCCATCGCCGCCGCCTTCATCGCGCGCGGCACGACGAAAATCCGCCTGACGGGGGGCGAGCCGCTGGTGCGGCGCGACATCATGGGGCTCGTCGACCGGCTCGGTCGGCATCTCGGCGTCGGGCTGGACGAATTGACCCTCACCACCAATGGCAGCCAGCTGGCGCGCCATGCAGAGGGCCTCTTTGCGGCAGGGATGCGGCGGCTCAACGTCTCCCTCGACACGCTGGACAGCGCGCGGTTCACGGCGATCACCCGGCGGGGACGGCTCGACATGGTGCTGGCGGGTATCGAGGCGGCGCAGGCGGCGGGGCTGGCGGTCAAGATCAACATGGTGGCGCTGCGCGGCATCAATGACGACGAAATCGAGACCATGATGGCCTGGGCGCACGGGCGCGGCATGGGGCTGACGCTGATCGAGGGCATGCCGCTGGGCGAAGTGGGCATCGACCGGGTGGAACGCTATCTGCCGCTGCGCGAGCTGCACCAGCGGCTGGCGCGGCGCTATACGCTCACGCCGCTCGACACCACCACCGGCGGGCCGGCTTACTACATGCACGTGGCCGAAACCGGCGGCACGTTGGGGTTCATCGCGCCGATGAGCCACAATTTCTGCGAAAGCTGCAACCGCGTGCGGCTGACGGCGACGGGCCAGCTGTATCTGTGCCTGGGGCAGGACGACCGGGTGAACTTGCGCGACGCCTGGCGCGACGGGGGCGCGGCGGCACTCGACGCGGCGCTCGACCACGCCATGGCGATCAAGCCCAAGGGCCACGATTTCGTGCTGGCCCGCGCCCACACCGCCCCGGCGCTGGCGCGGCACATGAACGTTACCGGGGGTTAGCACTTCCAATCGACACCGGGGCTGCCCACGGGCGTGACCCGTGGGCCGGCCGGAGAGCCCTTGCAGCTTCGGTATTTGCTGAGCGTGGCCCGCGGATCAGGTCCGCGGGCAGCATCGGTGGCGAGGGGAAGCCTTGTTCAGCGCCCTTCGGCGCGTTCGACCAGTTCGACCAGGATGCCGTCGCCGTCGCGGACGAAGGCGACGCGCTTCAGTAGTTGCCGGTTGATCGCGTCGCGCGGCTGCTGGACGATATCGACGCCGGCGGCCACCAGACGGTCGAAGACGACGCCGATGTCGTCAAAGGCAAAGGTCAGATGGCGCATGCCGGCCTCGTGCGGCGGGATATCGCGGAAGCGGCCGACTTCGGGCGCGCGCGGGGCAAAGATTTCCAGCATGCCGGCGCCGGTGTCGAGGAAGGCCATCTCGCCGAATTCGGTGGCTTTGCGCACGGCCAGGGTGAGGCCGAGCAGGCCACAGTAAAACGCAATTGTGCGATCGAGGTCGCCCGACGTCATGCCCACATGTTCGAGCCCGCGCAAGCCGGTCATTTGTCGTCGTCGACCACGATGGCGAAATCGAGCGGCAGGGCGGTGGTATACTTGATCTGCCCCATGGCGAAGGCCGAGCTGACATCGGTGAGGTTGATCTTGCCGATGAGGCGTTTGTAGAACGTGTCGTAGGCACCGATATCGGGCACCACGACGCGCATCAGATAGTCGACGTCGCCGCTCATGCGGTAGAATTCGACGACCTCATGAAATTCCTCGATGACCGAGGAGAACTTGCGCATCCAGGCGTCGTTGTGCTCGTTGGTCTTGACCGAGACGAAGACGGTGACGCCGACATTGACCTTGGCCGGATCGAGCACGGCGACGCGGCGCTGGATGACGCCGTCTTCCTCCATCTTCTGGATGCGGCGCCAGCACGGCGTCGTCGAGAGGCCGACCTTGCGGCCGATCTCGGCCACCGGCATGGTGGCATCCCGTTGCAGGAGCGTCAGAATCTTGCGATCGATCTTGTCCAGAGCCATTTCGCCCTCACGAAATCAGATTTTCCATATGCGAGGATTTTATCCCCCGGCGCGCCATCTGACTGCCACATCAACGCATCAGACGCAATAAAATTGCTCAAATGAACTGGGACGGCCGCGGTTACGCTTGCTTAACCATAAGCCTCGCGGACCGGCCGGACGGGACGATCGGCGGCGCGGCAAGAGGCGGCCTGATTTCACCCCCTGTTAACCACGGCCCGCCTAAGGTCAGGCCACACGCGGAGCGATGGCGTTTTTTATCGCAGTGTTGAGTAACGAGTAAGAGTTCCATGCTGCTGCCGGCCAGTGAAGCCGAGGTCCGCGACCATTCGGGGCGCGAAGGAAAGCGCACCGCGCAGAAAACGGTGCTGGATGCGCGCCAGCGCCTGACCTCCAGTTCCGGCACGCGGGCCGACTTCGATTTCGAATTGATGAACGACTATGCCGACGCCCGCCGCGGCGCGGCGCTGCCCATGGCGGCGGTGGTGACCATTCTGGCGGTTGTCTCCAGCTTCTGGGTGCCGGTGGTGTTCTCGGCGCTGTGGGCCGGGCTGGTGATCGCCAGCCTCCTGGTGGTCGTCCTATTGGCGCAGCGCTTCAAGCACGCGGAACCCGCCAAGTTCAACGCCGCGCAATGGGCCACCACGTTTGTCGCCGGCGAAACCGTCTATGGCCTGGCGCTGTCCGTCCTGGCGCTGTTCACGCTGGTCGCGGACCCGCAGGACCTGACGCCGGTAATGTTCGCCATGGTGCTGGTGAGCGTGGGCGCCAACGCCATCGCCACCCATGCCCTGCCGCCGGCGACGCTGATGAGCACCCTGCCCATGACCGCGACGGTCTCGACCACGCTGGTGGCGCTGGGCGGCACGCTCAACTATACGCTCGCGGCGGTGGCGGTCTGCGGTCAGGTGTTCTTTCTCTATCTCGCCCGGCAGATGCACGCTTCCGAGCTGGAACGGGTGTCGCACCAGGCCGAGAAGGACACGCTGATCGCCGAGCTGGAGGAAGCCCGCCACATGTCGGACGAGGCGCGCCGCCACGCCGAGCAGGCCAATATCGCCAAGAGCCAGTTCCTCGCGACCATGAGCCATGAATTGCGCACGCCGCTCAACGCCATCATCGGGTTTTCCGAGGTGCTGAAGGCCGAGCTGCTGGGGTCGCACCAAGTGCCGCAGTACAAGGAATATGCCGGGGACATCCACGCCAGCGGCCAGCACCTCCTGACGCTGATCAACGAATTGCTGGATCTGAGCCGCATCGAGGCGGGCAAGTACGAGCTCAACGAGGAAGCCGTGTCGCTGGTCGACATCGCCGCCGACTGCCGCCGCATGATGGAGCTGCGGGCCCGCTCCAAGAGCATCGAGCTGGTGTTCAGCTATGGCGACAATCTGCCGAAAATCTGGGGCGACGAGCGGGCGATCCGGCAGGTGGTGCTCAACCTCATGTCCAACGCCATCAAATTCACGCCGCAGCACGGCAAGGTGACGCTGGTGGTGCAGCGCAGCGGCGATGGCGGCCAGCTCATCTCGGTCAAGGACAACGGCCCGGGCATTCCCGAAAGCGAGATCGAAACCGTGCTCTCCTCCTTCGGCCAGGGATCGCTGGCGCAAAAGACCGCCGAACAGGGCGCCGGGCTGGGCCTGCCCATCGTCCAGAAGATCATGGACCTGCACCAGGGCCGGTTCGACCTCTACTCCAAGCTGCGCTTCGGCACCGAGACCATCGCCACCTTTCCGCGCGCCCGCGTCATGGACGCGCTGGCGCCGGTATTCGAGAAGCGCAACCGGCTGGAAATCTATTCGGCGGCCGGGTAGAGCCCTTGTCTCGTCGCGTTTCCGAACTGAAAAACCGTCGTCACTTTTGCCCGAAACGCTCCGGGCGCCCCGCCAGCCGCATTTTCGCCCGCTTCGCCGGGTCGAGTGCGGAGGGAGGGCTTGCCGTGGTCCGTATGCTTTTTGCACTCACATTGATGCTCGCCGCGCTGGCGCCGCCGGCGCGGGCGGAAACCGCCGCGCTGCCGCCGGTGGATACCGGCTATGAAGCGTCGCCCACCGTGTCGCTCAAGGTGCAGCGGGCATTTCTCGATTCCATTCGCTGGTCCTCGGGCGTGGCGCTGCGCGACGGCATGGCCGCCGCCTTTTCCGAGCGGGCGCCGGGCGACATCTGGCAGGGCCTGGTGCAGGCGGACGGGCTGACGACGGGCAATGTGGCGGATGCGCTCAGCGCCTATTGGGCGCTCAACTGGCGGGTGGCCAACCGCGCCTATGCCGCCCGGGTCGATATGGGGCCGGTGCAGCGCCAGGTGCAGGCGGCGCTCGGCAACGACGCCAATTTCCGGCATATGGGCGACCAGCGCCGGCAGGAAATGGCGGAAGGCTATATCCTCAATTTCCTGCTCGAGCACGCGGCGCTCAACAATGCCCTCAACAAACGCGACGAGGTGGCGCTCGACGCGCTGAGCCGGGCCGCCGTGCTGCGGTTCCGCCAGCAGATGGGCATTGACCTCTTGGCACTGGTGCCGGGGCCGGAGGGGTTCGCGCCGGCCCAGCGGGAGAATTAGCGCTCGCCGGTGGTGACGGCGGCGCTTTCGAAGGTCGCCATGTTGAGGTGCAGGTGCAACGCCGTCTTGGCCAGGACGGCGGCCAGCGCCGCGCCGCTGCCCTCGCCCAGCCGCATGCCCAGATCGAGCAGGCCGGTCCGGCCCATGGCGGCCAGCGCCTGGCCATGGGCGCCCTCGGCCGAGCGATGGGCAAACAGGCAATGATCGATGGAGGCGGGATTGACCGCGTGGGCGATGGCGGCGGCCGCCGTGGCGACGTAGCCGTCGACGATGACCGGCACCTTCTGGTGGCGCGAGGCCACCAGCGCCCCCAGCATGGCCGCCACCTCGCGACCGCCGAGCCGGGCGAGGATGGCCAGCGGATGATCGAGCTCGTCCCGATGCCGCGCCAGCGCCCGGTCGACGGCGGCGGCCTTGCGGGCGAGACCTGCATCGTCGAGGCCGGTGCCCCGGCCCACCCAGTCGGCGCCGGTACCGCCATAGAGCGCGGCATAGAGCGCCGCCGCGACGGTGGTGTTGCCGATGCCCATCTCCCCCAGGCAGATGAGGTCGGGCTTGCCCGCGATGGCCTCCATGCCATAGGCGATGGTGGCGGCGCACATCTGGTCGTCGAGCGCCGCTTCGAGGGTGATGTCGCCGGTCGGCAGGTCCAGCGCCAGCTCGAAGACCCGCAGGTTGATCTCGTGCAGGGCGCAAAGCTGCGAAATGGCGGCGCCGCCATTGGTGAAATTGGCGACCATCTGCGCGGTCACCTCGCGCGGGAAGGCCGACACACCCTGATCGGTCACGCCGTGATTGCCGGCGAAAATGGTCACCATTGGGTTGTCGAGCCGGGGCGTCGGCCGCTGCTGCCAGCGCGCCAGGAATTCCACCAGTTCCTCGAGGCGCCCCAGCGAGCCGGGCGGCTTGGTAAGCTGCGCGTCGCGCGCCCGCACCGCCGCCACCGCCGTTTCGTCGCCGTCCGGAACGGCGGTGAGCAGCTCGACGATATCCGAGAAAGCGGGGTTGAGGGCGGGCATGGCAGCTCCGGCGCGATATGGTAGGAAGGTGCGGTCTTGTTGCTCATAATGGAGCCGATTGCAATTGACGCCCGAGGCGCCCCAGAGCGACGACGAAGTCGGCATCGACCCGGCCATTCGTGCCGCCTACCGCCCGCCGGAAAGCGGCGCCGGCCTCGGGCTGCGCGACGATTTCATCATGGCGCTGCGGTTTTTTTCCCGATTGCCCACAGGGAGTTCGCCGCATGCCCGCCCCGATCTGGGGCGGATCGCCATGGCCCTGCCGCTGGCCGCGCTGGCGATGGGGCTCGGGCCGATGCTGCTGCTGGCCGGCGCCGGCCTTGTCGGCCTGCCGGGCTTTTTTGCCGCAGCCCTGGCGGTCGGCGCCATGGTGGCGGTGGGCGGCGGCATGATGGAGGACGCGCTGGCCGACGCGGCGGATGGCCTGTTCGGCGGCGCCAGCGCCGAGCGGCGGCTGGAAATTTTCAAGGACAGCCGGCACGGCACCTATGGGGTAGCGACCCTCTGCCTCTTCCTCGTGCTGCGCGTTGCCGCATTGGGGAGCCTCGTACCGACGCATCCGCTGGCGGCGGCGGGGGTGTGGCTGGCGGCCAATATCGCCGGGCGCTCGGGGGCGCTATGGCTGGCCGTCGCCCTGCCCCCGGCACGGCGCGATGGCGCCGCGGCGACGGCCGGGCCGCTGCCAGCGCCGAAATTCATGCTGGGGGCGGCGCTGGCGGCGCTGCTCGTCTTCATTCTGGGCGCGCCGTTTGCGGGGCTGGTCGGCGTCGGCCTCGCCCTCGCCGCGGTGGCGCTGGTCACCCTGGGGTGGACGACCCTCTGCCGGCGGCTGGTCGGCGGCCAGACCGGCGATCTGGTGGGGGCGGCGGCCGGGCTGGGAGAGATCGCGGCGCTCAGCGTGCTGCTGGTCTTTACCTGATGCCTTGAATTCGCCCTGACGGTTCCCATTATGCGGTCGAGCGACGGGAAAGGACCAGCATGATCTTTATCGGCATTGCGCTGCTGATTGCCGCCGGGCTGGTGCTGATGATCAGCGCCGATGCGGGCAGCATGGTGGGCCTGACGCAGGCGCAGACGGCGCAGCTGGTGCCGCTGGTCATCCTGCTCATCGTCTTTGCCGGCGGGCTGTTCTCGCGCCGCCGCAGCGCCTCGGAACTGGTGGGCGGCGTGCTCACCTGGGCGGGGCTGTTCGCGGTGGCGATGGTGACCTTTGCCTATCGCGACGAATTGCTGGGCGTGGCGACACGCGTGGCCGGCGAATTGCAGCCGGGCGTGGCGATGATCGACGAAGCGACCGGCACGGCGGTTTTCCGGCGCGGCATCAGCGGCCATTTCGAGATAGAAGCCACCATCAACGGCCATACCACGCCGATGATCTTCGATACCGGGGCGAGCGCCGTGGTGCTGACGGTGGCCGACGCGGCGGCGGCGGGGATCGACACCAGCGGCCTGCGCTACACCGTCCCCGTATCGACGGCCAATGGCCGGGGCATGGCAGCGCGGGCGCGGCTCGACGTCATCACGGTGGGCGGGATCGAGCGGCGCGGCATCGTCGCCTTCGTCACCGAGGCGGGGGCGATGGAAACGAGCCTCCTGGGCATGACCTTCCTCGAAACGCTGAGCCGCTACAGCGTCACCCGCAATTCGCTGGAACTGGCGGACTAACCCACAGCCGCCAGCGCCGGCGCCTGCACGCTTTCGAGGGCGGCGGCGAAAACCTCGACGCCGGCGCCCGGACGGCAGGCATCGACGCTGAGGATGCGGCGGAACTGGCGGGCGCCCGGCAGGCCATTGGCCAGGCCCAGCATGTGGCGCGCAATGGCGTTGAGCCGCGTGCCCCGGGCCAGCTCGCGCTCGGCATAGGCGCTCATGGCGGCAAAAATGCCGGGCAGGTCGGGCGCCGGCGCGGCGTCGCCGAAAATGCGGCGGTCCACCTCGGCGAGGATCATCGGGGTATGGTAGGCGGCGCGGCCCAGCATCACCCCATCCACATGCTGAAGATGCGCCTCGGCCTCGTCCAGCGTGGCGATGCCGCCATTGATATAGACGGGGAACGGCGCCAGACGCGCCCGCAGCCGGTAGACGCGGGGATAGTCGAGCGGCGGAATGGTGCGGTTTTCCTTGGGGCTCAGCCCCTGCAGCCACGCCTTGCGGGCATGCACGTAAAGCGCGTCGACGCCGGCCGCGATCACCGTGTCGGCAAAGCGATCGAGGCTTTCCTCGCTATCCTGATCGTCGATGCCGATGCGGCATTTGACCGTCACCGGGCGGGCGGTGGCGCCCCGCATGGCACGCACGCAATCGGCCACCAGCTCGGGCTCGGCCATGAGGCAGGCGCCGAACCGGCCCGACTGCACCCGGTCGGAGGGGCAGCCGACATTGAGGTTGATCTCGTCATAGCCGAAAGCGTCGGCAATCCGCGTGGCGGCAGCGAGCTCGGCCGGATCGGCCCCGCCCAGTTGCAGCGCCAGCGGCTGCTCGGCGCCATCGAAACGCAAATGCCGCACGGCATCGCCATGAACGATGGCGCCGCTATTGACCATCTCGGTGAACAGCAGGCCATGGCGCGTCAGCAACCGGTGCAGATAACGGCAATGCCGGTCCGTCCAATCCATCATCGGCGCCACGGAGAACCGGCGGGCTGCCGCTATGGACACGGTCCTGTTGGCGTCAAGATTTTGCACAGCCTGGCTTGCTTTCCATTCCGCAAGGCGCCGCAAGGGCACCCGTACCAATCGAAGGGGCCTATACTATGCGATCGCGGCAAGGCCAAGACGCCGTGCGGGGTGGCACCTTGCAAAAACCGCCGGGGCTGCCCACGGGCGTGACCCGTGGGCCGGCAGGGGAGCCCCTGAAGCTGCGGGGGGCTCAATCTCGAACTGCTTCGGAAGCGGCTCTGGCAGTGCTCGATTTCCTCGACCAATCCATCCTGCGGGGCGAGCCGGACATTCCGGGCATCCAACTCGAACCCGCCCTGAGGACGCTGCATGCCGAGCCCCGCTATCAGGCAATGGTCGCCCAGGCCGGCTTTTCGCCCGAGAATTCACACCCGGGCAGCGAACCGTTCCGGCCGTGAGCGCGACGCCGGCTTCCTCCTTGGCCTCCGGGCGGGCTCATGGCCCGGTCCACACGAGGCTCCATTTGCCGCTATCGTCGATATCGACCCGGCCTTCCTGCCTGAGCTTGAGCAAATGCGCCTCGACAATGCCCCGCCCGGCCGAGAAAACCTCGACTTCCCGCTTGTAGAATTGCGCTGTCAACTCATCGAGCGTGGCACCGGCCAAGGCCAGCCGCGCAAGGATCTTCTGCTCGCGATGGCGGCGGCGTGCCAGCAGGTCGGCCAGCCGCGCCGCGGGGCTGAGGACGGGCGGGCCATGGCCGGGGAGATAGAGGCACTCGCGGCGGTGCCGAAGCTTTTCGATGCTGGCCACGTAATCGGCCATGTCGCCATGCGGCGGCCTGACCAGGGAACTGGCCCAGTCCATGACATGATCGCCGCTGAACAGGACCGCGCCAGACCAGGAAAAGCACAGATGATCGCGGGCATGGCCCGGCGTGAACACGGCCGTCAGCGATCCCACGCGATCCCCCTCGCCAAGGCCGATATCGGGAGCAAATTCCGGCACCATCGGATGACGATAGCCATAGACCGGGGCCCCCGTTCTCGCCGACAGGGCCCGGGCCGCCCCGGCATGGTCCCGGTGGGTATGGGTATTGAGAATGCGGCGGATGGGGCCGCCGGCCTGGGCCAGGATGGCCTCGACATGACCGTCAAGCGCCGGCCCTGCATCGATCACGGTAATGCCGTCCGGCTCCCAGAGGAAATAGGTATTGGTCCCGTCATGGGTGCCCGGTCCCCCATTGGGTGCAACCAGCCGCCTTATCCGGGCAATGATTGTTTCGATCCGTCTCATCATCTGCCCTTGCGCGGTGCCCTTTCGGTGGCGACCAATAGGCCACCGGCAACAATCAGCGTCGATCCGGCGAAAAACGCCGGCCCGATGGGATCATCCAGCAAAAACGCGCCGATCAATGTCAGCCAGAGCAGGTTCAGATAATCCAGCGGCGCCAGAACCGATGCCTGGGCATATCGGTAGCTGAGCGACATCAGGAATTGTCCGAAGCCACCGACGGCACCGGCCACGACCAGAAGCAGCGTGTCCTCCCCCTGCGGCCAGACCCAGCCGAACGGCATCGAGGTCAGGCCCATCACCATGCCGGTGAGCATGAAAAAGAAGGTGATGCGATCGGGGCGCTCCCTGGGTGCTATCCGTCGCAGGGCGATCATGGCCGCCGCGGCCAGCATTGCCGAAAGCAGCGCCGCCGCGGCCCCCAGTGGCAGGCTTGCATCGCCGCCAGCATGCTGAAGCTGCTCCCACATGATCACCAGGACACCGACAATCCCCAGACAGACCGCAATCCAGCGCGGCATTGACGTCGCTTCCCGCAGCAAAAGCGCGGCCAGAATCGTGATCATGATCGGCGTGGTGAAGCTGATGGCCGAGGCGCTCGCCAATGGCATATGGGCGATGGCGAAGAAGGACAGGAACATGCTGGTAGCGCCGAGCAGCGAGCGCAGGAAATGCCCCCATGGGTCACTGGTGCGCAATCCAAGCAATCCATCGCGGCCCCACCAGATCACGCCCAGCATGAAGACCATGCTGACTAGGCACCGCATGAACACGATCTCGCCGGCCGGCAGTCGCGGGCTGACGATCTTGACGATGGCGAACATCACCGCCATGCAGCAGGTCGAAGCGAACTTGATGGCGATGCCGACCCGGGCGCTGGAGCCGCTCACGGCCGGTCCTTCCGCTGCCAATGGCTATCTTGCCAAGACCTTGACGACAACGCTAATGGGTGGCGGGGGAAACCACGCCGGGCGGGAGAAATATGTTCATCGAAGAACGCGACTATCGAATAAGGACAGGTAAGCTCGCGGCTTTTCTCGAGGCATACGAGACGCTGGGCCTGCCGATCCAGACGCAATATCTGGGACAGATGATTGGCCATTTCACCACCGATATCGGGGAACTCAATCATGTCGTCTCACTCTGGGCCTATGCCTCGCTCGATGATCGCGCCCGCCGCCGCCAGGCCATGTTCGAAGACCAGCGCTGGCAGGACTATTTGCAGGCAACGACCGATCTCATCGACGTGCAGTCCAGCCGCATCCTGAAGCCCAGCGCCTTTTCGCCGCTGCGTTGAGCCTCAGGAATGCTGAGCGTCAGGGGCGAACACGGCGCCCATGGCCGGTTTAAAGTCCCAATGAACCGGGATTGATCAGGCGCTCGGGATCGAGCGCCCCCTTGATGGTCTCGACCAATTGCAGGGTCGCCTTATCGATGCTTCCCACATAGTCGTAATACCGCGCGACCTGGGCATGGACGGCATCGGCATCGCGAAAAATCTGGCGAATCTCCGACCGCATCTCCCACACGACCCGCCGGGCCGCATCGTTCTGTTCCCGGCCGCCGAAGCGTTGTCGATTGCGGTCCGACAGATAGCGCAGGTGGATGGGGTCGAGCGCATCGGGCCAGTAGAACATCGGCTCCATGCTCACATAGGGCCCGGCACCCGAAAAGAAATAGCCCGTGGTGATGGAGGACGCTGCGAGGCGCTCGGCGTTGTCCTCGAGATAGCGCTCGATGGCGTCTATGGTTTCCACCGCCCGCCCCAGTGACACCATGCCGTGGATCGGCACCCAGCGCTCGCCTTCGCGACCGAGAAAACCACGAACCGAATAGGGTTTGGCGTGAAGGGTCTTGGGCAGTACATTGTCGATCTCAAGCGCGGTCCCCGCCAGCTCCTTGCGGGCAGCATCGAGTATGGATTGCGCAGCCGGCATCGTAGCGGCCTCGCAAGTAGCATGAAGCGTCCAGCCCGCATCGGCCGTGCTTGCGCCGGCGCGGCCGAGCTGCACAAGGTCGCCGATCCTGGCAAGAGGATTGCCGCCCTTACCGAGAACCGCCCTTACCGTCTGGAAGGCGGTTTGCGCATCGACCTTGGTGGCATCGCGGTTTTTCTGGGCATCCATACCAAAAAGGCGCAGGCCGAGATTGGCCCGTCCCAGCTTCGCCATGGCCGCCACCAGTTCCCCGGGGCCGGGAAAGGCAAAGGATGCGAAGGCTGCCGGACGCTCCGGCACCAGACGCAGGCTCACCGCCGTCTTGATGCCGAAACTGCCGCAATCCCCGCTGAACAGGCCGACGAGATCGGGGCCGTAATAACGGTAAAAGCCCTGACTGCCCTCGATGCAGCCGGCGCCGATACGGGCTATGCTGCCATCGGCCAGAACCACGTCCAGCCCCAAAACGCCATCCAGATTGCCGGGCACGTTTTGCGAAACGGCGCCGCCGATTGTGGAATATTGACCCGAGATCGGCCCATGCTGGAACGGCCGGAGCCCGGTGCCCGCAAGCGCCTGCGACAGCGCCGCCCAGGACAGGCCCGCCCCAACCCGCACCACCATGTTTTCGGCATCGACGTCAATGCCGTCGAGACGCGTAAGATCGAGCACCATGGCGCGCTGCTCGCCGGCGACGACGCCGCCGGTATAGGACAGCCCCGCCCCTCTGGGCACCAGCGCGAGCTGGTGCGCCTTCGCATAGCGAACGATGGCCGCCACCTCCATCGCGGAGCCGGGCCGTACGGCCGCCACGGGTGGCCGGGCCTGCTCCCAGACCATGATGTCGCTGGAATAATAAGCCAGCGCCTCGTCGCCCGTCGCGACATGCGCAGCCCCGATCAGCTCTGCCAAGGCGGCGCTGTGTGTCATGGCGGCAATCCGTCAGGAAAGCTTGAAGAGTTGAAGGGCGTTATCGCGCAGGATCTTGCGGCGCGGTTCGTCGCGGAATTGCAGGTCGTTAAATTCCGTCATGGCCCGCTCGGGATCGATCACCGGCCAGTCCGTACCGAACAGGAACTTGTCCTGACCATAGGTGTTGGCGTAGTGCACCAGTTGCGGCTGCCAGTGCTTGGGCGCATAGGCGTCGCCCGCTAGGTAGACGTTGGGATGTTTCCAGGCCATGGCGATCATTTCATCGGTCCATGGATAGCCGATGTGAATCCCGATGATCTTGAGTTCGGGAAAGTCGATCGCGACCTGATCGAGATGGATCGGGCGGGCAATGGTGGGAAGGCGGCGGTCACGCTGATAGATCAGGCAATTGCCCACCTGCATCATGATGGGAATATCGAGCTCGCAGCATTTGGCGTAATAGGGATAGATCTGCGCCGCATCGACCCGCATGGAAAACCAGTGCGGATAAAAATGCGCGCCGACAAAGCCGTATTCCTTTACCGCCATCTCCAGATCGCGGAGCCCCTGCATGCCGCGGGTCGGGTCGACGCCCGCCAGGCCCGAGAAGCGATCCGGATAAAGCCGGCAGAGCTCGTGCACTCGCTCATAGGGCACCTCGACCGATCCCTTGATGCGCATGTCTCCGCTGCGCACCGCCGCCAGCAGGGTTCGTTCGATCCCTGCCCGGTCCATCTTGGCCAGATAGTCTTCCATTTCGATGCCGCGAATATAGCGCGGATCCTGACGGGTCTTGCTGCGGAACCAGTCGTCGGTGGCGATCTGGCCGGCGTCGAATTCCGCCGGTGTGAACACGTTGGCGACGATGTCTATGGCTTTGTAAGTCATGAAACTCTCCAGTCTCCGGCTCAAGGACCGGCCACGATGCCGGGCGGTAGGGCCGAAACGTGGCGGGCAATTTCACCCGGGGTTGTAATCCAGATGCTGTCACGCCGGGCAGCGATATGGGCGAGCACGCGGCGGAGCTGCCTTATGCGGTGCGGCTGACCGGTCAGGAAGGTATGGAGCGAGGCGGCGAAAACCTGCGGATAAAGACTGGATTCTTCGAGCTGTTCATCGAAGCAATCGATGAGCATCGTCGTAAAATCGCTGTCGCTGGCCTTGCGGTTCACATAGGCCGGCAGGTCGTTGAGCTCCATCGAGGGATAGGGCACGGCAAGGATCGGCCCCTCCCCGGTGCGGAACCAGGTCGGCTGATCGTCATAGAACCAGTCAAGCATATATTCGAAGCCGTTCTGCTTGAGCAGTTCCGGCGTTTGCGCGCTCTGCGATATGAACGGGCCCAGCCAGCCGCGCGGCGGCCTGCCCTCCTCGGCGGTGATGCGCGCCACCACCTCGGCCATCATGGCCGCTTCTTCCTCGGCGCTCATATCCACCTGGCGCTCCGAATTGGTGCGTCCATGGCCGATGATTTCGTCGCCCCGTTCGCGGAACGGCACCAGTACATCCGGGCAGGCATCATAGACCGAGGCGTTGACGATGATTCCGAGCGGAATGTCGAATTCGGCAAAAAGCCGCTGGATGCGCCAGATGCCCACGCGGTTGCCATAATCGCGATAGGCGTAGCCGCGATGGAAGGGCGGCGACGGCATCGAGGTAAAATCATTGCCCGGATTGCGGCCGAACTCGAAGGCTTCGATATTCAGCGCAAAATAGACCGCCAGCCGCTTCCCGCCGGGAAAATCATAGACCGGACGGGTGGGAATGGCAGAAAAACCGTAGCGGTCAAACTTGGTGTCGAAAGTCATGGAAAATCTCTGCTGAAGGTCAAGCGGACTGCGTGTCGCCAGATTTTGCGGGGATGGCGTTCAACAATTCGACCAGTTCCGAGGTCGGACGCACATCCGCATATTTCTGCGCCATGTCGAACAGGTTCATGGCATGGGTCGCCGCACCCCGGTCATAAACTGCGTCCTGCGGTACCTGAACCCGATAATTATAGGAAAAGGCGTCAACGACGCTGGCGCGCACGCATCCCGAAGTGGTGCATCCGGTCACCACAAGCGTATCGACGCCCAGGTCCACCAGATAGCTGGCCAGCGGGGTGCCGAAGAACGCGCTCGGATGCCGCTTGGGCAACGCAATCTCGCCGGGGCGGGGCGTCAGCGTGTCGAAAAACTCGTAGCCTTTGGTGGCAATGTCCGTGATCCCCGGCAGCTTGGCGGCAAAACGTCCGCCATCCACCGCCGCCTTCGGTGCCACATGGGGATAGACAACCGGCCAGCCCTTCGCCCTGAACAATTCGAGCAGCACTTCTATGCGCTCGGTCGCATCCCATCCGGCCTGGCCGCATGAGGTCGGAAATTCCTTGAGCGCATCGAGAATGGGCTGCGGCCTGGTACCGGTGGTACGCCATTGGACATCGATGATAAGCAAGGCGGGCCGGCTTCCCAGTCCGGTGCTATGGCCCCAGCCAGCGGCTTGATAAACCGCAAGATCGGCTGGCGGGACGACGGCGTTCCAGGGCTGGACCATATGAAACTCCTTTACCTCTTCACTCCGGCGATCGGACCGGCAGGGCCAATGTGCGTAAGGGCACCTGGAGACACAAGAAATCTTGGCTGAGCCGCCCTATCATGCGCGCTGATAGGGGGCGCGGAGCGCAATCGGGCACCATGACGCCCGCAGCTAGAGGCCCCGCAGAAAGGCGCGGATCGCCGCATGCTTTCCCGGCCCGAAATCGCCATGGACAGCGTCGGGACGGCAGGTTCTGGCCGTTTCGAGGCAATGGGCGAAACTGTCATTGGCATCGGCGCCGATCATCACTGGCTGCGGCAATGAGTGAAGCCTGTCTTCGAATGGATAGCGCAGGACGTGCTCCCAGCTCGGCCCGATAGTATCGACATTGAGCGCCAGCAGACTCGCCTCGCGATGCAGGCTTTCCACATCGATTTCCGGACGGTTCGGATGGATGCCGGCACGGTCATGGGAGAACCATGGCCACCACAGGCGCTGGTCGCGAACGAAATGCCACAGAGTTATGAGATGGGAGCCGTCCCAGCGCGGGGTCACTTGCGGACAATATTTCGCCGCCAGCCCATCCCGTTCCGCGGCGGCAAGCGCGATCGGCGCATCGAGGACGACACTGGCGAAGCGATCCGGCTGGGTTCGCGCCAGCTCGACGGCCAGGGCGCTGCCGCCATGACGTCCATAAAGCGCGGCGCGCTCCACCCCCAGACTATCGAGAGCAGCCGACATGACGCCGGCCCATGCCGGGATCGAGGCTTCTCCCTCAATATTATCCGAATAGCCATTACCCGGCGGGTCCAGGGCAATGATCGGCCGACTGCTGCCCAGCGCTTCCATGGCGGGCAGAATCTGTTCCGAGCCTCCGGGCAGGGGCGGCAGCATGACGAGCGGCATTCCGTCCCCTCCACCCATGCGGCGCACCAGGATCTGGCTCCCTGCGATATCCACATAATCCATTGTCCCGCCCGAAGCCGACGGCGCGGGCGGAGCGGGCCGCAAGCCGGCGGCATATTTTTCTAGGATCGCCAGTTCGTGGCGGGCTGCATCCGGCGCCTCGCGGGGCACGACTTCCACCTCGATGCCGGCCGTCCGCAGATAATCGGCCTTGCGATACTGGCTGTCGCCCGGCCTGACACCGAAGCAGACCGGCGTCTGCAAATGCCGCAGCGGCTCGTCCCAGCGATAGCGCAGGGCAGCCGCGTAGACCTTGGCATAACCGCTGCCCGCCTCCAGAAATTCGACAACCCCGCGTTGCAGATCGGACAAAGAAGGCAGCGCGGTATCGGCCCGCTCGCCCGCCGGATTGTTCCACGGCCAGAACACGAACTGCTCGCGATAGCGATGCCACAGCCAGAGCAGATGGCCGCCATCCCAGCGCGGAACGATGGGCGGCAGATAGGCTTGGAGATAGGCGTCCGACGGCAATTGCGGCGTGATCGTGTAGCCATCGGTCAGAACGAAGACCGCGCGATGGGGATAATGTCGGGCGAATTCGACCGCAATCGATCCCCCGGTATGGCGGCCATAGAGCAGGACGCGGCCGAGATCGAGCGCATCGAGCGTCTCCGCCAGCGCTTCGGCCAGATCGGCAATCTCGACATCGGGGTCCGGCAACGGCTCGGAGAGCCCGAAGCCGGGCGTATCCAGCGCAATAATTGTGAACTGGCTCGCCCATGCCTCGAGCAGCGGCAGCTGAACGCGCGAGGAACTGGGCGAGGCGTGCAGCAGGATCAGCGGCGGCCCGCTGCCGGCCCGGCGATAGTGAACGCGCCGTCCCTGCCTGGTATAGACGAAATGCCGGGTGATCGCCGTCATCTCGCCCCCGCCTTCCAGCTGCCGTCGCGCAGGGCGCGCCGCAGCACCTTTCCCATGCTGTTGCGCGGCAGGTCCGGCACGAAATGGATGGTCTTGGGCAGCTTGAAGCGAGCCAGTGTCTGGCCCAGATAGCGCTGCAAATCCTCACTGGACACGGTTTTTCCGGCCCGCAGCACTACGAAGGCCGTCACCGCCTCCCCCCAATAATCATGCGGCACGCCGGTCACGCCGCACTCGGCGATGGCGGGATGGGCCAGCAGCACTTCCTCGATCTCGCGGGGATAGATGTTTTCCCCGCCCGAGATGATCATCTCGCTCTTGCGGTCGATCAGATAGAGGAAGCCCTCTTCATCGAGAACGGCGACGTCGCCCGCGGTGATCCAGTCGCCACGGGCGTTCTTTTCCGCAAGGCCGGGCCGGTTCCAATACCCCGAATACATCATGGGCGAGGTGCTGTAGAGTTCGCCGGCCGTACCTGCCGGCACCACATTGCCGTCCGGGTCGAGGATGCGGATATGAGTCATCGGGAAAGGCTGGCCGACGCATTTGATCTTGCGCAGCTGATCCTCGGGCCGCAGCGTGCTGACGATGGAGGCTTCGGTCGAGCCATAACGCTCGAACAGCTTTCCGGGCCCGAAATAGTCGATGATCCGTTCCTTGGTCGCCTGCGCCAGCGGCGCCGTACCCGATATGATCGCCTTGAGCGCGCTGGTGTCGTAGCGGTCCCTGGGGATGTCGGCAGCGAACAGCGCGCTGAAATGGCTCGGCACCATATAGACACTGCTGGCCCTGGTGCGGTCGAAGGCCCGCATCAATTCCTCGATGTCGAAGCGCGGAATGATCTCGCAGGCGCCACCGAAAAACAGCGGCGCGGCCGCCATCATGAACCCGGCGCCATGGAACATGGGCGTGGTGGCCAGCGCCAGATCGTGCGGAGAATAGCAGGCATGGCCCGAAGCCATGGCGTGAAAGCTGTTCACCCGCGCACGATGCGACAGCATCACCCCCTTGGGCGTGCCGGTCGCGCCCGACGTATAGGTGATCATGAAGATATCCTCGGCATCGGTGGCCACCGCACAGGGCCGGGAGGCGGCCTGCGCCAGCAGGGCCTCGTAATCCTCACCCATCACGATCAGCCGCTCCACGCCGCCAAGCCCGCTCTCCCGGGCGCGCTCTTCCAGTTCGGGGGAGACGAAGAGCAGCCGCGGCGTGCAGTCATCGAGGATGAAAGCGATCTCCTTGGCGCTGGACGCCGGACCGATCGTGACCGCACTGACGCCGGCGCTCGACAGCCCCAGCACCAGTTCCACATATTCGAGGCGATTGGCCATCAGCACGGCGGCCCGCTCGCCACGAGCGAGGCCGAAATGCACCGCCAGGTTGGAAACACGGTCGATCCGCTCGATCAGGCTCGAATAGCTGAGCTGACGGTCACGCTCGACCAGCGCGATCTTGCCCGGCGTGCGCGATGCAGCGGCGCGGATGCCATCAGGAATGGTAACGGAAAGATTGGCGCCGGGTCGAACAAACATCTTGGCTCTCGGGATAAGGCTGGTGAGACATGGTCATGCCTGGGCCTTTGAGGCTAAGACCGATATGCCGGCGGTCAATCAATTCCGAATGATGCGCCTTATAAGCGCAGATGATGGAGCACCTGGTCAAAAACCCCCATTGAAACGGGCGACGGGCCATAACGGAGCCTGATAGTGTCTTTCATTGCATATTTCTTGCCACCCGGGAGGCCATTCCGTCTTCTAGGCAGAACCGGGCTGGCATGAGCGGCCCGCTTCGCAGAGGGAGGAAATCCATGAATATGCTCAAGCATTCACGCCTAGCGCCTGCATTGCAAGGTTGCGCGGTGGCCGCAGTGATGGCCGCCGGACTATCGATGCCCGTGCAGGCCCAGGACCTGCGCCACGTCACCTTCGGCCTGCCCAACGTCGCCATGACCCCCGCCTTCTGCATGTTCGCCGTGGCGTCGGAACTGGGTTTCTTCGCCGAGGAGGGACTTGAAGTGCGGGTGCAGACCATGGCAGGCGCCGGCCAGGTGGCGCAGCTTCTGGCTGCCGGCAGCATCGAGATCGGCGGCATCACGCCCGAGCCGATCCTGACCTCGATCGATCAGGGATACGATTTCCGCATCGTCTATAATCTGGTGCGCGAACCGACCGGCGCCATCGGCGTGCCGGAAGACAGCCCCATCAACGGGCTCGAAGACCTTGCCGGCAAGCGCCTTGGCGTCCAGTCGCTCGGCTCGAGCAATATCATTCTCACCAACGCCCTGCTGCCCCGCGTCGGCGTCGACCCCGAGGACGTCCAATATCTGGCCGTGGGCGTGGGCGCGCAGGCCTATCAGGCTCTGATTGCGGGGCACGTCGATGGCCTGGCGACGTCGGACACCAATTTCGCGCCTCTCGAAAACATGGGCCTCAAGCTGAAATATTTCCTCGGGCCGGGCCAGGAGGCGCTCTTTTCCACCCAGGTGGTGGTGCAGGGCAAAACTGCTGACGAGGATCCCGACTTCATCGCCCGCTTTGGCCGGGCCGTGGCCAAGGGTACCGAAGTCGCCGTGGACAACCCCGAAGCCTGCATCCGCATGATGTGGAAGCAATATCCCGACACCCTCGAAATCGGCAAGCCCGAAGCCGAGCAGATGGCCGGCAGCATCCGCGTGCTGCAGAAGCGCCTCGATCTCATGGTCGACGCCGATTCCGAAGCGCAGGGATGGGGTTGGAGCAATCCGGACAATATCCGGATCTGGAACGAGTTCGCGACCGAGACCGAAATTATTCCCAAGCCGATCGCCAACGCCGAAGCTCATTACACCAATGACTTCGTTGCCGCGTTCAACGACTTCGACCGTGAAGAGGTTCTGGCTCTGGCCGCTGCCTGGCAGCCTTGAGCCGCCATGCGGGGCCGGCTCCGGCCGGCCCCGCCGCTGCGCTTGTTCATTAGCGCAGGCCCCCAGTGCCACGGCACAGAAAGGTGAATAGATGACAGACCAGGCATTCATCAAACTTGATGAGGTCATGAAAACCTACCCCGCCGCCAGTGGTGCTGTGCCGGCCCTGTCGGCGACCAGCGCGAGTATCCACGAGGGTGAGTTCGTATCCATCGTCGGACCCAGTGGCTGCGGCAAGACCACATTGCTTAAAATGATCGGCGGCCTCATAGACGTGACGCAAGGCGAGATCATCCTGCGCGGCCGCCAGGTGACCGGGCCGCGCGATGACGTGGGTTTCGTTTTCCAAGGCGCGGTGCTGCTCCCCTGGAAGACGGTGCTCCAGAACGTGCTTCTGCCGATAGAAGTGCATCGTTCGATCACCGCCAAGGACCGCGCCCGGGCACTTGAATTGCTTGACGTGCTGGGCCTTGCCAATTTCGAGAAGCGCTACCCGCACGAATTGTCCGGCGGCATGCAGCAGCGCGTGTCGATCTGCCGCGCCCTGATCGGCGATCCCAGTTGCCTTCTGCTAGACGAGCCGTTCGGTGCGCTCGATGCACTAACGCGCGAAAACATAAACGTCATGTTCAACGAATTGTGGCGCAGCACCCGCAAGACGGTGCTCCTGGTCACGCATTCCATCCAGGAGGCGGTGTTCCTCTCCACGCGGGTTCTGGTGATGAGCAAACGCCCCGGTCAGATCGTCGATGACATCCCCGTCGACCTGCCGGTGGTCAGACTGCCCGAAGTCATCGGCTCGCCCGAATTCGGGGCATTGGCCAATCGTATCCGTCCCTACTTCACCAAGCTGGCGATAGACTGATGCACACATTCCTCAAGATACTGGAACGGCATGGGCGCTATCTGGCTCCCGCAGCGATGTTCCTTCTGATCGTAGCCGCGTGGGAATATGCCCCCACCCTGTTTTCCATCCCCGAATTCGTGCTGCCGCGCCTCTCGCGCGTCGTCGCGGTGCTGACCGATACAAGATCGATCCCGGTCTTTTTCGACAACGCGCTGGTGACCCTGACAGAGGCCCTTGTCGGCCTGGTGATCGGCGGCGGCCTGGGCCTGATCTTCGGCATCGCGCTATCGCAGTCGCGCCTGCTGATGGCCACCTTCTACCCCTATATCGTGGCGCTGCAATGCATGCCCAAAGTGGCGCTGGCGCCACTGCTGGTCATCTGGTTCGGCTTTGGCCTTACCTCCAAGATCCTGGTGGTGGCGCTCCTGTGCTTCTTTCCCATGCTGGTCAACACCATTACCGGCCTGCGCTCGGTCAGCCGGGAAAATCTTGAACTGTTCCAGGCCATCCGCGCGCCCGTCCGGGCCACATTGGTGCATCTTTATATTCCGGCGGCGATGCCCAACATCCTTACCGGCGTTGAACTGGCGATCGTGGTCTCGTTGCTCGGCGCCATTGTCGGCGAGTTCGTGGGTGCGGAAAAGGGCCTGGGCGTAATGCTCGTGCAGGCGCAGTTCCAGATGAACATTCCCGCCGTCTTCGCCATCCTGCTCATTCTGGTGGCGCTCGGCCTGCTGTTCAACCTTTCGGTGAAAATGATCCGGCAGCGCCTGCTGTTCTGGATTCCGCAGGAAGCAGGCCAGGGACGCCGCTGAGATCATGTTGCATCCCGATGCCCTGGCCGCGTTCGGCGGCGTTCCCGACACGGTGCCGGCGGCGCTGGCCCGTGCCGCATCCTTCGCCGGCAGCGACGACTACCTGATCTGCGCCGAGACCCGCGTCGATTTCCGCTCCATGCAGCGTCACGCCGAAAACTGGGCCCGGGCGCTGTCCCGCCTGGGCGTCTCCAAGGGCGATCGCGTGGGGCTTTGCCTCGGCAATGGCCTCGAATGGGCCGCGGCCTTTTTCGGCATCGGCCTGATCGGCGCGGTGGCTGTGCCGATCAATACCCGGCTCAAGCGGGACGAGATCGGCTACGTGCTTGAACAGGCCGAAATATCGGTGCTTATCGTAGCCGACCGGCTGCTGCGGATCGATTTCATCGCCCTGCTGCGCGAGCTTTTACCGGCTATCGACACCGGCCTGCCGGCCCCTTCCCTGCCCCATCTGCGCCACGTCCTGGTCATCGGCAACGACGTGCCGCACGCCGCGCAGGGCGCCGAGACGCTCCTGGCCGCGACGGCATCAGATGCGCTATCAAACGTCCGCGTGGCGCCGGACGATCCCCTTCTGATCCAATATACGTCCGGCACTACCGCCTTCCCCAAGGGCGCGGTCCTGACGCAGCGCGCAATGCTCTGGAACGCCCATGCGGCGGGCCTGCTCTTCGGCCTGCGGCCCGGCGCCGCCTATCTAAGCGCCCGGCCCTTCTTCCATATCTCGGGCAGCACCCTGTCGCTACTGGCCGCGCTTCAGCACAGCGCCAGACTGGTCACCATGGTGCGCTTCGATCCCGGCGAGGCGCTGCTGCTGGCCGAGCGCGAGCGCTGCACCTTGTTTTCCGGCAATGACACCTTGTGGCTGATGCTGCTCAATCACGACAGCGTGGGACAGCGCCAGCTTGTCCTGCGCGGTGGCTGGGGCGCCGTTTCACCTTCGGTCTATGAGCGCATCGTCGCTCAATTGGGCGCCGACGAGATCGCCATGGCCTATGGCATGTCGGAGGCGTCGAACATCGCCATGGCCGCCTGGTGGGACAGCCCCGAGGACAAGAAAGCCGGCCTGATGCGACCGCATGCCGGGCTTGAGGTCGCCATTGCCGGTGCTGCTCCCGGCCAGTTCGCGCCGCCCGGAACGCGCGGGGAAATCCTGGTGCGCGGCTGGAACACCATGACCGGCTATTACGGCATGGCGCGAGAGACCGCGGACACGATCGATGCCGATGGCTGGCTGCACACCGGCGATCTGGGGCAGATGACGGCCGAGGGACAGTTGACCTTCGTCGGCCGGCTGAAGGACATCGTCAAGGTGGGCGGCGAGAATGTCGCCGCCGCCGATGTCGAGAACGTGTTGCACGCCCATCCGGGCGTCAAACTCGCCCAGGTGGTCGGCGTGCCGGACCCGCGCCTTACCGAGGTGGTGGCAGCCTTTGTCGTGCCCATGCCGGGCGCGGATCTGGCTGAGGACGACATCATCGCCTGGTGCGCGGCGCGCATGGCCGGTTTCAAGGTGCCGCGCCACGTCGCCATCGTGGACGGCTTCGAGGCCATCGGCATGACCGCAAGTTCCAAGGTCATCAAAGCCAAGCTGGCCGAACACGCCCGAATCCGGTTCGGAACGGGCGACTGAGCTTCCCCCCGGCCGCGGCGTGATATAATGCGGCGTTATGGATGGAGGATGCCATGGACGAGCGGCAGATGCGCTACTTTGTGGCGCTCTATGAAGAACAAAGCATCACCAAGGCCGCCCGTCGCGTCCATGTCGTGCAGCCTGCGGTCAGCCAGCAGATCCGCAAGGTGGAGGCGGATTTCAACGTCAAGCTGTTCGACCGTACATCCAGCGGGGTCATTCCCAACGCCATTGCCCGGCGTCTCTATCCCCTTTGCATCAAGACGCTCGACAATATCGAGGGGGTCCGCCGCTCGCTGCGCGAACATTCCGGCGTCTCGGCCGAAACGCTGACCGTGGGCGTGCAATCCTCGGTCACCCAGGCGATCATGGGCAGCGTCCTGCTCGGCTTCAACGCGGCCTCGCCAGACGTCAATATCCAGCTTCGCGAGGGTTATAGCGCCAATCTCATCGAATGGCTGATCGAGGGGGTGATCGATTTCGCCATCTTGTCGATGAACGAGGTCGACCGGCGTCTCAAATACGAGCCGATCGCGGTCGAGCCGTTGATCGTGGTGATGAGCAGGAATACCGAGCATCGCGCCGGGACGATCGCCGGGGCCGACATCGATCGCTTCCACATCATCACCCCGGCCAGGGGCAATCAGCTCCGCAGCCTGATCGATGCCGAATTCTCGCGGGTGGGCCTCACCTATCGCCCGTCGATGGAAGTGGATTCGATGGCGACCGTGTTCCAGATCATCAGCCAGCCCGGCTGGGCAACACTTATGCCGCTCTGCGCTTTTCCCAATGACGCGCGGCGCCACGATCTGCGCTCATACCGGCTGGTCGAGCCCGAAATATCGCGCATGCTGGTGGTCGCCACGCTGCCAAACAGAGTCATATCCGACGCCGCCCGCCCCCTCATCGACCTGCTCCGGGAAGCGGTCGCCGCGGCACAAAAAGCGGTGACCTGAAAGGGACGCCAGCCGCCGTGCATCCGATACTTCCAGGCTGCCATGCCTGGCTTTCCACTTGTAGCAGGTCTCACTGCTGATGCCGTGCTTGCGACACAGGTCCACCTTACCCAGCCCGGACTACTCTTCCTTCAATATCGCGTAGCGATCTCCAACAGCAGATTTGGGAATTCACTCTGTCCGCACCGCCCAGGAATGGCCTTATGGACTTTTCGCATCAGTTGGGTGCCAATTCTACGATCCTGTCGAGCGCCGAAGTGAAACCGGCCAGTGAAATTGAAAAGACAATCTCCTGTCCCGTATCATTGGTAACAGCCGTCACCGACAATGACGCGCCGGCACGAAGCGCCGCCACCATCGCCACATCGAAAGCGAGCGGCACCACGCACCCTGCGGGGAGGCATGTCGAGAAACGCAGCGGATCGAACGCTTCACCCTCATCAATGTTGAGCCGTATGCCTGCATCAAGTTTGAGCCCAAATGGAAGAATGAGAACGCCTTCTGCGGTGTCGCCGTCGAGGGCGGCTAGTTGAACGGAAAGCACCCGTTGCCGGTTCTCGCCGCTTACATAGGTTTGCATCATGGTGCAGCGCGCTGTTGTCTCGACGATCATGCAAGCGACCGTCCAGTCACCATGCGTCTCGTTGAGGGAGGAAGCACCGCCAGGAAGCCCCTGCGCGCCGGCGGAAGCGGCTCCGCCTATCGAAAGGATCAAGACGAGAAGTAAACTGCTGAGTATCCCAGGATGCCGCACGGTTAAAACCTGATATTGAGGCTCGCCCTGAACCCGTGATCCTGGCCTTCGGCGGCGATCTGGCCGCTATAGGAAAGGCCGAGGGTGGCGTCGGGCGAGAAATTGACGTTGAGCCCAGCCTCGACCACGGCGCTGTCGTGAGCGATGGGAGCACCGGCGATCGTGAAAGGGCCCGAGCTGGCAAAAGCATGGGTGTTTTCGGGCGCGACATCGCCGAGGGCATGCCGCCAGCCGAGCATGCCTGAGAACGTGGCGTCGATCATGCCATGCGCCAGGGCGTAATCGGCACGAACGCCCAGCGTGGTGAAAGTGACATCGGTGCCTTCACCTTTTCCTGCAATCGCTGCAACGCCTCCGGTCTCGGCAAAGCCGCCACTATTGAGGCCTACATGGGCAAGATTGGCAAAGGGCTCAAAGCGGAAAGGGCCGGCATCGATGCTGTAACCAAGCTCACCGAAGGTTTGCAGCGTGCTGGCGCCGTAGGACGCAGTAAGGCTCTCACCGATGCCGGGTATGGCGATGACGCGCGTGGTGGCAATGTCATGCCAGCTATAGGCAGCGCCTGTCCTGAAGGCGACATTGCCCCATTTCGTGCCTGCATAAAGACCCAGATGATAGCTGTCGGTGGAAGCGGACGACAACCGGGCGCGGGCCTGAACGCGGCTCTGACTGTAACCGGCCAGAAGACCAAGACGCCAGTCGCCTGCGAGCCCATCGGCGCCGAGCAGCAGGCCGCCCGTCGAACGATCCAGGCTCGCGGCGTTGCCATCGCTCGCGGTCGATCCCCAGGAACCGAAGCCGTTTGCCCAGAACACCGGGTCGGAGTGATCGGCCGGAACCAGGGTTGGCACCTGGCCCGGGCCGTAGGCCAGAACCGGCGCAGTCGATGCCCCCACCGCTCCGGCGGTCGCGCGAAGGCGATCATTGGCAATGCTGCGGATAAAACGGCTGTCTTCGATCAGGCCGGTGCGAACGCTGCCATGAATCTCACCCGAAAGAGCGTCAAAGCTGGCGCGCACGATGTCCTCGTCGTTCGTGAGCGCGACGGAGCGCCAGACGTCATGGTCGGCGTCCAGCGTATCAACGCCCGAAGCAGCAGCGATCTGGTTGCGTGTTCTGCCAACATCGGCAAAATCCAGGCCGTTGCGTTCGAGCGCCAGCGTTACGTCATTACCGTCTCCGCCCGCATAGTCGAGGATAACGTCGAAGAAGAGCCGATCCTGCATCATGGAATCGAACGAACCGACTACCGCTCCAGCGCTCTGCTTGTTGATGATGACAAAGGGTCCATTGAACGCATCCCAGTTCGATGCACCCGGAGACAAGAGCACCAGGTCAAGCGTTGCCCCGGTGATGTCTACCGATCCGGCCACCACAATCCTGTCGGCCGCATCGGGCGCCATCTCGATGCGCAGGACACCATGGTTGACGTAATCACCGGCGATGGTCTGTACGCCGATCGAGTCGCCCGGCGCATGCACGCCGCCAGGGGCGACAGTCACCGCCCCTCCGGCCGAACCGATCGTGCCGGTTCCGCCGAGCAACCCACCCGCAGCGACGGTGACCGAGCCACCAAGCGCACCGCCCGACGCCGCGCCAACGATCAGTCCACTGCCAGGGCCGACCGTCGTGGCACCCATAAAGGCCGACGAGTCCCCTGTCAGCATCACCGTTCCTGTTCCCGAGAGGGCGAAGCCACCCGCACCCGATAACACACCGCCATAGGCCGCGTTGTCACTCTGGGTGAAGGTCAGCGCCGCCCCGGCGCGGATGTCGGCGTCGCCGCTGAAACGCTGGGCAGCCGTCGCCAGCCCGCCGATCTCGACCGACCAGTCGAGTGTGGAGGTTCCGTCCAGCGTCAAAATGCCGGCTCCGCGCTTGACCATTTCGCCGTTCAGGCCGCCGATGTCGCCCACGAAGACGCCGTCGGCGCCTTGATCGAATACCACCGTACCGGCACTGGCGATGTTGCCCCGGATAGAGCTTGCATTGCCGACAAGCGTCCCTGCCTCGACCACCGTATTGCCGCCAAATGTATTGCTGCCCGTTAGCACCAGGGTTCCGTCACCGAGCTTGATCAGATCTTCCCAACCGCCGACCACACCGTCGAGCCCAAGCGTCACCCCGGCCGCCACGTCGAAACGGCCCGCCATGTCCAACATGATCGCCCGGCCGGTATCGAAGCTGGCTGTCGCCGCCAGCGTGCCGCCGCCGAAGGTCAGCCCGCCCGTTGACGCGCCGAGGTTGAGGTCCGACGAAATCGACAGCACGCCGGCATTGATCCGCGTTCCACCGCTATAGCTGTTGCTGCCCATCAGGATCAGCGTGCCGTGGTCGTGCTTGACCAGCGCGGAAGCACCGCTTAGCGGCGAGGCGATAGTCGCGGTCAGCCCCGCGCCGCCAAGTGTGCCGTCACCAACCCGGATCGGGGTCTGACCGTCCGGCCCCTCAAGCGTGATGACATCGCCATCGATGGCATAGCCGTCGGCGGTGAACTGCATGCCGGTGATGCCGATCGCCCCAGCCGAAGCGTCGAGTGTCACCAGCCCGCCTGTGGTCTGGAACACTGCAAAGGTCGGATTGGGCAGGAAGGGACCATTGAATGACCCGTCGGCACCGGTCCAGTTCCTGCCGTCGGCGCGCCATGTGCCCGCGCCGCCGTCAATCGCTCCGTTGTCGTGCAGTGCTGCATTCCCGCCATCCCAGAAGCCGAGCGCTGACCCTGCCGCCGAGACAAGGTTGACCTGATTGGCAACCGAGGTCTGGATCGCGATGCTTCCCGCGGCCACGCCGTCCGGCCGGGTCCCGATCGCCATGCCATCGCCGGTCAGCACGCCGCCATAGTCAAAGAGGCGATAGATACCCGCGCCGAAGCCGCCCTGGTCGACGATGTTGAGCGTCCCGATCAGGGTGAGGTTGCCACCGACGTCGAACAGCGCGTCGGACGGCGCCCCACCCAACGCGACATTGACGACGCTCGTGGCGTCCATCAGGACATTGCCGGCGATGCTCAGCGTCTGGCCCTGCGAACCGGCCAGCACGCCGCCACCGGTGAAATCGCCGTTGCCGGCGATCGTGCCCGCCCCCGATACCACGCCCCCCGTGCTGGCCACGACGGTCCCGCCAAACGTGCCGTCCACCACTAACGATCCGCCCGTCACCGAGGCCGCTCCGCCAAGCGCGTTAGCCACGATGAGTGTCCCACCCGAGACAGTCGTCGTGCCGGCGAAGACGGACGAGTTGCCAGTGAGTACGGTCGTTCCCGCGATCTGGTTGATGGACGCGGTGCCGGCGCCGCTCTGGATGGCCGGCGCGAAGACATGGTCCGACCCGTCCGGGTTGCCGGAATGGTTGAAAGCCAGCCTGCCCGCCCCTGCGCGGAAGGCGACCGAGGTGGCGTCCAGAGTTCCGGCCGCGACGGCGTCGAGCGGATTGCCGTCGGCGTCGAACCCGGCGCCGATTGTTACCGCGCCGGTCGAGCCGGCGAGGTCGCCTATGATCACGGCTCCAGCCCCGCCCCCGGCACGAACGACGCCCCCCTCGCCAATAGTCAGCGCACCGTTGGAAACATAGCCGACATAGAGAGCGTCCGAGTTCTGCCACGACGCTCCGGCGCCCGAGACCGTCGTCGCGCCGCTGGCCCCGGCGCCGATGATGCCCAAGGTATTGCTGACCGTGCCGCCGGCGCCGATGGTCAGCGCACCGTCGCCGGCGCCGCCGACATAAAGAAGATCTGAGTTCTGCCACGAAGCCCCGGGACCCGCGACCGTCACTGCTCCGCTGGAGTTGGCTGCGTAGCCGATATAGCCGGCCGTATTGCTGACCGTGCCGCCGGCGTCGATGGTCAGCGCACCGGTGCCGACATAGCCGACATAAAGAGCGGCCGCATTCTGCCAGGAGGCGTCTGAAACCGTCACCGTGCCGCGGCCGCTGCCAGCCGAGCCGATGACGCCATTGTAGCTAGCCACAACGCCGCCGGCTTCGATATTCAGCACCCCTTTGCCGGAACCGCCGATGGTAAAATTGCCTGCGCTTTGCCACGACGACCCCGCGCCCGAGACCGTTACCGTGCCGCTGGCATTGGCATGGTTCGAGGCGATGAACGCGCCGCTGGTGCCATTGATGACCGTCCCGCTGTCGGAGACGGTCAATTCGCCGACGCCTTGATAACCCACGACAATCTGGCCGGAGCTCCGCCACAAGGCACCATCGCCCGAGACAGTCACCGTGCCGGTCGCGCTGCCGTTGAAGCCGAGATAGCTGTTGACGCTGCTGACCTCGCCACCGGCCAGGACCCTTACCATCCCTACGTCGAAATAGCCGATAATGAGCTGGTCATAATTGTACTGCGGCCATGGCGAGGGATGGGTATCCGGCACGGAAACGACCGCGCCATTGTCGACTATCGTCGACTGGGCTTGCACCGGGCCGGCACTGACGACAAGCACAAGGGCGGTGGCGCTCAGAAGTCCGGCAACAAGGGTACGCCCGCGAACAGCCGGGCTTGCCGGCAGCCTTGAACTCTGTCCCTGCCCCGACTCGTTGCTACGCGGATACCCATATCGGCAGGAAGACTCGCTCAGTAATTTTCTCCCGCGGCGGATCATGCGCAGAATAGCGAAAGGCGGCGCCGGATATTTTACCCGGCGTCCGCATCTCTTGCCCCTGCGTCCGATCGCTGACTCGCACAGTGGCGCGCCATGCTGTAGAGAATACAAGGCGTTCCCCGGCCGATGGCGGGTGAGGTCGGTTCCGCGAATTGTCCGGAGGGGCAAGGATGACTGAGCAGACCACCGTCCCACGAACACGTTTCTCCACCGATGGGCTGTCCACCGGCGAAGGATGGGAGGCGTGGCGCAACGTCTTTGCCCCGGTCTTCGACATCAGGCAGGAAAACGCGCCGGACAGGTTTGAAGCCGAGATCGACGCCTTCGATTTGCGGGCGATGGTCGTGGCCCGGATCGCTTTCAGCGGCGCCCGGCAGACCGGGTTACGTTCGCGGGAGCTGATCAGCCGCAGCGGGCTGGATCACTATGCGATCGAGTTGTGCCTGGAAAGCGACCAATATCTTTGCGAGGGCCGCAATGGAACAACCGAGATCGAGGCCGGGAACATCGCCGTGCTCGATCTTGGCCAGGCCAACGCCCTGACGTCTACGAACGCGGCCTCGATCACGTTGACCGTGCCCCGCGCGATCCTCGACCGCCACTGCCCCGGCGTCGAAAAGCTGCACGGAACCCGGATTGGCAGCACGGGCCGGGCTCGCCTTCTGGCCGATCATATGCTGTCGTTGCACCGCCACCTTTCGGCTATGAGCGTGGCCGAAGCGGACTCGGCGGCCGAGGCGACGATTGCCCTGGTCAGCGCGTGCCTCGTGCCTTCAGCCGAACGGCTTGGCGAGGCAAGCGAGATCATCGACCGCACAATGCTCGATCGCGCCAAGCGGTATATCGAAGCCCGGATCGACGATCCAAATCTGACGCCGGCGGTGGTTTGCACGGCGATCGGCGCCTCGCGATCCAGCCTCTATCATCTGTTCCGGCATTCGGGTGGGATTGCCCGCTACATACAGGAGCGGCGCCTGCGGCACGCATACGCCGCGCTGCGCAATCCCACCGAGTGGCGCAGCATCTCGGAATTGGCCTATGCCTCCGGTTTTACGAGCGCCACCCATTTCAGCCGTGCGTTCCGCAACCTGTTCAGGTGCTCGCCAAGCGACGTCCGGGATATGGCGCGGATGCATACCATGCCTGTCCGGCATGAGACCATGGATGGGACGTTCGTAGGCGACTGGCTGACAAATCTACAAGCGTACTAAGCTTGCAGATTCTGCTCCGTTCGGCGTCAGCGAAACATTCGCGATCACGCTTATGAGCGTTACAGCCCCAATCCCCTTTGCTGCCCGACTAGCGCGACATCGACCAGCACGCTCGCGGTTGATAACGGCCCAGCCACAGGACAAGGGTGCCGCGAAATTCCAGGCCTGCGCCTGCTGACCCCACCACGCGCAGGGCCTCGCCGACAGAGGCGAGGGGAACGGCCGCTGCGTGCTCGCTGCATTTCGCCACGGTATCCAGCGCTTCAAAACTGGGTGACCGGGGCTGTCCACCGGCGTGACCCGTGGGCCGGCTGAGGAGCCCCTGAAGCTGCGGGGCTTGCCGGGGGCGGCCCGCGGATCGGGTCCGCGGGCAGCTTCGGTGCAGGGAGATACCCTGTGTGCCGAAATGGCGTTCAGCCGCGCAGGGTCCGGGCGGCGTTGACGAGGTTGGTCAGCGAGGCTTTCACCTCGGGCCAGCCGCGGGTCTTGAGGCCGCAATCGGGGTTGACCCAGAGCTGGTCGGCGGGGATGCCGTCGGCCGCCTTGCGCAGCAGGGTTTCCATATTCGCCTGGTCGGGCACGCGCGGCGAATGGATGTCCCAGACGCCCGGCCCGATCTCATTGGGATAATGAAAGTCGCGGAAGGCCTCGAGCAGTTCCATGGCCGAGCGCGAGGTCTCGATGGAGATCACGTCCGCATCCATTTCGGCGATGGCGGGCATGATGTCGTTGAACTCCGCATAGCACATATGGGTGTGGATCTGCGTGTCGTCGCGCACGCCGGAGGCCGAGAGGCGGAAGCAATCGACGGCCCAGCGCAGATAGGCCTGCCAGTCGGCCTGCCGCAGGGGCAGGCCTTCGCGCAGCGCCGGCTCGTCGATCTGGATGATGCCGATGCCGGCCTTTTCGAGGTCGATCACCTCGTCGCGGATGGCGAGGGCGATCTGGCGGCAGGTGGCGGAGCGCTCCTGGTCGACGCGCACGAAACTCCATTGCAGGATGGTCACCGGGCCGGTCAGCATGCCCTTCATCGGCTTGTCGGTGAGCGAGGCGGCATAGGCCGACCAGCGCACCGTCATGGCGGCGGGGCGGGAAACGTCGCCATAGATCACCGGCGGCTTGACGCAGCGGCTGCCATAGGACTGCACCCAGCCGTTCCTGGTGAAGGCGAAGCCGTCGAGCTGTTCGCCGAAATATTCCACCATGTCGTTGCGCTCGAATTCGCCGTGCACCAGCACGTCGAGGCCCAGCTCTTCCTGGATGCGCACGGCCTTTTCGGTTTCCGCCTCGAGAAAGGCCTCGTAGCCGGCCCGGTCGAGCGCACCTTTCTTGAAGGCGGCGCGGGCCTCGCGCACTTCCCGCGTCTGCGGAAAGGAGCCGATGGTGGTCGTGGGATAGGCCGGCAGCCCGAAGCGGGCGCGCTGCCGGTCGCGGCGGGCCGGGAAAGGCGAGGCCCGCTCGAGCCCGATGGTTTCGGCGACCCGCGCCGCGACTTCGGGGCGGTGAATGCGCGTCGAGGTTTTATGGGCGGCGACAGCGGCGGCGCTGGCGTCGAACGCGGCCCGCGCGGCGGGCTTGCCCTTCTGCATGGCCAGGGTCAGGGCGGCGACCTCCGCCAGCTTCTGTTTGGAGAAAGCGAGCCAGGATTTCAGCTCGGCGTCGAGCGCGGTTTCCGCGTCGAGATCGACCGGCGTGTGGAGCAGCGAGCAGGAGGGCGCGATTTCGAGGCGCTCAGGCCCGATCCGGTCCCAGACGCGGCTGACGCGGGTGAAAGCGGCATCGAGATCGGTGCGCCAGATATTGCGGCCATCGACCACGCCGACCGACAGCAGCTTGTCCTCGGGCAGCGCCGCGAGCACGGCGTCGAGCTGTTCGGGGGCGCGGACGAGATCGACATGCAGCCCGGCCACCGGCAGGGTGGCGGCCAGCCCGGTATTGTCGCGCAGCGCCCCGAAATAGGTGGTAAGCAGGATTTTGGGGCCGGCCTGGCCCAGCGTCTCATAGGCTCGCTTGAAGGCGGCCTTCTGCTTGTCCGTCAGGTCGAGCACCAGCATCGGCTCGTCCACCTGCACCCATTGGGCGCCCTCGGCGGCGAGCTGCTGCAACAGATCGACATAGACCGGCAGCAGCGCCTCGATGCGGTCGAGCGGATCAAGGCCGTCATCCTTGGCCTTGGCGAGGCTGAGGAAGGTGACCGGACCGACGATGACCGGCCGCGTATCGAGACCCAAAGCCTTGGCTTCGCGGTAATGGGCCAGCGGCTTGGCGGCGTTGAGGGAGAAGGTCTGCCCCGCATGCAGCTCGGGCACGATGAAGTGGTAATTGGTGTCGAACCACTTGGTCATCTCCATCGCCGGGGCGGCATCGGTGCCGCGCGCCATGGCGAAATAGAGCTGGTCGGGATCGGCGATGCCGGCAAAGCGCGGCGGGATGGCGCCGACCAGGATCGCGGTATCGAGGACGTGGTCGTAGAAGGAAAAATCGTTCGAGGGGATCACCTCGATGCCGGCTTCGAGCTGCAAGGCCCAGTGGCGGGCGCGCACCTGGCTGGCGGTGGCGTGCAGGGAAGCGGCGTCGATATCGCCCTTCCAGTAGGCTTCGAGGGATTTCTTCAGCTCGCGGTGCAAGCCGATGCGGGGAAAACCGAGATTGGCGGAACGGGTCATGGTGTGTCCGATGCGTGACGGCGCCCGGCGTCGGAACGCGGGCGGAAACGGAAAGCTGATGGAAAGAGGGCTCGGGCGTTACCCGGGCTCAGCGTCGCATTCGGCGGGAAAGACGATACATCGTCACTTGTCTTGATCCTCTCGCCGATCCGCCCGATCAGCCTGAAGTGAAACCCAATTCCACGGTAGGTCTCCTGGCTCGCGGATCGAACCGGCTGCTCCCCTTCCCGGCCGCACGCCAGTGGATCACGAGCACCCGTCTCCGCCTACAGTTGCGGGGGCAGCTCCGGACTTCATGCCGGATTCCCTGTTATCCCCTCGCGGGGACCGTGGACGAGCGCCAAAATGGCGGAGGCGCGGGGCGCTGTCAATGGGATATAAAGATTTCTTTATATCTTCGTCCAGCGCGCACAAAAATGCCTCCCGGCCAGCGGCCGGAAGGCACGATATTGCGGCAGATCGGGCAATTTCCGGGCTAGAAATCCCAGTCTTCGTCTTCGGTGGCGATGGCCTTGCCGATGACGTAGGACGAGCCCGAGCCGGAAAAGAAGTCGTGGTTCTCGTCGGCATTGGGCGACAGAGCCGAGAGGATAGCGGCGTTGACCTTGCAGGCCTCGGGCGGGAACAGCGCCTCGTAGCCGAGATTCATCAGCGCCTTGTTGGCGTTGTAGTGCAAGAACTTCTTCACGTCCTCGGTGAGGCCGACGCCATCGTAGAGCTCTTCGGTGTAGCGCGCCTCGTTATCGTAAAGCTCGAGCAGCAGGTCGAAGGCGAAATCCTTGTATTCCTGGCGCTTTTCCTCGGGCAGCCGCTCCAGCTCCTGCTGGAACTTGTAGCCGATATAGTAGCCATGCACGGCCTCATCGCGAATGATGAGGCGGATGAGGTCGGCGGTATTGGTGAGCTTGGCGCGGCTCGACCAGTACATGGGCAGATAGAAGCCGGAATAGAAGAGGAAGCTTTCGAGGAACACCGAGGCGATCTTCTTCCGCAGCGCGTCGCCATTGTCGTATTGCTGCATGATGAGCGCTGCCTTCTGCTGGAGGAAGGTGTTTTCCTCGCTCCAGCGATAGGCGTCGTCCACGTCCGGGGTCAGGCAGAGCGTGGAAAAGATCGACGAGTAGGAGCGCGCGTGCACCGCTTCCATGAAGCAGATATTGGACAGCACCGCCTCCTCGTGCGGCGTCGCCGCATCGGCCATCAGCCGCACCGCGCCCACGCCGTTCTGGATGGTGTCGAGCAGCGTCAGGCTGGTGAAGACGCGGATGGTCAGCTGCTGCTCCGCCGGGGTCAGGGTCGCCCAGGACGGAATGTCATTGGAGAGCGGCACCTTTTCGGGCAGCCAGAAATTGCTGGTGAGGCGGTTCCACACTTCCAGGTCCTTGTCATCCTGGATGCGGTTCCAGTTGATGGCGCGCACACGGGACAAGGGTTTTAGGTGAACGTTCATTTTTTCAGCGTCTCGGGTTTGACGGAAGCGGCCTCATCGCCCCTCCCCTCAAGGGGGAGGGGAGCAAAAGAGCCGCCGATCCGTATGTGACGGATGGCTCTAAAATCTTACAGCGCGCAGGAAACGCAGCCCTGCACTTCCGTGCCTTCGAGGGCGAGCTGGCGCAGGCGGATGTAGTAGACGGTCTTGATGCCCTTCCTCCAGGCGTAGATCTGCGCCTTGTTGATGTCGCGCGTCGTTGCCGTATCGCGGAAGAACAGGGTCAGCGACAGGCCCTGATCGACGTGCTGGGTGGCCGCCGCATAGGTGTCGATGATCTTTTCCGGACCGATCTCGTAGGCGTCCTGGTAATATTCCAGGTTGTCATTGGTCATGAACGCCGCCGGGTAATAGACGCGGCCGATCTTGCCTTCCTTGCGGATCTCGATTTTCGAGACAATCGGGTGGATCGAGGAGGTCGAGTGGTTGATGTAGGAGATCGAGCCCGTCGGCGGCACGGCCTGCAGGTTCTGGTTGTAGAGCCCGGTCTTCATGACCTTCTTCTTGAGGTCGGCCCAATCCTGCTGCGTCGGGATGGCGACGCCGGCCTTTTCGAACAACTCGGCCACGCGCGCCGTGGCGGGCTGCCATTCCGCTTCGGTATATTTGTCGAAATAGTCGCCCGAGGCGTATTTCGAGGTCTCGAAGCCGGCAAAGGTTGTGCCGCGCTCGGTGGCGATGAGATTGCTGGCGCGGATGGCGTGATAGGTCACCGTGTAGAAATAGATATTGGTGAAATCGACGCCTTCCTCTGACCCGTAGAAGATGCGCTCACGGGCGAGATAACCGTGCAGGTTCATCTGCCCCAGCCCGATGGCGTGGCTTTCGCTGTTGCCCTTGGCGACCGACGGGACGGAGGAGATGTTGCTCATGTCCGAAACGGCGGTCAGCGCCCGGATCGAGGTTTCGATGGTCTGGCCGAAATCAGCCGAATCCATGGCCGCGGCGATGTTGAGCGAGCCGAGATTGCACGAAATATCCTTGCCCATATGGGCGTAGGACAGGTCCTCGTTGTAAAGGCTGGCGTCGCTGACCTGCAGGATTTCCGAGCACAGATTGCTCATGGTGATGCGGCCGGCAATAGGGTTGGCCCGGTTCACCGTGTCCTCGAACATGATGTAGGGATAACCGCTCTCGAACTGGATTTCAGCGATCACCTGGAAGAATTCGCGCGCCTTGATCTTCTTCTTGCGGATGCGGCGGTCTTCCACCATTTCGCGGTATTTTTCCGACACCGAAATCTCGGTGAAGGGCACGCCGTAGACGCGCTCCACGTCATAGGGCGAGAACAGGTACATGTCCTCGTTGTTGCGGGCGAGCTCGAAGGTGATGTCGGGGATGACCACGCCCAGCGACAGCGTCTTGATGCGCACCTTCTCGTCGGCATTCTCGCGCTTGGTGTCGAGGAAGCGCATGATGTCGGGGTGGTGGGCGTGCAGATAGACCGCCCCCGCGCCCTGCCGCGCGCCGAGCTGGTTGGCGTAGGAGAACGAATCTTCCAGCAGCTTCATCACCGGCAGCACGCCCGAGGACTGGTTTTCGATCTGCTTGATGGGGGCACCCATCTCGCGGACATTGGTGAGGCACAGCGCCACGCCGCCGCCGCGCTTGGACAGCTGCAGCGACGAATTGATGGCGCGGCCGATCGATTCCATGTTGTCCTCGACGCGCAGCAGGAAGCAGGAAACCAGTTCGCCCCGCTGCTTCTTGCCGGCGTTGAGGAAGGTCGGGGTCGCCGGCTGGAAGCGGCCGGACATGATTTCGTCGACAAGGCTGCGGGCCAGCGTTTCATCGCCCCGCGCCAGTGCCAGCGCCACCATGCAGACGCGATCCTCGTAGCGCTCGAGGTAGCGCTTGCCGTCGAAAGTCTTCAGCGTGTAGCTGGTGTAATATTTGAACGCGCCCAGAAAAGTGGGGAAGCGGAACTTCTTCTCGTAGGCGTAATCGTAGAGATCGCGCACGAAGTTGAAGGCATACTGGTCGAGCACGTCCTGCTCGTAATAGCCTTCTTCCACCAGATAGGTCAGCTTTTCCCGCAGATTATGGAAAAACACCGTGTTCTGGTTGACGTGCTGCAAAAAATACTGGTGCGCGGCCTGCCGGTCCTTGTCGAACTGGATGCGGCCGTGCTCGTCATAGAGGTTGAGCATGGCGTTGAGGGCGTGGAAGTCCAGCGCCTGATCCTGTTCCTGGCTCTTTGCCGGGCGGTCTAGTGTGAGCGTATCCAAAACCGTTCGAGTCCTTGCTTGACGTTGGAAACATCCTCATCGGTGCCGAGCAGTTCGAACCGATAGAGGAGCGGCACGGCGCATTTCCGGCTGACGATATCGCCCGCCAGGCAGTAGCCGGTGCCGAAATTGGTGTTGCCGGCGGCGATGACGCCGCGGATCAGGCCGCGATTGGCGACGATATTGAGGAAATGGATAACCGGCTTGGGGACGGCCCCCTTGTCGTGGCCGCCGCCATAGGTGGGCAGCACCAGCACATAGGGCGCCTCGACCCGGGGCGGCTCGCCGGCCGCGCCGACCGGCAGCCGGAGGCCACCAAGGCCCAGCTTCTCGATGAAGCGGTGGGTGTTGCCCGAGGTGCTGGAATAATAGACGAGGCCGCCCATGGCCGGCTCCTCCGCCTCAGGACAGGGCGCCGATCATGTCGGGCCGGAAGCCGGCCCAGTGCCGGTCGCCGGCCACCACCACGGGCACCTGGCGATAGCCCATCTCCTCGACGCGCGCATAGGCCGCGGTGTCCTGGGAAATGTCGACCACGGTGTAGTCGAGCCCCTGGCGGTCGAGGGCGCGGGTGGTGGCGGTGCACTGGACGCAGGCGGGCTTGCTGTAGACGGTGATGCTCATATTCCCCTCACTGGGCTGGTTATACGCAGGGCGAGGAAAGCAGTGCCGTGCCCGGACACGCCCGGCACGACGACCCGCCATCCCGGCACCCCGCCGGTGGACGTCTCGTGTTCGGGGCAGGTCTCCTGGCTTGTGGGTCAGTGCCCGCGCTCTCGCCTTCCCGATGGTCCCGGGGACCCCAGTGGCTCAATCGAACGCGGACTCGCCGCTCACAGTTGCGGGGGCAGCTTCCGCATTGCCGGCCGCCATGGCGGCCAACGCACGGAATTCCCGTCTTAGCTCCCGTTCTGACGAATCGGGAGAACCTCGAACACTATATGTGGTAGATGACACAAAAAATTCGTCAACATATTGCTAACGTCGCCGGGAGGAAAATTGTTGCGCCCTACCGGCACGCCCCGCGAATGCCCCTATCATCACGCGATTCCCAGCCGGGGCGAAAGGGCCGTGGCGGGATAAAACCGGTGCATATCGCCCCTGCCCCGGCTTACGACCGGCGGCAGCGCGAAAATATTTTGCCGCGCTGGACAAGCGGCTATGCTGGATGCCTGATCTGGATCAAAGTCAGCGGGCAGGAATTGCCCCATCGTCATCACTGCCGCACGCACGGAAAAGGAGCCCGCCCATGTATGCGAACATCGTCTGCGCCGTTGACGGCTCGGAGCTTGGCACGAAAGCCCTCCGCCACGCCATCGAACTGGCCAGAAGGCTTGGCGCCGGGCTGACCGTCGTCACCGTCACCGACCCGTCCCTCATCGTGGCGCCGGGCGCCGAGATGATCATGGTCGATACCAGCGCCATTCTCGACAACCTGGAGCAGGCCAAGGCCGAATCGGCCCGTAAGATCCTGGCGGACGCAAAGGTGCTGACGTCCGGCGCGGGCATCGACGCCCGGGGCGTGCATGTCCCCGGCAAGCCGGCGGCCGAAGGCATCCAGGAGGCGGCGAAGGCCCATAAGGCGGACCTCATCGTCATGGGGTCGCACGGGCGGCGCGGGCTGGGGCGACTGCTGCTGGGCAGCCAGGCCTCGGAGGTGCTGGCCCATAGCGACATTCCGGTGCTGATCGTCAAATAGCTGACATGTCAGTTGTGGCAGGGCGCGGCGCGATGCGCTAAGGGAGACCGAACCCGCTGCCGAGCCGCGCCATGCCCCGCCCTACGCCTCGCCACATCGCCGTCATCGATATCGGCAAGACCAATGCCAAGCTGGTGCTGTTCGATGCCGCCACCGGCACGCAGCTCGCCGCCAGCAGCACCGCGAACGGTGTGGTCGAGGCCGCTCCCTATCCGCATGCGGACGTGGAGCGGCTCTGGCAGTTCATCCTCGAAGGGCTGCGCCGGTTTGGCGCCACCTATGGCATCGACGGCATATCGATCACCACGCACGGCGCCACAGCAGCATTGGTGGACGATGACGGGCTGGTGCTGCCGGTGCTCGACTATGAGCATGACGGCCCGGAACGTACCCGCGCCGCCTATGAGGCCATCCGCCCTGCCTTTGCCGAAAGCCTGACGCCCCGGCTGCCGGGCGGGCTCAATCTGGGGGCGCAGCTCTATTGGCAGGCCGAAACCTTTCCCGAGGCGTTCGCCCGGGTGCGCGCCATCCTGCCCTATCCGCAATACTGGGCCTGGCGGCTGACCGGCATCCTCGCGAGCGAAGTCACCTCGCTGGGCTGCCACACCGATCTCTGGGCGCCCAATAGCGGCCAATTTTCCAGCCTCGTCGCGCGGCTCGGCTGGCAAAAACTGTTCCCGCCGGTGCGGCAAGCCGCCTCCGTGCTCGGCACGCTGCGGGCGGCGGTGGCGGAAGAGGCGGGGCTCAGTGCGGATACGCCGGTGGCCTGCGGCATCCACGATTCCAACGCCTCGCTGCTGCCGCATCTGGCCGACGCCGAGCCGCCCTTCACCATCATTTCCTCGGGTACCTGGACCATTGCCATGACGGTGGGCGGCCCGACCGACCGGCTGGACCCGGACCGGGACAGCCTTGCCAATGTCGACGCCCATGGCCGGCCAGTGCCCACGGCGCGCTTCATGGGCGGGCGGGAGTTCGACCTGCTCGTGCCGCAGGTGGCGGAGCCGGGCGACGCGACCATCGCCCGCACCATCGCCGACGACGTGCAGGCGCTGCCCAGCTTCGTCGCCGGTGTCGGGCCGTTCGGCCGGCGGACGCCGGGCTGGACCGTCGATCCGGACAATCTCGACGCCGCGACGCGCACCGCCGCCGCCTCGCTCTACCTGGCGCTGGTTACCGCCGAAAGCCTCGGCCTTTGCGGCCTGGGGCGCCGCATCACCCTCGAAGGGCCGCTGGCGCGCAACCGGCTCTATGCGGCGGCGCTGGCGCGACTCACGGGCGTTGCGGTCCACGCTTCGGCCGACAGCACGGGCACCAGCCTCGGGGCCAGCCTGCTGTTCGGCGGCAACCCGCCAGGCAGCGCCGGCGCGGCAGTGGCGCCGCTGGCAGCGCCGGGCTTCGACGCCTACGCCGCCAACTGGCGCGCGCGGGCCGCCCGGTAAAACCCGTTCAGCGCAACACCACGACCGGCGGCGAGGGTTTGGCCAGCGTCCGCTCGCGCAGCCAGATGTAAAGGCCGCTGGCGATGACGATGGGGGCGCCCATATAGAGCCAGATATCGGGGGGCTGGTTGAACACCAGCCAGCTGGCCCCCGCGAGGAAGATGATCTGCAGATAGGAAAACGGCGCCAGCACCGAGGCGGGGGCGAGCGCGGCCGCGACGGTGATCAGCTGGTGGCCGATAAAGCCGAAGATACCGACGCAAAAAAACGCCAGCCAGCCATCCGGCGTGGTCGGCCACATCCAGGAGAAGGAAACGAAGGGCGCCAGCAGCACGGTGGCGAAGGCGCCAACGTAGAACTGGCTGGTGGCGGCGCTGTCCACGGCCGACACCTTGCGTGTCAGCAGCATGTAGAACGCCGTGCAGCAGGCCGCGGTGAGCGAGAGCAGCGAGGCGGGATGGAAGGCGTCGGTCCCCGGCCGCACGATGATCAGCACGCCGACAAAGCCCACGCCGATGGCGCTCCAGCGGCGCCAGCCCACCTTTTCGCCCAGCAGGGGGATGGAAAGGGCCGAAATGAAGAAGGGCGCGGTAAAGCCGATGGCGCCGGTGACCGTGAGCGGCAAATAGCGCAGCGCCAGGAAATTGAGGCCGGTCGAGCCGAGCAGCGCCACGGCGCGCCAGAACTGCAATTTTGGGTTGCGCGTGCGGATGAGCGAGCGGCCGTGCCGGGGCAGATGCACCCCCAGGGTCACCGTCAGGTGGATGGCGTAGCGCAGAAACACGATTTGCAGCGCCGACATGCCGATAAGTCCCAGCCATTTGGCCGAGGAATCGATGCCGGTGAAGAAGAAATAGGCGGCCAGCGCCAAGCCAATCGCCAGGAGGCGATGCTCGGCCGGCGGCGCATAAACAGAAGACATGCCCTAGACCCAATGCCGCCGGGGGCGCGGCCATACCCCACAAGGCTGAGTTAAGCGGCGGGGCAAGTCAATCGAAACTTGTATGGCAGAGGCGCACGAGCCGGGCCGGGTTCAAGAGCTTTCCACCATTCAGCGCTCTTTTGCTCTCCTCCCCCTTAGAGGGGCGGGGGTATCGGAGGCTGGACGAGGGTGAAGTTCACGAACCGCCGCACCCCCTCCCCGCAAGGGGGAGGGGGCGATAATCGAGGTGGCGGTTAAAAAGTGAGGAGATCTAGCGCCGAGTTCCCTTACAGGCGGAAGCAACGGTGCTTTTGCTCCCCTCCCCCTTGAGGGGAGGGGTTGGGGGCGGGGGTATCGGAGGCTGGGCGAGGGGTGAAGGTCACGAACCGCAGGACCCCCTCCCCGGCCCTCCCCGCAAGGGGGAGGGGGCGACGATCGATGCTGCCATTAAAACCTGCAGTACTCTAAAACGTCTCGGCCAGGTGGCGCAGGTGCAGGGAGGCGGCCAGCGTCGCCGCGCTGGCTTCGGCGCCGTGGCGCGGCTGGAAGGTGAGTTCGACCGGCCGCCCCGGCAAAAGGGTGAAGGCGTTGTCGGAAAAATAGCCCGGCACGGCGACGCTGGCGGTGACGAAGAAAGCCGGCAGGTCGGTTTCGAGCGTCAGGAGCGCCCTGCCCTCCCGCTCGCTCCAGTTGGCCGTAAGCTGCGGCCGCGCCAGTTCATAGGTCTTGTAGGGTTTCGGGAAATAGTCGTTCTCGCCCAGCAGCGTGCCTTTGGCGTCGCGCCAGGAAAAACAGAGGAACTCGTCTTCCGCGAGGCCGGCAAAATCCAGGCTGGCGATCTCGACGGCGGCGTCCGCGCCGATAGCGCTATTGCCCGAGAACACCACCCGCTCGCCGCCCGCCATCGTCACGGCCCGCACTTTCAGCGCCACGCTGAGCGGGCGACCGGTGTCATTGATGCCGCGTAGGGCGATCCGGTCGGGCGGCGCGTTCTCGACCGGGGTGCCGCGCGAATTGGTCGGCATGGCGTCATGGATGGGTACGGCGACGACATTGACCGGCAGGTAGAAGCGCCGCGCCATGTAGTGCAGCAGCTTCCATTGCCCGCCGTAATCGAGGCTCGACCAGCTCGCCACCGGCCAGATGTCGTTGATCTGCCAGTACAGCGTGCCCATGCAGCGCGGCTTGGTGGAGCGCCAGTATTCGATGGCGGTCTTGATGGCCAGCCCCTGCTGGACCTGGGAGAGGAACACCATCTGCTCGAAATCGCGCGGGAAACGGAAATAGCGCGTCATGGTTTCCAGGATGCGCGCATTGCCGCCGGCATTGCGCTGGTGGTTCTCCATGACCGGCGAGGACGGGTTGCGGTCCTTTTCCGCCGCGAAGGTCTCGATGACGTTCATCGAGGTGAAAGACTGGAAGCCGAATTCCGAGGCAAAGCGCGGGTTGACGGTGCGGTAGGCGTCGAAGCTCTTGGCCGAGTGCCAGACGTCCCAGTAATGCAGGTCGCCGCGCGTATCGGCGTGCCAGCCATCGGAAAAATCGAGATAGCCGAGCGAGGGCGAGGAGGGCCAGAAGCGGCGGGCCGGGTCTTCGTCCTCGACGATCCGCTGCAACAGCGAATTGAGCCGGTCGTAATTGGCGATATAGCGCTCCTTGTCGGCGCGGGTCTCGGGGTACCAGTCGAGCGAGCCGATGACCTCGTTGTCGCCGCACCACAGCGCGATCGAGGCGTGGTGGCTGAGGCGCCGCACCTGCTGGGTGACCTCCAGCGCCACGCTGTCGAGAAATTCCCGGTTGGACGGATAGCTCATGCAGGAAAACATGAAATCGTGCCAGATGAGGATGCCGAGCTCGTCGCACAATTGGTAGAACCAGTCGGGCTCGTACTGGCCGCCGCCCCAGATGCGCAGCATGTTCATATTGGCGGCCCTGGCGCTTTCCAGCAGGTCGCGCACCACGGCGGGAGTGGCGCGCGAGGGAATGGCGTCCGCCGGGATCCAGTTGGCGCCCATCATGGTGATGTCACGGCCATTGATGCGGCATTTGAAGGTGTGGTCGATCTCGTCCTTTTCCACCACCCATTCGAGCCGCCTGAGGCCGATGCGGCGCGTGGTGACCTCGCCTTCGAGGTCGGTGACCAGCTCGTAGAGCGGCTGCGCCCCCTGCCCGGCCGGCCACCAGATTTCGGGGTTCCGGATGGTGACGTTGTGGGTGAGGAGATTTTCGCCGGGCTGCACGACGACCTTGTCGGTGATGACCTGGCCGTCGATGCGGTGCTCGATTTCCACCGAACCGGCGGCAAAGGCGAACAGCCGCGTCTTTATCGACAATTCGACGCTATCGTGCCCGTGCACCTGCTCGACCTGCACGCTGTCCTGCCGGGCGAGGCGCGCCTTGCGCAGGCTCATCGTGCCATAGACGCCGATGGGCATGAGGCAGATCCCCCAATCCCAGCCGGCGTGGCACGCCGCCTTGCGGATGAAGTTCATATGGATGCCCTGCAGCCCGTTGGTCTGGTAGTTCTTGGTGAAGGGAATGGGGAACGGGTGCGCCTCGGCCCGGGCGCGGGCGATGTCGGGGGCGATGGCGAATTCGAGCCGCAGCGTATTCTCGCCCGCCTCGAGCTTGCCGGTGACGTCGATATCGTGGCGCACGAAGCTGTTGTCGGTGCGCGCGACCACTTCGCCATTGAGCCAGATGGTGGCGATGCAATCCACCTCCGACAGCGTCAGGGTGAGATAGCCGTCGATATCGGCCGGCGCGGCGGTGAAGCGTCGCTCCATCACCCAGGCGGTTTCATTGACCCACATCACCGCCTTTTCGTTCTCGCCGTAGTAAGGATCGGGGATCAGCCCGGCGGCCAGCAGCGCCCCATGCACGTCGCCGGGCAGGTCGATGGCGGCGGTGAGACCACGGGACGGCGCGGCAAGGGCGAAGCGCCCCCCCAGATCGAGGGTGGAATTATGGGTAGGGATGCGCATCTTTGTCCTTCCGGCCCGGCGACCCTTCCGGGCGCTGCAATCGATTTCGGCGCCTGTTCTAGCCAAAGTCCGGCACGGTTCCAATGGGCGGCAGGGGTTTTTCAACCCGTCCGCCCGATGCCACGCGGCTTGCCGCCCGAAAGGCGCCGCCGCTTTACCCTTGTGTTAGATTTTTACCCATAGGCTCGGAGGCAGAGAGGCCAGAAAGCATGTCCGTGACCCGACGCGTCGGTCATATCCTGTCCGAGCCCCCGGGCACCCCCGAACTCACTCTCGCCCAATGGCGCGCGCTGAGACGGCAGGTGCCGTTGCTCTATGCGACGCTGCTGGCCAATACCTGGATCCTGGCGGTGGTGTATCTGGGCATCGCGCCCGACGCGCTCACCCTCTACGTTCCGGCGCTGCTCACCGCCGTGGCGGTGGGGCGCATGCTGGTGTGGTGGCGGGCGCGCGAGCACACCGTCTCGGTCGAGCGCGCCGCGGCCAGCCTGCGCAACATGGTGTGGATCGGCGCCGGGCTGGCGCTGGGTTTTACCGCCTGGGGCCTCAGCCTCTATCGCTATGGCGACGCCTATATGCACGCGCATGTGGCGTTCTACATGGCCGTCACCACCATCGGCTGCATGTTCTGCCTCATGCATGTGCGGGCCGCCGCGCTGCTGGTCGGCATTTGCGTATTGGTGCCGTTCACCGCCTTTTTCGCAGCCTCCGGGGAAAAGCCGCTGCTGGCCATCGCCTTCAACATGGTGCTGGTGGTGGGGGCGCTGCTGGTGGTGCTGCTGGGCAATAACCGCGACTTCGCCGCGCTGGTGGCGTCGCGCAGCGAAATGGCGCGGCGGCAGGCGGAAACGCAGCGCCTGCTGGCCGAGAACTACCGGCTGGCCAGCATGGACGCGCTGACGGGCCTGCCCAACCAGCGCAGCTTCGAGCGCCACCTGCAACAGGCGCTAGGCGAGGCGGAAACGGCGGGCCAGCGGCTCGCCGTCGCCAATGTCAACATCGACCGCTTCAAGACGGTCAACCAGATTTTCGGGCAGGTCGCCGGCGACCAGCTCATGGTGGAGATCGCGCGCCGGCTCGAATCGGCGCGGCGGCCGGACAGTTTTATCGCCCGGCTCGACGGCAATTGCTTCGGCCTCGTGCTGCACGGGCCCACCGACCCCTCGACGCTGGAGCAGACCGGCGCCATGATCTGCAAGGTCATCGAGCGCTCGTTCGAGCTGCCGGTCGGGGTCATCCGGCTTTCCGCCTCGCTGGGCCTGGCCGCGTCCGAGCCGGGCGACACCGCCGAAACGATCTTCGACCGCGCCGACTACGCCACCTCCGTCGCCAAGCGCGACGCGCGCGGCACCGCTGTCGTCTTTTCGGAAGTGCACGCCCGCGACATCAAGCGGGTGCGCCAGATGGAGCACCTGCTCCATACCGCCGATCTGGAGCGGGAGATCTATATCCTGCTGCAACCGCAATTCGACGTTTCCATCGGGGAAACCACGGGCTTCGAGGTGCTGGCGCGCTGGCGCAACCCGGTGCTGGGGGAAGTCTCGCCGGCGGAGTTCATCCCCATGGCCGAGCGGACGGGCCAGATCAGCAAGATCACCCAGACGGTGCTGCGCAAGGCGCTGGCGACCGATGCCGCGCTGCCGCGCGCCATGCGCCTCTCGGTCAATCTTTCCGCCAACGACATCGGCTCCACCGCCGCCATCGCGGCCATTGCCGACATCGTCAGGGCCGCCCCCTCGCCCTGCCGCCTCGACTTCGAGATCACCGAGACGGCGGCGATGCGCGACCTGCACCAGGCAAACCTGTCGCTGCTGGCGCTATTGGAACTGGGGGCGCGCATCGCGCTGGACGATTTCGGCACCGGCCATTCCAGCCTCACCCATGTGCAGAAGCTGCCGCTGCACCGCATCAAGGTCGACCGCAGCTTCGTGGCGGAAATCACCACCGACCCGGCCAGCCGCGCCATCGTCAAGACGGTCATCGACCTGTGCCGCAATCTGGGGGTTTCCTGCGTCTTCGAGGGCGTGGAGAGCGCGGAACAGCTCGACGCGCTCATCGGGCTGGGCGGCTCGGTCATGCAGGGCTATTTCTTCGGCCGGCCGATGCCGGCCGACGCCATCCCCGCCTATCTGGCCGAGGAGAATGCGCGCCGGCACGCCAGCCGGCGCGCCCGCATGCTGGGCGCCGCCTCCTGATCCGGGCCGGCGCCCGGCGCTACTCCGCCGCCTCATCGGGCTGGTCGGCGTCGATGAAGCCGCCCGACTGGCGGTTCCACAACCCGGCATAGATGCCGTCGCGGTCCAGCAACTGGGCGTGGGTGCCCTCCTCGACGATGCGGCCGCGGTCGAGCACCACCAGCCGGTCCATCATTGCGATGGTGGAGAGGCGGTGGGCGATGGCGATCACCGTCTTGCCGTGCATCAATAGCTGCAACTGGCTCTGGATCGCGGCCTCGACTTCCGAATCGAGGGCGGAAGTCGCCTCGTCGAGCACCAGGATCGGCGCGTTCTTGAGCAGCACGCGGGCGATGGCGATGCGCTGGCGCTGGCCGCCGGAGAGCTTGACGCCGCGCTCGCCCACATGGGCATCGAACCCCTTGCGGCCCTGCAAATCCGTCAGCCCGGCGATGAAGTCGGTGGCCTCGGCCAGTTCGGCCGCTTCCAGCATCATCGCCTCGGTGGCGTCGGGCCGCCCGTAAACGATGTTGTCGCGCACCGACCGGTGCAGCAGCGAGGTATCCTGCGTCACCACGCCGATATTGGCGCGCAGGCTATCCTGCGTCACCCCGGCGATATCGTGGCCATCGATGAGAATGCGGCCCTCGGCGCGGTCGTAGAAGCGCAGCAGCAGATTGACGATGGTGGACTTGCCGGCGCCCGAGCGCCCGACCAGCCCGATCTTCTCGCCCGGCCGGATATGCAGGTCGAGATGGTCGATGACGCCGGACGTCTTGCCGTAGTGGAACGAGACGTTCTCGAACCGGATGTCGCCGTGCACCGCCGGCAGCGCCGTGGCGCCGGGCCGGTCGGAGACGACGCGCGACACCGAGAGCGAGGAGATGCCGTCGCGCACCGTGCCGATATTCTCGAACAGCGCCGACATTTCCCACATCACCCACTGGCTCATGCCCTGGAAGCGCATGACGAGGCCCAGTGCCACCGCCAGCGCGCCGGGCGTCATCGCGCCCACCATCCACAGCCAGACGCCTAGCCCGCCGACGGCGGCCAGCAGCAGCGCGTTGGACCAGTTGACCAGCGCGTTGAGCACGGTGAACAGCCGCATCTGCCGGTAGGCGGTGTCGAGGAACTGGTCCATCGCCTCTTTGGCATAGGTCTCCTCGCGATTGGAGTGGGAGAACAGCTTGACGGTGGCGATATTGGTGTAGCTGTCGATGATGCGGCCGGTCATGACCGAGCGGGCATCGGCCTGCGCTTCGGAAATCCGCCCGAGGCGCGGGATGAAATAGACCATCATCCACACATAGGCGACGAGCCAGACGAGGAACGGAATAGCCAGCCGCCAGTCGGCCGACGCGGCCAAAAACACCGCGCCGGTGAAATAGACGACGACATAGACCAGCATGTCGAGCAGCTTCATCACCACTTCGCGCACGGCGAGCGAAGTCTGCATCAGCTTGGCGCCGATGCGCCCGGCGAACTCGTCCTGGAAGTAGCTCATCGACTGGCGGATGAGATAGCGGTGGCTCATCCAGCGGATGCGCTGGGGGAAGTTGCCCAGCAGCGTCTGGTGCATCGTCAGGGTGGAGAGCAGCATGAAGGCAGGCAGGATGAAAACGATCATCGCCCCCATGCCGAACAGCTTCCAGCCGTCGGTGGCGAGGAAACTCTCGCGGTCGGCGTCGGCCAGCCAGTTCACCACGTCGCCGATGAAGCCGAAGACGACGATTTCGCCGATGGCCACCGCCGCGGCGGCAAAGGCCATCAGGCCCAGCCACTTCTTGGCGCCATGGGAATAATACAGGCAAAAGGCGAGCAGCCCCTTGGGCGGTTCCACCGGTTCGCCGGGGGGATAGGGATCGAGCCGCTGTTCAAACCAACGCAACATGCCAAAGACCACTTCGTGTGCTCGCCGGCCCCGCCATTGCACCGGCGCTGGCCCCTCGATAGATATCGAGCCCAACGCATCGATGCCGTGGACGGATGCCGTGCGGATATGAGAAACCGGCGCTCGATGCGACCGCAATTGACGCAGAGGAGCGATGTGCAGACAGCCCCATCGCCCCTTTCCCCACTGCCGTCGCAATTGCGGCCGAAGACGAGGGCTATGCAGCCGGAAGCCGCATAGAATACATGAAGTTCCCGAGTCGGCTATTGCAACACGGCCACAATCGCCGGCCGCAAACATAACTGGACCGCTCCATGCGCACCGAGACCGAGCATACGATCTATCTCAAGGATTATGCCCCCACCCCCTATCGGATCGTCGAGGTGGACCTCGATTTCAAGATCCTCGAGGAAAATACCCGCGTCCGGGCGCAGTTGACCATCGAGCCGCGCCCCGAGACCGCGCCGGGGACGCCGCTGGTGCTCGACGGCGACGGGCTGAGCCTCGACAGCATCGCCATCGACGGCGCGCCGCTGGCGCTGGCCGCCTATGCCGCCGACGAGAACGGGCTGACCGTGGTGGCGCCGCCGCATCGCCGGTTCGTGCTGGAAACCGAGGTGCGGCTGGCGCCCGAGGCCAACAGCAAGCTCATGGGGCTCTACCGCTCCAGCGGCACCTGGTGCACGCAGTGCGAGCCCGAGGGGTTCCGGCGGATCACCTATTATCTCGACCGCCCCGACATTCTGGCGCCGTTCACGGTGCGGATCACCGCCCCCCGCGCGGCGGCGCCGGTGCTGCTCTCGAACGGCAATCTGGTCGACCGGGGCGAGGCGGGCGAAGGGCTGCACTACGCGGTGTGGCACGACCCCTTCCCCAAGCCGTCCTATCTCTTCGCGCTGGTGGCGGGTGACCTGGGCTCGATCACCGACAGCTTCACCACCATGAGCGGGCGAAAGGTGGACCTCGCCATCTATTGCAGCCATGGCAAGCAGAGCGAATGCCTCTATGCCATGGACAGCCTCAAGCGCTCCATGGCCTGGGACGAGAAGCGGTTCGGACGGGAATACGACCTCGACGTGTTCAACATCGTCGCCGTGTCGGATTTCAATTTCGGCGCCATGGAGAACAAGGGGCTCAACATCTTCAACGACAAGCTGGTCTTTGCCTCGCCCGAGACGGCCAGCGACGCCAATTACGCCAATATCGAGCGCGTCATCGCGCATGAATATTTCCACAACTGGACCGGCGACCGCATCACCTGCCGCGACTGGTTCCAGCTCTGCCTCAAGGAGGGCCTCACGGTCTATCGCGACCAGGAATTCTCCTCGGACGAGCGCAGCCGCCCGGTGCAGCGCATCCATGACGTAGAAAACCTGCGGATCACCCAGTTTCCCGAGGATGGCGGGCCGCTGGCGCACCCACCGCGGCCCGACCGCTACCGCGAGATCAACAACTTCTACACCACCACTGTCTACCAGAAGGGCGCCGAAGTCGTGCGCATGCTGGCGACGCTGCTGGGCGAAGCGGGCTTTCGCAGGGGCATGGACCTCTATTTCGAGCGCCATGACGGCGACGCGACCACCATCGAAGCCTTCATCAAGGTGTTCGAGGACGCCAACGGGGCGGATCTCAGCCAGTTCGCGCGCTGGTATACGCAGGCGGGAACGCCGCAGGTGACGGTGACGGACGCCTACGACGCGGAGAGCCAGACCTACCAACTCACCCTCACGCAGCAAACCAACCCCACCCCCAACCAGCCGGAAAAGGCGCCCTTCCTCATCCCGGTGCGTTTCGGGCTCATCGGCCCCAATGGCAGCCCGATGGGCTGGAGCGCGGTGAGCGGCGGCGAGGTGCGGGACGACCTCATCATCCTCGACCGGGAAAGCGTGACGCTGAGCTTCAGCGGCGTCGCCAACAAGCCGGTGCCGTCGCTGTTCCGCGGTTTTTCGGCGCCGGTGCGCGTGCACTCGGACATGGGGCAGGAAGAATTGCTGTTCCTCGCGCGGCACGACAGCGACGCATTCAATCGCTGGGACGCGTTGCAGACCGCCTCGACCAAATTGCTGGCGGACGCGGCGCAGGGCCACGACTGGCGCGACGGCGCCATCGACGCGCTGCGCGGAGCGCTGCTGGACGTCCTGGCGGATGGCAGGCTGGACGACGCCTTCAAGGCGCAGGCCATCGGCCTGCCCGACGAAACGGTGATCGCCCGCCAGATCGGCAGCAATGTCGATCCGGATGCGGTGGCGGCGGCGCGGCGCCGCCTGATCCGCAGCCTGGTGACGCCCGTGGCCGACAGGCTGGCGCAGCATTACGCGCAGCTCGAAAACCGCGAACCCTACAGTCCCGACGCGGCGCAGGCGGGCCACCGCTCGCTGCGCAACGGGCTGCTGTCGCTGCTCGTCGCGGGCGCGCCGCAGGGGGCGGCGCTGGCGGCGCGGCAATATCAGGGCGCCACCAACATGACCGACCGCTACGCGGCCATGGCGATTTCCACCCATAACTGGACTGACGAGGCGCCGGGATTGCTGGGCGATTTCCGCACCCGGTTCGGCGGTGATCCGCTGGTCTTCGACAAATGGCTCACCGCCTCGGCGCAGGCGCCGGATGCCGGCGTGGTGGAGCGAATCAGGGCGACCTTGGCCGCCCCCGATTTCCCGCGCACCAACCCCAACCGGCTGCGCGCCCTGCTGGCGAGCTTCGTGATGACCAATCCGGCACAATTCGCGCGCGCCGACGGGGCCGGCTTTCGCCTGGTGACCGAGGCCGTGGCGGAGATCGACAAGGTCAACCCGCAGGTGGCCGCCCGCGTGCTGACGGGCTTCCGCATCCTGCCCAGCCTCGAAAGCGGGCGGCAACAGGCCGGCAGGGCAGCGCTCGAAGCGCTGCGCGGCCAGCAGGGCCTCAGCCGCAATGCCAGCGACATCATCGAGCGTATCCTCGCCAGCTAGGCGGGGCGCCGCAACCGGCAGGACGTCCGCCGCTCCGGAAGGGGCGGCGGCGGCCCTGCCGATTGGAAGAATTTTTCTTCGGCCCTAAGTGATTCAGCAGACTCGCCTTTTCGGAAACCGGCCGGAAATGGGCCCGAACCCCATCTGGACAACGGCCCCTTAGCTGATTCATATTTTGTTAAGGGCACACCGAGTTGGAACTAAACCCTTCAGGGCAGGGAGATTTTTATGCGGACGTCGGAGGCTTCCGGCGCCGGCGCGATTGGATTCCGCGCCGGCACTGAAGAAAAGAGAGGGCGTCTCCGGGCCGCTGCCGCAAGGCCTTCTTCGTTCGACTGGCGCCGCCGCATTTCACCGATCACGCTCGCCGTCACCCTCACCGCCCTTATCTGCGCCACCCTGTTCGTGGCCTATGACGCCTCCCGGACCCTCAGCGAACTGCACCGCGAGCGGGCGCTGGCGGAGATCATGCTTTCCCTGCCCGCCGCCAGCCGGGCGAGCGGCATCTTCACCCCGGTGTCGGATACGAGCCTCGCCGACAATGACGGCCTGCTCGCGGAGAGCCGGGCCATGGCGGGGCTGGCCGGGCGCGGCGCGGCCGCCTTCCTGCTGGCGGGCGTGATGGCGCTGGTCAGCCTGCGCCGCCGCCGGGCGGGCATGCCGGACATGCTGCAACGGGACAGCTACCGCACGCTGGCCGCCGCCGTCCCCATGGGGCTGGCCTGCTGGACCGAAGCGGGCGAACTCATCGTGTGCAATGAGCGCTACCGCGCCCGGCTCGATATCGGCGACCGGCGCCTCACCTACCACCAGGCGGTCAGCCGGCTCATTGCGGGCGGCTACATGAAGCTGCTGCGCGAGGACGAGAACAACCGCGTGCTGGAGCTGCACCGCGAGGACGGCTCGGTGCTGCTGATCGACGAACGGCCGCTGGCCGATGGCGGATTCATGACGCTGGTATCGGACGTCACCGAGCAGAAACGCGCCGACGCGCTGCTCGAATCCATCCGCGAGGACCAGCGCCTGCTGGCCCGCCGCTACCACGAGGAAAAGCTCAAGGCCGAAGCGGCCAGCCGCTCCAAGACCAATTTCCTTGCCCATCTCAGCCACGACATCCGCACGCCGCTCAACCACATCATCGGCTTTGCCGAACTGATGAAGCACGAAACCTACGGCGCCCTCGACCCCCGCTACGCCGACTACGTGCAGTCGATCAAGATCTCGGGCGAACACCTGCTCGCCTCCTTTGCCACCATTCTCGAACTGGCGGAGCTGGAGAGCGGCCAGAAGACGCTGCGGCAGGACCCGATCGCGCTCGACGACATTCTCGAGGCCATCGCGCGGAAATATGGCGGGCAAATCCAGCGCGCCGGGCTCGCGCTCGTGCTCGGGATGCCGTGCGGCGCCATCGTCAACGGCGACCGGCTCGGGCTGCTGCGCATGCTCGGCAATATCGTGGAAAACGCCATCCGCTTCACCCCCCATGGCGGGCGCATCACCCTGGCAGCCTTCGCGGCCGATGACGGCGTGGTCATCGAAATCAGCGATACCGGGATCGGCATGAGCGAGGAACGGCTCGCCAGCCTCAGCCAGCCTTTTGCACTGGGCGACGCCACCCTCAGCCGCGAGGGGATCGGCCAGGGGCTGGGCATTTCCATCGCCCGTGCCATCGCCGACCTCAGCGGCGGACGCCTCGCCATCGATTCGAGCGCCATGCTGGGCACCACCGTGGCAATCTCCCTGCCGCTCGCCGAAACAATCATCGACAGCGCGGCCGCGTAGCGGCCTTATCGCGCCATATGTAGTGCTCCACCGACGCTGCCCACGGGCGCGACCCGTGGGCCGGCTGGGGAGCCCCTGTAACCACGGCGCTTGCTGCAAATGGCCCGCGGATCAGGTCCGCGGGCAGCCCCGGTGGGGGAGGCCGTCCGGTGCGCGACCGGCCTTAAAGCCGTGCCGCCTTTTCATACCAGCTGCCAGCGGCTGCTTCGACGTCGGCCTGCATTTGCCTTATATCCAGTTCCAGCCGTCCGAAATCGGGATAGTGGGCCAATTGCGCCAGCAATTCCTTGAAGGCCGGCGTCCAGGCTTCCTGCTTGAAGGGGCCGATAAGGGCCGAGCTCATCACCTGGAGAATGGTGGCGTAGGCGCCATGAATTTCCGCGAGGCGCTGCCCTTCGGGCACGAGGCCGAGTTCTCCCAGCCGCTGGAGGACGCGCGCCGTCGGCGCCTGCGGCAGCTCGATGGCGCCGCCGGCCACCAATTGGGCGGACTGCGCGATGAATTCGAGATCGACGAGGCCGCCGGGCGCCAGCTTGAGATCGAAGGCGTGCCGGGGCTTGCGCTCGCGTGCCATGAGGGCGCGCATCGACAGCACGTCCTCGATGGTTTTGCTGGGATCGCGCGGCTGCGCCATCACCGCCGCGATGGCCGCCTCGACCCGGGCGGCGAGCCCGCCGGTCGCCGAAACGACGCGCGCCCGGCTGAGCGCCAGATGCTCCCAGGTCCAGGCGTTGTCGCGGTGATAGGCGCTGAAGCCGGAGAGGCTGGTGGCCAGTGGCCCGGCATTGCCCGAGGGCCGCAGGCGCATGTCGGCCTCGTAGAGCACCCCCTCGGCGGTCGGCGCCGACACGGCGGCCAGCAGGCGCTGGGTGAGCCGGGTGAAATAATGCGAGGGCGCCAGCGGCCGCTCCCCGTCGCTTTCGCTGTCCGGCGCGTCGTAGAGCAGGATGAAATCGAGGTCCGAGGCGTAGGTCATTTCCCGGCCGGCCATCTTGCCGAAGGCAAGCAGCGCCACCTCCGCCCCGGGCACCACGCCGTGCCGCCGGGCAAATTCGGTGCGGACACTGGCAAAGAGGCGGTTGAGCAGGGTTTCGGCCAGCGCGGTGAACTGCTCGCCGGCGCCGGCGGCGCTCACCGTGTCCGACAGCAGGCCGGCCGCGATCAGGAATTTCTGTTCCTGGCCGATGATGCGAGCCCGGTCGATGAGGTCTTCATAGGAGCGCGCATCAGCCAGGAACGCGTCGGTCTTTTCCACCAGCACCTCGCGGCGGGTGACGTCGGTGGCGAAGGCGGGGTCGATCAGCCCGTCCATGACGTGAGCGCGGTGGATGACGGCCTCGGCCATGCGCGGCGCCGAGGACATGAACTGCACCAGCAGCCGCAGCAATTGCGCGTGGCCGCGCAGCAGCGCGAACAGCTGCACGCCGGCCGGTAGGCGCGCCAGGAAATCGTCGAAGCGCGCCAGCGCGTCGTCGGCATTGCCGGTCGCCCCCAGCGTCGTCATCAGCGTGGGCAGCAATTCGGTCAGGTGCGCCCGCGCCACGGCGCTGCGGGTGGCGCCATAGCTGCCATAGTGCCATTTGCGCACCGTTTCGATGGCCCGGTGCGCCTCGGCAAAACCCATGGCGGTCAGCGTCTCCAGCGTGCCCGGATCGTCGTCGCTGCCGGTAAAGACCAGATTGCCCTCGCCGGCCCCCAGCGATTCCCCTTCGGTGAACAGCTCGCCGTAATAATGGGAGACCCGCTCCAGCGCCCCGCGATAGGCGCGCTCGAACCGTTCGGGGTCGGCCTCGCCCATCAACCGGCCGATAGTGGCCACGGCCTCGGGCGTCTCGGGCATCACGTGGGTCTGCTCGTCGCGCAGCATCTGCAGGCGGTTTTCCACGCCGCGCAGATACCAGTAAGTGCCGGTGAGCTCGTCGGCGGCGGCCCGGGTGATCCAGTTGCCCGCCGCCAGCGCCGCCAGCGCCGCGGCGGTGGGGCGGACGCGCAGCGCCTGGTCGCGGCCGCCGGCGATCAATTGCTGCGTCTGGGCGAAAAATTCGATCTCGCGGATGCCACCGCGCCCCAGCTTGACGTTGTGGCCCTCGACGCGGATATCGCCGACCTTCTTGCTGATATTGATCTGGCGCTTCATCGCCTGGATATCGGCGATGGTGGCGAAGTCGAGATGCTTGCGCCAGACATAGGGCGCCAGATCCCGGAGGAAGCTTTCCCCCACCTCCCGGTCGCCGGCGCAGGGCCGCGCCTTGATCCAGGCGGCCCGCTCCCAGTTCTGGCCGCGCACCTCGTAATAGGCCAGCGCCGCGCCCACCGACAGCGCCACCGGCGTCGAGCCGGGGTCGGGGCGCAGCCGCAGGTCGGTGCGGAAGACGTAGCCGAAGGCCTGCCGCTCCTCCATCAGCCCCACCAGCTTCTGGACGATGCGCGAATAGATTTTCGTGGCTTCCTCGGGTTCCTTGAGCACGCCGCGCTCGGGATCGAAAAAGGCCACGATGTCGATATCGGAGGAATAGTTGAGCTCGCGCCCGCCATGCTTGCCCAGCGCAAAGAGCGCGAGGCCCGAATGGGCGGCAGTGGCCATCTCGGGGGGAATGGCCAGCCGGCCGGCTGCCGCTGCCTGCCGCATCAGCCAGTCGAGCGCCGCTTCGAGCGCCGCGTCGGCCAGGTCGGACAGCGCCGCCGTGGCGCGGGCCGTGCTCCAGGCGCCGCCGGTTTCCGCGATGGCCGCGAGCAGCGCGGTGCGCCCCTTGGCGATGCGCAATTGCCGGGCGAGCGTGGCTTCGTCGGCCGCCTGCCCCGCCGTCCCCAGGTCTGCGAGAATACCGGCAAAGGCCGGGTCGGCGCCTTCATCCAGCGCGCCCGCGAGCCATTCGGCGTGCTGCCGGGCAAGCCCGAGGAGATAGGGCGCCGCTTGCAGCAGCGGCCCCAGCAGCGGCGCGTCCTGCGCCAGGCGTGTGGCCTCGCCGGCCGGCAATTCGCTCAGCAGGGTGTCGAAAGCGGGGTGCTCGACGGGCGGCAGGGGCAGGAGATCGATGCGCATCGCCGAGGGATAACGTGCGGCACCAGCGGCCGCAAGACGGCTTGTCAGGCGGCCGGCAGGTCCATGACGGCGCGCACGCCGGGGGCGTTGTCCTCCAGCAGCAGCGCACCCCCGTGCAGGCCGGCCACCGCGTTGACCAGCGCCAGCCCGAGGCCCGAGCCGGGCTCGGAGCGGCTCTTTTCGAGACGCACGAAGCGCTCCAGCACGCGCTTGCGGTCGGCCGCGGGAATGCCCGGGCCGTTGTCGGTCACGGTGATGCGCGCCCGACCGTCCCGTTTTTCGAGCGTCACGCCGATATGGCCAGGGCTGCCGTCCTCGGGCCGCGCATATTTGACGGCGTTTTCGAGCAGATTGGCCAGTGCCTGGCCGATAAGCTCGCGATTGGCGCGCAGCACGATGTCCGGCGCGATCTCGGTGGCGAGTGTGATGCCGGCATCCTCGACCACCGGCCCGTAAAGTTCGGCCACGTCCGCGACGATGGCGCTGACGTCGGTTTCCGACAACGCCCCCGAGGGCGTGCCCGCCTCGGCGCGGGCGATCATGAGCAGGGCGTTGAAGGTCTGGATGAGGCGGTCGCTTTCGGCGATGATCGTTTCCAGCGCCCGCTCGCGCGTCGCCGCGTCGGCACCCTCGCGCAGCGCCGCCTCGGCCTGGTTGCGCAGCCGCGTCAGCGGCGTCTTGAGGTCGTGCGCCACATTGTCGGTAACCTCCTTCATGCCCTGCAGCAATTGCTCGATGCGGTCGAGCATGGCGTTGAGATTGGTGGCGAGGCCGTCGAATTCGTCGTTGCGCCGGGTCAGCGGCACCCGCTCGGAGAGATTGCCCGACATGATCTTGGTCGAGGTATCGCGGATGGTGTCGATGCGGCGCAGCACGCGGCGGGCGGTGATGCCGCCGGCCAGCACGGAAAACAGGATGATGCCGACCACCCCGACCAGAAAGCTTTGCAGGATGATGGCCGAATAGCCGCGCCGCTCGACGATGTCGCGCCCCACCACCAGCCGCATGCCATTGGCGAGCTCGACCGAGCGCACGATGGCGACGCCCGTGCGCCGGGGGCCATCGGGCGGCGGCAGCAGGTCGCCGTCGAGCGGGTCGGGGCGGTCGTAGTCGAAGCTGTAGACGCCGGGATTGATCAGCACCTCGGCGGGCAAATCGTTCATGTTGCCCAGCAGGTACTGGCCGGAGCCGTCGCCGAGGAAATAGACGCCCGGGCCGGGCTGGCGCGACAGCCGGTCGAGCGCGAAAGCCAGCGCCCGGATGCCCTGATTGGCTTCGATGCGCTGGAACAGCCGCACCTCGCTATCGATGTCGTTGGCCTGCTGGCGCTGGATCTGGATGCTGGACTGCCAGCCGATGAAGCCCATCAGCAGGATGGCGAACAGCACGAAGATGGCGATGAAGGTGGCGGTCAGCCGAACCGTCGACGTCCGCCAGACCTGGGCGAGCCGGCTCACCGCCTACTCCCGGATCATGTAGCCGGCCCCGCGCACCGTGTGCAGCAGCGGGGTGGCGTGGCCCTTGTCGATCTTGGCGCGCAGGCGGGACATGTGCACGTCGATGACATTGGTCTGGGGATCGAAATGATAATCCCACACATTTTCCAGCAGCATGGTGCGCGTCACCACCTTGCCGGCGTTCTTCATCAGATATTCGAGCAGCCGGAATTCGCGCGGTTGCAGCAGGATGGCTTCGCCCTCGCGCTCCACCTTGCGCGACAGCCGGTCGAGGGTGAGGTCGCCCACCGCATAGCTGGTGGCCGCCTCGGCCGGGCTGGAGCGGCGCGCCAGGACTTCGATGCGGGCCAGCAATTCGGTAAAGGCGTAGGGCTTGGTGAGATAGTCGTCGCCGCCGGCCCGGAGGCCGGTCACCCGGTCGTCGACCTCGCCCAGCGCGGAAAGGATGAGCACCGGCGTCTTGTCGCCCTCGGCGCGCAGCGATTCGACGATGGACAGCCCGTCGCGGCGCGGCAGCATGCGGTCGACGATCAGCACGTCGTAATCCATGCCCGAGGCCATGGCGTAGCCGGTCTCGCCATCGGCGGCGTGATGGGTGATGTGCCCGGCCTCGTCCAGTGCCTGGATGAGATAGCTCGCCGCGTCGCGGTCGTCCTCGATGAGCAGAATTTTCACGTCGATACCCCGACAAGGAAGCGGCCCCGGAGGCATTGCCCCGGGGCCGCGAGACGCCTTATTCGTCGCCGTTGATCGGCAGGCCGACGAACAGCACTTCGTTGTTGCGCGACACTTTCAGCAAGGCGCGGCCAAAGCCCTTGTCCTTGACGCCGGCAATCGCCGCCTCGAACTCGCTGGCGGTGGAAACCGCCTGGTTGTCGACCTCGATCACCAGGTCGCCAACCGCCAGGCCGCGCTTGGCGGCTTCGCTGTCGGGCTCGATGTTCTGGATCAGCAGGCCGCCCGAACCGTCGCCATTGGGCACGAGGGTCATGCCCATGCTCTGGGTCGACTGCGGCAGGCTCTGCGGCGGCTTGGGCGCGTCGGGGGTGGTGGTGGCGGCCTCTTCCTCGTTGAGCTTGGCGAGCTTCACCGCGATGGTGGTCTCGGCCCCGTCGCGCCAGATGGTCAGCTCCACCGTGGAATCGGGGGCCTTGCTGGCAATGGTGCGGCTGAGGTCGAGCGCATCGGAGATGTCGTCGCCGTCCACCTTGGTGATGATGTCACCGGACTTGACGCCGGCGGCACCGGCAGGGCCGTCCTCGGTGGGCTCGCGCACGATGGCGCCCTTGGCGCTCGGCAGGCCAACGCTGTCGGCGATGTCCTTGCTGACGTCCTGGATGGAGACGCCGAGATAGCCGCGCGTCACCGTGCCGTTGTCGACCAGCTGGCTGACGATCTGCTTGACCGTATGGGCGGGAATGGCGAAGGCGATGCCGACATTGCCGCCATTGGGCGAATAGATCGCCGTGTTGACGCCGACCACCTGGCCATTGGTGTTGAAGGCCGGGCCGCCGGAATTGCCGGTATTGACCGCCGCGTCGATCTGCAGGAAGTCGCCATAGCTGGAGCCGCCGATATCGCGGCCCTCGGCCGAGATGACGCCGACGGTCACCGTACCGCCCAGACCGAAGGGATTGCCCACGGCCACCACCCAGTCGCCGACGCGGCTCGGCTCGTCCTCGAAGGTCACGTAAGGCAGGTTCGTGCCGTCGATCTTGAGCACCGCCAGGTCGGTGCGGGCGTCGGTGCCGATGATTTCGGCGATCTTCTCGCTGCCGTCCTCGAGCACCACCGTCACCTTGGTGGCGTCCTCGACCACGTGATTATTGGTCACCACATAGCCGTCGTCGGAAATGATGAAGCCGGAGCCGGCCGCCATGTACTGGCGCGGCTGCCGTTCGCCGCGGTCGCTGCCGCCGGGCGCGCCGAACTGGTCGAAGAAGTCACGGAAGGGGTGCCCCTCGGGCAGGTCGGGGAAGTTGAACTGGAAGTCGCGGCCACGCTGGCGCACCGGACCGTCCTTGGCCTGCGCCTCCACCAGGATGGAGACCACGGCGGGCTTGACGGCGGCGACGAGGTCGGCGAAGCCCTGCTGGACCTGGGTCTGCGGCACCACGATCTGGGCGGCGCTCTGCAACTGGGCGTTCGCCGCCTGGCCCGTCAGCACGAAGGCGGTGGACACGCCGCCCACGCCAACCAGAAGGGCAAGGGCCGAGGCGCCAAGCCAGCGGCGGGTGCGCGAGAGAATTGTCGAACGCATTGGCGTTATCTCCTTCGAATAAGCTCTCAACAGCCTGTGGCAGTGTTTATGAAACGAGCCGCCTTTCGGCGAAGTTGCGTCGACATTAAGGTTTGGCAATGTTGCTGGCGAGATTGCGGCGGCCCTTATTCGGGCTTTTCCGGCGCCTTTTCCGGTGCCGCCAGTTCGGCCAGCATCGCGGCCTCCTCGGGGCTGAGCGCCCCGGCCGGTTCGTCGCCCTGCCGCCGGCGGGCCAGCCACAGCCCGCCAAGGCCCAGCAGCAGCAGGCCGGGCGCCGCCACCCACAGGATCCAGGTATGGGCATTGAGGCGCGGCGCCAGCAGCACATATTCACCGTAGCGGTCGACCAGATATTGCTCCACCTCGGCATCGCTGTCGCCGGCCAGCAGGCGCTCGCGCACCAGGATGCGCAGATCGCGCGCCAGTTCGGCGTCGCTGTCGTCGATGGACTGGTTCTGGCAGACGAGGCACCGCAGCCCGGCGGAAATATCGCGGGCCCGCGCTTCCAGCACCGGGTCGGGGAGGATTTCATCCGGGTTCACCGCCAGCGCCGGCGCGGCGACGGCCAGCAGCAGGCAGACAAGAAGGACGAGCCGCCTCATTCGGCCGGCTCCGGCTGCGGCCGCCGCGTCCGGGCCCGGGCCGGGGCGCCGAGGCGCAGGCGGCGGTCGGTGAGCGAGAGCGCGCCGGCGCCGGCCATGACCAGCGCGCCGATCCAGATGAGCAGGATATAGGGCTTGTGCCAGACGCGCACGACATGGGTATCGGCGAGCGGTTCGCCCAGTTGCAGGTAAAGCTGGCTCAGCCCGTAGGTCTCGATGGCCGCTTCGGTGGTCGGCATGCCCGAGGCGACATAGGTGCGGCGCTCCGCCTCCAGCACCTTGCGGCTGCCGTCCGGCCCGGTGACGACGAAGCGCCCCACATCGGCGAGATAGTTGGGGCCCTGCCCGGCCTCGAAACTGTCGAAGGCGATGGTGTAGCCGGAAAGTTCCGCCGTTTCGCCGGGGTTGAGGCTGGTCACCAGCTCGGTTTCCCAGGCGCTGACCGAAACGATGCCCAATATGGTGAGCCCCAGCCCCAGATGGCCGATGGCGGTGGACCAGATGGAACGCGGCAGGCCGGCCAGCCGCCGCAGGCTGTCGCGCGCCGGGATGCGGCCGATGCGGGCGCGCTCGACCAGTTCGGCAATCGAGCCGAACGCCACCCAGAAGCCCAGCAGCAGCCCCAGCGGCGCCAGCGAGATCGAGACGCCCCCCAGTGCCGAAATAAGGATAGCAAGGAAGATGGCGAGCGCCGCGGCGGCGATCAGCCGTTGCCCGGCCGCCACGAGGTCACCACGCTTCCAGGCGAGCAGCGGCCCGAACGGCAGGACCAGCAGCAGCGGCGCCATCAGCGCCCCGAAGGTGAGGTTGAAGAAGGGCGCGCCCACCGAGATCGTCGTTCCCGCCAGCGCGTCGAGCAGCAGCGGATAGAGCGTGCCCACCAGCACGGCGCCCACCGCCGTGGCGAGGAAGAGGTTGTTGAGGATGAGCGCCCCTTCCCGGCTGATGGGCGCGAAGAGGCCACCCTGGCGCAAGGCCGGCGAGCGGATGGCAAAGAGCAGGAAGGCGCCGCCGATCAGCACCGCGAGGATGGCGAGGATGACGAGGCCGCGCGTCGGGTCGCTGGCAAAGGTGTGCACCGAGGTGAGGATGCCCGAGCGCACGAGAAAGGTGCCGAGCAACGACAGCGAGAAGGTGATGATGGACAGGAAGATCGTCCAGATCTTCAGCGCATTGCGCTTTTCCATCACCAGCGCCGAGTGCAGCAGCGCCGTGCCGGCCAGCCAGGGCATGAAGCTGGCGTTCTCCACCGGGTCCCAGAACCACCAGCCGCCCCAGCCCAGCTCGTAATAGGCCCAGTAGGAGCCCATGGCGATGCCCAGCGTCAGGAAGGTCCAGCTCAGCATGGTCCAGGGGCGCACCCAGCGCGCCCAACTCTGGTCGATGCGGCCCGAAATCAGCGCCGCCACGGCGAAGGAAAAGCAGATGGAAAAGCCGACATAGCCGGCATAGAGCAGCGGCGGGTGCAGGGCGAGGCCGAAATCCTGCAGGATGGGGTTGAGGTCGGCGCCCTCGACGGGCGGATTGGCCAGCCGCGCGAAGGGGTTCGAGGTCAACAGCGTGAAGCCGGTGAAGGCGGCGGTGAGCAGGCTTTGCGTCCCCAGCACCAGCGACCGCAGATCGGCGGGCAGCCGCCGCCCGAAGGCTCCCACCAGCGCGCCGAACAGCACCAGGATGAAGATCCAGAGCAGCATCGAGCCTTCGTGATTGCCCCAGACACCGGAAATCTTGAAGATCAGCGGCTTGAGCGAGTGCGAATTGTCGGCGGCCAGCTTGAGGCTGAAATCGGAGACGACGAAGGCCCGGATGATGGCGAGGAACGCCACGGCCACCAGTACGAATTGCAGGATGGCGCTTTGCGCGAGCACCAGCGCCAGCCGTTCGCCCCGGCGCCACAGCGTCAGCCCGCCAAGGGCCGAGACCAGCGAGATCGAGAACGCCAGGATCAGGGCGAAGTGCCCGAGCTCGATGCTCACGGCTCCGAGGCCTCCGGCCGCCACTCGCCCTGCGCCTTGAGGGCTTCCACCACTTCCTTGGGCACGTAGTTTTCGTCGTGCTTGGCCAGCACGTTGGTCGCCTTGAAGCGCCCGTCGGTCCCCATGCTGCCCTCGGCCACCACGCCCTGCCCTTCGCGGAACAGGTCGGGCAGGATGCCGGTGAAGCTGGCGACGATATCGGTATTGCCGTCGGTGATGGCAAAGAGGTTTTCCTCGCCGTGGCGCGTCCAGCTGGCTTCCTTGACGAGGCCGCCGAGGCGAATCGGCGTGCCCGGCTCGACCTGGCGCGCGGCTACGTCGGTGGGCGAATAGAAGAACACGATCTGGTCGCGCAGCGCCGTCAGCACCAGCGCCGTGGCCAGCGCCAGCACCAGCGCCAGCCCGGCGATGAGCGCCAGGCGCTTCTGCTTGCGGGTCCATCCCTTGCGGCGGGCCGAGGCCGGCATGCTCATGGCTGTTCTCCGTTCAGCACCAGCCCGCCGCCCAGGGCCAGGGTATCGAGTTCGCCGCGGTCGAAGGCGGCCGGATAGGCGGCGACGGCGGCGGCATAGGCGGCCTGCGCCTTGTCCGTGTCACCCAGCACCAGATAGGCGCGCACCAGTTGCGTCCATTCTTCAACCGAGCCGCCGCTCTCGGCAAGCCGGTCGGCAAGGCCCGTGACCATCTGCGCAATCATGGCCTGCTGCTCCTCGGCGCTGGCATCGACGCCGTCATTCTGCGCCACGGCCAGCCCCTGCCGGGCGGCGGGCAGCCAGGGCTCGTCGCCCTGGGCGAGCGCGATGGCCTGCTGCCAGTAGCGCGCCGCCTCCTCGTATTGGCCGGTGCGGGTCAGCTCGGCGCCCAGATAAAGGCGCGAGCGGGCGTGGGCCGGATCGCTGGCGGCCGCCTGGCGCAGCAGTTCCATCGCTTCCGCCGAGCCGGCGCCGTTCGCCTCGAGCAGCAGCGCTTCGGCCAGCCCCGTCTGCAACACGGCCGAGGCGCCGCCCAGCGCGATGGCGCGGCGATAGGCGTCGGCGGCGTCGCCATAGCGGCCGCGCTCGACATAGGCGGGGGCGATGACGGTCCAACCCTGCACGTCGCCGGGGTCGGCAGCGAGCGCCGTTTCGATGCGCGCGATGGCGGCGTCGATGTCCATATGCTGGGCCAGCGCCTCGGGGCGCTCCGCCAGCGGCTGCGTCGGCAGGTCGGGGCTGCCGAGAAAGGCGTAGAGCCCGAACGCCACGGCAATGACGGCCACGAGGCCGCCGATAACGGTGCCGCGGCCGACTTCGCCCGTCCCCGGGGCCCGCCGCTCCGCGCGCGTGCGCAGCATTTCGCGCGCCAGTTCGCCCTTGGCGGCCAGCGCCTCGGCCTCGCCTAGCTTGCCGGCGGCCTGATCGACCTCGATACCGGCCAGCAGCTGGCGGAAAGGGCCGTTGGCGGCCACCGGATCGGGACCCGTCGCGTTGACCGGCGCGCCCGCCGCCGCGTACAACAGCGCAGCGCAGGCGATGGCGGTGACGGCAATGGCAAGCAACCAGAAAATCATGGGCCTCACACGCTTGTCGGCTTGGCGCGGCAAGACAGCGCCTTCTATAAGCCGAATACGGCGAAAAACCACCAAAACCCGGGGGATGGAGCCGGACGCATTGCCACAGGGACCCAACGTCGCAGGCCCGGCAGCGGCATGACGGAGCCTCCCGCCGACTTCGTGGTCATCGGCTCGACGCCCATGGCGCGGCTCCTGGCGGGGCTGCTCGCCGGTGCGCATGAGCGGCGCGTCATCCATGTGGGGGAGAGCCAGTCGGGCTACCGCCTGCCGCGCGGCATCGACCTGTCCGTGGCGCCGGTCACCCGCCCCGAAACCTGGCAGCTGCTGCGCGAGGGCACCGACGAGACGCGACGGCTATTGGGCCGCATCGCCGGGCGGGGCGGCTGGCACCACGCCGATCCCGTCTTCTTCGCGGATGGGCCGGAAGGCCAGGAGGCGCTGGCGCATATGCGGCAACTGGCGCTGGCCTTCGGCCTCGCCGCCGAAAAAGTCGCGCCCTCCCTGCTCGGCCAGGGGCGCGAGGGCACACTGCTGCGCGACGCCATTGTGCTCAACCGGCCCGTCATCGAGCCGGCACTGGACAGCTGGCTCGACCGGCAGGGCGTGCTGCGGCTGCGCCCCGACGCCATCACCATCGCCATGGACGGGGAAACGACGCTCGCCCTGCCAGAGGACGGCACCGTCCACGCGCAGCAGGCGATCCTTGCCGACGACGCGGCGATCATGGCCTTTCTGCCGGTGCGGCAATGGCCGCCATTGCTGCGCCGCCAGACCAGCGCCACCATCCTCACCGCGCCGACGCGGCCCATCGCCGCCCCGATCATGGTGCAGGTCGATAGCGGCACCACGCTCAACCAGCAGGCCGAGGGCGGCATCGCCGCGTGGGGGCCGGGTGATCTGGCGCATTTTTCCGGGCGGCTGCACGGGCTGCTCGGCGCCGAACGGGCGATAGAGCAGGCCGGGCAAAGCGCCTATCAGCTGCTGGCGCCGCTCGACGGCGCCCCAGCGGTGGGGCGCGCCGCCGGCAGCGGCGCCGATATCGTGGCGGGTTTTGGCGCGCTGGGCAGTTTCCTCGCTCCCGCGCTGGCGCGCTGGCTGACCGGCACCGCCAGCACGCAAGAGGCCGACTGGTTCGGCGCCCGGCTGGCGACGCGCGGCCGCGCCGACAGTACGGTCGGCGATTACGCGGCCCCGGCCCGGAGCGCCGCCGCATGAGAGCGCCGCCCCATCGCCTGCCCGCCGATAGTGTGAAGGGATTTGCCGGCACCGCCATCGATCGCGGCCGGAAGTTGCAATTCCGCCTGGATGGCCGGCTGATCGACGGGTTCGCCGGCGATACCGTGCTCAGCGCCCTGCTGGCGGCCGGCATCGACACGCTGGGCCGGCACGATGGCACCGCCATCGGCCTCGGGGCCGGGGCGGCGCCCGCCATCGCCCCCGCCGCCGCGCCGACCGACCGCCGCCGCGCCCTCTCCATGGCCCGCACGCCCGCCGTTGACGGCATGGAGTTCGTCACCTGGGGCGGCGGGCGGCGGCAGGCCCTCAGCCGGCTGTTCCTGCCCGGCCGCACGCTGGGGATCGACGCGGACGCCCCGCAGGCCCTCGACCGGCCGTGGCGCGACCAGCCCGGCACCGCGACGGCCGAAACCGGGCTCGTGGTGGTCGGGGGCGGCGTTGCGGGGCTGGCGGCGGCGCTGGCGGCAGCGCGGGCGGGCCAGGCGGTCACGCTGGTCGAAGCCAGCCCGCAGCTGGGCGGGCAGTCCGGCCTCTTCGGCACGCAGGAAGGGGAGGACGGCCCCGAGGAGAGCATGGCCCGGCTGGCCGCCGAGGTGCGCGCCAGCGACGCCATAACGGTGCTGCTCTCGACCCATGCCTATGCGCTGCGCCCGGGCCGCGTGCGCGTGCACCGCACCGAGCTGGCCGCCGGCCCGCCGCAGGGCGACGTTCTCGACCTGCCGGCGCCGCGCATCGTCGTCGCCACCGGCGCGCTGGAGCGCCTGCCGCTGTTCGCCGGCAATCGCCTGCCCGGCGTGGTGGGCAGCCTCGAAGCCCATGAACTGGCCGTGCGCTACGGCGTCTGGCCGGGGCGCCGGCTGATGGTCGCCACCACGGGCAGCCACGCCTATCGCCTTGCCATGCTGGCCGAGGATGCGGAGCTGACGGTCGAGCACATACTCGACAGCCGCCCGCATCCCGCCTCCCGCTTCATCGAATTTGCCAAGGCTTATGGCATCAGGCAGTTTCCCGGCACCATCCCCGCCGCCGTCGCCCCGGCCCGCGCCGGCGGCCGGCTGGCCGTGCACCTGCCGGACCACGCCGACAGCCCAATTGCCGTCGAGCGGCTGATCGTCAATGGCGGCTGGCAACCCGATCTTACCCTCTGGCACGTGGCCGGCGGCGCCAGTCAGTGGTCGACCGAAAGGCACCGCCTCGAAGCAGTGGGAGAGCTCGACGGCATCGCCCTTGCCGGCAGCGCGGCGGGCTATCTCACCCGGCATGGCTGCGTGCAAAGCGGCGCCGACGCCGTCGACCAGTTGCTGGGCCGTCCACGCCAGCGGGTGGAGGATCGCCGCATCGACCCGCTCTACGAAACGCCGGACGCACCGGCCTTCATCGCGCCGGCGCCGACGGAGGCGAGCGCGCCGGTCTATCTCGATGGCGGCGCCAGCCTGTTGCAGCGCCCCGCACCACCGCGAAAATCCTGGTCTCGGCTCTGGCGCCACAGCGCGCCGCGCGGGCTCGGTGCCCTCTCGGAAGCGCCGCAGCCGCTGACGATCGGCATCGTCGCGGCCGGCGTCGATCTGGGCCTCGTGCCGCCCGCCTCGGCCGGCATCGTGGCACAGGAGCGCGTGGCGCTGGTGCCGCTGGCCGGCCAGCCCGCCGACACTTTCGAGGAAGCGCCGACCGCCGCCGCCGGCGTGCCGGCCTATCTGGCGGGGCGTTTCGGCGCCGATGCCGTGCTGGTCACCCTGATCCCGGACGAGCCGCGCCGGCTCGAAACCGGCGCGCTGGTCTATCGCGGCCCCGACGAGGCCGACCCGAGGACGGCGCTGGGGGTGGTGCTCCGGCCGCGCGACGAAGGGGACGCGCTGGCGCTCGTCGCACTCACAGCGCCGCCGCGGCTCATGGTCCGCGACCACGGCCGTGAGGTCGCCGTCCGGCTCGAACCGCTGCCCGGCTGACGAAAAAACCTCAGGTCCGGCGCGTGGCGGCCTGGCGGGCGCGGCGCAGCGTCTCGGCATAATCGGGATTGAAGCGCACCTCGGCCATCTTGATGGCCGCATCCAGCCGGATGCCGGTGGTGGGGTCGTCGGGGTTCTGGCGCAGCAGGTCGAGATTGCGCTGGATATGGACTTCCAGTGCCTGCCCCGACTGGTTCCAGGCCTGGTCGAAGCTGGCGTTGAGCGCCAGCGAATCGCGGCATTCGCGGACCGTCGCCAGCAGGTAGACGCCGTTGATGGCGGCCAGCAGCCGGTCGTTGTCGAGCCGGTCGGCGCCGTCGCGGGGACGGCGCATGGCCTGGTTGATATCGGTTACCACGTCGCGCAGGCGCGGCTCCACCCGGTCGGAAACCTGCTTGGTGATGGCCGACAGCACCTGGGTGGAGCGGCTTTTGCGGGGAAATTCGATGTAACCGGTCAGCGCCCTCACGAGGCGATGGAAGCGGTCGAGGCTGCGGCACACCCGGTCGGTATCGGCAAAGGGGCCGGCAAGCTGCAGATATTGCAGCTGGTCCTGCGCATGGGCGAGATGGGCGTCGATGAGTGGCCCGAACCCCTGCCGCTGCACCGCCGCCTCGCCGGCATTGCCGGCGAGCTTGACGACGCCCGAGACGAGGCGCGACGGGTTGGCCACCTGCCCCAGCGCCGCATGAAACAATAGCGCGGCGAGTTCGGGGTCGGTGAGGGGCATGGATTGCAGCGCCGGGCCCAGCGCACTGTCCTCGGCGATGGCGTTGATGGCGCGGCCGAAGGCCTGGGCCTTGCCCAGCAGCGCCCGGTGGCGCAGTGCCGCCATCACCACCGCCACGACGTCGCGGGCGTCATCGCGCCCCATCTGCACGCGCAGGCGGCGGATCGCTTCGGCATTGGCGTCGGCCGCGTCCATGCCGGCCTGCATGCGCGCCACGATATCCGGTATCAGCGGTTCGAGGTCCGCCACCCCGAGGGCGCCGTCGCGCCAGCGGTCGGCGGCAACGAGGTCGGCGCAGAGATCGCGCTGCACCCAGGTCCAGACGGTCAGCGCCGCCTCGCGGCTCACCGAGCCGGAAAAGGCGAACGGCGCCGGCTCGCCCACCAGCACGGCATCGATCAGCCCGGCAAAGGGCTTTGCCGCGCCGGCGCCCCGACCCGCCGGCTGGGGCGGGGCGGCTTTATCGCTCTGGGCAGGCTGGCTCATCAACGCATCGATCGGGCTGGGGACATGCCCCGAGCCTAAGACGCGCAGGTAAACAATTCTTCTTCATCCGCTCGCGGCGGCTCAGGCGGCGCCCTGTTCCACCGTCCAGTTACCGTTCTGCTCGCGGCAGGCCGTGCCCTTGCGGACGTAATCGGCGCCGGCGATCTTGACCGTGTGGGTGAAGTCGCGGCAGTCGAGATTGTTGACGCGCACATAGGGACCCACCGAAACCGTGCCGGTCGTGCCCTTGTCGCCGGCCCATTGGCGCGGCGCGCCGGGGCGCCCGAATTGCAGGGCGTAGAACTGGGCGCTGTTGGCCTCGTTGGAATCCTTGGCCGTCATCCGGGCCAGCGCCGCCGGGTCGACGAAGCCGTTGGCGATGCTGGTGGTGAGCTTGGCCTGCTGCACCGTCTGCGCCGACGTGGGCACCATGGGCTGGACCATGACGGGCTGGGCGGCGACCGGCGCCTGGGCAACCCGGTTTGCCGTATTGGTGCTGGCGCAACCGGCCAGCAACAGGGCAAGCGCGGGGGTGGCAAGGAGGAGCAAGCGATTCATCAATTGTGGCCTTCCATACGATCGGTCGGTTCTTGTTGATCCATTGCGGCGAAAGTGCGTCAGGAACCGGCCGTGCGCACCAGCCCGCCCAAACGCGCGGTGGGCAGGCGCAGTTCCACCAGCAGCCCGCCCAGGGCCGAGCGCTGCATGTCCAGCGTTCCACCATACACATCGACCAGTTCCATGACGATATCCAGCCCCAGGCCGGTCCCGGGCGTTTTCTCGTCCAGCCTGACGCCGCGGCGCAACACTTGCCGGGCCTCGGCCTCGTCGAGCCCGGGGCCGTTGTCGTCGATGCGGATCAGCAATTGCGTGCCCTTCTGGCCACGCTCGCTGGCCAGGCGCACGCCGACCTGGCCCTTCGACCACTTGCAGGCATTGTCGAGCAAATTGCCCGCCATTTCCTCGAGATCGGCCTCGTCGCCGCGGAACCAGGGCAGCGAGGCGTCGGGCCGCTGGAAGGCGATGGTGACTTCCGGGTGGATTTTGCGCATCACCCGCGTCAGCCGCAGCATCACCATGGTAGCGTCGGCCTTCTTGCCCACCACCGAGGTGCGCGCCGCCAGCCGCGCCCGCTCCAGATAGGTGGAAACCATGGTGCTCATCTTCTCGGTCTCGGCCGTGACGACATCGGCCAGCGCCCCCTTGCGCGAGAAAGCCTCGTTGCGCAGCACCGCGATGGGCGTCTTGAGCCCATGGGCGAGATTGCCCACCTGGTTGCGGGCGCGCTCGATGATCTGGGCGTTGGAGCGCAGCAATTCGTTGACCTCCTCGGCCAGCGGCGCGATCTCCGTGGGATAGCGCCCGGAAACCTCGGCGCTGTCGCCCTCGCGCACCGCTTCGATGGCGGCACTGAGCCGGGCGATGGGGCGCATGGCAAAGCGCGCCACCACCGCGCTCATGATGGCGAGCATCGCCCCCACCGCTCCCAGCACGATGAAGGTCTGGCCGCGGAAATTGCGCACCAGTTCGAGGATTTCGGTGAAATTGCCGGAAACGGCGATGGTGTAGCGCTCATTGTCGAGGCTCACGGCGCGCTCGATCACGCGCAGCTGGGTGCCGAAGGCGTCCTCCAGCATGGCGGTGCTGCGCCCCAGGGTGTTCGCCGTGTTCGAGAGCGTCGGCAGGTCGATGCCGATCACCGAGGTGGAGAGGTTGACCACCTGCCCCTCGCCGTTGCGGATCACCCAGTACCAGCCCGAGCGCGGGCGCCCGAAGCGCGGATCGGCGAGGGCGATGTCGGGGCTGCGCGGGTCGGCGGTTTCGAGCAGCGCCCCGGCAAGGCTCTCGACGTGGAAATTGAGGGTCTGGGCGAGCGTGGTGTCGAGGGCGCGCGAATAGAGGTCGGTCAGCAGGAAGCCGGTCGCCACCAGCGCGATCACCAGCCAGCCGGCGGAGAACCAGAACAGCGAGGCGGCGATCGAGCCCTTGCGCAGCATCGGCGGGCCGGCTCAGTCTTCGAGGATCTGGTAGCCCATGCCACGCACGGTCTGGATGCAGTCGTCGGGCAGCTTCTTGCGCAGCCGGCCCACGAAGACCTCGATGGTGTTGCTGTCGCGGTCGAAATCCTGGTCGTAGAGATGCTCGGTGAGTTCGGTGCGCGACACCACCTTGCCCTTGTGGTGCATGAGGTAGCTGAGGAGCCGCAATTCGTGGCTGGTGAGCTTCACCGCCTGCCCGTCCACCGTCACCTTGCCCGAGCGCGCGTCGAGCCGCACACCGCCCGCGACGATCTCGTTGCTGGCGTGGCCGGCGGCGCGGCGCACCAGCGCCCGGAGGCGCGCCAGCACTTCCTCCATGTGGAAGGGCTTGGCCACGTAGTCGTCGGCGCCCGCGTCGATCCCCTGCACCTTGTCGCTCCAGCGGTCGCGCGCGGTCAGCAGCAGCACCGGCATCGTCTTGCCGGCGCGGCGCCATTCCTCCAGCACCGACAGCCCGTCCATCTGCGGCAGGCCGATATCGAGCACCACCGCGTCATAGGGCTCGGTATCGCCGAGAAAATGGCCTTCCTCGCCGTCGAAGGCCACGTCGACGGCGTAGCCTGCCTCGCTCAGGGCGTCCTTGAGCTGGCGGTTGAGATTGGTGTCGTCTTCGACCACGAGAATACGCATGGGCCGCTCCCCCGCAAACCGGCGTTATTGTGCACGCAAAGTCAGGTTCTGTGCAGTCCCGTCGGGATTGAGCACGCCGATCACATAGACCAGCGCGCCGCCCTGGTCGCAAACCTGAACGTTGAGGATTTCTGCCTTGGGGTCGACCCCGGCATTGGCCAGCGCGACGTCGAGCGACACGATCTGGCCGGACGCGACCGCTTCCTGGATGGCGTAGCGGTCGAGGCAGGCCTGCGCCTTGGCGCCCGTGGTCCCGGCGACAGCCAGGGCCAGGGCAAGGGCCAGCGTCACGGCAGCGGAAGGTTTGGGGCTTTGCGTTTTCATGGCACCAACCTATCGGCTGCTTGCTGAATGGGACATGAATGAGGCAGCAGATCACGATTGATCGTCTGCCCCCGGGTTCAGGAGCGGTCGGCGCCGGCCTTGAAGCTCTTGCGCAGGAAGATTACCGCCAGCGCCTCGAGCACGAGGCCACCCGCCGAGCTGCCATCGAGCGCCGGCAGTTCGACGCCCATGATCTGCGCGACGCCCGCCAGCAGCATGAAGGCGGCGATGATATAGGTCTTGTAGCCCGAGAGCAGGTTCATGGGAACATTCCTTTCCAGTATTGAGGGTTTGTCGCCCGCCATCGCCAGCGCGGCGGCGCGCACCGCCGCGACGCGGCTGGTCCAGCCGCGGCCGAAGGTGGCAAAGCCGGCGAGCGTCCTGAGGAAGGCCAACCGCCGGTCGCACAGGGCGCCGATGGTTTTGCGGGGCTCGGCGCGCTGCGCCGCCGCCAGCGTCTCTGGCCCCACAATGGCGTCGACGGCGACGCCCAGCACTGCTTGCAGGGTGCGGAGCGCCCGGTCGGGGCCGGAATTGACGGCGAAGTCGAAGGTGGCGAGATCGATGCCCGCCGGCAGCGCGTCGCCCCGGCAGATATCCCAGTAGAGCGCGCGATAGATGCGCGCGGCCTCCTCGCGCTCCAGTGCCCTGACGGCGCTCTTGGGCAGGTCCCACCAGGGCGAGACCCGGCGCCAGCGCGCCAGCGTCTTGTGGGTAATCCCCATATTGGTGGCGCCGCCGGGATCGGCGGGATTGTCGACATAGCCGCCTTCCCGGGCCAGCACTTCGGCCAGGCAGCGTTCGAACCGGCTCTCAGCCATCAAATGTCCCCTTGCGCGCAAAGCCCGGGCCCAGGAGCGGGCTGATCTGGGCGACGGTGAAATCGAAAGCGGGGGCCGGCCCGCCGAAATCGGCGGCCTGCTCGGCCAGTTCGTAACGGGCCGCGGGCGTCGATGCCTCCAGCGTCCGCACCGCGACGCCGGCCGCCGACACCACCACAAGATAGCGCTCCGGCGCGTGGTCGAGGGCCGGTTCGGCCGCGCCCCAACCCCCGCCATCGGCGCGGCTGCGCCGGACCCAGCCGAGGGTAATAGTGCCGTCGGCGAGGCGTCTTGCCGCCAGATGCGCCGGCGCCAGCGGCAGGGCCGGCGCCGCGTCGAGTTCGGCCGCCAGCGTCTGCCCAGTGATGTCGGTGGCGCCGGCGTAGCAGCGCAGCAGGCGCGTCTCGCCCAGCCGGTGCGGGTCGACCGGCAGGCTGGCGACGCGCCCGTCCAGCACCACCACCCGCCGTCCCGCCGGGATCGGCCCCGCCGTGCCGTCACTGCCGTCGAGCCCGCGCAGCAGCCGGCCGAGGCGGTAGCGCTGCGGCGCCAGCAATTCAGCCTCGGCAAAACCGATGATTTCCCAGGCGCCGCCGCCGGTCTCGACCGCCAGCCGGTTCAGGCCGCCCAGCACGGCCAGTTCGTCGCCATCGGCCAGGTGCCCATAGGCCAGCTCGATCTCCAGCACCGTGCCCCGGTCCCATAGGTGCGTCACGCCGGGGCCGATCGGCGCCAGCACCGTGCCCATGGCGGCCGGCCGGGCGAGCACGGCGAGGCTGGCGCCGGTCGCGGCATCGCTGACGCGCACCGGGCCGGGCCAGGGATCGGCGAAGGCGGCCAGCATGAGGCGGCTGCGCGCCGGCTCGTCGGGCAACGGCGGCAGGTGCGCCGCCACGACCACCGGCGTCACGGCCGGGGTCGGGCGGGCGCGCTGGCCCATCGGCCGGTCGGCGCCGGTCGATACCGCGTCGCCCGGCGCCAGCGCCCTGGCGACGAGGCGGCGCACCGCGCCATCGCGGATTTCGGCGATTTCGTACGGCGTCTCGCCGGCGCCCGCCAATCGCACCCGGTCACCCACTTCCAGCGTCAGAAGGTTGGGCGGCAGCGCCAGCTCCAGCCGGTCGTCGGCGGCGGCGCGGTCGTTGAGCAGCCGTTCCGCCGCGAGCCGCGCCGCGCCCCCGTCGAGCACCATCTGCGAAGCCTCGCTCAGCGCCGGGCCGGTGCCGGGGCGAATGGCCGTCGCCATGGCGGCCAGATAGTCGCGCTCGCGATCCAGATGCGCCAGCGCCAGCCGGCCCGGCCGTTCCTCGGCCTGGCCGCGCCGCCGCGTCACCACCGGGCCATTCTCATCCGCCAGGTTCTCGAGCGCCAGCTCGGTGCTGGCGGCGCGGTCGGGCGCCGCCGCCAGCAGCGTGCCGTTGCGGGCCAGCAGGCGCTGGCCGGTGACCTCTAGGATCGGCTCGATGGCGTCGCGCGCCGTGCCGGGGCCGCTCAGCGTCACCCCGCCGATCAGCGGCGCGGCGGGCGCGGCCTTTACGATCACGCCGTGCTCGGCGGCAATCGCCCCCACCAGTTCGTCGCTGGCCAGCGCCGCCAGCCGGCCGGTCAGCCAGTGGCCGGTGCGGTGGTTGGGGCCATCGGCCCACACATCGTCGGCGGCGGGAAAGGCCGGGAAGGGCCGCGCGTCCCAGGTCCAGCAATAGAGCCGGGCGGGGTCGACCATGCCGGCGGGGTTGTTGGCCGGCGCGGCCCAATAGCGGTGATGGGCGCGCAGGAACTGGCGCTGCATCAGCCCATCGGCGAGGCCGCTGGAAAAATACGGCCGCCCGTCTTCCGTGCTCTTGGCGTCGCCGAAGATGTTGGGCTGGTTGGCGCCCTTGTCGACGGCGCCACATCCCAGCTCCGTCAGCCAGACCGGCTTCATGCCCGGCACCCAGGCGGTGGGCGCCGAGGCCCGGACGCCGCCGGGCCGGTTGTAGTGGCGCTGGCTCCAGAAGGCGCGGATATCCTTGTAGCGCCAGATCCAGGGCTCATCATGGACGCCGTCCGCGATGGGCGAGCGCCGTTGCGCCCGGCGGTCGGCCGCGCTGGCATAATACCAGTCAAAACCCTCCCCGCCGGCGATATTGGCTTGCAGATAGTCGAGCGCGTAGGGCGAGCGCGCCATTTCGAGATCGCGATGCGCCTCGCCGTCGCGCCAGTCGCTGAGCGGCATGTAGCAGTCGATGCCCACCGCATCGATCTGCGGCGCCGCCCAGAGCGGATCGAGATGGAAGAACTTTTCGCCGCCGCTGCCGGTCCCCGAATATTCGCTCCAGTCGGCGGCATAGGTCAGCTTGACCCCCGGCCCCGCGATGCCGCGCAACTCGGCCGCGAGCGCCACCAGCGCCTCGACGAAGGGAAAGCTGTCGCCCGCGCCGCGCACCGTGGTCAGGCCCACCATTTCCGAGCCGATCACCAGCGTGTCGACGCCGCCGGCGGCGCTGGCCAGTTGCGCGTAGTGGCGCAGCATGGCGCGATAGCCGGGCACGAAGGCCTCCACCTGCGCCCGCGCCGCGCCCGTGCCATCGGGCGAGCCCGGCCGCCCCGGCGCGGGGTGGCAGCTGATGCGGCCGCGCCAGGGATAGGCCCCCTGCTCGCCCCCGCCATGCGGGTCGGGCAGGCCGTTGCCGGCCGGCACGTCCATCATCACCAGCGGGTAGAGCGTCACCTTGAAACCGCGCGCCTGCAGGTCGGCGATGGCCGCCAGCACCGCCCCGTCCGCCGGCGTGCCGCCATAGGCAGGGCCGCCCTGATGGCTCGAAACCACGGGCACGGCGCCGCGCCCGAGGCCGGCGACGCTCCAGCTCGTGCCCTCGATATCGCGGGCCGCCGCCTCGACACGCGGCGACAGAGTGCACTGGCCGCAGCGCAGATCGTCGCCGAACCAGCTCACCACCAGCGCCACGTGTTCGAGATTGGGGCACAGCGCCTGCAATTCGTCGATGGAGCAGGTCCAGTCGCTGGCGCCGGCGATGAGGTGGGCGTTTTCGCTCTCGCCCTGCCCCATGCCCAAGACGCGCAGGCGCGGCACCGGATCGTAGCCGAACTCGGTCGCCCCGGGGATGACCGTCACCGCCCGGATGGCCGGTTCCAGCTCGCCGACGACGCGGCACAGCTCGGCCGAGATCTGCGGGATGCGGTTGCCGAAGCGCGACAGAGGCAGGTTCTCGAAGACGATGTAGCACAGGCCGCGATAGCCCGGCGCCCGGCCCACGCCCTGCGTCGCCTCGATCAGGCTGTCGGGAAGTTGCGCCTCGTCGCCGTGATAAAAGCGGAAGTTGAGGCCGCGCGTATCGAGCAATTGCCCGTCAGCCCAAAGACGCCCCAGCCGCGCCACCCGCCCCTCGCAAAAGGCGATGGCGAAGCTGGCGCCGATCTCGTCCTGCTGCTCGTTGCCGCCGCCAAAGCCAAAACCCTTGGCGCCGGCATTCTGGCCGCCCAGCCGCTCCAGCTCGCGCGCCCAGATGATATTGCCCGACAGCCGCCCCCAGCCATAGAGCCGGGGGATGGCGACGCCCTCGCTCGCGCCGCCCAGCCGCACGTCGAAGCTCGGCGCCTGCGGCTTTTCGCTGAACAGCATGCTGTCCACCGCGCTGCCGGCCAGCGCGCCCAGCGCCCGCCCGATGGTGGCGCCGATCGGCCCACCCAGCAGCCCCCCGGCAAACTGCCCGACAACCGACAATGCCAAAGTGGCCATGAGAACATCCCGCTATTGGAAAAAGAGTGCACCGAACCGCCCTTCCCCCCGCGTGGGAGAAGGGGCCCGCAGCGCAAATGAGGGCGATTCAGGGAAACAGAAACCGCCCGCTCACCCGCCGCGCCCAGCCATCGGTCAGGTTGGCTTCCACCACGCCGAGATGCTCCTGGGCGTGAATGAAGCGGTCGGCGGCAACGAGGATGCCGCAATGCTTGGCCTCCGCCATGCCTCCCAGGGTAAACAGCAGCACCTGCCCCGCCATCAGCGGGTCGGGTGCCGGCAGCAGCAGGGTCTCGGCCGCCCGCCGCAGCGCCCCGGCATGGGCGGGATCGCGCATGTCGGCCCGATAGGCCGGCACCTTTATGGGTTCGCTGCCATAGAGGCTGCGCCACACGCCGCGCAGCAGCCCCAGGCAATCGCAGCCCGCCCCCAGCGTCGCGGCGCGGTGCCGATAGGGCGTGCCGCGCCAGGCGCGCGCCGCCGCGACCACGCGTTCGGGGCTCATTTCACCACCGCCCTGCCGTCGAGTGCGTCGCCCTCGCGCGGGTAGCGCAGCACGTAGTCATTGCCCGGCACATGCGGAAAACCGCGAAAATTGACGGTATTGGCGAATTTTTCCCGGCAGGTGGCAAAGCGCCGGTCGCAGCCGGCCGTCACGTCGAGCGTATCGCCGGGCGCCGCCCAGTCGCCGACGCGCCGGGCAAAGCTCAAAATGTCGCCCTCCGGCGTGCGCTGGTGCGCCAGCACGGCATCGGCGAGCCCGTCGCGGCCGCCGCTCGTCCAGCGGGCCATGCCGAAGGCGAACCAGCCCTCGTAGAACCCCGTCAGCCCCGTCACCAGCAGGCGGAACGGATCTTCCGCCGCCACCACGCTCGCATGGCCGGAAAATGCCGGGCCGGCCAGTGCCACGCGGCAGCGTCCGTCCCCGACCACGGCGTCGCAAAGCCCCTGGAAATGCCGGCCGCGCGTGACGTTGAGCCCCTGCTGGGGCGAGCGCAGTTCGGCGCGGAACACCCCGTCCTCGCGTACGATCTCGCCGATGATGTCGACGCGGAGCAGCGCCGCCTGCGCCGGGTCCGTCCAGTTGACCACCCAGCTTTCCACCCGCGCCCCGTCATAGCGCCCCAGCGCGATATCGGCTTCGGCAATGGCGGCGCTGTCGAGAATGCCCAGCACCTCGCCGGTCGTCACCTGCGCCCCCAGCCGCTCGGGCACCTCGCCCCCGTCCAGCCCGCAGGCCGGGTCGCAGCTCGTGCCGGCGACGACGAGCGGCCGGTCGTGATCGGTAAAGCCCAGCGTCACCCCGTCGCTGCGGATGACACGCCAGCAATGCGCCAGCGTCGTTTCGCTCTGCTCGAGATGGGCGGCGAGCCCCGCGTCGATGGTTTTCACGGCAGGATCTCCAGCAGCGGAATATTGGGAATGTCGGCGCCATCGAAGCTGTTGAGCTCGACTTCCAGCCGGTCGGTATCGAAGCGCACCGGCACGTCGAAGAGGAAGCCGGCCGTCACCGCCGCGCCATTGGCCGGCGGCGCGTCGAAGCTGACCACGCCGGTGGTCACGTCCACCACCCAGCCGCTGCTCGCCTCCACCCCGTCCACGGCGACGCGGACGCTACCGGCCACCGGTTTGGCGATAGGCCGCAGATAGGGTGCGAAAGCCGCGCCGTAGCGCTTGACCAGCTGGAAGGCGGTGCGCGCCCCGTCGCCGCTCCCCAGGGCCTGGTCGGCCGGCGTCGGCGCGGCGGGGCCGGAGGAATGGTCGAGCCCGTCCCGCCACAGAAATCCGTGCAGGCGCCCCCGGCGTTCCTCGAAAAACGCCAGTACCGCCTGCATGTCGGCGCGCGACTTGACGCCATAGCCGGCATTGTAGCGGCGGCGCGAATGCGCCCAGCGGCCGTTGCGCTGCTCGCCGCCACCCGCCAGCGTCACCACTTCGGTGCGGCGCTCCGGCCCGCCCCGCGCCCCCAGCGCGATATCGAGCGGGAACCGCACATGATGAAAAGCCATGCTGTGTCTCCCTGCCCCTACGCCCCGCGCGTGCCGCGCCTGACCGCGCGCAGCAGCATGGCGCTCACTTCCGCCTCGCTGGCGGCAAAGCTGCGCGCGTCGCTGGCGGTCACGTTGAAGGTGACGTTGATCGCGCCGCCGCCACCGGCGACGCCGAGGCGCCCGTCCGGCCCCCGTTGCAGCGGCATGATCGCCTCGGCTCCGGCCTCACCGGCCAGGCCGATGCCGTTGCCGAGGGGGAAATAGCTCGGGCTGGCGATCACCCCGCCCTTGGCGAAGGGTTTTATGCCGGCCAGCGCCGGATTGGTGGCGGTAAAGAGGTTCTCCACCAGCCCGCCCACCAGCGTGCCCAGCGGCTTGAAGGCGGCCTTGAGCGCGATGTCGGCGAAGGCGCCGGCAATATCGGCCAGCATGGAGCGGAACGACTTGCCGTCCGTCAGCGCGCCGCGAAAGGCCCGGCTGATGGCGCGGGAAACGCCGTCGGCCAGGTCGCCGATGCGTTCCAGCTCCAGCGAGACGCTGCTCAGCTCTGCCGTGAGCCGGTCGTCGAACAGATCATTGGCCATCGGGATAGCGCTCCATCAGGGTTTCCAGTGCCTGCCGGTCGAGCGGGCGGCTCCGGTCGCCCATCACCGCGCCCCAGGCGGCCGCCAGTTCGCGCGGGCTCATCTTCCAGAAGGCGTCGGGCGGCAGTTTCAGCACGCCGAGCCCGAAGCGCATGGCCTCGCTCCAGGGAAAGGGCTTCATGCCGCTTCCCCGAACGTCGCCCGCAACAGGCGCACCGCGATCTCGGCGGCGCCGCGCAGCCCGCCCTCGACGCTCATGCGCGCCAGCTCGTCGTCGGCGATGGCATTGCCGCCGCCGCGCAGGCCCGCCCCGAGGATCGCCGTCAGGTCGCACGCCGCCACCCGGCCGGCGGCGAAGCGCTCGGCCAGTCCGGCGAGGTCACCGGCCCCCAGCCGCGTCTCCAGTTCCGCCAGCGCCCCCAGCGTCAGGCATAGCGTGCGCGTCTCGCCACCGATTTCGGCGGCGATCTCTCCGCGATGAATATTGGCCATTTTTCTCCCCTAGAGCGCCGTGAAGACAATTTCGCCGGCACTTTCCAGCGCCAGCTCGAAGGTCACTTCCCCGGCATGATCGGCGGCAAATTCCAGCGCCACGATCTGGAAGGGCCCCGCCACGGTGCCGAAATGCGGCAGGATGAGCTGCCAGTCGCGGATGGTGCCGGCAAAGAACAGGCTGCGGACCGTGGCGTCCGAGCCCTGGTCCTTGAAGACGCCGGAACCGGCGATGGCGGCGCGCTTCACTCCGCCCCCGGCCAGCAATTCGCGCCAACGCCCGGCGCTTTCCTGGTCGGTCGTATCGACGCTGGCCGCGTTGAAGGAGAGGCTGCGCGTGCGCAGCCCCGCCACGGTGAGAAAACTGCCCGACCCCGTCTGGTCGAGCTTCAACAGCATGTCCTTGCCGCTCTGGGCCGCCATGATCCAATCCCCTATTCGCTGAAAAACCGCAGCGTCACCGCCGCCCGTGCCAGCCCGGTGGCGTTGTCGATCGCCGTTTCGGTGCGCAGATGCCCGGCATGGGTCACCGTCAGCCCGGCGGGCGCGATGCCGGTTCCCGCCGCCACGACGCGCGCCGCGATGTCGAGCGCCGCGCGCCGGCTGGGCTGGCCGGCCCAGCAATGCAGCAAGACGCGGTGCTCCTGGCCCGGCACCGCGTCCGTATCGTTCTGGCGCATGTCGTGGCGCTCGATCACCACATAGGGCGCCGGCCGGTCGCGCGGCGGGGCGTCGAACACCCCGTCCGGCCCGAGCAGCGCCAGCAGCGCCGTATCGGTCCTGAGCGCCGTGACCAGCGCCGCCTGCAATGCCGCTATCGGGTGCATGGGCTCACCCCGTGACGCTGGTTTCGCTGCAGGCGCAGCTGAGATAAGCCCGCCGCCCATTGAGGTCGGCGGCGCTCACCACGTCGAGGGCGCGGCCGCGATAGACGATGCGGTCGCCCGGGGCCACGTCGGGCCGGAAGCGCATCACCACGCTATGGGAGATGGCCACGGCCCGCCCATCGGCATTGGTGCCCTGGCGGCCGCTGAGGCTGCGCACCCGCGCCCAGAGGCTGGCCACCGGCACGTAGAGCCGGCTGTGGCCGCCGCCCGTCTCGGCCACGCTTTCGCGGCGCTTGAGCTGCACCCGGTCGGTCAGCGTGCCGATGGCTGGAATCCTGTCGCTCATAGCCGCACCCGCTTATGCGCGGCCACCAGCCGGTCGAAGCCCGAGGGCACCACGGCGCCCGAGCCGGCGATGAGCACCGCGTCGCGATGCTCGAACCAGTGCGCCACCAGCCCCAGCATGGCTTGCCGCAGGTCGGCCGGCACGTCTTCCGGCTCAAGGCCGAAGCCGGCGACGTAGTCGATCTCGATGCCCTGCCGCTCCTGCAGCATCGGCATGCCCGGCACCGAGCGCGGCACCAGCAGCCTGTCGCCATCGGCTAGGAACGGCCCCAGCGCCAGCTCGTGGCTGGCCCCGTTGCGGTCGGTCGCCGTGATGGCGGTCACCGACAGCAGCGGGGTGACCGGCAGGCGGATGGCCCGGCTCTCGGGCCAGGCGTCGAGCACGATGCGCCAGCTCTGCGCCAGCAGCGCCTTGCCGGTCACCCCCTCGACATGCAGGCGGGCCGCGCCGATCAGCGTGGTGATCAGCGCATCCTCGTTATCGGCGTCGGCCTTGAGGAAAGCCCGGGCCTCGGCAAGCGAGACCGGCTCCTCGGCGGGTCCCGCCAGGAGATAGGACGTCATGTTCTCGTTTCCTTGTTGATCCGGCCGCCACCCCTCCCCCTCCCGCGAACGAGAGGGAGAGGCGCGCCGCGACCTCAGCTGGCGGCGAACTTCAGCAGCTTGATGGCATCGTAGTCGGCGATGCCGCCGCCGACGCGCTTGGTGGTGTAGAACAGCACATAGGGCTTGGCGCTGAACGGGTCGCGGAGCACGTTGACGCCCTGCCGGTCGACGATCAGATAGCCGCGGCGGAAATCGCCGAAGGCGATGGAGAGCGCGTTGGCCCCGATATCGGGCATGTCCTCGGCCTCCACCAGCGGAAAGCCCATGAAGCTCGCCCGCCCGTCGGCGCTGGCCGCCGGCTGCCAGAGATAGTTGCCGTCCACGTCCTTGAGCTTGCGCAGCGCCCCTTGCGTCTTGCGGTTCATCACCCAGTTGGCGTTCTGCCGGTAGCCGGCCTTGAGCGCATAGACGAGGTCGATCAGCACGTCCGAGGCGTGGCTGGCGGGCAGCGCGCCGGCATTGCCGGTGGCCAGATAGCCCAGCTTGCCCCAGGCCCAGTTCGTCTCGGCCACGGTCGTCGCGGCAAGAAAGCCGCTGGGCTTGTTCGTGCCGTCGCCGGTGACGAAGGCGGTGGTTTCCTGCGCCGCGAAGGCGGCATTGACCTCGTCGGCGATCCACTGGCCCACATCCACCGCCGCATCGTCGAGAAAGGCGCCGGTCGCCGCCGGCATGGCGTAGAGCTCGGCGGTGGGATAGCTCAGCTCGGCCAGCACCTGGCTGTCGGTGATGGGGCGGCTCGCCGTCTCGCCCACCCAGCCGGTTTCCGGCCCGGTCACGGTGATGGGGCGCTTGTAGACCGCGCCCGACACCTGCCGCACCCCGGCAATGGCGCGTATGGGCGAGATATGGGTCATGAGGCGGGTGATCTCGGTTTCCACCGCGGCCGGCACCACATAGCCGCCATCGGCATTGACGCCGATCTGCAGCGCCTTTTCCTCGCCGCGCTTGATATAGCTCGAGAACGCCTCCTTGTATTCGCCGTCCGGCACGCTGCCGGCCTTGCCCTCGAGCGCCGGGCGGGTGCGCTCGGCGCTGAGACGGTCGAGCGCCGCCTTGTGCCCGTCGAGCGCGGCATTGATGCGTTCGAGCTTGCCCTCCAGCAGCCCGTCGGCGCTGCCGCGCTTTTCGATGGCGGTGAGCCGCTGGTCGTTGGTGCGCTTGAATTCCTCGAACGCGCTGGAGAATTCGGAAAAGAGCGCGGCAACATCGCTGCCGGCGCCGGCCTTGGTTTCGAGGCCGTCGGTCGTCCGATCCATGTCGGTATCCTTCTATCGGTTGCGGATGGTCCTGGTGGCCGCCACGATGGCGGCGCCGGCCGAGAGGGGGGAGGCGATGCGCGCTTCCTCCATCATCGGAAAGGTGACGATCGAAATCTCATAAAGGTCGATTTCGTGCAGGCGCCGGTGGCCGGTGCCCGGTTCGCGGCTGGCCCGCACGGTGCGAAAGCCGATGGAAAGCCCGTCGAGCGCGCCATTGCCGATCAGCCGCCGCAGCGCCTCGGCCCGGGGCACGCCCGGCACCAGCCGGCCGGCCGCGAACAGCCCGTAGCCGTCCTCGACGAGGTTTTCCCAGATGCCCACCGGCTCCTTGGGATCGTGCTGGAACAGCAGCCGGATGCGCCCGCGCCGTTTCTGAAGGCTCCTGAGAAAGGCGCCCGGCTGCACGATGTCGCCGCCCGCATCGAGCCGGTTGAAAATGCTGGCATAGCCGGCGAACCGCCCCTCCGCGTCGATGGCGATGCGGCTCATCCGCGCTTGCCCCCGGCGCCCTGCGGCTTGGGCGCGGCGCGCTGCTGGTCGGCCAGCGTGCCCGCCAGGTTCCAGGCGAATTGCCGGAACGTCTGCCGCGCCGCCTCGCTCTGCTGCTTTTTTGCCATGGCTCTATTCATCCTTTCGGAAAAGACGGTTCAACTGGGCGATTTCCTGCACGAAGGCGTTGAAGTGCCGGTTGGCGCTGGCCATTTCGCGCAAGGCCCAGACCAGCAGCGCACTGGCCCCGCTGGCCCACAAAAACAGCGCCAGATGCGCGAGATCGCCGCGCTCGATGACGGTTTTCGTCAACTCGTCCATGCTGGCCTCCTGACAACAAAAAAGCCCCGTGGGGGCTTGGGAAACAGGGCAAATCACCGATCCGGCCGACGCCGGCAACGGCGTGTCCTTTGCATCCGCGGCAAAACCAGACTTGAATGGCGCGGCCAAAGAGGAGGGGTGCCGTGCCTACGATCCTGCGTCTCGACGGCTACCGCTTCTTTTTCTTCAGCGGCGAAGGGAGCGAGCCGCCGCATATCCATGTTGAATTCGGCGACAGGCTCGCCAAGTATTGGCTTGAGCCCCTGGAACTGGCATCATCCAAACGGTTCCGCTCCCATGAGCTGAGACCATTGCGAGAGATCGTCCGCACGCATCGCGACGTGTTTCTGAAAGCCTGGCATGAGCACTTTGACGCTTGAAACCGAACCGCTCGCCGTCGATATCGTTACCGACGACGTAACCTTGCGCGTCAGCCTCGACGATGGCCGTGAAATCGCCGTGCCGATCGAATGGTTTCCCCGGCTGCGCGACGCCAGCGCCGCCGCGCGCGCCAATTGGCGGCTAATCGGTCTTGGGGAAGGCATACATTGGCCCGATCTCGACGAGGACATTTCCATTCTCGGCCTGCTGGCCGGCAACCGCCGCCAATCCCGCGCGGCCTGACCGCCTGACGACATCGCCGAGGCCATCGCCATTCGGTCGAAACGCCAAGCCCCTCCGGGCTTAGGACGACGCGCCCAGGCCGACCATGTCGCGCTTTTCCGCGTCGGTGAGGAAGTCCGCCGCCCCGACGCGCGTCCATAGCGCGGCGCGGTCCTCGGCCAGCGCTTCCACCGCGTCGAAATCGGGGACCAGTTCGGCCCCGTCGAAGGCCGGTGCCAGCCAAAAACTCAATTCCTGGGCCACCCGCACCACCAGCGGCACCAGCGTCTGCCGCCACAGCGCCTTGTTGGCCTCGGCCATGTTGGCATAGGTATTGTCGCCGGGAATGCCCAGCAGCATGGGTGGCACGCCGAAGGCCAGCGCGATGTCGCGCGCCGCCGCGTGCCGGGCCTCGATGAAGTCCATTTCGCGCGGGCTCATGGCCAGCGCCTTCCAGTCCAGCCCGCCGTCGAGCACCATGGGCCGGCCGGCATTGCCGGGGCCGGAGAACTGCTCGGCCAGTTCGGCCTTGAGCCGGCTGAACTGGTCCTCGGTCAGGCTGCCATTGCCGGCCGAATAGACCAGCGCCCCGCTGGGGCGCGCGGCATTGTCGAGCAGCGCCTTGTTCCACTGGGCCGAGGCGTTGTGGATGTCGAGGCTGGTCTGGGCCGCCTCCAGCGGCCCCATGCCGTAATGGTCGTCCATGGGATGGAACAGGGCCATGTGCAAAATGCCGGGCACCGGCAGCGTTTCCTGGGAAATCCGCGTCGCCCGGCCGCCAGCCTTGTATTGATAGGCGATCGGCCAGCCATCGGGGCCGGCGACCACGCTCATGCGGTCGGGCCGCAGCACGAAGAGGGCGCGCACCGCGCCATCGACGAGACCAGCCTGCAGATAGGCATTGCCTGCAGTTTGCAGGAAGGCATAGACGGCCTCCAGCATTTCGGCGCCCGATTGCCGTCCATTGGGGCGCGCCAGCAGGTCGAGCAACGGATGCCGGCTCACTGCCTTGCCCTCCACCGCTACCCGCAGCGGCACGCGGTTGGCCGTTTCGGCGATGAGCCGCACGCAGCGATAGACGATGGGATTGCGCATGAAGCCCTGGTTGACGAGGCTCGCATAGCCCCGCCCGCTCCACTGCGCCGGCCCCAACTGGCTCAGCGTCATCAGCGTATGGCCGGCAAAGCTCTTGGCTTCCCCGGGCGTGTTCGGGCGCCCGCCGAGCAGGCGGTTCATCCAGTTGGGCATGGCTTGAAAACCCCGTTTCTTGCGGGCGGGCCGCCATTGTAGTAACGTTGCTACATTCGAGAGGTGCCGAGAGATGAACCGACACATCCACACGCAGACCATGTCCGCGCGCGAGTTCAACCAGAACCGCAGCCGCGCCAGGCAGGCAGCCGATCGCGGGCCGCTGACCATCACCGACCGCGGCAAGCCGGCCTATGTGCTGATGCGCTACGAGGACTTTGCCAGGCTGCGCCCGGCCGCCTCGCTGCTGTCGCTCGAGCAGAAGGGTGGCCCCGAGTTCGATTTCGACATCGAACTGCCCGAAAGGCGCATCGAGCCGATCACCGATCCGTTCGCAGCCGACGACGAGGCATGAGCTATCTGCTCGATACCAATTTCCTGTCGGAGCTGCGCCGGCCACGGCGCATGGCGCCCAATGTGCAGCACTGGCTCGGCACCATCGATCTGCGGGGAACCTATATTTCCGCGCTGAGCGTCTTCGAACTCGAATACGGCGCGGTCCGCGCCGAGCGAAAGGGGCTGTCGCACGCGCCCCTGCTGCGGGAGTGGATCGATACGCAGATCCTGCCCGATTTCGAGGGAAGGATATTGCCCTTCGATGAAACGGTCGCCCTTCGCTATGCCCGCCTGCAGGCGGGCGATTTGCGCCCCTACGCCGACGTCATGATCGCCGCCACCGCCTTGGTGCATTCCCTGACGGTCGTCACGCGCAATATCGACGATTTCCGGCCGCATGGCGTTGCCCTGCTCAACCCATGGGAAGCCGCCTAAAGCCCCCTGATGCGGGGCCGCATTTCGTTGAGCAGCAGGTCCGTCAGCGCCCAGACCAGCGCGTCGACACGGTCGGGCGAGTGGCCTTCCGCCTTGCCGTCCGGGCCGAAGGCGCACATTTCGTCTTCCAGCGCCGTGAGCCCCGCGACATGGGCGACCAGCCCGCGCGCATAGAGCGCTGCCACCGGCTCGGCCCGCACCCATTTGCCGCGGCTGGCGCGCACCGTGCGCACCGGCACCGCCGCGTCCGCCTGCGCCAATATCTGGCGCACCAGGTCGCCGCCCTGGTTCACCTCGACCACGATGCAGTCCGCCTCGTGCGCCCGATAGGCCGCCACGGCCCGGTCGGCCCACACCCGCGGCGCGATGCCCTTGAGCGTGGCGTCCTCGAGCACCACGGCGCCCTCCCCCTGGCGGCCGGCGACGACGATGCCGCAGGCGTCCGAACGTGCCGTGCCGGTCACCGGCGGGTCCACCGCCACGACGATGCGCCCGTCGGCGCCGCCCGTGGCGCGCCGGAACAGGCCGCGCTGCCAGAGCGCGTCGGGCCGGTCCTCGATCAGTTCGCCGTCCAGTTCCTGCCGCCCCAGCACGGTGCCGCGATAGCGCTTGATCACCGCGTCGAAAAAGCTCGGCGGCAGGAATTTCCAGTTGTCGTCGGTCGCCATGCGCACCACGCGCGTCTCGTCGTCCTCCAGCAGCCGCCGGATGAGCCGCGTGGCGCGCGGCGTGGTGGTGGCCAGCTGCCGGGGGCGGTCGCCCAGCCGCAGGCCGAATTGCAGCATGTCCCAGGCCTCTTCGGCGCGCGGCCATTTGCCGACCTCGTCGCACCAGGCGGCGGCAAATTGCGGCCCCCGGAACCGCTCCGGGTCGGTGGCGGTGAGGATCATGGCTTCCGTGCCATTGGGCCAGACCAGCCGGTTGCGGCCCTTGAGGACGGGCCGCTCGTGGTCGGGGTGCACGGCTAATAGGCCGCTGTCGCCGCGCACCATGACATCGACCGCCTCGGTCATGGTTTCCCCCACCAGCGCGATGGGCGAGATTTTCCGCCTTGCCAGCCGGCGCACCCATTCGGCTCCGGCCCGCGTCTTGCCCGAGCCGCGCCCGCCCAGCAGCAGCCAGGTGGTCCAGTCGCCCGGCGGCGGGCGCTGTTCCCGCCGGGCCCAGCGGGGCCAGCAGAAGAAGGTCTTTTCCGCCTGCGCGTCGCTCATCGCCGCCACGGCGGCGGTGGGGTCAGCGGGCGGCTTGCTCAAGGCGCCGCACCAGCTTGGCCCGCAGGCCCGTCATGTCCTGGCGCGTCGGCGGCTCGGCATTGCGCTCGGTGGCTCCCAGCTCGATGAGCTTGTCGAGCGTCTTGACCTGTTCGGCCAGCGTCCGCGTCTGCTTGTCGATCGGCTCGTCCATTGCCTTCTCCAACTGCTTCACCTGCCGGGCGAGGATGGCCAGCATGCGCCGGACGATATCGTCCTGGCGGGGCGGCCTGGCATTGATGGCCAGCCAGCCGCCGCGCTCGCGCCGGTAGCGCAGTTGCGCCGCCGTGATGCCGTGCCGCCGGCAGATGGTCGCCGGGTGGAACAGCCGCCCCTCATATTCGGCGCGCACGGCGTCCCAGTCGGTGGCGCCCTGCCGCTTGTCGGGGGGTCCGTCAGCCATCTCGTCCCGTTCTCGAAAAACCCGTCGACCCGATTTGTCGACCATGCCCGAACACTAGCAGACCGGCGTGACGCGGGGAGAAGCGGGATTGATCGGTTTCAGGCCGGGCTCGCCACCGCCGCGCCGCCGTCGCCGTCATCCGTGTCGTCGCCGCGTGCATAGGCGGCCGAAAGGGCGCGATAATAGCGCGAGTTGAAGGCGAGGATGGTCACGGCCAGCCCCACCAGTCCGGCGAGGGTGAAGACCAGCGCCATGCCCCGCTCCGGCCCGGTGCCAAACCACCAGCCGATGCTGCGGGCGCCGGCGCCGTCGGTCATGAAGGGAATGACCACGAACTGGGTCAGCGGCCCGATGAGGAAGGCGGTGAGCGGCGAGGCCGATTGCTCGATCGACTGGGCAAAGCCGAAGACGCGCCCCTGCCGCTCGAGCGGCACCACTTTTTGCAGCGTCGTGTGTTCGGCCGCCTCGGCATAGGGTCCGAGCAGCATCCAGATGAAGCAGCCGCCGGCCAGCAGCCAGATCGAGGATTGCAGGGTAAAGACGCAGCACACCGACCAGGTGATGGCATTGACCAGGAGGAGCGTGCGCACCGGATTGCGCCCCAGCCCGGTTTTCGCAATGACGATGCCGCTGGCGATGAAGGCGGTCGAGAGCACGCCGAACAGCAGGCCCCACACCTCCACCGACACCAGCGACAGGCCATAGGCGTCGAGCAGCGCCATGAAGACGCCGCCGAGGAAATTGTTGAAGCAGGCGAAAAAGATCAGCGCGAACAGGCCCGGCACCGCGGCGACGACGCGGATCGTGCCGGCGATATCGACGCGCCCGGGTTCGGCCGGCGCATCGGCGCCGGGCACCGGCCGGCCCTCGTCGATCTTTACGACGAGCAGATGCGCGAAGGCGATGACCGTCATGGCCAGCGCCAGGGCCAGCACGCCGAGCATGCCGGTATAGGCCACCAGAAAACCCGAGATCACCGAGGTGGTGAGAAAGCCGATCCCCGAAACCATGCCCACCAGCCCGTTGGCCTTGTCGCGCTCGCCCTCGGGGATGAGGATGGTCACCAGCGTCGGCAGGGCGATGGCGCGGATATTGCCCGCGATCACCCCCAGCATCACCAGCAGCACGAAGCTCCACAGATAGAGCCCGTAGGGATCGGCGAAGGCGCCTGCCGGCTCGGCCAGCACCATGGCCAGCCCCAGCGCATAGAACAGGCTCGAGACGAGGCTCGAGCCCAGCATGGCGAGCTTCTTGGCGTTGTGATCGACGATGGAGCCGAACCAGAAGCCGAACCCGGCGGTAAAGACCAGATAGATGCCCGCGATCATGCCGGTGGCGAACACCGACTGGGTTTCCAGGAACACCCAGAAGGTGACGGCGAACCACACGGTGAAATTGGTGACGTTGGCAACCAGGTTGTTGGCAAGGATCTGATGAAAGGGCTTCATGCTGCGCTGTTTTTCCGTGTTGTGCCGGGCCTCGAAATGCCCCCCACCTGCCCCATGGCCGCGCCGGAACGCGTCAGGGGTCAGCCGTGGCGAGGCTGCATCTCACCCCCATGACGGGCGGAAGCGGGCATTTTCGACAACAGGGAGGAGGCGCGCCAGCTTTTTCCGGCGCACGGGGGTCAGGCGGCTTTGGCCTTGCGGCTCTCGCTGCCGCGCAGGTCGACGATTTCGATGCGCGCCAGGCCGCGCCGCTGCGCCTTGCGCAGGGCATTGGTGGCGGCGTCGGTCACCTTGCGGTCGGGCTTGCCCTGCGGGTTGGTCACCGCCAGGCCAATGCTCAGCGTCACCTGGCCGGCGTGGCTTTCCCGGTTGGCGAGGCCCGCCTGGCGCACCGCCACGGCGATCCGGCCCGCCAGATCCTTGGCCATCAGCAGCGGCATGTCGGGCAGCATCAGCACGAAGCCGTGCGGACCGACGCGCAGGCAGCTGTCGGTGTCGCGCGTCAGCAGGCTGTCGATGGCCGCGCCCAGCGTCTGCATGGTCGCTTCGACCGCGATCGGGCCGTAGGCGGCGTGGTAGGGAGTGAAGCGGTCGATCTCCAGCGCCATGACGCAGAGCGACACGTTGCGCTCCATGGCGACCGTCCAGCCCTGCCGCAACTGGTCCTGTGCCTGGGTGCCCGAGCGGGTGCGGCCGCCGCGCGCCCGGGCGATGGCGGCCTGCCCATAGGCCGGCTCGGCGGGGTCGCGCCGGCCCAGGGCCGTGCGCACCCGTGCCCAGAAGCCGTCCCTGCCGCTCATGGAAACCTGATTCATCCGCCTCGTCCTGGGGCCGTCCGCATGTGCCGATCAGGCCACAACATGGTTAACGCGACGTAACCATTGGGTATTTTCAGAGATGCTCGGGCGGCTCGAATTCGGGCCAGTCCACCGCGTGCGCTTCCCAGTCGTCGGGATCGATATCGGTTTCGCAAAACGTGCGGCCCTTGACCGAGACGCCCACGTCCACCACCGTCTGCGGGTCGCCCGAGACCAGCGGGTGCCACCAGGCCAGCCCCTTACCCTCGGCCAGCCGGCGATAGGCGCAGGTCACCGGCATCCAGGGGATTTCGCCGACATTTTCCGGCGTCAGCTTGATGCAGTCGGGCACTTTCTGCTGCCGGTTGGGATAGTCGGTGCAGGTGCAGCTGTCGCCGTCGAGCAGCTTGCAGCGCACGTCCGAGGTGATGAGGGCGCCGCTGTCCTCGTCCTCGAGCTTGATGAGGCAGCAGCGGCCGCAGCCGTCGCAGAGCGCTTCCCACTCCGCCGCGGTCATTTCGTAAAGGTTTTTTTCTTCCCAGAAGGCCATGCTTGAGGGGTTAGCCCTTGTGCGCACCCAAGTGCAATCATATTCCAGCGATCACGTTGCAACGCGGGGCGGTTGCGGACAAGAGTGCGTGACTGAAGGACAGCGGGCGGCAGCGTGCAGGATCCGTTCTATACCAGGGAAAAGAAGCGCAAGGCGTCCGGGGGCATGCTGGCCGCCGACGCGTGGCTGGATTCCTCGCTCTACGAGTTCTGGCGCACCGCCGGGCGCGGCTACACGCGCTTCCAGGATTTTATGTCCATTTTCCACGTCAGCGGCATAAGGCGGTTTTTCGTCGAGATTTTCAGCGACGCCTTCAGCTTCCTCGCCATCGGCGCGGTGCTGATGACGGCGCTGGCCATGCCGGCCTTCGACGTCATCGCGCGCGGCGCCTTCAACCAGGCCGAGGACGTCGCCGTCACCCTGCTCGACCGCTACGGCAACGAGATCGGCCGGCGCGGCATCCGCTCCGACGATTCGGTGGCGCTCAAGGATATGCCCGATTATCTGGTGAAGGCCGCGCTCGCCACCGAGGACCGGCGCTTCTACGACCATTTCGGCATCGACGTGGTGGGCACGCTGCGGGCGCTGGCCAGCAATGCCCAGGGCGATGGCGGCACCCAGGGCGGCTCGTCCATCACCCAGCAGCTGGCCAAGAACCTCTTCCTCTCCTCCGAGCGCACGCTGGAGCGCAAGATCATCGAGGCGTATCTGGCCGTCTGGCTCGAATGGCACTACAGCAAGGACCAGATCCTCAAGCTCTATTTCGACCGCGCCTATATGGGGGGCGGCAATTTCGGCGTCACCGCCGCCGCCGAGTTCTATTTCGGCAAGCGCGTGCAGGACATCAACCTGGCGGAAGCGGCGATGCTGGCGGGCATGTTCAAGGCCCCCACCCGCTACGCGCCCCACGTCGACCTCGCCGCCGCGCGCGGCCGGGCCAATATCGTGCTCACTAATCTGGTGGCCTCGGGCTTTCTCACCGAGGGGCAGGTCACCGCCGCACGGCGCCACCCGGCGACGCCGGTCGACCGCTCCGACGACGTCAACTCGCCCAACTATTTCCTCGACTGGGCCTTTGAGGAAGCCAAGCGCCTGATCGCCGAAACCGGGGTGCGCGGCAACAGTTTCGTGGTGCGCACCACCATCGACACCACCCTGCAGCAATATGCCGAGGAGGCGGTGACCTCGGTCATTCGCGAGCAGGGCCAGCAGTTCCGGGTCGAGCAGGGCGCCATGGTGGTCACCGACACCCAGGGCGCCATCCGTGCCATGGTGGGCGGCACCGACTACGCCAAGAGCCAGTTCAACCGCACCATCGTGGCCAACCGCCAGCCCGGTTCAGCCTACAAGATTTTCGTCTATGCCGAGGCCTTCGAGCAGCTGGGGCTGACGCCCAGCGACACCATTTCCGACCGCCCGGTGTGCATCGGCGACTGGTGCCCGCAGAATTACGGCCGCTCCTATCGCGGCCAGACCAGCCTGCTCAGCGCCTTCGCCGCCTCCATCAACACCGTGCCGGTGACCCTCTCGATCAAGACCGGGCGCGAGCCCATCGCCGCGCTCAGCCACCGCATGGGCCTGCGCGCCGATTATCCGGTCACCCGCTCGCTGGCGCTGGGCGTGGCGTCCGTGTCGGTGCTGGACATGACCTCGTCCTACGCGGTTTTCGCCAATCACGGCCTCAAGACCCCGGCCTATGGCGTCACCCGCATCACCACCATGGGGGGCGAGCCGGTGTGGGAGGCGGACCCCGACGCGCCGCGCGAGCGCGTGCTGTCCGAGCAGACCGTGGCCTATATGAACCAGATGATGCGCGCCGTGGTGACCGGCGGCACCGGCCGGCGCGCCGACGTGCCCGGCGTGCCGGTGCTGGGCAAGTCCGGCACCACCTCGTCCTATCGCGACGCCTGGTTCTGCGGCTTTACCGGCAATTACGTGGCCGCCGTCTGGTTCGGCAATGACGACTATCGCGCCACCAACACGCTGACCGGTGGCAGCCTGCCCGCCGCCGCGTGGCAGAAATTCATGGCCTATGCCCACACCAATATCGAGATCGAGCCGGTGTTCGGCGTCGATTTCATCCCCGAGCGCACCGTCATCGCCGACGCCGAGCCGAAGGCCGAAGAGGAGGCGACCCGCCCGCCCAGCCTCAAGCCCGCCGCCGCCCGCAAGCTGCTCGACCTCGCCAACCGCTTCGACGACACGCTGCGCCACGCCAGCCAGCCCGCCACCCAGGCCCAGGCCGACCTCGCCCCCGCCTCCAGCCTCTGACCCGCTCCCCTGAGAACGGCCCATACCCCCCCGCCCCACCGCTGTCCCCATAGCCACCCCACACCCCGCCGCCACCCTCAACAGCCCCCTCACACCCCGCCGCTGCCCCCGGGCTTCGACCCGGGGGCCCCCCTCCACCCACCACGCGCCATCGGGGCTCCCGCACCGGCCCTCGGGTCGACGCCCGAGGGCGGCCCGGTGGGTGTCGCAGCAAGGTGAACGCCTCTGTTGCCCCTTCCGCGCCGCCGCCCCCATTGCTATAGGCTTTTGCAGGTCGAGCACCGCATCCGGTTCCAGCCGCCCGAGGCCCCGAACGAAGGAAGCTGAGTTTCCGTGCGCTTTGTCTTTCACCTGCTGCTGATGATCGCCGTGGCGCTGGGCGTCGGCTTCGGCCTCAGCTATTACGCGCTCACCGACGGGCGGTTCTTCGGCGCCGTGCAGATCGGGCCCTGGAGCGCCTGGCCCGATGTGGGCTCGCCCGCGCCCAACCCCTATACCCGCGCCCATCTCACCCGCGAGGGCACGTTGCAGCTGGGGCGCAGCGAAGGCTTGCAGTTCATCGCCAGCACCGACAGCGACGGGGCACCGCTGGATCTGGCCTGCACCTATCGCCTCACCGGCCACGTGCCGGTCTCGGCGTTCTGGACGCTGGTGGCGGTGGACCCGCAATGGGTCAACCTCGCCGCGCCGGGCACCGATCCGGCCCTGCGCTCGAGCGAGGTGGTGCGCACCACCGAGGGCGCGCTTTTCATCCATATCGGGAAGGCCCTGGCGCCCCGCACCTGGCTCGAACTGGCCGGCAGCGGCCCCTTCAGCCTGGTGCTGACGCTCTATGACACGACCGCGCTGTCGGGCTTTTCTTCCACCAGCATGACCCTGCCCTCGCTGATCCGGGAGGGCTGCGCGTGATCCGGACCCTGCTCTGGCTGCTTGGCGGCGTGCTGCTCGGCGGCGTCATCCACCTCCTGGTGATCCTCACCCTGCCGCTTCTGGCGGAGGAGAACGCCTGGACGCGCATTTCGGCGTTCGAGGCGGAGAACCGCGTCGTCATCCTGCCCGCCGTGGCGCCGGGCGCGCCCAATCCACTGCGCCTCGATCCGGAAATGGTCTACGGGCTCTGCCATGTCGACCTAGCGGCGGGGCCGGCCTATCTCAGCGGCATCCTGCCCGAGGCGTTCTGGTCGGTGGCGCTCATCGACGCCAGCGGCACGGTGATCTATTCCACCACCAATCGCGACGGCATCGGCCAGACCCTCGAAATGGGCGTCTTCAACGCCGCCCAGACGCGGCTGCTGGCCCAGCAGCAGATCGATATCGAGGAAGGCCTGCTTGTCATCGAAGCCGGCTCGGACGATCTGTTCGCCCTCGTCCGCCTCTCCCCGCCCCACACCGCCATGCGCGCCCGCTTCGCCGCCCAGCTCGCCGCCGTCCGCTGCGGCCAGCGCGAATAAGCCACCCCGTTCGACGCCCCCCAAAACCACCGGGCTACCGCTACTTCCGGTCGATCACTTCGCGATCATAGACCATGGTTTCGAAGCGCGAGGGGATACCGAACCCGCCGGCGCCGTGCAGGCCGCCACTGCCGGTGCAGAAGTCGCCGCGCCGGGCCCGGTCCACCCAGGGCGCCAGCCGCCGCAGGCTTTCGTCCACCGCCATGGATTGCTCGTGCGGCGTCTCCACCAGCAAATGGTCGAGCGCGTAGGCGTAGCTGTCATGGCGGTAGCGCAGCGCCCGCACGAACCAGTCGATATGCCATTGATTCTCGGTCCGCCGCACCGCGACTTCGGCGGCGACGCCCGCCTCGATGCCGGGCAGCGCGCTCAGCGCCGCCTGCCGCTGCCGGTCCACTTCCAGCACGGCGCAGATCGCCGCAAAGGTCTTGGGCAGCGTGTCGAGATCGGCCGCGATATGCCGGCCCACCGTGGCGTAGCGGGTGGTCGAAGACTGGTACTGGGCCTGCCGCAGCCAGCGGTAATAGCGCTCGGGGGTGAAGGTGTAATCCTGCGGCCGCCCAATCCGGGTGCGCTGCAGCTCCACCGCCGAATCGAACATCCAGTCGCGCGCATGCGCCGCCACGAGGAAGCGCCAGGTGCGCTCGTGCATCTCGCGTTCCTGGTCGGTCTGGTTGAAGCGCGACACCGGCTCGCCCCGCTGCCGGGCCATGGAACTGCCCAGCGCCGGCATCACCCGGTCGTGCAGGACGCCACGCTCGGGCCGGCCGAGATCGCCCACCGGCCGCGCCGCGCAGGCCGCCAGCAGGGCGAAGCAGATCCCCGTCCCCAGGATCGCAAAGAGCCGCAAAACGGGCCTAACCGCGCGTACGCTTGCGCCGCGAAGGGTCGAGGCGGTCGTTTGGCGGCGGCGGCGTCCCGCGTTCATAGCGAACCCCGGTGAAAAGAAAGATCTGGGCGTCGCCGGCGGGTTTCTCCCCGGCCTTGGCGGGCCTGTCCCGCTTCAGGAATTTGAGCAGCTTAGCCAAGCTGGCCTCCATCAATGCGCCGCCCCTTCGTCCCTCAACGAAGCTGGGGGGTTGGAATGGTCGTCAACGTCGGCGCGATGCCCCCACGCGCCCCGCCATTAAGAGATCGTCAAGGTTAATAGTCTGCTAACGAATTGCCGGCAAAAGTGGCAAGGCAGCAGCGGCGCTGCCCAATCGAGTCCACGGTTCCCCCAGATGCTTGGCTTCCAACCCTACGAGACCTTTCAGCTCCTCATCGAAACCGGTGGCGTGGACCGTACCAATACGCTGCTGATCGCCGCCTGCGACGCCTATGCGCGGCGCGGCAAGCCGACCGGTCCCGAAATGGAACAGTTCGAGGCGCTGGCGGCGCGGCTCTTCCCCATTGCCGGGCCGCAGGCCCGCGCCAAGGGCGCCGCCATACTGGGGCGGGCCGAAATCCTGTCGCCGGCGCTGGAGCGGCTGGTGATCGACAATATCGGGGAGGACCTCATCGCCTTCCTCGAAAAGGCGGTGGCGCTGTCGGACCAGACCATGCTCGACATCATCGGCCGCTACGACGTGCCCGCCGCGGCGGTGCTGGCCGGCCGGGGCGACCTTTCCAACGTAGTGCTGGCCAAGCTCTTCCAGATGAATTCGCGCAAGGTCTACCGGGCGCTCGCCGCCAATGGCGGCATCGTGCCGCGCGGCGCCTATCTCAGCGCTTTGGCGCGCTCGGCGCAGATGGATCACCTGGTGGCCGAGGCGCTGGGCAATCGCGACGATTTCGACGCGGCCCTGCTGGCGCCGGCCTTCTTCGACCTGTCGGACAGCCATCGCCTCAAGGTCATTCAGGCCTTTGCCAACCGCGCCACGCCCGCCGCGCCCATCGCCCGCACCATCGAGCAATTGTCCGTCGCCTCGGCCGAACTGACCAAGGCGCTGATGAAGCTGTTCGCCGAAAACCGACGGCCGGAGGTGACGCGGCTGCTGGCCCAGATCACCGGGCTCGACGAGATCCGCTGCGGCCAGATCGCCCATGACGTCACCGGGGCGTCGTTGTTCGTCATCCTGCGCGCCTTCGGCGCCACCGCCTATGACGGGCTCAAGGTGCTGATCCACGCCAGCAGCCACGACGCCGAGCGCTCGCGGGCGCTGGCCGATTACGCCACGCTGTTCGGCGCGGTGACGCCCGAATCGATGGCCTATCTGATGAGCGCCTGGCGCGGCGAGGTGAACCTGCTCGAATTGACGCGGCAGCAATACCAGCCCTTCACCCAGGAAACGCGCCGCACCGCGACGCCCCTGGCGCCGGCCCGCAATCCGGTGGTCGAGCAGGCCATCGAGGCGCTGGCCCGCATCGGGGCGCGCCGCGCCGGCTAGTTTCCGCCCTCGAGCGCGACCAGGTCGAGCCCCGGGTCGTCGCCGCGCAGGTCGAGGCTCAGGACCCACAAATCCGGGTCGAAGCGGCTTTCCCGCTCGATGCGGTCGCGCACCGTCGCCGCGTCGGTGCGGAAAAAGCGGCGCTGGAACACCGGCCCCGCCCCCTCGCCCCGGCTGATGGCCGGGGCCGGCGTGAACAGCGAATGGGTACCGTCGAGATGATCGACCTCGATGAAGACCTGCCCGGCGATCGGGTCGCCGCGGCGTGCCACCACGCACATCTGGCCCAGATCGTTGTGGCGCCGGATGAAGGCCAGGCACCACAGATCGCTGCGAATGCTGGCCACGCCTAGATGGCCGCCCCGGCCTCGCGCAACAGCCCCACTAGGTCGGGCTTGACCTGACCCGTGATCTTGTAGCGGTTGAAATTCTCGAATTCGCGGATCGCGCGGGCGGTTTCCGGCCCCGGCTTGCCGTCGATGGCGGCGTGGAAGAACCCCAGGCTCGCCAGCCCGCGCTGGATTTGCGCCACCAGCGCGGTATCGGTGGCCGGGGGCGCGGCGGGCGGCGCCGGGTCGGGCGAGATATCGGCGACCTGCACCGGCGCCGGCACGGCCGCCGGGGCGGGCGCCATGACGGGGGCCGGCATGGTCTGGGCCACCCGGTCGGTGCTGGGCAGGCTCGTTGTCGGGATCGGCGGGTTCGCCGCCGGTTGCGGCGCCGAGCGCGTGTTGTCGAGCCCGGCAATGATCGAATCGATGGTGTCGGCGGCCGATTGCGCCACCCGGTCGAACGCCTCCTCGGCGGGCGACAGCGCCGGCAGGCGCGCCACCACCCGGTCGGTAGCCGGGGCCACCGGGACGGCGACCGGCGCCGGCGGCGGGGTGAGGCTCGCCTGCTGCACCGCTGCCGGTTGCGGGGCTGGCGCGACGATGGCGGCGCGCGGCTGCGGGTTCGTGGTTACGCGGCCGGCCGAATCGGCGTTGAGGATGGCATCGATGACGCTGCGCTCCATCGCCCCCATCGGGGTGAGGCCGTTGCGCAGCTCGAAGGCGCGGATGGCATTGGCGGTTTTCGGGCCGTAATAGCCGTCGATGGTGCCGTCGAACAGATGGAGTTCGGCGAGCTTCTTCTGCACCGCGAACACGTCGCTATTGCCCACCGGTGCCTCGGGAATCGCCGGCGCGGCGGCGACGCTGCCGGTGGTTTCGACCACGGCCGGCGGCGGCTGCGGGGTGGCAAGGGTCGGCAGCACCGAAGCGGTTTCGGGGCGCTCGTCGACCGGCACGGGCACCGGGGCGGCAAGGGAAGCCACGGTATCGGCCGGCGCGAAGAGCGGCGCCGGGTGATGCCCGGTCTGGAAATACAGCGCGTTGCTGCCGGCCAGCGCCGTCAGCGTCACCAGCGCCATGAGCCCGGTGGAAGCCAGGGGCGCGCGCATATAGCGCGCAAAGGTCCATTGCCCCGCCCGGCCGAGGCTGCCCAGCAGGGCGCTGCCGGCCATGAGGGGCAATTGGGTGAGGGTCGATGCCGTCATTGCGCTTTTCTTTTTTCGTCTGGCCATGAAGGGGTCGCGGCGGAAGCGGTCTCTCTGTGCAGGGTTAGAATATCGGCAGTGTCGCCCGCTTTGGTTGCTGGACCGTTTATGGGCAGCAAAACGGTCATGGTTGTCCCCGACCCGATTTCGGACATGGCGCGCAGCGTGCCCCCATGCAGGTCGACCAGCCCCTTGACGATGGAGAGCCCCAGCCCCGTGCCCTCATACTGGCGGGCCAGCCCGGTTCGCTCCTGGAAAAACGGCTCGCCGATGCGCTTGAGGGCGGCCGGCGCCATGCCGATGCCCTGGTCACGCACGGAAAAATTGATGGCCTGGCCTTGGCGCTTCACCGCCACGGTGACGGTGCCGCCCTCATGGCTGAACTTGATGGCGTTGGAGAGGAGGTTGATGAGGATTTGCCGGCAGACGCGCTCGTCCGCCGTCAGCAGGGGCATGTCCTGCTCCACCGCGCAGGCAAGGCGGATACCGCGCGCCTGCGCCAGCGATTCGACCATGGAAAGGCACGGCGGCACCACTTCGGCCGGCGCCAGCGGTTCGGCCTGGATGTCGAAGCGCCCCGCCTCGATGCGCGACATGTCGAGCAGCATGTGCACCACTTCCAGCAGGTGCCGGCCGCTCTGGTGGATGAGCCCGGCATATTCCGCGTGGGTGGGCGACAGCTCGCCGCCGATGCCGCTGCTCATCATCTCGGAAAACCCGACCACGGCGTTGAGCGGCGTGCGCAATTCGTGCCCGATGGTGGCAAGGAAGCGCGACTTGGCCTGCGAGGCTTCCTCGGCCGCTTCCCGCGCTTCGGCCATGGCCACCTCGGCGTCCTTGCGCGCGGTGACGTCGCGCAGCAGCGCGATCACTTCGTGGTGCGGGGCCGGCGCCTCGTCGCCGCAGACGGGAGAAAAGCCGATCTCCACCCAGATATAGTGCGGCACACCGGCGCTGGCGCGCGGGTCGTCCTGGCGCATGCGCACCTCGACGGTGCGGCAGCGCCCGCCCTGGTTGGCATCGGCAAAGGCGGTGAGATAGACCGGCCGGTCCAGCACGTGCAGCCGCTCGACCAGGCTCCCGGCGGTCAACTGGTAGCGCGGGCAGCCGAACAGCTTTTCGGAAGAGCGCGAGGCGAGCAGGATTTCCCCGGCGCCGGAAAAGCGCAGCACGGCGTCCTGCACGTGCTCGATCAGGTGCCGATAGGCGCTGAGCTGCGCCTTGTCGTGCACCTCATAGGCCTGGTTGATGCGGTGGGCGCTATGGGCCACCACGGCGATGGCGACGAGAAAGCCGAAGGCGAAGCACGCCATCAGGATGCCCTCGCCCGGCAGCAGCCCGGCCGGCCAGGCGGCGCCCATGGCCAGCACCCCCGCCGCCACCACGGGCAGCAGCGCCAGCCAGCTGGCGCGGCGGATGGCATAGGGGCCGATCAGCGCGGCCAGCACCGGCCCCATCAGCGCGGTGGCGAGGCCCGAATCACCGAGGCGCGGCTCCAGCACCGTCATCACGAGGCCGGTCACCATCAGCGTCGCCACTTCGGCGGTGGCCGCCGCGTCGGGGCGCTGCCTTTCGGCCAGCGACAGGGCGATCATGCCGCCGCCCAGCACGATGCTGGCGACGAGGAAGGGCAGCGCCAGCCCCGACACCATCCAGTAGACGGTCGGCGGCATGGCCAGCAGCGCCGCACCGACGAGGATGCGGGCATTGTTGGCGATGGTCTGGCGCCGCAGCGTCTCGGACCGGCCGCCGGCGCCGGCAAGCGCCTTGTCGCCCCCTGTTCTGGCACCGAAAAACTTCAGGCTGCGCATCGACAAACTCACTACACTGACGCCTTCACGCGTGTCCCGCCAGCGGAACCGCCCTGGCGCCCCCTGCGGACCGCCCGCCCGGATGAACACCGGGTCTGTTGGCCCAAACCCTTGGCCGCCAACCGCTAAGACAGGTTTAAGCAACCGGCCCCCGCGGCCGCCATGGGGGCCAATCGGGGCGGCTTTCGGCTTTTAGCGTAAACAAGCCGTTGCCCCGCCCCGCACCAGCGAGCACAACATGCCCTCCGCCCGCCCCGTTTCACGGCCAGCCTCCGGCGCATCGCCGTTCCGAGCCGAATCGGCGGCTCTTCCGCTCCCCGCCGGTCGATTTCACCTCGAGAGCGTGAAACGATCCTGCGCGCAACGGCGAGGCGGCCCTCACCAGTTCTTCTGCTCCCCTCCCCCTTGAGGGGAGGGGTTGGGGGAGGGGGTCTCAAAGAGCAAGCGAAGGGCGCGGTTCAGGAACCGCACCACCCCCTCCCCGGCCCTCCCCTCAAGGGGGAGGGCGCCCATCGACGCTGCCGCTAAAAGCCGACGCACTCTCTGGCCCGACTCTCAATGCCTTCCCCCGCACCGAAGCTGCCCGCGGGCCTGACCCGCGGGCCAATGCGAGAGCCGCTGCGGCAGAGCTTGGGGATTAGCGGCCCACGGGTCCCGCCCGTGGGCAGCCCCGGTATGCGTGGCAAGAAAGCGCCCTACCTTCTCGCGTCCCCCTATTTTCCCCCAACCACCATGCTTCCCGCGGGCTCGACCCGCGGGCCAACGCGGGAGCCACTGCGGCAGGGCTTGCGGATAGCGGCCCACGGGTCAGGCCCGTGGGTAGCCCCGGTGTGCGTGGCGGGAAAGCGCCCGACCGTCTTGGACCCCCCATTTCCCCCCACCCACCGTGCTGCCCGCGGGCCTGACCCGCGGGCCAACGCGGGAGCCGTTGCGGCAGGGCTTGGGGATAGCGACCCACGGGTCCCGCCCGTGGGCAGCCCGGTGCTCGTGGCAAGAAAGCGCCCGACCTTCTTGCACCCCCTATTTTCCCCCAACCACCATGCTGCCTGCGGGCCTGACCCGCGGGCCAACCGGAGAGCCCCCGCCCCCACAAACCGCATTTAGTTCAAATTTTATCCGTATTGCGCAGCGCCGTTTAAGGGGGCCGGCCTAGCCTGACCAGCATCGGGCCACGATCAGGCCCGCACGGATGGATTGGCCTCGATGTTTTTGCTGCTGCGTTCCGCTTTCTGGCTCACCCTCGCCTTCCTGGTCATCCGGCCGGGCGTGGACGTGGGCGACGCCGCGGCGGCGCTTTCCAGCCAGGCCATGGCGCAGGGCAGCCAGTTGGTGGCCGCCCGCATCGACGCCATCGCGTGCCAGGATTTCACCTGCGCCGGCAGCAAGGCCCTTGCCGCCGCCGCGCTCCAGGCTTCCCCGCCCGCCGGCACCCCCATGCATGTTGCGCCGGCGGCCGCTCCGGTCCCCTACCCCCGACCCCGGCCGGATCACGCGGGATAAGGGCGCCCCCCAAGGGGCAGCCAGAATGCCGCCAGCGGTCGCGTCGCCCCTTGCCCGGGCGACGACACTCCAACGACCCCTGGCCCCTGCCGCAAGCGCGCTGCCCCGTGCTTGCGGCATTTTTGTATTTTCTGGAAATGCAGCGAGGCATCGCCTAGATAGGGACCATGACTCAGCCCCAGGCCTTTCAGGATATCGCCGACAATCTTTCCTTTCTCGATGATTGGGAGGACCGCTATCGCTACCTCATCGAGCTGGGCCAGGCGCTGCCCAAGCTCGCGGCGGCCGAGCGCACCCCCGACAACAAGGTCAATGGCTGCGTCTCCCAGGTCTGGCTCGTCGCCGAGCCGGGCGAGGCCAACGGCGCCCCCGTGCTCAAATTCCGCGGCGAAAGCGACGCCATGATCGTGCAGGGCCTCGTGGCCGTGCTGCTGGCGCTTTATTCCGACCGCCCGGCCCGCGACATTGCCGAGACCGACGCCATCGCGCTGTTCGACGCCATCGGCCTGCGCGAGCATCTCACCACCCAGCGCTCGAACGGCCTCGTCGCCATGGTCAACCGCATCCGCAACCAGGCGCGGGCGCTGGCCGGCTGACGCCTTTTCGCTCGCAACGGCCGCCTCGCACCAGCCAGAACCGGCATCACCCCTTACGTGACGGCGCCGCCTCCTCCGGGAACATGGCCGGGCGTTCCGGCAGCCACGCCGTCAGCCTGCCCTGTTGCCGGCCGGCCGCCACGGCGTCCATGCCCCAGTGCTGCGCCAGCTGCTCGAGCCCGATGCGCAGCACCAGCTTGGCGCTGCGGCGCGGCCAGCCATGTTCCTGCTCGATCTGTTGCAGACCCTTGTCGAGCCCGCAGCAATCGATCAGCACGGTCCAGCAATCGCCCGGCAGCGCGCCGGCCAGCCGGTTGAGCTGCTGGCGCGCTTCGGCGGCGCTGTCGGCCAGCTCGCCCGGCCGCGCGCTGCCGCCGCGGCCGCCGATCCGCGCCGGATCGTAGGCCATGGTCACGCGCTGGCGCAGTTGCGCCCGCTCCACCAGCCGGGCCAGCCGCCGCGCCGCTTCGCCGTGCTGCGCCTCGAGAAAGCCGCGTCCCGCGCCACCGGCGCCCAGCAGGCGCTGCACGGCGTCGGGCAGGCCGGCTGGCGCCGGGCGGCGCAGCGGCTCACTGTGCATCGCGCACCGTCCCCGCCGCGATCAGCGCTTCGAGCCGGTCGAGTTCCGCGTCGAAGGCGGGATCGTCGCGCAGATCCTCGATCTGGGCGCAGGCGTAGGAGACTGTAGTCCTATCGCGGCCGAACACGGCGCCCACATGGGTGAGGCTCTGCCCCAGCACCACATGCGCCAGATACATGGCCACCTGCCGCGCCCGCGCCGCGTTGGCACGGCAGCGGGAATCGTTCACAATCAAGGGAATAGGAATGCGCCGCGCCCTGGCGACGACCCGAATGACGCGCTCGAAGGCGGCGCGCTCCTGGCTGGGAAGAGCCGGCTGACGGGCGTTTAGCGGGGGAATGTAATGAAAATTCATCGGGACCCTCCGGGCAATATAGGACTATATTCCTAGATTCACCCGGCGGCCAAGCCCGTGGATAACTCCCCGTCAACTCTCTGGAAATGCAGTGAAAAACGTAAATGGCCGCCCGGAGGCGGCCATGGGATCGAGCGAACAAGCCCGGTGCGCAGGGGGGGGGAACGGCTTCAGCCGGCCTTGCGCCCGAGGCCGTTGGCCTTAGCCAGCTTGGAGCGCGTCGCCGAATAGCTGGGCGCGACCATCGGGTAGTCGGCGGGCAGGCCCCATTTCTCGCGGTATTCTTCCGGCGAGAGATTATAGTGGGTGCGCAGGTGGCGCTTCAGCGACTTGAACTTCTTGCCGTCCTCAAGACAAATGATGAAGTCGGAGGTCACCGATTTCTTGACGGGCACCGCCGGCTTCAGTTCTTCGACCGGGGCGGGGGCCTCGTTGTTCTGCAAGCCGCGCAACGCCAGGTGCACCTCGGCGATCAGCTTGGTCAAGTCGCCGGGACTGACCGCATTATGGCTGACATAGGCGGATACGATGTCGGCACTTAACTCGATAAGGTCGGCTTCCAGTCCCGCGACTGGGCCTATGTTGTCGTTCATGGGTCAACCTTCCATTATTTTTATTGGGCGGGCAACAAGGGGGCAGTTGCCGCCGTGTCGCTTTTCTAGGGTCATTTGGCGGTATGCGCAACTGGGATACAAACTTTTACCATAAGCGGGCATGCACTACTTATGTGGCCGGAGTTTGTTCAGTCTTTGATTCAAGTTCATCCAGAACAGTCTGCTTGCAATTTTTTTGACCGGCAAAGTAACTCGCCCGCGCCAGCAGGTGCGCGGAAATCGGCGTGGTGAGCAGCAGGAAGACCACGCCGAACAGCGCCCGCAGCGCCACGGCGGCGTCGAGGCTGCTGACCGCCACGGCGATGAGGATGAGGCCGCCGCCCACCGCGCCGGCCTTCGAGGCGGCGTGCATGCGGGTATAAAGATCGGGCAGGCGCAGCACGCCCACCGTCGCCAGCAGCACGAAGAGCGCGCCAACGAGCAGCAGGACGCCCCCGGCATAGAGTGCGATATCGGCGATCATGGCCCCGCCCCCCCGCGGCCCGGCCGCTGCCGGGACAGGATGTAGCGGGCGAAGGCCACCGTCGCGAGGAACCCCAGCAGCGCCAGCGCGATGGCGATGTCGAGATAGAGCGTAAGGCCGCTGCGGATCGCCACGGCGCCGATAAAGCCCATGGCCACGATGGTCAGCAGGTCGAGCGCCAGCACCCGGTCGGCCAGCGTCGGGCCGATGATTATCCGCACCAGCGCCAGCAGCAGCGCCAGCGACAGCAGGCCCAGCGCCACCGCGCTGGCGAGGGCGACGAAGGCGGCGCCGCTCATGGCAACAACTCCTTCACCCGGCGCTCGAAGCCGCCGGCGATATCGGCGAGCAGCGCTTCCTTGCCGGCAAATTCCAGCACGTGCACGTAGAGCACCGAGCGGTCGGCGGCCACGTCGATGCTGAGCGTGCCCGGGGTCAGCGTGATCATGTTGGCCAGGAGCGCGATGCCGGCGTCCGATTCGAGCGTCAGCGGCACCGCGACGATGGCCGGGCGCACCGCCGCGCCGATATCGGGGCGGATGACCACCAGCGCCACCCGCACCGCGCTTTTCAGCAGTTCCCAGGCAAAGAACAGGGCAAGGTCGGCGGCGGCGCGCAGCTTGCGGAAGGCGGCGGGCGCCGCCAGGTGCTCGCGCAGCAGCCACACCGCCAGCCCCCCGATGGCGAGGCCGAGCAGCAGGTTGGCGCCGGCGAAGCTGCCGGTAATGCCGGTCCAGCCCAGCGCCAGGACGAGGGTCAGGAAAGCCGGCTTCATGTGTCCTCCCCTGCCAGCCCGACCGCCGCCGTGTAGCGGGCCGGGTCGGCAATGTCGTGGGCGCCGGCGCTGGCGCCCTGCATGAGCGGCGCGGGCCACAGCCCGACGACCAGGATCGCCGCCACCAGCACGGCGGCGGCGCCCAGCCCCAGCCGGCCGCGCCGGTCGAACGGCCGCAGCCCCGGATTTTCCGGGGCGGTGCTGCCCAGCGGCCCGCCGCGCCAGAAAATATGCGCCCAGAGCCGCGCCCCGGCAATCAGCGTCAGCACGGCATTGGCCAGCAGCGCCAGCGCCAGCGCCGTGCCCGCCCCGCCGGCTTCGAGGCCGGCTTCCACCAGCAGCAGCTTGGGCCAGAAGCCGAGAAAGGGCGGCACGCCCGAAACCGCCAGCACCAGCACGAAGAACAGGATGGAAAGCGGCGCGCTCACCGCGTAGAGCCCGCCCATTTCGCGCGTATCGGTGGCGCCGCAGCGCTTTTCCACCAGCCCCGCCACGAGGTAAAGCGCCGTCATGGTGAGGATGGCGTGGAAGATGTAGACGCCCGCGCCGGCAATGGCGAGCAGCCCCGGCATGGCGATGCCGGCGAGAATGGCGCCGATGCCGCCGATGACGAGAAAGCCGATGGCCCGCCGCAGCTGCGTCTCGGCGATGGTCCCCAGCGGCGCCAGCAGCAGCGTGGCGATGGCGATGCCGACAAGCGCCGGCTCGAGCAGCTCGCGGCTGGCCGGCAGGATGGCCACCAGCGCCCGCAGCAGTGCGTAGGCGCCCACCTTGGTGAGCAGGCCGCCGAACAGCGCCGACACCGCCGCCGGCGGCGTGTGATAGGAGGCCGGCAGCCAGGCGTTGACCGGGAAGGCCGCCGCCTTCATGCCGAAGGCCAGCAGCAGCAATGCTGCCACGCCCGCCATGGGCGCCGGGTCGGCCAGCGGCGCCACGCGCATGATGTCGGCCATGTTGAGGGTGCCCAGCAGCCCGTAGAGCAGCCCCAGCGCCAGGAGGAAAAAGGTGGTGGCGAGGAAGTTGATGAAGCCGTATTTGACCGCGCCGTCCAGTTGCAACGGCCGCCCCCCCAGCACCATGAGGCCGAAGGAGGCGATCAGCATCACCTCGAACCACACATAGAGGTTGAAGAGGTCGCCGGTGAGGAAGGCGCCGCTGACCCCGGCGAGCAGCAGCAGCACCATGGCGTGAAAGCCGTCGCCGCCATCGGCCTCCCCGCGGTCGGCTTCGGCGTAGACCAGCACGATGCAGGTGACGATGGCGGCGCCCAGCGCGAAGCCGGCGCCGAAAATATCGGCGGTGAGGCTGATGCCGAAGGGCGGCAGCCAGTTGCCCATGGTCATGCTCGCCGGCCCGTCGGCCAGCACCTTGCCGAGCAGCGCGATGTCGGCGGCGGCGATGGCCAGCACCACCAGCAGCGCGAAAGGCAGCGGCGCCCGGTTGGAGCGCCGCATCATCAGCAGCGCCGCCGCGCCCAGCAGCGCCAGCACGATGGGCAGCACCAGCACCCAGTCGGCGGCCGGGGTCGCGGCGTCGATCGTGGCGGGCGGCAGGGCGGCTGCGGTGGGGGCGGTGTCCATGGCGTCAGTAGCTCAGCGGCGGGTCGGGGGCGCGCGCGGGCTCGGCGAGGCGCATGCGGTCGGTATTGTCCGCGTCGAGGCTTTGATAGGCGCGGAACGTCAGCACCAGCAGGAAGGCGAACATGGCAAAGCCGATGACGATGGCGGTGAGGATCAGCGCCTGCGGCAGCGGATTGGCGATCGGCCCGGCGGGCGCGCTGAGCCCCGGCGGCACGATGGGGGCGCTTTCGCGCGTCACCCGCCCGGCGGCGAAGATCAGCAGGTTGACGCCATTGCCCAGGATCGCCATGCCGATCAGCATGCGGATCACCGAGCGCGACAGCAGCAGATAGACGCCCAGCGCGACGAAAAGGCCGACCAGCGCGGCGAGCACGTAGTCCATGGGTTTACAATTCCTCCCCGCGTCCGTCCTCGAGCGCCAGCAGCACGCCCGAGAGCGTGCCGAAGACCACGCAATAGACACCCAGGTCGAAGACCAGCGGCGTCGAGAGCGCCACGGCGCCCTCCCCCGCCCCCAGAAAGAGCCAGATCGAGGTCATGAAGGCCGAGCCGGTAAACAGGCTCAGCACGCCGGAAAGCCCGGCGATAAAGAGGCCGAAGCCGGCAATGGCCAGCGGATCGACGCGCAGCGCCCGCCGCGTCGCGGTAACGCCCGAGGCCATGGCGAACACCCCCATGGCCGCCGCCGCGATGAGCCCGCCGATGAAGCCGCCGCCCGGCTCGTTGTGGCCGCGCAGGCAGATATAGAGCGAAAACACCAGCATGGTGGCAACGATCAGCGGCGCGCAGGTGCGGAAGATCAGCGTTCTCATGGCGCGGCCTTCCGCCGCCGCAGCAGCGCCAGAATGGCGATGCCGGCCGCCATCACCACGGAAATCTCGCCCAGCGTATCGAAGCCGCGATAGTCGACGAGGATGACGTTGACGATGTTATGGCCGTGCGCCAGCGGCACGCTGGTGCGGGTGAAGAAATCGCTGAGACGCGTGTCGAGCGTGCCGTTGAGCACCAGCATGAGCATGAGGCTCACCCCGGTGCCGCAGGCCAGCGCCAGCGTGCCGTCGCGGGCCCAGTCCTCGAAGGGGCGGGGGTCGCGCTCGTCCAGCCGCAGCCGCGTCATCACCAGCGTCAGGATGACCACCGACAGCACTTCCACCATCAATTGCGTGAACGCCAGGTCGGGCGCCCCGAACAGCAGGAAAACCAGCGCCAGCGCCGCGCCCTGGATGCCGAGCGCCACGATGAGCAGCAGCCGCGTGCGGGCGCCCAGCACGGCCAGCAGCCCCAGCACCGCCATGGCGAAAACCGCCCATTCGTGCGGCTGCAGCGCCGGCAGCGCCAGCCGGCGCGACCAGTCGCCCAGATCGGCCGCCGGCACCAGCCAGTCGAGCCCGCCCAGCCCCAGCAGTGGCCAGAACAGCGCCAGCGCCAGCCCGGCGAAGATGACGATGAGATAGATTTCGAGCCGCCCGTGGTGCAATAGCCGCGTCACCCCGCCGGCGAAGCGGATGAGCCCGAACATTGCCGCGTCGAACGCCGTGTCGGCCGTCCAGCCCAGCCGCGTCTCGAGCCGCCGCAACAGGGTGCGAAGCGTGTCGGCCTGCCGATAGGCCAGGATGCCCAGCCCCCAGGTCAGCACCGAAAGCCACAGCGCCGTGCTGGTCACGTCGATGGCCAGCGTCAGGTGGCTCGCCACCGCCTGCCCCAGCACCGCCGAGGCCGCCGGCACCAGCACAGTGTCGCCCACCTCCCCCGGCAGGAGGCCCAGCAGCACGCCGATGCCGCCCAGCAGCACCGGCCCCGCCAGCATGGCGATGGGCGCTTCGTGCGGCGGCCGCGGCGTGGGCAGCGCTTCGCCGAGGAACGGCCGGATCATCACCAGCAGCCCCACCCCGGCAAGCAGGCCATTGCCCACGACCAGCACCAAGAGGGCCAGCAGTTTCGGGCCGTCGCCCGTGGCCAGCCCGAGATAGATTTCTTCCTTGGCGAAAAAGCCGATGGTCAGCGGCAGGCCGATCATGGAGAGGGCCGCCAGCGCCGCGCCGATGAAGCTCACCGGCATTTTTTCGCCCAGGCCCCCCAGGACGGTGAGGTCGCGCGTACCCGTGGCGTGGTCGAGCGCCCCGGCGACCATGAACAGCCCGGCCTTGTAGAGCGCATGCGCGAGGAAATAGAGCGCCATGGCGGCGATGGCCGCTTCGCTCCCCAGCCCGATCAACAACACCAGCAGCCCCAGCGAGGCCACGGTGGTCTGGGCCAGCATCTGCTTGAGGTCGGTCTGGCGCAGCGCCCCCAGCGCGCCCCAGATGAGGGTGACGCCGCCGAACAGCGTCAGCGTCAGCACCCAGCCCTGCGTGCCGCCCATGGCGGGCGAGAGGCGCGCCAGCAGGTAGACGCCGGCCTGCACCATGGTGGCCGAATGCAGGAACGCCGAAACCGGGGTGGGCGCCTCCATGGCGTTGGGCAGCCAGAAATGCAGCGGGAACTGCGCCGATTTAGTGACGGCGGCGCCGACGATGCACACCAGCAGCGCGCTATAAAGGCTCGACTCGCGCAGCACCGCGCCCATGGCGCCCAGCGCGCTCACTTCCCAGACGCCGGCCAATTGGTGAATGAGGATGGCCCCTGCGAGCAGGAACATGCCGCCGATATTGGTGATGGCCAGCGACTGGATGGCGGCGCGGCGGGCCGCCTGCCGCGTATGGTCGAAGCCGATCAGCAGGAAGGAGGCAATAGAGGTCAGTTCCCAGAAAATGAAGAGCACCAGCAGGCTGTCGGCCAGCACCAGTCCGAGCATGGCGCCCATGAAGGCCAGCAGCAGCGCGAAGAAGCGCCCCTGTTGCCGGTGCCCCTGCAGATAGGCGCCGGCATAGAGCACGACCAGCGTGCCGATGGCCGCGATGGTCAGCGCGAACAACAGGCTCAGCCCGTCGACCAGAAAACTGAGCGCGATGCCGTAGGCGGGGATCCACTCGAACCCGGCCCGGATGGCGCCGCCCGTGGTCACGGGCTCGACCAGGGTGAGCAGGAAGGCGAAGATGCCGGCCGGGACGAGCGCCAGCAGCCAGCCGGCCAGCCACCCCGTCAGCCGCTGCAGCAACGGCGCCACGATCGCCGCCAGAAACGGCGCGGCAATCACGAGCGCGATACTGGCGTCCAGCGTCAGCCCCAAACTCAGCTCTCCGGTCGTTCAGACGATTCCACAAGCCTTCCGGCCCGCGACCTTAACCGGTGGCCCCCACATCACAAGTCGAATCGCGCAAAATTCCCGTGGTTTATCCTGCCTTTCGATGCCCGCGCCCGGCCTTTTCCCAAACCGCCGGGCTGGCATTGAGGCGCCATCGGGCCTATGTCACACCCGCCCTTTCTCCCGGAAGCCATCATGACCCAGCCGCCCATCGCCAAGCGCGTCGCCCATTCCGCCAGCCAGCACGGCATCGTCCGGGAGGATCCGTGGGCGTGGCTGCGCGCCGATAACTGGCAGGAGGTGATGCAGGCACCCGACACGCTCGACCCGGAAATCCGCGCCTATCTCGAAGCGGAAAACGCCTGGTACGAGACGCAGTTCGGCCAGCCCACCGCCGCCTTGCAGGAGCGGCTCTATCGCGAGATTCGCGGCCGCATCAAGGAAGACGACAGCGGCGTCGCCGCGCCGGACGGGCCGTGGGCCTATAATTCGCGCATGCTGGAGGGCAAGCAATATCCGCTCATCGTGCGCACGCCCCGGGCCGGCGGCGAAGAGACCATATTGCTCGACTGCAATGTCGAGGCAGGCGAGGGCTATTTCGGCTTCGCCGGCGCCAGCCACGATCCGTCGCACCGGCTGCTCGCCTGGGCGGCCGACCGGGCCGGCTCGGAATATTACGACATCGTGGTGCGGGACCTCGCGACCGGCAAGGACAGCGCCGAAGTGATCCGCGACACGGCGGGCGGCTATGTCTGGTCCAATGACAGTGCCGCCATTTACTACGCCGAATATGACGACAATCACCGGCCCTTCCGCATCCGTCGCCACGATCTGGGCACCGAGCAGGCGGCCGATCCGATCATCTATGAGGAGCAGGACCCCGGCTTTTTCGTCGGCGTCGGCAAGACGCTGTCGGACCGCTTCATCGTCATCGACGCGCACGACCACCAGACCAGCGAGGTCTATGTCATCGACGCCGAACAGGGCGGCGCGCCGCGCCTCGTCGCCCCGCGCCTTACCGACCGCGAATACGAGATCGATGAGCGCGACGGGCTGTTCTATATCCGCACCAATGCCGACGGGGCCGAGGATTTCAAGATCGTCACCGCGCCGGTCGCGACGCCGGGCGCAGAAAACTGGACCGACCTCGTGCCGCACCGGCCCGGCGTGCTCATCCTCGATATCGCGCTGCTCCGGAACCATTTGTTGCGGCTCGAGCGCGAGGACGGCTTGCCGCGCATCGTGGCGCGCGATCTGCGGACCGGCCGGGAGGAGGTGGTGCGCTTTGCCGAGGAGGCCTATTCGCTCGGCATGGCGACCGGCTACGAATTCGACACCGCCGTCTTCCGCCTCACCTATTCCTCGCCCACCACGCCGCAACAGGTATTCGACGTCGACCTCGAAAGCGGCGCGCGCACCCTGCTCAAGACGCAGGAAGTGCCCTCCGGGCACGACCCGGCCGCCTATGAGACGCGGCGGCTCTTCGCCACCGCCGCCGATGGCGAGACGGTGCCGGTCACCCTGCTCTATCGCAAGGGTCTTAAACGCGACGGCAGCAATCCGGCCCTGCTTTACGGCTATGGCGCCTATGGCATGAGCATGCCGGCGGCCTTTTCGGTGTCGGTGCTGTCGCTGGTGGATCGCGGCTTCGTCTACGCCATCGCCCATGTGCGGGGCGGCATGGAAAAGGGCTATCGCTGGTATCGCGAGGGGCGGCGCGCCCACAAGACCAACACTTTTACCGACTTCATCGCCGCCGCCGAGATGCTGATCGAGGAGCAGTTTACGGCCAGGGGCAGGATCGTCGCGCAGGGCGGTTCGGCCGGCGGCATGCTGATGGGGGCCATCGCCAATATGCGGCCCGACCTGTGGGCCGGCATCGTGGCGCAGGTGCCGTTCGTCGATGTGCTCAATACCATGCTGGACGAGACGCTGCCGCTGACGCCGCCCGAATGGCCCGAATGGGGCAATCCCATCACCTCGCCCGAGGATTATGCGCGCATCGCCGCCTATGCGCCCTATGAGCAGGTGCGGGCACAGGCCTATCCGCCCATCTTCGCGCTGGCCGGCCTCACCGATCCGCGCGTCACCTATTGGGAGCCGGCCAAGTGGGTGGCGCGGCTGCGCGCCACCGCGACAGGCGAGGCGCCGCTCTACCTCAAGACCAATATGGGGGCGGGCCATGCCGGCGCCTCGGGGCGCTTCGACCGGCTCAAGGAAACCGCCATGTGCTACGCCTTCGCCCTCGCCGCCGTCGGCGCCGACACCGCCTGATCGGACTACGGCAAAACCCTCACGTCCCTCCGTAGATTTACCTTCTCGGCAATCTTCGGGGGGAAGGGCGACAGAACGCTTCTGTCAGTGCAGCGGTCATGTTAACGAAACCTTTACCAAAAGAGGTTCGTCGTTGACCGCACCGGGCAAGACCATTGCCATCCTGGCCGCCAATCCGGCCCTCAATGCCCTGCTGGCCATGGTGCTGGCCGGCGATTCGCGCCTGCGCATCCGCCCCTTCGGCAGCGAGATCGAGCTGTTCGCCTATATGGGCATCGCCCCGCTCGACCTGCTGGTCATCGATTTCGACCGCACCGGACGCCCCGCCTACGAGATCGTCGAAGCCATCCGTCTCGATCCGGCGCTGGTGTCGCGCGAGCTGCCGGTCATCGGGCTCACCCGCGCCATCACCCCGCCCATGCGGGCGCAGACCATCAGCGCCGGCATCGATGAAATGCTGATGAAGCCCATGTCGCCGCGCCACCTCTTGCACCGCGTGCAGGCGCGCCTCCTGCATCGCGGCGTCGTCGGCGCGCTCAATCGCGGCTATCGCGGGCCGGAGCGCCGCAACCGGCTGGCGTTCGAGACGCCGATCCCGCATCCGGGCCGCCGCGCCAGCGACAACGTCGTCCCGCTCTTTCCCGACCGCCGCCGCCCGCCCGGGCTGGAGCCGCAGGCCTAAATCCCCATCACCGCTGCTGGAGCACCCAGCTCACCTTGTTCCACAGATCCTCCACCGAATCGGCGAACTGGATCTGGCGGTCGTAATTGCGCACGCTGTGGAACAGCACGTCGGCGGCAAAGCCCTTTACCGCCTCATAGGCGCGATGCCGGTTGAGCATCACCACCGGCAGCTGCTGGCCGGCGGCCCAGGCGCCGAACAGCGCCGAAGCCGACGCGAGCGAGCCGGGCAGGCCCACCAGCACCTCGACGCTGCCGGCCAGTTGCGCCAGCCGCGCCGCGCGCTCGGGCACCACGCTCATGGCAATGCCGGCCAGTGCCGGCGGCAAGGCGAGATCGGCGTCGGCGAGCAGCTCGACCGAGCCCCCCGCGGTGCGCGCCGCGCTGATCAGCGGCATCGGCAGCACGCCGTTTTCGGCGAGGCACACGAGCCGCGCGCCGCGCCGCGCGAACAGCCGCCCGGTTTCGCTCATCAGATTGGCGCGCTCGGCCTCGCCCGGCCCCCGGTCGGAAGCCAGAATGCCGATCACGGGGCCGCCCGCCGTCACCGCGCCCATCTCAGCGCCGCCGCGTCAGGCCGCCCAATATGCCGCGCACCAGTTCGCGCCCCAGCGTATTGGCCACGGTCCGGGCAAAGGAGGTCACCGCCGCCTCTGTCGGGGTCTGCCGCGTGCTGCGGCGCGGGGTGCTGGCGCGCTCACGCGCCTGCGCCTCGGCCTGCTGCGCGGCCTCCTGTTGCGCCCGCTGGTCGGCCAGCTGCTTGTCGCGCGCCCGTTTCTGCAAGATCTCGAAGGCCGACTCCCGGTCGATCACCGTGTCGTAGAGCCCGCCCACCGGCGAATTGGCGAGGATGGCGTCGCGCTCGGCCGGGCTGATCGGCCCCACCTGCGCCGAGGGCGGCCGGATCATGGTGCGCCCGACGATGGAGGGCACGCCCTTGTCTTCCAGCACCGACACCAGCGCCTCGCCGATGCCCAGTTGGGTAATCACCGCCTCGGTGGAAAAGGCCGGGTTGGGGCGGAAGGTTTCGGCCGCCACCTTCACCGCCTTCTGCTCGCGCGGCGTATAGGCGCGCAGCGCGTGCTGCACCCGGTTGCCGAGCTGGGCCAGCACGCTTTCGGGAATATCGACCGGGTTCTGGGTGACGAAATAGACGCCCACCCCCTTCGAGCGGATCAGCTTGACCACCTGTTCCACCTTGTCGACCAGCGTTTTGGGAGCGCCGTCGAACAACAGGTGCGCCTCGTCGAAAAAGAACACCAGCTTCGGCTTTTCCGGGTCGCCCACTTCCGGCAGCGCCTCGAACAGTTCTGAAAGCAGCCACAGCAGGAACGTCGAATAGAGCCGTGGCGCCTGCATCAGCCGGTCCGCCGCCAGCACCGAGACAAAACCGCGGCCCTTGCTGTCGGTGCGCATCAGGTCGCCGATTTCCAGCGCCCGCTCGCCGAAGAAATTGTCGGCGCCCTGCCCGTCCAGCACCAGCAGGGCGCGCTGGATGGCGCCGATGGAGGCGGTCGTCACATTGCCGTAGCGCCCGGAAATCTCGCGCGCCCGCGCCTGCATCTCGACCAGCAGCGCCCGCAGGTCCTTGAGGTCGAGCAGCAGCAGGCCCTCGTCGTCGGCGAGGCGGAAGGCGATGTTGAGCACGCCTTCCTGCGTGTCGTTGAGCTCGAGGATGCGCGCCAGCAGCACCGGTCCCATCTCCGAAATGGTGGCGCGCACCGGGTGCCCCTGCTCCCCGAACAGGTCCCAGAAGATCACCGGGAACACGTCGTCGGCAAAATCGGTAAAGCCGATTTCCTCGGCCCGCTGGCTCTGCCAGGCCTGCGCCTTGCCCATCTTGCCGATGCCGGAAAGGTCGCCCTTGATATCGGCGGCAAAGACCGGCACCCCAGCGGCCGAAAAGCCCTCGGCCAGCACCTGCAGGCTGACGGTCTTGCCGGTGCCGGTGGCCCCGGTGATCAGCCCGTGGCGGTTGGCATATTTGAGGGTGAGGTATTCCGGCCGGTCGCTCAGCCCCAGAAAGATTTTGCCGTCCACGAGCATGAAATCGCCGCCTTTCGCATCGCCTGACCGTGCTCCTTATAGCCAGCGCCCCGCCCCCCGGACAAGCAAACAGACGCAAAAGGGCCACGTCGCCGTGGCGCCCAAGATCGTTTCACGCGCTCACGGGACCATCGACCAGCGCCCCTCCCCCTTGAGGGGAGGGCCGGGGTGGGGGTCCTGCGGTTCGTGAACCGCACCCTTCGCTCACCCGCCGACACCCCCTCCCCCAACCCCTCCCCGCAAGGGGGAGGGGAGCAGAAGAACCGTCGATCCCACTCGGACCGCTGCTCATCCCCGGACAAGAAAATAGACGCCAAGAGATCGCGTCGGCGTGGCGCCAAGGATCGTTTCACGCTCTCCCGGGACCATCGACCAGCGCCCCCTCCCCCTTGAGGGGAGGGCCGGAGTGGGGGTGCTTCGGTTCGTGAACCGCACCCTTCGCTCACCCTCGGACACCCCCTCCCCCAGCCCCTCTCCTCAAGGGGGAGGGGAGCAAAGAACCGGTGATTCCGCTCGGACCGCTGCTCATCCCCGGACAAACAAACAGAAGCAAAGGGGCCGCGCCGCCGTGGCGCCAAGGATCGTTTTCCTCACTCCCGGGACCATCGACCAGCGCCCCCTCCCCCTTGAGGGGAGGGACGGGGTGGGGGTGGTGCGGCTCTTGAACCGCACCCTTCACTCACCCGCCGACACCCCCTCCCCCAACCCCTCCCCTCAAGGGGGAGGGGAGCAAAAGAACCGGTGATTCCGCGCCCACCGGGGCTGCCCGCGGACCCGATCCGCGGGCCCCTCGCAGCCGCCACCGAACCCACAAAGGCTCCCCGGCCGGCCCACGGGTCACTCCCGCGGGCAGCCCCGGTGGTGGGAAGAAATAAAGCGGAGTCGCCTACCCCACGGGGTTGCTACCCGCCTACCCCACGGCGTTGCTACCCCACGGCCCGCACCTCTCCCACCACGGCGCCGCGCACGTTGCGGACGTCCTGCCGGGCGAAACGCTCCAGCACCGCGCGTTGCGCCGCGTCGGGGTCGGCGTGCGCCAGCAGCAGGCTGGCGACCATGGCCTGGCTGGCCGCCATGTTGCCGTCGTCGCATTTGAGCGCGTAGCCCCAGCCCTTGTCGCGGATGGCGCCGCATTGCACGCCCTCGGCGCCGCCCTTCTGCATCACCCGGCCGCCAAAGGCCTGCATGACCAGCGTATCGATATGGCCGGTGCCGGCCACCAGGTGCGGATGGCTGGTCGCGGCGTCGAACAGGGCGCGCGCGCCCTCGGCATAGCGCGGCGCGAGCCCGCTGCCGGTCGCCATGCGGGCAAAGCCGCGCGCCAGGGCGCGCAGCGGCGCGGCCCAGGTAGGAATGGAGCAGCCATCGGTGCCGCAGCGGTCCTCGCTCAAAGCTTCCCCGATCACCGCCTCCACCGCCGCGCGCACCGCCTTTTGCACCGCGTGCTCGCGCCCCACATAGCCGGCGGTGGGCACGCCCATGGCCAGCGCCACGCTCAGCATGCCCGAATGCTTGCCCGAGCAGTTGTTGTGCACGGCGCTGGGCGCGAGGCCGGCGGCCCGCAGCGCCTCGCGCGCCGCCGGGTCGGTCGGCGGATGGGCGCCGCATTCGAGATCGGCGACCGAGAGGCCCAGCCGCGCCAGAAAGCCGCTGACCCCGGCAACGTGCTCGGCCTCGCCGTGATGGGAGGCGCAGGCCAGCGCCAGTTCCTCCTGCCGGTGGTGGAATTTTTCCACCGCGTGCCGCTCGAAGATCGCCAGCGCCTGCATCGACTTGATGGCCGAGCGGGGAAACACCGGCCGCTCGACGTCGCCCGCCGCGGCGATCACCCCGCCATCGGCGTCGACGACGATGAACGCGCCGCGATGGCGGTTCTCCACCCAATTGCCGCGTACCGCCTCGGCCAGCACCGGATTGGCCTGCATGCCCCTGCCCTCCTTCGCACAAAAAAAGACCCCGGAACCACAGCCGGGTTCCGGGGCCGGGCCATTGCACCACCACGATCAGTGCGGGGCCCGAAAGTCAACATGCATGGAAGGCGATGGAGGCGGTCAGATATCGCGGCCGGCAAACAGGGTGAGGTAGCGGGAATTGACCCAGCCCTTGGTGTAGCGGCGCTCCACCAGGCACCAGTCCGAGCTGTCCTTGACCTCGATGCACCGCTCCACCCACACATGGGTGCCCGGGCCGAAGGCGCCGACCTTGCGCGAATAACTGGCCGGCCACTGGCGCACGTTGAGCTTGTCCCACTGGGCGACATTGGTCACCTGCGCCGCCTGCGCCACGGCGTAGCCGGCAGCCATGGTAGGCTGGGCGGCGAAAGCGGCGGCGGCGGTGACGACCAGCCCGCACAGCGTGGCGACGAGTAGTTTTTCCTGCGCCTTGTTCATCTCGATTGCTCCCCCGGTTGCGGTGTTGGGGGCAATCTGGCGGGCCGGGCGTGAACTCACCCTGAGACCGGCGTTCAGCCGGCGTTCATGTTCGCGGCAGGGGCATGCGCCGGGCTCATTTCATCCAGAACATCGGCACCAGATCGGTGGAAAGCGGCTCGTTGCGCTCATTGGTCGCCATGATGTCGGCCATATGCGCCCACCAGCGCTGCATCACTTCCGTCTGCGGCAGCGCGTCCATGGTGTGGTCCCGCCGCCGCCACAATACGCCGAACAGCGTATTGGTCTCGGCGTCGAGATGGATGGAATAGTCCTTCACCCCCGCGGCGTGCAGCAATTCCACCAGTTCGGGAAAAATCTCGTCATGGCGCTTCTTGTATTCGGCGGCCATGCCGGGGTTGAGCGTCATCTTGAACGCGTGCTTTTCGTAGCCGTCATGCGTGATCATGCCCGACGCTCCCGCCACATCTTCCACAGGATCGGCAGCGCGATCACCACGATCAGCAGCGCGCCGATGAAAATCGACATGACGATGCCGGGCACGTTGAGCAGCCCCAGCCCGAAGGTCACCAGCCCCATGATGAGCGCCGCCAGCACCACGCCGGTGATCGAGCCGGCGCCGCCGAGAATGGCGACGCCCCCCAGCACCACCATGGTGATCGATTCCAGCTCCCAGCCCTGCGCGATGGAGGGGCGGGTCGAGCCCAGCCGCGCCGTCAGCAGCACGGCGGCGACGCCGCTCATCAGCCCGGTGAGGCAGAAGAGCACGAATTTGATGCGGTCCACCCGCACGCCGGAAAACAGCGCGGCGGTGGGATTATTGCCGATGGCATAGATGCGGCGGCCGAAATCGGTGCGGTGCAGCAGCACCCAGTAGACGATGGCGCAGACCACAAACAGCACCAGCTCGAACGAGATCACCCACCAGACATAGCCCTGCCCCAGCCATGAAAAGCTCGGCGGGTAGCCCTTGAAACTCTGGTCGCCCAGGATGATGAAGGCGATGCCGCGAAACAGGCTCATCGTGCCGATGGTGACGACGATGGAGGGCAGTTTCAGCCCCGTCACCAGAAAGCCGTTGAAGGCGCCACAGGCGATGCCGACGCCCAGCCCCACGAGGACCAGCACCGGCGTATCGGCGCCGAATTGCAGCGCCAGCCCCATCAGGGTGGAGGCGAGCGCGATGATGGAGGCGACCGACAGGTCGATTTCCCCCGCCACGATCAGCAGCGCCATGGCCAGCGCGATCAGCGCCTTTTCGGTGAAATTGAAGGTGAGGTCGCTGAGGCTCCAGGCGTTGAGGAAATAGGGCGAGGCAAAGCTGTTGGCGACAAAGATCGCCACCGCCACAAGCACCAGCAGGCTCTCCCAGCTCAGCACCGCCGATTTGAGCGGATTATCGAGCCGGTCGGGCAGGCGGCGGCCCTTTGCGGGAATATCGGTCATGACGAGGTTCCGATCCGCGAAACGCCTGGGGTTTGCGCCCCCTCCCCCCTTGCGGGGGAGGGTCGGGGTGGGGGGTCCATCGGTGATACGCCGAACCACCCCCTCCCTCGATCCCTCCCCGCAAGGGGGAGGGAGGCGATGGCGCCGCGTGTCTGCACACCGATCGTCATCACGCCACGCCCTCCGCCCTCTTCAAAATCACCCGGCCCTTGCGCCGTTCACCCCGGGCATTGAGCACCACGGCGAGCAGGATGGCGGCGCCGGAAATGGCCATCTGCCAGAAGGGCGAGACGCCGATCACCGGCAGGGCGTTGTTGACGACGCCGAGGAAGATGGCGCCCAGCAGCGCCCCCGCCACGGTACCGATGCCGCCGGCGATGGAGACGCCGCCGATGACGCAGGCGGCGATGATGGTCAGTTCGTAGCCGCTCGCCACTTCCACCGAGGCGATGACGTAGCGCGAAATCCACAGATAGCCCGCGAGCCCGGAAATGGCGCCCGAGAGCACGAAAGCGAGGAATTGCGTGCGCCCCACGTCGATGCCGGTATAGACCGAGGCGGTGGGATTGACGCCGATGGCGTAGAAGGCCCGCCCCAGCGGCGTGCGCGTCATCAGCACATAGACCAGCCCGGCCACGACGATGGCGAACCAGCTCAGCACCGGCAGGCCGAGAAAGACGCCGCGCTGCAACTGGATGAAGTCGCGGCTCATCTGGTCGGCATTGACCCAGGCGCCGCCCGAGAGCACGAAGACCAGGCCGCGATAGATGGTGAGCGTGCCCAGCGTCACCACGATGGGCGGGATGTCGAGCTTCCACACCAGGATGCCGTTGAAGGCGCCCAGCGCCGCGCCCATCATCACGCAGCCGGCGATCAGCAGCGGGATGGGGATCATCGGGAAGGCGGCGTTGAGCATGGCGGCGGCCATGCCGGTCAGCGCCAGCGCCGCCGCCATGGACAGGTCGATGGAGCGGGTGAGGATCACCGCCATCTGCCCCAGCGCCAGCATCATCAGGATCGAGGTGTCGTTGAAGATGGTGAGCAGGTTGCGCGGCTCGGCAAAGCGCGGGAAGCGCGCCGTCACCAGCACGATGACCGCCAGAATGGCCAGCGCCAGCCAGATTTCGCGGGATTTGAGCAGCCGGGCCATCATGCCGCCTCTTCGCTGGCGATGCCGGCGGCGAGGCGCACCAGCGTTTCGGGCGCGAGGCCCTTGTTGTCGAGAATGTCCACCACCAGCCCTTCGCGCATCACCACGATGCGGTCGCTCATGCCCAGCACTTCGGGGAGTTCCGACGACACCATGATCACCGACAGCCCCTGGGCCACCAGTTCGCCCATGAATTCGTGCACCGCCGCCTTCGAGCCGATATCGATGCCCTTGGTCGGCTCGTCGAGGATGATGACCCGCGGCGCGGTGGCCAGCCATTTGGCGATGACCACCTTCTGCTGGTTGCCGCCCGAAAGCGTCGAGACGCTCTGGCTCAGCGAGGCGGCGCGCAAATCGAGCCGTTCGGTATAGGTGCGGGTCAGCGCGAATTCCTCGGCCAGCCGCAGGAAGCCGGCGCGGCTGGTCTTGTTGAGACTGGGGAGCGAGACGTTCTTGAAGATCGGCTCGCCGGTGATGACGCCCTGCTTGCCGCGCTCCTCGGGCACGTAGACGATGCCCGCCGCCACCGCGTCGGCGGCCGAGCGCGGCGCGATGGGCCGGCCCTCGAGCACGATGCGGCCCGCGCTGGGGCGGGTCATGCCGAACACGGCCTGCATCACCTCCGAGCGCCCGGCCCCCACCAGCCCGTAAAAGCCGAGGATTTCGCCCTTGCGCACCGCAAAGGACACGTTGTCGAATTCGGTGGGGTGGCTGAGGCCCTCGACCGCCAGCACCGTCTCGCCGATGGCGACCTGGCGCGGCGGGAAAATCCGGTCCACCGCCCGGCCCACCATCAGCTTGACGATCTCGTCCTGCGGCGTATCCCGGATGAACCCCTTGCCCACCATCTCGCCGTCGCGGAACACGGTGTAGCGGTCGGCGATGCGGAAGATTTCGTCGAATTTGTGCGAGATGAAGAGGATGGCCTTGCCGTCCTGCTTGAGCAGGTCGACCAGCACGTAGAGCTCCTCGATCTCCTTCTGGCTCAGCGCCGCGGTGGGCTCGTCCATGATCACCACCTGCGCGTCGACGCTCAGCGCCCGCGCCACCGCCACCAGGTGCTTCTTGGCGATGCCCAGCTCCTTGAGCGGCATGGCCGCGTCGATGCCGGCGGCCATGGAATCGAGCGTCTGCTGCGCCTCGCGCCGCATGGTGGGCCAGTCGATGAGGCCGAAGCGGTTTTTCGGCGCGTGCCCGAGATAGACGTTCTCGGCGACACTCAATTCGTCGAACAGCACGGTTTCCTGGTGGATGGCGGTGATCCCCGCCGCCGATGCGGCGTGCGCCGTGGGCAGGCTCACCGGCTGCCCGTTGACGCGGATTTCCCCCGCATCGGGCTGGTAGATGCCGGTCATCACCTTGACCAGAGTGGATTTGCCGGCGCCGTTTTCGCCGATCAGCGCCGTCACCTCGCCCGGATAGAGCTCCAGCGCCACATCGTGCAGCGCCCGCACGCCGGGAAAGCTCTTCGATATGCCCGCGAGGGTGAGGATGGGTTCGGTCATGCTCGAAATATTGCTTTGTGCACCGGCGCGTGGGGGGATCCGGCGCCGTGGCGCCGGACCCGGGATGCTGCTTATCGCTCAGAAGTAGGTGGCGAACTCGGCGATATTGCTCTTGTCGAAGGTGAACGGCACCGCCATCGGACCCGAATTGGTGTCGTCCAGCGTCACGTGGCCCATGCGCCCGAGCGACAGGGTGACGCCCGGCGCCGGCTCGGCACCATCGATGAGGTCGTTGGCGAGCATGACGGCCGAGTAGCCCAGGTCGATTGGGTTCCACAGCGCCACGCCCTCGGACGCGCCGTTGTCGATGAACTGCTTGAACTCGCTGGGCAGCGCCAGGCCGGTGACGTTGATCTTGCCGATCAGGTCCTGGTCGGTCACCACCTGCGCGGCGGCCACGACGCCTACCGTGGTGGGCGCGATGATGGCGTCGAGGTCGGGATAGGCGGCGATGAGGCCGCGCGCTTCTTCCGTCGACTTCACCGAGTCGTCATCGCCATAGACCACGGCGACGAGGTTGATATTGGGGAATTTCTCGGGAATGGCCTTCTTGGCCGCCTCGATCCAGGCGTTCTGGTTGGTGGCGGTGGAGGCGGCCGAGAGGATGGCCACGTCGCCGCCATCGGGCAGGTGGTCGGCGGCCAGCTTGATGATGGTCTCGCCGATCAGATCGGTGTCGGACGGGTTGAGGTGCAGCTGGCGGCCTTCCGGCGCCACGCCCGAATCCCAGCTCAGCACCTTGATGCCGCGCTCCATGGCGCGCTTCAGCACCGGCACCAGCGCGTCGGGGTCGTTGGCCGAAATGGCGATGGCGTCGACCTGCTGGGCGATCAGCGCGTTGACCACTTCGATCTGCGCTTCGGCCGTGGCGGCGGTCGGGCCGGTATAGATCACTTCGACGTCGCCCAGTTCGGCGGCGGCTTCCTGGGCGCCCTTGTTGGCGGCATCGAAAAAGCCGTTGCCGAGCGACTTGACGACCAGCGCGATGCGGGTCTGGGCAAGGGCCGGGGTCGCGAGCAGGACGGCGGCGGCGGCCGTCGCGGCGAGCAGTTTCCAGACTTTCATGGTTTCCCTCCCTGGGAATTGGTGTTGCTGCAATCGATCGTGCTCAGGCCACCGTGGAGCGGCTGGCCTCAGCACTCGCATCCGCCACGATGAGCCGCACACCCGCTGTTTCCAGCATCTGGCGATCCTCGTCGCGGACACCGCTGTCGGTAATGACGGCGGCTATTCGGTCGAGCCCGCACAGGATGAGGCTCGAGCGTCCCGAAAATTTGGAAGAATCGGCCAGCAGGATCAGTTCGTCCGCCTGCCCGATCAGCGCCAGTTCCGATTGCACGACCATGGGGTCGGCTTCCATCAGGCCATGGGGCCCCAGCCCCTGGCAGCCGATGAACATGCGGCTGGCATGAAAATGTCCCGCCACCACGCCGCCGAAGGGCGACAGGATGACGTTCTGCTCGCGATAGATCGTCCCGCCCGGGATAATCACCGAATTGCGCGAATTGTGGATGAGGTATTCGGCGATGGCGAAGCTGTTGGTGAAGACGCTCAGCCGCTTGCCGGTCAGGTAGTGCACCATCTGGTAGGTGGTGGTGCCGCCATTGATGATGATGGGCTCGCCCTCGGCGCACATTTCGGCGGCGACGCGGCCGATTGCCCGTTTCTGCGCGATGTTGAGCGTTTCGTTGACCGAGAAGGGCCGACCCACCAGCGGGTGCTCGGCCGGCGGGTTGATCGCCTCGGCGCCGCCGCGCACCCGGCGCAGCCGCCCTTCGAGGTGCAGCGCGGCAATGTCCCGGCGGATCGTGGCTTCCGACGACCCGGTGACCTCGCACAGTTCGCCCACCGTCACGACGGGGCGCGCCTGCGCGGCAGCCAGTATGACCCGGTGGCGTTCGGTTTCGTGCAAGGCCAGTCCTCCCTTGACGCTTTGCTTTCACCATTCTTCACGCAGAGTCAATCATTGTTTCGCCATTTCCAATCATAACCACGCAAGAATGACGGACTATGACTGTTTATGATTGACACTGTCGGCCGTTCATGGCCATGTCCGCACAGCACTCGCCTGCCTGCGGCGCGAGCGCGGCCCGCGCGAGACGGTGCCCCCGGGGCGGCTCGCCGGCGCTGGCGCCGCGACCGGCAGCAGCGGCAGCGCCGAACACTCTAAAGAGCCTATGGGAGGAATTTCGATGTCCACCGCGCCCACGCGCCTCGCCAATCTCTGGGACGACGCCAAGGCCGCCTCCCTCAGCGAACCGGAACGGCTGGTCTACCGCTCCAATCTCCTGGGGTCCGACAAGCGGGTCACCAATTATGGCGGCGGCAACACCTCGTCCAAGATCGTGCAGCAGGACCCGCTGACCGGCCAGCAGGTCGAGGTGCTGTGGGTGAAGGGCTCGGGCGGCGACAACGCCTCGATCCGGCTCGACGGCTTCGCCACGCTTTACATGGACAAGTTGCGGGCCCTGAAGGGCCTCTATCGCGGGGTCGAGCACGAGGACGAGATGGTGGGCTACCTGCCGCACGCCACCTTCAACCTCAACCCGCGCGCCGCCTCCATCGATACGCCGCTGCACGCCTATGTGCCGCACCCCTATGTCGACCACATGCACCCGGACGCCATCATCGCCATCGCCGCGTCGAAGAATTCGCAGGCACTGACCAAAGAGATTTTCGGCGACACCATCGGCTGGCTGCCCTGGAAGAAGCCCGGTTTCGAGCTGGGGCTGTGGTTGGAAAAATTCTGCCTCGAGCATCCCGAGGCCAAGGGCGTGGTGCTGGAATCGCACGGCCTCTTCACCTGGGGCGACACGCCGAAAGCGTGCTACGAAACCACCATCGCCATCATCAACCAGGCCATCGCCTGGTTCGAGCAGCAGACCGCGGGCAAGACCATTTTCGGCGGCAAGGCCGTCGATAGCCTCCCCGCGGCCGAGCGCCGCGCCGTCGCCGCCCGGCTGATGCCGGCCATTCGCGGCTTCATCTCCGAGGACAGCCACAAGCTGGGGCATTTCGACGATAGCGAGGCGGTGCTCGAATTCGTCAATTCCCACCATCTGCGGCCGCTGGCGGCGCTGGGCACCTCCTGCCCCGACCATTTCCTCCGGACCAAGATTCGGCCGCTGGTCGTCGATTTCGACCCCGCCCATCCCGACACCGATGCCGTCATTGCCGGCCTCGGCGAGCAGATCGCCGCCTATCGCGCCGACTACGCCGCCTATTATGACCGCTGCAAGCACGATAATTCCCCGGCCATCCGCGACCCCAACGCTGTGGTCTACCTGATCCCCGGCGTCGGCATGCTGACCTTCGCCAAGGACAAGGCCACCGCCCGCATTTCCGGCGAGTTCTACGTCAACGCCATCAACGTGATGCGCGGCGCCTCCACCGTTTCCGACTATCAGGGGCTCGACGAGCAGGAAGCCTTCGACATCGAATACTGGCTGCTCGAGGAAGCCAAACTCCAGCGCATGCCCAAGCCCAAATCGCTGGCCGGGCGGATTGCACTGGTCACCGGCGGCGCCGGCGGCATCGGCAAGGCCACCGCCGTGCGGCTGTTGCGCGAGGGCGCCTGCGTGGTGCTGGCCGATATCGACCAGGCGGCGCTCGACAGCGCTACCGCCGAACTTTCCGGCGTCTTCGGCCAGGATTTCGTCCGCCCGGTCAATATCAACGTCACCAAAGAAGAGCAGGTCACGGCGGGATTTGCCCATGCGGTGGTCGAATATGGCGGGCTCGACATTCTGGTTTCCAATGCCGGCCTCGCCTCTTCCGCGCCCATCGAGGACACCTCGCTGGCGCTGTGGAACAAGAATATGGATATCCTCTCCACCGGCTATTTCCTCGTGTCCCGCGAGGCGTTCCGGCTGTTCCGCGCCCAGAAGATCGGCGGCAATGTCGTCTTCGTCGCTTCCAAGAACGGCCTCGCCGCTTCGCCCAACGCCGCCGCCTATTGCACGGCCAAGGCCGCCGAAATCCATCTGGCCCGCTGCCTCGCCCTCGAAGGGGCGGAAGCGCAGATCCGCGTCAATGTCGTCAATCCGGACGCCGTGCTGCGCGGCTCGAAAATCTGGGCCGGCGAATGGCTCGAACAGCGCGCCTCGACCTACAAGACCGACAAGGAGGGGCTGGAAGACATGTATCGCCAGCGCTCCCTGCTGAAGCGCTCGGTGTTCCCCGAGGACATCGCCGAGGCCATCTACTTCTTCGCCTCGGAAGCCTCGGCCAAGTCCACCGGCAACATCCTCAACGTCGACGCCGGCAACGCCCAGAGTTTTACGCGGTAAACCCGCGACGGGGCCGAAAGACCCCCTCCCCAGCCCTCCCCTCAAGGGGGAGGGAGGGCCTACACAACCACTGAGCGCGCGGCTCCTTTGCTTCCCTCCCCCTTGAGGGGAGGGATTGAGGGAGGGGGTCGCCGAGGGAGAGCACCAATGACCGACACCATCATCGATCCGTCCATCGTCGAAGCCGACAATGCCGCCCGCGAGGCGGATTTGCGCCGCGACTACGAGACGCTGGGCGAGCGCCTCGACCGGCGCGGCATCGCCATCGACGCCATCAAGGACAAGGTCGCCGGATTTTCCGTGGCCGTGCCCTCCTGGGGCGTCGGCACCGGCGGGACGCGCTTTGCCCGCTTCCCCGGCAAGGGCGAGCCGCGCGATATTTTCGACAAGATCGAGGATTGCGCCGTCATCGCGCAGCTGACGCAGGCCACCCGCACCGTGTCGCTGCATATTCCGTGGGACACGGCCGACCCGAATCGGCTGAAGCAGGCGGCGAGCCGCTTCAATCTCGGCTTCGACGCCATGAACTCCAACACCTTCGCCGACGCCAAGGGGCAGATTCAGAGCTACAAGTTCGGCTCGCTCTCGGCCTATGACAAGGCGACGCGCCAGCAGGCCATCGAGCACAATCTCGAATGCATCGAGATCGGCCAGACCGTCGGTTCGAAGGCGCTGACGGTGTGGATCGGCGACGGCTCCAATTTCCCGGGCCAGACCAATTTCACCACCCAGTTCGAGCACTATCTCGATTCGATGAAGGCCATCTACGCGGCCCTGCCCGCCGACTGGCGGCTCTTTACCGAGCACAAGATGTACGAGCCGGCCTTCTATTCGAGCGTCGTGCAGGATTGGGGCACCAACTACCTCATCGCCAAGGAGCTGGGCGAGCAGGCCTATTGCCTCGTCGACCTGGGGCACCACGCGCCCAACGTCAATATCGAGATGATCGTGGCGCGGCTGGCGCAGTTCGGCAAGCTGGGCGGCTTCCACTTCAACGACAGCAAATATGGCGACGACGATCTCGATGCCGGCGCCATCGATCCGTTCCGCCTGTTCCTCGTCTTCAACGAGCTGGTGGACGCCGAGGAGCGCTACGCCGATTTCGCCCCCGCGCACATGCTCGACCAGTCGCACAACGTCACCGATCCGATCGAGTCGCTGATGCTGTCGGCGGCCGATGTGCAGCGCGCTTACGCGCAGGCGTTGCTGGTTGACAGGAAGGCGCTGCTGGCGGCGCAAAATGCTAACGATGCGCTAGCGGCGACACAGCAATTGCGGCTCGCTTTCCGCACCGATGTGGAGCCGATGCTGGCATTGGCGCGGCTGGAACAGGGCGGCGCCATCGACCCGCTCGCGGCCTATCGCGCCAGCGGCTACCGCGCGAAAGTCGCCGAGATCCGGCCCGAGATCGCGCCCGGTTCGAGCGGCATCGTGTGAGGGTTTCCGAAGCTCCTCCCCGCTGAGGAAAGCAAAGGCCCGGCAATCGCTCGCCGGGCCTTTTGTCATTTCAAATCAATCACTTCATCGTCGGCATCTGGAATTCGGCGCCGTCCTTGATGCCGCTGGGCCAGCGGGTGGTGACGGTCTTCACCCGGGTCCAGAACTGCATGGCGTCGGTGCCGTACTGGTTGAGGTCGCCAAAGGCGCTGGCCTTCCAGCCACCAAAGCTGTGATAGGAGACCGGCACCGGCACCGGCACGTTGACGCCGACCATGCCGACCTCCACCCGGGCGGCGAAGTCGCGGGCCGCATCGCCGTCGCGGGTGAAGATGGCGACGCCGTTGCCGTAGGGATTTTTCGACGGCAGCTCAAGGGCTTGCTCGTAGTTGGGCGCGCGCACCACCGAGAGCACCGGCCCGAAGATTTCTTCCTTGTAGATGTCCATGTCGGTGGTCACATGGTCGAACAGGCACGGCCCGACGAAGAAGCCATCCTCATAGCCCTGCAGGGAAAAATCGCGCCCATCGACCACCAGCCTGGCGCCCTGCTCGACGCCCTTGTCGACCAGACCCAGCACCCGCTTCTTGGCGGCGGCGGTGACCAGCGGGCCCATTTCCGAGGCGCGGTCGGTATAGGGGCCGACCTTGAGCTTTTCGATGCGCGGCAGCAGCGCCTCGATGATCCGGTCGGCCGTCGCGTCGCCCACCGGCACGGCCACCGAAACGGCCATGCAGCGCTCGCCGGCGGCGCCGTAGCCCGAGCCCATCAGCGCGTCGGCGGCCTTTTCCATGTCGGCGTCGGGCATGATGATCATGTGGTTCTTGGCGCCGCCAAAGGCTTGCACGCGCTTGCCATTTGCGGCGGCCGTCGCATAGACGTAGCGCGCGATCGGGGTCGAGCCGACAAAGGAAACGGCGCCGATGGCCGGGTTTTCGAGGATGGCGGCGACGGTTTCCTTGCCGCCCTGCACCACGTTGAGGACGCCCTTCGGGAGGCCCGCCTCGATGGCCAGTTCGGCCAGCCGCACCGGCACCGAGGGGTCGCGCTCCGATGGCTTGAGGATGAAGGCATTGCCCGAGGCGATGGCCGGCGACAGCATCCAGAGCGGGATCATGGCCGGGAAATTGAACGGGGTGATGCCGGCGCCGATGCCCACCGGCTGGCGCATCGAATAGATGTCGATGGCCGGGCCGGCCCCTTCGGTGAAGGCGCCCTTGAGCAGGTGCGGCGCGCCGGCCACGAACTCGGCCACTTCCAGCCCGCGCTGCACGTCGCCCTTGGCGTCGTCGAAGGTCTTGCCGTGCTCGCTGGAAAGCAATTCCGCCAGTTCGTCCATGTGCTGGTTGAGCAGCGCGACATAGTTGAAGAAGACGCGGGCCCGGCGCTGCGGGTTGACGGCGGCCCATTTGGGCTGCGCCGCCGCCGCCGAGGCGACGGCCGCGTCGAGATCGGCTTGCGTCGCCAGCGCCACGCGCGCCTGCACCTCGCCGGTGGCGGGGTTGAAAACATCCTGGAATTGCGTGCTGGCACCGGTGGTTTCGGCCCCATCGATGAAATGCCCGATCGTGCGCATGACGTCCTCCTTGGTTCGGGACCGTTGTTGCACTATGCTTTTAACACAGCAACACGATCAAAAACGCATCAGTTGTGCAAGGATTATAGCTCATGAACTGGGACGACGCCCGCATCTTTCTCGCGGTGGCGCGGCAGGGGCAACTCCTGGGGGCCGCCCGGGCGCTCGGCCTCAACCACGCCACCGTGGCCCGGCGACTGACGGCGCTGGAAGCGGCGCTGGGCAGCACGCTGGTGCGGCGCCGCACCAATGGCACGGAGCTGACCTCGGAGGGCGAACGGTTCCTCGCTTTCGCCGAAACCATGGAAAGTGCCAGCCTTGCCGCGGCCGAGGCGGCCGGCGCCGACAGCGCCCTCGTGGGCACGGTGCGCATCGGCGCGCCCGATGGTTTTGGCGTCGCCTTCCTCGCGCCGCAGCTGGGCGAACTGACCGAACGCCACCCGGGCCTCAGGCTCGAACTGGTGCCGGTGCCGCGCGCCTTTTCGCTGTCGCGGCGCGAGGCCGACATCGCCGTGACACTGGAGCGCCCACGCGAGGGGCGGCTGGTGGCGCGCAAGCTCACCGACTACCGGCTGGGGCTTTACGCCGCCCCCGCTTATCTCGAGCGCTACGGCACGCCCCGGCGGCTGGAAGATCTCGCCCGACACCGGCTGGTCGGCTATGTCGAGGACCTGCTCTATACGGCAACGCTCGACTACACGGCCGAATTCCTCAAGGACTGGCAGTCCACGCTGTCGGTTTCCTCGGCCATCGGCCAGCTGGAGGCGGTGGGCGCCGGGGCCGGCATCGGCATCCTCCATACATTCATGGCCGGGCGCGATCCGCGTCTCGTGCCGGTTCTGCCCGAGCACCGCAGCACCCGCTCCTACTGGACCGTGGTGCACGAGGATTTACGCAATCTGCGCCGCGTGGCCGTCGCCGCCGATTTCCTGACCGAGATCGTCGCCCGCGACCGGGCGATTTTCTGAAGCGAGGAAATTACCGGGTTTTCTCGCGGTTCCTCAGGGGCTGGGTGGCCGCCAGCAGCCAGTCGCGCAGCGCCCGGATCTTGGGCAGGTTGCGGCGGCTTTCCGGATAGATGAGATAATAGCAATAGCCGTCCCAGCCGACCGGCTCGAAGGGCTGCACCAGCCGGCCGCTGGCCAGTTCGTCGGCGTAAAAGGGCGGCGTCAGCATGGCAAAGCCGCGCCCGGCGATCGCCGCCGCCGCCTCCAGGTCCTGCGAGCCCAGATAGGCCGAGCTGGGTATCAGCGCCTGGTCGACTGCCACGCCCGCCAGCGCCAGCCAGGCCGGCACCCAATGATCCTGCGGCGCCACCATCGGCACGCGCAAGAGGTCGGCCGGCTCGCGGATATCCAGCGCCTCGACGAGCCCGGGGCTCAGCATGGGGGCGAATTCGGCCCGCACCAGTTCGTGCCCCACCATGCCCTCGGGCACGGCCGGGGCGGCGCGAATGCCGGCGTCGAACGGTTCGCGCGCAAAATCCACCAGCTGCGTCGAGGCCTCCACGCGCACGGCGATGCCGGGATGGGAGAGCTGGAACAGCCCGATATTGGCGGCCAGCCAGTAGCTGGCGAAGGTCGGCACGCAGGTGATGGCCAATTCCCCGTCCGCCTGCTGCTGCGTGCGGGCAAAGGCGTTGCGCAGCGTGTCGAACGCCGCCGTCACGTCCGGGGCCAACCGCCGGCCGAGCGCGCTCAAGGCGATCTGGCGCGGCTGGCGCAGGAACAGCGGTGCGCCCAGCCGCTCCTCGAGCAGGCGGATCTGGTAGCTTACCGCCGCCTGGGTCATGCCCAGTTCCGCGGCGGCGCGGGTGAAGCTCAGATGCCGCGCAACGGCCTCGAAGGCCCGGATGGCAGTCAACGGCGGCAAGCTCATCGATAAAATTTCCTTATGCCTACCCCTTGAGCTTTAGTTGGAAATCGGCACGCGGAACAGCGAATTTGTCGACCTTCCCTCCAGAGGAGGCCAATGCCTCGCCATTGGCGCTGACCCATGACCACGCTTACCCATAAGCTGAGCTTTAGCATCCCGCATCCGCGCTGGCGCCTGCTTTCCGGCCTCTTCCAGCGGCGCCGGCGGCGGCGGGCGATGCTCGACCTGATGCACGGCAATCCGCATCTGCTGCGCGACATCGGCATGGGCGAGGACGGTCTGCCGCCCAGACACCGATAGGCCTTGCCAGCGTGGCGCAAAGGCCGCACAAATCCGGCCATGTCCAAGACCACGCCCGCCACCCAGGCCCTCACCACGGCCGGCATCCCGTTCAGCCTCGCCCATTACGACTATGCCCCCGGCGCCGAGCGCGTCGGGTTGCAGGCGGCGGAAGCGCTGGGCGTCGCGGCCGGCGAAGTGTTCAAGACGCTGATGGCGGAGCTCGACGGCAAGCCGGTCTGCGCCATCGTGCCGTCCGACGAGGAAGTGAACATGAAGAAGCTGGCCGCCGCGCTGGGCGGCAAGTCGGCGCATATGATGAAGCCGGCCGACGCCGAGCGCCTGACCGGCTACAAGGTGGGCGGCATCAGCCCGCTCGGGCAGCGCCGCGCTGTGCCCACGGCCCTCGACGAACTGGCGCAACTCTATGACGAGATCTATCTCAATGGCGGGCAGCGCGGCCTGCAAATCCGCATCCGGCCGGCCGACCTGATCGCGGCGCTCGGCTGCGCGGTGGCCGACCTGACGCGCTGATCCCCGCTCGAAAACACCAGCCGGAAACGACAAAAGGCGCCCTCACGGACGCCTTCATCTGCTTGGCCGACAGGCCGGTCTTGTCGTCGCTTAGGCGACGTAGGTGCCGCGGGCGATGGCCCGGATATCGGCGCGGGTGATGCCCAGATCGTTGAGCTGACGGGCGTCGAGCGCGCTCAGCTCGCGCATGGTGCGCTGGTAGCGGGCAAAATCGGCGATCTTCTTGGCGATGTTCATTTCGGTTCCCCTTCTCTTTGACGCCCCTTATCTATAGTCGAATGGTCGTCTTTAGAAGGGCCATGGACGCACAGCCGTTATGCACCCAGCGCAACCGATCAATGTAAAGATTTCATTATCGTTTTTGCCGGGCCGGTTTCAGTCGGCGGCCCGGCGCTGGTGGCGCTCTTCCGTGGCGATCCGGCGATCCTCGCGCAGCTCGAACCACATGGCGTTGAGAATGCCGAAGGTGCAGGCGAGGCCCAGCCCCAAAATCCAGGAAAAATACCACATGGCCGCCTCCTAATAGGCGTTGGGGTTCTTGTTGAGGCTTTCGCTCGACACCGGGCCACGCATCACCCGGAACACCCAGCCGGTATAGAGCACGATGATCGGCAGGAAGAACGCCGTCACCACCAGCATGATGAAAAGCGTCAGCTGGCTCGAGGTGGCGTCCCACAGCGTCAGGCCCGCCGCGGGCATGCTCGACGACGGCAGCAGGAACGGAAACAGCGATAGGCCGGCCGTCGCGGTAATGCCGAAAATGCCGGCGCTGCTGGCCAGCAGGGCGACCAGCCGGCGCCTCGCGGCCAACGCCAGCACCGCCCCAAGCATGCCGATGATGCCGATGGCCGGGCCCGCCAGCATCCAGGGATAGCGGGCGTAATTATGCAGCCAGCCGCCGCGCACCAGTTCCACCGTCTTGCCGAGCGGGTTGATCGGCGCGTGCGGATCGATGGCGCTGGTGACCACGTGGCCGTCCATGACCGTCAGCCAGACGCCGCCGAGCACGAAGAGGCCGATGGTGACGCCGCCGGCCAGCATGCCATAGGTCCGGGCCCGCCCGGCGACGGCGCCGTCGGTGCGGGCGGCGATGACGGCGGCGCCCTGCGTCACGATCATGCCCAGGCTCACCAGCCCTGCCAGCAGCGCGAAGGGCGACAGCAGCTGGAAGAAATTGCCGGTATAGAACACCCGCATGCTGGCATCGAGGTGGAAAGGCACGCCCAGCAGCACATTGCCCATGGCGACGCCGAAGATGAGCGCCGGCACGGCGCCGCCCACGAACAGCACCCAGTCCCAGACCGTGCGCCAGCGCGCATCCTCGATCTTGCTGCGGAACTTGAAGCCCACCGGCCGCAGGATGAGCGCCAGCAGGATGACGATCATCGCGAGGTAAAGGCCCGAGAAGCTCACCGCGTAGAGCGGCGGGAAGGCCGCAAAGATCGAGCCGCCGCCGACGACCAGCCAGACCTGGTTGCCTTCCCAGGTCGGCCCGACGATGTTGATGAGCACGCGGCGTTCCTCGTCGGTGCGGGCGGCGAAGGGCAGCAGCGCGCCAACGCCGAGGTCGCGGCCGCCCATGATGGCAAAGCCGATCAGCAGCACGCCCAGCAGCAGCCACCAGATCAACCGCAGCGTTTCATAGTCGAGGGGAATTGTGCTCACGATCCAAGCTCCCGCGTTGTGGGGGTTGCCGGCAGGCCGGCGGCCACGAAGTCGGCATCGTCGTCGTCGCCCGAGAAGGGTTCGTCCTTGGGGCCGGCGCGGACGATGCGGCGCATCAGCATCACCATGATGCCGAAGAGCACCGTGTAGAGCGTCACGAAGAAGGCGAGGGAAATCACCAGGTCCGACACCTGCAGGCCCGAAGCGGCGTAGAAGGTGGGCAGCACGCCTTCCACCACCCAGGGCTGGCGGCCGAACTCGGCGATGAACCAGCCGCATTCGATGGCGATCCAGGGCACCGGCAGCATCCAGGCGCTGAACCACAGGAGGCCCTTATGGGTGTCGATCCAGCCGCGCGAGGCGCGATAGAACCATAGCGCGAAGAAGGCGATGAAGTAGAAGCCGAGCCCCATCATGATGCGGAAGGTCCAGAACAGCGGCCAGACGCCGGGCACGGTATCTTCGGCGGCCTGGGCGATCTCGGCGTCGGTGGCGTTCTCGACGTCGCTGCGATAGCGCTTGAGCAACAGGCCATAGCCCAGATCGGTCCAATGCTCGTCGAAGGTGGCGCGCGCCTCGGCATCGCGGCCATCGGCCCGGATGGTTTCGAGCGCCGCATAGGCGAGCATGCCTGAGCGGATGCGCTGCTCCGCATGCGTCACGAGTTCGGTGATGCCGGGCAATTGCTGGTCGAAGGAGCGCGTGGTGATGAGCCCGCCGACCCAGGGAATGGAGATCGAAAACACCGGCTCGCCGTCCGGGCCGGGAATGGCCAGCAGCGTCCACGGCGCCGGCGCCGGCTCGGTGTGGTAGGCCGCCTCCATCGCCGCGATCTTCATCTTCTGGTGCTCGGTCGCGACATAGCCGCTCTCGTCGCCCAGCACGACCACGGAGAGCGCCGAGGCAAGGCCGAAACTGGCCGCCACCACCAGCGAGCGCCTGGCCAGTTCGACATGCTTGCCGCGCGCCAGGTAGAGCGCCGAAATCGCCAGCACGAACACCGAGCCGCAGACATAGCCGGCGCTGACGGTGTGGACGAACTTGGCCTGCGCCACCGAATTGAAGATCACCGCCATGAAATCGGTGATTTCCATGCGCATGGTGTCGGGGTTGAAGCGGGCGCCCACCGGATTTTGCATCCAGCCATTGGCGATGAGGATCCAGAGGGCGGAGAAATTGGCGCCCAGCGCGGTGAGCCAGGTGACGGTCAGGTGCCCCAGCTTGCTCAGCCGGTCCCAGCCGAAGAAGAACAGGCCGATGAAGGTGGCTTCGAGGAAGAAGGCCATCAGTCCCTCGATGGCGAGGGGCGCGCCGAACACGTCGCCCACGTAATGGCTGTAATAGCTCCAGTTCATGCCGAACTGGAATTCCATGACGATGCCGGTGGCCACGCCCATGGCGAAATTGACGCCGAACAGCGTGCCCCAGAACAGCGTTGCCTGGCGCCAGATGGTGCGCCCGGTCATCACGTAGACGCTTTCCATGATGGCCATGATCACGCTGAGGCCCAGCGTCAGCGGCACGAAGATGAAGTGATACATCGCCGTGATGGCAAACTGCCAGCGCGACAGGTCAACCACGAGCATATCGGTCATGACAGCATCCGCCTTTGCCTTTCCCGGCGCGATCCGTGTCGCTCCGGTTCGTCGTCGTGTTACAACTTGCGGGCGCACCTTGATCCACATCAACCGGCCCCAGCTTGATCCTGCTAGGGTGCAAGTCAACACCCTTACGGCATTCATTCCGGTGGCAACGCGATCGTGACTTCCTCCTATCCCCAGCGCGGCAAGGCTCTTGGCGAGCTGCACGGCAAAGGGGGTGCGGCATTATGGATCGCCCTTCTCGCCCCGCTCGCCGCCGGCGGCCTGCTGGTCTGGCAGGCCTGGGCCCTCGCAAGCGTGCTGGGCCGCGCCATCGAGGACCAGGCGCCGCTGGCCGCGCTCGGGCCGGGCGTGGCGCTGGTGCTGGGCCTGCTGGTCGTGCGGGCAGCGCTCGGGGCGGTGGGGGAACAGGCCGGCGTGGTGGCGGCCGAGACCATCAAGCGGCAATTGCGCGAGGCGCTGTTCGCGCGCCAGCTGGCACGCTCGCCGCGCCGGGCCGACGCGGCGGCCTCGGGCCGCGTCGCGGCGGCCATCGTCGACCAGGTGGAGGCGCTGGACGGCTATTTCGCCCGCTATCTGCCGGCGGCGCTGCAAGCGGGGCTGCTGCCGCTGGTCTTCGGCGCCATCATCCTGCCGCTCGACTGGGTGGCGGGGCTGCTCTTTCTGGTTTCGGCGCCGCTCATCCCGGTGTTCATGGCGCTGGTCGGCTGGGGTGCGCAGGCGGCGACCGACCGGCAGGCCAAGGCGCTCAGCCAGCTTTCCGGGCGTTTCGCCGACCGCCTGCAAGGCCTGGTGACGCTGAAACTGTTCGGCCGCGCCGAGGCCGAGACCGCCGGCATCGTCGCGGCCAGCGAGGCGCTGCGCCGCCGCACGCTCAAAGTGCTGCGCATCGCCTTCCTGTCGTCGGCCGTGCTCGAACTCTTCGCCGCGCTCGGCGTCGCCGGGGTGGCGCTCTACGTCGGGCTCACCTTCATCGACTACCTGCACCTGCGCGCCAGCCCCCTCACCTTCCAGACCGGCCTGTTCCTGCTGCTCATGGCGCCGGAGGTCTACAATCCCCTGCGGCTGCTGGCCGCGCATTACCACGACCGGGCCGCCGCGCAGGCGGGGCTGGGCGAAATCGTCGCGCAACTCGGGCCGCTGCCGGAAAGCGCCCCGCGCCTCATGGATGCGCCGCCGCTGCCCGGGAGCGCCATCGCCGTCGGGATCGCGGCGCTGACCCTGCGCACGCCCGACCGGCAGCGCACGGTGCTCGACCGGGTATCGCTCGACATCGCGGCGGGCCAGCACGTCGCCCTGCTCGGCCCCAGCGGCTCAGGCAAGTCCACGCTGCTCGAAGCGCTGGCGGGGCTGCGTCCCCATGGCGGCACTATCGCGCTCGACGGCACGCCGCTCGCGGCATGGGACGAAAAAACCCTGCGCGGGCGGGTGTTTCTCCTCACCCAGAAACCGCGCCTCATCCACGCCAGCATTGCCGACAATATCGCCATCGCGCATCCGGGCGCGGGCCGCGCCGAGATCGAGGCGGCCGCGGAACGGGCGCGGGTGGCCGGCTTTGCCGCCGCGCTGCCGGCCGCGCTCGATACGGTCATCGGCGAAAACGGGCTTGGCCTCTCGGGTGGGCAGGCGCAGCGGATCGCCCTCGCCCGGCTCTATCTGCGGGATGCCGGGCTGATCCTGCTCGACGAGCCCACCGCCCATCTCGACAGCGGGCTGGAAGCGGAAGTCCTTGACGATCTGCTGGCCTATGCGCGGGGCCGCACGCTACTGGTCGCGACCCATTCGAGCGCCGTCGCCGCCCGCCTCGGCCGCGCCTGGCGCATCGCCGGCCACGACCTGCTCGCCGCCCCGGTCGCCGCGTCGAAAAGGCACATCGCATGAAGGCGCTATTGTCTTTCGCCCCGCTCTATCTGCGGCATTTGCGGGCCATGACGCTGGCGCTCATCCTGTCGCTGGTGACGCTGCTCGCCGGGGTGGGCCTGCTGGGCACGTCGGGCTGGTTCATCACCGCCACGGCGCTGACCACGGCGGGGCTGGCCTTCAACCTCTTCGTGCCGTCGGCGCTGGTGCGGGGCTTTTCCTTCATCCGCATCCTGGCGCGCTATGGCGAGCGCCTGGTGGGGCACAACGCCACGCTGAAACTGCTCTCGGATCTGCGCGGCTGGCTGTTCGGCGCGCTGTTCCCCCGCCTGCCGCTGCCCGACCGGTCGATGCGCAATGGCGACCTGGTCAGCCGGCTCACCGCCGATGTCAACGCGCTGGACACCGCCTTTCTGGTGGCGATCGGCCCGTGGAGCGCGGCGCTGGCCATCGGAGTGGGCATGACGGCGCTGCTCGCCTGGCTGCTGCCGGCCGCCGCGCCGATCTATGGGCTGGCGAGCCTCGTCGCGGCGCTGGTGGTGCCGCTGGGGCTGATGGCGCTCGGCCGCCGTACCGGGCGGGCCAGCGTCGAGGCCGGCGCCCAGTTGCGCCTTGCGGTGTTCGACGGCGTGCAGGGGCACGCCGACCTCGTCGTGCTCGGCGCGCTGGGAACGGCACAACAGCGTTTCGAGCGCGATGCCGCCGCGCTGGCCAACCGGCGTCGGCGCCTCGCGGCCATCGCGGCAACGGGTGGCCTGTTGGTACAACTGCTCGCCGCCGTGGCGCTGGTCGGCACGCTCTGGGCCGGCCTTGCGGCGCTGGATGCGGGGGCAATTGAGGCGCCGGTCATGGTGGGGCTGCTCCTCGCGGTGCTCGGCAGTTTCGAGGCCACCGGCCTCATCGTGCGCAGCGTCGGCAAGGCCATTGCGGCGATGGCGGCGGCCGAGCGGCTGCGCGCCCTCGCCACCCTGGCGCCGCCCATCGTCGAGCCGGCGGCGCCGCTGCCCCTCCCGGCCAATGGCGCCATCGTGCTGCAGGACGTGCATTTCTCCTACGACGGGCGCATTCCCGTGCTGGCCGACGTGAACCTTACGGTGGCGCCGGGCGAGCGCGTCGCCATTGCCGGCCCCAGCGGCGGCGGCAAATCCTCGCTGCTGCGCCTGCTATTGCGGCTGGCGGACCCGCAACGGGGCACGATCAGCTTTGGCGGGGTGTCGTTGGCCAGCGCCCGGCAGGGGGCGGTGCACGAGCGGTTCGCCCTCCTCAGCCAGGACAGCCCGGTCTTCATCGACACCATCCGCAACAACCTGGCCATCGGGCGCGCCGATGCCGATGACGCGGCGCTGTGGGCGGCGCTGGCGCAGGCGCAACTCGATGGTGTAGTGCGGGCGCTGCCGCAGGGGCTCGATACGGTGGTCGGGGAAGCCGGCCGGACCCTCTCGGTGGGGCAGGCGCGGCGGCTCTGCCTTGCCCGGGTGCTGGTCTCGCGCGCCCCGGTCGTCCTGCTGGACGAGCCCACCGACGCGCTGGACCGCGCCACGGCAGAAGCCTTCTTCGCCACGCTGGAGACGGCCACGCAGGGCCGGACGGTGATCATGGCGACGCACGCGGCCCTGCCCGCCGGTACGGTGGACCGCATCCTCACGCTGCGCGGCGGCCGGCTGGAATGAAATCAGCCGCAGCGCAGGCGCAGGCGGGCGAGGTCGGGGACGATCAGGTGGCGGCGGCTGACGCTGCCGATGATGCCGTCGGCCTTGAGCTTGCTGATCTGGCGGCTCACCGTTTCGATGGTGAGGCCGAGGAAATCGGCGATATCGCCCCGGCTCAGCGGCAGTTCGACGCTGGCGCCAGGCACCGTGCCGCCCGGCTCGGCGTGGCTGGCGATGAGATAGAGGAAGCTGGCCACCTTCTCGGCGGCGGTCTTGCGACCGAGCGTCACCATCCAGTCGCGCGCCTCATCCAGTTCGCGCAGCACCTGGATCATGACGCGGCGCTCGAGCGTGGCGCTCTCGCCCATCAGCGATTCCAGCATCTGGCGGGGAAAGATACAGAGATCGACATCGGTGGCCGCCTCGGCGGTGACCCGGCTTTCGCTGGCGAAGGGCCGGCCCAGCAGGTCAGGCGCGAATTGCAGCCCGACGACCTGCTGGCGCCCGTCTTCGAGCACCTTGGTCAGCTTGACCACGCCGCGCAGCACGCTGGCATAGCTGTCGATGGGCATGGCGTCGGCCAGCAATTCCTCGCCCGCCGAGCGGTGGACGCGACGGGCCGTGCGCGCCAGCGTCGCAAACTGCGCCGCGCCCAGGGCACCGCAAATGCCCTGGTGGCGCGCTTCGCAACTGCGGCAGAGCGCGGGGGTTGCCAATTCGGTGGCGGGCTTCTGAATTGTCTGCATCTTCCGATCCTCGACAAGCCCTTAGATAAGGCCGCACCGCCCGCACGATAAGCCGCGCGTTTGTCGCTGTGCCAACACGCCGCACTTCCCGCTCATGATCGCGAGGCTGTCAACCCCCCGGGCATCGGGCGCGATGAGGGAGCGGCGGGCGCCCCTTGACCTTCCCATGATGGGAACCTTTATATAGGCACGGACGAGGTGACATCATGACCGAACATGTCCATGGCCATAGCGCCGCAACGACCCCCATCACCCTCGATATCGAGGGCATGACCTGCGCCTCCTGCGTGTCGCGGGTGGAAAAGGCGCTGCTCAAGGTTCCCGGCGTGGAAACGGCCTCGGTCAATCTGGCCACCGAGCGCGCGACGGTCGCCATGCGCGAGGGCAGCGCGGCCGAACCGCTGCTCGAGGCGGTCGCCAGGGCCGGCTACACGGCGCAGCCCCATCACGCGGCGGGTGATCACGCCGGCCACCACCATCACGACGAGGACGCGGCCGTGCTGCGCCGCGACGTCTGGCGCGCCGCCATCCCCACGCTGCCGTTGTTCGTGCTCGAAATGGGCGGCCATTTCTATCCGCCTTTCCACGCCTGGCTGATGGCCGTCGTGCCCATGGACCTGCTCTATCTGGGCTATTTCGTGCTGACGAGCTTCGTGCTGTTCGTGCCCGGCTGGCGCTTCTTCAAGATCGGCGTGCCGGCCCTGTTGCGCGGGGCACCGGAAATGAATTCGCTCGTCGCCTTGGGCGCCGGTGCCGCCTGGGCCTATTCGAGCCTCGTCACCTTCGCGCCGCAAGTGCTGCCGGAGGAAACCCGGCACGTCTATTTCGAGGCGGCGGCGGTCATCGTCACGCTTATCCTCGTGGGCCGCTGGCTCGAAGCCAAGGCCAAGGGCCGCACCGGCGCCGCCATCCAGCGGCTGGTCGAGCAGCAGGCGCGCACGGCCAGGGTCGAACGCAACGGCACCATTGAGGAGATCGGCATTGCCGAGGTGCGGCGTGGCGACATCGTCGTCGTCCGGCCGGGCGAGAAGATCGCCGTGGACGGCGAGGTGACGGCCGGCAGCAGCCATGTCGACGAATCGATGATTTCGGGTGAGCCGCTGCCGGTCGCCAAAACCGCCGGCGCGCCGGTGATCGGCGGCACGCTCAACACTGCAGGCAGCTTCCGCTTCCGCGCCACCAAGGTCGGCGACGACACCATGCTGGCGCAGATCATCCGCATGGTGGAGGAAGCGCAGGCGGGCAAGCTGCCCATCCAGCAGGTGGTGGACCGCATCACCGCCTGGTTCGTGCCGGCGGTCATCGGCCTCGCCATCCTGACCTTCGCCGCCTGGATGGTATGGGGGCCCGAGCCGCGGCTCACCTATGGGCTGGTCAATGCCGTAGCCGTGCTCATCATCGCCTGCCCCTGCGCCATGGGGCTGGCGACGCCCACCTCGATCATGGTGGGCACCGGGCGGGCCGCCGAGTTGGGGGTGTTGTTCCGCCGCAGCGAGGCCCTGCAGCAATTGCGTGACGCGAAAATCGTCGCCTTCGACAAGACCGGCACGCTGACCGAGGGCAAGCCCGTGCTCACCGATTTCATCACCGCGGAGGGGTTCGAGCGCGACGCGGTGCTGGGTCTGGTGGCGGCGCTGGAAGCGCAGTCGGAGCACCCCATTGGCGCCGCCATCGTGCAGGCGGCGATGGCGGCCGGTATCGCCCTGCCGCCGGTGGAAGCGTTCGAGGCGCTGCCCGGCCACGGCGTGACGGGCATCGTGGACGGCAAGCGCCTCAAGATCGGCTCGGCCCGCCACCTGGAAGGGCTCGACCTCACGGGCTTCGAGGCGGCCGTCCAGGACCTGGCGGCGGCAGGCAAGACGCCGGTCTTTGCCGCCATCGATGGCCAGCCGGCCGCCGCCATCGTCGTCGCCGACGTGGCCAAGCCGACCAGCAAGGCGGTGATCGCCGCACTGCACGCGCAGGGGCTCAAGACGGCGATGATTTCGGGCGACAACCGCAGGACGGCCGAGGCCATCGCCCGGCAATTGGGCATCGACGCGGTGCAGGCCGAAGTACTGCCGGCCGACAAGGCCCGGGCGATCAAGGCCCTGCGCAGCGCGCATGGCGCCATCGCCTATGTCGGGGACGGCATCAACGATGCGCCGGCGCTGGCCGAGGCCGATATCGGCATTGCCGTGGGCAACGGCACCGACGCGGCCATCGAAAGCGCCGACGTGGTGCTGCTCGGCGGCGACCTCAAAGGCGTGCTCAACGCCTTCCGCGTCAGCCGGGCCACGCTGCGCAATATCTGGGAAAACCTGTTCTGGGCGTTTGGCTACAACGTCGTCCTCATCCCGGTGGCCGCGGGCGTCCTCTACCCGGCTTTCGGCATCCTGCTCTCGCCCATGCTGGGGGCCGGCGCCATGGCGTTTTCCAGCGTGCTGGTGGTGGGCAATGCGCAAAGGCTGCGCGCCATACGGGGTGAAGCGTCATGAATATCGGGCAAGCGGCGGAGCGCTCGGGCGTTTCGGCCAAGATGATCCGCTATTACGAGCAGATCGGGCTCATCGACCCGCCCGGCCGTACCGAAAGCAATTACCGCGTCTACGGCGCCGACGAGGTGCACGTGCTGCGCTTCATCAAGCGGGCCCGCACGCTGGGCTTTTCGGTGGAGGAAACGGGCGTGCTGCTCGGGCTGTGGCAGGACAAGTCGCGCTCCAGCGCCGAGGTGCGCGAGATCGCCAGCGGCCACGTCGCGGCGCTCGAAACCAAGATCGCCGAGCTCGAAACCATGGTGAAGACGCTCAAGCACCTCGTGCATTGCTGCCAGGGCGACGACCGACCCGACTGCCCCATTCTCGACGACCTCGCCGGCACCGCCGGCGCAACCAAAGGACACTGACATGGCCGAAAAATCCGTCTTCCTGGTCTCCGACATGACCTGCAATCACTGCGTCGGCACCGTCCGCAAGGCCCTCGAAACCGCCCTGCCCGGCGCCGAGATCGATGTCGACCTCGCTACCCACAAGGTCAGCTTCACCGGCGAGCGCAGCAAAGGCGAAGCGGCAATCAGGGAAGCCGGCTATACGCCAGAAGCGGCGTGATCTTTCCCCATTCACAGAACCCAGCCCTCTCCCCTCGTGGGAGAGGGACAGCTTTTCTGCGTTCAGCAGAAAAGCAGGGTGAGGGGGTCTCTCCACGCGCTCGGTGCCGGTGACTGGCCCGCTGCCATTCGAGCGTCGCTCTCACGACCTTCTCGCCCCAAATCGCTCCACTGGAGCGATTTGCACTCACGGGGCGCCTCGACCCCCCCTCATCCGCCCTTCGGGCACCTTCTCCCACGAGGGGAGAAGGGGGCGCGGTGGAGATGGCACCACTGTGAGCCACCGCCCCGCCGCCAAGCACCATCCGCAAACAAAAAGGGCGCCCGCAGGCGCCCTTTTCTTTTCCAGCGGCTCGGCGATCAGAACGGGCTGTTCTCGTCGAGGAACTCGGCGGCGTTGTCCTTGGTGATCAGCGTCGATTCTAGGATGTAGCGGCCGGCCACCGGCACGTGGCCGGTATAGTGGGCGGTGGTCAGCTCGATGGCCGTGGCAATCATGGCCGGGTTGTAGCTGACGTCGACCGGCATCAGGCTGTCGCCATCGGCGACGCGCTGGATCATCTGCTGCATGCCGGCGCCGCCGACGATGAACATCTCGCCGTCGCGCCCGGCCTGCTTGATGGCCTCGATGGCGCCCACGGCCGTGTCGTCGTCCTGCGCCCACACGCCCTTGATGTCGGGGAAGCGGGTCAGGAAGTCCTGCATGACCTTGAAGCCGTCATCGCGGTTCCAGTTGGCGAATTCGTCGTCCAGCACCTTGATGTCGGTGCCTTCGATGCCGGCCATGAAGGCGTCGACGCGCTGCTGGTCGATGGGGATCGGCAGGCCGCGCAGCACCACGATATTGCCGCCGTCAGGCAGGGCTTGCTTGAAATATTCGGCGGTATTGGTGCCCAGGCCCGGATTGTCGCCGGCGACGTAGAGGTCTTCCACGCCGTCGATGGACAGCTGCCGGTCCACCACGGTGACGAACTTGCCGGCGTCCTTGACCTGCTTGATGGCCGAGGTCATGGCGTCCGGATCGCCCGGCAGGATGACGAGCGCGTCGATATTGCGGGTCGAGACCATGTCCTCGATATCGGCGATCTGCTTGGGCGCGTCGGCGGCCGAAGCGAAGACGAAGCTGACATCGGGATAAGCCGCACCCAGCCGGTCGATGGTCTGCTGGGCGAAGTAGTTGACGCCGCCGGTCCAGCCGTGGTCGGCCGCCGGCACGGAGACGCCGATGGTCACCTTGTCCTGGGCGATGGCCGCCCCGCCAAGGACACCGGCCAGCACCGTCGCCGCCAGAAGGGATTTTACCAGTTTCATTGCAGTCCTCCCATGAAGGCCCATGCTTTGCGGGCCGTGTGAAACGCTTGTGTTCGTACCACCGCCCGCTCAGGCGGCGCGGCGGTCGCGCTGCAGCAGCACCGCGAGAATGATGATGACGCCCTGGAAAGCGCCGTTGAGATAGGGGCTGATAAAGCTCTGCAGGTTGAGGATATTGCCGATCAGCCCGAGAATGACGACGCCGACCACCGTGCCCCAGATGCGGCCATAGCCGCCCTTGAGCGTGGTGCCGCCAATGATCACCGCGGCGATCGCTTCCAGCTCCCACAAGACGCCCGTGGTGCTGGAGGCCGAGCCCAGACGCGGCACGTAGAGCAGCACCGCTACCCCCACCAAGACGCCCTGCACGATATAGGTGATGAGCCGCACGTTATCGACGCTGATCGAGGAATAGCGCGCGACCTGCTCGTTGGAGCCGATGGCGGCGCAATAGCGCCCGAACGCGGTACGGCGCATGACGATCTCGCCGCCGATGGCCACCAGCGCGAAGACGATGATCGGCCAGGGCACGCCCATGATGCCGCCGTAATAGACCGGCCGGTAGAGGTCGGCGACGTTGAAATTGAGCGACAGCGTGCCGCCATCGGCAAGGAACGTCACCAGCGAGCGGAAAATGCCCATCGTGCCCAGCGTGACGATGAACGCCTCGATGCGCCCGCGCGTGATCATCACGCCATTGCCGATGCCGGCGACGGCGCCCATGGCAAGGCCCGCCAGCATGCCGATCAGCACGACGCCCAGGCTGATGCCCATGGACGGGATCAACGCGTTCATGACGATGATCATGATGCCCGCCACCACCGCCGCCATGGAGCCGACCGACAGGTCGAGCCCGCCGGCGGTAATGACGAAAGTGGCGCCGATGGCGATGATGCCGATGAAGGAGGAGCGCGCCAGCACGTTGGTGATGTTGTTGTAGCTGAGGAAATTCTCGTTGAGCGAAATTCCCAGCAGCACCAGCAGCACCAGGGCCACCAGCGGCCCGATAGTTTTGAGGTCCGGGCGAAAGCCGCGCGCCGGCCGCGCGGGGGCCTCAGGCGCTGATACGCTCATCCTGCCCACCCTGTTTGATGCCTGCGGCATAACGCATGATTTCTTCCTCGGTAATTTCGGCGCCCTCGAGCACGCCGGCCAGCCGGCCGGTGCGGACCACCACGACGCGATGGCTGAGCCCGATGACCTCCTGCATCTCCGAGGAGATGAGGATGATCGATTTGCCCTCCGCCGCCAGCGCGGCGATGATGTGATAGATCTGCTGCTTGGTGCCCACGTCGATGCCGCGCGTCGGCTCGTCCATGATGATGATGTCGGGCTCGCTCTCCATGGTCTTGCCCAGCATCAGCTTCTGCTGGTTGCCGCCCGAGAGCCGCCCCACCGCCACCGACGCATCGCGGGCGCGGATGTCGAAGCGCCGCACCGAGCGCTCCAGCGCCCGCTCCTCGCTGGCGGTATCGAGAAAGCCGAGACGCAGGTGCTTCCTGAGGGTGAGCAGCGTCAGGTTGGGTCGCAGGCCCATATTGAGCAGCAGACCCTTGCCCTTGCGATCCTTGGTCATATAGGCGATGCCGGCGTCCACCGACTGCGCCACGCGGGTGAAGTTGACCGGCCGGCCTTCCAGCTCGACCGTGCCGTCGCTGCGCCGGGCCAGACCCACCACCGCCTCGGCGATGGCCGTGCGGCCCGAGCCGATAAGGCCGGCAAAGCCGAGGATTTCGCCTCTGCGCAGGTCGAAGGAAATATCGCTGATGCCGGGGGCGGTGAGGTTGCGCACCCGCAGCACCACGGGGGCGTCGACGTCCGGTTCGTGCTTGGGCGGATAGAGGTTGGACAGTTCGCGCCCCACCATCATCTGGGCGATGGAATCGGGCGTCAGCGCCTCGGTGCCGACCGTGGCGATCAACTGCCCGTCGCGCAGCACCGTCACGCGGTCGGCCAGTTCCATGATCTCGTCGAGCTTATGGGAAATAAAGACCACTGCCACGCCGCGCGCGGTCAGGCGCCGGATCTGCTCGAACAGGGTCTGCGTCTCGCTGACCGAGAGGACGGCGGTGGGCTCGTCCATGATCAGCACCCGCGCGTCGCGGCTGATGGCCTTGGCGATTTCCACCATCTGCTTGTCGGCGATGGGCAGCGAGCGGATGCGGGCGTCCGGGTCGACGTCGACATGCAGCGTCGCCATGACTTCGGTGGCGCGGCGCCGCATCTCCCCGGTGCGGAGAAAGCCGTGGCGCTTGAGCTCGCGCCCGAGGAAGATGGAATCGGCGACTGTCAGATCCTCCGCCAGGTTCAGCTCCTGGTGAATGAGGACGATGCCGAGGGCTTCCGCTGCGCCATTGGCCGGCAGGATCACGGTCTGGCCGCCATATTCGATGCTGCCGGAGGTGGGCTGCTCGATGCCGGAAAGAATCTTGATCAGGGTCGACTTGCCGGCGCCGTTCTCGCCGATGATGGCGTGCACCTCGCCGGGGCGGACGTCGAAATCGATGCTGAACAGGACCGGGATTTCGCCGAACGACTTGGAAATGCGATGGGCCGCCAGTATCGGCCGGACAGCGTGGTCCTGCGGATCGCCCATGTTGCCGTCCCTCCCCGAAGCGCGAGCCGCTTTTTGCCGCAGGCTTGGCGCTGCGGATTGATGTAAAGGTTTTCATGATCGGTGTAAAGGTTTACACAACGGGAAAACCGTATATGCCTGTGGAGAGCGCCGTGTCGGGAGGCAGCGGCTTCTGCTAAGGCGGAGGCGCGCGGTCGGAGGCCGGCTTCGCGCGAGGGGCGGAGCGGCGCGTGCACCAACACAAACTGGCCACGATCGAGGATGTCGCCGCCATGGCCGGGGTCTCCATCGCCACGGTCAGCCGCGCCATCAACGAGCCGACCAAGGTTGCCGACGCCACCCGCCGCCGGGTGACCGACGCCATCGCGCGCACCGGCTACACCACCAATGCCATGGCGCGCTCGCTGCGCATGCGGCGCTCCAACATGATCCTCATCCTCGCCCCCGATGTGGGCGACCCCAACTTCTCCAATATCCTGGTCGGCCTCGAAACCGAGGCGAGCAAGCGCGGCTATGGCGTGCTGATCGGCAATACGCAGAACGATCCCAGCCGCGAAACCGATTATCTGCGCTTCATCAGCTCCAACCAGGCGGACGGGCTGATCCTGTTCACCGGGCATTTGCCCTATGGCTATGGGCAGGACCGGGGCGATGCCAAGCTGCCCGCCATGGTGGCGGTCAACGAGCCGGTGCCTGGGCTCGACGTGCCCTTCGTGGGGGTCGACAATTTCGAGGGCGCGCGGGTCGCCACCGAGCACCTGATTTCGCAGGGGCACCGGCGCATCGCCTTTATCGGTCGCTCCAACAGCCGCGAGATCAACAAGCGGCGCGAGCAGGGCTATCTCGCCGCCCTCACCGGGGCCGGCCTGCCGGTCGATACGCGGCTGGTCATCGACGGCGACGGCACCACCGAAAGCGGCCGGGCGGCGACCGAGCTGATGTTCGTGCGCGACGCGCTGCCGACGGCGTTTTTCTGCGTCAACGACGCCACGGCGCTGGGCGTCATCATCGCCCTCAGCGCCCGCCATTACGAATTGCCGCGGCAATTTTCCATCATGGGGTTCGACGACATCTCCTTTGCCAGCTTCGTCGCCCCTTCGCTCACCACCATGAAGCAGCCGCGCCACCGCATCGGGGAGGCGGCGATGGAATTATTGCTGGCGCTGCTGGCGGGCGAAAAGCCCAAATCCACCGAAGTGCTGCTGCGCGCCGAGCTCATCCTGCGCAATTCGGTCGCCCGCACCGGAGGCCCGGCGTGAGGACCATCGCCGTCATCGGCATCGGCACGGGCAGTCCCGGGCACCTGACGGTCGCCGCCATCGAGGCGCTCAACCGCGCCGATGTGCTGTTCGTGCCCGACAAAGGCGCCGACAAGGCCGACCTCGCCGCGGTGCGGCGCGCCATCATCGCCCGCTTTTGCACGCGCGCCAGCCGGCAGCTCGGCTATGCCGTGCCCCGGCGCAACGCCGCCAATCCCGATTACGGGCGCGGCGTCGCCGACTGGCACGCGGCGCTGGCCGCCAGCTTCACCGGGCTGATCGCCGCGGTGCCGGAGGGCGGCACCGGCGCCTTCCTCGTCTGGGGCGACCCGGGGCTTTACGATTCCACCCTGCGCATCCTCGAAGCCGTCACCACGCCGATCCGCATCGAGGTCATTCCCGGCATCACCGCCATCCAGGCGCTCACCGCCGCCTTCGGCATGGCGCTCAACCGCATCGGCGAGCCGGTGCTCATCACCACCGGCCGCCGGTTGGGGCCGGTCGAGACCGACACCATCGTCATGCTGGACGGGCGCCTCGCCTTTCGCGACGCCGACCCCGGCCTCGACATCTTCTGGGGCGCTTATCTGGGCACGCCCGACCAGTTGCTGATCGCCGGTCGGCTGGGCGAGGTGGCCGAAAAAATCGTCGCCGCCCGCGCGGCGGCCCGGGCGCGCCACGGCTGGATCATGGATATCTACCTGCTGCGCAAGCCACAGTAGTGCTGCGCCCGGCGGGCTGGTAGAACAGGGCCGTCGAGGCGATATCGGGCATTGATGTGAATCCCTCCCCTGCCATCTTCGATCCTCCCGGCCAGCGGCGCGGCGCCTGCCCGACGCTGGCGGCGCCGATGGCGACCGGCGATGGCCTGCTGGCGCGGCTGCGGCCGGTTGGCAACCGCCTCACCCCCGCGCAGTTGACGGATCTCGCGCGGCTCGCGCTCGAGCATGGCAACGGCCTCGTGGAAATTACCGCGCGCGGCAATTTGCAGGTGCGCGGCCTCACCCCGCAAAGCGCGCCCCGGTTCGCCCGGGCGGCGGCGACAGTGATCGCCGTCGACACCGGGCCGGTCATTGCCGTCTCGCCGCTCATGGGCGACGACCCCACGGAAAAAGCCGACCCGACCCCGCTTTTCGAGCGGCTGCACCGGGAGGCGGCGCCGCTCACCGCGCGGCTGGGGCCCAAAGTCAGCGTGGTGCTCGACGGCGGCGGGCAGCTGCCGCTCGCGGCGCTCAAGGCCGATATCCGCCTTTACGCAGAGGACGCTACAAATTGGGCCGTCACGCTGGGCGGCGCGGCGCCGCTGCGCCTGGATGGCGATGGCGCGGTGACGGCGGCGCTGGCGCTGTTGCGGGCGCTGGCGGCGCTCGGCCCGGCAGCGCGCGCCACCGATCTCTTTCCATCCACGGCGCGCGCCAGCGAGAATGGAGGCCAGCCCGACCTCCCGATGCGGCTGCGCCGCCGCCGGGGCCACGCCATCGCCATCGCCCTGCCCTTCGGCCAGGTGCACGGCGACGCCCTCGTCGCGCTGGCCCGGCGCTGCGCAGCCGCCGGCGTCGCCACCCTGCGGCTCGCCCCCGGCCACGCCCTACTGCTCGACGACGCACCCGACGCGCTGGTCGAGGCGGCCGCGGCGCTGGGCTTTATCACCGACCCGCGAGACCCGCGCCGCCGCGTCAGCGCCTGCATCGGCAGCGCCGGCTGCGCGGCCGGTCACATTGCCGCACGCCGGGTCGCCGCCAGCCTCGCGCCGCTGCTGCCGGAGGGCCGGCAACTGCACGTTTCCGGCTGCTCGAAAGGCTGTGCGCACCCCCGGCCGGCCGCCTTCACCCTGGTGGGCCGCCCCGATGGCGTCGGGCTTGTCATTGCCGGCCGGGCGGGCGATACGCCAGAGGAAATCCGGAGCGAGGCGGCGCTGCCCGCGGCGCTGGCGGCCCGGTGGGAGAACCGATGACGCGTTACGACTATATCAAGGACGGCGAGGCGATTTATCGCCAGTCCTTCGCCATCATCCGCGCCGAAGCCGACCTCGCCGCTTTCCCCGCGGCGGAGGCCGAGCTTGCCGTGCGCATGATCCACGCCGCCGGCGCGCCCGAGCTCGCCCGGCATATCGAATTTTCCCCCGGTTTCCTCACGGCGGCCCGTACGGCGCTGGCCGGTGGCGCCGCCATTCTGTGCGACGCGGAAATGGTCGCGCGGGGCGTCACCGCCGCGCGCCTCCCCGCCGATAACCCGGTCATCTGCACCCTGCGTGACACGGCGACCCCGGCGCTGGCCACTGAAATCGGCAATACCCGCTCCGCCGCGGCGCTCCAGCTATGGGGCGAACGGCTCGCCGGTGCCGTGGTGGCCATCGGCAACGCCCCGACCGCGCTGTTTTATCTGCTCGAAATGCTGCGCGACGGCGCCCCCCGGCCCGCCGCCATCATCGGCATGCCGGTGGGCTTTGTCGGCGCCGCCGAATCCAAGGAGGCGCTGGCCGCCAACAGCTATGGCGTGCCCTACGCCATCGTGCGCGGCCGGCTGGGGGGCAGCGCCATCACCGCCGCCTGCATCAACGCCGTGGCGAGGCCCGGCCTGTGAGCGCCCGGCTTGTCGGCGTGGGCACCGGGCCGGGCGACCCTGAGCTCTTGACCCTCAAGGCCGTCAAGGCCATTGGCGCGGCCGATGTGGTCGCCTGGTTCGCCAAGCGCGGCAATGCCAGCAATGCCCGCGCCATCGCCGCCGCCCATTTCCGCCCGGGGCAGCGGGAAGAGCCGCTGGCCTATCCCGTCACCACCGAAATCGACCGCCACGACCCCGCCTATAAAGCCGCCATCGAGGCGTTCTACGCCGAGGCCGCCGACCGCCTCGCCGCCCATCTCGATGCCGGCCGGCAGGTCGCCGTGCTGAGCGAGGGCGACCCGCTGTTCTATGGCAGCTACATGCATTTGCACGTCCGCCTCGCGCCCCGCTACCCGACCACGGTGATCCCCGGCATCACCGCCATGTCGGGCTGCTGGTCGGCGGCAGGCCTGCCGCTGGTGCAGGGCGACGACGTGCTGACCGTGCTGCCCGGCACGCTGGAGCGGGCGACGCTGGTGCAGCGCCTCGCCGGTGCCGAAGGTGCCGTCATCATGAAGCTGGGCCGCAACCTGCCCAAGGTCCGGGCGGCCCTCGCCGAGGCGGGCCGGCTCGCCGGCGCTGTCTATGTCGAGCGCGGCACCATGGCCGAAGGCGCCTCCCTGCCGCTGGCCAACAAGCGCGACGATGAAGCGCCGTATTTCTCGCTGGTGCTGGTGCCGGGCTGGAGGGCCCGTCCATGAGCGGGCGCCTGACGGTCATCGGCACCGGCCCGGGCAATCCGGCGCAGACCACGCCCGAGGCCGAGGCTGCCATCGCCGCCGGCGAGCGTTTTTTCGGCTACGGCCCCTATCTCGACCGCCTCGCCCTGCGGCCGGAGCAAATGCGCGTCGCCTCGGACAACCGGCAGGAGATCGAGCGCGCCCGCGCGGCGCTCGACGCGGCGGCGCGCGGCGCCAGGGTCTGTGTCGTCTCGGGCGGCGATCCGGGGGTTTTCGCCATGGCCGCCGCCGTCTGCGAAGCCATCGAGCACGGGCCGGAAACCTGGCGCCGGCTCGATATTGCCATCGTGCCCGGCGTCACCGCCATGCTGGCGGTAGCGGCGCGCGCCGGCGCCCCGCTCGGCCACGATTTCTGCGCCCTGTCGCTGTCGGACAATCTCAAACCCTGGGACGTCATCGAAAAGCGGCTGCGCGCGGTGGCCGAGGCGGGGCTGGTGATCGCGCTCTACAATCCCGTTTCCCGGGCGCGCCCCTGGCAGCTGGCAACCGCCTTCCGCATCCTGCGCGAGATATTGCCGGTGACGACGCCGGTCATTTTCGGCCGCGCCGTGGGCCGTGCCGACGAAAGCCTCACCGTCGTTTCCCTCGCCGAGGCCGACCGGCAGCCGGCCGACATGGCCACCTGCGTCATTATCGGCTCGGCGGAAACCCGCGTCATCGAGCGGCCCGACAGGCCGCCGCTGGTCTATAGCCCGCGAGGGACCTCCCATGGCTGAGCCGTGGCTCACCATCGTGGGCATCGGCGAGGACGGGCTTATGGGCCTCGCGCCCGGCGCTATTGCCGCCATCGGCGAAGCGGAACTGGTATTCGGCGGCGCCCGCCATCTCGAGCTCGCTACCGGCGCCATCACCGGCACGGCCCGGCCGTGGCCGTCGCCCTTCGCCGCGGCCATCGAGGCGGTGCTGGCCGCGAAAGGGCGCAAGGTCTGCGTGCTCGCCTCGGGCGATCCTTTTCACTACGGGGTCGGCGCCAGCATCGCCCGCCAGCTCGATCCGACGCAGATGCGGGTCATGCCGCACCCGTCAGCCTTCAGCCTCGCCGCCGCGCGGCTGGGCTGGCCGCTGCAGGATGTGGTGGCGCTGTCGCTGCATGGCCGGCCGCTCGATCTCATCCGGCCGCACCTGCACCCGGCGACGCGCCTCCTCGCCCTGACCTCGGACGAGCACGGCCCGGCGGCCCTCGCCGCACTCCTTACCGAGGCGGGGTTCGGCCGCTCCATCATCACGGTTCTGGAAGCCCTGGGCGGCCCGCGCGAACGGCTGCGCTCGCAAATGGCCGAAACGTTTGCGCTTGCCGACATCGATCCGCTCAATATCTGCGCCATCAGCGTCGTCGCCCTGCCGCAGGCGCGCATCGTGCCGCTGACGCCGGGGCTGGACGACAGCCTGTTCGCCCATGACGGGCAGATAAGCAAGCGCGAGATCCGCGCCCTCACGCTGGCCGCCCTCGCGCCGCGCCGCCACGAGCGGCTGTGGGATATCGGCGCCGGCTCGGGCTCGGTCGGCATCGAGTGGATGCTGGCCGATCCGAGCCTCGAAGCTATCGCCATCGAGCCGGACGCGGCGCGTGCCGCCCGTATCGCGCACAACGCGGCGACGCTGGGCGTGCCGGGCCTGCGCGTCGTCGAGGGTGCCGCGCCGGCGGCCCTGCAGGGGCTCGCGCCGCCGCATGCCATCTTCATCGGCGGCGGCGGCAGCGATTCCGGCGTGATGGACGCCGCACTCGCCGCACTCGCCCCCGGCGGGCGGCTGGTGGCCAATGCGGTGACGCTGGAAATGGAAGCGATCCTGCTGGCGCTCTACGCCACGCATGGGGGCGCCTTGACCCGCATTGCCGTGTCCCGAGTCGACCGCATCGGCGCCATGCGGGGCTGGCAGCCGGCCCGGCCGATCACGCAATGGCAGTGGACCAAGCCATGACGGTGCATTTCATCGGTGCCGGTCCGGGCGCCGCCGACCTCATCACCGTGCGCGGCCGCGACCTGCTCGCCCGCTGCCCGGTGTGCCTTTATGCCGGCTCCATCGTGCCGCGCGCCATGCTCGACTGGTGCCCGCCGGGCGCCCGACTGGTCGATACGGCGCCGCTGTCGCTCGACGAGATCGAGGCCGAATATCGCGCCGCGCACGCGGCCGGTCTCGACGTCGCGCGGCTGCACTCCGGCGATCTGTCGATCTGGAGCGCGGTGGCCGAGCAGTTGCGCCGGCTCGACCGGCTGGGCATCGCCTATACGCTGACGCCGGGCGTGCCGGCCTTTGCCGCGGCGGCCGCCGCGCTGGGGCGCGAGCTGACCGTGCCGGGGGAAGCGCAGAGCCTCGTGCTCACGCGGCTTTCCGGCCGCGCCTCGCCCATGCCGGCAGGCGAAACGCTTGCCGGCTTCGGTGCCACGGGCGCGACGCTGGCGCTGCACCTTGCCATTCACGCGCTCGAGCGTATCGTGGCGGAGTTGACGCCGCTCTATGGCGCCGACTGCCCGGTGGCCATCGTGGCGCGCGCCAGCTGGCCCGACGAGATCGTCCTCCGGGGCACGCTGGGCGATATCGAGGAGAAATTCGCCGCCAACCCGGTGGAGCGCACCGCCATTGTCTTTGTGGGGCGTCGGCTGGACCATACCGGCTTCCGTGACAGTGCGCTTTACGACCCCGCCTATCAGCGGCGCTTCCGCGGCCGCACCCCCTGACCGAGGAGTTTTCGATGCCCAGCACTGTGTTTCCCGAACTGAAGGACAAGGCCGTGCTCGTCACCGGGGCCTCGACCGGCATCGGCGCGGCGGTGGCCAAGGCGTTCGGCGCGCAGGGCGCCATGGTGGGGGTGCATTATCACGCGAGCCAAGGGCCGGCCGAAGCGGTGGCCGAGGCCGTCGAGGCGGCGGGCGGCAAGGCGTATCTGGTCAGGGCCGACGCCTCGAAATCGGCCGACATCGCCGCCGCGGTGGAAGCGACCGCCGCCGCCTTCGGGCGGCTCGACGGGCTCATCAACAATGCCGGCGGCATGGTGGCGCGCCTCCCCTATGCCGAGATGACCGACGCGCATTACGACGCGGTGATGGACCTCAACGGCCGCTCCGTGCTGATCGCGACCCGGGCGGCCGTGCCCCATATCCGGGCGGCGGGCGGCGGCTTTGTCATCAACACCACCTCGATTGCCGCCCGCAACGGCGCCAGCGGCGGCGCCGGCCTTTACGGCTCCTCGAAGGCGTTCGTCGCCAATGTCACGCGCGGCATGGCCAAGGAATTCATCGCCGACGGCATCCGCGTCAATGCCGTGGCGCCGGGCGTCATCGAAACGCCCTTCCACGAGCGCTACTCTACCCCCGCCCAGTTGCAGGCACAGCTGGCGACCGTGCCGCAGGGCCGGCTGGGCGTGGCCGAGGATTGCGTGGGCGCCTATCTCTTCCTCGCCTGCGCCAGCCTCTCGGGCTACATCATCGGCCAGACCATCGAGATCAATGGCGGCATGCTGATGCCATAGGGCCGGGCAGCGGGCGCGAAGCGCTGCAATACCCCCCGACGCAGACGCTGCCCGCGGGCATGACCCGCGGGCCTCTTCCGGCAAGCACCGTCACGTCATCAGGCGTCGAGTTCGCCGTCGCGCAGCGCGATGTAGATGAGCACGGCAATGATGGTGATGAAGAAGCGGAACGCCGAGTCGATGCCGTTCCAGCTATCGGACATCCACATGCCGAACCACTCGCCGCCGATGGTCATGAAGCCGACCTGCCAGACGAGGAAGCCCACCGACAGGCCGGCTATCGCCCAGCTTTTGGCCCGGTTGAACGCCGCCGCCGCATTGCCCGCGTTCGAGAGCATGAAGAAGGCGCCGATCCAGCACAGGATCGCGGTCGCCGTCTCCGCCGCGATGATCAGAATATAAGCGGCGTGATGCAAAGCCGGGTTGCCGATCGAGCGATAGGCGATCGTGGCGTCGGGAAAGATCGTGTCCATCAGGAGGACGTGCTGCACGAACGCGAAGTTCGTGCCGTAGTCGGTGATGTTGCCGAAAGCCACGAGCGTGGCGAACAGCGCGATGGCCGCGACGAATGAAATCTTGCTGAGGCGCATGACCAGCATATCGACCTCCCCTGCCGCCTGATCGCCGGAATATTGCCCCTTCCGCCGACGCATCGTCAATGAGGCTCGCCCACCCCGCTCAGGCCCGCAGCGAGGCCTCGATGGGGCCGGCCCAGTCGATATTGCCGGGCAGGCCGAGCAGGAAGCCCTGCGCCTCGTTGCAGCCTTCGTCGCGCAGCACGTCGAGCTGGGCCAGGGTTTCCACGCCCTCGGCCAGGACCGGTACCGAAAGGCTCCGCCCCAGCGCCAGGATGGCGCGCACGATGGCCTTCGACTGCTCGTTGGTCTCCACCTCGCTCATGAAGGAGCGGTCGAGCTTGATCTTGTCGAAAGGGAAACTGCGCAAGGTGTCGAGCGAGGAATAGCCGGTGCCGAAATCGTCGATGGCGATGGACACGCCCAGCGCCTTGATCTGGCGCAGGATATAAAGGGCGCGTTTGCGGTCGCCGATAATGGCGGTTTCGGTGACTTCCAGCTCCAGCCGCTCGGGCGCGAGGCCGGACTGGAACAGCACCATCTTGACCATGTCCACCAGTTCGAGCTGCGCCAGTTGCACGCCCGAAACATTGACGGCGATCTTGTAGGGCTCGGGCCAGCTGGCCGCTTCCATGCAGGCCGTCCGCAGCACCCAGTTGCCGATGGCGGCGATGGCGCCGGTTTCCTCGGCCACCGGGATGAAATCACTGGGCGATACCGGCCCGTACCCCGGCCGGTCCCAGCGCAGCAGCACTTCGTAGCCGGTGACCTCGCCGGTGGCGACGGATTTCTGCACCTGGTAGACCAGGTCGAACCCGTCCTGCTCCAGCGCCTGCCACAGATCGTGCGCGATGGCGCGGCGCTGGCGGGCGTGCTCGTCCATTTCGCGCTCATAGTAGCAGATGCGCCGGTCGAACTCGGCCTTGGCCCGGTACATGGCCAGGTCGGCATTGTTGAGCAGCTTGGAGCGGTCGGCCCCGTCCTCGGGATAGATGGCGACCCCGATGCTGCCGCCGGTGGTCACCATGACGTTCTCATAGGAAAGCTGCGTATAGATCGAGTCTTCGAGGCGCTTGAGGAAATCGCGCAGGCTTTCCATGCTGATGAAGGGTTTTAGGGCGGCAAATTCGTCGCCGCCCAGCCGCGCCACCACTTCGCCTTCCTTGAGCCCTTCCATCAGCCGCTCGGCCAGCCGGCGCAGCACCGCGTCGCCGGCCGCGTGGCCGTGCGTGTCGTTGATATCCTTGAAGCGGTCGAGGTCGATGGCGACGACGGCCAGATTGTCGTCGCCGGCTTCCGAGGCGGCAAGGGCGGCGTCGAGCAGCTGGTTGAAGCGGGCACGATTGGGGAGCCCGGTCAGGGCGTCGTGCTCGGCGAGATGGGCGATGGCCGCCTCGCTGCGCTTGGTTTCGGAAATATCCTCCACCGTGGTCACCCAGCCGCCGTCCCGGGTGAGGCTGTGCTGGATGCGGAAAGTCGTCTGGCCGTCGAAGCTGTGGAGGATACTGCCGCCACCCGCGCGGATCGCCAACAGGTGCTGTTCGGTCAGGGCACGGGCCGCAGCGTCCACCTCGCCTTGCTGGTTGCCGGCGCCCTCGACGGCGCGGCGGCACAATTCGTGGAAATGCATGCCTTCGACCGGCAGATGGGCCGGCAGTCCCAGCAGGGTCACCAGCCGGTCGTTGTGCAGCATCACCCGGCCGTCGGCGCTGAATAGCGCCAGCCCCTGGCCCATATGCGCCAGCGCCAGTTCCAGCCGGCCGCGCATTTCTGCCAATTGCTCGGCATCGGCGCGCTGCCGCATGTTTTCGCGCGCGGTGCGGCGGCGGTCGGCTTCGTCCAGCACCGCGCCGCCGACCGCCGCCGCCACGATGAGGAAGGAAATGAGGGCGATGGTCAGCGACAGCAGCATGCCGTCCATCTGCGCGCCATCCTGCGGCAGCGGAAAGCAGCGGCTGAAATCGGCCGCGCCCATGGCCGTGAAATGCATGGCGCAGATGGCCAGCGTCAGCAGGCCCGCGGCGCGCGAGGCGTGCAGGCGCCCCCGGCCCAGCCCGACCATCACCGCCAGCCCCGAGAAGCCGATGCCGGCGAGGATGGAAAGCCCCACCATGCCGCCGTTCCAGCCCAGATTGCCGCCCAGCACCAGCGCGCCGATGCCGACATAGTGCATGGCCGAAATACCGACGCCGATGACGGCGCCGCCGAGGAAGCGGTCATGCCGCTGGTCGCTACGAATGGCCAGCCACAGCCCGGCGCCGCAGAGCGCGATGGCGATCAGCAGCGACAGGGCGGTGAGGCCGAGGTCGTAGTTGAACTCGAAGCCCGGCCGGAACGACAGCATCGCGACGAAATGCGTGGCCCAGATGCCGAAGCCGACCGCCAGCGCCGATATCAGCGTCCAGAGGTCGCGCAGGGTGCCGGTGGCCCGCCTGGCGTGCCGCATGAGGCTGACGCAGGCATAGGCGGAAACGAGGCAGACGGCAGCGGCGAGAAGAACGAACCGGAGGTCATGGCCACGGAAGAAGAAATCGAGGAGACTCACCGGGCGTTCCAATTGTATCGATATGGGGCTCGAAATATAAAAGCCGCTCGTTACACTTCCGTTATGAGCCCCGCAAAAATTTGCGGGCCGGCTGTTAGCGGGATGTGAAGCAACCTGTCCAGCTTGCGCCGTCCCGGCGAGCAAACGTCAACCATACCGGCAAAAGGCCGCCCGCCGCACGCATTGTTGACCATCGGGCGCGGCGGCACGCGGTAAGAAAGCAGCATGACCACACGCACTTTTCGCCTTCTCGCCTGGCTCGCCTTCGCCGCCCTGGTGTTCGCCACGCTGTCGCCCATCGGGCTGCGGCCCCGCAGTCCGTGGTCGGTCGATGTGGAGCGCAGCGGCGCCTTCCTCGTCGCCGGGCTGCTTTTCGCCCTCGCCTATCCCCGCCATATCTGGCTGGCGGCGGGGCTGGTGCTGATGATGGTTTTCGGGCTGGAATGGCTCCAGCATATCCGGCCCGACCGGCACGGCCAGTGGCACGATGCCTTCGTCAAGGCCGGGGGCGCCGTGCTCGGGCTGGCCGGGGGCTGGCTGCTCGCCCGCCGCCTGCGTCTCAAGCCATAGGTCGGCCGGGCCGGGTCACTGCCGGTCGAGCCAGTCTTGCGCGGCGTGCACCATCTCGTCCACTTCCCCTCCCGCTTGCACCGCTGCCGCCAGTTCCCACAGGCGATGATAGCCGATGAGGGTGTGGACGCGCTGCCGATCCAGCGCCCGGCCCGTCTGCGCCTCATAGGCCGTCAGCAGCCGCTGGGTCAGGTCCCAGGAAATGAAGGCGGAACAGACGAAATCCCGATGCAGCGGCCCGATGCCGGAATCGGCGAAATCATAGATGCCGTTGAGCCGGCCCGCCGCGAGGTCGAACGCCATGTTCCAGCCATGCGCGTCGAAATGGCCGTAGACCATGCCGTAGGGATCGGGGGGCAGCGCGGTGTAGGTCGCGATGATATCGACGGCGCGCTGCCGCTCGGGCGCCGGCAGCGCGGGCACGGCATGGCGCTCCACTATTTCGGGCGGCGACCACGCTTCCACCGGGCCGGTGCCGGCCGCGGTCAGTTGGCCCACATTGAGGCTGTGCGTCGCGGCGTGGAAGGCGGCCAGCGCCTCGGCCAGCGCCTGCCGCCGGGCCGGGGCGAGGCCGTCATATTGCGCGGCCAGCAGGTGCTCGCCGGGAATGGCCGGGTGCTCGCTGAACGGCCGTTCGCCCGCGTGCAGAACGAGGCGCGGCACGGGAACGGGACTGACCGGCCCGACAAAGGCGAGAATTGCCGCCTCCCGCCGCAGTGCCGCCAGCGCCCGCTGGTGGCGCGGGAACTTGAAAATCCGTTCGCGCGCGGCGATGGCGACCGAATCCCAGCCCGAACGGAAAAACTGCAACGTCCCGGGATCATCGCCCAGCAGCGGACGCAGCGCGGCGACCATGGCGGCTTCGTCGGCCCAGACCGGCTGCTCCACCATCAGTTGAAACCGAGCCCCAGCGGGGCGGCAATAGCCACGAGGCGGTCGCGCGCCTCGGCATATTGGGGGGGTTCGAGATGTTCGAGCATCAGCGGCACGTCGCCGGGCAGCGCCGCCAGCAGCGTCAGATAGGTCGCGTAATCCAGCATGCCGTCACCGATCATCACCTCGTCGAAATGCAGGGCCGCCCGGTCGTGCAGCAGGATGTCCTTGGCGTGGCAGGAGACGATATGCGGCCCCAGCCGGTCGAAGCAGTCGCGGATCAGCGCGCCGGTATCGAAATAGGTGCGCGGCGTCATCACCAGGTTGACCGGATCGAGATGCGCGGCGAAGGCCGGCCGGTCGATGGCCCGCAACAGCGCCAGATAGCCTTCCACGCTGTCGGGCAGCGCATATTGCATCATTTCGAGCGCGAAGCGGGCACGGCGCGGCTGCACGCTGTCGATGATCTCGCGGACCACAGCGACGGCAGTTTCGAAGGCTTCCTCGGAGAGATTGGCCGGATGCGGCGCGTAGTCGGTACCCACGGCAAACGAGCCGATATAGCTCACCGCGCAGCGGGCGCCCACGGCGTCGGCGAGGGCCAGCATCTGGCAAGCGTAGTCGATATTGCGGCGGCGTACGGCTTCGTCCGGCGTGATGAGATTGCGCCAGATGCCGATTTCCGCGATCGTCACGTCGGCCTTCGCAAACGCCGCCTCGATGGCGCGCTGCCGGTCGGTGTCGGCGATATCGCAGGGCGGGCAATAGGCGGCGCGATAGCCGAAGGCGCGGTGCGCCGCGGCGAAGGCTTCAGGATCCTCGGCCGTTACCGGCAGGCCGTGTCCACCCAGTCTGATCATCGTCTACCCCTTCGCCTTGAAAAAGAGGCCCGCTGCCTTTTGAGGAAACGGGCCTCCAGGGAGGATTTGTCGGGTCTGACCTATCAGGCTTGCGGCCGCTTGTCCTTGTCCCATTCGAGCAGCTCGATGATGGCCCCCATCTGGGCGGTGCTGTCGAAATATTCGTAGCGGCCGTCATTGCCCTCGAATTCGCCGTGCTGGATCATCTTCAGCCCCTTGCCCTCGAGATAGGCCCGCCGGGCCGTCATGTCGTGGGTGCGGAAGGCGAAGTGATGGAAGCCCGGGCCTTTTTCATTGAGCTGGTCGCGCCAGGTGCTGGGCTCGGGCCCGGGCTCGAGGAATTCGACGTCGATATTGCCGAAGCGGAAGAGGGCCAGGCGGAAGCTGATGGTGGCCGGCTTGCCCAGATAGGTCGCCCGCGCGATTTCGGGCGCCGCCGACTTGCCCTGATGGGCGGGCTGCTTGCCGGTGAGATCGGCAAACCATGCCACCGATTTCTCCAGATCGTCGGTGACGAAGCAGAGCTGCATTACCGCGTCTTCGTCGAGCAGTCTGGTATCCAATTCCTGGTCCTCTTCTTTGTCAGGATTAGCCGAAAATGGCGTCGTGTTCGTCCTTGAGGGATTCGATCACGTCCTCGGCGGTCTGGTTGGGGTCGCTCCAGAACGAGAACATCGTGTTCCACAAGGCCTGGTTCCAATCGGAGTCGACGACGTTGAACGGGTTCTGCACCGTGCCGTTGGGCACCTGCAGCAGGTCGACCACCACCTGGTTGCAGGCGTCGAGCAGCTCGGCCGGCGCGTCGAGGCGGGCCGGGGTGGCGCCCTTGTGCATGGCGAAGGTGCCCGAAACGACGGGGTCGAGCGCCGTCGCGGCGAAGGTCAGCTCGGCCGCGGTCGCTTCTTCCGACTGGCCACCCAGGAGGCCAAAGGCGTCGGAAGTGACCGGGATGGCCTTGGCGCCGGGGATAGGCAGGCAGCCGAAATCCACGCCGGGCTCCTTGCCTGCCGCCTTCCATTCACCCTTCATCCAGTCGCCCATGATGTGCATGAGGGCCTGGCCGGTGATGACGGTATTGGTGGTCTCGTTCCAGGGGCGGTTCTGCGTTTCGGGGCCGGCTTCCTTGGAAAATTCGCGCACGACCTCGATGACCCGGGCGAATTCCGGCGTATCGAGCGCGGTGACGTCCGGCTCCGGCGCATAGATGCGGTTGTAGATGTCGGCGCCGGCGATGGCGGCGGTCATGGCGTGGGTCAGGTAGCCGACCTGGAAGGCCTGGCTGCCCACGGCTGCGGGCACGAAGCCGGCCGCGCGCACCTTGTCGAAATCGGCCAGCATATCGTCGACCGAGGTCCAGGCGGCGGGGTCGACGCCGGCCTTCTCGGCGACATCCTTGTTGTAATAGACCATGCCGTCCAGGTGCAGCGCCACCGGCACCTTGACGAACTTGCCGTCCACCTGCGACAGCTCGCGCACGATGGGGGCCAGGTTCTCGGCGATGTCGGTCGAGGTGTAGAGCTCGGTCAGGTCGAGCGACAGGCCGCGCGCCGCCAGGTCGCGATAGACGCCGGGGTTGGATTCGACGAAGGCGTTGGGCGGGTTGCCGCCGGTCACCATGTTGACCAGGCTGACATTGACGCCCGAATTGTGCGGGATGGCGAGGTCCTTCCAGCTGATCCCCTCCCCGGCCAGCGCCTCGCGCAGCGAGGTGAGCGCGGCCACTTCGGCGGGGGTGGACCAGCCGTGATAGATGATCAGTTCCTGGGCGAGCGCCACCGGCGCGGTTCCCAGCAGCAGTGCGGCGCTGAGGCCGAGCAGCTTGTTGCGGTGCATTGTCATTCCTCCCTTTGCGATGACTTGCCTAAAGACGACGTCCGGTCTGGACGTCGAAGACATTGGCCTTGCCCCTGAGGACAGCGACCTCGACGATTTCGCCCTGGCGCGCCCGGTGCAGTTCGGCCGGCTCCGCCCGCACGGCGAGCAGTTTTTCGCCGGCGCGGAAATAGACGGCGGCGTCCGAGCCGGTACGCTCGCCATACTGCACCGGCAGCGCGAAGCTGCCGGCGGCGTCGGCCACGGGCTGGCCCAGCGGGCCGAAATGTTCGGGGCGCAGGCCCAGCATCACCCGGGCGCCATGCGCCGGCGGGGTGGCGAACGGATAGTCGGACAGGTCGATGCCGCCCGCCGCGCCCGCTACGCTGGCGCGCACCGTGCCGTTCTCCACCTGCAATTCCGCCTCGAGCATGTTCATGGCGGGCGAGCCGATGAAGCCGGCGACGAACAGATTGGCGGGGGTCTCGTAAATCTCGTCGGGGGTGCCGAACTGCTGGATGACGCCGCCATCCATGACCGCGATTTTCGTCGCCATGGTCATGGCTTCGATCTGGTCGTGCGTCACATAGACGATTGTCTGCTTGAGCTCGTCGTGCAGCTTCTTGATTTCGAGCCGCATTTCGGTGCGCAGCTTGGCGTCGAGATTGGAAAGCGGCTCGTCGAAGAGGAAGACATCGACGTTCTTGACCAGCGCCCGGCCGATGGCGACGCGCTGGCGCTGGCCGCCGGAAAGCTGGCTGGGCTTGCGCTCGAGCAGCGGCTCGATCTGCAACAGATGCGCCGCCCAGGCGATGCGCCGCTCCATTTCGGCCTTGGGCAGCTTGCTGGCGGCGAGGCCGAACTGCAGATTGCCGCGCACCGTCTTGGTGGGATAGAGCGCATAGGACTGGAACACCATGGCCAGACCCCGATCTTTCGGATCGAGTTCGGTCACGTCGCGCTCGCCGATCATGATGCGCCCGTCGCTCACCTCGATCAGCCCGGCCAGCAGGTTGAGCAGCGTGGTCTTGCCGCAGCCCGAGGGCCCCAGCAGCACGAGGAAATCGCCATCCTCGACCGCCAGGTTGAGATCGTCGAGCACGGTGACGGCGCCGTAGGCTTTTACGATATGTTCAAAGCTGACACGTGGCATGGTTCAACCCTTGATCGCGCCGGCGGTAATGCCCTGCACGAAGAATTTTCCGAGGATGAAGTAGATGACGAGTGGTGGGATGGCCGTGAGCAGGGCAGCGGCCATGTTCTCGTTGTAGAGGACCTCGCCGGTGGTGGTGATGACGACATTGGCCAGGATCACCGTCATGGGCTGGGTGCCCAGCCCGCCGAAGGTGAGGCCGACAAGGAAGTCGTTCCAGATCGAGGTGATCTGCAGGATCAGCACCACGATCATGATGTTGCCCGACATGGGCAGGATGATTTCGACGAAGGTGCGCCAGAACGAGCCCGAATCCATCATGGCGGCGCTCATGATCTCGGACGGGATGTCCTTGTAGTAATTGCGGAAGATCAGCGTGAGCAGCGGCATGGAGAGCACCGCGTGCACGATGGCGATGCCCCAGACGGTGCCGTAGACCTTGAGCATGCCCGACAGCACGATCAGCGGGATCATGATGATCTGGAACGGCACGAAGGCGCACATGAACAACAGGAACATGAAGGGGCCAGCCCAGCGCACGTTCCACAGCGCCAGCGCGTAGCCGGTCACCGAAGAGAGGGCGATGGAAAGGATCAGCGAGGGGAACAGGATCGCCACCGAATTGACGAAGCCGACCTTGAGCCCGCTGCAATTGATGCCCGAGCAGGCGTCGTTCCAGGCGGTGATCCAGGGTTGCAGCGTCCAGATTTCAGGCAGCGAGAAAATCTCCCCCAGTCGGATCTGGTCCATGGTCTTGAGCGAGGTCACCACGATCACGTAGAGCGGGATCGCGAAGAACGCCGCGCACATGGTGAGGAACGCCAGGATGGCGATGGAGCGCGGCGAGATGCGCTTGCGGCGCCGGGGAAAATAGACCGGGCGGGTCGCCGGTGTGGCGGCGGTGGCGAGTGTCTTGCTCATGCGGCGGCCCTCGCGCGGCGGCGCTGCTGCCAAGCGGTCAGCAGCACCATGGGCAGGAAGACGGCCAGCGTGATCAGCAGCATGACCACGGCGGCCGCCGAGGCGTAGCCGAGATTGGATTTCTGCCAATAGGCGTTGATGGTGAAATAGGCCGGCACCCAGGTGGATTGTCCCGGTCCGCCATTGGTCATGGCCACCACGATGTCGTAGGCCTTGACCACGCCCAGCGAGAGCAGGATGGCGCAGGTGAGGAAGGTGAAGCGCATCATCGGGATGACGATCTCGGTGTAGAATTTCCAGGTGGAGACGCCGTCGAGCCGCGCCGCGCTCCAGATTTCGGAATTGATGCCTTTGAGGCCGGCCAGCATCAGCGCCATGTAGAAGCCCGAGCCCTGCCAGACTGAGGCGAGGATGATGCCGTAGATCGCGGTATCGCCGCTCGCCAGCCAGTCGAACCGCACCCAGGTGAGGCCGAGCGAATGAAAGAAGGCCTGCAGGCCCAGATTGGGGTCGAACAGCCAGCGCCAGGCGACGCCGGTCACGATCAGCGAGACGGCCAGCGGATAGAGAAACACCGTGCGGAACAGCCCCTCGCCCCGCTTTTCCCGCTCGATGAGGCAGGCGAGGATGAAGCCGAAGACGATGGCAAGCGTGCTGCCGACCCCCAGGATCAGCAGGTTCTTGAGCGCGATGATCCAGCCATCGTCGCGGAAGAGGCGCGCATATTGGCGGCCCCATTCGGACCAGTCGATGTCGTATTCGGCAAAGCGCCGGCTGCGGGTGAAGCTGAGATAGACGGTCCACAGCATCGAGCCGACAAAGGCGACGAAGGTGATGACCAGCGCCGGCGTCAGGGCAAGCTGTGGCGACCAGCGGCTCCACCGAATGCGCATAATCCCTCCTCGTCCCGCAGCAGCGGGGCCTTGCCGGATCGCCGGATTGCTGTCCGGTCGTATTGCCAGCGCCTGTTGTCGGACACATTGTCAGACGGGTGTATTACCGGTAATCTATGGCGAGCTTTCCATCGGCGTCAACCGAAAAACGCGCCATGGTCGGAAGGCACCGATCAATTCGCGGCGGAACGCCCGCTCACCCACCGGAGGACACGATGAAAAAGACCGCTTACGGCATGCCGCTCATGGGCCTGGGCACCTTCGGGCGCACCGGCCGCGAGGGCATGGAGGCCATTCTGGCGGCGCTGGAAATCGGCTATCGCCATATCGATACCGCCCAGACCTACGATACCGAGGGCGAGTGCGGCGAAGCCTTTCGCCATTCGGGTCTCGGCCGGGACGAGGTGTTCTTCACCACCAAGATTTCGACGGAGAATTTCGGCCCCGGTCAACTCGTGCCGTCGCTGCGCCGCAGCCTCGACACGCTGGGGCTGGAGCAGGTGGATCTGACGCTGCTGCATTGGCCCTCACCGCACGGCAAGGTGCCGCTCGCTGTCTATGCGGAGCAGATTTCCGAAGCGCAATCCCTTGGTTTGACACGGCAAATCGGCGTCTCCAACTTCACCATCGCCCTTCTCGTCGAATTGCAGGCGCTGCTGGGCGGGCGTGAAATCGTCAACAACCAGGTGGAATGCCACCCCTATCTGCAAAACGAATCGCTGGTGCGCCATTGCCGCGCGCACGACATTTCGGTGACCTGCTATCTGCCCATCGCCCGCGGCAAGCTGGCCGGGAACAGCGTGCTGGAGCCGCTGGCGCGGCGCAAGGACTGCACCGTGGCGCAACTGGCGCTGGCCTATGGCATGGCGCGCGGGCTCAGCGTCATTCCGGCCTCGGGCAATCGCGACCGCCTCAGGAGCAATTTCGAAGCCCAGCAGGTGTCGCTGGACGCGGACGAGATGGCGCTGATCGCCGGGCTCGACCGGGGCGAGCGCTATATCGACTTCGACTGGGCGCCGCACTGGGATTGATCAAGACGATTGACGAGCCCGCGATCCAGTTCGTATTACCGGTATCGCAAATAGCGGAAACGACCCGCCCATCCCGGCGCGGGCCGACGCGATTTTAGGGAGGAACGCATGCAGGGCATCGTCGGCGTCGGCCATGTCGCCATCAAGGTCACCGATCTGGACCGCTCGCTGGACTATTACGAAAAACGCCTCGGGTTTCCCGAGATGCTGCGGCTGTTCAACGATGACGGCACGCCGTGGCTGGTCTATCTCAGGATCACCGACGAGCAGTATCTGGAGATTTTCCCCGGCGCCGAGAACGACCGCGCCCCGGGCTGGAACGCCAATGGCGTCAACCACATCTGCTTCACCATCGAGGATCTCGAGGGCACCGTGGCCCGCATCGAGGCGGCCGGCATCACGCTTTTGTCGCCGATCAAGGACGGGCTCGACGGCAACCGCCAGGCCTGGCTGGAGGACCCCGACGGCAACCGCATCGAATTGATGGAAATGGCACCCGACTGCCTGCAATTGCAGGCCATCGCCCGGCTGCACCGGGAAGGACGCTAGAGCGGGAAGCCCGGAATCCGGGCATTGTCGGCGCCCCGGCGCCATGTATAACCGAACCGTCGGCACCCGTTGCCGGCGGCTCAGCAATGAGGTTGGAGATGAACAGGTCCGGCGCCCGGCTTTCTGACATTGCCAAGCGGACGGGCTACTCCAAGAACACCGTTTCCCTGGCCCTGCGCGACAGCCCCCGCATCCCCGAGACGACCCGCGAAGTCATTCGGGCCGCCGCCAGCGCGCTCAACTACCGGCCCAATCACGCCGCCAAGTCGCTGACCAGCCGCCAGACCAAGACCATCGGCCTTTTGCTGGCCGACATCACCAACCCCATCCTCACCGAGACCTCGAAAGCGCTGGAGACCGAACTGGCGCGGCTCGGCTATGGCACGCTGTTCGCCACCTCCAACAACACGCTCTCCGACGAAATCGCGGCGGTGGAAATGTTCCGCTCGCGCCAGGTCGACGGCATGCTGGTCTATCCGACGCGCGGCCGGCGCGACTACAAGCACCTAGTGGACCTGCGCCGCTCGGGCTTTCCCATCGTGATGATGATCCCGGGCGAGGAAATCGGCGTCGACATGGTGAGCGTCGACGAGCAGCGCGGCGCCCATATGGCGGTGCGGCACCTGATCGATCTGGGGCACCGGCGCATCGGCACCATCGACGGCAGCAATCCCGACGGCAACCGGCAGAAATTCGAGGGCTATGTGCAGGCCCTCGCCGGCGCCGGCATCGACTTCGACCCCGCCTGGCAGGTGGAGCCGCTCGGCTTCACGCCCAAGGCGGGCTACTGGGCCATGGACACGCTGATGAACACCGCTCGGCCCAGCGCGGTGTTCGTGGCCAACGACTATATCGCCGTGGGCGCCGTCAAATGGTGCCTCAAGCACGATCTGCGCATCCCCGAGGACGTCGCCATCATCGGCTTCGACAATCTCGAGCTCGGGGAATTTCTCTCCGTCGCCCTCTCGAGCGTCAGCTACCAGACCGAGCTGGTGACGCGCATGGCCATCGACCGGCTCATCCGGCTGATTTCCAGTCCCGACCAGCTGCCCGAGCCGCGGGTCACCCTGATCGAACCCGAACTGGTCATCCGCGAAAGCACCGGCAACGCCAAGCGCTAGGCACACGCGATTTTTATGCGGCGCAACGACGGCATTTTTCATCTGCGCCATTGCGTCGCCGGCCACATTTTTGATAGTGCAGTCAACGTGTAGCAGCTATCTTGGCGATAATGCCGTTGCGTCGTATCTCCTGCCTCCGTCATGATGCGTTTCGGGGCTGATACCCTCTGACGCCCCGAGAGGAGCAAAAACCGGACGATGTCGGGAGACATACTGCTTATCCTGCTGATCGCGCTGCCGTTCCTGGGCAGCATCGTCTCGCTGCTCCTGCCGGGCGAGGAACGCACCGGCGCGGCGATCCTGGCGGGCGGCATCGCCCTGATCGGCCTCATCATCACCGTGATGCATTATCCCCAGGTGGTGGGCGGCGGCGAGGTCGTCACCGCGGTGGCCTGGCTGCCCGATTTCGGCCTCAACATCATCGTGCGGCTGAGCGGGCTTTCCTGGCTGTTCACGGTGATGATCACCGGCATCGGCTTTCTCGTCGTCCTCTATGCGCGCTACTACATGTCGCCCAAGGACCCGGTGCCGCGCTTTTTCTCCTATTTTCTCGCCTTCATGGGCGCGATGCTGGGCATCGTGCTGTCGGGCAACCTCATCCAGCTCGTGGTGTTCTGGGAGCTGACCAGCATCTTCTCCTTCCTCCTGGTGGGTTACTGGCACCAGAACAGCAATGCGCGCGACGGCGCCCGCATGGCACTCATCGTGACGGGTACCGGCGGGCTGGCGCTGCTGGTGGGCATGCTGCTCATCGGCCATATCGTGGGCAGCTACGATCTCGACCGCGTGCTGGCCTCGGGCGATCGCATCCGCGAGCACGCGCTCTATATCCCCACCCTGCTGCTCATCCTGCTCGGCGCCTTCACCAAGAGCGCCCAGTTCCCCTTCCAGTTCTGGCTGCCGCGCGCCATGGCGGCGCCGACGCCGGTCTCGGCGTATCTGCATTCGGCCACCATGGTGAAGGCCGGCGTCTTCCTGCTGATCCTGCTCTGGCCGGTCATGTCGGGGACCGATGCGTGGCTCTGGATCGTCACCTATGTCGGCCTCGCGACCCTGCTGCTGGGGGCGTTCGCGGCCATCTTCCAGCAGGACCTCAAGGGCCTCCTCGCCTATTCCACCATCAGCCATCTGGGACTCATCACCACGCTGATCGGCATGAGTTCGCCGCTGGCGCTGGTGGCTGCCATCTTCCACGTCGCCAACCACGCCACCTTCAAGGCGTCGCTGTTCATGGCGGCCGGCATCATCGACCACGAAACCGGCACCCGCGACATCCGCAAGCTCAGCGGCCTCATCCACTATTTGCCCTTCACCGCGACGCTGGCCATGGTGGCGGCGGCGGCCATGGCGGGGGTGCCGCTGCTCAACGGCTTCCTCTCCAAGGAAATGTTCTTCGCCGAAACGGCCATCAAGAACGCCAATCCCTTCGTCGACGTTTCCCTGCCCTTCGTTGCCGTGGTGGCGAGCCTGTTCGCCGTCACCTATTCCATCCGCTTCATTCACGGCGTCTTTTTCGGGCCGCGGCCGACCCAGCTCGACCGGGTGCCGCACGAGCCCCCGGCGCTGATGCGCCGGCCGATCGAAATCCTGGTGCTGCTCTGCCTGCTGGTGGGCGCCTTCCCCGGCATCATCATCGGCCCCTATCTCAATGCCGCCGTGGTCTCGGTGCTGGGGCCCGAAGCGCCCTATTACAGCCTCGCGGTCTGGCATGGGCTCAATACGCCGCTCCTGATGAGCGTCATCGCCCTCGTCGGCGGGGTCCTGCTCTACTGGCTGCTCTACGGCTACCTGCAACGCGTCGACGGCCCGCCGCTGATCCGCGAGCTGATCGGGCCGCGTATTTTCGAGCGCATTCTGCTGCTGGTGACGGTGCGCTGGGCCAATGCGCTGGAGCGCATATTCGGCACCCGCCGCCTGCAACCGCAATTGACCATCCTCGTGAGCGTCGCCATCCTCGTGGGCGCGCTGCCGCTGTTCATGCGGCTCGACCCGGCGGGCCTCGACCTCGGCAACGCCGATCCGGCTTTCGCGGTAATCTGGGCGGTCGGCATCGCCTGTGCCCTCGGCGCCGCCGTGCAGGCCAAGTATCACCGCCTCATGGCGCTCATGCTGATGGGCGGGGCGGGGCTGGCCACCTGCATCACCTTCGTCTGGCTCTCGGCGCCTGACCTCGCCCTTACCCAGTTGCTGGTCGAGGTGGTGACGACGGTGCTGATCCTGCTCGGCCTGCGCTGGCTGCCCAAGCGCTTCGAGGACGTGCATATCGATGTCGCCACCTCGCGGGCGGCGCGCTTCCGGCGGGCCCGCGACCTGGTGTTGGCCATCATTTCGGGCAGCGGGCTCGCCCTCATCGCCTATGCGGTGATGACCCGCGACGCGCCCGACAGCATCGCCAGCTATTTCCTTGAAAACGCCTATGCGCTGGGCGGCGGCCACAACGTGGTCAACGTCATCCTGGTGGATTTCCGCGGCTTCGACACTTTTGGCGAGATTACGGTGCTCGCCACCGTGGCGCTGACCACCTTCGCGCTGCTGCGACGCTTCCGCCCGGCGGCCGACAGTATCGAGCGGCCGGAGCAGCAGCGGATCCAGAGCGGGTTCGAGGCCAAGCGCAGCGCCGATGCCGAAGGCTCGATCCTGTCGGACTTCCTGTTCGTGCCCTCCGTCATCATGCGCTGGCTGTTCCCGGTCATCGTGGTGCTGGCGCTGTTCCTGTTCCTGCGCGGACACGACCAGCCCGGCGGCGGCTTCATCGCCGGCATCACCATGTCCATCGCCTTCATCCTGCAATATCTGGCGGGCGGCACGCGCTGGACGGAAGAGCGCCTGCGCATCCTGCCGGTCTACTGGATCGGCATCGGCCTGCTGCTCGCCCTGTTGACCGGCGCCGGCTCCTGGGTGTTCGGCTATCCGTTCCTCACCTCGGCGTTCCAATATGCCGTCTTGCCGGTGCTGGGCCGGGTGCCGATGGCCACTGCCCTGCTGTTCGACCTCGGCGTTTTCGTGCTGGTGGTCGGCGCGACCGTGCTCATTCTCATCGCCATCGCGCACCAATCGATCCGTGGCGCCAAGCCGACGAAATTGCGGCCGCGTGTCGAGGAGCCCCCTGCCAGCAAGATGGGAGCGAATTGATGGAAGCGATCCTGGCCATCAGCATCGGCGTGGTCGCCGGCTCGGGCGTGTGGCTGCTGCTGCGGCCGCGCAGCTTTCAGGTGATCATCGGGCTCTCGCTCATCTCCTACGCGGTCAACCTGTTCATCTTCAGCATGGGGCGGCTGCGCAGCTTCGCCGCCCCGGTCGTCGATGGCGCCGGCACGCTGGCCGATTATGTCGATCCGGTGCCGCAGGCGCTGGTCCTCACCGCCATCGTCATCGGCTTTGCCATGACAGCGCTTTTCCTGGTCGTCGTCCTCGCCTCGCGCGGCTTGACCGGCACCGATCATGTCGACGGGCGGGAGCATTGATGGACGCCGGGTTGCTGGAACATCTGACGATCGTCCCCATCGTGCTGCCGCTGCTGGCGGCGGTGCTGCTGGTGCTGTTCGAGGACCGCACGGCCAAGGTCGCCATCTCCATCACGGCGACGGCGCTGCTGCTGGGCGTGGCGCTGGCGCTGCTGGTGCGCACCAATGACGGCGGGCCGGCCATCAGCACCTATGCGCTGGGCAACTGGCCGGTGCCGTTCGGCATCGTCCTCGTGGCCGACCGCCTCTCCACCCTGATGGTCGCCCTGACCGCCGTGCTCGCCCTCTCCTCCATCGTCTTCGCGACGGCGCGCTGGCATCGGGCGGGGGCGAATTTCCACAGCCTGTTCCAGCTGCTGCTGATGGGGCTCAACGGCGCCTTCCTCACCGGCGACCTCTTCAACCTGTTCGTGTTTTTCGAGCTGCTGCTGGCCGCGTCCTACGGGCTGGTGCTGCACGGCTCGGGCAATACGCGCGTCCGGGCGGGGCTGCAATATATCGCCTTCAACCTGGCCAATTCCTCACTTTTCCTCATCGGCGTCAGCCTCATCTACGGCGTCACCGGCACGCTGAACATGGCGGACCTGGCGGTGCGCATCCCCCTCATCCCGGAGGCCGACCGCATGCTGTTCGAGGCCGGCGCGGCCATTCTGGGCGTCGCCTTCCTCGTCAAGGCGGCCATGTGGCCGCTCTCGTTCTGGCTGCCGACCACCTATGCCGCCGTCGCGCCGCCGGTGGGGGCGATGTTCGCCATCATGAGCAAGGTGGGCGTTTACGTCATCCTGCGGCTTTTCCTGCTGCTGTTCGGCGAAGGGGCGGGCGAGCTGGCGCATTTCGGCGGCCAGTGGCTGCTCTATGGCGGCATGGCCACCATCGCCTTCGGCGCCATCGGCGTGCTGGCCTCGCAGGGCCTGGCGCGCCTTGCCGGCTCCAGCGTGCTGGTGTCGTCGGGCACGCTGCTGGCCATGATCGGCTACGAGAATGTCGGGGTCACCGCCGGCGCCCTGTTCTATCTCGTCAGCTCCACCCTCGCCCTCTCCTGCCTCTATCTGCTGGTCGAACTGGTGGAGCGCGGCCGCGATGCCGCCGCCGACGTGCTGGCGATCACCCTCGAAGCCTTCGGCGACGACGAGGAGCCCACGCATGAAGAAGAAATCGGCATCGCCACGCCGCGAACGCTGGCCGTGCTGAGCGCCGCCTTCACCGGCTGCGCGCTGGTGCTGGCCGGCATGCCGCCGCTTTCGGGGTTCCTGGCTAAATTCGCCATGCTGAGCGCCATGTTCAATCTCGATGGGCTGGGTGCGGGCGGGGTCATCTCGGCCCCGAGCTGGGCGCTTGCCGCCATCCTCATCCTCTCCGGGCTCGCCACCATGATCGCGCTGGTGCGCGCCGGCATCAACACGTTCTGGGTGTCGTTCGATACCGAAGTGCCGCGAATCCAGGCGATCGAGATGGGTCCGGTGCTGCTGCTGCTCGGGCTTTGCGTGCTGCTCACCATCCTCGCCGGGCCGGCGATGAACTATATGGACATCACCGCCGAGGGGCTGTTCCGCTCCGCCGACTATATCGCCACCGTGTTTCCCGGCGGAGGGCAGCCATGATGCAGCGCCTCATTCCCTATCCGCTACTATGGCTGGCGCTGGTCGGCATGTGGGTCGTGCTCAATGGCGACGTGTCGCCCGGCACGCTGCTCCTGGGCGTCGTCATCGCCACGCTGGCCTGCTGGACGGCGGTGCGGCTGGAGCCGCCCAAGCCGCGCCTGCGCAAATTCGGCACCATCGTGCAACTGGTCGGCGTCGTCATCGCCGACATCGTGCACTCCAACATCGCCGTGCTGCACCTGATCCTGAGCGGCGGCGTGCCGCGCTCGGCCTTCGTCACCATCCCGCTGGAGCTCAAGGAGCCGAACGGGCTCGCCGTCCTCGCCTGCATCGTCACGGCGACGCCGGGCAGCGCCTGGATCCACTACGATTCGGCGCGCAGCCAGGTCATCATCCATGTCCTCGATACCGAGGACAAGGCGGCCTGGGCCGCCGCGCTCAAGCGCAATTACGAGCAGCGCCTGATGGAGGTCTTCGGATGAGTGCCAATATTCTCTTCTGGTCCCTCGGCGCCGCCGAGGTCATCCTGGGCGTGGCCATGGTGCTGGCCTGCTGGCGGCTGCTAGTTGGGCCGCGGGCGCAGGACCGGGTGCTGGCGCTCGACAGCCTCTATCTCAGCGCCATGCTGCTGCTGGTGACCTTCGGCATCCGCAGCAACAGCCTGCTTTATTTCGAGGCCGCGCTGGTCATCGGGCTGCTGAGCTTCGTGGCGACGCTGGCGCTGGCCAAATTCCTGATGCGCGGGGAGGTCATCGAATGAGCGATCCCGCCGGCCTGCCCCTCTGGTTCGCCATTTTGATTTCCGCCTTCGTGCTGGCCGGCGCCATCATCACGCTGGTCGGCACGGTGGGGCTGGTGCGCCTCTCCACCTTCTACCAGCGCATCCACGCGCCCACCCTGGGCACCAGCCTGGGGGCGGCGTTCGTGCTGGCCGCGTCCTCGCTCTATTCCTCCGTGGCGCTGGGCCGGCCGGTGCTGCATGAAGGCCTCATCCTCATCTTCGTGCTCATCACCACCCCCGTCACCCTGATGCTGCTGGCGCGCGCCGCGCTCTATCGCGACCGGGCCGAGGGCGCCGCGACGACCGACATGCCGGCCGACGCGGACAAGTGAGCATTGCCCATCCCCGTTACCGTGCCGGAAGCTTCATGAAACTCGATCTGGCCAGCCTGCTGTTCTGCATCGCGCTCGTTGCCGGCCTCATGCCGCCGGGCGAAGGCGCCTATGTCGGGGCCTATGTCGCCATGGGCGCCGGCGCGCTGAGCCTGCTGCTCTACGCCTGGCCGGAGCGCGCGGCGCTGCTGCACCCGGTGTCGCTGGCCATCGTGCTGGCCATCGTCCTCATCAGCCTCAACCTGCCTTTCGTCTATCGCAGCGACAGCGACCTCATGGCGCCGGTATTGCTGCTGCCGATGCTGACCACCATCGGGCTCGGCCTCAGCGGTGGGGCGGCCCGCCGCTTTCCGGGCGCCACCATCTTTGCCGCCTTGTGCCTCGTGGCGGTGGGCATCGCCTTTCTGGGCGGGGCCTATGAATATCTGACATTCGGCACCAGCCGGGTCGGCCTGGGCAACAATCCCATCCACTATGCCTCGCTCGCGGTGCTGACCGGCGGGCTGACGCTGGTGGGCGTGGTCAGCACCACCTCGCCCTGGCGGCTGCTGTTTCTGGCCGGCCCGCTGCTGGGGTTCGGCGCCGCCATCCTGTCCGGCTCGCGCGGCCCGCTGGCCGCGGCGGTCGTCCTCGCCGCCATCGGCTTTGCGCTGCTGCTGGTCTGGTTCTGGCGCGACCGCCTCTTCCGCTTCGCCCTGCTGGCGATCCTGCTCGCCGGCGCGCTGGCCAGCGCCTATCTCATCGGCAGCGGCAACGACCGGGGGCTGTCCGTCATCGAAACGGCCCTCAATATCTTCCACTTCACCGGCAGTTCCGACGATATCAGGGCGGCGCTCTATGCTTCCGCGCTGCATGTCCTGGGCGAGGCGCCGCTCCTCGGCGTCGGGCTGGGGCAGATCATGGATGCGGTCCAGACGCTCTACCCCGAACAGAGTGAAGTCTTCACCCTCGACAACCTACACGCCGACTGGGCCAATTTCGCGGTGATCGCCGGAATTCCGGGGCTCGTGGCGTGGGTCCTGCTGTTCTGTGCCCCGCTCAAGCTGTTGTGGGACCGGCGGCTGCGCGCCGACCGCCCCACCGTGCTCGCCGCCGCGCTGCTGAGCGCCGGGCAACTGGCGCTGGGCGTCAGCAACGCCACCTTCGGCATCCTGCCGCAGACCGTGCTCTACGCCGTCATCCTGGGCTATTTTTTCGCCCGCGCCCGCCGCCTCACCAACGCCCAGCCGGTCTCGCTGGCTTCATCCTGAAGCGGTTCTGCGATCGGCTAAAAAGGCACGCCGGCAAGCCCTATAGCCTGCCGGAAACGCTGTCTCTCCACCCCCCACCAGCGCTGCCCACGGGCCTGACCCGTGGGCCAATCAGAGAGCCCCTACGGCGTCGGCGCGTGCCGTGAATGGCCCGCGGATCACGTCCGCGGGCAGCAACGGTGCGTGGGCGAGCCTCTGAGGCCCTCCACCGCTACAAAGCTAAAACGCAGCCGGCTCCAGCGGCTCTTCCACTTCGAGCGCCTCGGCGACCGACACCACGAAGTCGAACAGTTTCCGGTCCTCCATGATCGCCATGTCGATATCGCCGCTCTGCAGGCTCTCGATCAGTGCCGACCGCGCCGCCAGCGCCGCCGGTTTTCCGCCCGTCTCGGCCAGGCGATACAGCAGGAAATCCATGCACAGGTAGAGCGAGTTGACGACGATCTTCATTTCGTCGAGCTCGGTGCCCGAATGAATCCTCGAGGTATCCAGCATTTTCACCTCCTGCGCGGCTGCTGATGGGTTTGACGGGAAAACCGGCTCGCCCACCATTCGTTCCCCTGATCCCGGCTGGCCGGCAAAAAAGAGCACAACACCGCAGAGGCGCCTCGCGTTTGCAGTGCCGCACCGCGCGGCTCTTTCACCGGCTCATCCCCCGCACTCTCAAATAGCGCCAAAACCACCGGCGCTGCCCCCGGGCGAAGACCCGGGGGCCTCTCTCCCGCTCAACCGCTCTCGCGGCTTCCGCACCCCCCCGGGATCACGTCCGGGGCAGCCCCGTGATCGCGGCTGGGGCAAGGGGAACCGCCGATTCCGTCCAGTGGTGAAACGCCGCTAGAGGCGCCGTGCGGTGGTGAACATGCTCAGCAGCTCTTTCTGGCTCGACGTGCCGGTCTTTTTCAGCAGCGAGGCGACCTGGTTGCGCACCGTGTTGACGCTGGTGCTGCGCTCGGCGGCCAGTTCCTTGATCGCCTTGCCTTCCACCAGCCCGCTGAGGATCGAGGTTTCGACCGGCGACAGGCCGAAACGCGCCTGCGCCGCCTTGAGGCCGGGCTGCTGGGAGGCGATGCTGATGATGATCGACACGGTCGAGCGCGCGCCCAGCAGATGCCGGGGCATGCGTTTTAGCGCCGGCCCCGTCGGGATGGCGCGCAGCAGACTCGCCGGCATGTGCTTTTCCAGCGCCAGGTAGACGTCGTCGCCGAAATTATCGCTGCCGGCGACCGCCGCGCGCACCGCGTTCTCCACATAGGCGGCGCCCGCGGGGTCGTGGATTACCAGCGCGCCGCGCAGGTCGAGCCCGAGCACGCCCTTGTCGAACAGCAGCCGCGCCTGGTGGTTGGATTCGAGCGGCCGGCCCTCCTCGTCGAGCAGGATGAGCGCCGCGCGCGCCTCCTCCATGAAGGTTTCCAGCACGAAGGCGCGGCTGGTCACCTTCTGGGCGCTTTGATTGAGGCGCATCGACCGCCGGACATGCGGGGCCAGTTGCAGCAGCGCCGGCAGCAGGCCGGGCATGACGTCGGCGGTCTTCGCCTGCGGCACCCAGATCTTGAAAAGGGTCAGCAGGTGCTCGTTATTGGCGGCCACGAAGCCGCCGCCCGAGCGCAGGTCCTCCTGCGGCCGCAGCCAGTCGTGGTAGAACTCCGACTGCTCCAGCATGGCCGGCGGCACCAGTTCGGCAAAATCGATCGGCCGGTTGGCGGAAATGGCGTAGAGCGCTTCGACCAGCAGGTCCTTCTCGTGATAGCGCTCGCGATAGGAGCGCCGGTATTCGGGCGCGTGTCCGGCATGGAAGGCGGCGACCAGCTGGCGGCTGGCCAGATCGTGCGTGGCGATGGTGACGTAGACGCCGCCCAGCGCCCCCTCGACCAGGTCGCAGACATGCTGCCAGCCATCGGGCGCGAAGGCGGCATCGTAGACGGCATCGACCAGCGCCTCGAATGGGCCTGCGGTTAACGAGCTGATAGCATTGCCATGCATCGGGCGAGCCTGTCTCACGTCGGCCCGGGGGAAAGCGTGCACGCAAGATGGGCGCGGCGAGACAAAAAGCCGTTCTTTTCCAGCACCTTGCTAAATATCATCAGCGCTCCCCAACCCGTCTCTCCGCTGCCGCCGGCATGCGTTGTCCGGCTTTGCGTAAAATTTTATGCAATCGGTCAATAGTAAACACACTATACATATGAGTAATTATTTTAATTCCTGGCGCCTATCGTGAACTCAACTTGGAACATTAAATTCAAATGGGCGTCACGAAAATGAAAAATGCATCCCTTGCTGTAATATTGCTTAGCCTTTCTGTTACGACCACCCCCGCATTCGATTATATCGAACAGTCCCCGTTTGCCGGGAACGCGCCGGCGCTGACCATCGACAGTGTCGATCTCGCCGATCTGCTGGCGCCCGTGACCGACGCCGTCCAGACCCTCAGGAGCGCCGACCTCCCCGCCGCGACCATCCTGCAGACGGGGCAGAACCAGACCGCCGACATCGTCCAGCGCGGCCGCGACAATCTGGGCCTCATCGTGCAGCAGGGCGTCGGCAACGCCGCGTCGCTCTCCCAGTCGGGGGCGCGCCATCTCGGCTTCATCCACCAGGTCGGCACCAACAACGCTGCCTTCGTGCGGCAGGTCGGGGCCGGTCACATGGCGGTGGTCGCGCAGCGCGGCACCAACAACGTCGCCATCATCCGGCAGTACTGAGCCGCGCCGCCTTCTTCCCCTCCCCGCAAGGGGAGGGAGCGCGGCGCCGCCCGGGTAAAAGGGCGGCCAGCGCGCCGGCGGGACGAAAACGCCCCTTAGGTGGTGCCGCCGCCCGGCACCTCGGGCAGCTCGATCAGGTCGGGATCGGTCTGCGGGATACCGCCGAAATCCGGAAAATCGATGGTAAAGCCGGGATTGCCACCGCCTTCGGCCTGGGCGCTGCCCTGCGAGAACAGCCAGCTGCCGTTCAGCGGATCGCCGCCGAATGCCGGGTTGATCGGGCGCCAGACCAGACTGGAGGCCGAGGCCGGCACGGTGCTCAGGGCCATGGCGGCAATCGCCACGACGAGAAACGTGCGCTTCATTTTCATCTCCACTCGCATTCGTTCAACTCACTTTTTAAAGACGTACATGCGGCCGGGCACGATGACGACGACCTGGTTCTTGAGGCCGTTGAGCCCTACCGGCATGAGATATTTGTGTGACGCGTCCGTCTGCAGGGCGAGCACCGAGGCGTTTTCCCCGCCCACTTTCAGGGCGCCGGCAAGCTCGTTGCCGGCCTGGATATAGGCCACGTCATTGTTCTGGCCGGAAACGCCCAGCAGCTGGAAATTGTCGTTGCCGACGCTGAGTTGCAGCGTGGAATTATTGCTGCCGCTCTGTTGCAGCAGCAGCGCCGTCTGGTTGCCGGCCACGGCCTGGACGGCCCGGTTGTTCGAGCCCGACTGCTGGATGAGCGTCAGGTTGGAGCTGCCTTCGACGGCGGCGTGGGCGAAGAGGTCCGTGCCGATCTGGTTGATCGTCGTCGTATTGGGCGCGCCGGCGGCAACGAAGGGCGCGATCGGCTTCATCAGGTCGAGAAGCTTGGCCTCCGCCGCGTCGTCGAAACCATAAAGGCCCGAGACGATGGGCTGGCCGTCCAGCCCGATGATGTCGTTGCCGGCCTGGGCCGGCATGACCAGGCAGAGGGCAATGGCGGCGGCCGTCAGGACCCGCATTATCAGCGACAGTAGAGCCATCGATCCTTCTCCCTTTCCGTAGCGATGCCGCGCGGCCGAAGCCGCGCGGCGAACTCTGTTTTAGTTGTTGCTCTGGATGACCGAGGCCAGGTTGCCGCGGCCGAACTGAGCCACCACCGCCGCGTTGTTCGCGCCGCTCTGGGCCACGAAGGCACGGTTCGGGTCGGCCCCCAGGCCATACCCGACCTGCAGCAGGTCGGCGGTCTGGTTGGCACCGGTCTGGATGACCAGGGCGTCGTTGTAGTTACCCAGCTGCAGCAGGTTGGCGTCGTGGCCACCCGCCCCGCCCTGGAACACCGCGACGTTGGAGTCGGAGGCCAGCGTCAGGATATTGGCGGCGTTGCCGTCGCTCGACTGCGCCACCAGGGCATGGTTACGGCTGCCGAGTTGCGCCGTCACCGCAGTGTTGCCCGAGCCGGTCTGGCTGGTCACCGCCCAGTTGTTGTCGCCGATCTGGACCGTGGCCGACAGGTCGGCCGTCACCACCGAGAGCCCCTCAAGACCGTTATCGATCAGGTCCTGCAGGTCGATATTGCCCTCCTGGCTGGTCAGGGCGACGTTGTTGCTGCCGGCCTGGATGGTGGCCGCCGCCGAAGCGATCGCCGCCTCCTGGTTGGTCAGGGCAATATTGCCCTCGCCCGACTGCACCGTGGCCGCCAGCGCCGCAACGGTCAGCTCCTGGCGCTGGACGGCGAAGTTGCCGTCATCCAGCTGCACGATCGCTGCCAGCGAGGCGACGGCGCCCTGCTGGGCATTGGCCGCGAAGTTGTCGTTACCGAGCTGGACGATGCCCGCCGCCGAGGCGATGGTCGGGATGGTGAGCGGATCAACCGAGGTGGGCAGACCAAGTTCTTCCGCCACATCAGCCGCGTCCAAGGAACCGATAGTGGCGCCCGAAAGGTAGAGCGTTCCGCTACCGAAGTAAGTCAGCGTCTCGGGAACGATGACCTGGCCCGCCTGGCTGTTGACGGCGAAATTGTCGTCGCCGATCTGAGCCGCGATCGCAATCGAAGCCTGTGCCGGCGCACTATCCGTTCCGCCCACGCCGATATCGGTCCAACGAAGACCGGTGAATACCTCTGGCCCGAAGAGAACATACTTCGGGTGATACTCACCCTCTTCTCCCGCGGCTTTGAAGGTGTAGGACACGCTCTGCTCTTCACCCTGCACGTTGAGCGCACGGTTGTTCGCACCGACCTGCACGATGCCGGCCAGCACTTCCGAGCTGCCGTAACGCTGCGAGTTGGCCGCCCGGTTGTTCACGCCAAGCTGGGCGATGAGGGCGGTCGAGCCTTCTGCGTCGTCCTGCAGGTTGACGCCCAGATTGCGGACGCCGGCCTGGACAATGGTCGCGGAAAGCTCATCGGCGCCGGTCTGCAGGTTGAAGCCGGTATTGCCGACGCCAAGCTGCGCAATGGCAGCGAAGGACTCGTTGATGACGCTCTGGCCGTTGAGACCGAAATTATCGACGCCGGCCTGCAAGATGCTGGCCGAAGTCGGATCGACGTCGACCTGGCTGTTGATGCCCGTATTCCCCACGCCGGCCTGCACGATATTGACCGTCGCGTCTTCGGAGGCGCTGTCCTGGGAGTTCAGGCCGCTATTGCCCGCGCCGATCTGCGCAATATTGGCCGTGTTGTTGGTGCCGCCATCCTGACGGTTGGTGGCATCGTTGTTCAGCCCGGCCTGCACGATATTGGCGTTGTTGTCGGTGCCGCCGTCCTGAACGTTGGCGCCGGTATTGTTGGCGCCCAGCTGGATGATAGCGGCAGTAATATCCGTGCCGCCGGTCTGCGTATTAGTGGCGTCGTTGCTCACGCCGACCTGCAGGATATCGGCTTCGCTGTTGGAGCCGCCGGTCTGCGTATTGGCCGCGCTATTGTTCAGCCCGGCCTGCACGATGCCGGCTTCGTTGGCCGCGCCACCGACCTGAGTATTTTTGCCGGTATTGTCGATACCGAGTTGGACGATTTCAGCGAGGTCCGTACCGCCGGTCTGCGTGTTGGTGGCATTATTGCCGGCACCGACCTGAAGGATATTGGCTTCGCGGTTGCCGCTGGCATCCGGGCCCCATACCTGCTGGTTGGAAGCGGTGTTCCCCAGACCGAACTGGGCGATGCTCGCAACGACGTTCGTCCCGGTGTTCTGGGTGTTTTTGGCGTTGTTCAGCGCACCAACCTGCAGGATATCGGCGTGCTGGCCGACACCATAGCCACCCGTCTGGTTGTTTTCGGCTTTGTTGACGAAACCGAACTGGGCGATATCGGCCTCGCCATTGGCGCTGCGCCACTGCGAGTTCGTCGCCTCGTTTCCACCACCCACCTGCAGGATCGCGGCCGTCTGGTTCGGCGCGTGACCGTTCCAGGAAGGTTCGGAAGCGGCCCGCTGCAGATTGGTCGCGGTGTTGTTCGCACCGAACTGGGCGATATCCGCGGTATTGTCGCTCGGGACATAGTTACCGGCGGCGATCTGCGTATTGGTGGCAGTGTTCCTCTTGCCGACTTGCAGGATATCGGCCTCGTTATCCGAGCCGCCGTTCTGCGTGTTGGTGGCAGTGTTGTTCTCGCCGATCTGGCGGGTGGTCGCCAGGAAATCGGTACCATTGGCCTGAACGGTATTGGACGTATTGTCGTCCCCGTACTGGCTGACCAGTGCCAGCGAGTTGCTCGCCGCGTTCTGATCGATCTTGGCCTCGTTGTCTTCACCAACCTGCAGGAAGAACTGGTCGGTGTTCGTCAGGTTGTGCTGGTAGCCACTGACCTGGTTGCGGGCACCGAATTGGGACGCGACCGCGTTGGCATCCGAAAGGCTCTCCTGCAGGATGCCCGACTTGTTCTGCTCACCCACTTGCAGGGTTCTGATGTTGGCATCGGCAATCGTGTGGCTGCCCCACTCGCTGCCCTGCTGGGTCGCATCGGCGACGTTGCCGTCACCGAACTGCGTGGCCCGGATATCAAGTCCGGTCACATTGCCCACACCATGCTGCCCACGCTGCTGGGTCGAATTGGCGATATTACCGTTACCGACCTGAACAAGAGTAGCGTCAACATCCTGGCCGTTATTCTGGAAGGTATTGGCCTTATTGTTTTCGCCGAACTGGACCGTGCCGGCAAAAGCATCGTCGGAATTCCACTGCACGGTACGCGAGTTGTTGTTCTCACCATTCTGGACGATAGAAGAGAGGGAATCGTCGGCATTGTTCTGGTCGGTATTGCCGGTATTGCGCTCGCCGACCTGCAAGAAGGCCTGCGTGCTGCCGTCCAGGTTATGCTGGGTGCCGCCGGCAGTATTGCGCTCGCCGAACTGCCAAGTGGTCGCGTTGGCGTCCTCTACGCTGCGCTGATTCAGGGTCGACTTGTTGTTGGTCCCCACTTGCAGGGCAAAGGCCCGGGCCTCGATGGCAGTTTTACTTCCGTACTGGCTGGCACCCTGGTTGACGGTGGACGTGTTGCCCGTACCGAACTGCAAGGCCGTTGCGTCCGAATCGCGCGTCGCTGCATCCTGGGTGTTGGTGGCTACGTTCGTGCCGCCGGCCTGCCGGATCAGCGCGTCGTTGTTCGAACCGCCGGCCTGCGTGTTGGTGCCGGTGTTCGAGGTACCGAGCTGCGCTATCTGCGCGTCATTGCCGACGCCGTCATTCTGTTCGTTGGTCGCCGTGTTGCCGGCGCCGAACTGGCGAATATCGGCGAGGTGGCCGTTGCCAGCCTGCCCGCCCCGAGTGGAGGTATTGGTCGCCTGATTGCCGAAACCGACCTGGGCAATGTCCTTCTCGTGGTCGGTACCGCCCTTGTTTTGGTTGAGGGCCGTGTTCTGGGCGCCGAACTGGCCGATATTGCTGTCGTTGCCCAGGCCATCGTTCTGGCTGTTAGTCGCCTGGTTGCCGCTGCCGACCTGCGAGATCTCGGCGGCGTTGTCCTCATTGTACTGGCCACCGTGGAACGTGCCGATCTGCTCGTTGCTGGCGATATTGTCGCTGCCGGCCTGCCGAATCTGCGCGTCGTTGTTCAGGCCGCCGGTCTGCGTGTTGGTGCCGGCATTGCCGGTGCCGAGCTGGCTGATGGCAGCGGTGAGTTCTTCGCCCTGCGACTGGTTGTTATAGGCGTCGTTGTCGCGACCGAGCGTGCGGATGGTGGCGATGGCGCCCTCCGCATCGGTCTGGCTGTTGATGCCCAGATTGTCGCGGCCGGCCTGCACAATGCCGGAGAAGGCGTCGGAGGAATTGCGCTGGCCCGCCAGGGCCACGTTGCGCTGGCCGCCTTGCAGGATCTGCGAATCGGCGTTGTTGGTGCCGTTCACCTGGGCGCTGGCCGCAAAGTTGCCGCGCTCGGCGTCGTTGCCGTTCAGCTGGATAATGCCGGTTTCGTTGTCTTCGCCGGTCTGGACGTTGCGCGCCCGGTTGGCGTAGCCGCCCTGGAAGATGGCCGCTTCATTGCGGAGATCGTTCTGGCGGAAGACGTCGATGACGTTGCGGTCGCCGAACTGCGAGATGGCGCCGACATTGCCCTTGCCGTTCTGCTGCAGGTTGCCGCCGACGAAGTTGCGGCTGCCCACCTGGTAGGAGCCCAGCCGGTTGTTGCCAATCTGCGCGGCGCCATCGGGCCCCGGCGTGACCGGCAGGAACACGTTGCGGTCCCCGTACTGGTACAGGAAGCCGATATTGCCGAGGCTTTCGCTCTCGGCGATCTGGATAAGATACGCGAAGTTGCTGGTGTCGAACTGGCCGATATAGGCACTGTTCGCAGTCTGAGCCAGCGCACCGCTGGCACTCAAGGCGGCCAAAGCAACGCCTGCCATCAAGCCATATCGGGTCATCGATGCCCCTCCAAAATGAACCTGGGCGGGCCGTTTCTCCCGCCACCCCAAATCGGCGCCCTCGCGCCACGGTTAACGGGAAGTTAATTAGCGGGTAATACTTTGGGTAGGCAAGCTTGTTTTTGTGACACTTCGGTTATGCGTTAATCCATAAGGTAAATCCGGCGCCGAACGACAGCATGATGGTTAATCTTAACTATCACTCGTCTTTTGGATACATAGTGCATTTGCACTATGCCATGGAAGAAACCGCGGCAAAGGTGCCGTTGGGAGGGCAATTCGGCGGCATCACGGGGTGCGGCGCGGTGCCGATGGCAGCGGGGCCGCGCGAAGCGGCAACCGGCTCAACTCGCCGTGAACGGGCCGGTGCGGCCGGTGCGCGGCGGGCATCGGCACGGAGGCGCCGCAAGTACTGATAGAATATCCACGCCGGCAGCCTCGATTTCGCCAGACAAACCGGCATCGATTTGCGACCACGGGCGAATCGCCAAACAGCCGCAGCCGTTCGCCTGCACCTTCGGGACATCACCGAGGCGGGCGTTACAGAGTTTTTTTGGCAAGTCGGCGTAAGTGCTGCATAAGGGGGCCCAGGCCCTGCGGGACGCTATAGAGGACCAGGAATGACCGATACCCACGCCAAGCCGGAATGGGCGCAGAGCAAGCGCGAAAAGGAAAACGCCGCCCGCCTCGCCCAGGGGCTGAAACCCCGGCGCCGCGTCTGGCCCTGGATTTTGCTGCTGCTCTTCGTCCTCGCCATCGTCGCTGCCGTGGTGCTGCGCCCGGCGCCGCCGCCGGCCGATACGGAGGTGGCCGAAGCGCCCGTGGTCAAGCAGATCCGGCAGTCGGAGACGACGCTGGTCGAGCCGGCCACGCTCAGCGAGACCGTCAAGGTGACGGGCACGCTGGTGCCGGGCCACCGGGCCGATGTCGCCTCGCAGGCGTCGGGGCGGGTGATGGCGGTGATGGTGCGGCCGGGCGACAGCGTCGGCGAGGGCGACGTGCTGGCGCAGATCGACCGTGCGCCGCTCGAAATCCAGCTCAACCAGCAGCGCGCGACCGCCGACGCCACCCGGGCGCAGCTCGTCTCCTCGCGCCAGCAGCTCGAGCGCACCGAGGAGCTGGCGCGCCAGGGGCTGGCCAGCCCCTCGACGCTGGAGCAGTCGCGCTCCGGCACGGCGGCGCTGGAAGCCAATCTCAAGGCGCTGGACAGCACGGTGGAAAGCGCCGAGCTGGCGCTGGCCAATGCCACGGTCAAGGCGCCGCTCGGCGGCATCGTCGCCTCGCGCTCGGTCGATCCCGGCCAGACCGTGCAGGCCGGCACGCCGCTCTTTAATATCGTCAATCTCGAGCAGATGGAGTTCGAGGCGGCCGCCTCGGTCAATTCCAGCGCCCGGGTCGCCGCGGGGCAGGCCGTCAGCATCAGCGTCACCGGGCTCGACGGGCGGGAATTTGCCGGCGAAGTGAGCCGGGTCAATCCGGTGGCCCTCAGCAATACGCGCACCGTGCCCATCTATATCGCGCTCGACAATCCTGCAGGGGCGTTGCGCGGCGGCATGTTCGCCACCGGCCATATCGTGGTCACCGAGGCGGCTGATCGCCTCGCCGTGCCCGCCGCCGCCCTGCGCGAGGATGCGGAAGGCCGGTTCGTGCTAAAACTCGTCGAGGGCGTCCTGGTACGCCAGGCGGTCGAGCCGCTGGCCGAGTGGAACCGCGGCCGCCTGGTCGAACTCGACGGGCTCGCAGCGGGCGATGTCGTGGTTTCCGCGCCGCTGGCCGAGCTTGAGGCCGGCGAGGCCTATACGCTGGTCGAGGGCTAAGCCATGTTCCTCACCCGCATCAGCGTCAACCATCCGGTGTTTGCGACCATGATCATGGTCGCCATCGTGGTCTTCGGCATCTACTCCTACCAGCGCCTGCCGGTCGAGCAATTGCCGGACGTCGACTTTCCTGTCGTCGCCGTGGTGGTGAGCTATCCCGGCGCCTCGCCCGAGGCGGTCGAGGCCGACGTGATCGAGCCCATCGAAAACGCGGTCAACACCATTGCCGGGCTGGACACGATCCAGTCCACCGCCCAGTCGGGCCAGGCCATGGTGCTGATGATCTTCAACCTCGAAGCCAAGTCGCAGGAAAAGATCCAGGACGTGCGCGACAAGATCGACCCGATCCGGGCGGCGCTGCCCGATGGCGCCAACGATCCGCGCATCCTGCGCTTCGACCCCAGCGCCCTGCCGCTCCTTTCATTGGCGGTCAGCTCCGAGACGCTGTCGGCGCGCGACCTGACGGCCATCACCCAGGACATCATCGCCAAGCGCATCTCCAATATCGACGGGGTGGGCAGCGCCAGCGTCGTCGGCGGCGTGCCGCGCCAGCTCAATATCGAGATCGACCCCGACCGGCTGACGGCGTTCAACATCAGCCCCAGCGCCGTGGTGTCGGCCTTGCAGGCCGCCAATCGCGACATGGCCGCGGGCTCGATCACCCAGGACAGCATCGTGCAGTCCATCCAGGTGCTGGGCCGGCTGGAGGACGAGCAGGATTTCTACGACGTCACGGTGGGCAACCAGGGCGGCCAGCCGGTGACGCTGCGCGACGTCGCCACCATCGTCGACGGCACCGGGGAAGCCAGCAGCCTCGCTATCCTCAATGGCGAGCGCGCGCTGGCCATCGACGTGCTCAAGACGCAGGGCGCCAATACGGTGGGCGTCGCCGCCGAAATCCGCCGCACCATCGACAGCCTGCTGGCCCGCGAACTTTCCGACGGGCAGGTGAAGATCGAGGTCGTGGTCGACAATGCCGAGCCGGTGGAAAATTCCTTCCATGCCGTGCAGAACATGCTCATCGAAGGCGCCGCCCTGGCGGTAGCCATCGTCTTCCTGTTCCTCAATTCCTGGCGCTCCACGGTCATTACCGGCCTCACCCTGCCGATTTCCCTCATCGGCACCATGGTGGCGCTGCACGTGCTGGGCTTTTCGCTCAACATGATGACGCTGCTGGCCCTGTCGCTGGCGGTCGGCATATTGATCGACGACGCCATCGTGGTGCGCGAAAACATCACCCGCCACCTGCATATGGGCAAATCGCACCGGCAGGCGGCGCTCGACGGTACCAACGAGATCGGCCTCGCTGTCATGGCCACCACGCTGTCCATCGTCGCGGTGTTCCTGCCCGTGGCCTTCATGGACGGCATCATGGGCCGTTTCTTCCTGCAATTCGGCGTCACCGTCTCGGTGGCGGTGCTGATTTCGTTGTTCGTCGCCTTCACGCTCGATCCGATGATGTCGAGCGTCTGGTACGATCCGGCCGCCCATCCCCGCGCCCGGCGCGGGCCGATCGGCAGGGCGGTGCAGCAATTCGACCGGCTGTTCGACTGGATCACCCGGGGCTATCGCGGCCTCATCCGCTGGAGCCTCAAATACCGCAAGACGGTGCTGCTGATCGCCCTCCTTTCCTTTGTCGGCTCGTTCATGCTGTTCGGCCGGGTGGGCGTGGAATTCATCCCCGTCACCGACAACGGCATCTTCACCGTGTCGGTCGAGACGCCGCCGGGCTCGTCCAAGGAGGCCACCGCCGCCAAGCTCATGCAGGCGGAAGCCATCGTGCGCGGCTATCCGGAGGTGGAGCGGACCTATTCGACCGTCGCCGGGGGCCTTGCCGCCGCCGGCGCCAATGCGGGCACGATGACCGTCACCATGATCGACAAGGCGCAGCGCAGCGTGACGCCCGAGCAGTTCATGCCGGTCATCCGCCAGGCATTGCGCGCCATCCCGGGCGCCGATTTCCAGGTGACGGCGGCCTCGGGGCTGGGCACCAGCAGCGCCCCGGTTTCCATCACCCTTTACGGCGACAGTTTCAGCGTGCTCGAACGCCTTTCCACCCAGCTCGAAAGCGCGCTGGCCGAAATTCCCGGCCTCATCAATATCAGCTCCAGCCTCGATGCGGCCCAGTCGGTGGTGGGCATCAGCATCGACCGGGACCTGGCCGCCAATCTCGGCGTTTCCATGAACCAGATCGCCACCACGTTGAGCCCGCTGATCGGCGGCCAGGAAGTGGCCGACTGGACCGCGCAGAACGGCCAGGTCTATTCGGTCGTGGTGCGCCTGCCCGAGGCGCTGCGCAACGACATCGACGCCATCGGCAATCTGCCCATCGCCCAGTCCGGGGCCACCGGCTCGAACACCATGATCACCCTCAACCAGGTGGCGGATGTCGTCGAAAGCGTCGGCCCGGCGACGATCAACCGCCAGGATCTGCAGCGCGGCGTCACCGTCGAAGCCTTCCTCGAAGGGGTGGAGCTGGGCGCGGTGACGGCGCAACTGCAACAGGCGGTCGACAGCATCGAGTTGCCCACCGGCTACCGCACCTCGTTCGGCGGCGATGTCGAGCAGATCGCCGACACCATGGGCGCCGTGGGTTCGGCGCTGCTGCTGGCGGTCATCTTCATCTATCTGGTGCTGGCCAGCCAGTTCGGCAGCTTCCTGCAACCCATCGCCATCATGGGCTCGCTGCCGCTGGCGCTGATCGGGGTCATGGTGGGCCTGCTGGTCGGCGGCTCGACACTCAACATGTTCTCGGCCATCGGCTTCATCATGCTGATGGGCCTCGTGGTCAAGAACGCCATCCTCCTGGTCGACAACGCCAACCAGCATGTGCGCGAAGGCTGGAACCTCTACGACGCGCTGGTCGAGGCCGGGGCCACCCGCTTCCGCCCGATCATCATGACCACGCTGGCCATGATCTTCGGCATGCTGCCGCTGGCGCTCAACCTGCACGCCGGCAGCGGCGAAAACGCCCCCATGGCCCACGCCGTCATCGGCGGCCTCATCAGCTCCACCGCCCTCACCCTCGTCGTGGTGCCGGTGCTGCTCACCTATATCGACCGCTTCCGCGTCGTCACCAGCCGCTTCCTGCCCCGATCCCCCGACGCGGTCGAACAGCAAGCCGCGCCGAAATAAGCGAGCCCGCTTGCACCGGCGCCGCCCGCGGACCCGATCCGCGGGCCACTCCCGGCAAACACCGCAGCCGCAAAGGCTCCCCACCCGGCCCCCGGGTCACGCCCGTGGGCAGCCCCGGGGATTTCTCCTCACCCAGCAAAACCCGCAGTTCCTGCGCTCCCCTCCCCCTTGAGGGGAGGGGTTGGGGGAGGGGTTCTCGGAGGCTGGGCGAGGAATGAAGCTCACGAACCGCAGCCGCCACGGCCCTGCCCCGCAGGCCCACGACCCCACCACCGCTGCCCGCGGACCTGATCCGCGGGCCACTCCCGGCAAACACCGCAGTTGCAATGGCTCTCAGACCGGCCCACGGGTCAGGCCCGTGGGCAGCCCCGGGGATTTTTCTCATGCAGATGAATCGGCGGATTCCCGCCCCCTGCCCCGGAAGCCCACCCCGCGCACCAACGCTGCCCGCGGGCCTGACCCGCGGGCCACTCTCCGCGCACCCTACAGCGTCGGGACGCTCCAGCCGCCCACAGGTCACCCCCCGTGCGCAGCACCAGTATTTTCGGAAAATATCTCGCATCAACGCCAGGCCAAACCCACCGGCCCGGCCTCACGTCATCTTCACGCTGGCATTACTGCTTGGCGCCGTACCGCTGGTTGTAGGACGCGACGAGCGCCTCCTTAGCGGAGCCGTCGCGCAGTTCCCACAGATCGCGGTCGATGCCTTCCACCAGCAGCGAGAACACCGCCAGTTCGATGGCTTCGCGCACGGCGAGCTGCGTCGGGTCGTTCCGGGCAAAGCCGGCCTCGATTTCGAGCAGGCGCTGCGGCTCGGCGAACAGATAGACGCCGGCGCTGCTGAGATAGGAGAAAATCTGCTTGGTGGTGGTGGTGGAGGCGAGCACCTCGCCGTTCTGTACGCTGACGGCGCGCAGGTTCACCGTCACGGTGTCCGAACGGTATTCGACATTGCCGCCAATGCCGAAATAGCGCGCCCCGGCGCCGCCCGACATCAGGTCGGCGTCGTAGCCGACGATCCCGCCTTCCAGGATGATGCCGGCAAAGCGAACCGGCGGCAGCGGCCCCGGCCCGCCATAGGCGCGGTTGGTATTTTCGATGAGGGTCCGTTCCTGCACCAGGTTGCGCAGTCCGGTACGCTCGGCGATGCGGAACCACGAACCGTCGCCGACGCGGCTCAGCACGTCGACCAGGATTTGCGCGCCGCCCTGGGTGACGGCACGGCTCGATTCGGCGAAATCGGGGTTGGGGCGGGCCTGACCGGTCAGATCCGCGAACTCATATACCGCGACGTCGAGCGGCTTGCGCGGCGGCGGCAGGTTGCGCAGCGAGGCGGTCGTATGCGTGTCGCTGACCAGAACGGCGGCGGGAGCAGCGCTTTTCAGCCCCGTGGTAGCGCACCCGGCGAGAAATACCGCCGTTGCGACGGTAAGTACGATACCCCTGAACATAAGCCCCCCAAGACCAAATCAGCGCGCGACAGCACAAGGTGCCTTCTAGCAGCAAATAGCCAGAACCGGCAACAAAACGTCAAGACGACACGTCGCATATCGGCCGATCAACAGATAGGTGTGGTTACGAAGACACGCTTGCGTGCCTATACGCACCATGAAATGCACTATAAATCGTCAGATAATCACCGCCCCGGCGCCCACCGTGGGCAGCTCCGCCTCGGTTTGCGGCGTCAGGATGACGGTCACCCCGGTGCCGATGCCGGGCGCGGCGACGCCATCGGGCAGCGGGCCGAGCGCCGCGCTGTCGGTGCTCGCCGCCCAGTCGTCCGGCAGGGGAGCCGCCGCGATATCGGTCAGAAATTCCCGCGGCACGGCCTGCTGCACGATCGTGGCCGCCGGCGGGCGGGGGCGCGCCGTTGCCGGCAACTGGCGCATCTCGGCCGCGGCGGGCGATTGAAACTGCTGGACATAGGCGCCGCCGCCCCGGTCGAGCTGCTGCACCGAGACCGGCTGCGCCTGCCCGCCGACCGCGAGCCCCGCCCACAACAAAACCGCACAGGAAATCCGCCCCATCAATTCCCGCCTCTTCCCGATTGCTGGCAAATCGCCGATACACTCCACGCCGGACTGCTCAATACCACGAAAATCTCGCTGGCTTAAAGCGCGATGACAGTATATCCCATTTCGACACACATAAGGGGGCGACAATGCGTGCTTTTGCGCCAATTTTTGCATCGTTCGCGCTAGTGGCGCTGGGAACGCAGGCCGGGCTGGCCCAGGCGGAGGTGACGGCACCCAACCTGCCGCCGCCGCTAATCGGCTCGGAAACCCCGGCCGCCCCCAGCGACGAGGTCATCTCGCTGGAGCCGCCGGCACGGGACGCGGCAGCGGGCGCGACTCCCGCCGCCCCGGCAGCGCCGGCACCGGCGCCGGTCGCCGTCACCACCCAGGACACGGAAGGCGCGACGACGACGCCCTATCAGGACTGGGTGCTCGAATGCTTCGAGACGCCCGGCAGCTGCCAGATCACCCATCGGGTAATGGCCGGCGGCGGCAATCAGATCGTCGTGGTCCTCGCCCTCACCTCGGAGGCCGACAAGGGCCCGGCGCGGGTGCAGATCGCCGTGCCGCTAGGCATCTCCGCCAGCGCCGGCCTGCGGCTGGCCATCGGCGCCGAATATCAGGCCAACATCGCGATCGCCCGCTGCACGCCGCAGGGCTGCATCGTCGAGGGCACGGCGTCCGACGCGCTGCTGGCCGCCTTCCGCAATGGCCGCCAGGGCCGCATCAGCGTGCTCAACGCCAGCGGCGCCGCCGTCGACCTGCCCTTCTCGCTGATGGGCTTTTCCGCGGCCTACACCGCCATGATCGAGCAGAACGCCGCCGCCGGCGGCTGAGCCTCAGCCGGCGGCGTTGCGGCCGCGCACCTCGACGCCGGCCCATTCCTCGATGACGCGGGTGATCGAGGTGAAGTCCGAGGTCGGGCCGTATTTGGCCTGGGTGACGGCGAGCATCTGGCGCACCACGGCGCCGGCCACCATCGGTACGCCCATGGCTTCGGCTTCGTCGACGCAGAGCCGCACATCCTTGTAGGAAAGGCCGGTGGCGAAGCCGAAATCGAAGCTGCGCGGCAGCACCGATTTGGGGAATTTGTCCTGCGTGGCGGAGTTCCGGCCGGAACCGGCATTGATGATATCGAGCATGATCTCGGGCTCGATGCCCGCCTTGGCCGCCATGACCATCGCCTCGGAGGAGACCACCATGGCCGAGGCGGCGAGCAGGTTGTTGGCGAGCTTGGCGACCTGCGCCAGCCCGGCGGCTTCGCCCACGTAAAAGAGCTTGCCGAAATTGCCCAGGATTGCCTCGACCGCCTCGTAGGCCGGGCGCGGACCGCAGACCATGACCGCCAGCGTGCCTTCGCGGGCGCCCTTGATGCCGCCGGAAACCGGCGCCTCGACCCAGGCGATCCCCTTGGGCTGCAGATCGGCGGCGACGCGCTTGGCCATGGAGGGGCCGGTCGTCGACATGTCGATGATGATTTTCGCCCGCCCGCCGCTGGCGACCCCGTCCGGTCCCGCCGCGACCGCGTGGACGATATCGGGCGTCGGCACCGAGACGAGGACGATATCGGCCTGGGCGCCGACTTCGCGCGGGTTGGCAACGCGCCTCGCGCCCTTGTCGACCAGCGCCTGGGCCGCCGCATCGGACGGGTCGGACACCACGAGGTCGTGGCCCGCCGCCAGGAGGCGCGCGGCCATATTGCCGCCCATGCGCCCCAGCCCGACGAAGCCGATCGTCTGTGTGGTATTGGTCATTTTGCTAAATTACCTCGTTGCTGTCGGCATGGGGCGCGGGGCTTCGTCGAGCCGGACGATCCACTGCCCAAGGGTTGGCGATTGTGGGGGATAGAGTTCGGCGACCAGCGGATCGTGGCCCGGGATGACGTGCGCGTCGGAACTGGCCAGCGCCTTGACCCGGCGATAGCCCTCCAGCACGTCGGCAACGCTGTCGACCACGGGAAACACGCGCCCCTCATTGAGATGCGCGTAATGGTGGGCCACGTCCGACGCGATCACCACGTGGCCGCGCCGGGTCTTGACGCGCACCGCCTGCAGGCCGCGCGAATGCCCGCCCATATGGTGGAGCGTGATGCCGGGATAGAGCTCGGATTCGCCATCGTGGAAGCAGACCCGCCCGGCATAGACGCGCCGCACCATGGTGGTCACGTCCTCGATCTCGTAGGGATGGTTCATCTGCGGGTGGCACATGCAACGGCCCGTGGCGAACGCCATTTCCCTGTCCTGCAGGTGGAAGGTGGCGTTGGCGAGCAGCCCGTCATTGCCGGCGTGGTCGTAGTGCATGTGGGTGATGACGACGTCGCTCACCGCGTCCCGGTCCACGCCCAGCGCTTCGAGGCCTTCGGCAACCGGGTTGAGGATGGTGCGCTGGCGCAGGCGCGCGCCACGTTCGTCAAAGCCGGTATCGATCACAATGGTGCGCAATCGATTGCGCACCACCCAGACATAATAATTGAGCGGCATGGGGGCGTCGTGTGGATCGCCCCCCAGAAAGTTTTCCGCCGCATTGCGATCCACACGGGCGTAGCGGATCGCGAAGGCTTCGTAGGTATCGTCGCTCATCGAGCTACTTTTCTTCCGCGTCGAAAGCTTCGCGTGCCACACGGAAGGCGTCGACGCCAGCGGGCACGCCGGCATAGATGGCGACCTGCATGAAAATCTCGCGGATCTCGTCCTTGCTCACCCCGTTCCGCAGGGCACCGCGGACGTGCATCTTGAGCTCGTGCGGCCGGTTGAGCGCGGCGATCATGGCCAGGTTGAGCATCGAACGCGTCTTGCGCGGCAGTTCATCGCGCCCCCAGACCGCCCCCCAGCAATATTCGGTGACCAGTTCCTGCATGGGCTTGGAGAACGCGTCCGCGCCACGGAACGAGGCCTCGACGAACTCGGCGCCCAACACGCTCTTGCGGATTTCGAGGCCGCGATCGAAGACTTCCTTACTCATTTCAATTCTTTCCGGCAAAGCCAGTTGGTTATCGCACAGGGTGGGCGGCGCCGGACAGGCCGGCGCCGTCAGCATCGCTCACTCGGTCGGCCAGATGGCCGGGGAGAGGGCAATTTCTTCGGGGAACACCGTGCGCGGCATGCCGTCCTGCCACTGGATAATGGTCAGACCGGCGCCTTCGCGCTTGCCGGTGTCGTCGAAAGCCAGCACGCCGCCCGGGAAATAGGGCGAGGGACCGGCGTCCATGTCGCGCAGCGCCTGCGCCACCGCCTCGCGGCTGGCTTCGCCGGCGTCTTCGAGCGCCTGCTTGAAGATCCACATGTCGCCATAGGTGGAAATGGCGTTCTGGTTCATCCAGGGCTCGCCATACTGGTCGCGCATGCGCTCGATCAGCTGCTCATGGCCGGCAAAGGCGTAGTTGCCCACGGCCGACATCACGCCTTCGAGCAGGTCGGGGCTGATGGTGTCGAGCACGTCGGGCTCGGCGATGGCGATGCCGAACGAGATCACCGGGATGTCGAGGTTGAACTCGTTCATCTTTTCCAGGATGAGCTTGGAGTCCGAAATCACGGTGGGCAGGAAAAATACGAGGTCGGGCCGGCGCGCCCGCAATTGCTGGATGAGCGGGGTGGCGTCGGCGAGCGGCGGGGTGAACACCTCGTCCACCACCAGTTCGAGATTGTTCGCCGCCAGCAGGCCGCCCTTCATCGCGTCGACCGATGACAGCGAGGCGGCGGTGTTGTCGGTAATGATGCCCACGGTGGTGGGCCGCGTTCCCGTCGTCGCTTCGGCCAGGTCGAGCACGGTGGGGATGGCGATGCCGGCCTGGTCGCCCGCCGGCGCCGAGGTCTGGAAGATGTATTCGAAGCCGCGCTCGGTGATCTGGTCCGAATAGGAGAGGGTCAGCACGGGGAGCTTGGCGCGCTCGGTCACCTCGGTCACCGCCAGGGTGAACGAGGACAGGTACGCCCCCGTGGCGCCGACGAGTTCGGGATGCTCGGCGACCATGCGTTCGGCCGAGGCCTTGGCCTTTTCGGTCGTATCGCCGGAGTCGATCACCACGAGCTCGAGTCCGGCCCCGCCCAGCGCCGCGATGCCGCCGGCGGCATTGATGTCCTCGATGGCCAGTTCGGCGCCCATGCGCATCACCTGGCCGAACCGGGCATAAAGGCCCGATACCGGGGCGATGAGGCCGATCTTGACCGTCTCGTCGGCCTGCCCGAAGGCCGGCGGCGCGAGCATGGCCAGGGGTAAGGCCGAAATGGCGCCCCAGGTGAACAGCCGTCTGGTTATCTTTGTCATAGTCTCCTCCTTGACGCCCTGTTGGGCATTGTTGGCATTACATGCCGAGATAGGCCTGCCGGACGCGGTCGTCGGCGTTGAGCGCGCCGTGATCGCCTTCGAGCACCACGCGCCCCGTCTCGAGGACGTAGCCGTGATCGGCGAATTCGAGCGCTTCGGCGACGCGTTGCTCCACCAGCAGGATGGTGAGCCCCGTCTCGCGCCGGATTTCGATGAGCTTGTCGAAGATGAAGTCGGCAACCGCCGGCGCCAGCCCCATGGACGGCTCGTCCAGCATCAGCAGCTTGGGCGAGGACGCGAGGCCCCTGCCGACGGCAAGCATCTGCTGCTCACCGCCCGAAAGCGTACCGGCGAGTTGCTCGCTGCGCTCCTTGAGCCGGGGAAACCACTCGAAGATCTGGGCGATATTGCTGTCCCAGGCCTTCTGGCCGGCATCGGTGAAGGCGCCCATTTCGAGGTTTTCCATCACCGTGAGCGAGGGAAACACCTGCCGGCCCTCGGGCACGTGGGCGATACCCAGATGCGGCCGCTTGGGCGGCGCAATGGCCAGCAGGTCGACGCCCTCGAAGCTGATGGCACCCGACATGGGCGTGATAGTGCCCGAAATGGTCTTGAACAGCGTGCTCTTGCCGGCGCCGTTCGGCCCGACGATCGAGACGAACTGCCCAGCCTCGACCGAAACCGAAATGTCGTGCAGGACCGGAACGTCGGTATAGCCTGCGTAAAGATTTTCAACCTTTAGCATTTGCGCTCCATTTCTTGCCCAGATAGGCCTCGACGACGCGGGGGTCCTTGGTCACCTCAGCCGGGTCGCCCTGCACGAGGACCTGGCCGTGGTCGAGCACGAGGAATTCGTCGGCGAGCCGGACCATGGCCTGCATGGTGTGCTCGATGATGACGATGGTGGTGCCCGCTTCGGCCAGCGCGCGGATCACGTCGACCACGTCGACGGATTCGCTGTGGCCCAGCCCCGCGAGCGTTTCGTCCAGCAGCAGGATTTCGGGCTGGCCGGCCAGGGCGCGCGCCAGTTCCATCAGGCGCAGTTCCTTGGTGGTGAGGGTCGAGGCAATGCGGTCGGCGGCGTAGGTCAGGCCCACTTTTTCGACCGCCTCGCGGGCCAGCGCCACCGCCTCCTCCTCGCTGCCGGCGCGCACATAGGCGCCGACGCGGACGTTGTCGGCCACGCTCATGCGCATGAAGGGGCGCATGACCTGGAAGGTGCGGCCGACACCGGCCTCGCACAGCTTGTGCGGCCGCTTGCCGACCATGTCGACGCCGTCGAGCAGGACCTGGCCGGCATCGGGCCGGATGAAGCCGTTGAGCAGGTTGAAGAGCGTGGTCTTGCCCGCCCCATTAGGCCCGATGATCCCCAGGATCATGCCCCGGCGCACGGTGAAGGACACGTTCTGGACCGCGTTGAGGCCGCCAAAGCTCTTGGACATGCCGCGCACGTCAAGGACGATCTCGTCGGCGATCCGGCGCTTGGCGGGGGTCGCCGGGGCGGGCTTTTCGCCGATGGCAACGACCGGCGCGGCTTCGCGCCCGTCATCCGCCCGGCCGGCGCCGTCCGTCTGGCCGCGGCGCCGGGCGATGATGTCCCGGACCTTCCAGAACACACCCTCCGGCGCGACGAGGACGACGGTGACGATGGCGACGCCCAGAAGCACGCCCTGGATGCCGGGGAAGGTCGAGCCGAGCTGGGCGTGCAGCGTCTCGCCCACCGGCACGACGAAGGCCGCGCCGATGATCGGCCCCCAGATGGTACCGACGCCGCCGAACATGGCGACGGTGAGCGCCTGGGCGGAGACCAGCATGCCGAACACCGATATCGGGGTCACGACGAGCAGGATCACCGAATAGAAGGCGCCCACCATGCCGGCGATGGCGCCGCTGACGGCGATGGCGCTCAGCTTCCAGCGCCGCGTGTTGACGCCGGCGGCTTCCGCGGCGGCCTCGTTCTGCTTGATGGCGATCAGCGCCATGCCGAAGCGGGTGCGCTCGACGAAGCGGGTGAGGATCACGAAGCCGGTCAACATGACCAGCGCGATGACGGTGTAGATACGCGGATCGCCGAACTGCATGTACCAGGCGCCGTTGCCGCGCTTCATCGGGAAGGTGACTTCCTGATAGCCGAGCCACTCGAAGACGTAGAGCATGGCCAGCGGGTAGGCGAGCATGGAAAGGGCGAAGTAATGGCCCTTGAGCCGGAAGGTCGGCAGCCCGATGAGCAGGCCCGCCAGCGCGCCGATGACGGCGGAGACCGGCAGCATGACGATGGGCGAGATGTCGAAATAGATCTGGGCGAGCACCGTCGCGAAGGCACCCAGGCCGAAGAATATGCCGTGCCCGAAGGAAATCAGGCCGGTATAGCCCGACAGCATGTTCCAGGAGAGCCCGAAACTCGCCCAGACGAGCACCAGCGTCAGGATGAGCTGGTGATAGGAATTGGTCACCAGCATCGCCGCGGCCAGATAGAGCACGGCAAGGATGAAGAACGGAACGAGGGACCGTAGCGTGGCCATGCTCAGGTCCTTTCCGAAACGCGGCCGAACAGGCCCTGCGGCCTGAGGATGACCACCAGCAGGAACAGCACGAAGATGGCCGAGTTCTGCAATTGGAACGGCAGCACCAGGGTGGACATCTGCTGCACCAGCCCGATGGTCATGCCGCCCCAGAACGGGCCGATGATCGAGCCGATGCCGCCCAGCACCACGCCGGCGTACATGATGATGACGAATTCGAGCCCGACGAAGGGCTGGAACGGATAGTTGGTGGCCAGCAGCCCGCCGGCTATCGCGGTGATCGCGATGCCGAGCGCGAAGGCGATGCGGTGCGCGCTGTTGACGTCGATGCCCATATAGGTCGAGGCTTCGGGGTTGTCGGCGGCGGCGCGCAGCGACTTGCCGAGCCGCGAGCGGGTAATCATCAGCGTCATGGCGACGATGACCAGCACGGAAATGACGGCGGCGACCCCGCGGCCCTTGTTGACGAAGATGAGCAGCATGTCGTCCCAGAACGGGGTGATCATCCAGGCCGAACTCGACAGCGGCGTGGCGATGGTGACCATGTAGGGGCCGAGCAGCATCATGGCGCCGTTCTGCAGCACCAGTGACAGGCCCAGCGTGAGGATGAGCTGGGCGTAATGGCCTTCACCATCGAGCTTGGCGGTGCGCGCGCCAGTGACGCGCGAGATCAGCGCCATGTGGACGAGATAGCCGACCACGAACATGACGGGGGCGGCGAGCGCCACGGCAACGTAGGGCCCGACGAAGGAACCGAGCAATTGCTGGGTGAGCGTCATGAAGAAGAACAGGGCCACGTACATGCCCATCATCATGAAATCGCCCTGGGCGAAGTTGATGACTTTCATGATGCCGAAGATCATGGCGAGCCCGACGCACATGAGGCCATAGATCGCGCCCACGAGCAGGCCGGCCGCCAGGGCGTTGAGGATCGATTCCGTCAGGATCTGGAACTCGGTCACGTGCCGCCCTCCCCGCGGTTGGGACGCGTCGCGCGCGCCGCTCGAAATGCCGAAAACTTCATCTAGGCTGTTTCTCCCGTATCGCTTGCCGCTCCGGCCGCGCGCGACAGCATCGCGTTGAGCGCCCGGAGGTCGGTTTGCGTCTCCATCTCGAAGATGTATTTCCGCACCGCCTCGGCATGATCTTCGCCCCAGGCGGCGCGCGCATTGGTCATGAAGCGTTCGACGATCAGCTCCGGGCTGGCCGGGATCACGTCATCCAGGGCGCGCTCGATCACGGCGCCCGTATCGAGGGTGAGCCGCACCCGCGCGCCCTGGCGGGCCGGGAACGCGGCGCTCAGCGCCGGATCGACGATGAGTTCGGTGTGCCCGATCAGCCGCTCGATGGCACCATCGCGCAGCCGCGCGTAGTTGGCCTCGGCGATTTCACCCCGGGCCAGCGTCGCCGCGACGCCGAACGGGATGCTCATCTTGGCCTGGAGCGCCAGTTCGAACGGCCCCGTCGCGTTGCAGCCAGGATAGCGCTCGGCCGCCGCGGTGACGAAAACCTCGACCCGGGCGATAGCGGCGCCGGCCGGCACCTCCCGCGCGGCCAGCAGCGCTGCCTGGCAGGGGGTCTGGGCGAAATTGCAGGCCGGCACTTCCTTGTTGAAGACGGCCATGATCTCGGGCTCGGCCTCGCCGAACAGCCGGACCGCCGCAGAAAGCGGGCGGCGGACATAGGCCGCGAAAAGGCCGGCCTCGCCTTCGAGGATGCTGGCCGAGGCCAGCGCGCCGGCGCGCGCCAGGTCGAACGCCAGGACGGCGTTGCGGGCGGCAAAGCCGGGATGGAAATACATCTCGCTGCCACCGGTATGGGGCCACTGGTTGAGCCCGGCGACGGTATTGGCGGCAAGCGAGAAGGCGTTGACGGCGGCATCGGCCTGCAGGCCCGCCGCGCTCGCCAGGGCCATGACGGCGGCGGGGGCGCCGATGAGGCCGGTGGGGCGATAGAGCCGCGCCAGTTCGGCCGTCATCAGGGCGCGGCCGAGGCGGGCGCCTACCTCATAGCCAACGATGGCGGCGGCGAGGAATTGGGAACCCGACAGGGGCTGGCGCGCCGCCTGGGCGAGAAGCGCCGGCCAGACCACGACCCCGAGATGGGCGATGGAGCCGGCGTGCATGTCCTCGCGCACCAGGCCATGGCCGGCCACCCCGTTGACGAAGGCGGCATCGCCGGCCGAACCGGCAAAGCCGTGCCCGACCATGGCGAATTCCTGCCCGCCGCGCACCGCTACGGCGCGGGCCTGGGACGACCACGGCAAGTCGCGCGCTTCGAGGGCGCAGGAGAGGAAATCGACGAGGCACAGCCGCGCCTTGTCGACCGTGGCGGGAGTGAAATCGGCAAAGCCGGCGGCCAGCGCCTCGCGCACGAGCTGTTCGGCGAAGGCGGGCGGCGGGGAGGAAGGTGCGGCCATCGCGGTTTCCCTATGGCCCCAGCACGGTCATGCCGGCGTCGATCTTGAGCGTGACGCCGCTGATGGCGCGGCCGGCGTCCGAGGCGAGGAACACGGCGGCCGCGGCCACCTCTTCCGGTGTCGCCAGGCTGCCCAGCGCCGTGCGCTCGGCCCGGCGGCGCCAGCCCGCCGCATCGATGACCGTACTGGCGCCGGGGGTCACCACGGAGCCCGGTGCCAGCGCGTTGACGCGGATATGATGGGGACCGAGCTCGGCCGCCTGTTGCCGGGTCAGCGCGTCGATCGCGCCCTTGATCGCGGTATAGACGGCGGCGTTGCTGATCGAAAAGCTGACAGCGATCGAGGAGAGGTTGATGACCGTGCCGCCGCCGCGCGCGATGAGGTGGGGGGTCGCGGCCTGCAAGGACCAGAAGACACCCTTGAGGCCGACATCGAGCATCTTGCCGACGACCGCCTCTTCCATCTCCACCAGCGGTGCGTAGTGGAAATAGACGGCGTTGTTGACCACCACGTCCAGCCCGCCGGTCCGCGCGGCGAAAGCGTCGATGGCGGCCTTGACGTCGGTACGCTTGCTGACGTCGCAGACATAGGGAAAGGCCTGGCCGGCGGGAAAAGTAGCGACAGCGCGCTCGAGCAGATCGCCGTCGAGGTCCAGCATGCCCACCTGCGCGCCGGTGTCGGCAAAAGCCCTGGCGATCGCCAGCCCAAGGCCGCCGCCGGCGCCGGTGATAAACACCGCCCTACCCTCTCGATTGGCCACCCCTGCCTCCTCCAGCTTGTTCTTTTTTGCGCCGTTGAGGCGTCTATAGCGCAGCGTTTGCGACAAGACAATATGGAAGTCTGATTGTATGATTGGATTATTGTGGACACAGCGCTTACGCTTTTCGTAAAAGCTGGTAGGATGGGGGCCATTTTGGCAACCAGGCGGAGATGGATTTCTTGACAACGCGAGTGGAGAGCATGGGGAATGCCGCGGCGGACCATGCCTATGATTTCCGCGTCGACCGGCCGGCTGCGACCCTGCGCCACAGCGTGACCGAAAGCATCCGTCACGCCATTGCCCTGGGGCGATTCGGCGCCGGCGACCGCATGCCGGAACGGGATTTGTGCGAAATGACGGGTGTCAGCCGCACGCTGGTGCGCGAAGCCCTGCGACAGCTCGAATCGGAGGGGCTGGTCGAGGTCATCCCGCACAAGGGCCCGGTCGTGGCGGTCATCACCGCGCATCAGGCCATCGGCATCTACCAGGTGCGCGAAGTGCTCGAAGGCCTGGCGGCGGAGCTGTTTGCGACCAACGCCTCCCCCAAGGAATTGCAGGCATTGCGCAAGGCGCTCGACGTCGTCCGGCAGGCTTACGAGGGCGGCGACGTCATCAGCCGCCTCGCGGCCAAGAACCAGTTCTACGATTGCCTCATCAAGGGCACCGGCAACGAGGCGCTGGGCGGCTCGCTCCACATGGTCAACGCCCGGGCCATGATCCTGCGCGGCCGCTCGCTGCAGATGCCGTCGCGCTGGAAGGACAGCCTCAGCGAGTTGGAATCCATTCTCGAAGCCCTCGAGCAGCGCAATCCCGAGGAGGCGCGGACCCGCGCCGTCTATCACGTGCGCCAGGCGGCAAAAACCGCCCTCATGAGCTACGAGCAGACCTAGCAGCGCTTCCGGCATCGCCGGCGATGCCGCCGATGCAGACATATTTGATGTCGAGATAATCGTCCGTGCCGTAGAGCGAGCCTTCCCGCCCGAGGCCGGACTGCTTGACGCCGCCGAACGGCGCCACTTCGGTCGAGATCAGGCCGGTATTGACGCCGACCATGCCCACTTCGAGCGCCTCCGCCACCCGAAAAACCCGGTCCAGCCGCTGCGCGTAGAAATAGCCGGCCAGCCCGAACTCGGTATCGTTGGCCAGCGCGATCACCTCCTCCTCGCTGTCGAAGGCGAAGATCGGCGCGAGCGGGCCAAAAGTTTCCTCGCGCGCCACCCGCATGCCGGCATCGACATCGGCGAGGACGGACGGGACGACGAAATTGCCGCCGGCGGGATCGGGCCGCGCGCCCTCGACGAGGCGGGCGCCCTTCTTGAGCGCATCGTCCATATGCGCGGCGAGCTTGCCCACCGCGTCGGCCGAGATCATCGGCCCCATGAGGACGCCCTCTTCCAGCCCGTTGCCGACCTTGAGGCGCTTCACCTCGGCGGCGAAGGCCGCGACGAACCGGTCATAAATGCCGCGCTGCACATAGAGGCGGTTGGCGCAGACGCAGGTCTGGCCGCCGTTGCGGAACTTTGCCTGCATGGCGCCGGCCACCGCGGCGTCGAGGTCGCAGTCGTCGAAGACGATGAAGGGCGCGTTGCCGCCCAGTTCCAGGCTGAGTTTCTTGATCTGCGCGGCCCCCTGCCGCATCAGGATGCGGCCCACTTCGGTCGAGCCGGTAAAGGAAATCTTGCGGATGGCGGGATGGGCGCAGACCAGTTCGCCGAAGCGGGCGCCCGAAGCGGTGGTGGCGACGCTGAACAGCCCGGCCGGCAGCCCGGCCCGCTCGGCAAGCCCGGCCAGCGCCAGCATCGACAGCGGCGTTTCCGCGGCCGGGCGCGCGACCATGGCGCACCCCACGGCGAGAGCCGGCGCTACCTTGCGCGCGATCATCGCATTGGGGAAATTCCACGGCGTGATCGCGGCCACCACCCCGACCGGCTGCTTGACCACCATGATGCGGTGCTCAGGCGTGTGGCCGGGGATGGTGTCGCCATAGATGCGCTTGGCCTCCTCGGCAAACCATTCGATATAAGAGGCGCCATAGAGGATTTCCCCGCGCGCTTCGGCCAGCGGCTTGCCCTGCTCGCTGGTGAGGATGCGGGCCAGGTCGTCGGCATTGTCCACGACCAGATCGTGCCAGCGCCGCAACAGGCGCGAGCGCTCCTTGGCCGCCCGCGCCGCCCAGTCGCGCTGCGCGGCAACCGCCGCCGCGATGGCGCGCTCGAGCTGGGCGTCATCGACATCGGGAAGCCGGGCGATCACCTCGCCGGTAGCCGGATTGCGGACGTCGAACTGCGCCGGCGCCGCCGCCGCGTCGATCCACTCGCCCGCGATGAATGCCTTGTCGATGGCGAGCGAGGGGTCCTTGAGCAAGGCGGACAATGACGGGGAAATCGACATGGGTTTTCTGGTCTCCGGCCAGCCGCGTCAGGCGCGGCGGGCCAATTGCGTGAGGGTTTCGAGAATGGGATCGGGGATATCGAGCGCTCCGCGCGCCAGCCGCTCGCGGCGGTCGGCCCGCGAACGATCGAAGGGCATGCGGACGGGATTTGCCGGGTCGGCCGGCCGCGACGCGCGCACGCTTTCGGCGTATCGGGCGATGCGCGCCTTGAAATCGTCGAGCGACCCGAGCAGGGCCGGATCGATGGCGATGACGAGAAAGCCGAAGTCGCCAAGGCCCTCGGGCGAAGCCGGCGATCCCGCCAGCATGCCCAGCATCTGGACGACGAGGCCGAGCCCGGCACCCTTGTGCCCGCCCCAGGGCGTGAAGGCGCCCGCCAGCGCGGCGGCCGGGTCGGTGGTGGGCGCCCCCGCGCGGTCGAACGCCAGCCCCGGCGCGAGCGGTTCGCCCCGGCGTTGCGCCAGGATGGCCTGGGCGTGAATGATATTGGAGGTGCCGATATCCCAGATCACCGGTTGCCCGGCCGACGGGAAGCCGACGCAGAGGGGATTGGTGCCGAAAACCGCTTCGGTGCCGCCCTGCGGCGCCACCCAGGGCGCGGTATTGGAGGCGATGATCGCCACGAGGCCCGCTTCAGTGATTTTTTCGGCATAGAAGGAAAGCATGCCGGTATACCAGGTCCGGTTGGCCCCGACGATCGCCATGCCGGCCTGCTTCGCCTTTTCGCGAACGATATCGCTCGCCATGCCGGCGACGAGGTAGCCGATGGCGTCGCCGCCATCGATCTGGGCGGAAATCGGCGTCTGCCGGACGAGGCGCATCTCGCCGCCCAGCCCCCGCTCCGCGACGCGTTCGGCGATGCTGATGACCCGCGCCAGGCCGGAAAACGGCAGGCCCCGCAACTCGCAATCGAGCAGATGGTCGGCGATGGCCCCGGCCTGTGGCGGCGCATAACCGATGCCGCCCAGCGCCTCGACCGCCCGCTTCCGCGCCTCATCAATCGAGATCCGCATGCCGCCTCCTCTCGAATGATTGTATTATTGCCTTACATTATGATTGGCAAGACGCCGATAATCGAAGGCTGACGCTTCCACGTCTCGACCCAGCACCTTCCAAAAAAACTCCGGCGCTGCCCACGGGCGTGACCCGTGGGCCGGCTAGAGAGCCCCGCCGCTTCGGCCCCTCCCAATGAGAATCCGCACGCAGCAGCGCCCGATAAAGCACCCCTGCCTGTCAACACAGGGAACGTGAACCGTTCCACCCGCCGCAGGGCATTAAGACGGAATGAAAACCGCGCCGGTCAGACCGCCCGTCCCTGCGCATCGAAGACGTGCGTCCGGCTCGCATCGATATCGAGGAAGACGTTGCGGTCCGCGGTTTCCGGGTAGATGCCGGCAACTTCCGCCGTCAGCATGGCGTCGATCCCCTCCACCTTCATGTGGATCAGGCTCGAGCCGCCCAGCCGCTCGACCAGCACCACCCGCGCCGGCAGGCGGCCGGCCGCGCCGACGGCGATGGCGTCTGGTCGAATGCCCAGCTCCATGGCCGTTCCGGGGGCGATGCCGGGGACCGGCCGGGCCAGCAGCAGTGGGCCGTCCGGCCCCAGCCGCAGGCCTTCCGCCGCCACCGTCACCGGCACGAAATTCATCTTGGGCTGGCCGAGGAAGCCGGCGACGAACCGGTTGGCGGGCTTCTGGTAGAGATCGAGGGGCGAGCCTTCCTGCTCCACCCGCCCGTCATTGAGGATGACGATGCGGTCGGCAAGCGTCATCGCCTCGACCTGGTCGTGCGTCACATAGATCATCGTGGTCTGCAATTCGTCGCGCAGCCGCGCGATCTCGACGCGCATCTGCGCGCGCAGGTCGGCATCGAGATTGGACAGCGGCTCGTCGAACAGGAACACGTCCGGCGAGCGCGTGATGGCCCGCCCGATGGCGACGCGCTGGCGCTGTCCGCCGGAAAGCTGGCCGGGCTTGCGCTCCAGCAGTGCCTCCAATTGCAGGATTTTGGCGGCTTCCCGCACCTTGTCCTCGATTTCGGCGCGTCCCACGCCGATCATCTTGAGGGCGAACCCCATGTTCTCGGCCACCGTCATGTGCGGATAGAGCGCGTAGCTCTGGAACACCATGGCGATGCCCCGGTCGGCGGCGGGCACCGTGTTCATCAGCTTGCCGCCAATGCGCAACTGGCCGGACGTGATGGCTTCGAGCCCGGCGATCATGCGCAACAGGGTCGACTTGCCGCAGCCCGAAGGGCCCACGAACACCACCAGCTCGCGGTCGGCGATCGACAGCGAGACGTCGTGCACCACCTCGACCTTGCCGAAGGATTTGTGAATATTCTCGAGATCAATAGAGGCCACGTCCTCAATCCTTCGCCTTGACCGCCCACATTTCGATTTCCACCAGGAAGCCCGGCAGCAGCACCGCCTGCACCGCCGTGCGCACCGGCAGCGGCTTGGGCATCGCCTCTTCGTAGACCGCGTTGAACGTGTGCCAGTCGCCCAGGTCGGCGAGATAGACGTTGACCTTGAAGACGTCCCGCAGCGAGCAGCCGGCCGTCGCGAGTTGGTCGGCGCAGTTGCGCAGCGTGGCGACGGTCTGCGCGCCCACCTCTTCGCCGATCACCGTGCCGTCGGGGGCGACCGCCACCTGCCCCGAGAGCACCACCAGACGCCGCGCATCGACTTCGAGCACCGGGGAATAGGGCCCGGCCGTCACGTGCTGGCTGGCGTTTTCCGGTTGCGTCTTGAGCGGATGGGTCACGATTTCTGCCGTCTCTTCCTGCACCTGTTTCACCCCTTCACCGCCCCGGACAGCAGCCCCTCGACGACGAAACGCCATACCAGGACGACGAGGATCAGCGTCGGCACGATGGCGATGAAGATGGCCGTGTTGAGCAGGCTCCAGCTTACGTCGGTGTTGCGCGCCAGCGCCGCCATCACCACCGATACGGGCCGCGTGTTGCTGCTGCCCGAAAGCAGCATGGCGAACATGAATTCCGAATAGCTCAGCATGAAGGCGAACAGCCCCGTCGCGCCGATCGAGGGCAGCGCCAGCGGCACGGCGACGCGCCAGAACGTCTGGAAGCGGTTGCAATGGTCGAGCAGCGCCGCCTCGAAGATTTCGGCCGGTATCTTGCGGAAGAAGACCGACAGGATCAGCACGGTGAAGGGCAGCGCCCGCGCCGTGTGGACGAGGATGATCCCCAGTGGCGTACCCACGAGGTTCATGGCCTGCATGAGCATGTAGATGGGCGTCACCAGCGCCACCGCCGGCACCAGGGGCGAGAGGATCAGATAGAGGAAGCTGACCTTCTTTCCCGGGAAGGCGTAGCGCGCGAAGATAAACGCGGCCGGCGCCCCGAGGATAAGGTTGAGCACCATGGCGGCCAGCGCATTGACCGAGGAATTGACCAGCGCCTGCGGCACCTGCCGCGCCGCGTCCGAGATCATGGCGCGGTTGGCGCTTTCCATGGTGTAGCTGTCGGGCAGCTGCCCGGTGAAGACGTAGCGATAGGTCTCGAAATTGGGGCCTTCGGTGAACAGGCTCTGGCCCTGCGTCAGCAGCACCCGGTCGGGGACGAGGCTTCCATAGAGCGAGAGCAGTACCGGGCCGCCGCTGAACAGCAGGATCAGCGCGGCAAAGAAAAAGGTGGAGAGCCCGTTGAGCCGGCCCGTCATCTCACTCACTCCCCGCGAAAAGGTCGGAAGGCAGCGCCTTGGTGATGGCGACGATCAGCAGCGCGCTGATCAGCACGACGATGAAGGCGACCGCCGAGCCGGCGCCGAAATCGTACATCGAAAAGCTTTCGCGCCAGATCTGGAAGCTCAACAGCGTCGTCGCCGTGCCCGGCCCGCCGCCGGTCATGGCGTAGACGATGTCGTAGCTGGTGAAGGCGGTGAGCGCGTTGTAGACGAGCAGCACCACGACCATTGACTTGATCTCGGGCCAGATGACGTAGCGGAAGCGCTGGACGGGACTGCGCGCGTCGATCACCGCCGCTTCCAGCACCTCGCCGTTGATGGCCGAGAGCGCCGCCATCATCAGCACCACCGCGAAGGGGATCTGCGTCCAGACATGGGCGACGATCACCGCGCCCAGCGCGGTGCGCGGATTGGTCAACCAGCCGATGGGGCTGCCGATCAGCCCCAGGTCGAGCATCAGGCCGTTGAGGAAACCGAAGCTGGGGTGGAACACCCAGACCCACAGCACCGCCGAGATCGCCCCCGGCAGCACCCAGGGCAGCAGCACCACCGAGCGGACCACCTGCGAGCCAAGGAAGCGGCGTTGCAGGAACAGCGCCATCAGGGTGCCGATGATGACGACGGCCGGGGCGGAGATTAGCGTGAAGACGAGGGAATTGCGCAGCGCGACGCCGAAATAGCTGCCGCTCACCACCCGCTCATAGTTGCGCAGCCCCACGAACGGTTCCCCGGGAAACAGGATCACCACCTCGTGCAGCGACGTCCACAGTGCGTGCCCGATCGGATAGACGGTCATCAGGATGACGGGCAGCAGCGCCGGCAGCAGCCAGAAGCCCGGATAGCGATTGATGGTCCACATGCTCAAGCCCGGGAAAGGGAAGGACGGGCGGCAGCGCCGCCCGCTTCGATGTGTAGCAGCTCGGCCGCGCTCAGCGGTTGGCGAACTGCGCCTTGAGGTCGGTCCAGCGCTGGGCGCCGTCCGCCATCACGTCGGCCACCGGCGTTTCCCCGACCATGGCCTGCGCCAGCAGCGGCCGGAAATAGGCGGCCCAGATCGAGGAATATTCGGTGTAGTCGCCGGCCCGGGCGATTGCGGCCTGTGCGCCGAGCGCGCCGACATCGGCCCACTTGCCCCAGGCCGCGACGACGTCCGGGTCCTCGAACAGCGGCAGCTGGCCGAAGCCGAGGCCCTTTTCGACGGCCCAGCGCTTGGCCACCGTATAGGGCTTGCCCGCCATGAAATCGACGAACTTCCAGGCCGCTTCCGCCCGCGCCGGGTCGGCGGCGGCGCTGGCCGTCACCACGTAGGACTTGGCGAAGCCCAGCGTCGCATGCGTCGTGCCCGGCATGGGGGCGATGGCGAACTGGCCGGCCAGCGGCTGGGTCGCCGTGTCGTTGAGGGCGGCCAGCACATAGGTATAGACGACGGTGAAGGCGTGGTTGCCGGTGTTCATCGCCGGGATGATGGTGGATTCGTGCGGATCGGGCTGCACCAGGCCCTTGCTCCAGGCATCGGCCAGCCATTCGAGCTGCTGGAAGGCGCCGTTTTCGGGATCGGCGAACAGCGGCTCGAGATTGTCGTCGAACATGTCGGCGCCGCGCCCATAGGCCTGGGCGACGAAGGCATCGTAGAAATTGGGCAGTTCCTGGTCGTATTCGTAGATGATCGGCTTATCCATGCCGGCGGCCTTGAGCTGCTCGGCCGCCGCCGTCACGTCCTCCCAGGTGCTGGGCACGGCGATCCCGTTATCCTCGAGGATCTGCTTGTTGTAGATGAAGCTGATCGTATCCGAATAATAGGGCAGCCCGTAGACCTCGCCGTTATAGGTGACGTCCGAGAGCGCGAAGCCGGCGATATCGGCGGCCAGCGCCTCGACGGCCCCTTCGGGCGCCACGGCGCTCAAGGGCGCGATGAAGCCGGCGGCGCCCCAGGCAGGCAACCAATCCTGACCACCATAGACTACATCGGTGGGTGTATTGCCGCGAATGCGCAGAATCAGGCTGTCATTATAGTCGGGCCAGGCATAGTCCGTGACGTTGACCTTGATCCCGGGGTTTGCGGCCTCGAATTGCGCCACATTGTCGAGAACCGTTTCGAGCGAATAGTTCCAGACGACGAATTCAAGCGTGACATCCTGTGCCAGTACTGGCTGAACGGCAAGGCTACCGGCTAGCGCGGTAGCGGCCAGAAGTTTCCTGACGTGCATTTTGGGTCCATCCTCCTTGACTTGACGGGCCGTCATGCGACGGTCCGGGCTCGGCAGCGAAGGCTCCCATTTGTCATTGACACCCTCGCTCGCTGGCGGGATTATATGAACCACTTGTGATCAATTGCAACCACTTTGTGAATGAGAGTGCGATGGCTGGCGACGAGCGGACCAACTTCATCGGCGGGCAGTGGCGGGGGGATGCGCAGGGCGCGGTAAAGGCGCAGCGCTCGCCCATCGACGGCAGCGAGATCGGCCCGCTCACCTGGAGCACGCGGGCCGCCGCGCAGGACGCCATCGCGGCGGCCCGCGCCGCGCAGGGGAGCTGGCGCAAGGTCTCCACCTGGGACCGCGCCAGGGCCATGCGCCGCATCGGCGAGGCGATCGGCGCGCGGCGCGAGGAGCTGGCGCGCCTCCTGACGCTCGAACAGGGAAAGCCCTATGCGGAGGCCTATTTCGAGGTCGGCAAGTCCATCGACGGCTTCAACCTCGCGGCCGACCTGGTGAAATATCTCGAAGGCACGACCATTCCCACCGAGGATCCCAGCAAGCGGGTCATGACCTTTTACCAGCCGCGCGGCGTCTACGCGGTGGTGACGCCGTGGAATTTCCCGGTCAACATTCCCGTCGAATATATCGCGCCGGGCCTGGCGGCGGGCAACACCATCGTCTGGACCCCGGCCCCCACCACGTCGCTGGTCGCCGTGGCGCTGGTGCAGGCCATCGAGGCGGCCGACCTGCCGCCCGGCATCCTCAACCTGGTGACCGGCGCCGGCCGGGAGGTGGGCGACGAGATCGTCTCCAACCCCGGCACCGACGGCGTGGGCTTCACCGGCAGCGCCCTCACCGGCAAGCTCATCAGCCAGCGCGCCGCCGGCAAGCCGCAACTGATGGAGCTGGGCGGCAACGGCCCGGTCATCATCCTCGACGACGCCGATCTCGACCGCGCCGCGGCGGCCACCGCCTCGGGCTCCTTCGCCAATGCCGGTCAGGTGTGTTCGTCCTCCGAGCGCATCCTCGTGCACCGCGGGATTTACGACGCCTTTGCCGAGCGCATGGCCGCGGAGGCGCGCAAGGTGGTGCTGGGCGATCCGCGCCGGCCCGAAACGACGATGGGGCCGCTCAACAACCCCGCCGTCGCCCGCAAGGTCGCCGAGCACGTCAGCGACGCGCTCGAGCGGGGCGCGGCGGCGTTGACCGGGGCGCGCCAGCCCGAGGGTGCGCTGAGCCCGCTTTATTATGAGCCCACCATCCTCACCGGCGTCGCCCGCGACGCGGTGATCAACAGCGAGGAGACTTTCGGCCCCGTCGCGCCGCTCATCGCCTTCGATACCGACGCGGAAGCGCTGGAGATGGCCCATGACAACCGCTACGGGCTGGTCTCCTCGGTCTTTACCCAGAATATCGACCGCGCCTTCCATTTCGTCGAGGAGATGCCCACCGGCATCGTCAACATCAACGACACGTCCAATTACTGGGAACTGCACATTCCGTTCGGCGGGGTGAGCGGCAAGGACAGCGGCATGGGCCGCGTCGGCGGCCGCTACGCGCTGGCCGCCATGTGCGATCTGAAGACGGCAACTTTTACGGTGCGCTGATGCGTTGGGAAGAAATGACATCGCCCGAGATCGGGGCGCTCGACCGGGACAGAACGGTGCTGCTGCTGCCCATCGGCTCGGTGGAACAGCACGGCAATCACATGCCGGTGGGGACCGACACCATCCTCGCGCACGCGGTTTCGCTCGCGGCGGCCGAACAGGCAGGCAATACGGTGGTGCTGCCGCCGCCCTGGTACGGGTTCTCGGCCCATCACATGCGCTTTCCCGGTTCGGTGACGCTGCGCCTCGAAACGCTGCTGGCGCTGGTCGGCGATATCGTCGATTCGGTGGTCGCGCACGGCTTCCGGCGCCTCCTCGTCGTCAACGGCCACGGCGGCAATGCGGGCGCCATCGACGTGCTGGCCTCGACGCTCGGGCATCGCCACTACGGCGCCGCCCGCATCGCCACGCTCACCTATTTCGCGCTGGCGCGCGACGCCATCGCCGCGCTGCGCCGCTCGGAACCCGGCGGCATGGGCCATGCCTGCGAGTTCGAGACCTCGCTGATCCAGCACCTGCGGCCCGAACTGGTGAAGATCGAGCGCGCCCAGACCACCTATCCCGATCCCGGCTCGGCCTATCTCACCACCGACCTCATCGGCGGCCAGGCGGTGCGCGTCTATCACGACTTCGCCGATCTTTCGCCCACGGGCACGCTGGGCGACCCTGCCCTTGCCAGCCCCGAGGCGGGCGACAAATTCTTTGCCGCCTCGGTCGCGGCACTGGGCGATTTCATCGCCGATTTCCGCTCCTGGCAGATTCCCGGGGGCAAGCCATGAAACTGCGTCTCGGCGTCATCGGGCTGGGCTTTTTCGGCAGCCGCCACGCCCGTGTCTACAGCGACCACCCCGCCGCCGAACTGGTCGGCGTCAGCGACCTCGACGATAGCCGCACGGCGGAGATCGCCGCCCTCACCGGTTCGAAGCCGTTCAAGGACTACCGGGACCTGCTCGCCAGCGACATCGAGGCGGTCAGCATCTGCCTGCCCGACCGCCAGCACGAGGCGGTCGCCATTGCCGCCGCCGAGGCCGGCAAGGCGATCCTGCTCGAAAAGCCGCTGGCTCACAACGCGGACGCCGCCCGACGCATCGTGGCGGCGGTCGAGGCCAATGGCGGGCGCCTGATGGTCGGCCATATCCTGCGCCACGACCCGCGCTACGTGCAGGTCCATGCAGCCGCCGCGCCCGCAAGGCTGGGCGAGCCCATCCATGTCCGCGCCAAGCGCAATGGCGTGCGGTCCACCGCAAGACGGCTGGGCGCCAATTCCTCGATCCTCTTTTACATGGGGGTGCATGACGTCGACGCCATGCAATGGATCGCGCGCTCGCCCATCACCCGGGTCTATGCGCAGAAGCGCGAGGTGCTGGGCACCGGCAATGAGGACGCGCTTTATGCGGTGCTCAATTTCGCCAATGGCGCCATCGGCATCCTCGACTATTCCTGGGCCTGGCCCGATGGGTTGATGAACGGCTTCCGTTCCGCCTTCGAAATCGTGGGGACCCGCGCGGCGGCCGAACTCGACGTCGCCGATCAGGGGCTGTACTTCGTCGACGACAATGCAACGACCGGCGGCGACACCCATCTCTGGCCCGAGATCAACGGGCGAGTGGCCGGCGCACTGGCGGACGAACTGGACCATTTCGTCAAGGCTACCCTGCGCAACGTGCCCTATGTGCAGCACTACCGCGAAGCGCTGGACGCCATCCCCGTGCTCGACGCCCTGGCCCAGTCGGCCCGCACGGGCGCGCCGCAGGAGGTCTTGCGTTGAAGACCCCTTCTGGCACAAATGGTTGACGGACCGCGTTCGATTCTGCTCATTGTGGACCGTTTTAAAGGTCACCGATGAACAGCCCGCATACCCCAGCGCAACTTGCGTCCATCTCCACCAATGATCGCGCCACGCCGTCGCTTGTCTATCGGGCATTGCTGCGCTCCATCCGCGACGGGTCGATGGTTCCTGGGGCCAAGCTGCCCAACGAACGCGAGCTGGCACTGCAGCTCAATGCCAGCCGCACGGCGGTGCGCGCCGCCCTCGCCATGATGGAGCGCCAGGGGCTGGTGCACCGCCGGGTGGGCTCGGGCACCTTTCTCACCGACGACGCGCACGCGGTGTTCGAGCGCATGGACCAGACCGACGCGACCCCGCACGAAAGCGTCCCTTCCTTCATCGAGATCGTCGAGGGCCGGCTGCTGTTCGAGCCGGCCATGATGCACCTCGTCAGCAACCGGGTGCAGGAGGACGAGTTGGCCGACATGGGGCGCATCCTCGACAGCATTCTCGAGGCGCCGACCTGGGAAGACTTCAAGGAGAGCATCTACGCGCTCCATCGCGCCATCTTCGCCGCGACGAAGAACAAGTTCCTCATGCAGATCATGGGCTCGATCCTCGACGACCGCCGGGCGGTGCTGTTCGACGGCCAGGATACCGACAAGCCGGCGCCGCTGCTGGTGCGCCAGCAGACCCACAAGGAACTGAATGCGATCGTCGAAGCGGTCGCGGCCCGCAACGGCAAGCGCGCCGAGGAACTGGTGTCGGACTATTTGATGCGCATGCTCGCCACCATCAATATCTGGCAGTAGCCGGCCTGCTCTCGGGCGTTTCACCTCCCAACGGAAGCGGCGGCTACCCCCCCTCCCCGGGCCCCTACCCCTTGACGCCGGCCGAGAGCATGATCGCCTGGGTCACCCGGCGCTGGAAGATGAGGTAGATGATCGCCACCGGCAGGCCCGCCACCACGGCCGAGGCCATCAGCTTGCCGTAGACGATGCCGTAGGCGTCCTTCACCTGGGTGATGCCGACCGGCACGGTCATGGTCGCTTCGCCGGTGGCGGCGAGGAACGGCCAGAGGAAGGCGTTCCAGGCGCCGATGAAGGTGATGATGGCGAGGGCCGCAGTCACCCCCCAGTTCATCGGCAGGTAGATGCGAAACAGGATCTTGAAGTGCCCGGCGCTGTCCATCAGCGCGGCCTCGCGGAATTCCTTGGGCACGGAATCGAAGAACTGTTTGTAGACGATGATGACCACCGGCACGATCAGCTGCGGCAGGATGATGCCGGCCCAGGTGTTGAGCAGCTTGAACTGCGCCATCAGCACGAAATGGTTCACGATCAGCGCCTGCATGGGCACCATGAAGCAGGCGAGGATGAGCGCGTAGATAAGGCGCCGTCCGGGGAAGTCGAGCTGGCTCAGCGCGTAGGCGCAGCCGGCCGAGCTGACGATCACCAGCGCCGTGATGACCAGCGAGGTCACCATGGAATTGACGTACCAGATGCCGATATTGGTGTTGTTCCAGATGTGGATATAGCTGTCGAACGACACCTGGCCGGGCCACAGCGAATTGCTGCCCGAGATCACTTCCCGGTCCGGCTTGATCGAGGTGATGGCGGCCCAGTAGATCGGGAACAGCGAGGCCAGCGCGGCGAGCAGCGTGATGGCCGTCAGCACGAGGCCGATGAGGTCGAGCCGGCGGTCGCGGCGCGGTTGGCCGGCGGCGACGGCGGGGGCGGCGGAGAGGGCTTCGGCGCTCATTTTTCACCTCTTGCACGCAGCAGTTGATATTGCAGCACGGACAGGATGACGATCATGGCGAACAGCAGCACCGCGGCGGTGGCGGCTTCCCCGCCCTTGTTCTGCTGGAAGGCCAGCTTGTAGACGTACTGCACCAGCACGATGGTGGCGTCCTGCCGGCCGCCGATGGAAAAGAGGTAAACCTGGTCGAAGATCTTGAGCTGGGCGATGAGCTGGATGGTGAGCACCAGCACGGTGATCGGCCAGATCAGCGGCCAGGTGATGCGGCTGAACTGGCGCCAGCGCCCGGCGCTGTCCAGTTGCGCCGCTTCGTAGATTTCGGGCGAAATATTGCGCAGCCCGGCGATGAACAGCAGGATGTTGAAGCCCATCGTCCACCAGATGGTGACGAAGGCCACGGTGGGCATGAACAGCGGGATGGTGCGCGTCAGCGAGATCGGCTCGCCGCCGTTGAACAGCGCCACCACGCCCTGCAGCAGCCCGTATTGCACGTCGATGATCCAGTTCCAGGTGAGGAACACCACCGAGACGGGCAGGATATAGGGCAGGAAGAAGCAGGCGAGCACGAAACCCTGCACCCAGCCGTGCAGCCGGTTTACCGCCATGGCGATGACGAGGGAGATCAGCGTATTGGGAATGACGGTGAGGAGCACGAAATAGGCGGTGTTCCAGAACGCCGAGTGGAACAGCTTCTGGCTCAGGATCTTGGCGTAATTGTCCCAGCCGACCCAGTCGCCGGCGCCGATGAGCGGGGCCTTGGTGAAGCTGAGCAGCACCATCTGGATGGTCGGCCAGACGAAGAGCGCCCCGTAGATGAGCACGAAGGGGCCCACCAGGATGAGCGCCGCCAGATATTCCTGTTTCTTGTCCCGCAGCATGTCGCACCTCCCCGAACCGGTGGCCGGCGCCCTCCCCGTGAGGGCGCCGGCTATGCGTGTCAGAGCTGGCCGTTGAGGTCGTCGCGCATCTGCGCGGCGGCGTCGGCCGGCTCGATCTCGCCGGTGGTGGCGGGATTGATGTAGTTGCTCCAGGCGTCGCCCAGCGGCGCGGCCGGGCCGGCGAGCACCGTGCGCGGATCGAAGACGGCCGTATCGGCAAAGCCGGCATAGTCCGATTGCGGCTTCAGCGCCTTGAACTCGGCGCTCTCGCGCACGCTGTTATAGGCCGGGATGTGGCCGGCGCCGGCCCAGTCGAGGCTGTGCTGGTCCATCCAGGCGATGACCTGCATCACCGCGGCGCGCTTTTCGGCGTCGGCTTCCTTGCCGGCATTGGCCGGGATGACGAAGCCGTGCGAATCCGACCAGGCGGCCTTGTTCTCGAACAGCACCGGCAGTTCGACGGCGCCCCACTCGAACATGTCGCCCTTGGCGTGCAGGTCGACGAAGGTCGGCACTTCCCAGTTGCCCATGATGAAGAACGGGCTCTGGCCCGAGCTGAAGAGAGCGAGGGCCGCCGGGCTTTCCACCTGCACCGGCGTATAACCGCTATCGACCCAGCCCTTGACCACCTCGATGGCGTTGGTCAGCTTGCCCAGGTCCTCGTCGGTGGGGAAGAACCCGCCGGCATCGGCGTCGAACATGGTGCCGCCCTGCTGGCCGAAGAGGCTGTAGATGGTGCGGTAGCGGTCGCCGGTCGGCGTCGAGATGCCGTATTTGCCGTCGCCGGTGAACTGGGCGAGGATGGCGTTGAAATTGTCCAGCCCGTCGAGGCCGGTGGGCAGGCCGTTGTCGTCGAGCAGGCCGGCTTCGCCCAGCATGTCCTTGTTGTAGTAGAGGATGAGGCCGTGCTGGTCGAACGGCACGGCGTAGCGGGTGCCGTCCACCTTGGCGGCCTCGACGGCGGCGCCGGTGAAATCGGCGTCGGAAATGCCGGCGCCGGCCAGGTCGTCGTCGGTGATTTCGCTCAGCGTGCCGCTATCGACGGCCAGCGGAATGCGGCTCAGGTGGTAGGTGGCGATATCGGGCCCCTCGCCGATGGCCGAGGAGGTCTGCAACTTGGTGTAGAAGGGCGTGCCCCATTCCAGGGTCGTGCCTTCGATGGTGATCTCCCCTTCATGCTCGGTGTTGAAGGCGTCGATCAGCGCCTTCATGCGCACGCCGTCGCCACCGGCGAGGAAGTCCCACCACACCACGGTCTGCTGCGCCATGGCACCGGATGCGAGCGCGACAAACGCGGTCGAAGCCAGGGCCAGGCGACGTAGGGTCTTCGTCATTGTTTCCTCCCATAGGGTTGGTGCTCTATGCGTGATGTCAACGGCCGGTGCGTCGCATTGAGCTTGTAGCCGCACCGCCGGATAGGGTTGCGCTCAGGCCGCGTGATAGGCCTCGCCATCGGCGGCAAACAGATGCGTCTCGCCGGGGTCGGCCGCCAGCGACACCGGCGCCCCCGGCTCCAGCGCGCTTCTGCCGATATCCTCGGCCACCACCAGTTGCCCGTCCGCCAGCCGCACATGCACCAGCGTCCGGTCGCCCAGCCGCTCCAGCAATTCCACGACGCCGGCAAAGGCGCCGCCCTCGCCCACGACCTTGAGCGCTTCCGGGCGCACGCCCAGCGTCAGCCCGTCGCGCCCGGGCAGCCGGGAAGTGGCGATATGGGTCTGCACGCGGGCGCCACCGGCTTCGACCACCGCCTGGCCGTCGCTGTCGCCCAGCCCGCTGACGGGCAGGAAATTCATGGCGGGCGAACCGACAAAGGCGGCGACGAAGCGCGTCGCCGGGCGGGAATAGACGTCCATCGGCGTGCCGATCTGTTCCACCCGCCGGTTGTTCATCACCACGATGCGGCTGGCCAGCGTCATCGCCTCGGTCTGGTCGTGCGTCACGAACACCATGGTGGTGCCGATGCGCTGGTGCAGTTGCGCCAGCTCGACCCGGGTGCGCACGCGCAGGCTGGCGTCGAGATTGGAGAGCGGCTCGTCGAGCAGGAAGGCCTGCGGTTCGCGCACGATGGCGCGGCCGATGGCGACGCGCTGGCGCTGGCCGCCCGAGAGCTGCGCCGGCCGCCGGTCGAGCAGCGCCTCGATTTCCAGCATGCGCGCCGCGTCCTCGACCCGGCGAGCGATCTCGGCCTTGTCGGTGCCCACGTTCTGCAGGCCGAAACTCATGTTCTCGCGCACCGTCATGTGCGGGTAGAGCGCGTAGTTCTGGAACACCATGGCGACGCCGCGCTGATTGGGCGGCAACTGGTCGACCCGCCGGCCGCCGATATGGATTTCGCCGCCATTGACCTCTTCGAGGCCGGCGATCATCCGCAGCAGCGTCGATTTCCCGCAGCCGGAGGGCCCGAGGAAGACGATGAACTCGCCCGATTTGATATGCATCGACACATTGTCGAGCACCTGCACCGGCCCATAGGCCTTGCTGACCTCGTTCAGAACTATGTCGGCCATCGTTTCCTCCTCACTTGTCTGGGAAGCGCGGACTCTTGCGGCCCGTCGGCTCCGTCTTCTCCCCTCCCCCTTGAGGGGAGGGGTCGGGGGTGGGGGTCCATCGGTGGCTCACCCAACCACCCCCTCCCTCAATCCCTCCCCTCAGGGGGGAGGGAGGCCAAAACCCCGAAACCCCCGGGCTTCGGCCCTGCAATCGCTCCTACCGGTCCACCGGCAGCGCCTGCGTCGCCAGCGCCAGCGCGTCGAACAGGGCCGCCGCCACCGGGTCGGCGCCGGGCGCCTCGCGGGTCAGCCGGAAGGTGGTGGCCACCACCCCGCCCCGGCCGACACGCTTTTCCCCGATGATCGCCGCCGGCTTGTGCACCCAGCCCACCACCGTGCCGGCGCGGACATTGCTGCCGAACTCCCAGGGGCGGAAACCGGTCAGCAGGTGATGCGGCACGACGCCGGAAAAGCTGAGATCGAAGATCGGACCGCCCGGAATATTGGCGAAAGGCCCGTCGCGGCGCACCCAGGAGAAGCCGGCGATCCAGTCGCCGCGCCAGATGGTGCCGTCGCGTTCGACGAGGCTAATGCCCGGCAGGTGCTGGTCGAGGCTGGGGCGGAAGGTCCGGCCATCGGCGACGATGCTGCGATGCGGCAGTTCGCCATCCGGCATGTCGGTGCGCAGATTGTGGTTGGTCGGCACCGAGCCATCCGCCAGGATGAGGAACCGCCCGCCCGCTTTCATCCGCTCGACATCGGCGCCGTCCACGGCGTGGCAGAGGACGATTTCGGCTTCCGCCGCCGGCACCACACGATAGCCCAGTCCCCGCGCATAGGCGGCGAGCGCTGCGTCGGCGGCGGCGATGGTGGGCAGGGCGGCGGTGTCGCGCCGTGCATAGAGGGCGATGTCGCAGCTATTGCGCGCCACGACATCGCCGCCAGCCTCGAGCACGAAATCAAGACGCGCCATGCGGCTGGCGCCGCTGGCCGGGAGGTCGATCTTGAGCGCCTGCGGGCTGGTAGCGGAGACGGGGCCGAGCGCCGCGATGGCGAGCGACCCTTCAGCGTCGCCCGACCAGCGCAAGGTGGCGCCGTCCGGCAGTGCCCGGCCGCCCGTCGCTATCGTCACCTCGACGCTTAGCGTGTCGCCGGCATAGGCGGCGTAGCGTTCGGGCCGCGGCACGATCACCGTATCGGCGTTGATCTGGGCGAAGACGTCATGGAAGACGCGCGGATTGCGCTCGATATCCATGAGGCCGTTGGCTTCCCAATGCACGTCCGTCAGTTCGGTGATGACGTAGCCCATGATCGAGGGATGCAGTCGCATCTGCTCGATCTGGTAGCGCAGGTTCATGAACTGATACCACTGCACGTTCTCGATGAAGCCGTCGAACGAGCCGAAGCTGCGCTCGAGGTCGAGCGCGGCGAAGCGCTGCTCGACGCCGTGCGGCAGCGCCACCCCGTCGCCCCATAGCGAGCCGGTCTCGAACCAGTCGGGCTCGCTGCCGTCGGCGCGGCGCAGCTTTTTCGGGTCGGGCAGGCCCCAGACGCCGAATTCGGAAACGACCAGCGGCTCGTCGCCGCGCCGCTCGGCGTCGCCCAGGGTCGAATAGGTCCAGTCGGCGCCATTGGCGAATTGCGCGGTGATGTCGTCCCATTCCTGCCGCCGCTCGGGCACCGAGCGGTAGTAATGGTAGTCGTTGAGGTCCGACTTGACGTGGAAATTCGGGAAGCAGGCGGAATTGTCGACCACCAGCCGCGTCGGGTCCGCCGCTTTCAGCCAGTCATAGCTGTCCTTGAGCCATTGCCGGTGCTCGGCATTTTCCACCAGCCGCGTGCCCCAGTCCTCGTTGATCAGCGTCCAGGCGATGATCGAGGGGTGGTTGCGGTCGCGCTCGAGGATGCCTTCCATCGTCTCGCGCATCCGCCGGGCGGCGTCGGTGGTGAAATTGGCGACGTTGGGCACCTCGGTCCACACCAGCAGGCCCAGCCGGTCGGCCACCTCGTAATAGCGCGGGTCCGGCACCTTGATATGGCAACGCAGCAGGTTGAGCCCGAGATGCTTGGCCTTGCGTGCCTGGTCTTCGAGGAATTCGAGCGAGGGCGGCGTATAGATGCCGTCGGGATAATAGTCCTGGTCCAGCGCGCCGCGCATATAGAGCGGCTGGCCGTTGAGCAGGATTTGCCCGTCGCGCGTCTCGACGGTGCGGAAGCCGAAGCTGGTGGTCACCGTGTCGGTGTCCAGCTCGACCACCAGCGTATAGAGATGGGGCGTATCGGGAGACCAGAGCCGCGCGCCCTCGACCAGTAGTTCGGCGGCAACCCGGGCAGCGGCCGTCACTTCTCCTGCCGCCACCACGGCGCCCTCGCCGTCGAGCACCGACAGCCGCGCCGCCATGCCGGCGGCAGGGGCGGAAAAGCCCAGCTCGAGCGCCAGCCTGCCATCCATGCCGGCCGCCACCACCACCGCAGTGACGTGGCGCGGATCGCGGGCCTCCAGCGCCACCGATTGCCACAGCCCGCCGATGCGGCCGTACCAGCTGATCTTGCCGTGCGGCACTTCCCCGAAAGGATAGTCGGGATAGGCCGCGCGGTCGGCCGAAGGCATGGTGACGCGCACTTCCAGTTCGTTCTGCGTCTTGAGCGCGGCGGCCGGCAGCACGATCTCGAAGGGCAGGAAGGCGCCTTCATGGCTGCCCACCACCTGGCCGTTGAGCAGCACTTCGCAGAAATAGCTGACGGCGCCGAAATGCAGCACCAGTTCCTGGGCGGCCCAGCCTTCGGGCACGGTGAAGCTGCGCCGGTAGACGGCGCGGCCGCTGGTGTCCACCAGGTCGGAAAATTCCGCCTGCCAGGGGCCGGGCACATGCGCCTCGCGCCACGGGCCGTCCTCGTGCCGGAACTGCCAGACGCCGTCCAGCGACAGGCGCCGGCGCGTCCCCGATTCCATTTCCGCCACCGGCGCCAGGTTGGTTTGTTGCATCACCGCCCTCAATCAATATTAGTTATATTTTTATCACCATAGGACCATAGCGATCCGGTTGACAAGAGGGGTTCTGACGTGGCGCTGGATGCGAACAATCTGCTAACATTCTCGGGTGAATGACATTGGGGCGTGAACGGGTGGAAAAGCGCGCGACGATGGTGGACGTGGCCGAGCTGGCCGGCGTCTCTCAGGCGACCGTTTCGCTGGTGCTCAACGGGGTTCCCAATGCCCGCGTGTCCAAGGCGACCCGGCGCCGCGTCATCGAGGCGGCCGAAACCCTTTCCTATCGGCGCGGCAAGGCCCATCCGGTGCCCGAGGGCCGCAAGCGCGTCATCGGGCTGATGCTGGACGAGGTGTCCACCACCCCCTTCGCCACCCCGTTCATCGAAGGCGCCCGCGACGAGGCGGCGCTGCAGGGCGTGACGGTGGCGGTGTTCTGCACACGCTCCGATCCGGCACTGGAGCAGGCGGCCATTGACCTATTGGTCTCGCAAAAGACCATCGGCATCATCTACGCCTCGCTCATTACGAGGCAAGTCACTGTTCCCGAAGCCTTTTCCGAGCTGCCGCTGGTGCTGCTCAACTGCTATGAGCGCAAGCTGCGCTACCCTTCCGTGGTGCCGGGCGATCTGGTCGGCGGCTATGCCGCGACGCAGGCGCTGCTGCGCGCCGGGCATCGCCGCATCGCCCACATGACCGGCGAGATCATCGTCGAGGCGGCCATCGACCGCGAGAAGGGCTTTCGCCAGGCCATGGCCGAATGGCAGGTGCCGGTCGACGAATCCCTGGTGATGCAGGCCGGCTGGACCATTCGCGGCGGCCGCGAGACGGCGCTGGCGCTGATGTCGCTGCCCGAGCCGCCGACCGCCATTTTCTGCTTCAACGATCGCATGGCCATGGGCTGCTACGAGGCCGCCCGCATGCTGGGCCGCTCGGTGCCACAGGACGTTTCCGTCGTCGGGTTCGACGACGAGGACATCGCCGCCAACATGGAGCCACCGCTCTCCACCATGGTGCTGCCGCACGACGAAATGGCCCGCTGGGCCGTGGCCGAACTGCTCGACAGCTACAACGACGCCGACCAGGACGAGCGGCTGCAAAAGATCAAGATCGAGTGCGAATTCATCGAGCGCCACTCCATCCGGCCGCTCGGCACCTGAGGCGTTTTACGCCAAAATTACCGGCGCTCTTTGCGCCCATCCCCACCGGGTCATTCCCGCGCCAGCGGGAACCTCCGTTGGTCTATAAAAAGAGCAACGAAGCCCGTTCCGCCTTTGTCTAATCCCTTGGCGCACCGACCGAATCCCGCTCGACCAGCGGGCATTCCAGCTTGACCAGCGGGTAGCGCCCGCGCCCGGGCACGAACTCGTCCAACTGCTCCACGATCCATTGCCCCATGGCCCGGTGCGGCAGGATGGAGGTGGTCAGCCGCGGGTGCAGGTGCCGGGAGATCTCTTCGTCGTCATAGCCGACCACCGACATGTCGGTGGGGATGCGGTAGCCGGCTTCCTTGAGCGCCTCGTAGCAGCCGATGGCCGAGCGGTCGTTCTGGCAGAAGATGGCGGTGGGGGGCGTCGGCAGGGCCAGCAATTGCCGCGTCGCCTCGTAGCCGGAGCTGGCCGACCAGTCGCCTTCGACCACCAGCGTCGGGTCGAACGGGATGTCGGCGGTGGCCAGCGCCCGGCGGTAGCCCTTGAGGCGGTCCTGCGCCGCTTCCATCCAGATTTCGCCGGTTATGGTGGCGATGCGGCGGTGGCCGCGTTCGATCAGGTAGCGGGTGCTGCGCTGGCCGCCGGCGATTTCGCTGGGCACCACGGCGGGGTGGGTCTGGCCGGGCGTATAGCAGTTGAGCAGGAAGACCGGCACGTCCGCCTCGGCAAAGGCCGGCGGCAGCTCGACCTCGCGGGTGAAGATGGTCATGTAGACCAGCGCGGCGACGCCTTGCGCGAGGAAGGTGCGGATGAGGCCGGCCTCGAGCTCGGCGTCGTTGTGGGTCTGGGTCACCAGCACCACGTCGCCGCGCGGCCGCGAGGCCTGGGTCAGCCCTTCGATGGCCACCATGGCTTCCGGGCTGGTGGCGAGCTGGTCGGCGATGAAGCCGATGCGCCGCCCGCTTACCGCCGCGTTCACGGGCCCCGCGACCGGCGGCACCGCGTAGCCGAGGCGCCGCGCCGCCTCGAATACCCGCTGCCGCGTCTGCGCCGACAGCTTTATTCCCGGCGCATGGTTGAGGATGAACGATACCGTCGCCTGCGAGCACCCCGCCTCGCGCGCCACATCGGTCATGGTCACCCGCCGCCGGCCACCACCCCCCCTCCTCCGCCCCGGCGGCTCAACTGTGTCGGCTGGTCTTGGCATGGTAAACTCGCTTCAAGCTACCGCATGCTAATGCACAATCAGCGTCTATTATCAAGTATTAGCAGCAAATTATGCTGCCGGGAGCGGCACTTCCCGGAACCGCGGTCCGGCTGCGGCGTTGGCTGGGCGATGACGACCTTCCTGACTATCGGGCACTCCAACCGCTCCGCCGACGAGTTGATCGGGATGCTGCGCGCGGCCCGCGTGGCGCTGCTGATCGACGTGCGCACCTTCCCCCGCTCCCGGACCAATCCCGCGTTCAACGTGGAGATTTTTCCCGACGATCTGGCGCGTGTGCAGATCGACTACCGGCATTGCGCGGCACTGGGCGGCCGGCGCGGCAAGCAGCCGGCGGTGGATGAGCGCACCAATGCCCTGTGGCGGGTGCAGAGCTTTCACAACTATGCCGACTACGCCATGAGCGAGGCTTTCGCCGCCGCCCTTGCCGAGTTGATCGCGCTGGGCCAGGAGCAGCGCCTGGCCCTGATGTGTTCGGAGGCGGTCTGGTGGCGGTGCCATCGCCGCATCATCACCGACTACCTGCTGATGGCCGGCCACGCGGTCACTCACCTGATGGCCCCGGGACGCACCGAGCCGGCCAGGCTGACGCCGGGCGCCAAGGAGGGCCCCAACGGCACGGTGGTCTACCCGGCCTCAGCCTGAGGCGCTGACCACGAGGATGAGGAAGGCCAGGCCGATCGCCAGAACGAGAGCCCAGAGAACGAATTTTTCAAGATTCATGGAGGGGTTTTCAACGGCTGGTATCGCCGGGTGCCGGCACTGTCGGAAGGCCGCTGTACCGGCCTCCACACAAGCATGCCCATCCGGCGCCGCCATGTCGAGAGGGCCCGGGTGGCGCATTTTGGCGCGCCACCCGCCGTTTCGAAACCGTCACCCGATGACGACCACTTCGTGGTCCAGCACCTCGTCCACCGTGAAGACGAGGCTGTCGCCTTCTGTTCGGGCGGCGCAACAGCCAAAGCGCACGGCGGAGCGCACCGCTTTTCCACAAGGCGGAAAAAACCGGGACGATGGTCGTAGCGGATTGGGTGCGGGTGCATAAGGGCCGCATCTTGACCCACCCGGATTTACGCAGATGAGCGATTATGTGCGCCGCCATGGCCTGTCGATTGCGGCGGAGCTGGCCAGTTTCATCGAAGACGAGGCCATTGTCGGCACCGGCCTCGACAGCGACGCCTTCTGGGCCGGCTATGCCGCCACATTGGCCGAACTGGCGCCGCGCAACCGGCAGCTGCTGGCCGAGCGGCAGCGATTGCAGGCCGCCATCGACGCCTGGCACGACCGCCACCGCGGCCAACCGCACGACGCCGCGGCCTATCGCCGGTTTCTCGAGGAAATCGGCTATCTCGTGCCCGATCCCGGCCCCTTTTCCATCGACACCACTAATGTCGACGCGGAGATCGGCAGCGTAGCCGGGCCGCAATTGGTCGTGCCAGTGATGAATGCGCGCTTCGCCCTCAACGCCGCCAATGCCCGCTGGGGCAGTCTCTACGACGCGCTGTACGGCACCGATGCCATCGCGCCGCTGGCCGAGATGGCCAGTGAGGGCTATGACATCGCGCGCGGCGACGCGGTGGTGGCTTGGTCGGCCGCCTTCCTCGACGCGGCGCTGCCGCTGGCTGAGGGATCGCATACCGCGGTCCGGCGCTATGGGCTGGCGCAGCGGGACGGCCGCTACGACCTTGCCATCGAGCTGGGCGATGGCAGCGCCGGTGCGCTGGCCGAACCGCAGCAATTCATCGGTTTTGCCGAAGCCGCCGGCGGCCGGACGATACTGCTTTTCGCCCACAAGGGCCTGTATCTGGAAATCCATCTCGATCCGCGGCATCCCGTGGGCCAGCGCAGTCCGGCGGGGATTTGCGACATCGTTCTCGAAGCCGCCCTCACTACCATCCAGGACTGCGAGGATTCGGTAGCCGCCGTCGACGCGGCCGACAAGGTCAGGGTCTACCGCAACTGGCTGGGGCTGATGCGCGGCGATCTCACCGAGCGTTTCGAAAAGAACGGCCGCCCGCTGACCCGCAGCCTTGCGCCCGACCGGCTCTATACCGGGCGTGGCGGCGAGGCCGTTACGCTGTCGGGCCGCAGCCTCATGCTGGTGCGCAATGTCGGGCACCTGATGACCACTGATGCAATCATCGATACGGCGGGCGGGGAAACGCCCGAAGGCATCATGGACGCCTTCGTCACGGCGCTGGCCGCGCTGCACGATTTGCGCAAGAGCGGGGGGCCGCGCAATTCCCGCACCGGCAGCGTCTATATCGTCAAGCCCAAGATGCACGGGCCCGACGAGGTCGCTTTCGCCAACATGCTGTTCGACCGGGTCGAGGACGTGCTGCAAGTGCCCCGGCATACGCTCAAGATGGGCGTCATGGACGAGGAGCGCCGCACCAGCGCCAATCTGGCCGCCTGCATCCGCGCCGCCCGGCATCGGCTGGTCTTCATCAACACCGGCTTTCTCGACCGCACCGGCGACGAGATCCATACCAGCATGCGCGCCGGCCCCATCGTGCCCAAGGGCGAGATCAGGGACGCACTGTGGCTCGCCGCCTATGAAGACAACAATGTCGACCAGGGCCTGCGGCATGGCCTCGAAGACCGGGCCCAGATCGGCAAGGGCATGTGGGCGCGGCCGGATGACATGCGCGACATGCTGGCAGCCAAGATCGCCCATCCCCGCTCGGGCGCCTCCACCGCCTGGGTTCCCTCGCCCACGGCGGCGGTACTGCACGCCACCCATTATCACCAGGTGGATATCGGCGCAGTACGCAACACCCTGCGCCATCGCCCGCCTGCTTCGCTGGCGGCGCTGCTGACGCCGCCATTGCTCGAAGGGCGGAACCTCGCCGCCGAGACGGTGCAGCGCGAATTGGACAATAATTGCCAGTCGATCCTGGGCTATGTGGTGCGCTGGATCGACCAGGGCATCGGCTGCTCGAAAGTGCCCGATATCGAGAACGTGGCGCTGATGGAAGACCGCGCCACCCTGCGTATCTCCTCGCAGCTCATTGCCAACTGGCTCTGGCATGGCCTCGTCGACGAAGCGCAGGTCACCCGGACCATGCAGCGCATGGCACTGGTGGTCGACCGGCAGAACGCCAGCGATCCGGCCTATCGGCCGATGGCGCCCGGTGATACACGATCCATCGCTTTCCAGACGGCGCTGGAGTTGGTCCTCGAGGGCGCAACCCAGCCCAGCGGCTATACCGAACCCATCCTCCACCGCCGACGCCGCGAGGCCAAGGCCGCCCAGAACCAGGAAACCGCCTGACCATGCTGACCATTCTTCGCCTCGCCGCGACCGACGCCCATGTCCTTATCGAGGGGGCAAGGCGGAAAGCCGATGAAATCGGCGTTCCCATGTGCATCGCCATCACCGACGAGAGCGGCAATCTCATCGCCTTCGAGCGCATGGACGGCGGCAAGGTGACCAGCATCACCATCGCCATCGACAAGGCCTACACCGCCGCCGGCGCCAAAAAGGCCACGCACGAATATGGCGAAGCCAGCCAGCCCGGCCAGCCGGCCTATGGCATCGGCAGTGCCATAGGCGGCCGGCTCATGGTGGTGGGCGGCGGGTTGCCGATCACCGTCGACGGCGCCGTCGTGGGCGGCATCGGCGTCAGTTCCGGCACCCCGGTGCAGGACCGGCAGGTGGCCCAGGCCGGTATCGATCATTTCCTCGCCGCGGTGGCAGTTTAGCCCTATCGCAGGCTAAGCGCGGGACAGGGCGATTTCGCGTTTTTCGCGGCTGGCCAGATGGACGGCCTCGACGATATCGACGATGTGGCGGGCATAGGCGCCGGTGACGGGCACGGGCGCCTCGCCCTTGATGGCGGCGCGCATCGCCCGCCATTCGCGTGCCACGGCGTGGTGCATCCAGTCCGGCTCGATGGAATCGGGCACGGCGGTCCAGGCCGCGTCGCGCCCGATGGAAACGCCGTGGTCGAAATCGATGCGCAGCGTGCCGGTTTCGCAGACCAGATCCATGGCAAAACCCATGGCGCCGTTACGATAGCCGACGCTCTGCACCTGGCCGATACCGCCATCGGCAAACCGCAGCCCGAGCAAGGCGCTGTCATCGGCCTCCTGCTCGTGGAAGAACGTCCCCGTCAGGGCGTTGACCCCGACCACGTCCTGCCCCATCAGCCAGACCAGCCGGTCTAGGGCGTGGATGCCGGCGGTCATCAGCATGCCGCCGCCTGATGCCGTGTCGAGGTGCCAGCCGCGCCGGTTGCTTTCCATCCACAGCTTGATCATCCAGCTCGACCCCAGCACCGGCTTGCCGATCGCGCCTGAATCGATGATTTCCCGGGCCTTGAGGCACGGCAGGGCAAAGTGCATGACGTGCCCGACCATCAGTTGCACGCCGGCGCGCGCCACCGCCGCATTGATGGCGTCGCAGGCGCGGGTGGTAGGCGCCATGGGCTTTTCGAGCAGGATGTGCTTGCCCGCCTCCGCCGCGCCGATGGCGACTTCTTCGTGCAGATGATGTGGGGTGGCGATGAGCACGGCGTCGACCTCGGCGTCCGCCAGCAGGGCGCGCCAGTTGTTGTAGGAGCGACCGCCGTGCTCGCGGGCAAAGGCAGCGGCGGCCGCCTCGTCCTCGCGACAACTGGCGACGAGCCTGACGCCCTCGACCTCGGCCATGGCGCGGGCGTGCACCGCCCCGAAATGGCCGGCGCCGATAATTCCTATTCCGATCATGATTTTGCCTTTGCGTAAGCGGCGTCGATGAGGTGCATCGCGGCCAGATAGTCGTCGAGGGTAATGGCAGGCGGGCGGCCGTCGCGCAGGCGCTGCAGCGTGTCGGCGGTGAACAGCCGATAGCGCGTCGCCGTGGGCTCCGGCGCGAGGGCGCGCGTGGTGGCATCATCAAGCGTCGTGGCGACGGCGCTGTCGCCCCGGTCGATGAGGGTGGCGTTGGCGGCGACGAGGCGCCATTCGAATTCGCCGCCCGGCGCCATGGAGGCATAGGTATAGCCCGCCTCCACCGTAAAGAGGGTGCCGGCCGCATCGACAAGGACGATAAGGGCGTGGTCCTCGACCGCCTCCTCATGCACGCGATTGCCGATGCTGGCCGAGACGAGTTCCAGCTTTCCCACCGCCAGGCTGAGGGCGGCGTCGATGCCGTGAATGCCCAGATTGCGCAGCGCGCCGCCCCCGCCAATGGCCGGATCCAGCAGCCAGCCGACGCCGTCGTCGCGATAACGCTGCGGCGGACCGTTGACGAGACGGAAGCTGGCGAGGGCCAGCTGCCCGGCCCGCCCGGCCTCGCCGAGCCGCGCATATTCGTGCAGCACGGGGCCAAAGCGGTTGGGCAGCGGCACGCCGACAAAGTTCCCCTTGTCGCGGGCGAGCCGCGCCAGATCGGCGATGGTCGCGGTATCGGCAGCGGCCGGCTTTTCCAGCATCAGCGGCACGCCCGCTTCGATCAATTGCCGCGCTTGCGCGGGCACGCGCGCTGGATGGCCCATCAGCACCACGAGATCGGGCCGCAGCGCCAGCCCCTCGGCCATGGTCGCAACCGCGACGAGGCTGTGCGCCGCCGCAAAAGCGGCCGCCTGCGCGGGGTTTTCGTCCCAGACGCCGGCAATCTCCGCCGCGGCGGCGCGGGCAGCGTCCAGATGCATGCTGGCATGCCAGTGGCTGGTGCCGAACAGGGCAATTTTCATGGCTCGTCCATCTTATCCAATATCGACTTGCAGGATATCCTACATCTTGCTACACAACAAGCGTTGACGGTGTTCACTGGGGCCGCGCACAAGGCGGCGGCAACAGGAGACAAGGACCAGCCATGTCGGATTTGAAATCGCTGACGCCGTTGAACCGCCCACCGCTGCTGCACGTCACCGTGCAGGAAAGCCTCAAGCAATATATCGAGGACAACCACCTCAAGGCCGGCGACCCGCTGCCGCCCGAGACCTTTCTCGCCCAGCAACTGGGCGTGGGCCGCAATTCCATGCGCGAGGCGATCAAGGCGCTCGAATCGCTGGGCATCGTGGAAACGCGGCGCGGCGTCGGCGTCTTCGTCAAGGAATTCTCGTTCAAGCCGCTGCTCGACAACCTGGCCTATGGGTTGCAGGACTCGCTGCGCGACGTCGAGGAACTGCGCGAGATCCGGCGCGTTCTGGAAACCGGGTTGATCGGCAAGACCATTGACATGATCGACGCGGCGGACCTGGCCGAATTACGCCAGCAGACGGAACTGATGAAGCTGCGCGCGGAGCGGAACGAGAGTTTCGCCGCCGAGGACCAGCGCTTTCACCAATTGCTGTTCCGCTGCCAGAACAACCGCATGCTGAGCATGCTCATCGACATCTTCTGGATCGCCTTCAACAAGGCGTCCGACTTCAACAATCTGGACAATCCCAACCCGCTCGACACCTGGCGGGACCACCACGAGATCGTGGAGGCGATTGCCAACAAGGACGTCGAGCGGGCGCGCGAGCGGCTCGACGCGCATTACCTGGGCATTCAGCAGGTGATCGCCAGGAATCGCGCCGACCACCAAGCAACCTAGATCCATCAAGGGAGGTTTACCGTGCCTATCAGAACCATTACGCGAATCCTGGCCGTCAGCGGCCTGCTGCTGGGCGCGACGGCGCTCACCGCCCCGGCCATGGCGCAGGAAGCCAAGACCATCACCGGCGGCTTCGACGTGGGACCGGGCGGCTTCCCCAAGAATTTCAATCCGCTGGCCGCGACGGGCGGGTTCACCTGGCTCAACACCTATCTCGAGCCGCTGGTGATCTTCAACGCCGAGCTGAGCGCCATCGAGGGTGCCCTTGCCGCCGACTACACCGTGAGCCCGGACCAGCTGACCTATACGTTCAACCTGGTCGAGGAGACCTGGCACGACGGCGAGGCCTTCACCTCCGCCGACGTCAAGTTCACCATCGAGCTGGCCCAGAACGCCGCCGCCGGCAGCGTCTTCGCCGGTCGCCTCGGGGCCATCGAGAGCGTCGAAACGCCCGATGACCGCACCGTGGTGCTGAAGCTGTCGCAGGCCGATAGCGGGCTGCTGTCGATCCTGGCGCAGGTCATGATCCTGCCCGAGCACGCGCTGGGCTCGATGGCGCCGGAAAGCCTCGCCACCAGCACCTGGTGGTCGACCACCCCCATCGGGACCGGCCCGTTCAAGTTCACGCGCTACGTCACCGACCAATATGTCGAGCTGGCCGCGGACACCGATTATCGCGACGGCACACCCAAGGTCGAGCGGCTGATCAACCGCTACTTCGAGAACCCGGCCGCCGCCGTGGCCGCGCTGCGCGCCGGCGAAATCCAGTTCACCTATGTCGAGCCCGAAGAGGCCAAGACTTTCGAGGGCAACGACGCGTTCCGGGTGATCGAGGGCGATTCCTTCGTCGTCAACTATGTCGGCTTCAACCAGAAGGTCGAGCTGTGGAAGGACGTTCGCGTCCGCCAGGCTTTCATGTACGCCATCGACCGCAACGCCATCATCGAGTCGCTCTATGACGGCGCCGCCAAGCTGGCCAATTGCGGCTATGTCGCCCCGCACCTGGTGCCGAGCGACCTCAACGACTACGCCTACGACCCCGCCAAGGCCAAGGCGCTGCTCGACGAGGCCGGCTGGGCCGAGATCAATGGCGACCAGCCGATCACCTGGCTGACCTACTACAACTCCCCGCAGGCGGCCAATGTCATGGCGGCGGTGCAGGCCATGCTGGCGCAGGTCGGCATCAATGTGGTGCCGCGCGTCGTCGACGTGCCCACCTATAACGGCATCGTCTACAAGGAAGGCACGCCCGACTGGAACGAGTTCCCGCTGGTCTATGCCGGCCTGCAGAACGGCCCGAACCCGGCCGGGATCAATGTCGGCCTCAACAAGTCGCAATTGCCGCCGGCCGGCGCCAATATCATGCGCATCGAGTTCGACGACCTCAGCGCCGCCTTCGACGCGGCCCTGGGCGAAACCGATGCCAGCCAGGTGGACGCCCGCTGGCAGGATGTCTGCCGCGTCATGAACGAGGAACTGCCCTGGGCCACGATGTGGGTGGCCAACCGCTACGGCGTCGCCTCGTCCAACCTGGTCGACTTCGTCTGGACGCCCGCCCCCGCCGGTGGCCCCTACGCGGCCCACCCCGAGAACTGGGACATCCAGTAAGCGTCTGATCGAACCGCGCGCCCTTGCTGCGGCGCGCGGTTCGCCCCTGCAACCGCCTCGTGTCGGACCCGGTCATGCTATCGTTCATCGCCCGCCGCATCGGTATCGGATTGGTCATGCTGGTCGCGCTCAGCGTGCTGGTGTTCATCCTGCTGCGCCTGGCCCCCGGCGACCCGATCGACGCCTATATCAATCCCTCCGTGCCGCTTTCGATGGACGAGTTGGCGGCGCTGCGGGAGCGGTTGGGGCTCAACCAGCCGCTGCCGATCCAGTATTTCGGCTGGCTGTTCGCCGCCCTGTCCGGTGATTTCGGCTATTCCACCCAGCGGGCCGGCGTTGCCGTGCTGCCGCTGGTGATCGAGCGCATCTGGCCCACCGTGCTGCTGATGGCCACCGGGCTCGTCATCGCCATCATCGTGGGGATCGCCGGCGGGATCATCAGCGCCGTGCGCCGCAATTCCGCGCTCGACGTGGGCTTTTCGGTGGGCGCCTTCATCGGCATTTCCAGCCCCGCCTTTCTCACCGCCCTGGTCGGGCTCTATCTGTTTTCCGTGCAGCTGCGCTGGGCCCCTTCGGGCGGCATGCTGACGCCGGGCGCGCCGTTCTCGGTCGGCGACCTCGTCTCGCACCTGATCCTGCCCGCCTGCCTGCTCTCCATCGGCCACGCCGCGCTGATCATGCGCTATATGCGCTCCTCGCTGCTCGAAGTGCTCAACCAGGACTATGTGCGCACCGCGCGGGCCAAGGGAGTCAAGGAATTCTGGGTGATCATCAAGCACGCGACGCGCAACGCGCTGCTGCCGGTGGTGACGCTGATCGGCTCGACCATCGGCATCGCCATCGGCGGCGCCATCTTCCTCGAAAGCGTGTTCAACTGGCCGGGCATGGGCCTATTGCTGGTGAACGCGGTCAATACGCGCGACTACCCCGTCATCATGTGCGCCACGCTGATCGTGGGCGCCTGCGTCATCGCGGTCAATCTTCTGACCGACATTACCTATGCCGCGGTCGATCCGCGCATCCAGGTGGGTTGAGATGAGCACCGTTTCCGCCCTCTCCACGCCCCGGGCCAAGGGGCCGATGCGCCGCTCGCTCGACCGGTTCGTCTCCAATCGCGCCGCCATGGCGGGCCTTGCCATCTTCGTGCCGATCCTGCTGGCCATCATCACCTATGACTGGTGGTGGCCCTACGGCCCCAACGCCATCGACCTGCGCTCGCTCAACAAGGGGCCCTCGCCCGAGCACTGGCTGGGCAGCGACGGGGTGGGTCGGGACGTGATGGCGCGGCTCCTCCAGGGGGGACGCGTCTCGATGATCGTTGCTACCGTGTCGGTGGCGATCTCGCTCATCATCGGCTTTCTCGTGGGCGCGTTTGCCAGCTTCGGCGGCAAGGTCATCGACAGCGGGCTGATGCGGCTGGTCGACTTGGCCATGACGCTGCCGCCGGTCATCTTCCTGCTGGTGCTGGCCTCCATCGCCGGCACCGGCATCATGCCCACCATTCTGGTGATTTCGCTGCTCTCCTGGCCGGTATTGTCGCGCATGGTGCGCGCCCGGCTGCTGGAATTGCGCGAGCGCGATTTCGTGGTCGCGGCGCGCGGCATGGGCGCCAGCGTCCCGCACCTGCTGTTCAAGCACGGCCTGCCCAACTGCATCGACATCCTCGTCGTCTACGCGACCCTGCAGGTGGCCAATGCCATCCTGCTGGAGGCGGGCCTGTCCTTCCTCGGGCTGGGCATCGCGCCACCGGAAGCCAGCTGGGGCAACATGCTCAACCTGGCCCGCTCGACGGTCGTGCTGGAACAATACCCCTGGCAGTGGATGTTTCCCGGCGCCGCGCTGGTGCTGACGGTGCTGGCCATCAATTTCATCGGCGACGGCCTGCGCGATGCCTTCGACCCCCGATCCGATCTCAACTGACCCCCGACCTTGAAGGTTTTATGAAATGCCCATGTTTACCGGCGTCGTCCCCCCCGTCGTCACCCCGCTCAACCAGGATTTCAGCGTCGACTACGCCTCGTTCACGCGCGTCCTCGAAAACCTGATCGATGCGGGCGTGCATGGGCTGTTCGTCCTGGGGTCGACCAGCGAAGTGGTGTTCCACGACGCGCCGACGCGCCAGGCGATCATCGAACATGCCATCAAGATCGCCAATGGCCGAGTGCCGGTGCTGGTCGGGGTGATCGATCCGACCACCGACCGGGTGATCGGCCATTGCCTCACCGCCAAGGCGGCGGGCGCCGATGGTGTGGTGGTGACGGCGCCCTTCTATACCCGCACCAACCAGGCTGAAACCATCGACCATTTCCGCTATATCAAGGACGCGGTCGACCTGCCGGTCATCGCCTATGACATCCCGGTCTGCGTCGGGCTCAAGCTCGAGCGCAAGACCACGGTGACCCTCGCCCGGGAAGGCGCCATCGTCGGCCTCAAGGATTCGAGTGGCGACGATGGCAATCTGCGCTACGTGCTGGCCGACATGGCGGACGATGCCAATTTCTTCGGCATGACCGGCTCGGAAATCGTCGTCGACAGCGTGCTGGCCATGGGCGCGCATGGTGTGGTGCCGGGCCTCGGCAATGTCGATCCGCATGGCTATGTGAAGCTGTGGAACCTGATCCAGGCGGGCGATTTCGTCGCCGCCCGGGCCGAGCAGGAGCGGCTGTGCAAGCTGTTCGAGATCGTCTGGATTTCCACCGGCCGCACCAGTGCCGGCTCAGCTGGCGTCGGCGCCTTCAAGACCGCCATGCGGAGCCTCGGGATCATCGCCACCAACACCATGGCGCGGCCGCAGCGCGCGCTCAACGACGAGGAAACCGGCAAGGTCAACGCCATCCTCAAAGCCGTGGGGCTGCTCGGCTGACCATGGACGCACCGACCCTCCAGATCGCCGGCCTGCGCACCGTGTTCCGCATCGCGGGCGGCGATGTCGCCGCGGTGCAGGATATGGACCTCGCCATCGCCCCGGGTGAAACCGTGGCGCTGGTGGGGGAATCGGGTTCGGGAAAGTCGGTGACGAGCCTGTCGATCATGGGGCTGCTGCCCCGCCGCGTCGGCCGTATCGCCGAGGGCAAGGTCACGCTGCGCCGCAAGAGCGGGGAAACGGTCGACCTTGCCGGGCTGGACGAGGAAAGCCTGCGCCGGGTGCGCGGCAACGATATCGGCATGGTGTTCCAGGAACCCATGACCAGCCTCAACCCGGTCTATACGGTGGGCGAGCAGATCGCCGAGCCCATCCGCATCCATCTGGGCAAATCGCACCGGCAGGCGGCGGCCGACGCGGTGCGGCTGCTCGCCGATGTGGGCATCCCCGATCCCGAACGCCGGGCCGGACAATATCCGCACGAGCTTTCGGGCGGCATGCGCCAGCGCGTCACCATCGCCATGGCGCTGGCGTGCAATCCCACGCTGCTGATCGCCGACGAGCCGACCACGGCGCTCGACGTCACCATCCAGGCGCAAATCCTCGATCTCCTGCGCCAGCTGCAACGCGAGCGCGGCATGGCGATCCTGTTCGTGACCCACAATCTGGGCGTCGTCGCGGAAATCGCCGACCGGGTGGCGGTCATGTATGCCGGGCGGATCGTGGAAACGGGGCCGGTGGCGGAAGTGTTCGCCCATCCGCGCCATCCCTATACCAAGGGCTTGCTGCGGTCGGTGCCGGTGCTGGGCCAGGCGGTGGAACTCAAGCGGGCGGGCACGCCCCTGCCCACCATCCGGGGCAATGTGCCCTCGCTGCGCAACCTGCCCCGGGGCTGCGCCTTTGCCAACCGCTGTGACTATGCCATCGAAGCGTGCAGCCTCGCCATGCCACCGCTGGTCGAGGCCACGCCCACGCAGAAAAGCCGTTGCATCAGGTGGCAGGAAGTTTGATGAGCCAACAGCCCTATCTCTCGGTCCGCAACCTGTCCAAGCACTTCAAGCCCTCCGCCTTTTCCAAGGGGCCGGTGGTCAAGGCGCTGCAGGATATTTCCTTCGATATCCCGCGCGGCCAGGTGGTCGGGCTGGTAGGCGAATCCGGCTCGGGCAAGACCACGATCGGGCGCTCGATCCTGCGGCTGATCGAGCCGAGCGAAGGGGTGGTCGAATTGGGCGGCGCGGACGTCACCGCCATGTCGGCCCGCCAGTTGCGCGCGCAGCGGCGCAAGATGCAGTATATTTTCCAGGATCCGTTCGCCAGCCTGTCGCCGCGCATGACCATCGGCCAGATCCTGACCGAAGGCCTCGACATCCAGCGCATCGGCACGCGCGCCGAGCGGCGGGCACGGGCGGAAAAGGCGCTGGTGGCGGTGGAATTGCCCGCCGACGCTTTCGACCGCTACGCGCATGAATTTTCCGGTGGCCAGCGCCAGCGCATCGGCATCGCCCGGGCGCTGACGCTGGAGCCCGAATTCATCGTCGCCGACGAGCCGGTCTCGGCGCTCGACGTGTCGATCCAGGCCCAGGTGATCAACCTGCTGCGCGATCTGCAGGTGCGGCTCGGCCTGACCATGCTGTTCATTTCCCACGATCTGGCGGTGGTCGAATATATCTGCGACACGGTGATCGTGCTCTATCTGGGGCGCATCATGGAGATCGCGCCGGCCGCCGAACTCTACGCCAACCCCACCCATCCCTATACGCGGGCGCTACTGTCGGCCATTCCCTCGCCCGATCCGGGCGCCCGGACGCAGCGGCAAATCCTCACCGGGGATATCCCCAGCCCCGCCAACCCGCCATCGGGGTGCGTTTTCCGCACCCGGTGCCCCTTCGCCATCGAGGCCTGCGCCGGCGCCGTGCCGGCCCTGCGCGAAACCGCGCCGGGGCATGCACGGGCTTGCATTCGCGACGACCTGCTCTGAGGAACAACACATGCCGCGCCATTCCCGCTTCCTGGAGGCCCTCGAAGGCGGGCTGATCGTTTCCTGCCAGCCGGTCGATGACGGGCCGATGGACAATGTTGCCACCATCGTCGCCTTTGCCAAGGCCGCGCGCGACGCCGGGGCGCGGGCGTTGCGGATCGAGGGCGCGGACAATGTCGCGGCGACCGTCGCGGCCTGCGACCTGCCGGTCATCGGCATCGTCAAGCGCGACCTGGCCGACAGCGCCGTGCGCATCACTCCGCTGCTCGAGGATGTTGCGGCGCTCGCCGATGCCGGCGCCACGGTGATCGCGGTGGACGGCACCGACCGGCCCCGGCCCGTTCCCGTCGCCGCGCTGCTCGAGGCCATCCACGCGCGCGGCTGCCTCGCCATGGCAGATTTGTCGAACGAGACCGAGGCGATAGCCGCCAGACAGCTGGGCTTCGACATTCTGGGCACCACCATGTCGGGCTATACGGGCGGAGAGATTCCGACCCACCCCGATCTCGATTTCGTCGCCGCCTGCCGCCGGCTGGGCGGAGCCGTTGTCGCCGAAGGCCGCTACAACGCCCCGCCCCTGGCCGCCCAGGCGATCGAGGCCGGCGCGACGGCGGTCTGCGTCGGTTCGGCCATCACGCGGACCGAGCACGTCACACAATGGTTCCGCGCGGCGGTCGAGGGAGCCGTGCACAAGCGCGACGCCACCGTGCTGGCGCTCGATGTGGGTGGCTCCAAAACCCTGGCGGCACTGGTCCGGGACGGGACCATTCTCGAGCGGCGGACGGTGCCCACGTTGCAGGGCGTCGGTTCGGACGACTGGTTTGCGACGCTGGCCGCGCTGGGGCAGGACTGGCGGGGACAATTCGCTGCGGTCGGAGCGGCGGTCACCGGCATCGTCGAGGACGGCACGTGGTCGGCGCTCAATCCAAGGACGCTGGCCATCCCGCCGCGCACGCCGCTGGTGGCAAGGCTGCGCACCCTGTTCGGCGTGCCGGCCGCCGCCCTCAACGACGCGCAGGCGGCCGCCTGGGGCGAATATAGCCGCGGCGCCGGCCGCGGCCTCGACATGGTGTTCGTCACCGTGTCCTCGGGCATTGGTGGCGGCATCGTGCTGAATGGAAAGCTGCTCGCAGGGGCGCGCGGGCTGGCCGGCAGCCTGGGGCAGACCCTGGGCGCCGCCGGCCACGAGCGGCTGGAGAACCGCGCCTCCGGCTTTGCCCTCTCCGCAGCGGCACAAGCCATCGGCGAGGCGCCGGACACCCGCGCGGTTTTCGCCGCGCTCGAAGCGGGCCAGCCCTGGGCCGTCGCCCTTGTCGAGAGGGTCGTGGACGAGCTGGCCGTGGCGTTGCTCGACCTGCAACGGCTGCTCGATCCGCAACGCGTCGTGCTGGGCGGCGGCATTGGCCTGCTTACCCCATTCCGCGAGCGGCTTCAGGCTAGGCTGTCGAGCGAACCCGAACTCATGCGCCCCAGCATCCGCCCGGCCGCATTGGGCAGCGATGCCGGCATTGTCGGCATCGCCGATCACGCCGCGGCCTCGGCGTCATAAAAGCCCCGAGCCTCACTCGCTTGCCGAGTCCGAGCCTCGCGCCAGCAGTACGTCGCAGGGCGCCGCGGCGAGCACGCGTCTTGCCACGCTGCCAAGTACCGCTTCGGCGATGGCGCTCCTGCCCTGCATGCCGACCGCGACGAGATCGGTCGTCCTCGCCCTGGCCAGCCGGAGCAGCGCCGTGGCGGCATCGCCATGCACCACCCGCATCCTGCTGTCTTCCAGTTGCGGCAGCTCGGCGCGTAAGGCGCGTAACGCCTCCCGGGCCGCCCCGGCCCGCGCCCGGCGATACCGGTCGACCGCCGTTTGCGGCGTGCCCACTTTCATCATCGCCTGCTCGAAGGAGAGCGGGATTTCGAGGACGTGAACCAGTTCGAGCGCCGCCTGCGGCGCCACGCGCATCGCCGCCTGTGCGGCGGCAAAGGCGGTGGGGGAGAAGTCGGTTGCGGCGATCACCCGGCGATAGGCCCTGTCGGTCGCACGCTTCACCACCAGCACCGGGCAGGGAATGGCGCGCACCAGCCGGTCCGCCGTCGAGCCGAACAGCTTTTCGCGCAGGTTTTGCGGCTTGCCCGGGCCGATGACCAGCAGATCGGCGCCGAACCCGCGTGCCAGCCGCTCGAGCAGCGGGGCGGCCGGGCCAAAATGGAGTTCAATTGCCGCTTCAACGCCCCGCGTCGCGACCATCGCCTCGAGCGCGGTGCGCGCCTCCGCCATGAGCACCTCGGAAACCGCCGCTTCATCGGCCGGCGCCGGCAGGGCGGGATCGGCCGCGGGCAGGCTCTCGATCGCATGGACCAGCACCAGCCGGGCGCCATGTTCCGCGGCCAGCCGCATGGCGCGCGCCGCCACCGGCCCGTCACCGGGCGCGAGGGCGATTGCCGCAATTATCGTCCTGATTGCCATGCCGGCGCTCCCGATATGGTCGAGGGGAGCCGGATGACCGGCTCCCCCCGCATTCTCCTAGACCGGATAACGGAGGATCGCCGCGAGGTCCTGCCCGCCCGGGATATCGTCCCGCCGGACGCCCATGACGCGCGCGCCGCTGGCCAGTGCCCGCGCCGCAATCTCATCAACCACGCCATAGGCCTTCGCATCGTCCTTCTCGACGAAGGTAACGGCGCCGCTCTCGTCATCAACGAAGCCCGGCACGGTGGTATCGATGTCGATCAGCAAAGTGTGGATGCCACCGAAGGTCGCCGCCCGCGCCGCGTCCGAGATATCGGTCGTGGTGCGGCTTTCGCCCGCCCGCCGCTCGAACAGCGCGTGGATGTCGGCGATCTCCTCTGCATAGGCCTTGTCGAGCAGCGGCCGCGCCTGGCGCGCCAGTTCGGCTTCGCTCAGCGCGTCGGGGCTGTCGGCGATGCTGTGCTTGAGCAAATGCGGATAGGAGCAGGTCTGCATGAAGATCGCAGCCACGCGCCCGGTTGCGGCCAGCACGAGAGGCGTCTCGCGGCCGGAAAGCACCTGTCGCAGCGCCGCGTCCACCTGCCGCACATATTGCTGGAGGCGGACATTCTGGCCCTCGCTGCCATGGATGCGGCCGCTGAAGGAGCGATCGTTCAAGGTCGATTTCCCCACGGAAGAGGCGGCATCCCGGGGCATATCCGGCACTTTCACCACCTCGGGCGCCAGATCGGCGTGCATTTCCACCAGCCGGACGGCGTTTTCCGACAGGGCCAGAACGAAAGCCGAATGGGGGAAGGTGACGGCGCGCAGCAGCGGCTTGAGGTGAAAGCGGTCCGACACCTGCACCATCGAGGTCAGGTCGTTGGCCAGCCGGTAGGTGCGGATGGTGTCGGGCGTCGCGAACACCGCCAGGCTATTGGCCTGGAAGCGCCAGAATTCGTCGTCATCGAGCAGGTCGCTCAGGCTTTCGGACAATGCCGCGAGGCGCCGCTTGTCGGCGCCGGCCTCCTGAAGCTGCGACTGAGCTTCGCGCACGAGATTGCCCAATTCGATGCGCGAGGCGCTGACCTCCTGGGTAACCGGGGTCGTCTTGAGGTAAATCGAAACACAGATATCCGCGCGCGCCTGGGACAAAGTTGCAAATTCGCTTCGCGTGGGAATATCGACATACAGCATGAAATTTCCTTGTTCGGACAGCGGGGGATTATTTCTGGAGACCCCAATACTATAGCGTGCCGCAGCGGCTTTATTGAGGCAGATCAATGCTGCCTGACATCGGGCGCCCCGCGGCTCACGGCAGCGACAGCAAGGCCCTGGCTATCGAGAAATAGATCAGCACCCCGGTGGCATCGGCAATCGAGGTCACCAGCGGGGTGCTGGCGGTGGCCGGGTCCAGCTTGAAGCGGCTGAGGATGAACGGCAGCATCATGCCGATCATGCTGCCGACAATGACGATGAGGGTCATCGACAGGGCAATGACCAGCGCGATGGCGGCGCCGCCCCGCACCACGCCGATGACGGCGATGGCCGCCGACATGCTCAACCCCAGGAGGATGGCGACGACCAGTTCGCGCCCCAGCACGCGCCCCCAGTCGGACAGGCGGATATCGCCGGTCGCCAGCGCCCGCACCATCAGCGTGGCCGATTGCGACCCCGCATTGCCCCCCGAGGCGATCAGGATGGGCAGAAAGAACATCAGCGCCAGATGGGCGGCAATCGTATCCTCGAAATGGGCAATGCCGGCGCCGGAGAAGATGTTGCCGAAAACCAGCAGCATCAGCCAGCCGATCCGCGCCCGGTAGAGCATGGGCACGGTGGCGCTGGCGACGCTCGAATCGAGATTGGTGACCGTACCGATCCGCTGAAAATCCTCGGTCGCCTCGGCTTCCATCACGTCGAGGGCATCGTCGTGGGTGATGATGCCCACCAGCCGGTCCTGGGCATCGATGACCGGCAGGGCGATCACGTCGTAGTGGGCAATCTTGCGGGCGGCCTCCTCCTCGTCGTCATCCACGCGGATCGCATAGGTATTGCGCTCCATGATGTCGGCGACCTTGACGCCGGCGGGCGCGGTGATCAGGTTCTGCAGCCGTACCGCGCCGATGAGCTTGCGGTCCGCATCGACCACATAGGCGCGGTAGATGGTCTCCTTGTCCGGGGCCTCGCGGCGCAGCACCTCGATGGCCTGGGGAGCGGTGAGGTGCGGGGCGAGCGAGGCGTAGTCCGACGTCATGATGGCGCCGGCCGTGCCCTCCGCATAGGCGGCCAATTGCCTTATATCCTCGCGCTCGGCCTGGGCGAGCGCCGGCATCAGCGCATCACGCTGTGCATCAGACAGCTTCTTGTAGAGGTCGGCGCGGTCGTCGGCGTTCATCGCCATGAAGATCGCCGCCAGGTCCTCCCGCGGCATGATCGTCGCGAACCCGGCCTGCGAGGCCACGCTGAAATAGCCAAAAATATCCGCCTGCCGGGTCCTCGTCGCGTCCTTGAGGACCTGCCAGGCCTGTTGCGGCTCGATCTGCTGCAACGCCGCCGCCAGGTCGGCCGGATGCTCGGTTGTCAGTGCCGCAACGATCCGCTGGCGGTCGCCATGCACAAACAGCTCGGCAAGCGCATCGGTTTTGCTCTCTGGCATGGGGGGCTCCTTTCCACTGGCGGCCCGATCCGGCCTGACGGGCCGGCAGCGGGCCCGGCCGCGCCGCCTCTTATGCAGAGGGAACGCGCCACGCTCAAGGAAAGCCGCACCGGCCAGGCAGTTCTCCCCCGATCGCTGGGATAATGCGCCCGGGGGATGGCCTATTGGGCTGATGCTTTACTGAAATTCGATATGCGCGAGCATCGGGGTGAACAGCACCCGGTGCGGATCGACGCCACGGCCGAGCAGGCGATAGCGGTTGAGGGCCTCGCAGCTCGTCTGCGTTTCACCCGGCGGCAGGGGGGCCTTGAGACTGGCTGTCGGCCGGTCGCTGGGCATGATCCCCACCGGCGCCAACAGCTCATGCAGGATGAAGCTGGCTTCCAGCACGGTGCGGCCGGTGAGGTTGCGGATGGTAACCTCGAACGGCGCGCGCTCGTCCCGGCAAACCAGCGACGCGGTGGTGACGCTGGCGATAAGCCGGAGTTTCTCGCGCCGGGCCTCGGCCTCCTGCTGGCTCTGGAATTGCCAGAAGGCGATCACCGCGATCAGGATGCCGACGCCAAGGCGCAGGAACCAGCCCAGTTTGCCGTTCCAGTTCATCCGGCGCCGTCAGTTGCCCATGGGCTGCATCATGCCGCCGCCCATATTGGGCATCATGCCGCCGCCCACATTGGGGGCCATGCCGCCGCCCGTATTGGGCATCATACCGCCGCCCGTGTTGGGCATCATGCCGCCACCGGCGGGCATGGTGGGCAGGCCGGCATAGGACCAGGCCTCGAGCCCGCCGCGATACCAGAGCACGTTGCGGTAGCCCAGATTGGCGGCGCGCAGCGCGGCATTGTAGGACATCCAGCACTGGGTGGAGGCGCAATAGAACACCATGGTCGCGTCCTGCCTGCCGCCGGTGACCTGTTGCAGGAACTGGCCGAAGCCCTGCTGCGTCTGGTCCTGGAAAGTGCCGGGCTGGGAGGCGTTGACCGCCATGATCGCCCCCGGAAGGGTCTGGTCGCCCCCCAGCACGTCGAACAGCAGATAGGGCTGCTGATTGTTCATCACCAGCTGGAACAGCTCGGCCGTGGTGGTGACGCGCGCCCCCGGAATGGAGTTGGGCGTGGGGCCATGCATGGCCCCGTCATGCAATTGCTGGGTCGGCTGGATGCCATAGTCCTGCAATTCCAGCTGCGCCATCTGCTGCAATTGCTGCATTATCACGTCGGTCTGGCTCGGCTGCGGCTGGGGTTGGGGCTGAGGTTGAGGCTGAGGCTGCGTGAAGGACGGCTGAGGTTGCTGGAAACTGGGTTGCTGGAAGCTCGGCTGCTGGAAGCTCGGCTGCGGCTGCATGTTCGGATTCTGCGTCGTGAACCCGCCGGTGTTGGGCGCCTGGTTGAACCCGTCCTGCCCCAGCGCCGGCAAGGAGGCTAACAGGGTGACGGTCATGGCGATGGAAACAGCCTTCTTCACGATACAGTCCTCTTCCTCGGCTCAGGGCGCGGCCTGCAATTGCCGGCCATCCATGTTTAAACTGGTGTTGGGATTGAAATTATCGTCATTGGTCAGGAAATAGCTGCCGTCCTGCAACTGCCACGCGTTGCGGTAATTGTAGTCGAGCTGCACCGGCTGGCCGGCCGTGTTGAGATAGGTTTCGACGCCGCGCACCGCTTCCATGGTTTCCCGGTGCACGCGATCCTGAATGGCCATGCGCTCGTTGTAGCCGTCCATGATGATGCCGGCGATTTCCGCATTGGTACGGCGGCGGATTTCGGCGCGGTCGGCGGCGCCCTGGGCGTTCTGCTTATCGATGACCGCGCGGTGCTGCATGATGAAATCGGTCCATTCGCCCGTCGGCAGGAAGGATTTGCGGATCGTTTCGCTGGCGCCGAGATCGAGATGGCCCGCCGGGGCCCAGACGGCAAAGCTCCATTCGCTGGTGCCGCCGAGAAACGTCTGGGCCGGTGGCGGCGCCGGCATCGGCAGGCCGGGAAACAGCGACGGGTCGAGCAGCAGGCCGGAGGCGGCCGGATCTAGTTCCGAGCGGCTGAAGAGCGCGCTGCCCAGAATGGCGCCGCGCATCTCCTGCCCGCCGGGGCCGGTGAAGGCGAACATGGCCTCGCCGGCGTCGAGCCAGGTAAACATGGTGATGCCGGGCATCCGCAGCCCGAGCCCGGGAAATTCGACGGGAACCGTCTGCCCGCCCACGATGTCGGGGCGCTGGCGGAAATCGATCATGCGCGCGCCCGGCCAGATCGCCTGCGCTTCATAGGTGAGCAATTCTTCCAGCGAATTGAACGGGGTCTGCCGGCAATTGCTGAACTCGCTGCGGCCCCAGCCCAGGCTGGGCAGGAGGGCCAGGCCGAACCAGCCATCGGGCGATTCCGCGTTCCAGTCGATATTGTAGCCATAGGCGCTGCAGGGGTCGCCCCAGGTGAGCCCGCCCTTGCTCTGCCAGCCAGCCGGAATGAAGCCGCGAAAAGCCGCCAACTCCGAGTGCATCAGCACCACGGGCGCCACACGCAGCCCGTTTTCCTGCGCGGCGCCCGGCCGGGCCGGCAGAGCCACCACAACCGCAACCAGCAGGGCGATGCCGAGCACGATGCCTCTCACGCCGCTTCTCCGCTGCTGTCCGCCATGCCGTTCCCTCCGCCCCGGTGCCGCCACGCCCTTGCATCGACGCGCTTCCCGAGGCTCTTAGCCTTCTGTTAAGCTAACGGCGGACCGCTTCCGGACAACCGGGCAAAAGCGGACATGACGGGGTAAAAGCGGACACAGGCAAATGACGGAGCTTACCGGCGCACAGGAAAGGACAAATCGCCCGCTGACGGGCTGGAAGGCCATTGCCGGGCATTTCGGCAAGGACGAGCGCACCGTGCGCCGCTGGGCGGCGACGCGGGACCTGCCGGTGCATCGGGTGAACGGCGACAGGGGTGGCCCGGTATTCGCCTATGTTGCCGACCTGAACCACTGGCTGGTCAGCCATGGCCCCGTGATGGAAAGCCCGCCGACCGCGCCTCCCACCGCCCGCCGGCGCGCGGCCGCAGGATGGATCGCCGCCCTCTGCGCCGCCTGCCTCGTGCTTGCCCTTGCCGGCGCGGTCGGCTGGCGCCTGCTGCAGCCCCCGGCGCAGACCTCGCCCAGCACGGCGGCGTCGAGCGTCGAAAGCCTCTATCTCGACGGTCTTTATCATCTCGAGACGCGCACCGCCGACGGCATCGCGCGGGCGCTGGGGCTGTTCGCGCAGAGCATCGCCACCGATCCCGGTTTCGCCCCCGCCTATGTCGGGCTGGCCGACGCCTATAATCTGGTCAGCCAATATACGCCGGCCGGTGCCGAGGAAACCTATCCCAAGGCGAGGGCCGCCGCGGAGCGCGCCATCGCGCTCGATCCGGCCAGTGGCGGCGCCTATGCCGCGCTGGGCTTCAATACATTCTATCATGGCCGCGACCCGCAGGCGGCGACGGCGCTGCTGCAAAAAGCCATCGCGCTCGACCCGGCCAATGCACGGGCGCATCACTGGTACGCGCTGATCGCCATGCAGACCCGCGATTTCACCATGGCGCTGGAGGAGATCGCCAGCGCCCAGCGGCTCGATCCCTATGCCCCGTCGATCCTCGCCAACAAGGGGCTGATCCTGTTCCATGCCGGCCAGACGCAGGCGGCGCTCGATATCCTGCGCCCGCTGGGGCGAAGCGAGCCTTCCCTGCTCTCGCCGCCCGCCTATCTTGCCACCATTTACCTGGCGACCGGGCGGGACGGCGATTTCCTGCGCGAATACCGGCTGGCGGCGGAGATTTCGGGCAACCGGACTCGCCTGGCCGTCGCCGTGGCGGCGGAAGCCGGCTTCCGGACGGGCGGCCGCCCGGAAATGCTGGCGCGCATGTTCGCCGAGCAGCGGCGCCAATACGCCATGGGCAACGAGCCGGCATTCAAGCTGGCGCTGACCGCCGCCCTGCTGGGCAAGGAGGCCGTGGCGCTGGATTTCCTCGAGCAATCGATGCAGCGGCGCGAACCCGACATTCTGGGCATTCAGCTCGAGCCGGCGCTTGTCGGCCTGCACGCGGATGCGCGCTTCCAGACGCTGGTAGCCCAGGCCGGCTTTTCACCGCAGGAGTAGGCCGGCAACGACCCGCCGCGCTGCCGGCTACTGCTGGTGCCGGCCGTGCGGGATGCAGATAGGGCGTCGATGCACCGGGTCGATGATGATCGCCGCATCGACGTTGAAAACCTCGGCAATGAGGTCCGGCCGCATCATCGCCTCGGGCGCACCGCGCTCGCGCACCTTGCCGTTCGACACGAAAACCAGCTGGTCCGCGTAGCGGGCGGCAAGGTTGAGGTCGTGCAGCACCAGCACGATGGTGCGCCCCTGCTCCTTGTTGAGCCGCGTCACCAGTTCGAGGCAGTCGAGCTGGTGGGCCATGTCGAGATGGTTCACCGGCTCGTCGAGGCAGATGGTGTCGGTCTCCTGCGCCAGCACCATGGCGATCCAGGCGCGCTGCAACTGGCCGCCCGAGAGCGAGCCGATGCGCCGATGCCGCATGCTTTCCACCCCGGTGCCCGCCATGGCCGCCATGACGGCCGCATCGTCACGCGGGCTCCAGGGCTGCAACATGGCCTGGTGCGGATAGCGGCCCAGCCGCACCAGCTCTTGCACCGTCATGTCCTGCGGGGCGCTCGGGCTTTGCGCCAGAAGGCCGATCTTGCGCCCGAGAGTCTTGCCGCCGAACCGGGAGATATCCTCGGCGTCGAGCAGGACCTGCCCCGATTGCGGCGCATGCAGGCGCCGGATCGCCCGCAGCAGGGTGGATTTGCCGCAGCCATTGGGACCCGCCAGAACCGTGATCCGCCCCTTTGGAATGGGCATGCTCAAGGCGTCGAGGATCACCTCGCTGCCATAGGACAGGGTCAGCGCCTTGACCTCGATGCGGGGGGCCGGCAGCTCATCCATTGGTCTGGTCCTTGCGCATGAGAAGGAAGAGGAAATAGGGAGCGCCGATCACCGCCGTGACGGTGCCTGCCGGCACTTCGAGCGGCGCGAAGGCGACGCGGATGAGCAGGTCCGCGCCGATGAGGATGATGGCGCCCAAAAGGATCGAGGTGATGATTCCGGCCGCCCGCGCCCGCCCGACCAGCAGCCGCGCCATGTGCGGCGCCATGAGGCCGATGAAGCTGACACCACCGGCAAAGGCCACTGCGCCCGCCGTCAGCAGCGCGGCAAGGAAAAAGACGAGAATGCGATAGACCGGCAGGTTGAGGCCGATGCTGCGCGAGGAGGTATCGTCGAGATCGGCCGGCGGCAGGTGACGCGCCGCGAAAGCCGCCACGGCGCCCGCGGGCAGCAGCACGGCCAGCATGAGCTGGATTTCGGTCCAGTTGATGGTGTTGACCGCCCCCGCCAGCCAGCGGGCCGCCTGCGCGGCCTGATAGACCGGACCGACCAGCATGAAGATGGTCGTCAGCGCCTTGCAGGCCGCCGCGACGGCAATGCCGAAAAGCAGCAGGCGGATGGCCGAGGATGCCTGCCGCCCCGAGAGCAGGAAAACCAGGCTGACGGCAGCGATGGCGCCGATGGCGGCCGCCAGCGGCTGCCAGGCGACGGAAACCGTCAGGGCATTGGCTTCGTTGGCAAAAATCGCCATGAAGAGGACGACGCCCAGGGCGGCGCCGTCAACCACGCCCAGCACGCCGGGCGAGGCCAGCTCGTTGCGGGTGATGCGTTGCAGCAGATAGCCGGCAAAGGCGATGGCGCCCCCCGCCAGCGCCGCCGCCGCGACGCGCGGCAGGCGCAGTTGCAGAACCACCAGCTTTTCGGTCTTCTCCCCGCCCCCCAGCAGCACGTTCGCCACGGTTTCGAGCGGCATCCAGGTGGAGCCGAAGCCTATGCCGCACAGAAACAGCAGCACGAAAACGGCGGCGATGGCCAGCACGGTCACCCAGGGCCGCACCGCCAGGCCGCGCGCCATGATGGCAAGATCGCTCATGCCAACCTCCGCATCAGCAGCACCAGCAGCGCCGCCGCGCCGACCACGGCGGTGATGGCGCCGACCGGCGCCTCGACCGGATAGATGACGAAGCGCGCCGCAACGTCCGCCAGGGTAGCAAAGATCGCCCCGCTCAATGCCGCTGCGGCCAACTGGTGCTGGTGCCGCAGGCCGACCAGCCGGCGGGCAACGTGGGGGACGACGAGCCCGACAAAGGCGACGGGGCCGGCCATCGAGACGGCCGCGCCGGTAAGCAGCGACACGGCCAGAAACACCACGCCGCGCACCGCCACCAGCGGCACGCCGAGACTGGCCGCCGTCGCCTCGTCGGCCTGCAAGGTGTCGAGCGCCGGGATCAGCGCGAAGGCCAGTGCCGCTCCCACGAGCACGACCGGCAAGCCGTTGAAAAAGAGGCTGATCGGCCGGTCGACGAAGGCGCCCGAGAGCCAGAACAGCAATTGCTGCAACTGCGCCTCGTTGCTGGTGAGCACGATTTCCACCATGGCGTGGGCCAGGCTGGCAAAGGTAACGCCGACCAGTACGATCTTGAGCGGCGACAGGCCGCCCGCGCCGGCCGCCACGCCGAAAACCACGATGCTGGTCAGCAGCGCGCCGGCCGCCGCCGCCAGCGACAGGCCGACCAGCGATTGCACGCCCAGGATCGCCGTCGCCAGCACCACGGCGAGGGAGGCGCCGGCATTGAGGCCCAGCGTATCGGGCGAGGCGATGCGGTTGCGCGACAGGGTTTGCACCAGCACGCCCGCCATGCCCAGCGCCGCGCCCGCCAGCGGCGCGATCAGCGCGCGCGGCAGGCGCAGCCCGGCAATCACCGTAGCGGTCTCGGATCCGTCATGGGCGGTGAGCGCCGCCCAGACGTCGGCCAGCGAATAGAGCCGGTAGCCCAGCGTCAGGCTCATCAGCATCGCCGCGGCCAGCGTCACGGCCAGCGCGACATAGACGCCGGCGCGCGACAGGCGCGCCTGCCCCCCGCGATCATGGGTCGTGGCTATCGCGGTCAAGGCAGCTCCAATTGCTGATATTGACAGTCAAGTTAAATTCTGGTGAGAAGCCATCGTATTTCGGAGCCGGATTGTCAAGTTTGTCAAACGACGAAAACCGGACTCCCTCACAAGCAAGCAGGTCAATGTCCATGCTCCGTTCGATCGTTGTTGCCTCCACTCTCGCCATGCTGCTTTCCGGCACCGCCATGGCCCGCGAAATCACTCACGCGATGGGCGTCACCGACGTGCCCGACCAGCCGCAGCGCATCGTGGTACTGACCAATGAAGGCACCGAGGCGCTGCTGGCGATCGGCGTCACCCCGGTCGGCGCAGTCAAGTCCTGGCTGGGCGATCCGTGGTACGACCATATTGCCGGCGAGATGGCCAACGTGACCGTGCTGGGCGAAGAATCGGCGTTCAACCTGGAAGTCCTGGTCGCGCTGGAGCCTGACCTCATCCTGGGCAACAAGCAGCGCCACGAGGCCATTTACGAGCAACTTTCCGCTATCGCGCCGACGGTGATTTCCGAGCGCCTGCGCGGCGACTGGAAGATCAACATGGCGCTCTACACCGATGCCGCCGGCAAGGGTGCCGAGGGCCAGGCCGCACTCGACGCTTTCGACGCCCGCATTGCCGCCCTGAGCACGGCGCTCGGCCCGGCGCTGGAGGAGAAAATCTCCATCGCCCGCTTCATGGCGGCGCAGACCCGCATCATGTTCAAGGACAGCTTTTCCGGCCTGATCCTGGCCGAGCTCGGGTTCCACCGCCCCGCCTCGCAGGACAAGGACGAGTTCGCCGAGGAGATCACCAAGGAGCGTATCCCGGAATTCGAGGGCGACCGCCTGATCTATTTTACCTACGAGACCGGCAATGGCGAGGCCGGCACGCAGCAGGCCGACTGGCTGGCCGACCCCCTCTGGCAGAACCTCAGCGTGGTCAAGGCCGGCAAGGTGCATGAGGTGTCCGACGCCATCTGGAACACGGCCGGCGGCATCATCGCGGCAAACCTGCTGCTTGACGATGTCGAAGCCATCTATGGCCTCGACGCCACCCGCTAGGCGCCGGGAATTGCGGCCGTGAGCCGGCTCGAAACGCTCGGCCTTGCAGCCGGCTATGGCGGCACCGCCATTCTGGACGAGATAGACCTGGCCATCCCCGATGGCCGGGTTACCATCCTTATCGGCCCCAATGGCTGCGGCAAGTCCACCCTGCTCAAGACCATGGCCCGCATCCTGACGCCGAGCCGGGGCCATGTGCTGCTCGACGGCAAGCAAATCCACACCCTCAACACCAGGGCCGTCGCCGCGCGCCTCGGCCTGTTGCCGCAGGGCCCCATCGCGCCCGAGGGGCTGACGGTGCGCGAACTGGTGGCGCAGGGCCGCTTTCCGCACCAGTCGTTGCTGCGCCAATGGACGCAGCAGGACGAGGCGGCGGTCAACGGCGCCATGGCCACCGCCGGCATCACCGATTTTGCCGATCGCGCCGTCGACACCCTCTCCGGCGGCCAGCGGCAGCGCTGCTGGGTGGCCATGGTACTGGCGCAGGAAACCGACCTCATCCTGCTCGACGAGCCGACGACCTTCCTCGACCTCAAGGTGCAGGTCGACCTCATGGACCTGCTCACCGGTCTCGCGCATGAGCGCGGTCGCACGCTGGTCATCGTGCTGCATGAATTGAGCCTGGCCGCCGCCTACGCCGATCACCTGGTGATGATGAAGGAAGGCCGGATCGTCGCCTCGGGCAGCCCGGACGCCATCTTCACGGCGGAACGCCTCAAGCACGTCTTCGGCCTCGACGCCAATGTGCTGCGCGACCCGGCCAGCGGTCGTCTCGTCTGCGTGCCCTGCGGCCCGCGCCGTAGGCTGGTCGAGGCGGCGCAATGAGCGACATGGCCGCGCCAGTCGCCGTCCAGCACAAGCTGCGCGCCTGGAGCGGCGTTCCGGCGCTGCTGGCCGTGCTGGTCGGCGCCTTCCTCCTCCACATAGCCGTCGGCGCCAAGCCGTTGCCCCTCGGCACGGTGATCGAGGCGCTGACCGATTTCGATCCCGGCATCTTCGATCATGTCATCGTGCAGAATCTGCGCCTGCCGCGGGCTGTCCTCGCCGTCGTGGTCGGCGCCAGCCTGGCGCTGGCGGGCGCGCTGATGCAGGGCGTCACCCGCAACCCGCTGGCCGATCCCGGCCTGCTGGGCCTCACCGCCGGCGCCGCCTCCGCCGTGGTCGTCGCCCATTCGGTGTTCGGCGTCACCGCCATGGCCGCGACCCCATGGATCGCCATGGCCGGCGCGCTGGGTGCGGCCGTATTGGTCTATGGCATCTCGCGCCTGGTGCCCGGCGGCGCCACGCCGCTCAGCATGACGCTGGCGGGCGCCGCGATAAGCGCCTTCCTGGGCACGATCATCTCGATCATCCACCTGCTCAACCAGGATACGTTCGAAACGCTGCGCGTCTGGTTGACCGGCGCGCTGGCGGGGCGCGACATCGCCCTTTTGTGGTATGTCGGCCCGCCGATGCTGGCGGCGCTCGTTGCCGGCATCCTGCTGGCGCCGCGCGTTACCGTGCTGGCCATGGGCGATGAGGTGGCGCAGGGGCTGGGCGTCAAGACCGGCGTGCTCAAGGCGCAATTGCTGGCGGTGGTGGTCGTGCTGACCGCCGGTGCGGTGGCACTGGCCGGCCCACTTGGCTTCATCGGGCTCGTCATCCCCCATGTCGTACGTCTTTACGTGGGGTCCGACTATCGCTGGATCGTGCCCTATGCGGCACTGGTCGGCGCAGCCTATCTCGTATCGGTCGATATCGTGGCGCGCGTCGCCATCCCGCCGCGCGAGATTTCCACCGGTATCATCACCGCGCTGGCCGGGGCGCCGCTCTTCGTGCACCTGGTGCGCCGGAGGACCCGCTGATGCCGGTCGCCAGCCTGCCACGCCAGCTTGTCATCCGCACCCCGCGCGAAGCCATTGCGCTGCGCCTGCCGGCGCGCGGCATCCTCATTGCCGGCCTGCTGCTGGCCGGGCTCGTTCTGGTGTCAGGCATCAGCCTTGCCACCGGCAGCTATGGCGTGGCGCTCGACGAGGTGTGGGAGACGCTGCGCGGCGCCACCGTCAGCCGGGCCATCGACAATGTGGTGTGGGAGTTCCGCTTTCCGCGCACCCTGTGCGCCGCGCTGGTCGGGGCCATGATGGCCCTGTCGGGCGGCGTGCTGCAGAACGTCACCCGCAACAGCCTTGCCGATCCCTCGCTGGTAGGCATCAGCCAGGGGGCGGCGCTGGCTGTCGTCACCCTCACCGTGCTGTTGCCCGGCCTTGATGCCGGCCTGCGGCCGTGGATCGCCTTTGCTGGCTCGGTTCTCGTGGCCGTGGCCATCCGCGCGTTGTCCCATACCCGGCAGGGCGGCAGCGCCATCCGCTTCATTCTCCTGGGCATCGGCCTTTCGGCCTTCATTTCCTCGCTGACGTCGATCCTGCTCACCTATGGCGAGATCGACCGCGCCATGGCGGCGCTGGCCTGGCTGGCCGGCTCGATCAACGCCGCCAGCTGGAGCGACGTCAGGACGCTCGCGGGCTGGACGGCCGTACTGTTTCCCGCCCTCATGCTGCTCAGCCGCTCGATGAGCGCCATGCGCTTCGGCGAGGCGGCGGCCACCGGCCTCGGCGCGCCCGTCGCCCTGGTGCGCAATCTCCAGCTGGTGATTGCCGTGGGCTTTGCCGCCATCGCCACCTCGGTCGTGGGGCCCCTCGGCTTCGTCGGGCTTATCGCGCCGCACGCCGCCCGGCGGCTGGCCCCGGCCGGCATGGGCCTCAATCTCGTACTGACCGCGCTGGTCGGGGCGCTGCTGGTCGGCGCCGCCGACCTCATCGGCCGCGCCGCCTTCGCCCCCATCCAGATTCCCGCCGGCATCCTCACCTCCCTGATCGGCGTCCCCGCCTTCGTGCTGCTGCTGCTTCGCAGCCGCGGCGCCGCTGCGCACTGACCGGAGCCTCCCATGGTCGAACGAACCCGACGAACCTTCGCCGACAGCGCCGCCACCAGCACCCCAACCCCTCACCTAGGAACCGCCTCCATGCACCTTTTCAAGCTCGGCGCCCTGGCGCTCGCCCTCGCTCTCGCCGCCCCGGCCGCCGCCCAGGACACCCGCTCCTTCACCGCCGCTAACGGCACCTTCGACATTCCCGTCGCGCCGCAGCGGATCGTCGCGCTCAACGACCAGATCGTAGCCCTGCCGCTTTACGAGCTGGGCGCGCCGGTCGTCGGCGCCGCCGGCCGCACCGATGCCGCCGGCAAGCCATTCCTGCGCGGCGGCATGGATACGCTGGGCATCGACTTTGCCAATACCGAGATAAAATATGTCGGCGGCTTCAACGCGCTGGACGTCGAGGCCATCGCCGCGCTGCAGCCGGACCTGATCATCGGCGGCATCTATAACGATGCAGCGGTCATCGAGCAGTTGCAGGCCATCGCCCCGACCCTGGTGGTCGACAACAACGAACTGGGCATCATCGAGACGATGCGGACCTTTGCCGACATCACAGGCAAGACCGGCAATTTCGAGGCGCGTCTCGCGCGCTACCACGACAATGTCGCCCGCACCCGCGAATGGCTGGAACACCCGGAGGACATCTCGGTCACCCTGACCTTCGTCTTCCCGGCCGGGGCGGAGATGTGGGTCTACAAGCACACCGGCAATATGGGCGCCATCGCCCAGGTAGTGCGCGATCTTGGCTTCAGCGAGCCGGCCGCCATCGCCGCCCTGCCCGACAACGAGACCAATTACAGCCGTGAGCTGATCCAGGACCTCGATGCCGACTTCGTCCTCGGCTTCTATCGCCAGCAGCCCGACGCCACACCGGCCAGCGTCCGCGCCGCCTACGAGACCTTCGCACCCGGCTGGTGCCAGGCGCTCACCGCCTGCCAGAACGGCCAGTTCCTGCTGTTTCCCGGCCCGACCTTCGGCCCGACCATGACCGGCCTCGAACTGGCGCTCGAACTGGTGGAAAGCAACATCGCGGCGCGGCCGTTCACGCCGTTCGGAGAAGCGCAGTAATGGCCAGGCACGTCTTCTGCACCGATTTGTGCCAGGAGCGCGGCGAGCCGCTGGAAGGGCTTGGGGATGCGCCGCAGCGCATCCTCATGCTGGCCTGGCCACGCGGCAAGTGGCGCACGCCGCGCTGGGAATCGGTGGGGATGTCGCCCGAGCTCTCCCGGACCCTGCACGACGCCGCCCATGCCGGCCTGCACGTGGCCCTGGTCGACAAGGTCGAGGCCGAAAACAGCCTGCCCACGCTCCACGCCCTGCCCGAAAACGTCTTTGCCGACTTTTCCGACGAGGCCTTGCTGATCGAGGCGATCCGCGATTACGTGGCGGGGCGGCTGTTTGCCGGCACGGCCGACACCCGCCCGACGATCATCTGCTGCACCGACAGCCGGCGCGATGCCTGCTGCGCGCGCAACGGCTTTTCGACCTACAAGGCGCTGGTCGCCATTGCCGATCCCGGCCGCTTCAACATCGTGCAGGCCACCCATATCGGCGGCTGCCGCTTCGCCGCCTCGCTGGTGATCATGCCGCAGCGCCAACGCTATGGCCGGATGACGGCGGGCCTGGCACCGGCTTTCCTCGCCGCCCTCGAACGCGGCGAGGTGTTTCTGCCCGCCTACAAGGGCCGCTCGGGCCAGCCCGAGCCGGCGCAGGTTGCCGAACTGGCCGCCATGCGCTGGGCCGCCGAGCATGGCCACACCCTGTCGGCCGTGCCGCTTGAAGGCGCCATTCCCGAACAGGCCGCCGAAGGCATGCGCCTTACCCTGGGCGCCGCCGTCGCCGGCCAGCGCCTCACCATCCGCCTGCACGCCCACAGCTTCATGGTGCAGGGCAATTGCCAGACCGTCGCCGAGGGCGGCGGCGAAACCACGCTGCGCTGGTGTCTCGACGACGTGCGCGCCGACCCCTGACCCATTCCGCTTCAGGCCCCTACCTGACCCTCATCCCTGGAGACCCAAAATGCCTCGCCTCTTTCCCACCCTGCTGCTGGCGGCCCTGCTGGCCGCCCCGGCCTTCGCCCAGGAGACCCACTCCTTCACCGACGATCTGGGCCGTACGGTCGATATCCCTACCCAGCCGCTGCGGATCGTATCGCTGCAGGACCTGGCCATCACCGTGCCGCTGCTCGAATTGGGCATCACGCCGGTGGGCAGCCACGGCCGCACCACCGCCGAGGGCGTGCCCTTCATCCGCTCGAGCGCCGTGCTGACGGGCGTGGATTTCGACAATTCCGATATCAAGTTCGTCGGCAACCTGCCCGCCGATGTCGAAGCCATCGCCGCACTGGAACCCGACCTGATCCTGACGACGCCCTGGCAGACCACGCCGATCGCCCAGTTGGAGGCCATCGCGCCCGCGCTCGTCCTCGATGACAGCAAGCGCGGCGATCTGGGCATGCACGACGTGCTGGCCGAGATCACCGGCACCGAGGACCAACTAGCCGTCCTCAAGGCGCGCTATGCCGGCCAGATCGCCCAGATCCGGCGCCTCATCGATACGGACAGCATTTCCGTCAATGTCATCCAGGGCGTCGACGGGCAGGTGCTGAGCTGGCACACCTATGGGGCGCTGGGGACGGTGCTGCGCGATGCCGGCTTCCAGTTCCCCGACCGCGTCAACGCCATCCCGGAAGGCGATCTGGCCCGCATGAGCGCCGAGGAACTGCCCGCGCTCGACGCCGACTTCCTCTTTGCCACCTATCGCACCGATGCGCTCGAAACCCCGGCCGATGCTCTGAAATTCCTCGAGGAGGTCATGCCCGGCTTCTGCAATTTCCTGCATGCCTGCCGGGAAAACCAGATGATCGTCATCCCGCGCGAAGAAGCCTCGGCCTCGTCCTATTACGGGCTCGGGGTGCTGAGCTACATGATCATCTCCCACATTTCGGGCCGCAATTTCGTGCCCATGCCGAGATAGACCCTAGGGATAGGGTGAGCGGGCGAGCCAAAATCGCCCGCTCACCCCGCCGCACTGGCCGCGCCGGAAATCGAGCGCGGCTGGTGCGCCACGAGCCGGGCGGCGAGGTCTCGATATTCGAGAATGTCGGACCAGTGGGGCATGACTTTACCCCCGGACAGCGCGTCGACGACGCCGCGCCAAAAGAGCCGCAAGCCCGTCTCGTAAATCCCCACCGGCTGCTCCTGCCCGCCGGCATGCGCGCGCCGCAGCACGAAGGGGCGCGCCGAGCCGTCGAGATCGGCGCGGACTTCGAGCCGCTCGCCAAGACCGACGATATCGAGCTCGTAGGACGGCAAGGCGCTGCCGGCGGTGCCCGACCACAGCACGGCACCGCCGCTCGTGGCTCTGGCGGAACCGACATATCCCTGGCCGGCGCCGGCCCGCAGCTCCACCTCGGAGAGCGCCCCGACCACGGACGACAGGCCGGCGATATGCTCGAAAATTGCAGCCGTCATATCGCCGTGCCAGTTGAGCCGGCTATGGATCAGACCCGCCCCGGCGAGGCTGCTCGCGGCGTCGAGCTGGCCAAGGCTGGGCGTCAGCAGGAGGGCCGGGAAAACCGCGACGCGCGCCTCGGCCAGCCGCCGCGACGCCTCGTCGCCAATGGCGACCGGATCGGTTATGACGATGGCTTTGCCGGCCGCTGCAAGCGCCGCCTCGACCGTGGCGAGGTCGGGCGTCGTGACGACGATGTCGGCGGCGCCGGCATCGATGCAGCGCAAAGCGGCGGGGAGGCTCGCTATCGTGGCCCGATGCTGGCGAGCGACCGGCCCGAACTGGCGAACGGAAAGATAAGGGCTCATGCGGCTTGCTCCAGGAGATGATCGATGCCCGATGCCAGTTCGAGGGCAAAAGCGAGGTCGGCTATCGCGGTATCGAGCGGGATCGGCGGCGGCGCCCCGTCCCGCACCGTCTCGCCGATGGCCTGCCACAACTCCTGGTAGCCGTTGACACCGGCCTGGAAGACGCGCGTGCCGTCCGGCCCGGATAGTTCAATGCGCGCCGAGCCGGCCATGACGTAGGAGGGCGGCATCTCGGCCCGCAGGCGGTGGCGGCTGCCGACGACCTCAAAAGTCCATTTCGGCGGCCAGGCGCCGGGCATCAGCCCGGCCAGCTCGATGCTGGTCCCCGACGCCTCGCAAACCAGCGCATAGCCGAATGGCGGCAGGAAACGGGCGGACCGCATGTGCCCCATGGCGGGATAGAAATCCCGAACCAGCGGAATATCGTGGATGGCGAGGCCCAGCATGGCGCCGCGCATCAGCGCTTGCTGCATGGCCCGGTCCGCTGGACCGGCAGGCCGCGAGACCGGCGGCACCGGTACCAATTGCGTCGCCTGGTCGGTGTAGACGTCGTTGCTGGGCAGGAAGATGGCATTGCGCACCTGCACGGCCCGGTCGCCGGTTTCCCGCCAGGCGGCGCGAGCGGCGACATAGGCCGGATCATAAGCGTGCATGGTGCCAACGAAGATGGCCGTGCCGCTGGCAGCGGCGACGTCGCGAATGGCGGCCGCTTCCGCCACCGATATGGCGAGCGGCTTTTCGCACAGCACCGCCTTCTTGCCCGCCCGGCACGCGGCGATCACCTGCTCGGCGTGGAAGGCGTTGGGGCTGCATATGGCCACCACCTCGACGGCCGGATCGTCATAGATCGGCGCCGCCTCGGTGGACCCTGCCGCGCCGTAGCGTTCCGCCACTTCCCGGGCGACGACGGGATTGACGTCCATGACCCGGACGGTGCGGAAGCGATCTCCCAACGTGGCGATGGCTGGCAGGTGGATGGCCTGGGTGACGGGACCGCCCCCCAGGAAACCTATGCCGATCGGATTGCTCATGCCGTCGCCCTCGCGGCGAGGCGCGGTTGCAGCCATTGCGCGGCGACACGGGCGCTTTGTTCGACGGTCGGCTGGTCGGCGATATCCACCTCGACGATGAACCAGCCGTCGAAACCGGCCAGCGCCGCAAGGGCGGCGTCGAGATCGATGCTGCCACGGCCGGGCTCGGTCCAGATATGGGCAGCGCCCGCGTCGTGGTAGCCCTTCCCGGCGGCCCGGATCGCCGCCGCCACCTCCTGGCGATAATCCTTGATATGGACGGCGCCGACCCGCGCGGCATGCCGGGCGAGGAACGACACCAGATCGGCCCCGGCCCAGCTCAGATGGCCGGTGTCGGGTCCGAGCAGCAGGATTTTCGCATCGAGGCGCGCCAGCACGAACTCGGTTTCCGCGACGGTCTCGATGCGCGTGCCGACATGGGCGTGCAGGCACGGCACCACGCCTTCGGCAACCATGGCCCGAGCCACCTTGTCGAGGCCTTCGACGATCCTTTCCAGCCGCGCATCGTCAGCACCGGCGCCGATGGCGGGCGTGTCGAGGCGAAGCGGATCGGCGCCGAACTGTTCGGCGACGAAGATACGATCCAGGCCGAGACGGGCATGATCGGCCGCCGCGCGGCGGGCATCCTCGATCGCCTGGGGCAAGCTATCGGCATCGGCGAAGCTGGCCTGGAAATAGCCGGGGGCGGGACGCAGCCCGTGGTCGGCCAGCAGCGTACCATAGGCTTCCGGCGTGCTGCCGGCGGGCACCTCGGCGTGGATACCATCATACCCGGCCCGCTTGACGATATCGAGAATGGTGGGCAGCGGCGGCGCCAGTTCGGGCTGCCAACCGGCTGCGGTGAGGAAGAAGGACAGGGGATTGTAAGCCATTCGGGTCATGGGAGGTCTTTCGATTGACGGGAGAAAAGGCGGGGCACCGGGAGGAGTGGCGCCCCGCAACAGCCTCAGAGCGGCCGTTATGGAACCTGGCCAGGGTCGAGGCGCTTGCCGCTCGCCTGGTCGAAGAGATGCGCCGTCGCCGGCTTGACCCGCACATGCAGCGCCTCGCCCGGCTCGGCCTCGAGGCGGCTGTGGAACAGGGCCAGCAGCTCGGCGTCTCCGACCCGGAGCGTCACCTGGGTTTCTGAGCCGGTGGGTTCCACCACCACCACCCTGCCCGCCGTTGCGCCGGCGGCGCCCGCTTCGGCCAGCTCCAGATGTTCGGGACGGACACCCAGCACCAGTTCGCGTCCGGGCATGGCCTTGAGGCCGGGTACGACGATGCTGGCGCCGCCCACCGTCGAAAAGTGCTCGTCCCGCTCCGCCCGGCCCGCGATCAGGTTCATCGAGGGCGAGCCGATGAAGCCGGCCACGAACAGATTGGCCGGCCGGTCGTAGAGTTCGAGTGGGCGGCCGATCTGTTCCACGACACCGGCATGCATCACCACGATCCGGTCGGCCATGGTCATGGCCTCGATCTGGTCGTGCGTGACATAGACGATGGTGGTGCCCAGCCGCTGGTGCAGTTCCTTGATTTCCGCGCGCATCTGCACGCGCAGCTTGGCATCGAGATTGCTCAGGGGCTCGTCGAACAGGAAGACCGCTGGGTTGCGCACGATGGCGCGGCCCATGGCCACCCGCTGGCGCTGGCCGCCGGACAGCTGCCGGGGCGTGCGCTCGAGCAGTTCGCCCAGCGCCAGGATATCCGCCGCCTGGCGTACGGCGGCGTCGATTTCCGCCTTGGGCCGCTTGGCGAGTTTCAGCGAGAAACCCATGTTCTGCGCCACCGTCATATGCGGGTAGAGCGCATAGGACTGGAACACCATGGCGATGTCGCGGGCCTTGGGCGGCAGGTCGTTGACCACGCGGTCCCCGATGCTGATCGAGCCGCCGGTGATGGATTCGAGGCCCGCGATCATGCGCAGCAGGGTCGACTTGCCGCAGCCGGAAGGGCCGACGAGGATGAGGAACTCGCCGTCCTCGACGGCGACGTCGACGCCATGCAGCACGGGAACGGTGCCATAGCTTTTGCGGGCGCCCTGAATGGTGAGAGAAGCCATTGGATTATCCTTTCACCCCACCGGCGATGGCGCCGTGGGTGATGAATTTCTGCACGAAGAGGAACAGCACCAGGGTGGGCAGCATGGTCAGCGTCGCCGCCGCCATCAGGCTCCCCCAATCGGTCGAGAACTGCTGCATGAACATCTGGATGCCCACCGGCAGGGTCATGGATTCGGTGGTGCGCAGGAAGACGTTGGCAACGAAGAACTCGTTGTAGGAAAACAGGAACGCGAAGATGGAGACGGCCGCCAGCCCGGGGCCGGACAAGGGCAGGACGATGCGCAGGAACGCCTCGATGTGGCCGCAGCCGTCGATGAGCGCGGCTTCCTCGAGCTCGCGCGGGATGGTGTCGAAATAGCTGCGCGCCATCCAGGTGACGAAGGGCAGGTTGACCACCGAATAGACGATGATGACGGAGATGGGGGAGTTGATGAAACCCAGCGGCCGGAACAGCAGGAACAGCGGGATCAGCGCCAGGATGATGGGAAACATCTGCACCGCGAACAAAGCCGTCGAATAGGCGTCGAGCAGCCCGTTGCGGAAGCGGGACAGCGCGTAGCCGGCGAGGATGGCCGCGGTGACGCTGAAGCCGGTCGCCCCGAGCGAGACCACCAGCGAATTGCGCAGATAGATGAAGAACGGCGTCCTGGTCAGCCCCTCGTAATTGGCGAGGGAGAAGCTCTGCGGAATGATGCTGCGCGATGCCAGGATCTGTTCGGTGGTTTGCAGCGAATTGAGCGCCATCAGGATGATGGGCAGGTTCACCACGAGGACGATGATCGTCATGAGGCCGGCAATGCCCCAGCGCTTGAGCGGCGTGTCCTTGTCCATCGGCTCAGCTCCGGCGTTGCAGACGGAGCAGGAAGAACACCAGCGCCATCAGGATGAAGAGGGTGATGAAGGAGGTCGCCGCGCCCATGCCCACATCGTTGCGCGCAAAGGTGTAGCGATAGGCCAGCACGACCAGGTTCTCGGTGGCGTTGGCGGGGCCGCCCTGGGCCAGCAGCCACGGCGTATCGAAATCGTTGACCGTCCAGATGGTCATCAGCAGGCAGAGCACGATGGAGATGTTCTTGATCTGCGGCAGCGTGACGTTCCAGAACGACTGCCAGCGGCTGGCGCCGTCGATGGCCGCCGCCTCATAGAGGCTGCGATCGATGCTTTGCAGCGCCGCCAGCAGCGACAGCATCATGAACGGAAAGCTGCGCCAGATCTTGATGAGGATGACGACGGTGACCGCCCAGGCGCTGTCCGAAAGGAAATAGATGGGGCGGCCACCGAAGAGGCCGATGACCTGGTTGAAAAAGGCCTTGTCGTCGGCCACCATCCAGCGCCAGGAAACGATCGAGACCAGCGAAGGCACGATCCAGGGCAGCAGCAGCAGGACCCGGAAAATGCCGCGGCCGGGCATGTCCTTCTGCATCAGCAGCGCCAGCCCCAGGCCCAGCAGGTAGCAGCCGACGATATTGCACACGGCGAACACGGCGCTGAACCGCAGCGAGTGCCAGAACGCGGGCGCGCTGAGAAGCTTGGCGTAGTTGTCGAGCCCGACCAGGCCCCCCGATTTCATCAGCGAGCCATCGGTGAAACTGAAATAGAGCCCCTGCAGCATCGGATAGGCGATGACTATCCCGAGCAGCAGGATCGATGGCGCCAGCAGGATGGCGGGCGTGACGAATTCGGGAGCGGCCATCTGCCTGGCGCGGGTGCGCCAGGCAGAGTCCCCCGATTGATCGAGGACCGCACTCATCAGTCAGCCAGGATTTCTTCGAGGTGCGCCTGGGCGGTGGCGACGGGCCCGTCGAGCGGCTGGCCCTGCCAGATGGCCTGCACGAGGCTCATCAGGAAACCGTCGCCATCCACCTCGTTGAGCGCCGGGAAGGTCCCGCCCACCGTCTCCGACATGGCCTTGGCCACCGGCAAATAGGTGTCGATGACGTATTTGATATTGGCGTTGTCCTGGAAATAGGGGTCGGCCGCGATGGAATTGCGCGCCGGCAGGCCGCCGGCATAGCCGTCCGTCCAGAGCGCCGTGGCATTTTCGGACCACCATTTGAGGAAGGCGAAGGTTTCGTCCGGGTGCTCGGTCTGGTTGTAGACCATGATATTGTTTACCCAGCTGATGGTGCCCACATCGCCATGCGGCCCCGCAATGGGCGGCACGATGCCGATCTGGTCCTTGGCCTCGCCCGCCTGGTCGGGCAGGCCGGGGCCGTTGAGGAGGAACGCCGCCTCGCCGCGGAAGAAGGCGCCGCGCGCATCGTCGTTGACATAGCCGACGCTGGCCGGGTTGACCGATCCGTCCGCGACCAGGCCGGACAGGAACTGCAGGGCTTCCAGCGTTCGCTCGCCTGTAAGGGCCGCCTTGCCTTCGTCGTCGAAAAGGCCGCCGCCATTATTGATGGCGCTGGCGAGGATCCAGTGCATGCCGCCCGGATCGCCGGAAGAGACGAGGCCGTATTTGCCCTCGCCCGTCAGCGCCTTGGCGGCGTCGCGCAGCTCCTGCCAGTTCGTCGGCACCTCGACGCCGGCGGCCTCCAGCAGGTCTTTCCGGTAAAACAGCACGCGGATGTCGATGGCCCAGGGCAGCGCTACATAGTGGCCGTCATACTGCATGGCTTCGAGGGCGCCGGGGGTGAAGTCGCTCGTATCCATCTGGGCGACGAGGTCGTCGACCGGCAGGATGGCGTCCTGATCGTAGAACTGCACCGCCTGGAAGCCGGCGCCGGTCGACAGGTCCGGAGCGCTGCCCGAGGCGATGGCCGTCACATAGGTTTCGTACCAGTTGCTCCAGGGAACGGAGCGGTAGACGACCTGAATGTCCGGGTTTTCGGCGTTGAAGCGGTCGACCAGGGCCTGGGCGGCCACCGGATATTCGCTGCCGCCCCAGATCATGTCCCAGAAATCGATGCTCACCGGCTGCGCCATTGCCTGCCCCATCGACAGGCTCAAGGCCGTTCCGGCCAGCGCCAGCTGCAGCAGGCGGCGCCGTGAAGTGGTCGTTTCGTGCATTTCCATCCTCCCTTTTAGGGTCAAGCTTCATCGGTCGCGCTCCGGGCGTCCGGGCGCGGTATCTGGCAGTTGTTCATCAAGACACGAGCCCCTCTCCCAAACCGGCGGGTCTCGCGATTCTCCTTCCCCGTGAGGCCGGCCATATGCCGCCCCGTTGACGTCGATTTTTCTCCTCTTTCGGTGGAGTCGCTTATGTTGACGTCAACATGATGACGTCAACATATTGCTTTGCGTTTGGCAAGAGGGCATTTGTGGGCCATGGACACCAAGGAAAGACCCACCCTGCGGCCGGGCAAGGCGACAATGTCGGACGTGGCCCGGCGCGCCGGCGTATCGGCCGCGACGGTTGCGCGGGTGATTTACAACAATGGCTATGTGAAGCGGGAAACCCGGGCCGCGGTGGAAGCCGCCGTGCGGGAGACGGGCTATCGCCCCAACATGATGGCGCGCGGCCTGCGCACCAATCGCAGTTTCACGCTCGGCCTCGTGGTCAGCGAATCCCGGCTCAACGCGTTTCACCCCGCCGTCGCCCACGCCGTCCAGGTCGAGGCGCTGCGCCAGGGCTATACCGTGCTGACGCTCAACAACAACGCCGATGCCGAGACCGAGGCGACCGGCGTGCGTCGCTTCCTCGATCACCACGTCGACGCGGTGATCTTCTGCTCGGCCATGAGCCCAGGCAATGTCAGGACGATCGCCGAGAACGGCATCCCAACCGTGCAGGTGGAGCGTCGGATCGCCGATATCGGGGGCGTCGTCACCGTGGACGCACGCGAGGGAATGCGCGACGCAATCGACCATCTGCACGCGCTCGGTCACCGCGCCTTCGCCTATCTGGGCGGACAGGTGGATTCGAGCCAGATGGAAGGCCGGCCGGAAGACGCCATCGAAGCAGTGCGCGAGCGGCTATTCATCGAGAACCTGCAGCGTCATGGCATCGCCGCTGACCCCGCGCGGATGCTGGCGGCGCCCTACTATGACGGCAGCAAGCCGGCCCGCCAGCCCGGCCACCGCCTGATGCGGCAATTGCTCGACCTGCCGGACCCGCCGACGGCAGTGATCTGCGGCTCGGACCTTCTGGCGGCCGCGGCGTTACAGGCGATCAGCGAGGCTGGGCTGCGGGTACCCCGGGACATTTCGGTCATCGGCTACGACGATTCCATGGCCGAAATCCTCACCCCCGCCCTCACCAGCATCGCGCAACCCATCGAAGAACTGGGCGGGCGCGCCGTGACCATGGCGCTGGAACTCATCCAAAACCCCATCGCCACACCGCGAACGCTGACCACCAAGACCCGGCTCGTCCTGCGGGAATCGACGGGGCGGGCAGCATCTCGGTAGAGCGGATTCTTCTGCTGCGGCCTGAGCGCCACATCGAGCCCCCCCTACCGTAGCAGGCTGCAGAACATCGAAATCAAACGCGAATTACAACTAGGGCGCCAGGATTCGGAGCTGAGTGCCAGGCCATGCTAAGTTGTTGATTCTGCGGCTACAGATTTTGCCCGCATAACAGCCATACACCCCAGTTTTGGGGTACAAATCCAACCCCAAAAACGCATGGTGGAACGGACCCTCCGGGCCCAAACGAGGAGCAGGCGCAAAGCGGGTGGTAGCCCACCCACCTCTCAGCCAAACTGGCTTTTTGAAATGACAGTCCTCAGGGGGTCGTGCTACAGCCGACGGGAATTCGAATAACCAGCGCCATTCCCTCGGGAAACCGGCATGAATGGCGCTAGTGCCTTGAATATTTGGACATTTGGATGATCGATATTCTGCGCAGCCGTGTGTTGGCACTGCCGCGGCGATGGAAACAGGCGATTTTGGTTGCCTTCGATTTCGCCGCTCTATCTTTTGCCCTATGGATCAGCTTCTGCCTTCGCTACGACAATTGGTACGCGCCGCGTAACCACGATCAATGGGCGATAATTCTCTCCGCTCCCATTGTAGCCATCCCCATATTTATCAGAATGGGCCTCTATCGCACCGTGGTGCGCTATCTACCCGAGCGGGCCATGTGGACCATCCTGCAAGCCATGCTGATGGCCACCGTGGCCTGGGTCTTCCTGGTATTCCTGTCGGAGATGGCAGGCCGGGGCGTGGTGCCACGGTCCGTTCCGATCATCTATTTCGGCATCGGCACGTTTATTGTCAGCGGCAGCCGCTTTGCGGCAAAATGGTTGTTTCTGACCCGGTCGACTCGCCGGGCGGCGGACCGCAAGGGCGTCATCATCTATGGCGCCGGCGAAGCCGGAATACAGCTGGCCCAATCGCTTCGGCCCACGCATCGCGTCGTCGGCTTCATGGACGACAATCCCGCCCTGCATCGCCGCGAATTGGGCGGGGTGAAAGTGTACAGCCCGGCAAGGCTTCGGGAATTAGTGCACGAATACGGCGTCAACGACGTCGTTCTCTCCATCCCCTCTCTGAGCAGCGCACGACGTAAGGAAATCGTGGAATCGGTGAGCCAATACGGGCTCAAAATCCGTGCCCTGCCCTCGATCGTCGATCTGGTCAGTGGCAAATATCTGGTCAGCCAGATACGCGAAATCGAGATCGACGATCTTCTGGGGCGCTCTACCATCCCGCCCGACCTCGACCTCATCCGGAACATGGTGATGGGACATACGATCATGGTGACCGGTGCCGGAGGATCGATCGGCTCGGAACTATGCCGGAAGATCGCGCGCTGGCAGCCGCAGCGACTGATACTGTTCGAAGCCAATGAATTCGCGCTCTACAAAATCGAAAAGGAACTCGCCAAGATCAAGGATTTGGCGCTCGTTCCGATCCTTGGATCCGTGGCCGATAATTCGCTTGTCCGGCGCACGATCAAGCATTTCGGCATCGACGTCATTTTTCACGCGGCTGCCCACAAGCATGTTCCCCTGGTCGAGGCCAATGCGCTCGAAGGCGTCAGGAACAATGTGCTCGGCACGAAAACTCTTGTCGATGCGGCCATGGATCTCGACGTGCACACTTTCGTCCTGATTTCCACGGACAAAGCGGTACGCCCTACGAATGTAATGGGGGCGACCAAGCGTTGGGCCGAACTGATCGTGCGGGAAGCGGCGGAGCGTGCGACCGAAAAAGGAACGGGACAGCGTTATTGCGCCGTCAGGTTCGGCAACGTCCTCGGCTCAAATGGTTCTGTAGTTCCCTTGTTTCGAGAGCAGATTACCAAGGGTGGGCCGGTCACCCTGACCGACCCGGCAATGACACGCTACTTCATGTCAATTAGCGAAGCAGCTGAACTCATCGTACAAGCCGGTTCATTGGCCGAGGGGGGCGATGTGTTCCTGCTCGACATGGGCGAGCCGATCCTCATCTCTGAACTGGCCGAGAACATGATCAATCTGGCCGGCTTTACGGTACGATCCGCTAACAATCCCAAGGGGGATATCGAGATCGTTGTAACCGGCAAGCGGCCAGGTGAGAAACTCTATGAAGAGCTTTTTTATAACGAGAACACTGCGCTCGCGACGCAACATCCCAAGATATTACGCGCGCCCGGTGTACCAATCGACGCAGCTCACCTTCTCAATAAATTGGAGTTGCTTCGCTCGGCGTTGGAGAGGGAAGATGAAAACCTTGCACGCTCGACCTTGTTTGAGTTGATCCGCGAGCGAGAAATCACAGCAAAGCCCGTATTTTCTTCATAATAACCGGCCATATCAGCGACTCTCGTGGTCTATCCCTGAAAATTGCCGCCCTGGAGTTGGTTACAGCGCAGCAATCAGAGTCGGCACGGACTAGCGGAATAGACGGTCAGATACCTACATGCCGCCGAATAATGAACAATATAGTCTTGCCATCATAGGCAGAGAAGCCAATTCTTCTCAGCGGCGGCCGATCACGCGCTTGACCAGATTTTTTAGGTTCTGCACCCATTGATCGTTGGCAAAATCTGAATAATGGCGCGGGGGCGCCGCCATAATGCTGCGAAACTCGTTTTCGCTGATACCCAGCTTCTTGATGACGAAATCCTCATCAACTTTCAGTTTCTCAGGATCGTAAAGAGGCACCGCCATGCGTCGGAGGGCTTCGTCCCGGCTGATCTCACCCGCGACTATCATGCTCGAAAGATGGGCGCGTCGCTTATCAAAGCCGAACTTGGCGGGCAGGTAATGTGCCTGAAACCAACGGGTCCAGCGCGATTCATGATGCTTGTCGCCGTAGTTTCTCCAATCCAACTCACGCTCGATGAAGGCTATCGCTGCATCGCGCTCATAGGGCAGATAGTCAAGCGGACGGAGGCGTTGCAGCCGGTGGATATAGGGTAACAGAATATAGTTCTGAACAAAGCTCAGGCGCTTGTAGGTCCTGAGGGGTCGCTCGCCGAATTTTTTGTGAATAGCATCAAGGTTGGTCGAATCCATGGCGTTGTACCCCCATGCCGAAGGTAGGATGGACTCGGTTGCAAGATTGCCACCGCTAAGGAAGTAGTTGATCTTGTTTCGGATCGTGACTTCATAAAGAGTTGAAAAGAAAACGTGGTCCTGCGGCACGTCCTGGTTGGCAACGCCAGCACGAAAATAGGCCCGCTGCAGGTCCTGCACCTCCTCCCAGTCCACCACTTCGGTATGCAGATCGATATCGAGCTTCCGCACAATCTGCTCGATATTGTGGACGGCGATCTCAGAATTCCAGCCCGCATCGACGTGGACGGCCAAGGGTCGGAGGCCGAGCTCGCGCACCACCACCCAGGCTAGGTACGAACTGTCGACGCCGCCACTCAGGCCGATAACGCAATCGTAGTCGCTGCCCCTTCCCTCTTCCTTGATCTTGCCGACGATCGCATCGAGTTTCGGCCGCCCCTCATGGGGAAACCAGGTTTTGCCGACAAGCGTCTCCTCCACCCGCCTGCAATGATTGCAGACACCGTTGGCATCGAAGGAAATCTCCGGGTCACTCGTATCCATGATGCAGCGGGTGCAAGTCCGCACGATCTCGTCCTGCACGGTGCTCATGCAAATGCCCCCAGATCCCGGTAGAGTTTTTCAAGTTCAGCTTGCGGCGGATAGGAGATCAGTACAGCGTTCAGCCGGCCTATAAGGACGAACAGCGACCCCGCTGCCACGGCATGGGCACCTGACGCTATGGCGTCGCGCAAATGTTCGGTCGTGCCCGCACCGCCGCAGGCAACCACCGGAATATCTACCTTGTCTGACACTGCCTTGATGAGATCACGGTCATAGCCGCATTGCATGCCATCGTTGTCGATGTTGTTGAGAAGAATCTCGCCGGCGCCGAGATCGCGCGCCCGAACGGCATAGATAACAGGGTCGACACCTCTGTCGACGCTGCCGCCATTGGAGAAAACCGAATATCCTCCATTAGGCAGGCGCCTTACATCCACCGAAACGACAATGCTTTGGGAGCCGAAACTACGAGCGGCGGCCTCAACCAGAGCTGGCGTTTCATGTGCGGCTGTACCGAGCAGGATTTTTTCGATGCCCTCGCCCAGAAGACGTCCGACTTCCTCGATGCTAGTGATGCCGCCTCCATAGCACATGGGCATGAAGCACTCGCCGGCAAGATCGACGATCTCCTTTATTCGCGGCTGAAAGCCCTGTCGGGAGGCGTCGATATCGAGAACGACAAGCTCGTCCACCTCTTTCTCATTGAAGATACGGACGGCATTTACTGGGTCACCCAGGTACTTCCATGGTTGGAATTGTCGTGTCTTGTTCAGGCCATGCCCATGCAGAAGTAAGACGGGAATGGTACGCGTAAGCAGCATCTCAGAGATCCACGAAGGCTTTTAGCAACCCGAGGCCGAAGCGGTGGCTTTTTTCAGGGTGGAACTGCACACCGAATATATTGTCCTTCTGGAAGGAGGCGCAGAAGTTCACATCGTAGGAGCAGCTCGCGGCATTGACCGCCTGATCCTTGAGTGCGACGTAGTATGAGTGCACGAAATAGTATTTCGCTTCCGAGCCGAACGCCTTGAACAGCGTCGCCTGCGGCTCGATCGTCACTTTGTTCCAGCCCATATGCGGTACACGCAGCTTCGACTCCACCGAAGGATGGAAGCGAAGGCACTCGGCATCGATCCAGCCCAGGCCCTCAGCTTCACCTTCCTCGCTGCCGCGGGTCATGATCTGCATGCCGACACAAATACCCAGAATGGGGCGGCGACGTACGAGGGCGTGCTCGGCAAGGGCGTCGTGCAACCCGAGTTGGCGAAGCCGCTGCAGGGGGCCGTCAAACGCGCCGATCCCGGGCAGGATGATCTTGTCAGCACGCTCTATATCTTTCGGATTATCCACGACCAGCGGTACATGGTTGAGGCGACGCAGCATCCGTTCGACCGAGCGGATGTTGGCGTAACCATGGTCGATGATTGCAATCATGCTGGCTTTCCGATACTCGACCGTCTGTTCATCGACACCATCGAGAGCGGAGTCAAGTGGGCATAATTGAACGAACAAAGGCTGCTTTTGCAAAGCCGGGCACGTTTCGAACCCACCTGCTGGTCCAGTCGACCGGCACGATATTTTCACAACTGATACCCATTGCCATTTCGCCGTTGCTGACACGCCTGTTTTCACCGGTGGACTTCGGTCTCTATGGAACCGTAGTGTCGGTGTCGGTGCTCCTAGCCATCCTGATCACCTTGCGCGTCGATCATGGCATCATGATCACTGCCGATGACGAAGAGGCCAAGAACACGGCTATTTTATCGCTGCTCCTGGCGACGGGGGCGAGCCTCGCCTTTGCCGTTCTGGCCCTGATCATTCTGGCATTGATTAGCGAATTGGATGGCCAGCAGGTGCTGATCTGGGCGATCTTCGTCCCGCTCGCGAGCCTGCTCGCGGCCGCAACCCGGACACTGACGCTGTTCGGCAACCGTCTTCAGGTCTTTGGGCTCGTGTCGAAGGCCCGAATTTCCCAGGCGTTTTGCGTGGCGGGGGCGTCTCTTTTCCTCGGCTATTTCGCACCATTCGGGCACGGTCTTATTGTTGCCCTTCTGGGGGGCAATCTTCTTTACGTTCTTATGCTGTGCCCCCCGTTGAGACCTATCCGGCCGCTCGACATGAAGACGTCCCTTTCGCTATTGAAAGCGAATGAGCGTTTCATCCGCTTCAGCCTGCCGGCCGATCTGATCAACACCCTATCCTCCCGCATTCCCTTTATAATCTTTCCCGCGCTCTTCGGGCTCGAGCAGACCGGCTACCTAGCGCTGGCTTACCGCGTCATCGCTACTCCGGCACGTTTCGTGGGCACGGCGATCGGAGAAGTTTTCTATTCTCACGCGGCCAGGGAATACGAGCGTACCGGCGCATGTTGGTCATCGGCTTATAAAATCGCTCTCGCACTGGGCGCTCTAGGCCTTGTCGGTTTCTCTCTGCTTTTCGTGCTGGCCGACCCGGTGTTCACCCTGGTGTTCGGCGCAAAATGGCAACCGGCAGCGCTTTTCACGCAGATACTGACGCCGATGCTATTGATAAGCTTCGTAGTCTCGCCACTCAGCGTGGTTTTTTACATAACCGGGCGTCAAAAGGACGATTTCCTATGGCAGATCAACTTTCTTGCTGCGACGACAGTGGCCAGTTTTCTAGGCGTTCTGGAGGGTGGGGCGCCCATCTCCCTGGTGGCGTATAGCGTCTCTGGGGCAACGCTGTACCTGGTTTATTTCGCTCTTATCCGGCGCTACGCCATGGGCGCCAAGCGGGCGCAGGAGACATCGTGACCGCGCCAAGCCGCTACGAAATATGCCATCTCTTTCTCAGTCCGCTCCACAACGAGAGCCGGATGTTCAAGGAGTTGGCAACGGCAGAAAAGCTGTTTCCTGCCAAGGCATTACTCTCTATCGGCCTGCAAAGAGACGAAAAAGAGCGTCCCACTACGCTTCTTGGACGCTATCCCTGCCAGCGCATAAAATTGTGGAGCGCGAATCTACCCAAAAGCCTGCCATTCCAGCTCATCAAATACGTGGAGTGGATATTCCGGGCAGCACGAAAAGCAAGGGCATCGGGAGCTAGCATTATCCACTGCCACAGCGTGCCTGCATTGCCCGCCGCGGTATTGGCGGCAGCGTTCACAGACAGGAGGATCATCTATGATGCGCACGAACTGGAAAGTAGACGAGCAGGATTTTCAACTCTGAGAACATTCCTCGTCTGGGCCTTGGAAAAGGGGCTGCTGACATTTTGTGATCAAATCCTGACCGTCAGTCCGTCAATATATGACTATTACAAGAGGGAATTTCCAAAAAAAGACGTGAGTCTGCTTATGAACATCCCTCGGAAGGCTTCCGGACGCCAGATCCCTCTAAGAACGAAATTCGGGATCCCGCGAGATAGTCGGATCACCATGTACGTAGGGGGGTTCGTCAAGGGACGTGGGATCGATCTACTCCTCAAAGCCTTCTCCAACCTTGGCAACGACCACCATCTTATTTTCATGGGCGAAGGTCATCTCGACGCAGAAATAGAAAAGGCCGCAAGAGAAAGGCCGAATATCCACCTCAGCAAACCGGTGGATGAACGCGACGTAGTCCCAACCCTCTCCCAAGCAGATCTATCTTTTTCTGTAAATGACTGCGAGAGCCTGAACCACCAGTTCTCCCTACCGAATAAATTTTTTCAATCTCTGATGGCTGGGGTTCCCATACTCGTCAACACACAGAACGTAGATATGTTACTGGTGGGGAAGGAGAGTGAGCTGGTCTATAGCGTCGATTACGATGCCGAGGAAGTTCGCAAGTTCATTACCGTTTTTTCAGGCGAGAAGATCGATCGAATTCCAATAAGTTTCTCTTGGGAAAGTCAGGAGGAGGTACTGCTGTCTGCATATCGCCGCCTGATTTCCATGAGGAAAAAGAAAGCGGCTGACTGATGATAGCTGGAGCCGAAGCCGTTTCGTCCCCGCGCCGACAAGATTCCGAAGCGCTACCCGCCCCGCTTCGTCTAATCTTGGTACTATCGGGAGGGATAATCCTATACGTTTTAATTATTTTAAACTTCGATATATATAAGGACTCTCTACACCTATATACCTATAAAATTTCATTCCATATAGAGAATATCCCTGTTTCTATAGCCTTAATATGTATTGTTTCAGCAATATTTTCCCTGTCGATACCAAAACATCAATCCGTAATCGGGATGTTTTCTCACCTTGTCTATATAATTATATTTATACCTCTATGCTCCATATACACAATAATGGATGGAGACATCTATTTTCTACTAATATGCAGTCTCTCCATATCTATCTGCTATCTTATTTTTGGACGACAAAAATATCTATCTTCTAATTCAGAAAAAACAAATTTTGACAAATTTATATTTTTAGTTTTTTCTTCTGCTCTTCTTATAAATCTTGTTATTATGGTAGTTAACGGGGATATTGTTTTAAATTTTGTCTCATTTAATGACGTATATCGACTGCGCTCCGCAGCCGCACACGGAGAAGCGCCCATCGCGAGTCGATGGACGACTATTATCGCATATACCGCGTCCTCCTATGTTATTATATACGGACTTAATAGAAGAAATATTATTAGCCTAGTAATCGGATCTGCAAACTTATATATTTTGTATAATTCTTATGGGTATAAACTTTTTATATTTTTTATATTTTTAAATATAGGTTTATATTTATTTTATAAACTTAGAAATCCATACTTGTTGCTATATTCTATTATAATCTTAATGGCCTTAAGTAATATATTTTACTTTTTCGGCACCCCATACGTGCACTCAATCATGAATTATATCGACGAGCTGATCATTAGACGATATTTTTACGTGCCGGGATATATGTCTTACGCCTGGTTTGATACATTTAAAGAATATCCATATATATATATGTCAAATGAGTTTATGGTAAAGGAATTTATTAAATATCCTCTAGATATAAACCATTCTCTATTCGTTGCGAGGAACATATTTGGAATGGATTTTAATCCAAATACAAATTTTATGGCCTACGGATTTGCAAATTTTGGATACATTGGCGTAATAATTTACTCTCTTATTGTTTATTCTTCTTTTCTATTCGTTGATGTTATCTCCTACAAGACGGGAAGTTCGTATTTGCGTTTGGGGGCGTTGGCGCCTGCCACCCTTTTTCTGGAGGCGGATCCGCTTGTCGTGCTCATATCTTTCGGATTTGGTTTCATCCTGATTATCAGCCTTGCAGCCCGACTACTCGCTATGGGCGAGAGGCGCGAAATTTTAATAAGGGCGCTTCCTAAGAGACGGATTCAGGGAAGGCCCGGAAGATAGTATGCCGATAATTACGCATCTCACCTCTGTTCATCCCCGAGCCGACACACGCATCTTTCTCAAAATGTGTCGTAGCGCTGCCCGCGCCGGTTACGATACCTTTCTGGTGGTGGCCGACGGCCTAGGGGATTCACAGCAGGATGGGGTCGAAATTCTCGACGTCGGAAGTATGCCCGGGCGGCTAAAGCGGATGATCAAGGGGACCCAGCGTGTCATGGAGCGTGGCCTCATGCTCGATGCGGACCTCTACCACATCCACGATCCTGAGCTGTTGCCCGCCGCGCTGGCGCTCAAGCGTCGCGGAAAAAGGGTAATTTTCGATGCACATGAGGACCTGCCGAAGCAACTTCTCTCCAAACCCTACCTCCATCCCATGCTTCGCCGCCCTATTTCAGTGGTAATGGGCGCCTTCGAGCGTTTCGCTTGTGCCCGCCTGGACCGCGTCGTGAGTGCGACACCGGCGATAGCGAACAAGTTTATGGCTATGGGTATACCAGCATCTAACATCAACAACTTTCCGATATTAGGCGAGCTTTCGGGCGACGTCGGCGAAGTCAAAAAAGCGCACGAAGTTTGCTATATTGGCGGCATCACGGCTATTAGGGGCATTAGGGAAGTAATCTCAGCCATGAGTTTGAGCACGTCTGGAGTGCGCCTCAACCTTGGAGGGAATTTCTCCGAAGGCCGGATCAAAACACAAATGCAGCAGCACGCCGGCTGGGCCAAGGTCAACGAACTGGGTTTTTTGAGTCGATCTCAGGTTAGGAGAACCTTAGGCCGCTCGATCGCGGGCTTGGTAACGTTCCTGCCGGAACCGAACCACATCGAGGCTCAGCCTAACAAGTTATTCGAATACATGTCGGCCGGCCTACCGGTTATCGGTTCGAACTTTCCTCTTTGGCGCGAGATCATTGAAGGCAATGCGTGCGGTATTTGCGTAGACCCTATGGACCCCCTGGCGATAGCGACGGCAATCGATTGGCTAGTGAGAAACCCTCTTCAAGCTCGACAAATGGGTAACAATGGTCGGCAGGCCGTTCAAAAATCCTATAATTGGGATCGGGAGGGGGGAAAACTCCTGGCTCTTTATGAAGAGCTTCTGAGGGTGCCTTGATCCTTTCACACTCCCGTGTATCTCTCCTGGCTCTGATGCAACCGAAACGGGCCCCATGAAAACCATAGCCACAATCGTCGGGGCGCGCCCCCAGTTCATCAAGGTCTCGCCCGTCAGCCGCGCCCTTGCCGAAACGGGGCGGGTTCGAGAAATACTCATCCACACGGGCCAGCACTTCGACGCCGGAATGTCGGATGTGTTCTTTGCCGAATTGGGCATCGCCATCCCCGATTACAATCTGGACATCCACGGTGGCGGTCACGGGGCCATGACCGGCGCGATGCTGGCCAAGCTTGAGCCCATCCTGGAAAGCCTCCTACCCGATCGCGTACTCGTCTACGGCGATACCAATTCCACCCTCGCTGGTGTGCTCGTTGCAGCCAAGCTGCACATTCCCGTTGCCCATGTTGAAGCCGGGTTACGCTCGTTCAACCGCGCCATGCCCGAGGAAATCAACCGCATCGTCGCTGACCAACTGTCGGATATTCTCTTCACCTCGACCGAAACGGCGGCGCGTAACCTCCAGCTGGAGGGAATTGAATCTGAACGCATCGTGCCAGTGGGCGACGTCATGTATGACGCCGCCCTGCAGGTGGCAGACCGCGCCAAGAGGCGAAGTGCCATCCTCGACACGGTGGGGGTTACTCCGCATCGCTATATACTCGCGACCGTGCATCGGGCTGAAAATACTGACGACCCCGCCCGCCTCGCGAACATCGTGTCCGCCCTTGAGCAGGTAGCCGGGGAACTGCCGGTAGTGCTGCCCCTTCATCCGCGCACCAGCAGCCGGATGAAGGCGGCCGGCCTGGCCTTTGAGAGCGTCAAGCTCCTACCGCCGGTCGGCTATCTGGACATGGTTGCCCTGGAGTCGCGGGCGGCTGCCATCGCGACAGATTCGGGAGGCGTACAGAAGGAGGCCTTTTTCTACGGTGTGCCCTGCATCACCCTACGCGACGAGACCGAATGGGTCGAATTGATCGAACTCGGCTGGAATCGGCTTGCCTCCCCGGCACAGGAAAAGCTTGCCGACACGATCCTGGCAGCCATTGGTAGTACTGGCCAGAAGGCTCAACCTTACGGTGATGGCAACGCCGCCCGCGCGATCGCGGCAATTCTGGCAAAATAGGCCTAGCCCTATTGACAAAGGCATTATCGACTTAGGGCTTCTTCTCATAGAAAACTTGCGAGAAGCCTCAGAGCCGTCGTTGCAAATCTGCAGCACCTCCTAGATAAGCGTAAAAGGGCCGGCTGATCCGGCAAACTTCCGAAACAAGGAACTAGAGCAGCATGACTGCAGTGGCGCATGTCGGGCATGGCTATTGGGGCCGCAACTTAGCGCGAAACTTTTTTGAGCTTGGGCACCTGGCGGCCATCGTCGATCCCGATATCGACACTGCCCAAAACGCGGCAGCCACCTATGACGTACCCGCAATGTCTTGGGAAGACGTACTGGCCAATCCCCAAATAGAAGCAATATCGCTTGCCACTCCGGCAACCTTACACTTCTCGCAAGCCAAGGCAGCGCTCGAAGTAGGGAAGCACGTCTACGTCGAAAAGCCGTTGGCGCTGGATATAAAGGAAGCCGAGTTTCTTTACGCCCTCGCCCGGAATCGCGGGCGTGTGCTGATGGTGGGGCATCTTCTGCAATATCACCCGATCTATGCCGCGTTACGCCAAAAAGTCGAGGCGGGCGAGCTCGGCCGCATCCTGCATGTCTATTCCAATCGCTTGTCGCTGGGTAAATTCCGGACTGAGGAAAATGTGCTCTGGTCCTTCGCACCACACGATATCTCCATGATCCTGGGGCTTATCGATGGGGAGCCCGAGAGCGTTGAGGCACAGGGCACCTTTGCGTTCACACCTGGCGTTGCCGATCTGGTGACGGCACAGATGCGGTTTTCTTCCGGCACGCGAGCCCACCTCACTGTATCCTGGATGCACCCATTCAAGGAGCAGCGGCTCGTTGTTATTGGCGACAAGGCCATGGCTGTCTTCGAGGACAGTCAGCCTGAATGGGAGGACAAGCTGCTAATCTATCGTCACGCGATTGACCGCAGCGGACCGGTACCTCTTCCTATCAAAGCGCCGGGAGAGCGAATTGCCGTCGACAAGGGCGAACCGCTCAAGGCGGAATGCCGTCATTTCATCTCCAGCATCGAGACGGGGGTGCCGCCGCTGACCGATGGGCGGGAGGGAATTGCGGTACTGAAGGTGCTTGCCGCAGCCGAGCGGGCCCTGCGCAAAGATGCAGGTATTGACGGCCGAGAGGGGGATGTAGAATGACGATGAAAACACCGCCTTTCATCCACGAAAGCGCTTATGTCGACGACGACGTCGAAATCGGTGCCAATACTAAAATCTGGCATTTCAGTCATATTCTGCCCAGAACCCGCATTGGCCAGAACGTTTCCGTAGGCCAGAACGTGGTGATCGGCCCCGATGTGGCCGTGGGGGACAATTGCAAGATCCAGAACAACGTCTCCCTCTACAAGGGCGTACGACTGGAGCAGGGCGTCTTTTGTGGCCCTTCTTGTGTCTTCACCAACGTGCTCAATCCGCGCGCAGAAGTAGAACGCAAGGACGAGTTTCGCCAGACACCGGTTCGGCGTGGCGCCACGATTGGTGCGAATGCCACAATCGTTTGTGGAAACGAACTCGGCGAGTATTGTATGATCGGGGCGGGGGCCGTTGTTACCAAGAGCGTACCACCTCACGCGCTCATGGTGGGCGTTCCGGCCCGGCGAGTAGGCTGGGTATCACGCGCGGGAGAAATCCTGGACGAGACGCTGATCTGCCCGCGCACGAAGGAGCGGTACGAACATCACAGCGAGGGATTGCGGCTCGTGAACTAGGGCTTGCCTGCGGCCGCAGCATGCGGCTGCGGGGATATCCACATCTTGCCGGCGTGGGTATCTGGCGATGATGCCGTCTCCATGAAGGCGGCAAGCCGGTTGGACGGCGCCCCAAACGAGCAAGAAGGTGTGTATTGCATATCTGGTACATCCATCCATATGCGGGCGGGCCCAGTCTGGGCACCCACCATCGCCCTTATCACCTCAGCAGGGCTTGGCAACGGCAAGGGCACAGCACGACGGTGTTCTTTGCTAGATTTCACCACCTGCTCGAGGCAGGAGCGAAACCGGCAGCAGATTTCGAACTGAACGGCGTCCGCTATAAGGCATTGGCCGCACGTGAATATGCAGGGAACGGCGTTGGCCGAATTCTCAACATGTGGGACTTCACCAGCGGATTGCATCGAGTGGGGAAAACATATGGCGACAGCGGCGCGCGGCCCGATGCGATCGTCATTTCTTCTCCTCACCCCTTTCCAATTTTTGCCGGGCACGCACTTGCCAGGCGGTTCAATGCCAAGCTGATCTTCGAAATCCGGGACATATGGCCGCTCAGCCTCACGAAGATTTTGGGAGTTCCTGCCTGGCACCCCTTTGTCCAGATGTGCGCGTATGCCGAGCACTTTGGGCTCCAGCATGCCGATCTTGTCACCTCCGTTCTACCGCGAGCCGCCCACTATCTGGCTGATCGTGGCTATAGGAAAAAAGCGTTCGCCTGGGTACCCAACGGGATCGATCTGAAAGCTGCGAGGCCTGCAAATGTGAGTAGCGAGGCTGGGCAGATTGCCAGCGCCAAGTTGGTGGAATGGCGAGAGCAGGGCAAGGTGACGATCATCTATACCGGCTCGATCGGCACGCCGAACGGCATTGACCTGCTTCTCAAGGCTCTGGAGCATGGAAGCAAGATCGGCCAAGCCGGCAGATGCGCGACGCTTGTAGTAGGACGGGGAGAACAACTGGACGCACTACGGGCCTTCGCGACGGAAAAACAGCTGACCGATATATATTTTTCCGGGTGGGTTCCCCGAGACGATGCGAATGCTTTGCTGGCTCAAGCCGATATCGGCTATGCGGGCCTCAGGAATATCGAAGCCCTATTCGGCTACGGCATTTCTCCCAACAAGATTGCCGACTATTTCGCCGCCGCCCTGCCCGTACTGCTCCCGATCGCACCTTGTGGCGACCCCGTCTCGGAATCGGGGGGAGGAATTGTGAGGCGGGCGGAAACTCCGGAAGCAGTCTGGGCCGCCCTATACGAACTCATTCGGCTTTCGGAGAAAGAACGGCAGAAGCTCGGCGCCCTGGGCAGGGCTTATATGGAGCAGAAATACGATTACGATGTTATCGCTGGGCACTACGCCACGGCGATCAACCAATTGCCTTCGCCAGACTCAGGGGGACTTGCGCAATAGTGCTAGTACGTGCGTGCGCAAAAACGGCATTGCGTTCAGGATCGGGTAGAGGGCGGGCGTAAGCTTGACCGCTCGCCTGGCGAGGGGAGGTGCCAGCGTCACCCTTTTCGCCTGGTAGCGAGCCTCGGGGAAGAGCATCCTGATCTGCGATTGCGCAATGCCGGTTACATCCGGATTTCGCGGGTTATCGACGGTAAAATCGTACCAGAAAATACCGCCGTTTGGAGCGAGCATACGCCACATATTGGCTGCTACCGCCCGGCGCAATTCCTCGTCCAGGATAGAGGAGAAGACCGTTGATTGAAGAATGATATCGAAATGGCCTTTGGGTAGGTCCAGGGATGAAGCATCCCCCTGCAGAACCGTCGTACCAGGCGGCAGGTTCGATCGTGCCGCCTCTACGCGGTCGGCGAGCAACTCATTACCAACGCAATGCTCGGGTCTGGCGCCCCAAGTTATGAAGTCTATGAGGTTGCGCCCGCTTCCACAGCCGATTTCAAGTACCCGAAGGGACGAAAGCGCGCGCGCTCCCGTAAAGGTCCGAAGCATCGAAATCATTGTCCGCTCGCGTTCATGGCGGAATGCCACATTCACAGGCAATAGTGGATCATAAAGGCTGCCCTTTCCTCGCTGCGTACGCAGGGCGTAGCGCTTTTCAATCTCCGCCAGTTCGATGCTTTTTCGATCGTTCAAAGCCTCTCTCCGCCAATCATTTATCGCGCCTTCCGACGATTTTTGCCAAGGTCCAGGCGATTAGCTTCAAATCCAGCCAGAAGGAACGTTCATCCACGTAGCGTTTGTAGAACACAAACTTTCTGGGCATCACCTCATCTATGTAGGCCAGTTCAGGGTCTGGCGCTCGCGCCAGAATATCGGCTTCATTGCTGAATTCGATAGCGGCAAAATCCGTTATTCCCGGACGAACTGACAGGATAATGGCCCGTTGCCCGGGCGTATAGCGGGCCATATAGACCGGCACTTCAGGTCGTGGACCAACCAGCGACATATCCCCCTTGAGGACATTGATCAGTTGAGGCAACTCATCGAGCTTGGATTTCCGCAACAAGCGGCCGAACTTGGTGATGCGCGGGTCTGGCCCAACTGTGATCTGGGGCCCCTCTCGCGGAGCGCTTTGGCGCATGGTGCGGAATTTGATGATGCAAAACCGCCTGCCCTCGAGACCGACCCGCTCCTGGAGGAAGAAAGCCGGGCCGGCACTCTCGAGGCGGATGATCACGGCCACGGCGAGAAACAGTGGGATGAGCAATCCCAGACCGACAAGGCTGGCAACTACATCGAAAAGTCTCTTGGATCGCATGCCGCGATTTCAGCGCAACGCGCCGCGCAGCACCGCGACCACTTCCTCCGCTTCTTCAAGGGTCATGGCAGAGAACACGGGCAAGGATAGACAGCGTTCGAAATAGGACGTAGCCATCGGGAAGCGATTGTCGCTCAAATTATAGCGCTGCTGCCAATAGCTCATCCTGTGAAGCGGTGTATAATGCACGGAATACCCTATCCCGGCTTCCGTCAAGGCACCCTCTAGTCCCTTTCGATCCAGTGGTGCGCCCGCTGCCAAGCGAACAGGGAAAATGTGCCATGAATGGACGCCGCCTTCCAGCGCATCGGCCGGCAGTTCCAAGGGCAGGTCGCTTAGGTTTTCGAGGTAGAACCGAGCAATTGCGTCCCGGCTGTCCCGCATCGCGAACGCTCGCGACAATTGCTTTCTACCAAGTGCGGCCGCAATATCGGTCAGGTTATACTTGAAACCCGGGGCCACGATATCATACTGCCACCCCGCAGAATCGCCTTGAAAACGACGGAAGGCATCCCGATCGATACCGTGTAGCCGCATGACGCGGCATCTTTGGGCCACGGCTTCATCGGCAGTAACGATCATGCCCCCTTCGCCGGTGGTAATTGTCTTGTTGGCGTAGAAGCTGAAGACGGTGGCAAAGGTGCCATGATTGCCTATCAGCTCGCCGTTGTATGTCGTAGGGAAACTGTGCGCAGCGTCTTCTATGACCACGGCGCCGTGCTTTTGAGCGATCGCCTTCAACTCATCGAGGTTAGCGGGTAAGCCGCCGAAATGCACTGGTATGATCGCCTTAGTTCGCGGCGTTATCGACCGGCTGACGTCGTCCGGGTCCATGCAGAGCGTATCGGGCAATACATCGACGAACACTACTTCAGCGCCGAGATATCTCACCACTTCAGCCGTCGCCGTAAATGTAAGGTCAGGCACTATTACTTCGTCGCCCGGCCCAACATTCGCCGCTTCCAGCGCCAGATGCATGCCGGATGTATTGGAGTTAACAGCAACGGCATGCAGTTTTTTTCCGACGACCGTCGCAAACTCTTGCTCGAAGGCAGCACATTGGGCGCCCGTGGTGAGCCAGCCCGACCTCAGCACCGCCGCGACGGCCCCGATTTCCTCTTCGTTCAAATCCAGACGGAAGTAGGGTACGGGCATAGTGGAACATCCTCGATGAGAAGGTTTTCGAACCGAAAGCAGGCTCGACTCGACGTCAAGAACTGCCGGGTCGCCGATTCAGCTTGAGCAGCAAACGAACGCTGGGCGCTACGCCCTCACGATATTTTCGGCCCCTTCCCGGTACTTGCCTCTCGTATCTACGATCAACGCCGCGTGTTTGGCGATCATATCGTAGTCGAAATCGGAGTGATCGGTCAGCAGCGCGACCGCATCATAAGAGGCAAGGACTTCCGGCGACAGGTCCACCGATTGCAGATCAAATTTATGCTCGCGCATCCGGGGGAAAGTCGGCACATTGGGATCGGCATAGGCCACCAGAGCGCCACGAGCGCGCAGGATTTCCATCACTAGCACGGAGGGAGATTCTCGCATGTCGTCTACATCGCGTTTGTAGGAAATGCCCAAAGCGAGGATGCGGCTGCCTTTCAAGGCCTTCTGGCGGGCGTTCAGTGCGTCCGCGATTTTGTCGACTACCCATTGCGGCATATCGCGATTGATCTCGCCCGCCAGTTCGATGAAATGGGTCGACAGCCCATATTCCCGCGCTTTCCAGGTGAGGTAGAACGGATCTATCGGTATGCAATGGCCGCCCAGACCTGGGCCTGGATAGTATGGTGTGAAGCCAAAGGGCTTGGTCGCAGCCGCATCGATCACCTCGTAGATATCTATCCCCATGCGATCGGCGATAATCTTCATCTCGTTGACGAGGCCGATATTAACCGAGCGATGAATATTCTCAAGTAACTTGGTCAATTCAGCTACCTTGGTGGAAGAAACCGGAACAACGCGCTCGACGGCTGCGCTATAGAGCATCTTCCCCAATTCTAGGCAATTCGGCGTCATGCCTCCAACCACCTTGGGAATGGTATGCGTGGTAAAATCCAGATTGCCGGGATCCTCGCGCTCGGGCGAATAGATGAGGAAAAAATCTGTGCCGAGCGTAAAGCCGCGCTTCTCGATATAGGGGGCCAGCACTTCCACGGTCGTGCCAGGATAAGTAGTGCTTTCCAGGGACAGCAACTGCCCCGCCCGCAAGTGAGGGGCGATCGCATCCATCGTTCCCACGATAAAGGAAAGATCGGGCTCTCGATATTTATTGAGCGGCGTCGGCACACAGACGATGATGGCAGCGGCCTCAGGGATGCGCGAGAAATCGGCGGTGGCCTCGAAGCCGTGGCTCACCATTTCTCCTATTGCGGCGCCCGGAATGTGCTTGATCGGACTGCGGCCGGCGTTGAGAGAACCGACCCGATCCGCGTCGATATCAAAACCTAGGACGCGAAAACCTACTTTGCTGTAGCGCAGGGCCAGCGGGATTCCGACGTATCCCAGACCGATAATTCCAATAACCGCTTCCTTCGAAGCCAGCCGCTGCGCAAGTTCGTCTTTGGCCATCGCCGTTCCGTTCTTCTGGATAAGTCGTCTATCAGGCGTCAAGAAGCGTCCGGATAATCCGATCCTGAACTTCAGGTTCGAGGTAGGGATGCATCGGCAAACTCAGCACGCGCTCGGCCAGCGCCTCGCTGACCGCCAACCCTTCGGGATCTGCCGGAAAGCCATCATAAGCCTTCAGCCTGTGAAGCGGCGTGGGATAATAAACCATAGTTGGAATGCCGGCCGCCTGCGTCGCTTCGCGCACCCGGTCACGCTCTTCGGAATTTTCGAGCGTCAACGTATACTGAGCCCAAACGCTAACATAGCCGTCGGGGATATGGGGAGTGGCAAAACGCTGGGACAAGGCTTCGCTGTAACGCTTGGCCACAACCTGCCTTGTGTCGATCTCCTCTTCGTATACGGCGAGCTTCTCAAGCAGGATTGCCGCCTGGATCGTATCGAGGCGACTGTTAAGCCCGATGCGGTCGTTAGCGTATTTGTCCGTACCCTTACCATGGATCCGATAGGAATCGACCAGTGCCGCGAGCTCGTCGTCGTTTGTGAACACAGCCCCACCATCACCATAACATCCGAGCGGCTTGGCCGGAAAAAACGAGGTAGTGGTTATGTCGCACAGAGAACCGGTACGGCGTCCCTTGTAGCCTGCCGCAAACCCCTGCGCACTATCTCCGATCACCTTCATGCCATTCTCCCGCGCAATGGCAATCAGGACGTCGTAGTCGGCAGATAAACCGAAGAGATCGACAGGAATGATGCAGAAAGGCCGCAGACCCAAGTCCTTGGCGGCATTGATGGCGCGCCTCAGACTGTCAGGGTCCATGTTGAAAGTACGCTCGTCCACATCGACGAATAACGGCGTCGCGCCAACGAGGGGAACGACTTCCGCAGTTGCGGCGAACGTAAACGCCGGCACAAAAACAGCGTCTCCAACCTTTGCCCCCAGAGCCATTAGCGCGAGCTGCAGGGCATCAGTGCCGTTGGCGCAGACCAGGGTGTGCTTGGCGCCGCAAAAATCGCCGAGCTCCTTCTCTAACCGCGCCACCTCGGGGCCCATGATGTACCCGCCGTGATCCAGCACGCGTTTTATGGCTTGGTCGATAGCCGGCTGGAGCCGGGCTTGCTGAGCAGCGAGATCGATAAAGGGAATCTTCATATGTCACCAAACCGTAGGGGCTGATGAACCAGCCCACACGCATAGACCATTCCGCAGGGGTAGTTTCAAGGCCAATCTGCCAAGCAAAACCGCGAATATCAGCACGACGGTTCACGGGCCCATCCCGGCGCAACGCGATGAACGCAATCCTGCCGCCGATTTCAGATCGGCAGGGTGGATGGGCTCAAGGGGCAACCTGCATTATTCGTTTTGTCCAAGCGCTACCATCGTCCGCCACGGGCTCAGGATCATTCGGAAATGCTTCGCGTCGCCGCTCTATATTCAGCGTAGCCACGCAGCCACGAGAACGCGGCAGCTACCACGTAAGCGGCAATAAGGCCGAGAATGGCGCCGGTAGGTATATATATCATGCGGGACTTCGGCGGCGGCGAAGCCACCACGGTTTGGGACACAAGTTCAATCAACCCGGATGACCGGCCATCCAAATACGCATCATATCTTATCATACTCTGAGTGGCGGCATCGTCATTCCGTCCTGACAGGGCCAGACGCGTTTTCGTTGCTTGGTGGTCGACGGTATCCACAACCTGTTGCACCAGCGAGGCTGCCGACTCATTCCGACCCGACATGTCGGCAGGTACCATCACACCTCCGGAGGCTGCCCCCACGGCAATGCCTTGGGAGGTCAAACGCACCCGGATCTGCTCGATAATTTCTGCAGCAGAATAGGAAGGGGAGCCGGACGGATAGACGGTGAAAACGATGGATTCCCCTTGGGGCGCAGGTCCGGGGGAAAAGGCAAGAAAAGCTCCCAGCACAGTACCGATCAACAAACCAAGAGCGAGAACAGCGGCTCTCGATACTGCCAAGTCGGCAATACGATATGTGGTTATCAGCCAATCGCTTTCGAACTCTTCACTGTTCATGCTCTGATAATCCCTCTCGCTTTTCAACGCAGATGGCGCAGGCTAGGAGCGCTTGTGGCGTCCAAGCATCCTAGACAGGAGATGGCGCTCCACTCGGTCCTTGTGAAATGGCTTCTACTACGTTTCATCGCCTAGGCGAAATGTATCCCGGCGATGGCACGATAATTTCTGCGGCTCCCCCCCAGGGACCGTGGGGCCACGGACTGGACTTTTTGTCCTATGCCTTCACCGTGGCATTCAATTAGATTGACGCATAGTGGGAGTGCCACAATAGCCACAGAGGGCACTGGAAAACAGGCCGCATAGGTCCAAACATCAACCCAAGGCTATCCCTGAAAACGAAGAGAGCATGGAGACTAGGCAGTAGTTCAGCTTACCAAATTGCATTATTTTTCTTCTGCAGCACCAGAGCAATTGATCTTGGGGCGAAATACCGGTCATTTGGGGTGGATTCTGGTTCGGCAGAGTACATAGCACGCACTCGGAATCCAGCCTGTTCACAGGCAAGCACTAACTCCGATTCCTTGCGGTACTCGAAAATATGATCGATCTCCGCCGCAGTGAGGGCCGAGGTAACAAAGGCAGGGGCGCCCGGTTCCAGTGAATTGGCCAATCCATTAAGCAATGCTTGAGGCCGCTCCAAATGCTCCAAAAGGAAGCACGAAATGCCGGCCTGAGCTTTTCTGTCGGACTCCCAGGTCAAAGCATCCGCAACGTTATGTTTTATCCTCGAGGCAAGGCCCAGAATCTTGGCCATCGCTCGGCTTCGATCAATTGTTGGCTGCGATACGTCGACTGCCTCCACTTTTAAATTGGGCACATTGCGCAACGATAAAAGGTGCCAAACGCCAGAACCTGCACCAAGGTCTATTAGGGACGCCTCATCTCCGAGGGTCTGTAGCATCGGTACAAAATGTCTTTCGTAGAATTTGTAAATACGAAGGTGGTGTGTCCACGCAAACGTCGTTGTGTAGACTCCCCAATGGTAAAGCTGCATGAACTCTGGATCACTGTAAGCATTCTCGAAAACCTCAGCAAAACTGGAATTCTGGTATCTGCCGGTCTTTTCGTATCGCAACTGCGAGCGATTTACGTCGAGAACAAACTCACAATAGCCATCCACGAGTTGCTCTGCCCACGTTTCGCCGAGTGACACTTCCGCCCATTCGAGCATTGGCGCGGCCAGACGCTCAAACACCTCGGGCTCTGCGGCCATCGTACGGTCGAGTTCGGCCGAGAAAATGGGTGAACGTTCAATGAGACACTTATGGAAAGTGGTAATCCGCGACATGTTCTTTCCTTGTTGAACGCTAACTGGATGCGTATAGGGCAGATCGATGCATGGCGACAAGCGCCGAGCATCTCCGAAAGGGCGATCCGCAGATGCAAGAAGCGACCAACATTGAGCTCTTTGTCGATATGCTGGCTGCAGTTCGAGACCGAGACGAAAACGCGATAATTGGGGTTCTAGATCGGGCAACTGGGTTGTCTCGAAACCATCTGGATGCGCTGCTACGCATAGCTATTCATTATGATTCTCCGTCCAGTAAGTATATTCGCAGAGTAATAAATGCATGGAAAGACGCAGGTAGTCGCGGGCTAAAGCTCACAAGCCTAAAAATTTCAGTCGAGTTGCTTTCCGATGGCACGGTAGATGGGATGCTAGAACCCCTTGCGCTGTTTCTTGCGGCGCTCGGGATCGATGCGACGGTTATTAAGGGCGAATATGATTCACTGGAGTTCGAAGCTTACGCTGGAGAACCGTCTGGCGCAGATGTGACGTTTGTGTTGGTCAGCGAGCGGTGGGCTCGTCGACGAGTTGCACACCCGTCACCATTAATTAGTGATGCCAAAATGGCTATCGATAGTTGGGCGGCAATTCTCAGCGGTCTAGCAGCTAAAAGGCAACGTGTCGTTGTGTCCGAGTTCATCAAATCTGCCTGGCCGGTTCCCAGCGCAACGAATCCTGGTGACGGGAGGCTTCCGTGGAGCGCCTTCGTTGAGCGGCTTAACTCGGTTGCGGTCTCAGACGAGGCGCCTTCCAACGTGTACTCTGTAAGCGCAGAGACGTCCCAATTTATTTCCGGCGGGTCTGCTTCCGCCGGCCGAAACTCTCTGGTCAGGATGCGGGCCCCCCTGGAGATTGATGGGCTGATCGGACTCGCCAGGGAAATGGCGTCTGGCCTAGCGCATTTGTTAGGCCGGGGGCACCGAGCTCTGTTGCTCGACTGGGATAATACCCTGTGGGGCGGAGAGGTTGGGGAGTTAGGCTTTTCCGGAATCGAGGTCGGGCCTGAGACGCCCGACGGATTCGCCTATCAGATACTACAAGGTTACATCCTTGACCTGAATCTCGGCGGCACTCTGCTCGCAGCCATCAGCCGGAACGATCCAGCCGTAAGTAAAGTGCTGGAAGCGAACGAGCACATACTCCTGCGGCGGAGTAATTTCGCGTCTCTTCAGTTGAACTGGGGCGATAAGTCGAACTCAGCAAGCAGGATCGTTGAGGAGCTGAATTTTTCGCCAGAATTTATGGTGTATGTAGATGACAACCACGTCGATCTCGCTCAGGTTCTTGACCATTTCCCTTCAATGGATGTTTTGTTGGCTGGGCCAGAACCAGATCAGACGCTAGATCGTTTGGTCAAAGGTAGATTTTTCAATGCATTCCAAATGACACAGGAAGATTTCCTTAGGTCAGATCAGTCAAGCATTTTACGTGAACAGCGAGAAATTTTAACGCAATCTACAAGCAAAGAAGATTTTTTAAGCTCTCTAGATATAAATATTAATGTGGATGACGTTTCCACCTCAAACAGAGATCGCGTATTGCAGCTCCTGCAGAAAACCAACCAGTTCAATGTCACCACTAAACGTCACGACATCAACGATCTTGCGCAGCTCAGTAACGATGGTGCGCAATTTGGTGTATTTAGCTATTCGGATCGCTTCGGGAGCCAAGGCATCATCGGGCTAGTGATCTTGGTACCCTCCCGCAATGACGCGTGGGAGATCGACACATGGTTGATGAGCTGCCGGGTCCTCAATAGGGGTGTTGAAGAAGCGATGCTAGAGTGGATGAAATCTAAACTGCAATCTGGTGAGCTTTATGGCACCTACCTACCGACCGCGAAGAACGGTTTGGTCGCAGATCTCTTCAATCGTTTTGGGTTCGCACGTGTGGACGAAAGCGCATTGAGATACAAACTTCACGTAGCATAGGGGGTTAAGAATCGTGAACCAGACAGAAATTATGGAGAAAATAACTACAATTTTCCGCAACTTGTTCAATAACAAGAATATTATCTTGAGTTACGCGACAACAGCTAAAGATATTCATGGATGGGACTCTTTTAACCACATTAATCTTATGATGATGGTTGAGGAGGAGTTCAATATTCGTATGAGAAACTCGGAGATTACGCACCTGAAGAACGTCGGGGAACTCGTAGAACTTATCATGGCAAAAAAGAGGTAGCCCGTGACGGGGTTCCTACAGCCGGCGTTTATTGGATTTGTCTTGGTCTATTACGTGGCCATGCAGGTTCGCACAGGCTTGAAGCGCACGACCTGGTTCGGCGCCCTAAACATCATCGCGGTGAGCGTTCTGTTTGGCGCGCTGCCGGCAATAGCCATACTGCTTCTGTCTTGCTTCTACTCGTGGACGGTCGATCGGGTTCAGAAACGAGAGGCAAATGCCGCAACAACCCGCGGCATGCGCGCCGCTCTGTATACCAGCGTAGGCCTTGTGTTTGTTTGGTACAAGATTTGGCAGGACCCGGCAGCAGATATAGCGACTTCGCTCGGCTTGTCTGGGCTGGTGTCAGAAAGCGAGGGCGATGGCAAAGTCTTGTCAGCGGGCGGAATATTGGAGGCTCTGGCTTTCTCATATGTGACCCTACGCATCATCGACTTCATTCAGTCAAGTGCGGGCGGCGAACGAGTTTTGAACCCGCTGGCACTGTCAGGCTTCTTCGTTCCATTCTTCATGAGCCCGTCGGGTCCAATCAACGAATATGAAGTGCATCTAGCGATGGACGATGTTGAGCCCGAGGTACCATCGGTTGGGCCATTCATCGATAGCCTGTATCTGATCGTGCTGGGGTACTTTCTCAAATTTGTTGTCGCATACACGTACGGTCTGTTTTTCATTGGCGTGAACGGGAATTGGCCTATGAATGGTCTGCTCGACACCGCAGTATTTTTACTATTCGTGCTGATAGAGTTTTCCGGTTACTCGCTTATCGCGTTGGGAGTAGGGAAGTTGCTGGGTGTTCCCACGCCCCGTAATTTTAATCATCCATACTTGTCAACTTCATTTGCTGAATTTTGGACGCGCTGGCATATGTCGCTTGGCGTATTTGTCAGGCGCACGTTCTATTTTCCAATCCGCATGGCCCTGAATAGAGCGATCCGTCCTCGCCCCGACAATCGGGTCGTGATACATGCGATCAACGTAGTCGCGCTGCTTATTTCCTTCGCCTTTGTGGGATTATGGCATAGATTCACCTTTGCGTTTCTTTTTTGGGGAATCGCACTTGCGTTGGTCGTCGCGATTGAGACGGTGGCGAAGGAGGAACTGGCGTCGAGGTTTTCGGTCCAACTTCCAGAATGGTTGAAGGCTCCACTCGCAATTGTCTACACGCTATTCATGGTGGTTCTGACTCTACAGATCGCCGCAGCGGACTTTGCAGCATGAGTTACCTTCAGACCATACGGATTATTAAGGTGATCGCCATCTTGGCTATGCTTGCTGCATTAATATTGGCATTTGGCCAGCCAGAGCAGTACGTTTATGGTGGCTTCTAGATTTTGGGGTCTTCTGAATGTCGCGCGGGCCATTCTTCTGGTGGCTGGCCTCATAGTGTCTGTCGCGGTTTTCGCGCTAGCGATCGATGTGCCCGCTCTCAGGAGCCTGTATAGCTTTGAATCCGGATTTGTTCCGGGCCACTGGGTGGCCTTGCAGCTCAATCATGCTTCCGGAAAAGAAGGCCGAACCTGCCTGTTCGTGGGCACGTCCGTTGTAAGAGAAGGGTTTGACAGCGATGTGCTCTCCGAGGCGGCCGGGGGAGAGTTTGAGGTAACAAACATTGCCACAACGGCTCCTTTGGCTTCGACGGGCGTGTTAGAGCTTCAGGCGCAGATTGCCAGAGATCGTGGCGTGAAGTTTGAGTGTGTGGTGTTGGGCTTCAATAGCCACTATTTGCACGACCTGTCTGATGTATCTTATGAACTGCTCGCCACAAATTACCTCAGCCAACTGCCGATTTGGTCACTCCTGCAACTTTCCAATCTAGATCAGGTGATGCCTCAATTCCCTGAGGCTTTGGCGCGCTCTCTCTACCCGTTGGGCAGGCATAGTGTAATCTTGCAGCGAAGGCTTCGGCGCGCGGTTTCTTTAATGCATCAACGGACATTGGGTCGGCTTCCGCTAGCGGAATTCGAGGTACTCAAAGGAGAGTTCACCCCAGCAATTCAGTTTATGTACGATGGCCAACCCTCGGTGTACAAAGCTGCTGTCGAGCTACGGCGAGAAGAGATTGAATCAGATAATTTGGCCGCTCCGTCACTATATGATGGCGCGGCGCCCCGGGCTGCTTATCGGAGAACCATTCACCTGCTTAGCGAGATCACGGATAACTTGATTGTTTTATCTATGCCGCTGACCCACGTTTATGAACCAGTGGAAGAGGCAGCACGACCAAGTTTTGAAAAGGCTTCGGCTGGCCTTCCCATTGATGCTTTTGTCGATTGCCGCTTTCCGCTTGGAGACGAGGAATCCGTATTCCACGACTCGGGTCATCTGAATGCGGCAGGACGTCAGTGGCTTTCCGAGGAGTTCGGCATCGTAATCCGTGGGTTGATAGATGGCCAGGCGACGATATCGTCGCTGTGCATAACTAAGCAATATCCTCGCCACAGCAGTGTCTCCAACCCCATCACCCCGATGCGCTCGATCGCTGCAATAGCTCGGTAAGGTGTAGTGGTGCTACCAGATAGATGTTTTCGGGGTTTTCGTACCCCAGCATACGACGTCGGTGGAAACAGGAACTTCAAGCCATCTCGCTTTCCCGCCGGCGGCAAATTCCAGCCGACCCGCTCGGGGAGCGGTATTGGGCGTAATAAACCAGCAGACTTTAGTTTTGACCGACTTGTGGCCGATTTTGGAATCCGATGGAGGTTATAGAGGGTTCGGCGTCCAGATTTTGCCATGCCGTGCATACGGCACCTATAATGGCGTCCTAGTCTTCAGAGATGGGGTTGGAGAGCCAGTTCTAGCAGAGGTATTGCCAGAACATTTTCCACCGAGCTAGCTTCGGCTGCTCACGAAGGCAGCAAGACCGGCGTGGTGTTCCTAGGCATTTCGAGCTTTGAGGCCGCGCACCACACAGCGCGATCCATCAGGAGCACGGCTTGGGTGCTGCTCTTGACGTTCCTGCTGATCTCCTCAAGGTGCAACTACGCATGGCGTGCTATCGGCGTAAGAAAGAGCCAGAACGGCGCCAGCGCCTCCGGAGGGGCCGATAGCGCCGAACAGATACGCATTGGTAACGCTGATCGGCCGACCGGCGGGGCCGGGCTCCGCGTCTCGCCCATTGCCTGACAATACCGCTCCTCTTTCCAAGGCGAGCTCCATCTTGCCGCCAAATCTCGATTTTCTTGCCCGTGGGCAAGTGCCGATGAAACTCGGCCACCCTATGAAGCAGGCCAGTTCCTGGTAACCAGAAACTAAGGTTACTCTTCGATAGAGTAAAGGGTGACCATCAGGCGGTTTTCGAACGGTCCGGATGGCTGGCTATACTCTCGTTCTTCCCCCTCCACCCAGGTCCATTGCACACAATCTCCAGCCTTTAGATACGCCATCCCCTTGTGGAGGTTGCTACCGGGTTCGGATTCTAACCGTATCTGTGTTGATGCGTCGACAGTAGAGAGATGAAGCCAGTTATGCTTGGGGCTTTTTCTTTGGAAATTGATGGCTACAGCCATATCGTGATCGGCTTTAAATTGGCACTCTCTCGAGGTCGATCCGATCAAATTGGGCGCTATCTCGTCGGTCCGCATTTTTATTTTAGGTATAGCGACACCATCTGGCTTATAAAGCTCGAGCAAGGGGAGCAGCCTAGATTGCTCCTTGTCCTGAGATGCAGCCGCATAAGCCATTAGATACATCAGAGACCAAGTGTCATAATCAGCAATTTCCGCAAGCCCCCTCATCACAGCAGGATTGTAAACGTGATAAGTTATTGGCGCCGGCTGCATATCAATAAAATAAGGGAAAAATGCTATTTGTTTCCCGTTGAATATTTTGCTCTCATTAAGTATATCACGAAACCCATCCAAGAATGAATATATTCTTTCATCATCGACATGTCCAGATATTCGATTAAGCAGAGATACGGTTAAGCTGGATTTATGAAACACCTCTGGTAAAGTGTTCGGTGATGCCGCCGGTGTATTTACAGACGGAGAATTTTCTTCCGACCAGCCCCGATACCAATCCCCGGTGACATAAGGTTGGACCATCAAGTCACCATGAAAATTGACATAATCAAACCAGTTCAGCACCATGGCTTTGGCTCGCTCAAGGTACCAGCTGTCCTGCGTCAATTCATAAAGATAAACCAAAGTTGTTCCAAACGGAGCAGCCTCATTAACGGGCATCTCCACACCGTCTAGATAGAAGGTTGAGTTATAGGGGAAGGTGTAATAACCGCTTTCCTCCGAGATTTGATGCCACTCGTTTTCATGGGAGGACACGGTCTCCTGCGCAGACGTAATGATAAAATCCGCAAAATCGACATACTTTTGAGGGGATACGGGATTGCTTTTCACGATTGAGGCAAATCTAAGCATGGGCCAAAGATAGAGACCGTCATGATTTACGTCAGAATGATAAAGCGTATACCATCCCCGCTCCTCCATTATCTTCTTAGAATTTGCTGAATCATAGGAAAAGAACGGACTATAAGAGAATATATTATATTTTGGAATTCTGTACCATTGGGGTTTGATTGATCCACTGAAATCCTTAACGCCCCTTTTGTCTGCTCGGAATTTTATCAGCAATTCGGAGAAATAAACAAAATCATCAAGACGACTCTGCTTATTATTTACTAGATAATCATCTAGTAATGCCTGCAACATAGCCTCCGAAGTCCAACCATCAAACAAGGAAACGGGCATATCGCTGTTATACTGATCGATGATAAGAGATCGGTACTGGTCGATGTAGGCATCCAGTTGATTTTCCATGTCCACCGGCAAAGGCGGCGGGAGCCGTGACGCGACTGATAGGCTAACCGGTGCGAAAAAATTCCATAGGAATACGGTGCCTACCGCGAATGCTCCTGCGGACAACACCGCGATCAACAGTGGTGTTCGTAGTTTCATCGGTTTAGTGCCTTTGTTTTTTTGGAGCCGAATTTAATCAACCTTAGAACGGCAAAGCCCTCAGGATTGGGTTGGACGACTCCAATCGCCAAACATCATTTCGTACTGGCCAGCCATTGCCAGCCACCATGTAAAGACTGTTTTTGAATGAGAACAGGGAAGGCCAATGACGCTTGGGGGGCTCCAAAGCGGTAACAACCCGCTGCCAGTTCGCGCCGTCATCGCTCTTCCACAGTTCACCGATGTTGTCACCCGCAATGTTGTCGAATCCACCAAACAAATATATCGAGCCTCTATGTACAACCGCGCCAGGCCATATCCGGGGAGACCAGGGTGCATGCTTTACGAGTCTGACCCAGTTGACGCCATCAGAGGATCGCCAAACATCGTTTAGCGATGTACGTTCTGGATATGCCGTCTCTGGTGGGAGGTTCGGAGTAAGCGTGGAGCCTCCGAGGACATAGATGTAGTTTTCGTCTGCGACGACGGCATAACCACCGCGACGACCAAAGGGTGCACTAGTGGCGGTCCACGTTGTGCCGTCCACCGATGATGAGACTTGATCGAGATAGAAAAACCAAAGATATCCTTTAAATGAAATCATACGGGCCAAGGCATCTGGATCAGTAGTTGGGCCATAGCCTGAAATTAACTCCCAATATTCTCCATCCGAAGACATCCAAACGGTGTTCTTGGCAGCAAATATACGATTGTTGTGAACCGCTATCGCAGAATGCCCATCGTATGGAGTGTTCGCAAGGACCATTTCCCATTCGCGACCGTCTTTGGATCGCCAGAGGTCACGTACCATCGGATCATCTATCGTAACATACCCGTTGCTTAGGTACATCGCCCCATCCAAGATGAAGGGTTGAGCCGTATCGCGCGCAGGAAAGGGCGAATTTACTTGGAGTTGAGTCCATCTTGGATTGTCTCCATATCTCACGAATATGGCTGACAACAATAACACACCAAATATAGCGGCTAGCGCCATAGTTCGAACTACAATTTTCACAATTTCGCCATCTGCTGCATGGACTGATCGGGCTGCAATCTGCCTCTCGCCCGCAGTTAGTGCAAGTCTGTGATCGAAATTCTAACATTTCGATTTCTGCCGCGGGATTTCCTCGAGCGGGCCCTGCAGCAACCTCGGCGCTTACTGGCTCCCCAGCATCAGAGAACCACCGTAGGCGGGTAGTAGAGGCCGTTACTGGGCGCGGCTACCACCATCGGAACCGGCAAAGAGCGCCTCTTCGCGGCCATGGTCCGCGGACGAAATACTCGTTCGACGATGCTCGCCCTCCTGGCTTGAGGTTCTGCTCTCCAAGCAACTCTCGGTTGAAGCCCCCATCACAACGCGCCACCCCTCGGAGAACCGTCCATCACACACGATCCCACCAACCAGGACACCTTCCCTCACGTGATAGAGTAACCGCCGTCCACGACCAGCGTCGTGCCGACGATGAAGCGGGCCATGGGGGAAACGAGGTACAGGATGGCGTCGGCGATTTCGGCGGGTTCGCCCCAGCGGCCCAGCGGGGTGCGGGCGAGAATGGTGCGGGACCGTGCTTCGTCTTCGCGCAGGGCGCCGGTCAGGGGGGTGGCGATCCAGCCGGGCGCCACGGCGTTAACGCGGATATTGTCGGGCGCGTAGGCGATGGCGAGGGATTTGGTGAGTTGGGAAATGCCGCCCTTGCTGGCTGCGTAGCCGGGAACCAGGCCGCCGCCGAAGATGGACAGCATGGAGGCGATATTGACGATGGCGCCCTGCCCCGAGCGCGCCAGCAGAGGCCGCGCCGCGGCGCTCACCCGCATGGCGCCGCCCAGGTTGATATCGACCACCTGATCGAAGATTTCGGGGTCGAGTTCTTCGCCGCGCCGAATGATACCGGCGCAATTGACCACGATATCGAGCCGGTCCAGCGATGAGACCAGCGTTTCGACGGCGTCTCGGTCGCGTACGTCGAGGCAGGTGAACGTACCCCTGCCGAGCCGCGGATCGGCCCTGGCGGCCGCGACCTCGGCTTCGCTGACGCCGGTGGCATGGACCTGCGCGCCGGCGGCGAGCAGCGCCGCCACCGCTCCCGCCCCGATGCCGGACGTGCCGCCGGTCACGAGCGCCACCCGTCCCGCCAGCAGATCCGCCGGCCAGAGTGTCTTTTCGCCTGCCTGGGTCACGCCGCGCTACCGGATGAACTGGTCGACATAATCGCTGCCCAGCCCCACCTTCTCGTAATGGGCGCGGCACATGTCGATCTTGGTGAACACGTCCTCGTAGCCGGTGAAGGCATTGGCTTCATCGAGATAGAACATCGAGCCGGTGATGTTGAAGAAGGTGATCATCTCCGGGCAATCCTCGGGCACCAGCAGGGTATGGATCTCGCCGGGCGGTTCGAAGACGTAGGAGCCGGTATCGGCCACCCAATCGTGCTCGCGATAGTGCCATTTCCCCTTGATGACATAGCCGTGCACCGGGTTGGGATGCAGATGGCGGGACAGCACGCCGGAGCGCCGCACCCGCAGCAGATTGCACCATTGGCCCTGCAGGGTATTGAGCATGAGCGGGCGGAACCACACGTTTTCCGCCTGCGGCACCCAGACACGCTCGTCTTCCGGCATGGCCGTCACGGCGATTTCGGGCGGAGCCAGGCGGTGCGTCGATCCCTGCATGTTCTGGTACATCGTTCAGGTCCTTCCTATGCCTTGGCGGCGCTGAAATTCCGCCGCGTCTCCCGGATGCCGGGTTCAGAGCTTAGCCTGCTGCGCCGCCCGCCAGGCCAGATATTCATCCTGCACCGCCTCGGTCAGCGGATAATATTTGCGCAGGTCGCCGCCCTGGGACAACCGGAAACGGGCGAACTCCTCCCATTCGGCGTGCTCGCTGGCCCTTTCGATGAGTTCGGGAGCAAGGCCCACCGGCACGACGACCACGCCATCGTCGTCGGCCACCACGATATCTCCCGGCATCACCAGGACGCCGCCGCAGGCGACCGGCACGTTGACGGCGAAGGGAATGAGGCTGGTCTGGGCGTGATAATTGGGCGTCACGCCCCGCACCCAGATGCCCAGGTCGAGCTGCCTGGCCTTGGCCGAATCGCGGATGCAGCCATCCACGACCACGCCCGCGCCGCCGCGCCCGGCAAGGAACGTCAGCATCATCTCGCCGAAAATGCCGCTGGCCATGTCGGCGCGCGCATCGACCACCACCATGTCGCCGGCCTGCGCCGGATAAAGCACGTGACGATGCAGTTGCAGCTCGGGATTGTCGTATTCGTTGGCGCCGTAGAGGTCTTCGCGCTTAGGCATGCATTGCAGCGTCAGAGCCGGGCCGGCGACCGAACGCCCCGAACGGAGCGGCTGCGGGCCGCGGATTTGCGGGTCGCGAATGCCCATGAGGCTGAGTTCGCTGCTGGCGGTGGCGGTGCCGATCCGGGCCAGCGCGTCGCAAAGCGCCTTGTCCGGGCGGGTGATGTCCTGAATGTCCGAGGGAGATTGCACGTAAAGGCCTCGAGTTGAAAATATCGGGAGGGAAAGAAAGAGCGTTGGGGTCAGACCCAGCCGCCATCGGCGACATAGTTCTGCCCGGTGATCGCGCCGGCATCCTCGGAAGCAAGGAACAGGGCGAGCTTGGCGATGTCTTCGGGATAGAGCCGGCGCTGCAGCGCCTGACGCTCCTCGCGCATGGCATCGGCCTCAGGCGTCAGCCACAGGTCGAGTTGCCGCTGCGTCATGATCCAGCCCGGCGCGATGGCGTTGACGCGGATATTGTCGGGCCCGCAATCGCGCGCCAGCGACCGCACCAGCCCCACCACCGCCGACTTGGCGGCATTGTAGAGCGCCATGCCGCCAAACCCGGCCATCCAGGAAATCGAGCTCATGCAGATGATGGATCCGCCACCCAGCGCCTTCATGTCGCCGAGTACCGCCTGCGAAGCGAAGAATTGGTGCCTGAAATTGGTGGCGATCCGCTCGTCGAAATAGTCGGGCGTCACCTCTTCGGTGGCGTGGCGTTCGTCATGCGCGGCGTTGTTGACGAGAACGCCGATCGGCCCCAGGGCCGCGCGCACCGTTTCGATGCCCTCGCGCAGCGCGGCAATGTCGCGCAGGTCGAGCGGCACAAAATGCACCGAAGCCCCCTCCCCGCGCAGCGCTTCCGCCAAGGCCGTTCCGGCCTGCTCGTCGCGGTCGAGAAACCCCACCTTTGCGCCCTGGCCGGCGAAGGCGCGCACCATGGCCGCGCCGATGCCGCCGGCACCGCCGGTGACGAGGACGGTGCGGGCCTTGAGATCGGGATAGATCGCCATGATCAGCCCTGTTCGCCCAGCACCACGCGCTGCCCGCCCTCGTCGAAGACATGGATGCGCTCCGGCATGAGGCTGACCCGCAAGGTCTCCCCCGGTTGCTGGCTGATCCGTTCGCGGAAGACGCCGATCACCTCGTGGCCGGCAAGGCGCATCAGCACCTGCGTTTCCGAGCCGGTCGGCTCGACGGTGATGATTTCCGCCGCCAATCCCCCTTCGGCGAGGCTGAGATGCTCGGGCCGAATGCCCAGACTCACTGCCTGGCCGTCGAGGCGGCCCGGCACGCCCGGCAGGGCGATGGGCGTGCCATCGGCCGCCAGGAAATGCCCCGCTTCCACCCGGCCGCCCAGGATATTCATGGCCGGCGAGCCGATGAAGCCGGCAACGAAGAGATTGGCCGGGTAATCGTAGAGGTCGAGCGGCGTGCCCATCTGCTCGACGATGCCGTCATGCATGACCACGATCTTGTCGGCCATGGTCATGGCCTCGATCTGGTCGTGCGTGACATAGACCGTGGTGGTCTTGAGCTTCTGGTGGTTCTGCTTGATCTCGGACCGCATGGCGACGCGCAGCTTGGCGTCGAGATTGGAGAGAGGCTCGTCGAACAGGAACACCTTGGGATTGCGCACCATGGCGCGTCCCATGGCGACGCGCTGGCGCTGGCCACCCGACAATTGGCGGGGATAACGCTGCAAATAAGGGTCGAGGCCGAGCATCTGCGCCACGCGGCTGACCCGTTCCCGGATCTCCGCCTTGGGTGCCCGGGCGAGCTTGAGCGAAAAGCCCATATTCTGCGCGACCGTCATATGCGGATAAAGCGCATAGCTCTGGAACACCATGGCGATGTCGCGCTCCTTGGGCGCGACACCATTGACCACCCGACCATCGATGGCGATCTCGCCGCCGGTGATATCCTCGAGCCCTGCCAGCATGCGCAAAAGCGTCGACTTGCCGCAACCCGACGGCCCCACGAGCACGACGAACTCGCCATCGGCGATCTCGATGGAAACCCCGTGCAACACCTCGACGCTGCCATAGGCCTTGCGGGCGTTCCTGATCGATACTGATCCCATTTTCAGCGCTCCTCGGCCTGCCTCAATCGTCCCAACGGGGGGACTTGGTGGGGTTGATGCGCCGCTCGCCCCGGTTGAGGGCGCGGATGCGGTTCATTTCCGCCTCGTCGAGACGCACACCGGACGCGGCAAAATTCGCCGCGAGATTAGTGGGGTTGGCCGATGCCGGAATGACGGCATGTCCCTCGGCCATGAGGAAAGCCAGCGCGACGGCGGCAGCGGTGACGCCGTGCTCGGCGGCGATGGCCTGCAATACCGGATCGGCCTCCACCATGCCCTTGAACAGCGGCTGATAGGCCGTCAGGGTGAGCCGGCGCGAGCGGGCATAATCGCGCAGTTTCGGCGTTTGCAGATAGGGATGGATTTCCACCTGGTTGGTGGCGATCGCGTCGTCGCCCAGCAGCGCCCGCGTCTTTTCCAGCAGTGCTATGGTAAAGTTCGAAACCCCGATATGTCGGGCCCAGCCGCGCGCCTTGGCCTCGGCCAGGGCGGTCATGTAATCCTCGAACGGCACCTGGTCGTCGTGGGACGGCCAGTGGACGAGCAGCAGGTCCACCTGGTCGAGCCCCAGCGTATGGAGGCTCTGCTCCACGCTGGGCAGGAAGCTGGCTGTCTCGAGATTGGTATCGGCCACCTTGGTGGTGACGAAGAAATCCCCGCGCTCCAGCCCCGAGCGGCGGATCGCTTCGCCGACGCTGCTTTCGGTATCGTAGCTCTGGGCGGTGTCGATATGGCGATAGCCGATCTCGATGGCCGCAAGGATGGCGGCAATGCCTTCCTCGCCGGTGCGGCCATAGGTGCCGAGGCCGATCTGGGGAATGGGAGAAGTGTAGGTCATAAGAAAATCCTGGCTCAGCCCTTGGTGGCGCCGGCGGTGAGGCCACCCACGAAGAGGCGCTGCATGGAAAGAAAGAGGATGGCGATTGGCAGCGTCATCACCACGGAGGCGGCCATCACCGCGCCCCAGTCGGTGTTGAACTCGGTCGAGAATTCCGCGAGGCCGATGGGCAGGGTTTTCACCGATGAATCGGTGGCAAAGCACAGCGCGAAGATGAACTCGTTCCAGGTGGTGACGAAAGCATAGACCATCACCGACACGAGGCCCGGCGTGGACAGCGGCAGCGTGATGCGGAACAGCACGCCCAGGCGACTGGCTCCGTCGATGATCGCCGCTTCGTCCAGCTCCGCGGGAATGTTCTTGAAATAGCTGGTCAGCATCCACACCGACAGCGGCAGGGTGATGATCATGTAGACCAGGATCAGGCCCCAATAGGTGTTGACCAGTCCCAGCACGCGCAACGTGATGAACAGCGGCACGATGATGGCTGCCGTGGGCAGCAACTGGCCGACCAGCACCAGCGACTGCAGCAGCGGCTTGCCCTTGAATTCGAAGCGGGCAAAGCCATAGGAGGCAAAGATGGCGAGGATCAGCGCCAGCGCCGTCGAGCCAACCGAGATCACCACGCTGTTGAGGAAGTAGCGCGGGATATTCGATTCAAACAGCACCTTGTAATAATTGTCCCAGGTGGGCATGGCCGGCCACCAGATGGGCGGCACGGTATAGAGCTCGCGCAGCGTCTTGATCGACGAGAGCGCCATCCACCAGAAGGGAAACAGGCACACCACCACCACCACGATCGCGCCGATGATGATCAGCGGCATGGGCAGGCCGGGGCGCTTGAGGGTTTGGGGGGTCGCGCTCATCGGGCTTCTCCCGGGGTAGAGGCGAGCGTGCGGATATAGATGAACACGATGACGATCGCCACGGCGAAGAACATGACCGACAAGGCGGCCGCCTGGTTGAACTGCACGCTCTCGAAGGCGGTGCGGAAAATCTGGATGGGGGTGATGAGCGTGCGGTTGGCCGGCCCGCCCTTGGTGATGGCGTAGATGATGGTGATGTGATTGAGCGCCCAGATCACCAATAGCAGGGTGACCGCCACGATCACCGAGCGCACCTGCGGCAGCATCACGTACCAGACCTCTTCCCAGAAGCTGGCGCCGTCGATGCGGGCCGCCTCGTAGAGGTCCTCGGGGATCGATTGCAGGCCCGCCAGCACCATGATGGCGACGAAGGGGAACATCTTCCACACATTGATGGCGATCATCGCCGGCATGACCGTGCTGCCATTGGTGAGCCAACCGATCGGCTCGTCCACGAGGCCCGGCGCGGTCAGCATGTAATTGACGATGCCGAACTCGGTATGCAGCATCCAGGCCCAGGTGGTGGCCGCCACGATGCCCGGCACGACCCAGGGCACCAATGTCACCGACCGCACGATGGCGCGGCCGCGGAAATTCTGGTTGAGCAGGATCGCGGTCAGCACCCCCAGCACCACCTGGAAGACGATGGAGCCCAGCACCCACCAGATGGTGTTCCAGAAGGCGGTGGGAGTGGCCCGCGCCGCCAGGACACGGGAGAAATTCTCGAGGCCGACATAGCTGCCCTGATTGTCGGTGACGCTCAGCAGCCCGGTGTAGGCGATTGGATAGGCGATGAGCATGCCCAGCACCATCAGGGCCGGGAGCACGAACAAATAGCCTGTTGACTGTTTCTGCATGGCACTCACCCACAGCGGCAGGGCGGCCCCGGCCGGATGGCCGGGACCGCGGATATCGCGAGATTAGAGAAGCGACTCGATTTCGTCCGCAGCGCCATCCATGGCGGTCTGCACATCCTCGTCACCCAGCAGGATGCGCTGGATGCCGTCGAAATAGGCCTGGGTTATCTGGACCCAGGCGGGATGGGTCGGCACCGGGCGCCCGAAGGGGAGCATCTCCTTGAACACCTGCAGGATCGGATCGTTGAAACGCTCCGCTTCCATGGCCGAAATACGGGCCGGGAAGGTGTCGGTCAGGACGGCCTGGCTGTCGGCGCTGGCGAGGAATCCCATGAAGACCTTGGCCTCTTCGGGGTTCTTGGCTTCCGCCGGCAGCACGAGGCTCCATCCCCCGAGGATCGCCGCCGTGTCGGCGCCCTCGGGATGCGGAACCTTCATGACGCCGATCTCGATATCCGGGTTCTCGGCCAGGATGGAGGGAACGTCGAACTGGCCGGACTGGTACATCGAGACCTGCTCGGCGATGAACAGCCGCCGATTGGCGGTGCCGTCATTCTCGAGCGTGGAGGACGGCGAATAGCCGTTCTTGTAGAAGTCGGTATAGAAGGTCACCGCCTTCACGCTTTCGGGGCTGTTGACCAGCACCTGCTGCCCGTCCGCGGAGATGATGCCGCCGCCTTCCATCCACATGAAGGGCAGGGAGCGGAAGATGGTATTGCCCACCTCGCCGCCGCCGGTAATGGCAAAGCCCGAACGGTCGTTGATGGTGAGCGCCTTGGCCGCGTCCACGAACTCGTCCCAGGTGTCGGGCGGATTGTCCGGATCGAGGCCCGCCTCCCTGAAATGCTGCTTGTTGAAGATGACGGCGTGGGTCTCGATGCGATAGGGCACGGCCCAGAGATGGTCGTTCCAGGTGATGTAGTCGAGCGCGGCGGGGATATAGTCCTCGCGTTCGGTGATCACGTCGTCGAGCGGCACGATCAGGTTGTTCTCGGCATAGCCGTTCACCCAACCATGCTGGACATCGATGATATCGGGCGCGGCGCCCGACTGCATGGCGGTGAGCACGCGCTGGGGCAGCCCGTCCGCCGTGGTGATCTCCAGCTTGATGGTGATGTCCGGATTGGCCGCCTCGAAGGTCTCCACCAGCTGGCGGGCCCGCGCCTCGTTGAAATTGGGCGTCCACCAGGTGACTTCGCCCGCCGCGCTTACGCCGGCGGAAAGCGCCAGGCCCGAAACGGCCCCGGCCAGCATGCAGATTGTTCTCAGTTTCATCGTTTCTAACCTCCCAAGCGACAAGTTGTGTCGTATCGATCGCCGGTCAGCCACCGGCCGGGGCTTCACCGCTGCGTGGCGGCAATCTGAGATGGAGCATCGGGCGCCGCCCGCGCCGGCAGGGCCGCCGCGCTGGCGATGAGCGCCTTCATATAGCCGACGGTGTAGGCGTGCCCCGCGTGCCAGGGCGCGGCACAGTCGAGTTCGGGCACGTGGTCGGGAACCAGAACCCCGTCATAGCCTTCCTCGTGCAGGATCCGCACGATCCGGGCCATGTCGACGTCGCCGTCGTCGACGAAGGTTTCCACGTAGCGGGGGACCTTGCCGCGCACATTGCGAAAATGCACATAGGCGATGGCGCCGGCCCGGGCGAAGCGGCGCGTCGTCTGGTAGATGTCGCCTTCCTGCATCTCGGCCAGCGAGCCGACGCAATATTCCAGCGCATTGGCGCGGCTGGGCACCAGGTCGAGCAAACGATCGTATTTGGCGTGGCTGTTGACCAGCCGGGCCGTGCCCCGCAATTTTTCGACCGGCGGATCGTCGGGATGAGCGGCGAGGCGCACGCCGGCCTCCTCAGCGACGGGAACCAGCTCGGACAAGAACCGCTCGAGCCGACCCCACAGCGTCGCCTCGTCGACCTGCACGGGGGCCGCCCCGGCCACGGCCGGCCGGTAGCGCATATTCCCCAGCATGCCGTCGGGAACGGGGCTTTGCGCGTCGATTTCCGCCATATCGAACACGGCGGTCGTCGCCCCACCGCGCGCGAGGCGCTGGCGCCGCCAGCCCCAGACACCCGCCAGAGAAAAATTATAGCCGATCACCCCGATGCCCGCCCGGCCGGCATCGCGCACCAGCGCCTTCATGTCCTGCATCTGCCGCTCCCGGGCGGGACCGTCGAGCAGGATGTCGGACCAGAAATTGGGGGAGATGTTTTCCATGGCGGCGACACGCAGGCCGTACCGGCCCAGCATCGCCACCAGCTCGGACATGGCCTGATGGGTCCATAGCGGCGCCTCTATGCAGTCACCATTGATGGGGCCGACACCGCCGGCCAGATAGGCGGCACCATCACCGTTGCGGGTGTAGTCGGTCAGATGCACCACCACATCCTCGACGCCGAGCTGGGCAGCGAAGCGCGCACCCGCCTCGCTCAGCAACTCACCGTGAAGGGACAGCCCAACGCGCAAGACAAACTCCTCACCCGACAATCGTCCTGTTTGTTCATATTTGAACAAGATCAATTCACATTGAACTATGCGCGAAAAAAACCGGCCCTGTCAACCTTGACCTGGCCGGGGCTCTTTTCAGTCCGCTTCCGGGAATGTCCGGGCGCCGGTGGCGATCCCGTGGGTGTTCATCGAGCCATCGAACAGCGGCACGTTCGTGGCTTCATAGGGGAAGCGCGCACAGGCCTCCTCGATGAGTTCCACCCCGAGCCCGGGCGCCGTCGGCGCCAGCAGCGCGCCATTGTCGAATTCCAGCGTTTCGCGCACCAGTTCCTTGCGCCACGGCACGTCCACCGACACGGTTTCGAAGACCGAGAAATTGGGAATGGCCACCGATGTGTGCAGGGTCATGGCGTTCATCACCGGCCCCACCGGATTGTGCGGTGCCACGGGAATGAGATGGGTATGGGCCAGATGCGCGACGCGCTTGGTTTCGCCCAGCCCACCGGCATGCGAGACGTCCGGCTGCAGGATGTCCACGGCCTTCTTGCTCAGCGCTTCGAGGAAGCGGCTCGGCTCGAACCAGCGTTCGCCTGCCGCGATGGGAACCGGGCTGTGGGCCCGCACTTCGGCCAGCGCGTCGATGCTTTCGGGCGGTGTCGGCTCCTCGATCCAGGTGAGGTCGTACGGCGCCAGCGCCCGGCACATGGCGATGGCCGTGGGCACGTTGAGCCGGCCATGCACGTCCAGCATCAGGTTGACGTCCGGCCCCACCGCGTTCCGCACCGCCTCGACGATCTCGATGGTCTGCCGCCGCTGCCGGCGATCCATTTCCAGGTCGGCCACGTCGAACGGGTCCCATTTGAGCGCCCGGTAGCCCATGGCGACGGCCTTGCGGGCATTGTCGGCATATTGCTCGGGCGTCACCGCGCCGAAGAACCAGTGATTGGCGTAGCATTCCACCCGGTCGCGATATTTGCCGCCGAGCAGCTCGAATACCGGCACGCCGAGCGCCTTGCCCTTGATGTCGAGCAGCGCCGCTTCGATGCCGCCCAGCGCCGTGCGGAACACCGCGCCGGTGCGCCAATAGCTGTCGCGGTGCAATTGCTCGATAATGGCATCGACGGCGAAGGGATCGCGCCCGATCAGCACCCGCTCGAGTTCCTCGAGCGCCGCCACCACGGTCTTGGTCTTCCATTCCAGCGTCGCCTCGCCGACGCCCTCTATGCCCTCGTCGGTATAGAGCTTGACGAAGACGAAATTGGTGCGCTGCACATTGGCGACAAAGGTTTTGAGAGCGACGATCTTCATGGGGACACCTGGGCGCCGTCGGCCAGCGCCGCTTCGAGAATGGCGCGATAATCCTCGGCCGTGGGAGGACGCGGATTGGTCGGATGGCTATGGTCGGCCAGCGCCCGCTCGACCACCCAGTCGAAGTGCTCGCGCCGCACACCCATGGCGGCCAGCCCGGCCGGCAGGGCGAAGCGCCGATTGAGCGCCTCCAGCGCGGCGGCAAGGTCAACATCTTCCGCCAGCCCCATGGCCGCCTTGAGGCGCACCAGCTTGTCTTCCACCACCGGCGCGTTGAAGCGCAGCACCAGCGGCATGAGGATGGCATTGAGCGTGCCGTGATGCAGCTTGAGGTCCTTGAGCCCGCCCAGCGCGTGGCTCAGCGAATGCACCGCGCCGAGGCCCTTCTGGAACGACAGGCCGCCTTGCAGCGCCCCCATCATCACTTCGCGGCGCGCCTCCAGGTCCGCCCCATTGTCGAAGGCCCGCGGCAGGAACCGCCACAGGCGCCCGGCGCCGTCGAGCGCGATCGCCTCCGCCGGCGGATTGTCGCGGGGAGACAGAAACGTCTCGATGCAATGGGATAGCGCATCGAGGCCGGTCGCCGCGGTAAGGCCGGGCGGCAGGCCCAGTGTCAGTTCGGGATCGCAGATGGCGCGGCGCGGAATGAGATGCGGACTGATAACGCCCAGCTTGCGCCCGTCATCGAGCGTCAGCAGCGCGGCCCGTCCTACTTCGGCGCCCGTGCCGGCCGTGGTGGGAATGGCAATGACCGGCGCCACCGCGGGGCCGATCCGCTCCAGCCCGCCATAGATGGCGGCGTAATCTTCCAGTCTGCCGCTATGGGTAGCCAGCAGCGCCACCCCCTTGGCCAGGTCGATGGGCGATCCGCCGCCCAGTGCGACGATCCCGTCGCAATCGCGCCGGCGGTAGAGCTCCAGTGCCGCATGAACGGCCGCTTCCGTGGGGTTGGGCGGCGTATCGAGAAAAACCGCCACGCCCGTGGGCACCATCGCCGTCACGGCGTCGAGCAGGCCGGTGGCGGCCAGGCCGCGATCCGAGATCAGCAGCGGCCGGGCAATGGCGAGGTCCGCCAATGCCGCGGGCAGGCCGGCCAGTTCTCCCGCCCCGAAATCGATGCTGGTGAGATAGGTGATGCGCGCCATGGCTCAGCGGTTCCGTAGCCGGGCGATGGCTTCGGCCTGCATGCCGTCCGGCGCCATCTGCATGAGTTCGATCCGATGCTCGTCGGGATCCTGGATCCAGGCCTGCCAATTGCCGTCGGCGCCCTTCGTCTTCGGGCGGAACAGCGGAATGCCCGCCGCCTCCAGCTCACGCACGGTCTGGTCGATATCGGGTACCGCCAGGCACATATGGTTGTAACCCACCATATTAGCACCGGGCGCGTCACCGCCCTCCCCTTCCGGAAACACTTCCAGATACTGATCGTCGGTGATGCGCAGATAGACCAGCCACAGGCGCCCGTCGCGGTCGAGGCGCATCATCTCGGCAAAACCGAGCTTGTCGACGTAGAAATCCAGCGTGCGGGCGACATCCTTCACCCGGATGGCCACATGCGTGATCGATGCAACGGTCAGCATAGCAAAAACCTCTCTGAAGTAACGGCGGAGCTGGAAAACGACCGCCTCGCGCCCCCGGTCGCCGCTGCGATCGCTCCGCAAGGCGCGCCACGCCCACCGGGCACCCGTTCACCCATCTCCCGCCCCGCCAGCACGGCACCAGTTCTATCCAAATCTGAACTTTGACAGTTCATATATGTATGCTAATGACAGCATGAAGATTGTCAACGGGGCATCCCGCATATGACCGAGACCGCCGAGGGCGCCGCGAACAAGCACACGATACCGGTGATCGATCGCATGATGGAGGTCCTTGCGGAGCTGGAGCACCAGCAGGCGGGCCTTTCCATCCGCGAACTCACCGAAGCCCTGAAGCTGCCCCGCACCACGATCTACCGCATCCTCAACACCCTTCAGCACCACGACATCGTGCGGCGCGACGATACGGGAAGCTACCATCTGGGCAGCCGGCTGCTGTCCATGGCTTCCCACGTTTCCGCCCGCGTCGCCAGTTTCGACCTGGCGGCGCTCTGCCAGTCGTTCCTCGAGAAGCTGGCGGCGGAACTGGGCGAGGGCATCAAGCTCAGCGTCATCGACTCGGAGGGCATCCTGGTCCTCGCCGCCGCCCAGGGCCGGCGCGAATACGCCCTGACCGTGGCGCCGGGCCAGCGCATGCCGATCCATGCCGGGGCCGCCAGCAAGCTGTTGCTGGCCTATCTGCCGGCCCAGGAGATCGACTTCTGGCTCTCGCGCCCTTTGGTTTCATTCACGCCGCGCACCGTTACCGATCCGAGGCGGCTGCGCCGGGAACTGGCGCGCATCAAGCGGCTGGGCTGGGCCCAGGACAAGGGCGAAAACGGCCCCAGCATCCATGCCTTTGCCGCGCCGGTGCTGGCGCGCGACGGCAAGGTGGTGGCCGCGCTCAGCGTTCCCTTCCTCGCCGGAACCGAAGCCAGCCGCATGGAAGAAATCCGCATGGCCGCCATCGCCACGGCGAACGCCATCAGCAACGCCATGCCCGAATAAACGCAGCATCGGGGAAAATATGAAAATCGTCGACCTGAAATGCGCCATCATCGGCAAGAGCCCGGTCGTGCGCATCGTCACGGATGAAGGCATTTCGGGCTATGCGCAGGCCGAGACCTGGAAGCCCTATCTCAAGCCGCATGTCCTGGCCTTCCGCGAAGCCCTGATCGGGGAAGACCCGACGCTGGTCGAGCGCGTCATGCTCAAGATTCGCCAGCGCGGCGGCTTCAAGCCCTGGGGCACGGCGGTCAGCATCATCGAGATGGCGCTCTGGGACGTGGCCGGCAAGGCCGCCGGCCAACCGGTCCACAAGCTGCTGGGCGGCAAGATCCGCGACAAGGTGCGCGTCTATAACGGGGCCGTCCGCTTCCCCTTCAGCGGCTACCGCCCGGAGGATTATGCCGACGACATGAAGAAGATGATGGCCCTCTCCGAGGGGTTCACCATCTTCAAGCAGCCCATCGGCTTCCACTCGGCCATGAAGCGGGAAGTGCCCGATTTCTACTATGGCGAGCCCAAGGCCAGCCCCTTTCACGGCGCCCTCGACCGGGGGCCGGTGACCGAAAAGGGCCTGCGCCATTTCGTCGATTGCGTCGCCGCGATGAAGGAAGTGGCCGGCGACACGGTCGGGCTGGCGCTCGATTGCGGCCCCGGCTGGATGCTGGGCGACGCGATCCGGCTGGCCCGCATGCTCGAACCCTACAACCTGCTCTGGATCGAGGATCTGCTTTCGGGCGATTATACGCCCTGGGTCAATGCTGGCGTCTATCGCGAGCTGACCCGCAATTCGACCACGCCCATCCATACCGGCGAGCAGATTTATCTGCGCCAGAATTTCAAGGAGCTGATCGAGACCCAGGCGGTCCATGTCGTGGGGCCCGACCCCGCCGATGTGGGAGGGATCGCCGAGCTCAAATGGATCGCCGAATATGCCGACCTGCACGGCATCACCATGGCTCCGCACGGCACCGCCAACGGCCTGCTCGGTCTCGGCGCGCTGATCCAGGTCTCCTCGACCCTGCCCAACAATTTCATCGCCTTCGAATACACCACCGGCGACCCGGATTTCTGGTACGACATCGTCGAAGGCCTGCCCTCTCCCATCGTCCAGGACGGCATGATCACCGTCTCCGACCGCCCCGGCATGGGCGTCGAGCTCGTTCCCGAGCGCGCCCAGCGCTATCTCGGGCCGGAAGACCAGGATTTCTTTGCATGACCGCCATCGTTCCCCGCCACCGGATCGGCATTCTGGGCGCGGCCGGCATCGCGCCGCGCTCCATCATCCAGCCCACGCGCCGCCGGCAGGATGCGACTATTCACGCCGTGGCGTCGCGGCGACCCGGCTCGGCGCGGGCCTATGCCGACACCCATGCCATTCCCGCGGCTTATGAAAGCTACGAGGCGCTGCTCGCCGATCCGGCGATCGATATCGTCTACAATGCCCTGCCGCCGGCGGGCCATGCCGAATGGACCCTCAAGGCGCTGGCGGCCGGCAAGCACGTGCTGTGCGAAAAGCCGCTGGCCATGCATGCAAGGGAAGCGGCCACCATGGTGGCGGCGGCCGGGCAGGCCGGGCGCGTCTTGGCGGAAGCCTTCCACGATCGCTACCATCCGGTCTTCCTGCACCTGCTCGAGCTCAGGCAATCCGGTGCGCTGGGGGCCATTCGCGGCCTTGTCGCCGAATTTCATGTCGACATTCCCTTCGATCCCGCCAATATCCGCCACGATCCCGCCCAGGGCGGCGGGGCGATGATGGATCTGGGGTGCTATCCAGTGCACTGGCTGCGCAGCTTCATGCAGACGGAGCCGGCGGTAATTTCCGCCCGGGCCACGCCCACCCCGCTCGGCGTTGACCAGCGCATGGAGGCCGAGCTGGTTTTTCCCGGCGGCATAGCGGCGAGGCTGATCGCCGATATCGCCGACCCGCCATTCCGCGGCCTGCTGCGCATCGAAGCCGAGAACGGTGTTGTCGAACTGGACAATCCCTGCCTGCCGCACAAGGGGCACTCGCTGCGCGAATGGCTGGGCGGGGGTTACAGGGAGCACACGCTGGCTGGCGGCACCACCTATGATTACCAGCTCGCCGCCTTTATCGACGCCGTCGAGCGCGGCACGCCCCTTCCGACCGGCGGTACGGACGCCATCGGCAATATGCGCGTCGTCGATGCAATCTACGCCAAAGCCGTTGCCGGCGGCTCGCTGCCGCCGCGCGCCTGAGCCTTCGCCACCAAACCAACACGCAAAAGAGGACATGATGGTAGAAAAGATACGCTGGGGCATCTTGTCGACGGCCAATATCGGCATGGAGCAGGTGACGCCCGCCATCCAGCGCTCGGCCCATTCCGAGGTGGTGGCCATCGCCTCGCGCGATGCGGCCAGGGCGCAGGCAGCGGCCGCTGCGCTGGGCATTCCCAAGGCCTACGGTTCCTACGAAGCCCTGCTGGCCGATCCCGATATCGACGCCATCTACAACCCGCTGCCGAACCACCTGCATGTGCCCATGACGGTGGCGGCGACCCAGGCCGGCAAGCACGTGTTGTGCGAAAAGCCGATTGCCTTGTCCGCGGCGGATGCGGAAGGCCTGCGCGCCTGCGCCCCCGACCGGATCGTGCTGGAAGCCTTCATGATCCGCTTCCATCCCCAATGGCTGCGCGCCAGGGAAATCATCCGCTCCGGCGAACTGGGCGAGATCCGCGCCATCAATGCGCTGTTCACCTATTTCAACGTCGATCGCGACAATGTCCGCAACCAGGCCGATATCGGCGGCGGCGGCATCCTCGATATCGGCTGCTACCCGCTGACGGCAGCGCGTTTTCTCTTCGAAAGCGAGCCGCGCCGCGTCGCGGCCCTGGTGGAGCGCGATCCGGATTTCGGTACGGACCGGCTGGCCAGCGTGCTGGCCGATTTCGGCGACGGGCGCCATCTGAGCTTCATCTGCTCCACCCAGGCGGCGGGCGAGCAGAGCCTCAAGGTTCTCGGCAGCAAGGCCAAGCTGGAGATCGCCATTCCCTTCAACGCCCCGGCCAACGAACGCACCGCCATCACCGTCGATATCGGCGCGCCGTTCGACGGCTCCCTGGCCCGGCGTGAAATCCTGCCCGCCTGCGATCAATATACCGAACAGGCGGAAGCCTTCGCCCTCGCCGTCCTCGGCAAGCAGCCCCTGCCCTGGGGCATTGAAGACGCCATAGCGTCCATGAAGGCCCTCGACGCCGTCTTTGCCAGCGAGAAGACCGGCGCCTGGGTGTCGCTTTAGCGGAAAAAAAGCCATGACGACGCGCGGCAAAAACCGAGCGTCGCTCTAAGCTGCTGACAAAAGTCGCATCATCTTTTTTCGCGACTTTTACTCGTCGCATCCGAACCTAAGCGCTGCAATCTTTCCCTCAGTTCTGGCTGATGCGCCGGCCGGTTTCGGCGTCGAATACATAGATGCGCTCGCCCGGTGCCGACACGGTCAGTTTTTCGCCCGCAACGACGTCGCGCTCGCTCGAAATCAGTACCATGGTCTGGTGGCCGGCCAGATCGAAGGTCACGAAGGTCTGCCCGCCGGTCGGCTCGACGAAGGTCACTTCGCCGGCATAGGGGCCGCCATCGGCGAGGAAATGCTCGGGCCGTACGCCGACGACGACTTGCCGGCCCTCGGTCAGGTCCTGCGCCGGGGTAAAGGGGAAGACGAGGCCGCCGGTGGTGCGGGCGGTCTTGCCCTCGATGACGGCGTCGAAGAAGTTCATTGCCGGCGAGCCGATGAAGCCGGCGACGAACAGATTGGCCGGGCGCCGGTAAAGCTCCATCGGCGAGCCTTCCTGCTGGATGACGCCGTAATTGAGCACCACCACGCGATCGGCCAGGGTCATGGCCTCGACCTGGTCGTGGGTAACGTAGATCGAGGTCACGCCCACCTTCTTGTGCAGCGCCTTGATCTCGCCCCGCATCTGAACGCGCAACTTGGCATCGAGGTTGGAGAGCGGCTCGTCGAACAGGAATACGGCCGGATCGCGGACCACGGCGCGGCCCATGGCGACGCGCTGGCGCTGGCCGCCCGAAAGCTGGCTGGGCTTACGCTCCAGCAGCGGCTCGAGCTCCAGCATGCGGGCGGCCTGGCGCACGCGCTGCTCGATCTCGGCCTTGGACTTGCCGGATAGTTCGAGGTTGAAGGCCATGTTCTTGTAGACGCTCATATGCGGATAGAGCGCGTAGGACTGGAACACCATGGCGATGTTGCGCTCGCGCGGGGTGAGGTCGTTGACCACCTTGTCGCCGATGACGATATCGCCGTCGGTAATGTCCTCGAGCCCCGCCACCATGCGCAGGATGGTGGATTTGCCGCAGCCAGACGGCCCGACCAAGGCGACGAATTCGCCGTCGGCGACACGCAGGTTGATGCCCTCGATCACCGAGACGGTGCCATAGCTCTTGGCGATGTTTTTCAGTTCCAGACCAGCCATTGCCGTCTCCTCAGCTATTTGACCGCGCCGGCGGTGAGCCCGGCGATGATGTGTTTCTGGGCGGCGAAGAAGACGATCACCGTGGGCAGGATGGTGAGGGTGATGAAGGCCAGGATGAGCTGCCAGTCGGTGGAGAATTCGCCACGATAGACCATGATGCCCAGCGGCCAGGGATATTTGCTTTCGGAATTGAGCAGGATCAGCGGCAGGATATAGCTGTTCCAGCTGCCGACGAAGGAAATGATGCCCACCGTGGCGATGATGGGGCGGCTGAGGGGCAGCGTGATGCGCCAGAAAAAGCGCATATAGCCCGCACCATCGACGAAGGCGGCGTCGAACAGTTCACTGGGCAGGTTGCGGAAGAAGTTGCGGAACAGCAGGATACTCATGCCCAGCCCGAACGCCACCTGCGGCAGCACCACGCCCCAATAGGTATCGAGCAGCCCCAGGTCGCGGATGCGGATGAACAGCGGCAGGATGGCCGTGGCGGCCGGAAACATCAGCCCGATGAGGAAATAATTGAGAAGGAAGCCCGAGCCGAAGAATTTGACATGGGCGAAGGTAAAGGCCGCCATGGCCGAAAGGGCCAGGGTGAGGAACACCGTCAGCGCGGCAATGAGCAGCGAATTGCCCATTTGCAGCCAATAGCGCTGGCTGAACAGGATGCCGCCGTAATTTTCCCATTGCCATACGCTCGGGAGGCCAAAGGGATTGCCGCGCAATTCGCCCAGTGTCTTGAAGCCGCCCAGGGCCGTGGTCAGCAGCGGCACGATGACGATGGCCGTGACGATGATGAGGCTCGTGTAGAGATATACCTTGGTGGAGAGCGTTTCGCTGCGCCCACCGGAGGGGGCGGTCGCCGCGTCGATCGGGGCTGCGCTTTCAGTCATTTTTCATGAAGATCCGCTTGTAGCCGAGGGCGAGGGTGACGCAGATGACGAACAGCACCACGCCGACGGCGGAACCGAAACCGACCTGCATGCGCATGACGCCGAAGGTATAAAGGAAGGTGACCATGGTCTGGGTGGCGTTGGACGGCCCGCCCCCGGTCAGGGGCATGATCATGTCGAAGAGTTGCAACGAGCCGACCACGGCGAAGAAGACCGAAAGACGCACGGTCGAGCCCAGCAGCGGCAGGGTGACGCGGTAGAATTTCTGCCAGCCGGTCGCCCCGTCGATATCGGCAGCCTCAAGCACGCTCTTGTCGATGCCCTGGAGCCCGGCGACGAACAGCATCATGTGGAAGCCGAAATATTTCCACACGATGACGCCGAGCACGGCATAGAAGGCGACATCGCGATCGGCCAGCCAATAGGGCGCTTCCATTCCCAGCGCGCCGAAAATGCCGCCGACAAGACCGAATTGCCCGTCATAGACGAAGCGCCAGATCATGCCGGCGGCCACATCGGCCAGCACATAGGGCAGGAAGAACAGCAGCCGGAACATCACCGCGCCCTTGATGTGGTGGGTGACCAGCGTTGCCAGCCACAGGGCCAGCGGCACCTGAACGACCAGCGAAATCAGGATGATGAGGCCGTTATTGATGAGGGCCTGGCGGAAGGCGCCGTTATTGAAGATCAGCTCGTAATTGCGCGTACCGACCCATTGCGTGGGCAGGCCATAGCCGTTCCAGTTGTAGAGGGAATACCAGGCCGCCTCGCCCATGGGCAGGATGACGAAGACGGTAAACAGCAGCAAGGCCGGCGGCAGGAACAGCACCAGCACCGGCAAGGTACCGCGCACCTGGCGCCTGCCGCGCCGCGTCGCGCCGGTGGCACGCTTGAAGAGGGCGGGCGCTTCCAGGGTTGAACTGGTCCGGCTCATGGATCGGTCTCCCAAGGCTGGGGCAGGCGCGAGGGAGCCGCCCTGCGGTGAAGCAGGGCGGCCCAGCGGTTACATCTCGAGCGAGAAGGCGTCCTCGATCTGCTGCAGGGCGTCCTCGGGCGAGATCTGGCCGGAGACGAGTTCCACCGACATGTCGTTGACCACGCGTCCAACATTGGGCCCGAGATCCTGGTCGAGGAAGTTCTGGTGCCAGGTGGCGGTGCTCAATTGCCGGGCGCTGTCGGCCATGGAGGCGAAAGTCACCCCATCTTCGGCCCCCAGCGTCGTGGGCAGGATATTGTTGCGCTCCGCCTGGAGGCGCTCATTGTCCACATTGGTGAAGAACTTGAGGAAATCCTCGGTCTCGGGTGGGGCATTGGCGGTGACCGCCCAGCCATTGATGCCGCCCAGATTATCGGTAACGACACCCGGCGCCCCCTCCACGACGGGGAAGGCGAAGCGGCCGATTTCATCCTCGGCAAGACCGACGCCGTCGGTGGCATTGCCCGCCTGGGTAAGCGGCGTCGCGGTATTCTCGAAGCCAAGCACCATGGCGGCGCGGCCATCGGCAAAGGCCGCCAGCGCCTCGGGCCAGGTGGCGCCGAGATAGCCCTGCTGGAACGGTTCGAGCTTGCCCAGCTCGATCAGCCGCTCGCTGGCATCGACAAAGCCCTCGCCGGTAAAGCCGTCACCGGCCTTGGCGGCGGCAAAGCCGTCCTTGCCCACGTCGCGCATGGCCAGGTACGACCAGTAGAAGTGAATGGGCCACTTGTCGCCGGCGCCGCCGGCAATGGGGGTGATGCCGGCCTGCTTGAGCGTGCTGACGGCGGCCAGGAAGTCGTCCCAGGTCTCGATCGCGGTCGCATCGACGCCAGCCTGCTCGAACTGCGCCTTGTTGTAGAAGAACGACACGAGGCGCGACTGCATCGGGATCGCCCAGACCTTGCCGTCCACGGTCATGGCATCGAGCGAGGCCGCGCTGATCGCCTTGCGCCAGGCGCCGTCATCGGCGTCGAGCGCCGCGGTGATGTCGCGGATAGCGCCGGTTTCAGACTGCGCCTTCAGCACGCCGCCGCCCCAGCTATAGAACATGCTCGGCGCGTCGTTCGATTGCAGCAGCGTGGGCAGCTTGGCTTTGAAGGCCTCGTTTTCGAGGAACTGGAACTCGATCTTGACGTCGGGATGCTCGGCCTCGTAGGCGGCCGCGATCTCCTGCCAGGTCGAGAGCCGGTCGGCATTGGTCTCGATATGGAGCCATTTGATGACAGATTGTGCCGAGGCCGAAGAAACGCCCACGATCAGCGCCGCTGCACTCAAGGCAAAAGCAAGCCGATGCCGCGCCAGGCGGCCAAATTGCATGTTCATGATATCCTCCCACCGGACATATTTGTCCTGATTGCGGATTAATCAGTGCGCATTTGAGGTACGCATGTCAAGGGGCAACGGCGTCCAGCCCGGCGCACAGGGGTTCCGCGAGGCGAAGCAGAAAGGCCGCTAACCGGCCGTTTCTGTGCGTTTGGCCAGCAAAATACGCATCCCACCCAGACGAGACCTCCGCGCGGGCTCGCAAGATGGGCCTTGTGCGCCATGAGGCGGATATGCCATGAAGCCGACAATTAATCCGCTGTGTTTATGAAAGCGGAGAGGAGGAATGGGGCCTTGGCATGAAAACCGCCGATCCCGAATTGATGCGGGCGATAAACCGGTTCCATGTGCTGGACACGATCCGGCGGACCGGCGCGATTTCCCGCGTGGAAATCGGCGCGCGAACCCAATTATCGGCGACGACGATTTCGGCGATCACCGCCTCCCTGCTCGACGACGAGCTGATCACGCCCCATCATGAAGGCGATATCAGGGCAGAGAACGGCAGCAATCGCGGCCGGCCGCGCGTCATGCTCACCCTCAATGCCTCGGCCGCCCGCGTCGTTGGCGCGAAGATCGCCACCAATGGCCTTGTCTTCGTGGTCACCGATTTCCAGGGCGATATCCTCACGCGGCTGACCCTGCCGGTGCGGGTGGACCGCCTGCCCCTGCCGGTTTTCGCCGATCTGGTGGAGGATGGGGTGCGCCGCTGCGTGCTGGATGCCGGGCTGAGCCTCGCCGACATCACCTCGGTGGCCCTGGCGGTTCCCGGCATCGTCGAGCACGGCTCGGGCCAGGTACGGACCAGCGCGCTGTTCCGCGACCCGGACGTGCCGCTTGCCAGCTTCATTACCGAAAGGCTCGGCCTCACCGCCATTGCCGAGAGCCATGCCAATGCCGTGACCATGGCCCAGCATTGGTTCGGGCGCGCCCGCGATTGCGACGATTTCGTCCTCGTTTCGGTGGAGGACACGCTGGGCCTGGGTGTCATGCATGGCGGCCAGCTATTCCGCGGTGCGCGGGAACTGAGCCTCGACCTGGGCCATATGATGATGGGTGTTTCCACCGCCCAGTCGGAGCGGCTGGCCGATATCGCGGGGGAAAATGCCATTCTTGATGGCGAGCACGCCGATATGCGGCTGCGCGAAGCCATGCGCGTGGGGCGCGGCATGAGTCATGTACGCCGGCTGCTGGCCGCGGGCGACGACGGTTTTGCGGCGGCTGCCAGCCGGGCCGGCGAGGCCCTGGGCATCGCCATCGCCAATCTGGCGGGGCTGTTCGCGCCACCGCGCGTCATTCTCGTCGGCTCCAGCCTGGCGCTGGGCGCGGACCTTATCGAGCCGTTGCAGGCCTCCTTCGCCCGCGCCCTCACCGAGCCTTTGCGTGGCGTTACCGAGATCGTCATCGACGAGGCCGGCGACGAAGTCTGGGCGCGGGGCGCCGCCGCCGTCGCCCTCAGCGAGCTATATGGCTCGCCCTGGAGCACGACGGGGCCCGTCGAGCGGCAGATTCCGGTTTTATAGGGATGCGAGGAGAAAAGTGATGCGCAAGGTTGGCATCGGCATTATCGGCCTGGGTAATATTTCCGCGGCCTATCTCAAGGCAGCGCAGGATTTTCCGATCCTCGACATCAGGGCCGTGGCCGACCTCAATCCCGCCGCCGCCGAGGCGCGCGCCGCCGAATTCGGGGTCAAGGCCGTGCCGCTGGATGCGCTCTTCACCGACCCGTCCGTCGAGATCATCCTCAACCTCACCATTCCGAAGGCTCATGTCGAGGTGGGGCTGCGGGCGCTCGACGCCGGCAAGCACGTCTATTCGGAAAAGCCGCTGGGCGTGGTCTTTGCCGAGGGGCGCAAGCTGGTGGAGGCAGCCCGGGCAAAGAACCTGCGCGTCGGCTCGGCACCCGACACCTTCCTGGGCGGCGCGCATCAGAGCGCGCGCCATGTCGTGGACGATGGCCGGCTCGGCCAGATCGTCGGCGGCACCGCCTATTTCATGTGCCCCGGCCATGAGCGCTGGCACCCCAATCCCGCCTTCTATTACGAGCAGGGCGGCGGCCCGATGCTCGACATGGGCCCCTATTACATCACCGACCTCGTCAACCTCCTGGGACCGGTGGCCCGGGTCTCGGGCTTCGCTTCCACACTGCGCGCCACCCGCACCATCACCGCCAAGGAGCGCAATGGCGAGGTCATTCCCGTCCATGTGCCCACCCATGTCTCGGGCACGCTGCAGTTCGTCAATGGCGCGCTGGTGCAGATCACCACCAGCTTCGACGTCGCCGGCCACAAGCACGTGCCCCTTGAAATCTACGGCACCGAAGGCACGCTGATCGTGCCCGACCCCAACCGGTTCGGCGGACAGATCGAATTCATCGCCAAAGGCGGAGAATGGACCGATCTCGACACCGACCAGCCCTATGCCGATGGCAATTACCGCTCCATCGGCCTTGCCGATATGGCGCATGGCGTCGCCGAAAACCGGCCGCATCGCTGCAATGGCGACCTGGCGCTGCATGTCCTCGAGGTCATGGAAGCCTTTCAGCGCTCGGCCGAAACCGGCAGGGCCATCGAGATCGCCACGCAGGTCGAACGCCCCGCGCCGCTATCGGCATCGCTGCGCGACGGCCGGCTGCAATGAACCCGCAAGAGGAGAGCGAGATGCGCGAGGCACTAATCGTCTGGGGCGGCTGGAGCGGGCACGAGCCCGAACAATGCGCCGCGATCATCAAGGCCATGCTCGAGGAGGACGGGTTCAAGGTCTATGTGGAAAACACCACCGAGGCCTTTGCCGATCCGACCATTCACGACCTGAGCCTGATCGTGCCGATCTTCACCATGAGCAAGATCGAAAAGGAGGAATTATCCAATCTCAGCGCCGCCGTGCAGGGCGGCGTGGGGCTGGGCGGCTATCACGGCGGCATGGGCGACGCCTTCCGCGAGGCGGTGGAATACCAGTTCATGGTGGGTGGGCAATGGGTGGCCCATCCGGGCAATATCATCGACTACCGCGTCGACATCACCCGCCCCGACGATCCCGTCATGCAGGGGCTGGAAAGCTTCCCCTACCGCTCCGAGCAATATTACATGCATGTCGATCCCTCCAACGAGGTATTGGCGACCACGACCTTTTCCGGGGAACATGCCTATTGGATCGACGGGGTCACCATGCCGGTGGTGTGGAAGCGCCACCACGGCAAGGGGCGGGTCTTTTATTCCTCGCTGGGCCACGTCTCGAAGGAATTCGAGGTGCCCCAAATGCGCACCATCCTGCGCCGCGGGCTTAACTGGGCAGCGCGTTAGCAGCCATGTTCGTGCATTGGACGCGGACCTCGCGGGCTGGCCGCCCCCGGGATGGCTTTGCGATGACGGGCCTCTGTGCTAGCCGCAACCCAAACGGAAACGTTCAACAGCCACCAAGGAAAGCGGTGAGAATCCCGCGCTTCATCCCTGGAACCAAAGCGGCTTCGGATGATTCAGTAGATCGCATGGGGTATATGAACCCGTGAGACGTCGGGGAGTGCGAGATACATATGGAATATGGGGAAGGGAGCGAGGCAGACGGCATCCATGATACGGATCCCGATCCGAATGATTGGCTGGCCGCCATCATCGAGGGGTCGGAAGACGCCATCATCAGCAAGGATCTTTCCGGCCGGATCCGGAGCTGGAACGCGGGTGCCGCGAGACTGTTCGGCTACACGCCGAAAGAAGCGATCGGTCGGCCCATCACCATGCTCATTCCAGAGGACCGCCTGGATGAGGAGCCGCGCATCCTGGCCCAGATCAGGCGAGGCCACCGGGTCGAGCATTTCGAAACGGTCCGCCGCCGCAAGGATGGCACGAATGTCGAACTTTCCCTGACCATTTCGCCCATTCGCAACGCCGACGGCGTCATCGTCGGCGCGTCCAAGATTGCCCGGGATATTTCGGACAAGAAGCTCAACGAGGAACGCGTGCTGCTGCTGATGGGCGAAATGCAGCACCGGGTCAAAAATCTCTTTGCCCTCGCCACGGCGGTCGTGTCGCTCAGTGCCCGCTCCGGCTCGACGACCCAGGAGGTCATCGGCGCCATCCATGCGCGGCTGTCGGCCCTGGCGCGGGCGCATGAACTGACGCTGACAAGCTGGCAGAACGAGGTTTCGGGGCAGGAGCGCAGCGACCTGCTTTCCCTCATCCGGATCGTGCTCGAACCGTATCGCGACGGCGATTGCATTTTCATCGACGGGGCGAGCACGCCGGTCGGCAGCAAGGCCGCCACCAGCATTGCGTTGCTGGTGCATGAATTGGCGACCAATGCCGCCAAATACGGCTCCCTGTCCGTGCCGGGCGGGTGCCTTGCCGTGCGCATCACGCATGATCCGGGCGCGTTTCGGATCGACTGGATCGAAACCGAAGGCCCTCCGCCGCCAAGCGACATGCCGGCCGGCTTCGGCAGCCGTCTTGAAAAGGGGCTGAGCGCGGCGCTGGGCGCCAGCATCACCCGCGCGTGGAAACCTTCCGGGCTGGTGGCCGCCATCTCCATCCCCCAGGCAGCCCTGGAGGAGTAGCCCGGCCGGCTCCCGAGCGTTGCCGAAGAGCGTGCCAGCGCCATCGCCCCCAACAGCGCAGGATTGATGCAACCGGCTCGGCAGCGGCGGCTTTTGTTCGCAAGCCACTGCAACACACGCAAAGAAAGCCGGAACGTGAAACCGATGCTGGGTGATGACGGCCCACCACCGTCGCGAGCGCCGTGGGCAAAAAGTGCCCCGGCGATTTTTCGCCGGCTCTGGGAAGGGGGAGCGCTGGAGCGCCGCGACGGGGCGGCGCTGGCGCGGCTGGATTGGTCGCGGCAGACGCTGGCGCCCCGAGCTTCGTTCGATTGCGGCGATGATCTTTGCATCCTCGCCAGCGGCCTCGCCTTCCGGCAGCGACCGGCCGAAGCCGGCGCCAGCCAACCCATCTCTCTCGTGCTGCCCGGCGACATCTGTTGCTACACCGGGGTGACGGGCCACGCCGCGCAATCCTCGCTGGTCAGCGTCGTGGCTGCCAGCGTCATGCGGGCACCCTTCCGGTCCGTGGCGACCTTGTGCGAACATCACCCCAAAATATTGGCGGCGATGCTTTCGAACCTTGCCACCGACAATGAAACGGCGGAGGAGCTACTGATTTCCATTGGCCGCCGCTCGGCGCTGGAAAGGGTGGCGCATCTATTTTGCGAGCTGGAATTTCGGCTGCGTCGGATGGGATTGGCCCGCAATGGCCGCTACCGGCTCAACCTGACGCAGGCGGATATCGGCGCCTATCTCGCCCTGTCGGCCGTGCACGTCAACCGCACCATCCAGGAATTGCGGCGGCGGGGCCTGGTAAGCGGACGCGGCGGCGATGTCAGCCTGCCCGATCTTGGTGCGTTGCGGCGCCTCTGCGGCTTCTCGCCGGCCTATCTGGCGGCCGATGCCCTGTCCGAACCCAGGCCGGTGCCCCAACACCTACAGGCGACGGTTCAGGCGGGCGCCACGCTTTAACACAGATCAAGTGGACCGCGCTTGGGGCAACGGAGCGGTGGTCAGCACGTTTCCTGTGCGGGCTGCCGAGCCCGAGACCACAGGAGATTTCCGATGACAAACAAGACCATTCTGGCCACCGCCGCCGCGCTGTTGCTGGGCGTTTCGACGCCGGCTTTCGCGAAGTTCACCCTCAACGGCACCGCCGTGCCCGCCGACCAGGTGGACCGTATCCAGCAGCATTGCGACCTGCTGCAAAGCAATGAAGGCGCGGTCAGCACGAGTTCGGATGCCGGTAGCAGCGCCGCGAACGCCGATGCGGCGGTTGTCGGGGAGATCGATTTCGCCACGCTCGACCTCAACACCATCGATATCGAAGCCTGTCGCGCCGGCGGCTTCCTCGATGATGCGGATGCCGGCGCCGACAACAACAATTCCACCGGTGTAGAGGGCGACATCGACCCGGACGACGCTGGCAACGATGCCGGCAATTGACGCTGTCTGACGGGGACGGAAAGGGGACGTTCCGCCATACCGGGGCGTCCCCTTTTCATTGCCTGGTTTTTATCCGGCGGCGGCGCATGGAACCCGCGCGACGCTGAGGAATTGCTGTGATGTGGCAGGGGTTCGCAAGGAGGAGATAATGAGCATCCTGGCTATCTTCATAGCGACTTTCGCAATTGGCGTTCTCACTGCGGCGTCCAGACGCGCGCGTTCGCCCGTCCCGCTCCGGCGCCCCCCTCTACCTTTCCAGTGAACCTGCTAACGACCGAAAATTTGGTGCATTCGGCTTAATGATCGGGCTTCCGGCGAGCCAATATCCGCAGATTTCTTCGGCCACTTCCGGGTCAGCTTTCATCTGGGGCGACATAGCCGAGGAGCGACCGCATCAAGCTTAGAGGAAGCCAATAACCGCAACCTCAGGCCCCTATCCCGCTTAAGCATAGCTCATTCCAGTCATTGACTCTCGAGCCTCGCACGGAAATTTTGGCCCTGCTGCGCGTTAGTTGCAGATAGTGCCGAGGGAGACATGCGAACCATTGCGCAAAGGCGCAGGCGCGCGAGAATTATCTGGACCTGGATTGCCGCTTTGCTTGCAATCGTGGTGTTCACACCGAAATTCGACCCGCCCAAGCTGCCCCTTCCATTCGTGACCGAAGCTTTTGCCGGACAATCCGAATGATGGAGGCCACCGCCATCGGTGAGTAATAGCAACTCCAAGGCCGTTACGGCCATTGTCAGAGATTGGCATCGCCATCCGGGAGGAACCGATGAACGTCTCGAACCTGCAATTACAGGGCCTTTATCTGGCCATTGCATCCATCAACAACGCGCTCGTCGCCAAAGGCCTGTTGAGTCGCGACGAGGTCAACATGGCGCTGCAGCGGGCTGAACAGACCGCGCTTGGCGACGATCGCCTGGCTGAGGATATGAGCCCGGCCGGCCGGGACGCGGTGGCGTTCCCGGCGCGGTTGCTTACGCTTGCCAACAATAATGCGTCCGACACCGAGATCGCCTCGTTCTCAGCACTGGCCAAGATGGTAGGGCAAACCAAGGGGCATTACCCGGACGAAATTTAGGTCAACTCTCGGGCACGCTTTGGGAAAACTACTCGTCGGCAGTGAGCAATTGCTCGCGCCGCCGGGCGAGGATCGGCAATGCCGCGGAGGCGAAGATCGCCAGGGCGCCGGCCAATAGCGCGAGGGTCAGGGGTTCGCTGACGAAAGCGAGGACGTCCCCCCGGCTGAGCACGAGGCCACGGCGCAGATTGTCTTCCAGCAGGCGGCCGAGCACGAGCCCCAGCAGCAGCGGGGTCGGCTCCAGCCGCAGCTTGATGAGAAGGTAGCCGACGATGCCGAACAGGCCCATCTGGATGACGTCGCTGGGCAAGGAACTCAGCGAAAAAATGCCGATGCAGCAAACCAGCACGATGGTGGGAAAGAGCAGCCGATAGGGCACCTGCAGCAGGCGCACCCAGATGCCGATCAGCGGCAGGTTGATGATGACCAGCATGAAATTGCCGATCCACATCGAGGTGACCATGCCCCAGAAAAGCTCGGGGTGCAGGCTGATGACCTGGGGGCTGGGGGAAATGCCATGCAACGTCATGGCGCCGCCCATGAGCGCCATGGTCGCCGTGGCCGGCAGGCCGAGCGTCAATAGCGGGATGAAGGCGGTCTGGGCGGCCGAATTGTTCGCCGATTCCGGCCCGGCCACCCCCTCGATGGCGCCGTGGCCGAACCGCGCGGGATTCTTGGCGAGGCGCTTCTCCATGGCATAGGACGCAAAGGGCGCAAGGATGACGCCGTTGCCGGGCAGCACACCGAGCAGCGAGCCCAGCAGGGAGCCGCGCCCGATCGGGCCCGCGGATTGGCGCAGGTCCTTCCAGTCGGGCAATAGCCGGCCCATGCGGGCCCTTACCGTTGGGCGCCCTTCGCGCAATTCGAGGTTCTTCAGAATTTCGGTGATGCCGAATAGGCCCATCGCCACGATGCCGATATCAAAGCCGTCATAAAGGACGGGGCTGCCGAAGGTGAGGCGCGCCTGCGCCGTCAGCGGGTCGGCGCCGACCAGCGCCATGATGACGCCGATCAGCAGCATGCTCAGCGCCTTGATGAGCGAGCCGCCGGCCAGCACGATGGCCAGCGTCAGGCCGAGCACGAGCAGGCCGAAATAATTGCCGGCCGTAAAGCTGAGCGCCATGGCGGCCAGTGGGATCGCCAGCGCGGCGATGACCAGCGTGCCGAAGGTACCGGCGACGAACGAGCCAATGGCGGCAATGCCGAGGGCCTTGCCCGCCTTGCCGTCGCGCGCCATGGCGTGGCCGTCGAGCGTGGTCACCACCGAGGACGCCTCGCCCGGCATGTTGACCAGGATGGCCGTGGTCGAGCCGCCATATTGGGCGCCGTAATAGATGCCGGCCAGCATGATGAGCGAGCCCACGGGCTCGGCGTTGTAGGTTAGCGGCAGCAGGATGGCGATGGTGGCCAGCGGCCCGATGCCGGGCAACACGCCGATCAGCGTGCCGAGCAGGCAACCAACGAGGCACAGAAACAGGTTCTGGAAGGTCACCGCAACGGAAAACCCCAGAATGAGATGTTCGACCAGCCCGCTCATGAGCCCGGCCCTTCATCCGGGTCCCTGAGCCCGGCAAGGGTGAGGCCGAAAGCCCGCCACAGCCCGTAGCCGAGACCGGCATAGACGACCACCGCGACCCGGCGCGGCCAATCCGGGCCCCAGGCGATCGTCAGTTGTTGTTCGGCGAACCCCGGAAACACCGGCAGCGGCATGCTGAGCGCGTCGGAAAAAACCAGCACGCTGAGGGCGGTCAGGGCGATGCCGAGCACGATGAGCTCGCGTGGCCGGGCCTCCCGGCTCCCCATCCCGGCGATGACGACCGTCAGCGGCCCGGCCAGCAGCAGGCCGAACTGGGGAATACGCAGGCCGGCAATGCTGGAGCCCTGGACGCTCAGCGCGAAGAACAGGACCGCCAGCCCGATGGCGGCGGGGCCGCGCAGGGCAATGACCAGTTCTTCGGCGGCAGCATCCGCTTGGACGAACCCGGTGACACAGAGGACGAGGCCGCACAGCAACAGCGCAATGGCAAGGCCGTGGGGCAGCAGGCCCGGCCCGAAATAGCTCAACTCGCCGACCGAGAGGCCAATGCTATCGAGCCAGATGGCGAGGGCAGAGCCGCAAATCAGCAGACCACCCAGTATATCGATACGGCGATAGCGCGGAATGCCGCCCTCTTTTGCAAGCTCCTCCCGACTCATGGGCCCCCCTCCCTCCTCGTCTCAATCCGGCGTGAAAATGGTTGTAGCCGGTCGCGCGGTTTTGCATTTTTGACGCCGGGTTTTAGCATAGTGATTTCGCAATTTGACCGGTCGTCGATAGCCTGTCGATAGCCGTTCGACACGCAATCGAGACCATGGACAACTACGACCCCCTCAAGCACCCCGACATGATACCGCTCGACGCCTGGTATCGGTTTGACCTCCAGATGGTCGCTGAGTGCCTGGGGTGCGGTCGCACCCGGGTGGTGCATCGGGGTGAGCTGATCCGGCGCTTCGGGGGCGCAATGAGTTTTAACGAGCACGCCTGCGCGGGCCTCGCGCCAAAGCTCATGTGTATCCACTGCGGCAGGCGCGGCCCCAAGCTTAGCCTGGCCGTGCGGAAGGACTGATCTTGAGGTCCGGCGCGATTAGGTGGTCGGCCTTGCTCAACCGAGCCGCAGGGTGTTTCATGCCGCCTTTCCGGGGCTCGCCATGAAATACGCACTTGCCATCGCATTACTCGCCACGTCGACGATCTGCGCCGCCGCGCAGGAAACTTCATGGGACGGCTGGTTCGCCGGGTTTGACGCTGGGTATATTTGGCGCGCGCCCGACGAAGCGGGGCCGATGGCTGGTCTGGTTGTGGGTCACTGGTGGCAGATGGGTCAGATTGCCCTGGGCCTAGATGCCGGCGGCACTCTTGGTGGCCCCTACCGGAATACAGTGTGGTCGATCGGCCTCGGATTTGGCGATCTGAAGATCGAGACGTTTGAGGCCGCGACGTTCTCCGTCCGCGCCAAGGCTGGCATGCCCATGGGCGACACACTGCCTTATCTGGCAGTCGGCCCACAATTCATTCACGTTTTGAACACAAGCACCTCCCTGCCATCGGGAATAACATCCGATTATTGGATGACCAGAAGCGGCTGGACCCTGGCCGCCGGTGCCGAGCATCGCCTTTCCGAAAGTATTTCGATAAAGGGCGAAGCCGGTTTTAACGGATACTGGTCCAGCCGTGGGGCCTCTCACTCCGGCTGGAGCGCCAAGGCTGGCCTCAACTATCACTTCTGAGGGCTAGACCGCGCCCATCACACCAGCTCGTACATGTCGTTATAGGTTCCGGTGGTGCCGGCGTTCATGTTGCCGTTGTTGAGGATGAGCTTTCCGAAGCGGCTGAAAGCCTGCGGATAGTGCCGGGCGGGCAGCGCCGTGCCCGTGATTTCTCGCCAGCTCACGCCATCGCGGCTCGCCCAGGTGTCGCCAAAATTGACGCCGGCGCGATTGTTGTAACCACCCATGATGACCATCTCGTCGCCGTGCACCGCAAAACCGGGCCACATGCGCGCGGCCCAGGGGGCGAACTCAAGGATGCGCGTCCAGGTGCCGGAAATCGGGTCGTCCGTCATCCAGACGTCGTTGAACGAGGTGCTGTCCGGATATTGCTGCTCGGGCGGATCGTTGGGCGTCGTAACGTCGCTGCCGGCGGCGATGTAGAGACGACCCTTGAGATCCCAGAGCGCATAATTCTCGCGATAGAACGGCATGTCCTCGGTGGACCAATTCTCAAGGTCCTCGGTCCACCAGACGTGACCCTGGCCGCACATGATCAGCCGATCACCCCGAACGATCGGCCACCAGGTTTTCCGCGTGTTGGCCTCGGTTGTAAAAGGCGGATCGCCGGGGATCGCGATGAAGGTCAGCCCGTCATCCTCGCTGATCATCACCGGATCGCCGAGCGCCACAATGGCACCCTTGACCGATATGACAGGACACCATCCGGTGTATGGGGTGGCATCGTTGACCAGGTGCCAGTTGATGCCATCGTAGGATTTCCAGAGGTCCGGCAGCAGGATATGGCCGGGCTGGTAGCCGTTGGATAGGTAGAGCAGGCCCTTGTGCTCAAAGACGCGGGAGCTGTCCCGGTGTGAGTAGGCAGCGTTGCCCAGCAGGGTCCAGCCGCTATCGGCATGCAGCGCCTTGTTGGCGATGATCTGGATTGCACCCATCAATTCACTCCGAACATCACGCCGATGGCCAGAATTTTTGGCTGCGTGGCATTGTCCGTTTCGATCCGCCAGCGGCCGATCGAGCCGGGATCACTCGTCAGATCGGTCCTGTCCGTGGCGAAAACGCCCGACCCATCCGGCCGCTGATAGAGACGAGTGGCCGTGAGGGCGGTGAAGTCGTCGCCATCGCGGCTCACCGAGACCAGCAAATCGGTGTTGAGCGTGGCGTCCTGCAGATCGGCGATGAAGTAGAGCCGCGCCCAACCGGGCTCCGCCGACAGCGTCAGGGCCGAGCTGCGCACGCTCATCGCACTGGTGCGGACCTGGACCTGATAACAGGTTAGGCGATCATAGGTGGACGATGTGGAGTATCCTCCCGGCGCCGACACACCTCCCTCGTCCGCCCCCATCTTGGTCGAAAAAGAGCCGCCTATCCCGCCACTGGCGATCGTTCCGATCCGAAGGTCGCCCGATGTGCAGTGCATGGCGACGATCAGATCGCGACTGTCGTCAAAGTCGAAGTCGAGCCAGTCTGTTTCGACGTCGCCGTTGACCGGCACCGAGAAGCCGGCGTTGCCGCCAACCTTGATCTGCTTCTGACCGCCGTCGAAATCCCAGACGTTGCCGGAACTGGCCTTGTGCCCCACATAGACGGATGAGAGGACGAGGGCCGCCCCCGTGGTTACCCCTGCCAGCCTCAGCTTAATTTGGTCACCCTTACCACTCAGCTTTGAGGCCGGAATACGAAAACGCAGATTGTAGCCCCCATAGTTGGGCGAATCGTGGGTGAAGCTGATGCTCATCGCCGTGACCAGAGGTAGCGGCTTGAGCAGCCCCGCCTCGGACGTATCAAGGCCCGAGGCGGCTGCGGTGTCCACATAGGTGAGTGCGTTGAAGCCATCAAAAAGCCCATTGCCATCGGGGCCGGCCATCACCGGACCATCCGAACGGTCCTCGGCCTGCTCCAGGGCCAGCGTGGCATAGAAATTCTGCGTTTCGTCGGCCGTCTGATCGGTCGAGATCTCCGGCCGGGTCGGGTCGGTCGCGTTGATTAGAATACCTCTGCCCGGCACCAGCTCGGCCACCGTGCCCGCACCGTTGCGGCCGGGCGGGCCACGATAGTCGACCGCCTCGGCAATATTGGTCGTATAGGTGCCGTCACCTTTTCGGTACTCGCCCACATGTTCGGTGGGCGGGGTGCCCTCGCCACCAACATAGCCGATCAGCACTTCAACGCGCCGCTCGCCGTCCGCGACGCCGGCAAACATCGGTGACCAGCCCTTATCGCCTCTGTCGCCCTTGCTGCCCGTGGGGCCGGTGTAAATCGCGGTTGCGTCCCATGCCGACGCCGCCTTGATCACGACGCCGGAACGGTTGTCGTAGGCGCCCCCGAGGTCGCGCACGAAGACCCGGAAGCCGACAGCCTCGCTGTCGTACGCCGTCAGTCCATCCATGTCGTCGACGGTGGCGTCGGTCTGGTAGGCGTCTCCCTGATCACCGGCCCGGGAGAAGGCCACCATCAGAGCCTCGTCGGCGGCGAAACCACCGGTGCCGCCGATATGCTCAACGGTCAGCTTGCGATAGCCCGTGCCATCGACCACCGCGCCCGTGAGCGCATAAGCGCGCGCGCTGGACGGATCGGCCACACTGCGCAGCCAGAGCACGCCTTTGATCAACGACGTGCTGCCAGCCCAGGTGTCGATTTCAGCAGCCGCCGCGGCGCCATTGGCGTCCTCGTTGTCGATGTAAACCGCCGTGGCACCGACCGGATCAATAGCGTTGAGCCGCAGCCGGCCAGCACCAGGATCGGCATCTTCAATTTGATCGGAGAACCGGTAGAAAAGGCCCCGGCCATTGGCCTCGATGGCCGACATTTTGGCGAGAAGGTCGCGCAGCCGGCCCGAGATGTCGATGCCATCGGACACCGGGATGATCTCGTAGGCGGCATCTTCCAGTGCCTCGCCCGGCCAGGCATTGATGGTGATTTCGGTATTGCTCACCGGATCGGCGACGATGCGCGCAAACAGGCCCTGCGCCGGGTCCATGAACAGGTCGTTCTTGCGCACCTTGCCGGCCCAGAAGGTGCCAGTGCCGGTTACGGTGGTGTCGCCGTTGCCCACGGTGACGGTGCCGAGATTGTAGGGGTCGGTCATGCTAGCCAGCCTTGCTGACCACGCCGAACATGGCGTGGATGGTAATGGCCCAGGTCGAGCCGAAATTGGTGGGGTCGGACGGCACCGAGCAGGCCACCGCGCCGCCAAGATCGCAGGTGGTCAAGAAGCCGGGCGGAATTTGCTGGTCGGGAAGACTTTTGGCGTCGTTGCGGCGCCATGGCGCCCCTAGGTCGGCCCACACAGGCAGGCCGGGCGTCCCGACCGCGCGCCAGTCGGTGCGCGAATATTCGAAGGTGCCGCTGGGGTGGTCGGTCCAGCTGCCGAAGCTGCCGGCGCAATTGAGGATGCTTTCCTGCTGGTGCAGCACGAGGTTGGACCCCGACCGCACGATGCTGGCGAGGCGCTGCAACCCGGGGTCGCCGCTTTCAAGGTGCACCGTGCCCGTGAACGGGATCGTCACCCCCTCGTTGACCATCGAGATAATCGGCCGTCCGCACCACGCATGGCTGGGCGCCGATATCCGCGAGAACCGGGCATTGATCACGACAAAGTCGATATCGGGCGACGGCAGCGGGCAGATGACCGTCTCCTGGCTCCACTCGCGGGCCGGGACGGAAACCCACGCGACGCAGCGCGATGACACGCCCCAGCGCCGCTCGCCGCTGACATAGTGATTGATCTGATAGGCCTGGTGCATATAGGCCCGCGACTTGGGCGGGTCGGCGAAGACACATGCGACGGTGCCCGAGTAGTCGTAGGCAGCCGGCAGCAGGTTGACCAGCTTGCCGGCCGTGGTGAACGCCACCCGGTCGTTGTGGACGATGGTGATCTTGCCACCCTCAAAGCTTTCGGAGCTGGTCATGGCGCCTGCACCATGATCGGCGCCGGCCCGACATAATTGCCGGTATAGGCCATTGAGCCAGCATAGCTCGGGGCCATGTTGAGCCGGACAAAGCCCAGTTGCATGCTCGGTGGCACCGGGTCGAACGCGGTGCCATCGGCGCGGATGCACCGCACGGCGCCGTTGCGCGCGTCCATCGACCGTCCCTGAAACATCGCCAGCGGCGAGCCACCCGCCACCACCTGCAAAAACCGCCGGTCGGAGCGGAATTTGCCGCGACCGCATTGGAACACGCCGGTGTCCGGGTCCCACTCTTCGAGGATATCGTTGGCCGCGCCAATCGGCGCCTCGATGACAAGGTAAGAATAGGTGAGCCCGAACCCTGGCAGCGCAGCGGCCGAGGATACGCGCTCGGTGAGCGCCAGCTGGGTCGCGGTGACCACCGGCATGATGGTGCGCATGCCGTTGCCCGAAGAAAACTGGATCGGCACGCCGGGCCAGATCACGTTGTTGCCCACCGCGACGATGGCAAAGGGCGTGACCCCGAGATTATGGGTGACCAGCGTGTGGCTGGTCGCAAAGGTGCCAAAAGCGAAATTGCTGCTTTTGGCGCCGTTGTCGCCAACGGGGATATTGCCACCGCCGCCGGCGGTCGGATGCGCGATGGTCACCGAGCCTGCGGCCGCCACCGCGAGGTAGCGCAGGTCAGAATGGAAATAGAGGTGCCGCAAATAGCTCAGCGGCGAATTGAGCGGTGCGTTGCGAGCCGAGTTCGCGTCGTCGAATTCGCCCGCATCCACCGGCTCCCGGAAAACCGCATAGCGGCCGGCGACCGGGTCTTGCATTTCCACGTCGCGCACGCTCATGTCGAGCTCCTGCGCAGGCCGGTGGTCAGGTTCCAAAAACTACGGCCGTCGAGGCTCTTGATCGTCCCCACCGTCAGGTCACGGATCAGCGCGCCGTCCTCGTTGAAGAGCGCCGAAACACTGGTGCCGCCATCGGTGCTGATGACCGTGCGGTCGGCGTCGAGCACAATTTCGCTGTCACCGTCCCGGACCTGCACCAGGATGGCGGCGGCGCCGGGCGTACTGCCGTCGGTGGTCAGTTGCAGCCCCCAGCGTGCCGACACGCCGACCGGCGTCGCTTCGGCCGACCAGCGCACCAGCGCCTGGGCGGTATCGCCGCCCATCGCCGCGTAGAGCGCTTCGAGCGATTGCGCGATGGCGCCGCCCGGGCCCAGGGCCACCTCGATGATCTCGGTGAACCTGGCTTCAAGGGCGCCGGTTTTCTTGATCAAATCCCGGCGCAGCGTTTCCCGGTCGTTGAAATTGGCCAGGTCCTGTTCGGCCAGCAGCGAGCCCAGCCGGTCAAAGTTATTGACCGCATCGCGCACCTTGATGCTCAGCCACTTGAGGTCCTGGGAGATTTCCGCCGCGATCTGGTCAAACATCACGTCGAGACTGCCGAGGCGAACATCGGGCGTGGTGACCGATATCCACGCGCCATCGATGCCGGCGGCGTCCTGGTTGGACCATCGCGTGATCCGGCCGGAAAATGGCACATAAAGGCCCCGAACCTCGTAGAGCGCGGCGGGCAGGATGGCCGGATTGCTGATCACGGCCGAGGGCAGCGCCACGTCGATGTCGTACTCAATCGTCGCATCGGCAATGACGGCCTTGCTGCCCCAGCTTTCGCGCACCTGGACACGCACCAGGCGCACGTCCTGGAGCCCGGCATCCCAGAACGCTTCGATAGCCGCCCGCCGGGGGTTGTTGGCACCGTCCTGAATGACATAGGGCGCGGCGCTGAACCCGGTAGTGATCTGCGGGGCTGGCCGATCATGGCCGAGCGGCGCCACGTCCCAGGGCAGCTCCATTTCCGGCGACCAGTCATAGTCGGCCGGGTCCTGTTCGCGGCGTGCGACCAGCATCTGCGCGTCGTCGCCATCGTCCACGGCGGTGATGAGAAAGAGCTTGCCGACATAGCCGTTGCGCGCGCTCGTCCACAGCTCGGCGTCCAGCGGCTCCATTTCCCACCACTCGGGCGGCATGGTGTTGATGTGGGTGCGAAAGCGGCGGGCCTCTTCCACGGCCAGCTTGTCGAGCTGCTGCACCTGGCTGCCGCTCCACACCGCCCGATAGGTGATTTCCTTGGGCAGGCGGCGCCCGCCATCCGCCGCCTCGAGCGCGCTGCTATAGCGGGTCGGCGCCTCCTTCATTGTCCAGGCCTGGGCCGGCTCGGGATAGGTCGAGGTGATGACGTTGCAGGTGCTCTCGAGGCCGGGGAACGGGTCGAGCTCCTGGCTCTCGGTGATGACGATGTCGTCGTCGGTAAAGCTGCGCACCGGCGCATCGGGCTCGGCCACCAGCACCTTGTAGAGCCCGCCGATTTCGGCGATGCGCGCGGCGGCGGCCATCAGGAACTCGCCCATGACCGCATGCGGCTGGTCGGCGCCGCAGACGATCTCATAGCCACACCTGAAGCCCCGCGCCTTGCTCTTGCGGATTTGGGCAATCCAGTTCGCGGCCGGCAGCTGGTGCGGCGTAATGGTCTGGCCGCCGAACAGCCACTCGTCGCCGTAATAGATGCCCAGGGCCACGTTGCTCGCGGCCACGATAGGATCGTCCGAGTACGACCAGGTCGACGGATCGTCATAGCGCTGCGGGCCGTCGCCCCCCACCGAGCTGTCAAGGCTCATGTCGTAGAGGTCGATGCCCTCGACCTCGAACACGAATTTCGGGATGGCCGTGAACAGCTCGCGATTGAGCAACGTCGTCACCACCACATAGGGACAACCGACGAAAATCATGTCGGCGGTCCAGGGGCGCTCGCTGCCGGCCGAGCGCGCCACCAGCATGGCGTCGGCCGCCGTTTGCCGGCCATCGTAGAACTTGACCCACATGTGGTCTTTGCCGCCGAGACGCGCGTTATTGACCGGAATGCCCAGGCTCGCATGCGGCCGGTCATAGGCCAGGCTGGCGCGCCCGCCGTCATAAAGCATGCCGACAAAGCCATGATAGGGCTTGTCGCCCAGCGAATAGACCTCCGTGTGGTAGGCGTTGGGGGTCTCGCCGTCCTGGCCCCAGTCCAACCAGTATTCGAACTGCCCGCCCAGCCCGCGCTTCCCCGCCACCACGGCCTGGTAATTGTCGCCACCCTCCTGGCGCTGGCTGCGCACGCCGGTGGTTTTCTTGGTCTCCTGCGTCGCCGCCGCCTGCACGATGGAGCCGGCGACCGCCAGAACGAGATAAACAAAGAGCTGGAACAGGAAATTCATCAGCTTTCCCCCCAGCGCGATTGCCAGAGGTGCGCAGTGCCGTTGTACTTGCGCGCCCGGTCGCCGTTGCGGCGCTTCTGGCTTTCGTCGCTCCGCCGGGTGGGGTTGAGCTCGGTCAGCTCGCGGGTGCCGCTTACCACCTTGAGCACGAGCCTCGACTGCTCGCCGGCGGCCGCGGTGGTGATCGGCGCACCATTGACCTGACCCAGGCGGCGCGGCCGCGGCGGCGCTACCAGCAGCTGGCTTTCCAGCGACAGCCAGCCGCGATGGATTTGCACCGCCGCATTGCGCAAATTGTGGCCGCGCGCCATGAGCTCGACCACCGGGTGTAGCGGGTTGAGCAGCACCTGCGTGGTCGCCACCTCCAGCCCGATTTTGAGCGGGATGCGATCCATGCCGATCAGCGGCGCGTTGTCGCCGTAGAAAGTATGGCTGACGGTGGCGCCGGTGCGGGCGTCGATCACATTGGTGATGACGTCCTCGCCGTAGTCGGTAAAACCAAAGGTCTCCAGCGCGCCGCCGACCAGGGCCTCTGCGATGATCAGCACGAAGTTGCGCGGCGCCACGGCACGCCGGTCGCGAATGGCCGTCTGGGTCGCCACGTCGAGCACACGCACCATGGCTCTACCCCGCCGCCAAGGTCTGGCGCACCGAGGCGCGCAGCCGGGCCAGCACGGTGCCCACCGGCGTCACGGCCAGCGATTTGGGCACCAGCTTGACCTTTGCGACCGGCTTGACCAGGCGCACCGGCTGGCCGGTCACTAGCCAGGGCCGCAAATGCGGCCGCACCTCTACCGGCCCCGCCAGACCGCCGCCGCCGGCGGTGACGGAAGCGACCAGTTGGAGATAGGCGGTACGGCTGGGGTTGCCGGCCGTGACCGAAAGGCGCGTTCCCGCCGGCAGCAGCAGCCCGGCCGGCACGCCGGCGAGGGTGATTTCCTTGCGGTTATCGGCGATGACCGAAAGGGTCACCGCTGCGCCGGCAAGGATGGTTCCGGCCGGATCGGTCGCCGGCCCCGGGCGGCGCGGGTCGTAGAGGTAAAAGCTCTGGATCGCCCCATCCAGCGCGTTGAAGCGCGCCCGCAGCGCCTCCGTGCTGTCGACGTCCATCACCACCGACGCAATGTCGGCCGCCCACAGGCGGGGCGCCAGATCGCGCGCGATCCACTCGCCGCTGCCCAGTCCGGAAAATTCCTGCGTCTCGGACAGCGACCAGGTAACCGTTTCGACCATCATCAGCTCGACCAGGTCTTCGGTGGCCAGGGGGAAAGTCAGCGCGGCCATGGCTAGCCCACCGCCAGCGGATCAGCCTGGATAGCGGCAACCCGCCCCGGCAGTTGGAGCCGACTGAACTGCTCGAGGGCGTCCCTGATGGCCTGGCTCAATTCGGCCTGCGACAGATTGGAGCCGTTGATGTTGATGTTGTTCACCATGCCGCGCCCGCCCAGCACGCTGTCGAGCGCCGAATTGGGCAAAACCTGCGCGCCGCGCGGCGTCCCGATGACCGGCTCCGGCCCGGCCTCGCCGACAATGCCGAAGCTTCCATTGGGGATCAGCCCGCCATCGGCGAAGAAACCAGAGAACAACGAGGCGAGCCCGCCGAATAGACCGCCGAGGCCGCCATTGGCGTTGGATGTGCCGAACAAACCGGCGAGCGGCCCCTGGCCCAGTAGCATCGATTGCAGCACCGCCTGGGCGAGCGCGTCGATCAGGTCTCCGACCACATCGGTCAGCGACTTCGTGCCTTTGCGCAGGCCCTCCAGGCTGTTCATCGCCCAGTCGCCGAACAGCTGCGCCGCCTCCTGCGCATTCTCCCAGGCCTGCGTTTCCTCGTGGATGGTCCGGATAAGGCCTTCCACCTCGTCCCGTTGCGCGGTGGTGGCGGTCGCGAGCTGCTCGCGCAGCGAGATAAGCCGCCGCTGCACCGGGTCGGTCTCGCGCAGCAAATCCTTTTCCGCCGTCAGGCTGGCAATGAGGTCCCTTACGGGATCGCGCTTGGCGCCGCCGCCGCCCCCCGAATACGTAAAGCCCTCATAAGGATCGAATGGCGACTGACCGAACATCGACCCGGGTGGCGGCTGCACCACGAGCTTTCCGTCCGGGCCAATGGCAAAATCGGCATAAAGCTGGTCCGCCGAGGGCTTTCCGCCGCGCTGATACATCCACTCGAGCTGGCGGGTGATGTCGCCCTCTGCCGCGCCATAATCAGCCGGAAATACCCGCTTCAACGAGACGCCTTCCGGCAGCTGCGCCCGGTTCCGGTTCGGAGCATCCAGAAAGTCGTAGAAGTCCTTCAGCGCCTGGTGGGCGCCGATGACAACCTGGGCGATCCCGTTGACCATCTGCACGATGAGGTTGCCGAACCCCATCGCCGCGCTGATGAACTCGGGCGAGGAAAGTGTGGCGATCAGCGTTTCCAGGGTGGCATTGAGATTTGCGGCATCGCCGTCACCGCGAACGAGGCTTTCAAAAGCTTGATCCCACGCCTTTTGTGCCAGCACCAGCGCCTTGTGGAGCCCGCCGAACCCGGCCTCGGCAACGCCTTTGACCTGCGCTTCCAGCGCCTCGAAAACAACGCCCTGCGCCGCGACCTTATTGCCGGCCTCGAGAAACGCCTTGGCCATTTCCTTCTGCTCATCGGTCAGGGCGATACCGCGCTTCGACAGCATCGCCATGCCGTTGATCGGATCGTCCAGAGCGCGCGACAGGCCTTCCAGATTTTGCCGCAGGTCGCCGCCCCAAGCGGCCGCCATGTCATTCGCCAGCTCTATGGCGCGGAAAAACTCGGCGCGGCCAAACCCGAACGACGCAAGGTTGGCGGAAATCGCCATCACATCGTTGACCGCGCGGCCCGTCTTGTTCTCCAGGATATTGGCCCAGGCCTCGATCTCGGCGGCCGAGGTGCGCGCGGTATTGCCGGTATTGGCCAATGCGCGATCCGCCTGCGCGGACACCTTTCGCATCTCGTCGAGCCGCTTGACGGCCGAGCCGATGCCGAACGACAGGGCGCCGATCCCGGCCACCGTCGCGCCGAGCGCGAGCTTTTTCCCCAGGTCGAGCGCCTTCTTGCCGGCGGCGTCGAACGTCTTCCCGAGCCGCACGGCTCGCTTCTCCGCCCGGTCCACCCCCTGGTTGAACTTGCTGTCATTGGTATCGAGGTCCAGCAGCGCCTCGCCAAGCTTCTCAGCCATCGCCGCCCTCCCCGGGTGGCACCACCGTGACGCCGATACCCATCATCGCCAGGACGGCCGGCGTCGCCTTGGCTGGAGCCATGTGACCGCCCGCCAACCGCTTGAGCCGCGCCAGGTGCCGTCGACGCTCGGCCGGGCGAGTGCCGCCGAACGCCATCGACATGGCGCCGATCCTCGACAGCTCTTCTTCAGCCTCGAGACGCGGGAGCATGGTCATGTAGGCCCGGAGGAGCGCGGCGGGGACTTCGGTGAGCCAGTGTCGGGGCTCGCCGCCGAAGAAGCGCTGGAGCCGGGGGATGACTTCTCCCCAGTCGGCCGGCTGCTGACGATTTGCCCGCCGAGTACTCCCGCCAGCCGCAGGCGCCGCCCCAGCAGGAGACCGGTAAAAAGGTCGACGACATCCATGCGCTGCACGCCGGAGAGCTTGTCGAACACCGCTGCGGGCAGATCGGCGAAAACTGCCCAGGCAACGACGCCCACCTGTTCCTCCAACGCCTTCCGCTTCCCGGGGTCGGCGGCGAGTTCTTCGAGGTCTTTGCCCCAATCCGTGAATTGCTGGCTTTCCAGCAAGGACAACTCTTCCGGCGATTTGAGATGGTAAATCTCGCCGTCGATCCTGATGGCGGGCCGGTCATCCACCAGCGTGCTGAGATCCAGCAGGGGCGCGCGTGCCAAAGTCGCCCCCCTATTCTTCGAGGGCGATGGCGTGCTGCATCAGCAGCCGGCCGAAACGCATGTCGGGCGTGACGGCGTCATTGTCTTCCAGCGTCGTAAATTCCAGCGCCAGGCCGGCGGGCTCCCCCTTGGTGTAAACCAGTTCGGGATCGCCGGACTGGAAGCACACCGGAATTTCGTACTGGGCGGTCCACCCATCGCCATAGGCCGAGGCCACACCCCGCGCCAGCAGCGCATGGGTGGCGACCTGCACGCCGCGATAAAGCTTGAGCGCCTTATGCCCGGCGGTGCCGACACCGGCGGCAGTCGTGGTGACGGCATTGTTGTTGAGCGCGATGGCATACTGCTCCAGCGAGATATCGAGCAGCGTCAGCGACACGACCTGGTCTTCCTCCGGGCGGAACGCCTTGCGCGGCCCGGTGGAACCCGCCGAGCGCACAGCGTTGACCGTCTGGCTATGGGCGACGGTGACGCCGTCCTCGTTCACGCTCCGGTCGCCGGACGTGCCGACCTTCTTCCAGTCGCCACTCGGTGTGGCATCGATGGCGGGGAAGGCCGTTCCGACCGGAGCGAGCCACAGTGTGAACGGCGCGGCGACGATTTCATAAGGTTCACTCATCAGGTGACCTCCATGCTGGAAAAAAGGGTTTGGAAGCTCTGGAAGGCATAGGGCCACTGGCCGTCCGGATCGCGGCCGGTCAGATAGCCGCCGGCCGGCTGCACCCAATGGATGAGCACATCGCCCTGGCGGTGGCGCCGCAGAGCCAGCAGTGCCGGCGCCGCGACCCGCCGCAGCTTGTCGGCCTCCAGCGGCGTGGCGCCAAAACTGATCAGGTCGATCCGCTGCGCCTCCGCATTGGCCGAGCTGGCGGGCTGGAAGGCGGCGCCGCCTGAAGGCTTCACGACCAGGGCGCCGCGCGGCATCTGCTTGACGGCCGCTTCAGGCAGCTCGTCGCCATAGACATGCGCGCCGACCAATGCGGCGATGCCGGCACTGGCCCTAGCCAGATCAACGATTGCGGTAACAATGTCCGCCATAGCCCGCCACGGGTGAAATCAGGCCCGGCGACAGGCCGGGTCAGTCCGGCAAAGCTATGCGCGCGCGTGACCCTGTAATATCAGCGCAGGTGCGCGGGTCAGCTCGGCTAGCCGGCCCGTTCGAACGCTGCGCGGATGCGCTCTCCCAGCCTGACATATTCCTTGTCGGCCGCCGGCCGCAGATACGGATAGGGCGGAATGGTCACCGAGCTGACGAAGCGCAGGCTGCCATCGGCCTGGGGGATCGCCAGCGCCTTGGCGCGCACCGGCCTGATCGTCCCGCCTTTTTCCAGGATTTGCGCCTGCACCATGTCGCGCACGCCCCAGGTGCCCTTGACGCCGGAGAGCCCGGCTTTTGCATAGGGGGCGGCATAATCGGCAATGTCGATGCCGCCCTCGAGGAGGCCGGTGCGATTTTGCCAGGGGTGGTTTCGCTTCGCCTCGACCACGCAGGCCGCCATGGTGCGGTTGACCCCGACGATCTGGGCCTTGCGCATTTTTTCCGAGACGGCCTTGCCGGACCATTTGAGGGATTTCGTCTTGCCCGCCACGTCTAGGGCCCGATGACGGCTTTGAGCTGGCCGAGCACGACCAGGCTATCCCGCATTGCCGCCACGCGCTGCTCGGCATCGTCGAACGAATAGGCCCACAGCTCGGCCGACCAGCTGGCGTCGCCCATGCGATATTCGAGCGCATACCGATAGAGCGGCCGGCCGTCCTGGTCCTGGCGGACACAGTCGGCATCTGGCGCATTGGCAGCCGCCAGCCGGGCGACCAGGTCGACGACCTTGCCCATCAGCCGGCCTCAACCCGTTTGGCCGGGTAGCGGGATGCTGCCCAGGCGTGGAATTTCTCCACCTGGCAGCGGCTGCACGGGCGGGGCTTGCCATCGGCATCGGGCACCGTCCCCGTGCCGCCGCAGCATCGGCAGGTTTGCGGCGCTGCCATCAGCCGATCCGCTTCAAGGCGGCCTCCAGGTGCGTATGCTTGCGCTGCACCGGCCCGTCCACCTCCAGCGGTCCCGCGATCAGCACATTGCCCGCCCGATCCGTTATGCCGCTGATGCGGTCGCCCTCGGTGATATCGCCGCCCAGGGCGAACAGCGCCCGCATGTCCTCGACCATGGCCGTCTTGTCGCCATCGACGATTTCACGGCTGGCATTCGACCAGGCGAAGCACCGCAGCGTGCCGTTGGCCGTCCACACCGGCGGCAATGGATGGCCGCGCGGATCGGTGCCGGTGGCGCTGTTGCGCAACATGATCGCGCGCATGGTGAGGCGGCCGGAAATCATCGCAGCCGCCCCTACGCCATGGTCACGCGGTTGCCGGTCGACAAGCTGCCCAGCAGCTTCTCCCGCTCGGTTGCGGCGTCGGCGCCGAGCGTGAACTGATAGTCGCCGGCCCGCTCGCTCTTGAGCCCGCCGCGATAGGAAAGGTCGAGCTGCATGATCTTGATGACCAGTTCGTCGCGCGCCGCCTGGTCGCCCAGCGGGGAGAAGCTGATGCGCACGAACGGCGCCCAATAGACCTGGCCATGCGGCCCGTCGGAGAGCCGTTGCAGGGTGCGACCGCCGTGCAGCACGCGGTAATCGGCATCGGCCAGCACCAGCTCGGCGCTCGCCGCCCCCCGATTGCTCGGCTCGATCTCTACCACGCTCACCGGCTCGGCCGGGTCGAGCGGGCGGGGCAGCATCAGCGTCCGCCGCCAGCGCGCCCGGTCCTGAGGATCGCCCATGGTCAGCTCAATCGGGCCGGCCGGTCCATAGCGGCCGTCGATTTCGGCGCTGATGCCGGCAATCATCGCCGTCAGCTCGGTGTCGGACAGCTCGGCGCCGGTGCGCTCTTTCACCCGATCGATCAGGGCCATGACTGCATCCATCATAGGGGGAGGCCGCCCCGCCGCTACAGCCTCCCATTGGGCCTTTCGGCCACCACGCGCCTGTCGGCGGGCGCGCTCGGGTATTCGGTCAGGCGTCCGACCCCTGGGCGCCGATATTCTTGGTCTCCGCCGGCTTTTCTTCCTTGTCGGCCGCCGGCTTCTGCTCTTTGTCCGGCGCCGGCTTCTGCTCCTTGCCGGCCTTCGCCGCCTTCGCCCTGGCGGGACGTGATGCGGGTTTGGGCTTCGCCGGAGCAGCGGGCGGCGCTTTCGCCGCCTCGGCCTTCATCGCCTCGACCACGGCCGCCAGCCGCGCTTCGCGATCTTCCTCGGGGAGGTCGTTCCAAGCCTCGACGTCCAGGGCGCTCTCCTTGTGCGCCCGGGCCACGATGGCGCCGAGCTGCACGGTGAGGCCCTGCGCGATTTCGACCAGGGACGGCAGCAGGCTGGAGCCGAGCAGCGCCGCAGCGACGCTTCTTTTGCCGGACGCTTTCAGCCGACCGTCGACCAGGCCGAATTTTTCCGCGGCGCTCGCCGGGATTTCATCGCCCTCGGCCGCGTAGAGGAAGGCCGCCGTCTTGTCGCCCTGGCGCACCAGGCGGTTGCGGCCGCCATTGAGATACAAACGTTCCTTGGCAAGCATCGCCTTGCTCCTAATGCGTTTCGTAAAAGTCGATGACCACATCGGTGCCGTTGAGCGCCGAATTGAGCGTCACCGTGTTGCTCTCCACGGCCCCGGCCGAGACGGCGACGGTGGGCGCCGTGGTTTCCCGCGCGCCGTCCCGAAAAGCGGCGATGACCGTGTTGCGATCCAGCGCGACCGGCAGCCCCAGCTTGCTGCCCACCCCGACGCGAATGCGCTCGGTGTCCGCCGTATCGTACGGTGGCAGGTCCACCAGGGTGACGCGGGCGAAGGCCTTGGCGCCCGCCACTTCGGCGGCGCCGGCCAGCGCCAGCGTTTCCGAAATCGCCTCGCCGGCAGCGTTGACCCCAGAGATGGTCACGTCGCCGGCGACGTTGGCGTCATTGCCCTTGACGGTGATATTGCGCGCAACGTCCGGCTGGCCGGCGAAAACCTCGACCACCGTGACGTCCTCGGCGTCCAGGGCCGTGTCGGCCAGGATGAGGGCATTGGCGGCGGCCACGACACTGGCCAGCCGCAGGGTGCTGATGCGCGGCTGCGAACCAACGATTTTGGACATGGTATCCTCCTGGGAAAACGGGAAAGGATCGGCCCGACCCGGCCGGGCCGATCCTGATGCGACGGCCGATCCGGCCGCTAGTCGGCGCTGAGCCCGGTCACGTCACAGAACGCGGCGGGCCGGAACAGCACCACGGCCGCGCGCATGTCGGCGCGCACGGTGCGCCTCCCCTGGCCGAACTGCGCGTCGACATAGCCCACCTGGATATCGACGCCGGAGCGCTCGAACAGCGAAATCCACGAAGGCTGGAACGACCCGACCAGGCCGGAACCCGCCGCCCGCGCCTCGTTCTGCACCACGGGCAGCCCCCACAGCCGATCCGGCCCGGTCTCGCTGGGCGCCCCCCAGATATAGACGCCATCGTTGGTCCGCAGCAGGCGGATGTCCTGCCAGTCTTCGGGGTGCATGACATGGTGTGTCGGGATCGCCCGACCGACGGTGCGCACCTTGGTCATGGCCTTGAAAAAGGCATCGGGCACCGGGTCGCCACCGGCCTTGGCCAGGCTCTGGATGCCGACCGTATTGATGATGCCGCGCAGGTTGGGCGCGGAGCCATTGCCGACATAGGTCTGCGTATCGAGCTTCTGGCGCACCCCGAAAAGCAGCCGGCCGTTGATATAGCCCGACACCATCGGCACGTCTTCCAGCTGCTCGTCGGTCACCGGCAGGCTATCGGTGATCTTGCGCACGTCCGAGCTGCGTTCGGTAAACGCAAAGGTCGATTCGGCGTAGGTGCTGCCTTCGGCCGTCTCCGCCGCGCCATGCGTGCGGGTGGTTTCCTCCATATATTTGACGGTGGCCTGGCCGGTCTGCGCGGCGGGAACGATGTCGAGCAGCTGCAACGGCCGGGTCGTCGCATCGACGAACCCCGGGAGCCGCACGCTCTCGGGCGCATAACCCGCCGAGGTGGCCATCAGCGCCTTGGAGCCGAACGTCTCCACCTGCATGGCCTTGGCCAACAGGTCGGACGGCAGCATGTCGTAGGAAAAGTCGATGCCACTGGGACTGCCGCGCTCCAGCCAGTCCTTGAACGCCTTTTCTTCGGCCAGCATCTCACCCAGCGACTTGACGCGGGGGCGCTCGTGCTCCGCCTTGGCGCCCGGCAGCGCAAAGTTGCGGCGCGGTTTTTCGCGGTCGGAATAGCTCTTGGCCGCCTCCTCGGCTGCCTCCAGGCCCTCCATTTCGGCGACCAGCTCGTTCAGCTCGGCGTCGCGCTCATTGATGCGCTTGACGATATCGATCGTGTCTTTCAGGTCGTCGCCCAGGACCGATTTGATCGTTTCCTTGCTGACCTTCTGGAAATCGTAGCCGCCATCGGTCTTGGCCTCGGTGAACACCTTGCCAAGCTCATCCTGCTTTGCCGCGACCTTTTCGCGGACTTCCTTCAGCGTGGACATTTAAGCCCCTCCATGTCGAATTGCACTTGGGCTCAGCGTCCGCGCTAAGGCCATGCGTACAGCTTCCCGCGTCGGCGCGGGCCAGTAGGGCAAAACTACGGATGGAGAGGGTGCTGGGATATCCGCGCAGTTGCGCGGGTCGGGCACTGGTCGACGCGACCACGCCAAAGTGGCCGCCACCGGTTATTACCAGTTTCGGGGCCGGGTCCGCAATCTGCGACCCCCGGCCGGCGTTGTCCGCGAATTTGACAGGCATTTGACAGGTCTGGAGCGCCTAAACACACCGTTTGGCTAGGCGTGCAGCCGAAAGGCACGCCACGCAGCCCTGGCGCCGCCCCTGAGTTCAGCCGATGCCGAGGCGGCGGCGTGCCGCGCGGGTGAGGAATTCGGCGGCCATCTTCTCGGCCAGCGCCCCATCGGCGGCTGGCGCCGGATCGGTACGTAGCATCTCGTCGAGCTTGGCCTTGACCGCTGCCAACTGCTCCAGCCGCGCCTTGCTCATGTCGCGCCCCTGGCCGGCCCGCAGCGTGGCGATGCCGCCGGCGCGCGCCACGATATCGTCCAGCTCGGCAATGACAGCGTCGATCTGCTCGGCAAAATTGCCATGCGACTTCATCGACACCGTGGCGGTTCCAAAGCCGGCGCCGCGCACCACCGGCGAGACCTCGTGCACGTCGACCTGCTTGAGCACGCGCACGCGGTCGCCACCGCGCTGCTCGCTTTCCGCGTCGACCACGCCATAGCCGTAGGACCATTCCTGCGCCGGCTTCCCCGTTTTTAGGTCGAACTTGAGGTGGCTGTGCCACTCGCGGCCGGCGACCGTGTCGAGGTTGAGGTGCAGGTCGGCATAGGCCGCGCCATCCTTTTCGAACACCCGCACCTTGCCCAGCGGCAGCGCGTGCCGATCGTGAGCCGGCAGCATCGGTGCCCACTGCTCGCCGTGCTCCTTCCACCCGAAGGCGCCCGGCACATAGGTGTCGCCATCGCTGTCGACGGCCGAGAGCAGCGCCAGGCGCGCCAGGCCACGACCTTCCTCGTTCATGCTTTCGATGTTGAGGTTCTTGGTTTCCAGCTGCATGTCAGTCGTCCTCGCCGAAATAGGGTGCAAAGCTCAGGGTGCCGTTGGGGTGCTCGTCAGCCGCCATGCGGTTGGCCTCGTCGGCCGTCACGATGGAGCCGTCCCGGGCGATATGGTCCGGCTTCGAGCGGCCCGGCCCCAACCGGCCGTCGAATACGATGAAGCTGGCCACGCCCGCCGCCTTGGCCCGCTCGATGGTGGAGACGTTCTGCGCATACTTGGTTTCGGTGCGCGCAATGGTCAGTGCGCGGGCCTCGACGCTGGCCCAGGGGCCAGCCTCGATGTGCCGGGCAATGCGCCCCGCCAGGGCGCCGGCGCCTTCGCCCTCCGACCGGCCAACCGCGATGGCGTCGAACAGCGCCGAACGGGACTGCTGCCGCAGGTCGATAAGGCCGGCCCGGCGGCCGCCGGCGGCCACAATGGTGCGGGCGACCGGATCGGGCAGGCTGCCACTGATCCCGGCGAGCCTCGCCGCCTCGCTCACCGCCCTGGCCACGTCGAGGTAGTGAGCCTCGTAAAGGCCCTTGAACGTTGTCCAGTGCGCATCGATCCCCAGGCGCTCGAGGATCGTCTCCACCAGCAGCTCGTCGGCCTTTTCCTCATATGGGCCGGCATCCTTGGGGGGCACGACATAGTCGGCCTCGAGCACGGGCAGCGCCGCTTCACGCGCCGCCTTGCGCAGCTCACCGAAAAAGCCCGTGAGACGCTTGTTCATCGCCCTGGCGAACGGCTCTTCCAGGCGTTGTATCGCCCGCACGAACGTCAGCCCGGCCAGCCGCCGCTCGCGGCCGGCCACGGCCTTGGCCTCGACGGGGCCGGGCGACGCTTTATGGCCGCCCGCCGGCACTTCCAGCGACATGGCGGGCCTGAGGAAAATATGGTGGCTGTCGTCGACCGGCAGGTTCATGCCTTCGCGGCCCTCGGCCACCTCGGCCCAACCACCGCCCACCATCGTGTTCCAGGCGGTCGCCGCCTGGTTGCGATCCTCCTGCAGAGCAGCGACCTCGGACGTGTCGTAGCCCATGGACAGCCCGGCAACATTGCCGAAATCGGTCAGCACCGAGCGGTCCATTTCATCGGCCATCGCCCCCAGCACCGGCAACACCCCATTGCGCCAGGCCAGCTTGACCAGCTCCGCCATGGTGGCGCCGACCTTGGTCGATTGCAGGCCGGCGCCGAACCCCACCACAGCCGCGGGTGTCCCGATACAGGCGCAAACCCGCTCTTCGGCAATGTCGCGCGCTTCCGACATGTTCATCTGCTGCGGGTTGAAACCATACTGATAGACGTCAGTCGGCGCGCTCATCACCAGCGGTTCGCCCCGGCGCGATCCGCCAAAGGCCTGTTTAAGCCATGCCTTCGTCGCCGCGACGTCATCGCTCGGCACCACGCCGCCGGTCTTGGGCGACACCACCATGCCGGGAACGCCCATGTTCTTGAGCAGCGACGACACGAAATTCGAGCTTTCGATATCCATGTAGATTTCGGGGATCACCCCGGCCAGCGGCGACAGGCCCTTTCGCGGGTCGCGCGGATTGATGCCGTGGCGGAAATGCACGACGTCGCTCGGATCGAGGCGGATCGTTCCATGGCCACCCCCCGGCCGGTAGTCGTAATGGGTGATGAACTCGCCACCGTCATCAGACCCCTTCGGCTCGAGCATCCAGTGCGGCGTGTACCAATATTCTTTCGCCCGGCCATAGCTGTTGCGCACCTTGATCCAGTAGCCATTGCCATCGGTGAGATACGAAAAGATCGTGCCGGCGAACAGCGTCAGGTCGCCGTAAAACGGGTTCGGCCGCTGGATCAGCGCCAGGGCCGGGTGGTCGGCGCGTTCTTTCCGACTGCCGTCGGCCGAACGCTGATAAACGGTCAGTCGAGCTTCGGGCACCGCGCGCTGCACCCACTGGATCGGCGCCGTCACTACCGAGGCGTCGATGAAGTCGCCGACCTCCTGGCGATAGTTGATCCTGCTCGACCGCATCGCCGCGTTCATCGCCTGGCTGCCCGGCAGCCACCGAATTTGCAACGCTTTCAGCGCCGCCTTCTGAAACCAGTTCAAGCGGTCCATCATGCCGGTATCCACATATCGTCAAGCGTTTGCGTTTGTTTGGGCTTCTGGCCGGGCTGGGCATTGAGCGGGCGCCAGGGCGCCAGATCTTCGCCATAGGTTGCTGCGTGAAAGTTGAGGATCGAGACAGCGGCATCACCGTGCCGCTTTCCGCCATCCGAGCCGTTCGTGCGCACGTCGCTGGGAACCTTGGCCACGCCACCTCTGATCTGGAGCTGGCGCAGGTCATTGCGCACGTCCAGGTCAGCCGGGATCAGCATTGTCTTGTCTTCAAACGCAGCGCGGAAGCGCGGTGTGTGTTCGCGCAACCAGGCATCGGTGGGCATCAGCTCCACGATGCGCTCGGCGCGGAACTTCTGTCGAGCCTCCTGGGCCAGCGCCATCCCGTTGCCATTTGCGTCGAGCACGCCCTTCTTGAAGCTGTGCCCCATGCTCTCCACCGTCGAGACCAGCCAGTAAAGCACTTGCTTTTGTTGGTCATAGGGGCAGGCGCGAAGCTCAATCAGCAGAGGTATGTGCCGCTTGAGGTCCTGGGAGACAAACCCTATCGGATAGGCGCTCCGGTCCTGTCGCATGGCGAAGTCGCCGCCCAGATACCAGGTAATGTCCTGGTTGCCGAAGCGGCGCAAAATGGGCGCCGCCTCGCGCTCCAACCACTCCAGCATGCTGGCGCGGCGGACTTCCTCAGGCAAATCCACAAAGTTTGGATGCGGCGGTTCCCAGCGCGCAACCTTGTATTCGGCAGTGCTGCACGCTTCGATCCAGGCCAGAGGCAACAGGACACCTTCGCCCTCGCGTGGTATCGCATCCAGCTCCTCGCGCATCGCCTCTTGTCGGCTGCCATAGGACCGCCTGACGCGCCGATACCACTCTTCTTTGCCTTGGATCGTCGGCGTCCAGCCTCGGATCAGACAGACCCTCTCGTAAAGGCCGTTGGCAACGGCGTCGTCGAAGGTCGCCCGATGGATCGAATAGTCGTAGATGCCCTGCTCAATTTCCTTAATCAGCTCGTTGAACGGGTTGAGATTGCCGTTATGGGTCGAGATGATGCGGATCGTGCCGCCCCAAATCAACAGCGCGTTGCAGGCGTCTATCACCGCCGCGACGTTGCGGTGGAAGGCCGCCTCGTCGATCACGACACGGCCCTGAAGCCCTCGAATATTGGCGGGATTGCTCGACAACCCAACGATGTGGTGGCCGGATGAAAAGCGGATGCGATAGGCAGCGATGCCCCTCGTGCTGCCGTCCGGAAGTGTGTCCTCGAAGACGAACTCTTCCACCTTCAGCAGTTCCTTGGCCACCGTGCGCGCAAAGCGAGCGCAGACGGCCACGAACTCAAGGCCTTTTTCCTTCGTGTCGCCGATGTAGTAGGTGGTCTCGCCGCCGGCGCTTTTCGCGGCCATTGCGATGAGAGTGCTGTCGAGAGCTTCGGCGTAGGTAAACCCCGTGCGCCGCCCCTTCACCGCCAGCTTCAGGGGTGAGTGGTCGGCACACCAATCGATCTGGTGTTTCATCAACACGCCGTCGCCCAGCGGGTCGTGCCCCTCGGCTGGCAGCATGCCCGGCATGACCAGGTCTATGGGCGAAAGTGGCGGTGCCTGGTCGGCGGTCGGCAAAAGATCGGCTTCTACGCTCATGGAGACCGGACCCCAAGAAATTCGCGGCGCAGAAGCGCAATCGTCTCGGCAGACACGCCGGCCTCCCGCGCGACAACCTCGGCCCGGTCGGCTCCATCCAGCATTTTCTGCTCAAACTCTCGCTCCAGCGCCCGCCGGTACTCGGCCGATTGCTTCTGCGCGCCTGTGGCGGCCTGGTTGGCCTTTGCCAGCTCCATCAGGTCCTTGGCGGCCAGCTGGCCGCCCTCGGCCTCCAACAGCTTGATGCCGGCAACGCGGATCAGCTCCGCCAGGGCAATGGTCATCTTGTCCGAGCCACCGACGCCCAGGACGTCGACCAGCTCTGACGAAATGCGCATCTGCTCGTCCAGTTCGCGGAACTGCATCGCCTTGCGCACCGAATAGCGCGAAAAGCTGCCTACGCTGATCGGCTCGATGCCGAGGCCCGCGAGGCGCGCATTGAACACGTCGCGCAATTCGTTCTGCGGGCGCTTTCCCTCCCGCAGCTCGCCATTGAGCCAGACTAGGTCGGGCTGGGCCTCTTCGGGCAGCATGTCGAGCCGCGACAGCCGCCCCCGCCCGGTACGATCCTTTTTCGGCCGCGCCATGATCAGGGCCGGAAGGACGGCTTGTCGATGCCGTCGATAAAGGTCCGGGTCTCGACATGGTCGACCCCGATGCGGGTGATCCGCGCCACTAGCACCGTGCCCGCCCGGGTGAGTTCGACGGCCCCCTTTTCGGCCAGCCAACCGAGTTGCTGACAAACCCACTCGCGCGACCGGTGGTGGCCGAACACGTCCAACACCTTGACCAGGACGACTTCGTTGAGCCGGCCATCATTCTGCTTGGCCAACTCCTTGAGCATTACCAGCCGCGCATTTTCGGCCATGAATTCGTCGTAGCTCACTTCGGATCATCCTTGCGCAGATAGCCGTCGATATTGGCGACGGTTCGCCCCACCGCCCCCAGTTGCGCGTCCATGGCCTTCACGGTGCCGCGCAGTTCGACGATGGCCAGCTTGAGCTCGGTCACCGCGTCTTTGTCGGGCAGGTGCTTCAGCTCCCCCTCGACCGTCTGGATGCGACGGTCATGGGCATTCAGCGTAGCGCTGTGCTGCTGGAGTGTTTTTGCATTGGCCGCCGAGCGCGCGGTGAGCCAGGTGTAAAAGATTGCCCCGATGCTGAGCAGGGTGGAGATCAGGCCCGAAAATGACTGGAGCTCCTGGAGCATCAGCGCACGCTCCCCGTTTCGCGCCGCTGCGCGCATTGAATGCAGCGCCGGGCACTGGGCAATGCCCGGCGCCGGGCGGCCGGGATCGGCGCGCCGCAGTCGAGGCAAAAGGCGCTCCCATGCTCGGCGCCAAGGCCAGACTGGACCCGCGCCACCGAGGCGTCGCGCTCCTGCTCGACACGGGCTTCCGCCAGCTCCATCGCGAAATTTCCCGTCTTGCTCACCGGCGGCCCTCGCGCCAGGCCTTGACGGCATCGATGGCGTTCTCGCCCAGCGACTTGATGGTGTGGCCGCCCATGTAGAGAGCGATAAACCAGCCGGTCAGGGTCAGCATGATTTCGGCCGGCATGGCCTCCGCCAGGGCCGTTTCGCCGGTGCTGTCGAGAAAGGGCACTACCAGGAGGCGCACCACCCACATGAGGCCGAGCAGGTACATCCAGCCAGGGCGCCAGTTATTGGCCCAGCCGCCCTGCTGCTGCTCCGCCTGGAGCAGAGCGAACTGCCCGTCGAGGCCACGCGACCAGAGCGCGATCAACTCCGGCATGGCCTCTTCGACGGCCATGACGGCCTCGTCCACCTTCTCGGCGGGGACGGTGGGAATGGCGGCCGGCTCGACCCCCAGCCGCCCGGCAACCTCACCGATGACGGTCTCGGCCAGCTGGCCGCCCAACGGCCCGAACTGCTCGCCCAGCACCTTGCCGACCAGCTCCGCCCCGACCTTGGCCGCGATGGCGCCGAGGAAACCGCCCAACGCGTTCATGGCCGACCCCCGAAAATCGCCTTGAAGATGGCCAATAGCGCCGCCATCACGCCGCCGCGGCTGGCCGGCTTTGCCGGTGCCTGCGGCGGCGGCGTCGGCTTGGGCTTGGTCGCATTGAGCTGGTCGCGCGCCTGGCGGTAGAGCTGCCGCACGCGTCCGAGCGCGTCGAGCACTTCGGTCACCGTGACCGCCGCCCGCTGGCCGTCATAGTGGCCCACGCCCTTGCTGGTCGGCAGCGATGCCCACTCCTTGGCCAGGCTGTTGACCATCTCGCTGTCGGTCATCTGGCCGGCCAGCCAACGGTCGATGCCGCGTTTGCCAAGCAGGTAGCAGGCCATACGATCCTGCATTTCCGGGTCGAAATTCTCTCGACCGGTCAGCCGCAGTTTCGAGCGGATTTCGCGCAGCGTGGTGCGCACGATCTGGTAGCGGCCGAGCGCCGACGAGTTCCACTTGTTGCGCGGATGGGCCAGCATGGCGCGCTGCAACTCGTCGATTTCGTCGAGCGTCATCAGGGTGAGATTGCGGTCGCCGCCACTATAGGCGCCATAGGCTAGCGTTTCGTTGTAGCCTCGCCGAATGTCTGTGCCTTCGGAGCGCCCCAACAGGTCCAGCGCCGGACGATAGATTGCATGCGGGTCGGTCATGAGTGCCCCCAAATTGCGATAAACGCGCCGTGCCGGCGCGCTAAGCTCGAGAGCAAATCTGTCAGGGTTCGGCCGGCCCGATCTACCGGCGCAGCTGCGCGGGTCCGCTAGAGTGGCAGGGTGAGCTGTTCGCCCCGGGGGCGGGAGCCGAGCCAGCGCCGGACGGTGGCCACATCGGCGCGGATGGTGCGGGCAATCTCGTTGTCGCTCTTGCCCCGGTCACGCAAGACCTGGGCGATCCATTGCCGGGCGAGCGGCACCTTAACGTAACCATAGTCGACACGGGCAGCAAGGCGCTCCACCGCCTCGGCGCCGATGGCCTGGGCCATCAGGCTGCGGTCGCTCGAGCGCTTGGAGAGGTAAATCTGTGAGCCGCCCATGGTCAAAAAGAGGTTCATGGCCGCGTCGATGCCGAGCACCGAAACATAGATGGCCAGGTGGGCCGGAGTTTTTACCCCGGCCTCGTCCAGCGCCGCCATATGCTGCTCGCCCGCCACCCTATTCGCCCTCTTCCTCGGCGGCAGTCGCGGTGCGCGGCTGGGCAAGGTGCGGCCGCGTGCGGGGCGAAACAGTGGTGGTTACCACCGTCTCGCCCGGGTTGTAGGCGAGCTTGAACGTGACGCCGTCGATCCGCACCCCTTCGGCCCGCTCTTCGGCGCCCCGCTGCACCGCTTTCGTGATGCGGTGGCGCAGGGCAACCAGGTCAACGCCCTCGACCCGCTCCAGCCAGCGCAGCAACGCATGGTCGCTCACCCGCACGCGGCTCATTTTTCGGCCCTCGGTAAGGCACGGATGCGCTCGCCCAGCAGGTTCATCAGCGTCTGTCGCGCCATGCCGCTCACCGCGCGCACGGTTTCGGCGCCGGCATCGGGCGACAGCTGCATGGCGTAGCCGACCTCTGCGGGGTCGGTCTCGAGGCGCCGCAGCTGCGCCGCCAGCACGCAATCGGCCGGGTCCCGGTACGCGTCCCAGTCCACGCCGCCGGCCCGGGCCAGCCACCCTTTCAGGGCCTCTATGGCCTTGATGGCGTCCTGGCCGTGGCGCAGGAACCGCACATGGTCGATACCGGTCTGGCGGCGCACGAAGGCCACCAGCGCCCGGTCATCGCGATCGCGCACCAGGCCGAGGTTCCACCCGGCAATCCAGAGCGCCTGCAGCTTGGCCGCAAACCGCCCTTCGAGGGGCTTTCGACGGCCTGTCGACGGCCCCTTGAAGCCCTTCTCGCGGAAATGCTCCAGCACCCGCTGGCGCTGGGCCTCGGTCATGTCGCCCGCCGAGCTGATCCCGGTTACCTGGACGAGGGCAGCGCGATAGGTGTCCTCGTCCAGGCCGAGCTGTTTCCTGGCCACATGGATGGCGGCGATGGATTTGCTCATCACATTTCTCCGAGAGCGTCCAACTGGCAGGCTGCGCCCGTGGCTGCCCGGAACCAGTTCCGATATCGAGGATCATTGTCGAGGCGAGCGGCGTCCAATTGCCGCCGGTCCTGCCAATCGCGCCGTAATTGCAGGGCGAGCCATGCGGGACCAAATTTGAACACGGCCTGCACCACCGTGCTCTCGCGGATCGCCAGGCCCCGCGCGACGGCTCGCACCGAATAGCCCTGCGCAAGGCCCCAAAGCATCGGTCGCGCGACAGCCGGCGACAGTGGCACGCGCTTCATGGCTCGAGCCTCCGCTGCGCAGCGCTGACCCAGTTGCGCAGGAGGGCGGCCCAACCACCGGTTGCGCTGGTTCTGACGCCGCCCATCAGCATGGTCGCCGGCTGTCGGTCTAGGCGAATGCGGGCGCGGTGCTCATCGCGTAGTTCCTGCACCAGGCGGTCGCCCAGTGCCGCGAACCGGTCCCAACCCTCCCGATCATGCCAGTCGACACCATCGGCCTCGGCGAGCTTGCTGCTGACCACGTCGATCAGCTGAGGAAGGTCAGTCATAGAGGCCACCCCCCCCCCGGTTTCGGCTGGGCGAATTGCAGCAATCACATAATTTAATGTGCGGCCGCCCGGCTCGGTGGCGGGGCCGTGGAAGATCGGCCGCTCGCCCAGCGCGACCGTGGACATGTCCACCGAGCAGCGGCCGGAAGCCCACACGCTCGCCTGGTGCGGGCCGCACCCCACGATGCGGCCGGACTGGTCATCCACTTCCCACCATAAGAAGTCCTGGCCGCGATCCTCAAAGGTCAGGTGCTGGATCGTCATGCCGCACCGCCCGCGACAACCACCGCCACGCGATAGCGGTCATCATCGATCTCGAAATGCCATATGGCGCGAGCACCAAAGTCAAAGACGTCGGCCGCCCGGGCCTGTTGCGCCATCTCGACAAGCTTCTCGCCCAGGCGAAGTAGATCCTCGTCATCGATCAGCTGGCGCGCAGCGGCCCCATTGACCGCATTTACGATGCACTGCCAGAATTCGCGATCTTCGGGCGTGTTAGCCGCGAAATCCTGCACGTTGCAGCCATCAGCATCAACAACTTCCCGGTCGTCGATGCGCCAGGGAGTGGGATAGGCCCTGATGAAATCGTCTGTGAACACCACTGCCCCCTATGCCTGCGCCAGATCGATGGTGACGGCTGACCAGCGATCACCCGGGTTCTGCCGCTCGTAGAAGCGCGAATACTGCTTGGCGCCGGTGATGCGGATGGCGTCGTGCACGGCGGCCATGGCCGACTTCCAGCGTTCGTCATCGATCTCGAGCCGCAACAGGGCGAACAGCTCCGCCTTGTTGATCTGGCCCTCTTTTTCGACGTTGAAGGCGCGAAGGACGATGGCGCGGATTTCTGCCCGCCCTTCGCCCGTCCATTCGACCAGGCATTCGTCGATCAGCGCCTTGGCCTGCTGCAACTCCGGCCCGAAGTCGATCTGGTCGGCAATGGCGACCTGGACCTTCATCAGACCGTCATGCGTCATGTAGGTCCGGTTGCCTTTCCTGCCGCCCCGCTTGACCTGGTACTGTTCGGCCAGCAGCGCATCGAGGGCGGACAGATCGTCGAACGTATGGCCCTTGAAGCGGGCGACCTGCGCCGACAATTCCTTCGCGAAAGCCATGATCTTGCGCACGGCCTGGTCCTCCAGAGCGTGCTGGGGCTTCACTAGCTCGACGGGGGTGAAGCCGCCGCGCGCGTCGGGCATGTAGGGCTTGCCGCCAATCATGACCGTGCCATCAGGCAAGGTGGTGGCGTCCATGTGTTCAGTCTGCATCGGGGAACTCCTGTTCAAAAAGCAGCTTGAAGGTGAGGAAGGCCTGCTCGCGGGCGAGGCCGATCTTGAGGGGCGCATAGCCATCGGCGCCTTTGGCCATGGTGTGCTCGGCCTCGGCCGCGATCAGCGCCCGTGCGGCCTCGGCCAACGCCGTGCTGATGACGGGCGTCGGGGCGTCGATGGCAGCCACCAGCGCCTCGCATACGGCGGCCAGGGCGAGGGTCGACGTCGAGAACACGGCTCGACGATCGGCCACCACCTTGCGGGCCGCCGCTTCGGCGTCGATTGTCGGCGCGGCGTTCATGCCGCACCGCCTTTCGGCCCGCCGCGGTGCGCGGCCGCGCGCGGCACGACCGGCAATATGGTCACCGTGCCAGCAGCCAGCCCGGCTTCCAGCGCCTCCCGGCGTGCCGCCAGGTTCCACTGTGCGCGGTCGGCGATGGTCTCCAGGTGGCGGGCCTCGTCGTACATGGCGACAAGGCCATCCACGAACGTGTTCACGTCCTTCCGGACCATGACCATCCCCGTCTTGCGACAGGGCTCCAGGGCGCGGATCAGGGCCGCCAGGCCGTCCGAGAGGGTGGGGTAGGAATTGACGTTTGCCATCAGTCCAACTCCACGTCGCGGTTGGACCAGGCCGCCTTGAGGTCGGCCAGCGTCAGGTCGCGGCCGGCGCCCTGGGCGACCATGCGCGCCAGCTTGATGGTCATGTCCACCTGCCCGAGCGCGCCCGGCTTCATGCCCACGCCCTGCAAGAATTCAGCCTGCTTGGGCTCGGTGATGCCCCAGGCCGCGATAAACTCGGCCAGATCGTCGGGCCGGGGCCGTTCCACCCGCATGCGCTTGAAAATGCGACGGTGCAGCTGGCCGTATTTGTCGCCCTTGCCCCACTGGTTAAAGCGGCCATAGGTGGCCGTGTTGCCCAGGATGGCGATGCCGCACTGGCAATCCTCTTCATCGACGAAATGGCGCAGTTGGTTGATGGCGTCATCGGAGAGGTTCTGTGCCTCGTCCACCACCAGCAGCGTGCCGTCGCCCTGGCGCCGCAGCCGCCGCGCGATGGCGCGGACCAGCTTGGTGGGGCTGCGCTCGTCGACGCCGATCCGGGCGGCGATTTCGGTCAGCATGTTGTTGACCTTGCCGGTCTGCGGCGACATCGTCACGAGGTAGCTATTGGCATGGGTGGCGACATAGCGCCGGGCCACGGTCGTCTTGCCCAGCCCGGCCTCGGCGGTCACCATCACCATGGTGGCCATGATCTGCGCCACCGACAGCATCCGCTCCACGGACACCGAAAATTCCAGCGGCAGATAGCTCGGCCCGACCGGCACGCTGGCCGCAACCTCGGCCACATCGTCGACCTGGCCGAGCCAGATGGCGATGGTTTCGTTGATGGTGTCGTACCGGCCCGGGTAATTGCCCCGGTGCCACTGGTTGAACGTGCCGTGGCCGATACCGGCGCGGCGGGCGACTTCCGCCTTGCTCCAGCTGCGGTCGCCCATCAGGCGGTCGACCTCGATCAGCAGCTCATCGCGCCGCCGTAGATCGTCGGCGCTGCGGCCGTTCTTGCTTGTGATTTCTTCCGCAATCATCTAGCTGTTCCTTTGCTTTTAGCGTCTGGCCCTTCCGGTTCCTGATCCGATCCGGAGGGGCTTTTTTTTCACCCGTTGCGGCGGGCGAGCCGTTGCGCGGCCATGTCAACCACGGCCCCGAAATCTTCCTCCTGGCGCTGCCCCCAATCGCCCTGCTGCTCGGCCTTGAGCGCGGCATTGCCGCGCGTCGCCAGCCGCGTGACGGCGGGACGCTGAGGCTTCGGGTCGGGCTGGTGGGTCGGCGCGTACAGTTCGCCCAGCTGCTCGGGCTTCATCGTCACGTGCAGGTCGCGCAGCTTGCGCTGGGTTTTCTGGTACTCGGAGCGCAGCCGCGCATGGCGCTGGGCCGCGTCGGCGTCGAGGAAATCGGCATCCTGGTAGAGCCCGGCGGCGAGCAGGAACCGGCCCTTGCGGTCATAGACCTTGATCGGCCGGGTCAAATCGTCGGGGTCGAACCGCACATGCACCTTGCGGCCCGCATGCTCGACCAGGCCGGGCGCCCAGTAGCGGTTGCCGAGCAGGTGGATTTCGCCATTGCCGCGCTGCGCGCTGACTTCCTCGGCCATCAACAGCCAGAGGTCGCGCTGCTCGGCCGTGGGCCAGCGCACCATGGTGTCGTTCTCGGCCAGCGAGGCGGCAAAGACCGCGTCGAAACTGCGGCCTTTGGCGGTCTCGGTGTTGCGGCCGGGCCGCGCATTGTGCTCGGCGATCATCCCATCGACAAAGACCTTGAAGGCGTCCCATTCGATGGCGCGCGAGCCATAGTCTTCCGGCTTGGCCATCGGGTTGGGGCCGGTATAGGCACCGGCGCAAAACGGGTGCCGGGAGATGTTCTCGCAGAAATCCTGCCAGGCGCGTTCGATAGGCTTGGCCTGGCCGTGATAGGGCGTCGCCCAGTGGATTTTGACGCCGAGCTGCACCAGCAATCCGTCCGGCTCGTCGTCGCGGACCTTGAACCGGAAGCGGTTCGGTGCGCCGCCGCTGATCCACTTGCTCGCGAAACCTCGACCGTTGTCGAGGATCATGTGCTCGGGGATGCCGAAATGCTCGACCATGTCGCCGATGGCGAGCCGCGCCGACACCCGGCTTTCGGTCTCGGCCAGGCGCCAGCCGACGAACTTGCCCGAGTAGATATCCTGAATGCCGACCAGCATCGGGCGGAACGGTGCGCCATTGCCCTCGGGCCGCCGCACGAACACGTCGAACCGGTGACCGTCGATGTTCACCAGCGTCATCGCCTTGAGCTTCATGCGGGTCCGGCGCTGCGCCGGGTAGATGGCCTTGGCGGTATCGGCGCCTTTGCGCGTCAACGTGATGACGGCGGCCGGCACTTCGGCCTCCAGGCGCCGCCGCAGCGCCCGCTCGCTGGGGATCGGCGCCCAGCCCTGTTTCGTCGCGGCGTCGACCATGCGGCGATAGCAGGCCGAAAACTTGGGCTCGCCAGCGCGCAGGTAATCCGATTTCAGGGCCGCCCAGGCGGCCGGGTGAACCTCGGCAAATTGCGCGGTCGGCCGGTAATCCGGTGCCAGGGCCGCCAGCCAGTCGGCACGATTGTGGCCGCGCACCGCCGACAACCAGTTGCGCAAGGTGGAGCTGGACACCTGCGCCTCGCTGGCCACCAGCGCCACCGCCGCCACCAGCGTCATGCCCGCAGCTTTGAGGCGCTGCACGTTCTCCACCGCCTTGAGGCGGGCCGAGCACATGATTTTATGTGTTTCGGGCAGCGCGTCGTAACGCTGCCAGAGCGGGCTGCGTTCGGCCGGCGCGGCAATATCAGGTTGCGCGGCCAGCAGCAGCCGCGTCTGCGTCGAGGCGGGGAACAGGGTCAGATGATAGACCCAGCCCCGGCCTTCCTTGCGCGCCCGGCCATCGCGGTCGCGCCAGCCCTCGGCGCTGGCGATCTTGGCCCAGCCGCGCACTGTTCCCGGCATCGCCGGATCGCCGGCAAGCGCCGCCTGTTCGAGTGAAAACCACTTAGTGGATGGTGTCATGGCACACCCCGAAAGAATGGGCGGTCTGGCAGGCCGTCATGCCGTCATCGGCCAGCACCAGGGCGGCCAGGGTGGCGAAGGCGAGGACAAGACCGATCCAGGCGAGCGAGCGCATCATTTTCCCGTCTCCCGCTTGACCAGCTCGTAGCCCAGGGTGCCGAGAGCGGCCCTGATGGCCTTCTCGTCGCGCTTGAAGTGCTCGACGGTGGCCGATACGCGGCCCTTGAAGTCGAGCTGATCGAAAGCGCTGATCACCTGTTTCCAATGGTCGAAGCCCGCCGGCTGCTCGGGCCTGGCCTCGACCAGCTCCGACAGGCTGGCGCCGGCCAGCAACTTCTTGAGCAGCGCCGATTGCCCCTCGGGTGAGCGCGATAGGATCGTCATCATCACGAAAAAATCGCCCTTGGCCGCGTCGAACGCCTCGGCGGCGCGCGCCAATTGCTCTTCGGGCAGGGCCGCGAGCTTGAGCAGCTGCGACTGATTGCGGGCGATGCGCGAGAAATGCAGCCGCCCGGCCAGCCCCTCGGGTTTGGTCAGCGCCACGCCGATGCGCAGCAGCCGCTCGATCTGGTCGGACGAGAGGTCGAACACGCGCATCGCATGGGCGGTAAACCCTTCGCCGAGGGCCGCCAGCCCCGCCTGGTTGCGCGCCTGAAACGCGGTGCTCTTGCGGTCGCCACCGCGCCCGTCAAGGCCGGTGGCCTCGCGATAGGCGGCCAGCATCACCGCGCGGCCGAAGGGCGACATGTCCGTGCGGGCCATGTTCTCTTCGATTTCGAGCAGTCGCGCCCGGGCGGCATCCACCGCCATGCGGTCGAAATGCTCGCCCTCGACCAGCTGGGTGAGGCCCGCGATTTCTAGCGCCCGCAGCCGGTGGCGGCCGACCACCAGCACCCATTTTTTCTTGCCCTTCGGCGTCTGCCGCAGGCCGATGCGATGGATGAGTTGGCCATGCACGCCAAACGATGTGGCGATTTCCTGCGCCTTGGCCTCGTCGAGCGGCTGCACGCGGTTCGACGTGTCGATATCGGCCAGGGCGATGGTGAGTGCAGAGTTCATGCTGCACCCCGCGTGATGGTGCTGGGTCGCGGTATCTGCGGCGGCCAGCGCAGATAGGCGGGCCACATTGCAGACAGGCGTCGCATCGCACGGTCGACCCGCTCGGTGGATATGCGGTGCACGGGGCGGCCGTCAGCGGTGAGCAGCTTGAGGCGGCGGTAGGTTGTGCCCGAGCCGGTCGACAGGCGGGAAATCGTGCTGGTTGAGCGGTTCGTTTCCTTGGCGAGCCGTTCGATCAGGTAGCAGAGGGCGTTAACTGTGTCATCCATAACACACTATGTGTTAGCAATAACACGCTGGTGTCAAGCTAAACATTGCGATACGTGTCACGCATGACACAGCCGGACCTCTCAGCGCTGAAGGGACTTCTGGACGGTCACGTCCAGGACGAAGGCCTACGGCCTCTTGCGAGGCGGACGGCCATTCCGCTCGGCGTCATTCGGTCGATCCTGGAAGGGCGGGACATATCGAGCAGCAACCTCAACCTGGTTGCCGACAAGCTCGGCCTCGAGTTCTACGTTGGTCCCAAGCGCGAGCTGGGGCGGGAAAGGGCGCCGGAGCCTCAGGACGATGGCGACGTCGCCTTTCTCGACCATTTCGACCTTCAGCCAGCGGCGGGCCATGGCTCGCTTGGGGTAGGCGCACCAACCGAGCCGATCCCGTTCTCGGCGCGCTGGCTGCGCCGGCACGGCCTGCGGCCGCACGCGGTCTCCGTGCTCGAGATACGCGGCGATAGCCAGGAGCCTTTGCTGTACAGCGGCGACACCATCATCGTTGCCAAGCAGAAGGTGCGACCCAAGAGCGGCCGGCTCTACGTGGTTGCGCGGCGCTACAGCGTGCAGATCAAATGGGTGACCGTGCTGCGCCGCGCCTTCGAACTGGTGAGCGAGAACCCCGCCTACCAGCCCGAGCGCGTCGACATTCACGACAATCCCGACTTCTACCCTGTGCTCTGGTTCGGCCATTTCATTCGCGCCAACGACCAGCCGGTCACCAAGGAGCAAAAATGATCTCGATCCTGTTTCGCCTCTTGGGCGCTCTCGCGCTCGTCGCCGGCATCCTCTACACCGGCGCCATGCTTGCCGTGCCGACGCCCGGCGCCGGCAACTACGCCGGCGGCGCCATGATCGCCAAGCTGGCACTGGCGACGCCGGGCATGGGCCTCATCCTGTCCGGCCTATTGCTGATCGCCGTGGGCGAAGTGCTCTGGCACCTTCAACGCATCGCCCGCTACGCGCGCGCCACCATGGACAGCGCCGCCGACATCGCCGACGCGCTGGAGCCGCCCAAGCAGCGCAAGGATGCGGCCGCCACCTTCAACGAGGCCGTCCGCCTCTTCCAGGACACCACCGGCAAAACGGAGCCCGGCGTCGCCATCAAAGAGCTGGCCACCGAGGCCCTGCGCACCAAGGGCTTCCTCAAAGCCTGACCGATCAAACACCGTAACTTTGCGGTATTTGATCCAAGTGAGCTTGCACATACAGGATAATCCTGTATGATAAATCCCATCAGGAACGGGGCAACGCCTCACTCGATGGAGACAGAAATGCAACTCAAGTACTGGAACAAAGGCGACATTGCCCGCATCTACTTCGGCGACGAAGGCTATTTCGAGCGCCGCGTGGCCGAGGCCTATAGCCGCGAAGCTAACGCCTTCGCCAACACCGTGCCCGCTGATCTGTTTGCCAAGGTCATTGCCTTCGTCGGCGCCGGTGACGATGAGGCGGTTTTCCAGAATCTCAAGAACCACGCGGCCGGCTACGATCCGATTGGCATGAGCGCCAAGGCGACCAAGGTTAAGAAGGCCGAGCAGAAGGCCCGTGTCGCAGCCTTTGCGAAGGAGTTTGCGTGATGGACAAGGAAACCATGAGGACCCATGGCATCGGGCCGCGCAAGTTTCAGGTCGGCCATTGCGTTCGGCGCGATGATGGCTTTGCCGGCACAGTCGTCGCCATCGAGACCGACATCAACAAGCCGCACCATCGGGTGACGGTCCGGTGGGCGAATGGCACCAAAAGCTATCGACCCGAAGACGGCCTCACCAAGATCGATCGGTCCGAACTGCACGTTATGACCGCCGACGATCTGGCGGCCGCCATGGCCCAGCTGGGTGAAATGTGGGGGCTGGACCGGTCGATCCATAATGCCGAGCTGGGGCGCGCCTTGCGCCTGCAAGGGCGCGACCCGGGCGCTACCGTGCAGGAGTGGCTGCGGCCGCTGGCCGATGGTGGCCGCCAGCCCACCGGCCCGGTGCAGGTTGCCATCGCCATGATGCTGGCTGGTGCCATGCCGCCCGACCCGCTGGACACGATCATCAGGCGACGGTAATGCTTAGGAATACAGGCCGCCTAGCTTGGCGTGATCCATTTCATGATGGGCAAGTGCTCCTGTAGTTGCCGGTCAAGGCGGACAGCGCTATATTGAGCCTGCATCCTGCAATCTCTTGTAGTTGCCGGTCCTCCGGGGCCTGTTAACAAGGCGCGGCGCTGCGGCTCCAAGCCACCAAATAAAGCCAGTCCTCCGGGGCTGGCTTTTTCTTTAACTGGTTCCGCGAAAAAGGAGGCGGTCCGACGCCCGTTTTGCGCATTAAGCCGTTGCGGTCGTTGGTCTTTTGTTGCGCTCGCCCTCAAAAAGAACGCAGTTCCGCAATGGTTTTGCCTTTCACGCGGTTTTCCTGCACTCGACTGCCCGTCGAGACACGCTCAAAAGCCCCGCGCGACCGGCTTTTGACAGTCTCTCGACAGCACTTGACCATGCGCGTTCAATTTCAGATCGTGCCGGCGAGCGCGTGGCCACCCCGCGTGCTTGTATCAAAACCCGGCGTCAATCGAGTTTCCGCCTGGCTCCGCGTATTTCCACCGCCAACCCCCTGAAACCCCACCTGTTTCCCGACGCCACCAGCCCATTCCGGATAATTCCGTCAATGCCAGTACCGCGCGTCAAACAACAATGGTCTGTGCGATATGCCGGACGCCGCCATTCATCTGGATCGGGTCGTCGGCTGTGTTCATGTAATAAAGGCAAAGCAGGCGCCCCGGCTCATGCTCGATGATGCGCGGGTAGCCCAGGTCCCAGCTGCCGCCGTCCCGGCGCAGCACGATCTCGCCGCCCCAGCTGGCGCCGCCGTCCTCGCTCACGCGGGCGCGGATGCCCGGCGGATCGACGCGGTAGCCGTAGACGCAGACGATTCGGCCGTCCGCCATCTGCACGAGGTCTCCCGGCGCGCCCCATTCGTTGACGCGCGACAGGAAGGACCAGGTGAGGCCACCGTCGTCCGAGCGATGGATGTCGGTCCACATCACGCCGTGTGCATCGCGCTGGAAGCGGATCGAGGCGAGTATGGTGCCATTCCGCAAGGCGATCAGGCGCGGATAGAATTGCCCGATGGCGCCGAAGATGAAGGAGCCGGCGCGATCGCTCACGGCTGAGCCGCCGCTATCTGCCGGCGTGATGAAGGAAAGGAAATGCCAGCTCATGCCATCGCGGCTGGCATAGACCAAGGGCCGGTTCATCCAGCCGTCCTCGGTGGTCATGGCGAGGCCGACAAGGTTCATGCCGTCGGCGCGCACCAGCGATGAACCGCAGCCCGAAAGCGCGGGCAGTCCATCCATGGGCAGCAGGATGTGGCGGTGCCAATTGCGCCCGCCATCGGTCGAGGCGCGCAGCCAGGCCTGGCTGTCGGGCTTGAGAAAGGCGGGAACGGCGCCACTCATGATCAGCGTATCGGGGCTGGAGAAATCCAGTGGCCCCTCGGCGCGGTAGTCGCGGGCACCGCTGGCCAGAATGTCCTCGGCGGTGAGGTCGAGCCGGTGGACATGGGTGAGGTCGTCACCGCACCAACTGGCACCATTGTCGTGTGAGCGGATGAGATAAAGGTCACCGCGCCGATAGGTGAGATTTTCGTGCGCGACGTCGCTTTCCCGGCCATAGGCATTGGCAATGCGCTTGAACCCGGCGACCAGATCGCCATTGCCGACGCGCCAGAGGCCGCAATAGAACGGCCAGCCGCAGAACGCCGCATCGTTGCGATAGACAACGCTGTGCACGGCGTCGCGGGCCGGCCGGGGCGGGTTCTGGCGATAGACGACGGTCACGTGGGGCCTCCAGTTGCCCTGGCGCCATCGTGCCGGGCGCGCGTGGCGTTTCGGGGCACGATGGCGAGGCGGAGCGGCGGGTCAATTGCCGCTATTGGTTTCCGCGATGGTCTTGCCCCAGGTTTCGTATTGCTCCTTGACGAAGGCCGCCGTTTCTTCCGGCGTATAGATGTAGACGTCGGCGCCCAGGCCCGCGAGCTTTTCGACCATTTCCGGCTTTTTCAGCATGTCGTTGGTCAGCGCGTTGAGCTTGTCGACGATGGCCTCGGGCGTCTCCGCCGGCACGAACAGCACGTCCCAGGAATTGACGTCCATGTTCTCGATGCCGCTTTCGGAAATGGCGGGAATATCGGGCATGAGATTGCTGCGATCCTTGCCCGACAGGGCCAGCGGCTTGACGTCGCCGGATTCGATGAAGGGCTTGGCGGAGGAAAAGTCAATCATGGCGAGCGAGGCGCGGCCGGCTACCAGATCGTTCATCGCCGCGACGGCGCCGTCATAGGGCACCGGCAGCAGATCGACCCCGGAGCGGGCGGAGAGGATCTTGCGCCCCATTTCGCCGGTGGCCGTCCAGGTGCCGAAAGTGAGCTTGCCGGGGTTTTCCTTGCCGTAGGCAATCATTTCATCAGCGGTATCGAAAGGCATCTTGGCTGAGGCCACCAGCATCCAGGGCGTGTAGCCGACCACGGCGACGGCCCGCAAATCGGTCAGCGGGTTATAGTCGGCATCGGGCAGGATTTGCGGATTGATGGCGATGGTCGATCCTACCCCCATGACCAGCGTATAGCCGTCGGGCTCGGCGGCAATCGCCGCCTTGGTGCCGATGGTCCCGGCCGCGCCGGGCCGGTTGTCGACGAGAATGCGCTGGCCGGTGGTCTTGCCCAGTTCATCGGCGACGACGCGCGAGAAAATATCGGTGCCACCCCCCGCCGCGAACGGCACGATCAGATTGATCGGGCGATTGGGGTAATCGTCCTGCGCTGATGTCGGCGCAGCGACGCCGGCCAGCGTCATCGCCGCAGCGGCCGCTCCCAGCAGCATTTTTACGGTAAAATTCATGAATTCCTCCTCTTTCCTGTTTTTTCCAAAATGCCCGTTGCGCTGCGCTGCCGAACTCCCAGCAACGGCATGAGCATCATGGCCGCCTTTCAAGGCGTATGCAGATAACTCCCACGCCAAACACATTAGCGGAAAAGCCGGGCGGTCTGGCGCGCCCCTGTTGTGATTTCGTTGATCGAAACTCACCCCGGCGGCTACTATCCCCGCCGGTGCGGCCCCCTCAGCTGCGACGCCCAGCAAGGCTCACAGAGGTTTTTGCCAGCTAAGGAGGGTACCGCCGGTCTTGATCTCGCGCGCGCCATCGATCTCGGGTAGGTAGGTATGACCCTGTTGCAGCCCACAACAGCATGACCTGCCTCGTCCGATCATGATGACAGCCGGGCCCGTCCGCGCCAATTGTCATTCCTCGGTTCTTCAGATGACGAAACCACCCTATGGGCACCGGCGGCACCTGATTGATGCCGCCGGCATTTCCTGCCTATTCCACCGCTACCCAAGTCTGGAACCCGGCAAGCACCTCGAGTTCGGATTTAAGGATATCGGTCAGAGCTGACGGCTCGCCAGGAGTCGGGGTGGCACCGGATCTCTTCATAAGGTCCGCGACCGAGGGATGGGCGAGGGCGTCGTTGAGCACGGCGTTCATTTTCTCCACGATCTCATCGGGCGTGTCTTTCGGCGCAAACATGGCCCAGAAGAGTTGCGCGATATCATAGCCTTCGACACCGGCCTCAGCCATCGTTGGCGCTTTGGGCGAGCCTTCGGGGTAGTTGTCGTCGGCGTAAGCCAGTAATTTGACCTGGCCCGCATCTACCTGGCTCTTGGTGCTCGCCACCGAAACAAACATGGCCGCCACCCGGCCACTCACCAGATCGGCCTGTGCATCGGCTGAACTCTTATAGTTCACGCCTTTAAGGCCAGCGCCGGTAAGGTGGTTGAAGAGTTCGGCATGCAAGTGTGATGTAGCCCCAACGCCGGCAAAGCCATAAAATGCGTCGTCGGGATTTTCCTTCGCCCAGGCAAGAAACTCCTGCACATTATTCGCCGGTATGGACGCATTGATCGCCATAGCCGTTGGGGACGTCGCCAGAAGGGCGACCGGCTTGAAATCAGCCATCACATCCAGATCCATCTTGCCGATGGGACCAAGGCCTACGATAGCGCCCGGTGCCTCCAGGAAGATGTAGCCATCGCCCTCCGAATTCTTCACCGCATTGGAGCCAACGAACCCGCCTGCGCCCACGCGATTCTCCACCACGAAGGGCTGGCCCAGTTCAACCGAGAGTACTTCCGCGATAGCTCGCGTAAACGTATCGTTACTGGCACCCGGCCCATAAGGCACCAAAAGCGTGACGGGCCGGTTGGGCCATTCCTGCGCCATAGCCCCGGGCACCGCACCAAAAAGCATTCCCGTGAGAACCGGAGCGGCGAAAGTAACAAAAACTCTCTTCAACGAGATAATCTGCATGCAATCCTCCCTTGTGCTCAGCATTGCCGAGTGCGGAAGTGGTAAAATGGCGCATGTTCAGTTCACAACGGCGGGTCAATCTGATTTCTGGTAGCGAAAATACCTTGGCTGCCCATGAGAAAAACACAACGCCGCGGAACTGCTCTGGCAGACGAGGAACGGCACTTCGTTATCGTGCTCGACGTGTCGTCGAGGCTGTCATGCGTTATTGAAATCGCTACGGGGAGGCAACGGTGCATAGGGCAATCCGCCCTATTTGCCGCCGATTGAATGCTATGACCGCAAGGTCTTCGATTTCGTTTCCTCAGCTTCGCCCGCTCTTGTTTCTTTGTCGACGTCGCTGCAGCCTTAATGGGGTCGGGGCACTTTCGACATGTCGACGCACAAAGGGAGGAACGTCACCCTGATGCAACGCCATGATTTGCTCTTGTATCATCGCCGCGCTTTTAGTTTGTCGGAGATTGTGCCGGACATAGTCGGCCCAGTTGGAAGTTGAGTAGCGCTCGCTCCAGCAATTCCCCTCCGTCAGGTCACGCAGGAGCAACCAATGCCTTGCGCCATCCCGCTGCCGGAGGCGTTTCCTTTCGACCATGAGAGCAAAAAACCTGCTCAGATCCTTGTCGTCGATACGATAGGTGATTTCGATATGAACGGGCCTGCGGAGATCATCCGGCAGGGGCTCAATATGCGACATGTCCTCCAAGTCGGAGGTATCGACGTCAGAATTGGCCTGGCGCGGTAGCGGAAAAATCAGGCCCAGCACGGCTCCGACAAGCATCAATAGCCCCGACAATTCATGCGCAAACGCCAGGTTCCAGCTTTCCGCCGCGATGCCCCAAATCCAGCTCCCTATGGCAATGCTGCCGAATGTCACTGTCTGGAAGACCGACAAAACCCGCCCCACGACCCAGCGCGGCGTGCTGAGCTGGATCGTAGCGTTGAACAGCGCGAATGCCAGCACCCAACAGCACCCACCGATTACCTGCGCTATGCCGGTGAGCCAAACCGATGAGCTCAGGCCAGTGACGATCGCACATACTGCAAAACCCAAGAAGGAAAGGCGGGTTACGATCTCGATTCCAACCCGATCCTGCCAGGTCTTTGCATAGGCAGCGCCGCCCACCGCGCCGAGACCGAAAGCCGCGAGCAACATGCCATAAAGGAAGGGCCCGTCCCCCAGCTGTTCAACAACGACAACAGGAAGAAGGGCCGGCACTGCAGCCGCGCCGAGACCGAAAGCCAGGCTTCGCAACAGCACTTTTAGGATTTCTGGAGAAAGCGCTACATAGCGCAGGCCAGTCCTCATGGCGGCACCAATGGGCTCGCGTGGCAGAGGCTCCGCTACTTTTTCAGGCGTCCAGCGCCACAGGACGACCAGCAGCATGATGTAACTTGCTGCATTGACGACGAATGCCACCACAACACCGCTGGTAGCCACGATGAGGCCACCCAGAGCAGGACCTGCGCTGCGCGAAAGGTTAAATCCGACGCTATTGGCTGCAACCGCGGATCGTAGTTCAGCGCGCGGGACAATATCGCCCACACTCGCCTGCCAGGCGGGAAAATTGAGGGCGACTCCGCAGCCAATCAGGAAGGTAAAAATGAGCAATAGCTGCGGCGTAATAACGCCAAACCACACCACCACCACCAAAACGATGGAGACGAAAAACCTGAAGAGTTGCGCGACAAGCATGATCCAGCGGCGATCGAAGCCATCTGCGACCACACCACCCAGCAAGGCAAGAAGCAGCATTGGCAGCGTGGTGGAAGATTGAACCATCGCAACCATGGCAGTGGAGTTGCTGAGCGAGGTCATCAGCCACGCCGCGCCAACGCCCTGAATGAGGACGCCCAAATTGGAAAGAAAGGTTGCGACCCACAAATCCCGGAACAGGCGATTTTGATAGAGTGGGAATGACGCCATGAGGAACTTGATCCATGTCGTTCCAGCAAAACCGGCTTATGGCTTTCCAGCGACAATCAGGAAGGCTCGAGTGCACGGCCGACAAAGCTCTGCCCGGACGCCGGATATCGCGCGGTCAATCCAGGTCGAATGCCGTCCACGCGATATGGCGGACGCCGCCATTGCTCTGTATCGGGTCCGATTTTGTGTTCATGTAATAAATTGCGAGAAGCCGCCCCGGCTCCGTCTCCACGGCCCGGGGATAACCGAGATCCCAGCTGCCACCATCGTCCCGCAGGACCAGTTCCCTTCCCCAGCTTCGGCCCTCGTCGTCGCTGACGCGCATCCTGATGCCAAATGGCGGCATTCGATATCCATAAACACAGGCGATACGACCATCGCTCATCCGCACGATATCGCCAGGAGCGCCCCAATCATTGACCCGCGAGAGGAAACCCCAGGTGCGCCCGCCATCGTCACTGGCAAAGATTTCCGTCCACAACACGTCGGTCGGATCGCGTTGGCAGCGCAACGAACACAGGATGCGGCCGCTCGGCAACATCAGGGGACGGGGGTAAAAATAACGATGGCCGCTGAACCGTAGCGGCAAGCTACGATCGTTGTCCGTCGCCCCGTCATCCAGGTTGGGGGTGATAAAGGACACGAAGGTCCAATAAGCACCCCCCTCGACGGCAGCGTAGACGGCGCCACGCCGCTTCCATCCCTCTTCACTTGTGACGGTGAGAAATAACAGACTCACGCCATCTGGGCGCACCAGAGGCGATGCGTGACCTGAAACCGATGGCAAGCCCACGTTCGGCGCCAGGATCGGATGCCGCCAATTGTGCCCACCGTCAGTGGAGACGCGTATCCACGCCCGGCTATGCGGCCGGAAATAGTCGGGTGTCGAGCCGGAAGCGACCAGCACGTCCGGATTGGTGAAATCCAGCGGCACTTCGTCCCTGTAGTCGCCGGGTAGGCCCGCAAAGACTTTTTCCTGGTCCGCTCCCAGATCGAACAAGGTTTGAAGGCTGTTCGCATCCCAGGTTCGGCCCAGGTCACGCGAGCGAATGGTGACGATCTTCGGGCCAAACCTGGCAACCTGGTCATGATTGATATCGCTCGGATCGCTGTAGTCGGCAGCCTTTCGCTGAAAAGCGACAAGATAATCGCCGGCGCCGGTCGTCCAGAAACCACAAATGAACGGCCACCCGCAAAAGCTGGCATCGTCGCGGAATACTACACCGTGCTCGGCCTTATCCAGAAGCTGGGGCGGAACAAACATATCGGACACGGTCGGTTTCTCCTGAAGGCCGCTCGACGGGCTCGTCGTACCGGGCGATTCGCCACGGCAAAACATGGCAGCTACAATGCCTTATTACATCTGCACCTGGTCCTCCGCTGAAGCCATTTTCGACGGTTGAAATGCACCGGGTGAGTTGCCGATGGTCGGGACAAAGAATTTTCGGTCACCGAAAATGTGGACACCCACCCACTGGCCCAAGCAACACCGAGGACTAACATCGTCTGGCTCGGAGGAGACTGGATCAACCTGAGGAGGACTTCATGGGTAATTGGCCCGACATTTATTCACGCCGTACCATGCTGGCGCTGCTGGCCGGCGGTACCGCTACAGGACTGTTGCTGCCAAAGGCATCAGTCGCGGCAGATTGGCCGAACCGGCCAGTAACCATGGTGGTGCCCTACGCTCCCGGCGCCAGCAACGACACTTTCACCCGCGCCGTATCGCAGATCTTGCAGGATTCCCTGGGACAGCCATTCGTCGTCGACAATCGACCGGGGGCTGGCGGTTTCTCCGGCACGAACTCCGTGGTGAAGGCCGAAAGCGACGGCTATACGTTCCTGGAAATGCCCAACAGCATCATGAGCCTCGCGCCCGGCATGAACGTGGACTTCAATCCGTTCGAGGACCTTACACCGATTGGCATGCTGGCACGCGCCCCCGTGGCGATGGTCGTACCATCCTCGCTGCCGGTTACCACGGTGGCCGAGTTCATCGAGTTTGCCAAAGCCAATCCCGATTCCACCTTCTACGGCTATGCCGGCGTCGGCACGACCCAGCACCAGCACGGCGAATTGTTCAAGAAGAATGCCGGGCTCAACATTCAGGGCGTCAACTACAAAAGCTCGGCTGACGTGCAGACCGACCTCGTGGCGGGCCGGGTACACCTGATGCTCGTCACCATCGCCAGTACGTTGGGACAGATAAAGTCGGGGCAATTGCGGTTACTTGCCTATAGCGCCGACAATTACCCTCCGGACTCGCCTGAGGCACCGACATTGGCCGAGGCCGGCGTCCCCAATATGGAGGGCGCCCAGATATGGTGGGGGCTGTTCGCACCGCCCAACCTGCCGGATGATATTGTAACCACGATGAACGCCGAACTGAACAGGGCGGTGACTACCCAGACGTTTATCGACCTTGCCGCCAACTCCGGCGCGACACCCTCTTCGATGTCGCCGGCCGAATTCATCGAAGCCATGCAGATCGAGCTGGATGGCTTAACGGCCTTCCTCAAGGATATCGACCTTTAAAAATTCGGCTGGGTCCATGAATAGAGATAAGGAGGCCCGCAATGCGCATTGCGGGCCTCCTGCCTTTCGGCAACGACTATCATTAAGCGAGGCGCCCCAAATCAACGCCAACCGGTCATGAGCTCATTCCTCCTCGAGGAAGACCTCGCTGCGCCGACTGGATATAGCCGGCATGGCGATCAGGCCAAGCACCACGATAGCCGTCGCCAGCAGCGCAGCACTGATCGGATGCCGCAGGAACGTCATCGGGTCCCCATGCGAAAAGACCATGGCCCGGCGCAGATATTCCTCAAGCAGGCTACCCAGGACGAATCCCATGAGGAAGGGAGCCGGCTCGCAATCCAGCTTATGCAGCACGTAGCCGATGAGCCCGAACGCAGCCAGCACATAGACATCGAAACTGCTATTGGAGACGGTAAAGACACCGATGGCCGAGAACGCCACGATGGCTGGCAGCATGAAACGATAGGGAATCTTGAGCAACGACACCCATAGACCCACAAGAGGCAGGTTGAGAATGACCAGCATGGCATTGCCGATCCACATGGAGACGATGAGCCCCCAGAAAAGATGTGGCTGATCGGTGACGACGCTGGGACCGGGCGTGATGCCCTGGATGAGCAGAGCTCCCATCATCAGCGCCATTAGGGCGTTGGATGGAATGCCAAGAGCAAGCAGCGGAATGAAGGACGTCTGGGCGCCGGCATTGTTCGCCGATTCCGGGCCCGCCACGCCTTCTATGGCGCCGTGGCCGAATTGCTCCGGATGGCGGGATATCCTTTTCTCCACCGTATAGGAGAGAAAGGCGGAAAGGATGGAACCACCACCAGGCAGAACGCCAAGGATCGAGCCCAACAGCGTGCCTCGAATGATGGGCGGCGTAGCACGGCGCAGATCTTTTCGCGTTGGCAACAACTTGGTGACTTTGACGGTCTCCGCGATCGTATCCGTGGATTCGAGATTCTTCAGGACTTCGACGACACCGAAAATACCGAGCGCTACGGCAACGATATTCAAGCCATCGGTCAACTCGAACATGCCGAAGGTGAAGCGGAACGCACCGCTATCCACGTCGGTGCCGACCATGGAAAACAGCATTCCGGCAACGATCATCGCCACAGCCTTGAGCACCGAACCGCTGGCGAGGGCGGTCGATGTGACCAGACCCAGCAGGATCAGGGCAAAATATTCGGTCGAACCAAAGCTGAGCGCTACCGTTGTGAGCGGGATGGCGACGACCGCGATAAGAAAGGTGGAAAACGTGCCGGCAAAAAATGAACCTATTGCGGCGATGGAGAGCGCCTTTCCGGCTTCGCCCTTGCGGGCCATCTTGTAGCCATCGAGGGCGGTAACCGATGAGGAGACCTCACCCGGCAGGTTGAGCAGGATGGCCGTAGTGGATCCGCCATACTGCGAACCATAATAAATGCCGGCCAGCATGATCATGGAGGATGTCGGGGACATGTAATAGGTGATCGGCAACAGCATGGCGACCGTTGCGGTCGGTCCCAGTCCTGGCAGGACACCGATCAGCGTGCCCAGCAAGGCACCGACAAAACAGTAGAAGAAGTTCCAGGGCGACAGAGCCGTGTCGAATCCGAGCGCCAGATGTTGGATGAGTTCCATGTGGTTACCCCGTGATCCAGCGGCCAATAAGCGGATAAGGCAGGCCCAATGCATAAATAAAGATACCTACGCAGAAGATCGTAAGTATCAATGAGAGAATAAGAGCACTCTTCCAGGTGAGAAGGCCGGAGGCAGCGGAAGAAAGGAATAACGTCACAAACAGTGACGGCCCAAAGCCCAATCCTCGGATGGTGGCACCGAAGAAAACGATGGAAAGCATCACGAGCAAGGCGCCACGCCAGCCAATACTGCCGAGACCCGCGATCGGCTTTTTGGCGCCTACCGCCACGATTGCCATACCCAGTGCGGTAAGTATCAGGCCAAGAATAAGAGGGAAGTATCCCGGCCCCATCGAAAAGGCCTGACCTATCGGCAGCGTTAGCCACGCAGTGATCGAAAAAAACAGCCCGATGAAGCAGAACAACAGGCCCGCCACTATCTCCTTGAAATTTAGCGCCATTCGCCTTCCCCTTTAGTGAGCTTCTCCGCAGCCTTAACCTTGGGATTGCCGTGTCCAAAGCTCGCCCGGCGGAATCGTGGACAAAACAACCGGCCTTCCAGCATGGCGAAGGTGGCAACCGATGGCCACTCGCCACCGGAACCACCTGTCCTCGTTTCTTTTAAGCGGGTTTTTGCCAGCTAAGGAGGGTGCCGCCGGTCTTGATCTCGCGCGCGCCGTCGATCTCGGGTAGCGGGTATTCGGCTTCGTTGATGACGAAGCCCGGCTTGGCGGCGAAATCCAGGCGTGGCGGGCAGAAGATGTCGTAGAGCGAGGATTCCGGGCCATCCGCGCCCACGTCCTGGCTCGTGTGAATGGCCCGCGCCGGAATGATGATGACCGAGGGGGTGGCCATCTCCGCGTGTTCGTCGGGCTTCCAGCGGGCGAGATCGGCGCCCCAATTATAGCGCATGTGGTGGACCCAGGTGCCGTCGAGGGTCAGCGAGGCCTGCTCGAAATCGTCGTGCCAGTGCGGGCTCAGGGCCGTCGTGTCGCGCCGTGTGGAATAGTGGACGAACAGGTTGACCATCATATTGGTCGAGCGGAAGCAGCGCGGCTGGATGCGCTCGCCATTGGGGTCGGCATATTGGGCCAGCGGATAGTGGCGCAGCCGGTAGCCATCATGCGGCAGAGGCCAGAGGTCGGGCGGCGCCAGTTCAGGCGCGCCATCCGCATAGACGGCGGCATTGCCGGCCTGGGCCAGGATATCGCTCGCAGCCTTGGAAAAGATGCGGGCAACGACACCAGCGCCGGTCACGCTGATCCGGCTCGGGCCGGGGGGCACGATGGTGAGGGAATCCGGGCCAGCCTCGATCCGCTCGCCGCCGGCCTCGATGGTGGCCGCCGCGCCGCCGGGCGGCAGGATGACCATGTATTCCTCGGAATTATCGGCCCGTTCGAGCACCGCTCCCGGCTGCACTTCCGAATAGCAGATGGCGAAATTGCCGCCGCGCGTGATCCAGGTTTTCTCCTTGCCGCCAGCGGCCACGACCTGCGGCTCGCTATCATGATAGACTACCTTGGTCGCCTCGCGTTCCGTCAGCTCGCTCACTCGTCTTCTCCTATGCTGAAAGGGCATGGGCCGGTTGCTGCCTTGCTGCGGCACGGCCCATCTCGTCTGGTTCTGATGATGAAAGCCGGGACCGGCCCGCGCCATGGCAATTCACGGGCTTTTTCAGGCCGCGAAATCTCCGCCCGCGAGCGCCCATGCGCGCGCCGCCGGCCTATGATCGACAGAAGGGGCTTGGTGACAGAAAATAGGGGAGGGAAGAACGATGGAAGATATGGCCAGTGGGAAGCTCAAAGTGGCGCCGGCTCCGGCTGGGGTCGTTGCGAGCGCACGGGTTTCGAGCCGTCACCTGCCGCGCGCCGAGCATATGCGCACCAATTCGCGGCGCGGGGCGATCGACCCCAACCAGCGCTCCTACCCGCCCGTGGAAGCCGTCCGCCGGGCGCTGGAGGTGTTCCGGGCCGTCAACAAGCTGCGGATCGCCTCGATCAACGGCATTCACGAACAGACCGGCATCAACAAATCGACCATCGTGCGGATGCTCGAAACGCTCATGGAAGAAGGCTATGTGGCACGCGACAATCTGTGCGGCGGCTATCGCGTGACCGGGCGCGTCGCCGATCTGACCGAAGGCTATGACGGCATCTCGAAGGTCATCGAAATCTCGCGACCACTGGCGATCGAGCTGACCCGCACCATCAAATGGCCGATCGGGCTGGGGATCATCGACGGCGACGCCATCGCCCTGCAGTTCTGGACCGGCGCCATCAGCCCCTGGGCGCATACGAGCACCGTGCTCGGCCTGCGCCCGGACCTGCAGGCATCAGCGATGGGCCGGGCCTATCTCGCCCACTGCCCCGCCGACGAGCTCGAACGGCACCTGGCGCGCTTCGCGGCCGATCCCGAGCGCCGGTTCGGGCCGGAGGAAGAGCGCGGATTCCGTCTCCTCCTCGACCGGGCCCGCAAGGACGGATACGCGGTGCGGGACCCGCGCACGAAACCCTATCGCACCACGACGCTGGCCATGCCCATCTACGAGGGCGAGAGGGCGCGGGCCCTCATCAGCATCAGCTTTTACAAGACGGCGGTGCCGCTGCGCGCCATTGCCGACAACATCGTGGCGCCGCTGCGCGCCACGCGGCAACTGATCGAAGAAGCTTTTGCTTTTGCCGATGGCGGGGGAGAAGGACCGCCAGCCCAGGGTTATGCTGGCGACATGGGGTTTTAAGAGGATTGGCCTGTGCCGCCCCGGCGGCCAAGGGAAGGAAAGAAATGCAGAACGACAAATTGCGCGAGGTCGCCATCGTCGGCACGGGCCTCGTGGGTTGCGGCTGGGCAATCGTCTATGCCCTTGGCGGCGCCAGGGTCCGGCTGTTCGATGCGAATCTGGCCGGGCTGGAGGCGGCCCGGGGGCGGATCGAGAACAGCCTGCGTGACATGCAGCTGGCCGGCCTGGTCACGGACATCGAACGGCCGCTGGCCGCCATCACCAATGCCAACTCGCTCGCTGCGGCCGTCGAAGGCGTCGACTATGTGCAGGAAAGCGTTTTCGAGCGGATCGACATCAAGACCGAGGTCGCCAGCCAGATCGGCGCCCTGATCGCGCCGGAAACGGTCGTGGGCAGTTCCAGCTCCGGCATACCGGCATCCGCGTTCACGGAGGCAGCGCCCCGGCGCAATCGCTTCCTTGTCGTGCACCCCGTCAACCCGCCGCATCTGGTGCCGGTGGTGGAGCTGGTGCCGGCGCCATGGACGGACCCCGAAATCGTTCCCTGGTTGCGCAATTGCCTCACCGCCTGCGGCCAGATGCCGGTGGAAGTGCGGCGCGAGGTGGATGGCTTCATCCTCAATCGCCTGCAAGGGGCGCTGCTCAACGAAGCCTGGGCGCTTTATGAAGAAGGCTATGCCAGCATCGCTGACATCGACGCCACGGTCTCGCAGGGCCTCGGGCTGCGCTGGGCTTTCATGGGACCGTTCGAAACCATCGACCTCAATGCTCCCGGCGGGGTGGCCGATTATGCCCAGCGGCTGGGACCACTCTATCATGCGATAGCCCAGTCCCGGCGAGAGCCGCGCCCCTGGTCGCCGGCGCTGATCGAAAAGGTCGCGGCGGAGCGGCGGGCCGCCCTGCCGCAATCGGAGCTTCCCGCGCGCAGCGAATGGCGCAACCGGCGGCTCATGCAATTGGTCGCGCATCTTCGCCGCCAGCAGGATGACGCCAGCTAGGCCAGCGGCGCCGCAAATTCGCGTTGCGCGGCCATCGCCGCGCTGCGCATGAAGCCGTGGTCGCTCGACACCATGAAAGCCGTGGCGCCCAGGGCCCGCATGGCGAGGGCGTCCTGCCGGTCGGGCGAGAGCATGATGACCGGCATGCCAGCACGCCGCGCCGCTTCCAGAATGGGACGCACCACCGCAAAAGTTTCCGCCGAGGTCATGGAGGGGGCGCCCAGCGCCGCGGTGAGGTCGCCGCGGCCGATAAAGATCGCGTCGATCCCTTCCACCCGCACGATGGCGTCGATTTCCTCCAGTACCGCCAGGTCCTCGATCATGGCGACGCAGACGATTTCGCTGTCCTGCCGGTCCATGTGCTCGGCAAAGGAGACCGCCCCGAACCCCCCTGCCCTCGTGGTGTTCGCAAAGCCCCGATGGCCCTGGCGGTAGCGGCAGGTGGCGGCGATCTGCTCGGCTTTTGCCACGGTCGCGACATGAGGCACCAGAATGCCGGCCGCACCGCAATCGAGCATGGAGAGGATATTGTGCTCGCTCGGGTCGCCGACCCGCACGATGCCGGCGACATTGGCCGCGCGGGCAGCCAGGATCATCGGATCGAGCTGCGACAGGCTGAGCGGCGCGTGCTCCTGATCGAACACCACGAAGTCGAAGCCGATCCCGCCCAGCATTTCCGTGGCGTGGGTGGTCGGGGTCTTGATGAACGTCCCCAGCAGGTGCTCGCCCTGCTGGAGGCGCTGCCTGAACTGCCTCCAGGACGGTTTGTTCTCGTGCATGTGCCGCTCCTTTCGACCGATGGTCATGCCTTCGCAAGCTAGCGAAGCCGGAAGGCCGGGCGCAGGCCTGCCTGCGGCTATTTCTCCAGCCGAAAATCTCTTTTTAAATAGGGGCTTAACGGCCGTTCGCCGTCGCCTCTCCCGGCGTGCTGCTCTATCAATGCGGGGTCGAAACCGCATACCGGACAGAAAATGAAGATATCCAGCGAACGTCTTGCTCTGACCCAGGAACTTTACGCCCTGACGATCGACTACTGGCACGATGTCGACACCAATTGGGGCCGCAACGCACCGGGCTATTTTGCCCCGGACGGCATCTTCATCGGCCCGGCGGCCTCCTATAAGGGCCGGGACAAGGTGCGGGCCTTCTATCAATGGCGCGAGGATCGCGGCGCCCGTACCGTGGTGCATTCCGTGCATAATTTCCAGGCCAAGCTGGAAGCCCCCGGCAAGGCCGTCTGCCACTGGTTCCTCATGCTCTATGGTGCCGACGGCAAGCCGGTGTTGCCCAGCGCGCCGCCGATCCAGATCGCCTATATGACGGACAGGCTCACCCTCCATGCCGAGGAGGGCTGGCTGCTCGATGAACGCAAGTTCGAGACCTGGTTCGAGGGCGGTGTCCCGACGACCAATCCGGTGCTCGACGACAAGAAGTAACCGCGACCGGGCGCCATGGACCGCTGGCAAGCGGCCTGTGGCGTCCTGGAATTCCCTATGGCGTGGCGCCGGCGAGGCGCTGCAGCGTTTCGAAGATGGGGGTGGCGATGGGCACGCCATCGCGGAGGCGCAGCGCGCGGTAGGCGCGGCCCCGTTCCCCCGGGACGAGCACCTGATCGAACCCCGGTGCCGGCTCCATGGCGCGAATGGCGGCCAGAAAAGCGTCGAGGTTATGGTCGGCGCCCCGGATGACGATGAACACATCCCCCTTGTTGCAGATCTCGGTATCGTCGAGCGTGCCGCGCACCTCGCGGCCCAGTGCCGCGCCGGTAAGGCCGCCCACCAGCAGCTCGAACGCCAGGCCCAGCGCATAGCCCTTGGCTTCGCCGAACGGCGCCAGCGCCCCAGTCATCGCTGCTTCGGCGTCGGTGGTGGGCTCGCCGGCCGCGTCGAGGGCCCAGCCGGCCGGCAGCGGCGCGTGGCGACGCGCGTGATCGTGGACCTCGCCCATCGAAATGATGCTGGTCGCCGTATCCACGAGGAACGGCCCGGCACCGGTCGGCAGGCCGATGGCGATGGGGTTGGTGCCAAGCATGGCGCGTCGCGCGCCCCAGGGATGCACCAGCGCTTCGCTGGTGGTCAGACAGATGGAGGCAAAACCCTCCAGCGCCAGCCGCTCGGCATACCAGCCCAGCATGCCGACATGATTAGCATTGGCGATCGCCGCGACGGCAATGCCGGCTTCGGCGGCGCGCGCCTTGACGGCATCGAGCGCGGCGTTGGCGACGACCGGCCCGAGACCGCGCTCGCCGTCGACCGTAAGGAAGCCGGGGCTCGACCAGTCGTGCCGGCCCACGGCGTGTGGATCGGCGACGCCATTGGCAAGACGCCGGACGATCCGCTCCAGCCGCTCGATGCCCTGGAAGGGAATGCCGCGCAGTTCCGCCTCGAGCAGCAGCTCGGCTTGGATTGCCGCGTGCCGCTCCGGCACCCCCGCCAGCGCCAGCGCCCGATAGGTGAGGCGCTGCAAGGTATCAAAGGCGACAAGGGCCATGGACGGCATCCGGTGCAGGCAGGAGGGGCGGGAAAGGGGTGTTAGCCATCCTCTGACAGAACCTGGCGGCTGCGACTGATCGAGGGCAGCAATGCCGACGCCACGATGACGACGGAGAGGCCAAGCAGCGCCAGCGTCAGCGGATCACTGAGAAAGGTGGTAAAACTGCCCCGGCTGAGGATCAGCCCCCGACGCAGCGAATCCTCCAGCATGCCGCCCAGCACCATGCCCAGCAGCAGCGGCGTGGGATCGAATTTCAGCTTGTAGATCAGATAGCCGCCGACGCCGAAGGCCGCGACCATCAACACGTCGGTGGCGCGCGAATTGACCGAATAGATGCCGATGCAGCACAGCAGGATGATGGTGGGAAAGAGCAGGTGATACGGCACCTTGAGGAACCGCACCCAGATGCCGATGAGCGGCAGGTTGATGATGACCAGCATCAGATTGCCCAGCCACATCGAGGTGACCACGCCCCAGAACAGTTCGGGATGCAGGTCGATCACCTGCGGGCCGGGCACCACGCCATGCAGCGTCATTGCCCCGCCCACCAGCGCCATGGTCGCGGTAGAGGGCAGGCCCAGGGTGAGGAGCGGCACGAAAGTGGTTTGGGCGGCGGCGTTATTGGCCGATTCCGGGCCGGCCACGCCCTGGATGGCGCCCTTGCCGAACCTTTCGGGGTGCCGGGAAATCTTCTTTTCCAGCACATAGGAAACGAACGTGGAGAGAGTAGCACCATTGCCCGGAATAATGCCGATAACGGCGCCGAGCAGCGAGCCGCGCGTTATGGCGCCTGCCGATTCCTTCATGTCCTGCCGGTTCGGCAGCAGACCGCCCTTGAGGTTATCGATGAAGGGGCGGATTTCCTTGGATTCCAGATTGCGCAGGATTTCGGCGATGCCGAACAGGCCCATTGCCACCACGGCGATGTCGAAGCCGTCATAAAGCACCGCACTGCCATAGGTGAGCCTGGGCTCACCGGTGATCTGGTCGGCGCCGACCAGCGCCATGGTGACGCCGATCAGTAGGGTACAGAACGCCTTGAGCAGGGAACCGCTGCCCAGCACGATCGCCAGGGTCAGCCCCAGCACCATGAGGGCGAAATAATTGCCCGCCGTCAGGCCGAGCGCCATCTGCGAGAGCGGAATGGCGATGGCGGCGACCACCAGCGTGGCGAAGCACCCGGCGATGAAGGAGCCGATGGCGGCAATGCCCAGCGCTTTGCCGGCGCGCCCCTGCCGCGCCATGGCATGCCCGTCGAGCGCCGTCACCACCGAGGACGATTCCCCGGGCATGTTGACCAGGATGGCCGTGGTGGAGCCGCCATACTGGGCGCCGTAATAAATGCCGGCCAGCATGATGATCGCGCCTGCCGGATCGGCGTTGTAGGTGATGGGCATGAGGATGGCGATGGTCGCCAGCGGCCCGACGCCGGGCAAGACGCCGATCAGCGTGCCCACGAGACAGCCGACGAGGCAAAGGAACAGGTTCTCGACCGACAGGACGACGGAGAAGCCGAGAATGAGATGCTGGATCAGGTCGTTCATGCCGCCCTCCCCTTACGCCGGAAGAATGCGAAATAAAGAGCAGCCGCTATGACCGCATAGGCCAGATAGGAGAGGCGCAGGGCGTTATCCCGGCCCAGCGCCGGCGGAATGGCGTTCTGCAGCAAAGCGGGAAACGACGGCAGGGTGAGGCGCAGCAGATCGGGAAACACCAGCATCATGGCGGCGGTGAGCCCGAAGGCCAGCACCAGCAATTGCCTTAGGTCCGCCTGTGGCGCGGCGCAGCCGGCAATGAACACCGTCAGTGGCCCCACGATGCAAAGCCCCAATTGCGGTGTGGTCACGATGCCGAAATTGCCGCCGCGAATGAAGAGGCCGAACAAGACGATGGCCAGCACCACCAGCAGCGTCGGGCGCAGGGCAAATTCGAGGCGCTCATCGCTGTCGGGGCGCCAAAGGCCCGCGGCGAGCACACCCGCGCCCGCCAGGCCCAACAGGATCGCCAGCACCCGCGGCAGCGCGCCGGGGCCGAAATTGGGCAGCGTGCCGATGGCGAGGCCCAGGGCGCCGAACCAGATCAGGGCGGCGAGGCCGACCATGACGGCGCCGCCGATTACCTCGATCCGGGCATAGACCGGCACGGGGTGCTCTTGTTGTTGCGTCGGCTCATGCGCCATGACGTTTTCCTCACCAGATGCAATTGTCGCGGCAGGTCGCCGCCGCGACAATTTCGGATCGACCAGCCATAAGCCCGGCGGCCGCTGCTATACGGCTATTGCGCGCCGCCCGTTTCTTCGATGAGCGCGGCCCAGGCTTCGACCTGACGGGCCATGAAAGCCTCGGTCTCGGCGACGTCATAATCGCGCAACTCGATTTCGAGATCGGCATAGCGCTCGCTGGCAGCGGGCGATTTCAGCGCTTCGCGCGTCTTGCTGTTGAGCAATTCCACGATCTCCCTCGGGGTGTCCTTGGGGGCGAACAGCGCGATCCAGGAATCGATGACGTAATCGGTGATGCCGGCATCGACGACGGTCCCGACATCGGGCAGCGCCGCCGACTTGTCCGGGCCGGTCATGACGATGGGCGTCACGCTGCCCGAGCGGATGAACGGCAGCGCGGTGGAAATATCGAGGATGCTGGCCGAGGCGCGCCCCGCGATCACGTCCGTCATCGCGTCGGTGGCGCTCTGATAGGGAACGGGGATCATCGACAGGCCGGTGCGCAGTTCGAGGCCCTTGCGGGCAAATTCGCCCACCGCCGTCCAGCCAGCATAGGTCAGCGCGCCTTCGTTGGCCTTACCGTATTCGATGAGCTCGGGCAGCGTCTTTACCTGGAGATTGTTGGCCACCACCATCACGTAGGGCGTGTAGCCGATCATGGCGACGGGCTGCAGATCCTCGAGGGCATTGTAGTCGGCCGCCGGGTTGCTCGCGGGATTGATGGCGATGCTCGATGCCGCGCCCATCACCACCGTATAGCCGTCGGGCTCGGCGGCAATGCCCTGCTTGGTGCCGGCGACGCTGGCCGCGCCGGCGACGTTCTCGACCACGATGCGCTGGCCGATGAGCGGCGCCATGGCCTCGCCCCAGATGCGCGTCTGCGTATCGGCACCCCCACCGGCGCCGAAGGGCACAACCGCCGTTATCGGCCGGTCGGGGTAATCCTGCGCCAGGGCCGTGCCGAGCCCGGAACCCAGCGTGGCGGCGACGAGCACCGCGCCGCCGAAAAGCCGGATGCCCTGGCGGCGGGTCATGGGATAGCCCGATGGAATCGTCTTCATGAAATCTCCTCCCGTAAGCCGGTCCGCCCCACTTTCCTGGTCGAGTGACCGGCGGTCCCGATATCGAATTGCTAGCCGAGAACACGAAGCGGCCGCAGAATGCAGACGCGCTGTTTCAGGCAATGAAAACCATGATACCGGGCGCTAGCGCTGTGCACCCATCACGTCGAGCACCGCGCCGGTGACCAGCGACGCCTTGTCCGACAGCAGCCAGGCAATGGCTTCCGCCACCTCTTCGGGCCGGCCGGCGCGGCCGAGCGGATTTTTCGCCGCGAACTCCTTGACCCGGTCCGCCTGCCCCGATTTGGCGTGGATGGGCGTATCGATCATGCCGGGCCGGATCGAATTCACCCGCACCCCATCGCGCGCCACCTCGACGGCGAGCCCCTTGCTGATGGTATCGACCGCCGCCTTGGAGCCGGCATAGTGGATGAAACGGCCCGGCGACCCGGTCAGCGCGCCGATGGACGAAATGTTGACGATGCTGCCGCCCTTGCCGCCATGCCTGGTGGACATGCGCTTGATGGCTTCGCGGCAGGCAATGAGCACACCCACCGTATTGACCGCGTAAATGTTCATGGCCTCGGCGAAATCGTAATTATCGGCCGAGCGGTGCACCGGCCCGTTGATGCCGGCATTGTTGACGAGGCCGGTCAGCGGGCCGAACGCCTCGTCGGTTGCCGCGAACAGCCGCTCGATATCGGCTTCCGACCCCATGTCGGCGGCCACCACGATGGCCTCGCCGCCGGCCGCTTCCACATCCGCCGCCACCTGCTCGGCCAGTTCGCGCGAACTCCTGTAATTGACGACGACCCTGGCGCCGGCGGCCCCGAGGAGGCGTGCCGTCGCCGCCCCTATGCCGCTGCTCGCACCGGTTACTATGACAACGTCCCGCATCGAAATCTCCTGACAGGCGAATAGGAAGCAAGCTTTTCGAGAAGCTTGCTCGTTCACGCCGGACACTGGCACGAGCAGTGGCGGCATGAGTGCATTTTTGGCCGGATTTCATTTGTTGAAAGATGAAATCGTGCCGTTCTGAAATGGCCGGGCTCTTTTCGGCCGCTGAAATCCTGCGGTGAACGGGGGGAGAAGTTTTCGCCATTCCGCTACTGATCCGGCATCGGCACATTTGTCGTCCCGGAGAAAGCAGTGGCTACGAAGCGAAAGATCATCATCACCTGTGCCGTGACCGGCTCCATTCATACCCCGTCGATGTCGCCGCACCTGCCGGTGACACCCGAGGACATCGCCGAGGCGGCGATCGGGGCGGCGGAAGCCGGTGCGGCCATCGTGCACCTGCATGCGCGCGACCCCGAGACGGGGGAACCCGACCAGTCTCCTGAGCGCTTCGCGCAATTCCTGCCGATCATCAAGCAACGCAGCGATTGCGTGGTGAACATCACCACCGGCGGGGCAGCGACGATGAGCGTCGAGGAAAGGCTGCGGCCGGTGGCCACCTTCAAGCCGGAAGTGGCCTCGCTCAACATGGGGTCGATGAATTTCGGCCTCTATCCGATGCTAGAGCGCTTCAAGACCCTCGAGCACGACTGGGAGCGGCCCTATCTCGAAGGCTCGCGGGACCGGGTGTTCCGCAATACCTTCGCCGACATCGAAACGATCCTCAAACGCTGCGCGGAGAACGGCACGAGGTTCGAGATCGAATGCTATGATATCGGCCATCTCTATACCTGCGCGCATTTCCTCGAACGCCAGCTGTTGCAACCGCCGATCTTCATCCAGAGCGTCTTCGGCATCCTGGGCGGCATCGGGCCGCACCCGGAAGACGTCATGCACATGAAGCGGACCGCCGACCGGCTGTTCGGCGCGGATTATCGCTGGTCGGTGCTGGGGGCGGGCCGGCACCAGATGGGCATCGCCACGCAGGCCGTATTGCTGGGCGGCAATTTGCGGGTCGGGCTCGAAGATTCCCTCTGGGGCGGACCGGGCCGGCTGGCCCGCTCCAATGCCGAGCAGGTGACACAGGCGAGGCAGATCGTGGAGGCGCTGGGTTTCGACATCGCGACCCCCGGCGAGGCCCGCGACATGCTGGCCCTCAAGGGGCGCGACAGGGTGGAATTCTAAGCGCCCGCCGGCCGCCCTGGCCGGCTCGAAACTCGCCAACTGGGCATTGCGGGCGTTTCACTTGGTGAAATTTCCGTCATGTGCTTTCCTCAGCCTGCCGTTCTCGGTGAAAATCGGGAGCGGCTCACGCCGGGGGAGACGGAAGCCTGATGGAACGCAATATCGACGAACTGTCCGCACACGCGCCGCTGCCGGGGAGCGCCGAGGCCGGACAGAGCACGGTGCATGTACGGACCAATTCGCGCCGGGGCCATACCAATCCGCTCGACCGGTCCTACCCACCGGTCAATTCGGTCCTGCGGGCGCTGCACGTGCTCAAGACCGTCAACACCATGGCCATCGCCACGGTGAATTCCATTCACGCCAAGACCGGCATTCCGCGGCCCACCGTGGTGCGCATGCTCGAAACGCTGATGCATGAAGGCTATGTCATGCGCGACAATATGTGCGGGGGCTATCGCATCACCCGCAAGGTCGCCGAACTCTCCGCCGGCTATGACGGGATTTCCCGGGTGATCGAAGTGGCCCGGCCGCTGGCGATCGGGCTGACCCGGCAGATCAAATGGCCCATCGGGCTGGGCGAGATCGACGGCGAGGAGATCGAAATCCGCTACTGGACCGGCACGATCAGCCCGGTGGTCCATACCAATACGGTTCTGGGCAAGCGGCCCGACCTGCTGAAATCGGCCATGGGGCGCGCCTATATGGCCTTCTGCGGCGAAAGGGAGCGCGAGCACCATATCGACCGGTTGCGCAAGACTCTCGGGCAGGCGTTCGACCGCCCGACCGAGGCGGAATTCCGCCGCCTGCTCGAGCGCATCCGGCGGTCCGGCTTCGCCACCCGCGATCCGAAGACCGAGCCGGCACGCATGACCACGTTCGGCGTGCCGATTGTCGATGGCGAAAGCGTGGCGGCGGTCATGTCGGTGAGCTTCTTCACCTCGTCGGTGCCGCTCAACGTCGTCCGCGAGACGGTACTCGATCCACTGATCGAGACGCGGCTCAATATCGAGCACGCGCTGGCCTTCATCAGCACGCGGCCACACCTCGATAGCAACCTGCAGCGCGAATACAATGTCAGCCTCTAGCGCGGGATGGTGAGCACGCGCTGTTTCAACAGGTGAAAACGCGGCACTTTCCGCCACCCGCGCCTCAGGGCTGGGTGAGGAACCAGGCGACGAGTTCGGCCGAGTTGGCGACGCCGGCGGAGCGGGCGAGGCGCAGGCGGTGCGCTTCGACGGTGCGGCGCGAAATACCGACTTCGGCGGCGATGGTCGCGTTGGTCTTGCCCTGCGCCACCAGCGTCAATATCTGGCGCTGCCTGCCGGTAAGGCGCAGCGTCGTCTCGGTGACGGGCCGGCTCATGGGCTCGAAGCAGTAAAGGGCAGCGGCGAAGGGATCGGCAGCGTCCTGCGAGCGGCCATTGACCCGGCACCAGAAGCTTTTGCCGTCCGCGCCCGCCATGATGCGCTCGTCATAATAGACCGCGCCGCCCGGCAGGTGGTGGCGCCACATGCGGCCCGTCAGCACGAAATCGGCCACGGCCGGATAGAGCCGGGAAAAGCTGGTATCCACCAGTTCCTCCCGCCCATAGCCGAACAGCGCGGCAAATGCCTCGTTGCAGTCGCGGATGATGCGATGGGTCGCAAAGACCATCGGCACCGGGATTTCGGCAAGGGTGAAGGCGAGACTTGCAGGCATGTCGTATAAATACGATCAACCTGCACCTACCAGCAAGCCATGGCGTCTCCCCGATATGCGCGGCCGCCACCGGGCACCCGAAGCAGTCCCGGCATTCACGCGCGCACCACCGCCAAATTGAAATGCGGGCCGTCGAAGTGGGCTTCGAGGCGCATCCAGAGCGGGATGAGTTGTTCCATGGCGCGGCAGGCGCTGAGGTCGCCCAGATCGATGATATCCTGCCAGCCGAAAGCCTTAAGCAATTCCGTGACCTCGTGCTTGGCCGCGTCGTCATTGGCGGCGATGAACACGCTATGACGATGGGGCAGGCCGGCGGGGTCGACCATCAGATGGGCGCTGACGCTGTTGAGCGTCTTGACCAGCCGGACGCGGGGAAATTTTTCCTGCAGCAATTCACCCAGCGGCACGGCGATGGGCTGGTCCACGGCGCTGTCGTAATTGGCGATGTCGATGAGGATTTTATCGTCGAGGGCGCAGCGCGCGAGAATGTCCGGGGCGCTTTCGCCCCGCAAGGCATTGACGATCCATTCGCCATGCGCGGCCGCCTGCTCGTTGCTGCCGCAGCGCAGGTTCTCGATGCCGCTGAATGCCGCCTGCTTTTGCGCGGGATCGCGCGACCCCAGCATGACATCGTGCCCCAGCGCCGCCAGCTTGCCGCCGATCGCGCGCCCCACCTCCCCCGTGCCCAAGACCCCGATACGCATGTCGCTTCCTCTCCTCTTTGTTGATGGGGTGGCCTCAGGGACCGGCCGCTTCGGCGTCCCGCAGCCGCGCGCGGAACTGGCGCGGCGTCGCGCCGACGCGCGCCCTGAACAATTCATAAAAGCGGCTGGCCGAGCCGAAGCCGCAGCCATAGGCGATCTGCAGCACCGGCTCCTCGGTCTCGGCCAATAGGTGCATCGATCGGGCGAGGCGGTAGCGCATCAGATATTCATTCATCGTCAGGCCCAGCACAGCGCGGAAATCCCGGTTGATGGTGCTGGCGTGGACACCGGCCAGCGCGGCTAGTTGCCCGAGGCTCAAGGCCTCGGCGTAGTGGCGGTTGATCAGCTCGATCAGCGCTTCGACCCGTTGATGGGCGAGCGGCTTGCTTCCGCCGGCCGGGGCGCCGCTGCCGGCCGGTGGGCGCGCCCCGTCGAGCGCCAGCCGCCGGACCCGCAACTTGACCTCATCGATGACGAGCTGACGGCGAACACTGTCCGCCGTCTCCCATTCGCGCACCCAGCGGCCGGCCATCAGGGTGTCGAGCGGATCGGGCTCGGTCGCCGACAGCAGGTCGCCCTGCAACACCGCGCGCCTCGTCTGCCGTTGCAGGGGCAGCGCCAGGAAATCGGCCAGCGGCAGGTAGACGCAGACAAGCGGCGCGCCGGCACTGACAGCGATGGTCTGGTGCGGGATGGCCGCCCAGAACAGCACCAGTTGCCCGGCCGCCACCGCGGCGCTGCGACCGTTGAAAAGATAGGTCATCGTGCCCGACAGCAGCAGGTTGATTTCGATATGCTCGTGCCAATGCGGCGCCGCCATGCGGTGGGCAATATGCTGCTCGAGCTGAAAATGCCGGTCGACGAGCCGGAACTCATTGTCTTCCTCCACCCGCGTCCGCACTCCTCTTCTGACGCCTTGTTTGCACCGATCCCGGAAAAAGGCTTAGCAAACTCGGAAGAACTCCGCAATCGAAGGGCATAATGATCGGCGCCAGCGATAGCGGGGCCAATTCCGGCCCCGCCCATGCCGGAGTTATCCATGACCAAGATTTGCCTCGTCGGCGCTGGCAGCACCGTTTTCGCGCAGAACATCCTGGGCGACGTCCTGTCGAGCCCGGACCTCTCGGACTGCGTCATCAGCCTGTTCGATATCGATCCCGAGCGCCTCAAAACCTCGGAAATCGTCGCCCGCCGGATTTGCGCGGAACTCAAGCTCGACAGGGTCCGCATCGAAGCCAGCCTCGAGCTGCGCACGGCGCTGGCCGGTGCCGATTTCGTCATCCTGATGATGCAGGTCGGCGGCTACCGGCCGGCCACCGTCACCGATTTCGACATCCCCAAGCGCTACGGGCTGCGCCAGACCATTGCCGACACGCTGGGCATCGGCGGCATCTTCCGCGGCCTCAGGACCATTCCGGTGCTGGAAGGCATCTGCCGCGACATGCAGGAGGTGTGCCCCAATGCCCTCCTGATGCAGTACGTCAATCCGATGGCCATCAATTGCTGGGCCATCCAGGAGATCGCGCCGGAGCTGCGCAGCGTCGGCCTCTGCCACAGCGTGCAGCACACCTCCGAGCACCTGGCGCAATGCCTGGGCGAGGATATCGCCGACATCGACTATATCTCAGCCGGCATCAACCACGTGGCGTTCTTCCTGAAATTCCAGAAGCGCCATGCCGACGGCACGCTGGAGGACCTTTATCCGCGCCTCAAGGCGCTGGCCGCCGCCGGCAAGGTGCCCGACGACGACAGGGTGCGGTTCGACGTGCTGCAACGGCTGGGCCATTTCGTCACCGAATCCAGCGAGCATTTCTCGGAATACACCTCCTGGTACATCAAGGCCGACCGCACCGACGTGATCGAGGCGCTCAACATTCCGCTCGACGAATATATCAGGCGCTGCGAAGTGCAGATCGCCGAATGGCACGAGCTGCGCAAGAACCTCGAAGGGCACGCGCCGATCGAGGTGTGCCGCAGCAACGAATACGCAGCGGGCATCATCCATGCCGCGGTAACCGGCCAGGCCGCCCTGATCTACGGCAACGTGCCCAACCATGGCCTTATCGAAAACCTCCCCTATGAGTGCGTGGTGGAAGTGCCCTGCCATGTCGACCGCAACGGCGTGCAGCCCACCCGCATCGGCCGCATGCCGCCGCAACTCGCCGGCGTCATCCGCCAGAGCGTGTCGGTGCAGGAATTGACGGTGAGGGCCGTCCTGACGCGCCGCCGCGAGCACATCTATCACGCCGCGCTGCTGGACCCGCACACGGCAGCGGAGCTGACCCCCGACCAGATCTGGTCGCTGGTCGACGATTTGATCGAGGCCCACGGCGACCTGCTGCCAGCCTTCCATTGACGCCAGGCGTCAGGCGCCAGCGGCGATAGAGCCGTGTCATCACCCCCCAGCAATCCGACCGGCGCCCTCAGGGCGCCGCGTTCGTTTTGGCACAATTATTCACAATCGCTCATAATTGTGATTGACATAGATCGTTGTTAGACAAAATATGACCATGTTTGATCAATCCGGGTGAGCCAAGCAGGATGACGGAAGCGGGCGGAATCAAGGTGGAGCGGCTCGACGCCATTCGCAGCCACCTCTACGCCCATGGCTTTTCGACCATCGGCGCCATCGCCTCGGCCGTGGGCGCGTCCGTCGCCACCATCAGGCGCGACCTGCACAAGCTCGAGCGCGAAGGCGCCGTGGATCGGCTGCATGGCGGCGCCCGCATTGCCGAAGGGTCGTCGGTGGAAGTGGCTTTCCAGGAGCGGGCGCGCCGCAACCTCTCGGCCAAGCGCGCCATTGCCGCCGCGGCGTTCGAGCGGCTGGCGCCACGCTCGAGCCTGTTCCTCGATGCCGGCACCACCGTGCTGCAACTGGCGCGGCTCATTCGCCTCAACCCGATGCCGCTGCGGATTTTCACCAACGGCCTGTCGGTAGCCCAGGAACTGATGAACCTGCCGCAGATCGAGGTGACGCTGCTGGGCGGCCAGTTGCGCAGCGAGAACAGCTCGGTGGTCGGGCCACACGCCGAAGCCATGCTGCACGCGATCTGGCTGGATCAGCTGTTTCTCGGGGCCAGCGCCATCGGCCCGGACGGCGCCATCTACAGCGTCGACAGCGCCGAAGCCAGCCTCAACCGCTGCATGCTGGCGCGCTCGACCCAGCAATTCATCCTGGCCGACGCCAGCAAGTTCGGCGCCATGGCCACCTATCGCGTCGCGCCGCTGTCCAATGCACACACCATCACCGACAGCCGGCTCACCGACGAATGGCGCACCCGCCTGCATGAGGCGTCCGCCGCCCACACCATCGTTGATGCGGGGGGCCTGTCGTGAGCGGCGCCCTGATCCTGGGGATCGACGGGGGCGGCAGCCATTCGCGGCTGGTACTGGCGGATCGGCAGGGCCAGGTCCTGCGCGCGGCGAACGGCAAGGGGGTCAACCCCGTCGACAACCGCCACTGGCGCGACGCCCTCGGGGCCGTCATGGCGGACTTTGCCGGCGACGCGCGGATCGCCGCGGTGGCGGCAGCCCTGCCCGCCTATGGCGAGGTCGCCACGTTTTCCGCCGAACAGCAGGCCGCCGTGGCCGCCGCCTTCCCCGCGGCGCGGCAGCGCCTGCTCAACGATGTCGATGCGGCCCATCTCGGCGCTTTTGCCGGCGGGGCGGGCATCCTCATCCTCTCGGGCACCGGCTCCATGGCCTGGGCCCGCGATGCGGCAGGGCATTCCCACCGCGTCGGCGGCTGGGGCGATGTCATCGGCGACGAAGGCAGCGCCTATTGGATCGGGCGCGCCGTTCTCGCCCGCGTCAGCCAAAGCCTCGATGGCCGCGCCGCCCCGACCGGGCTGGTCGCCGCGCTGTTCACGCATCTGGGGCTCGATGCGGCCCATCCCCTCGACGGCCTCGAAGGATGGACGGCCAGCCAGCCGCATTTGCGCGCCGCCATCGCCGGTCTTTCAGTGCTGGCCGGCGCGCAGGCGGATGCCGGGGACGCGGGCGCCCTCCAGATCGTCGAGGCCGCGGCCCATGAACTGGCCCGCCATTTCGCCGCCATCGCCGCGCAGGCCGGCGGCGATACGCGCTGGAGCTATGCGGGGGGCGCCTTCGGCTGCCGCACCCTGCTCGAAGCCCTGACCCGAAAGATCGGCACGCCGCCTGTGCCGCCGCGCCTGCCCCCCATCGGCGGCGCGCTGCTGGCGGCCGCCCACGACCTCAACTGGCCGGCCGACCCGGCCTGGATCGAGAGGCTTGCCGGCCAGCTCAGCGCTGCGCCGGCGGCCGCGAGTGGACTTCAACCAATACAATAGGAGACAGGGAAACATGCGTGCATTCATCTTATCAGCCGCTGCTCTTGCAGCCCTAAGCCTGGTCGCTCCAGCCTTTGGCCAGGACGAGAAGCCACTCGCGGGAGCCTCGATCACGGTCCTCATGCCCTCGCCGCAGGGCGCCAATATCGCCAGCGATTTCGAGGCGGCCACCGGCATCCACGTGGATTTGCAGACACTGTCCTGGGACGATATCCGGCCCAAGCTGGTAACCGCGCTGATTGCGGGAACGGCGCCGGCCGACGTGGTGGAATTCGACTGGTCCTGGACGGGCCAGTTCAGCGCCGCCGACTGGTTCCTGCCGCTCAATGACGTCATCGACGCCGACACCGTCGCCGATATCGTGGGGTCGAGCATCTTCACGGTCGACGGCAAGCTCCTCGCAATCCCCTACACCAACGACTTCCGCGTCATGCTGGCCAACCGCAAGCATTTCGAAGAGGCCGGCATCACCGAAATGCCCGCGACGCTCGACCAGCTGGTCGCCGACGCCAGGCAGATAAAGGAAGCCGGCGTCGTCGATTATCCGATCGGTCTACCGCTGTCGGCCACCGAAGGAGCCTCGACAAGCTGGTACCTGCTGACCAAGGCTTTTGGTGGCGAGCTGTTCGATGCCGAGTTCAATCCCCTGTTCACGGCGCCCGATTCCTCCGGCTACAAGGCGCTGGCCTTCGAAATCCAGTTGCTCAAGGACGGTCTCGTCGATCCGGCCTCCACCGGGCTGCGCGACAGCCAGATCAACGACAGCATGTTCGCCCAGGGCCAGACCAGCATCATGATCTCGGGCGAGCCGGGCCGGCTGGGGCAGATGAACGACCCCGAGCAATCCTCGGTCGCGGGTGAAGTCGAGGCGATCCTGGTGGCCACGGCCAGCGGCGAGACGCGCAGCTTTGGCCTCCTCGAAGGGCTGGCCATTCCAAGAGCCTCGCAGAACCAGGAAGCCGCCATCGAGTTCATCAAGTGGTTCACCAGTTCCCAGAACCAGCTCGACAATTACAAGAACGGCGTGCTGCCGACACGCACCTCCACGCTGGCCGAGCTCAACGATGCGGGTGAACTGCTGAGCGGCGACGTGCTGGTCGAGCAGTCCACCGTGGTCGAGCCGCTCTTCTCGCAGGGCACGCCCACCTGGTATCCGCAGTTCTCCAGCGCCGTGAATACCGCGATCAACAGCGCCGCCAAGGATCAGATCACCATCGATCAGGCCGTGCAGAGCATCGCCGACGCCACCGCACAGGCTATGGCGCAATGACCTCAGCCGCCTCCCCAGGCGGCAAGGCCAGGCATGGTATCGGCAATGCCGACGCCATGCTTGGCGTGCTGCTGGTCGCCCCGATCCTGCTGACCATGGTGGGCCTGGTGTTCTACCCGCTGACCCAGAGCCTCTGGGACAGCCTGCACCGGGTCAATCCCATGCAGCCGGGCACCCCGTTCATCGGCCTCGGCAATTACACGCGGATGCTCACCGACGCACAGTTGAACACCTCATGGTTCAACAGCTTCATCTATGTCGTGCTGTCGGTGGCGGCCGAGACCGTGTTCGGCGTGCTGGCGGCCGCCCTCATCAACCAGGTGAGGGTGGGGCGGCGCTGGCTGCTGGCGGCGGTGGTGCTGCCCTGGGCCCTGCCGGGCGTCGTCAATGCCGTCATCTGGATGTGGATTTATCATCCGGGCGCCGGCCTGCTGAACGGCATCCTGACCGCGGTCGGCCTGCCCTATGAAAACCACGTCTGGTTCAACGAACGGGCCAGCGCCATCATCGCGGTGACCGTGGTGCATGTATGGCGCATGATGCCGCTGACGGTGGTCATCGTGCTCGCCGCCATGCAGAGCATCCCGAGCCATCTTTACGAAGCCGCCCGCATCGACGGCGCGACACGCTTCCAGATGTTCACCGGCATTACCCTGCCGCTGATCCGCACGGCGCTCGCCGTTTCGATGACCAACGGCACGGTGCAGGCCTTCAACCTCTTCGATGAAGCGTGGGTGCTGGGCGGCGCCAGTCTCGAAACGCGCCCGGTGCTGGTGCAGATCTATCTCGAGACCTTCCAGAACCTGCAATTCTCGTACGGCATGGCGTTGTCGCTGGCGATCACCGTGGTGTCGCTGCTGATTTCGCTCGTCTACGTCCTGCGCGTCTACAGGAGCACGCGGTTCGAATGATCAAGACCAGCCTTGCTTATCGCATCACCATCTGGGCGGGCGTGGCCCTGCTGCTGCTCTGGTCGCTGGGACCGATCTACTGGACCTTGCAGAGCGCTTTGACGCCGAACGCCGATTTTGCGGCGCGCCCCATCCATTTCTTCCCCCAGCACCTGACGCTCGACCATTTCCAGCGCCTGCTGGGGATCAATGTCGATACCATCGGCGGGGTGCAGGTCTGGGCGCAGTTCCGCACTGCCCTCTTCAACAGCGTGGTGACGGCGCTGGCGGCGACGGTTCTCTGCGTCGCCATGTCCGCCTTCGGCGGCTACGCCTTCACCCGGCTCTACTTTCCCGGGCGCAACGTCATATTCTTCGCACTGATCGCCACCATCGCCATTCCGGGCTATGCGGTGCTGATCCCCCTCTATCGCCTGATGATCGAACTGCGCCTGGTCGATACCCATATCGGCATCAGCCTCATCTATGTGTCGGCGTTCCTGCCCCTGTCGCTCTGGCTGATGCGCTCGGTCTTCGACGCGCTGCCCATCGCCCTTGAGGAAGCGGCGCAACTGGATGGCGCGGGGCGGCTCTACATCTTCTTTCACATCGTCCTGCCGCTGGCCGGGCCGGGCCTCACCGCCGCGGCGATCCTCACCTTCCTGGGGGCCTGGGGCCAATACATGGTGCCGCTGATCTTCTCGCCGGCGGTAACCAAGCCCCTCACCGTGCTGATCCCCGAATTCGCAACCAAGAATTTCATCGACTACGGCCTCATCACCGCCAGCGGCTCCATCGCGATCATCATTCCCGCGCTCGTGGTGATTTTCCTCAATCGCTACCTGGTGAGCGGCTTGCTGGCGGGCTCGGTCAAATGAAGCGTTCCAAACGGAGACTATTATGGGTGTAACCGAAAAAACCATCTTCGAGCAGTTCGGCTTCTGGCAGCGGGCCATCGGCCCCGTCGAACCGCTGGGGGATGCGGCGCTCACCGTTATCGTGGGATGCGGTACATCCTATAACCTGGCGCTGTCCCTCGCGGCGCTGGCCAACAGCCACGGCCGGGCGGCGATTGCCGTCGCCGGGGGCGAATGGGTCGCGCGGCCGCAGCAATACTGGCCGGATTGGCGCAAGGCGCAGCTCATCGTGCTGTCGCGCAGCGGCGAGACCAGCGAGACGGTCGCCGCCGCCAAGGCCAGCCGCGACGCCGGCGCCTTCGTGACCGCCATCACCCCGGAGGCCGACAGCACCATCGCGCGCAATTGCGACCGCCTGCTGTCGGCGCCCACCCATCCCGAGGAAGGCATCGTCATGACCGCGTCGGCGAGCCTGATGCTGCTGCTCGGGCTCAAGGCCATCGGCATTGCCATTCCCGCAACGCTGCCCAAGGCCGCCCGTCGCCTGCTCGAAGACGTCGATACCCGCCACGGCAGCGCCTTCGCCAACCGCTCGCATTTCGTCTTTCTGGGCGGCGGCAGCCTTTACGGCATCGCCCTCGAAGGCGCCCTGAAACTGATGGAGATGAGCCAGGTATTCACCCAGGGCTTCCACCCGCTGGAATATCGGCACGGGCCGATCAGCCTTATCGGCCCCGAGAGTGCCGCCATCATGCTTTATACTGAGGACCAGCAGGCTTCCGAGGCGACGCTTGCCCGCGAATTGCAAAGCAAGGGCGCCAGCGTCATCGGCTTCGGCGGGCCCGGCGATATCAGTTTCGACGTGCCGGTCGATCCGGCCCTCATGGGCCTCGCCTGCTTGCCGGCGCTGCAAATCCTGGGTGAGCGCGCGGCGCAGGCGCGCCACATCGATACGGTGGTGCCGCGGCACCTCACCAAGGTGGTGATGTTGAAATGACCGCCCAGCCCCTATCCAATCGGGACCGCGCCCTGTCGCTGCTGGTAGGATCGGCCGCCCGGGCGCCCTACGGCATCACCTCCGTCTGCTCCGCCCACCCCATGGTGATCGAGGCGGCCCTGCGCCGCGGCAAGGCGGAAGACGCCTTCGTGCTCATTGAGGCGACCTGCAACCAGGTCAACCACCAGGGCGGCTATACCGGCATGACCCCCGTCGATTTCCGCCGGCTGGTGGAAGAGATTGCCGTCCAATGCGGCTTCCCCACCGAAAAGCTCATCCTGGGCGGCGACCATCTCGGCCCCAATCCCTGGAAGGAATTGCCCGCCAACGACGCCATGGCGCGCGCCGAGGCGATGGTGGCCGCTTATGTCGAGGCGGGCTTTCGCAAGATCCATCTCGATACCTCGATGGGCTGCGCCGGGGAGCCCCCGGCCCTTGCCGACGCCACCACCGCCGCGCGCGCCGCCCGGCTGGCCCGCGTCGCCGAGCAACAGGCGGCCCGGGCGGGCCTCGACGCCCCGGTCTACATCATCGGCACGGAAGTGCCGCCGCCCGGCGGCGCGACGCACGCGCTCGACGACCTCGCCATCACTAGCGCAGCCGCCGCCCGGGAAACGCTCGAGGTGCATGAACACGCCTTTGCCGCAGCGGGCGTGGTGGACGCCTTCAACCGGGTGATCGGCATCGTGGTGCAGCCGGGCGTCGAATTCGGCAACGCCAATGTGGCGATCTACCGGCCCGAGCGCGCCCGCGAGCTGAGCGCGGCGCTGCGGGACCTGCCCGGGCTGGTGTTCGAAGCGCATTCGACCGATTACCAGCCGGTCTCGGCGCTGGCAGCACTGGTCGAGGACGGCTTTGCCATCCTCAAGGTCGGGCCAGGCCTGACCTTTGCCCTGCGCGAGGCGCTTTACGGGCTCGACGCCATCGCCGCCGAACTGGGGGGAGCGCCGGCCGCCGATAGCGTGCAAGCCTGCATGGAGCGGCTGATGCTCGAAGACCCGCGCTATTGGCAATCCCACTATCCCGGCTCCCCCGAAACGCAGCGCCTGCAACGCCATTTCAGCTATAGCGACCGCATCCGCTATTACTGGAACCGTCCGGAAGCGGCCGCGGCGGTGGAGCACCTGTTCGCGCAATTGTCGGGCCAGCCCCTGCCCGAAACGCTGATCAGCCAGCATCTGGCGCGGCTCTATCCCGGTGTGGTGCGCGGCGAGATCGCGCCCGAGCCGCGCGCGCTCTGCCTCGCAGCCATCGAGGCGGCGCTTCTCCCCTATTCCATCGCCACCCGAACCTCTGCCTGACAGAGACAACAAGTATTCAACCGATAGCCGGAGGTAGCCCATGGGGGCGGTATCGATCAGCAACGTCCGCAAGAATTACGGCCATTTCGAAGCCCTGCACGGGCTCGATATCGAGATCGCGGATGGCGAGTTCGTAGTGCTCGTGGGCCCATCCGGGTGTGGGAAATCGACCCTGTTGCGGATGATCGCCGGGCTCGAGGAGATCACGTCGGGCGAAATCGGCGTTGGCGGCCGGGTGGTGAACGACCTGCCGCCCAAGGAGCGCAATATCGCCATGGTCTTTCAATCCTACGCGCTCTATCCGCACATGACGGTGGCGCGGAACATGGGTTTCTCGCTCAAGCTGGCCCGCGCGCCCAAGGAGGAGATGCAGCGCCGGGTCGACAATGCCGCGCGCATCCTGGGGCTGGAAAACCTGCTCGACCGCTACCCGCGCCAGCTCTCGGGCGGCCAGCGCCAGCGCGTCGCCATGGGCCGCGCCATCGTGCGCGATCCGGAAGTGTTTCTGTTCGACGAGCCGCTCAGCAATCTGGACGCCAAATTGCGCGTGCAGATGCGCACCGAAATCAAGGCGCTGCACCAAAGGCTCAAGACCACCACCGTTTATGTCACGCACGACCAGATCGAGGCGATGACCATGGCCGACCGGATCGTGGTGATGCATGATGGCAATGTCGAGCAGATCGGCACGCCGCTCGAGCTCTACGACCGGCCGGCAAACATCTTCGTCGCCGAGTTCATCGGCTCGCCCGGCATGAACATGCTGGCCGGCACCCTCGAAGCGGGGGATTTCGTGACCGATGACGGCACGCGCATCGCACTCGGCGCGATGGCGGCGCTGGCGGCGGACGGCCAGCGCCTCGTCCTCGGCATCCGGCCGGAGCATCTGATGCTCGATCCGGCGGGTCTCCCGGCCGAGATCGTCACCGTCGAGCCGACGGGCGCGGAAACCCAGATATCGCTGCACCTGGCCGGGCACCGCATCGTCGCCACCTTGCGCGAGCGCATAACCGAGCGCGCCGGCGAGACGCTCCGTATCGCTCCCGTCCCGGGCATGGTGCACCTGTTCGACGCCGCTAGCGGCAAGCGGCTTCAGGCCGGCTGATCCACGGCGGCCGCGCCATCGGCGTAGTGTACGTCGATTGCCAGGTTCGCCAGTGTGCCGCGCCACTCCGCCGGCAGGCCGTCATCGGTGATGACGCGCAGCTTTTCCAGTGGCGCGACGCGATAGGTGGCCATCGAGCCGAACTTGGAAGAATCGGCCAGGATGAGGCGCTGATCGGCACGGGCCAGCATGCAGCGGTTGACGCTGGCCTCGGCACTGTCGACCGAATAGATCGCCCCGTCCGGGCCGATGGCGCTGACGCCCAGATACAACTGGTCGAACCACAGCGATTGCAGCACGGTTTCGGCCAGGGGGCCGACGAGCGAAGCGTTCTCGTTGCGCAGCCGACCACCGATCAGGGTGACTTCGAGATCGGGGCTGTCGAGAAATTCCTGCGCCACGGCGAGGCCATTGGTGAAAATCCGCAGCGGCATCGGGTTGATCCGCAACAGCCGCGCCAGTTGCTGCACGGTGGTGCCGGCATCGAGGAAGATCGTCGTGTGCGGTTCGAGAAAAGCGAATGCAGCGGTCGCGATGGCGCGCTTGGCACCGAGATTCCGCTTGGCGCGCTGGGAGAACGCCATTTCGAAGGAGGAGCCATCGGCAAGGCGCGCGCCGCCGTGCGAGCGGCTGATGGCCCCCTCGCCTTCGAGCACCTGCAAATCGCGCCTGATGGTGGCGAGCGAGGCGCCCACCGCATCGGCAAGCGCCTGGATGGAAGAAAAACCATGCGTATAAAGATGACTGCGGATAGCATCGAGCCGCTCGGTCCGCGTGGCCCCGTTCTGGCTCATGGGGTTACCTCTTCGTTGTCGGCGGGCGCGTCGTGGCCGCGCCATTCCGCCCTCGACTGGCATCGAACGGACAGCTTGGCAAGGCCGCCGGCGCCCGCCGCCCCCATGAACCCACCGCTTGCATGAAAAGGAACAAGAAATGACCGCCATCAACGCCAGCGCCGCCGGGCAGTTCCGGCTTGGGGACATCGAGATCAACCGCCTCGGCTATGGGGCCATGCGCATTACCGGTGCGGGCGTCTGGGGGCCACCGCCTGACCGGCAGGCGGCGCTCGCCACGCTGCGCCGGCTGCCGGAAATTGGCGTCAATTTCATCGATACCGCCGACAGCTACGGCCCCGACGTCTCCGAGGAACTGATCCGCGAGGCGCTGCATCCCTATGACGGCCTGCTGATCGCCACCAAGGCCGGCTTCACCCGCAGCGGCCCGGATCGCTGGCGGATCAATTGCCGCCCCGAGCACCTGATCGAAAGCGCCAAGGGCAGCCTTCGAAAGCTCGGCGTCGAACGCCTTGATCTCTGGCAATTGCACCGCATCGACCCCAACGTGCCGCGCGACGAGCAGTTCGGCGCGGTGCGGCAGTTGCTGGACGAGGGGCTCATCCGCACCGTCGGGCTCAGTGAGGTCTCGGTCGATGACATCGCGGCCGCCCGGCAGGTCTTTCCCGTCGCCACCGTGCAGAACCGCTACAATCTGGTCGAGCGCGACCACGAGGCCGTGCTGGCCTATTGCACCACCAACAATATCGGCTTCATCCCGTGGTTTCCGCTGGGAGCCGGCAAGCTGGCGCGCCCCGGCGCCCTGCTGGACCGCATCGCCACGGCCCACGAAGCGACCCCGGGCCAGGTCGCCCTCGCCTGGCTGCTGCAACACAGCCCCGTCATGCTGCCGATCCCCGGCACGCTGCAACCGGCTCATCTGGAAGAAAATGTCCGCGCCGCGGCACTGACGCTCACCCCGGAAGCCATCGCCGCCCTCGACGCCGCGGCGTAGCCGCATGAATCCGCCTGCACCCCCCGAATGGGGGAATGCCCGTTTCCGGGACCGGTGCAAAGGTTCATGCAGCGCGAAAACGCGGGAGGCTTCGCCGTGGCGGGGTGGGAAATGATCATCTTCGTCTCACTGGTCGTGGGCGCGGTGCTGCTCGTCGTCGGCATCGCCTGGTTCATCCAGTGGAAGCGTCATCCTCAAAGGTTCACGGCAAGCTGGAAACGCACCCCCATGCCGGGAAGTCCGAACCATTGGAACACGCGGCGTTGAATCCCCGGCTCCTCTGATCAGGACCGTCTGGCGGCGTTGCCTGCGAAGGCCAGGGCGCCGCCGGTTGCCATGAGGGCGACGGCGAACAGGCTCATCCACACGGCGCCGAGCATTGTGAACCAGTCCATCCTGTCCGCGTGGGGGACGGCGTTGACCAACCTCACCGTTACTGCCTCGCCAACGGCATAGCCAGCAATGGCAGCCTCGGCACTGGCCCGGCGATGATCGTAGAAGGAACCAACCAGCCCAGCCAGTTCCAAGACCTCGCCTCTCCGCAGCACCGTGACCCGGGGACGATATCGGATCGAGCCATTGGTTCTGCCGGACAGGATCTCCACGGCGGCGACGCGGACCGTTTCGCGCGAGGCAAAAAGAGTGGCGGGCGCCGGGTTGCCGCTCGTCCAACTGCTGAACGCAAACAGCGCCAGAACCAGACCGAAACCGAGCAGAAAAGCGGCGCACCAGCGTGACGGGGCCATCGCGGCGACCTCCCTTCAGCGCCGGTAGAAGTTTCTAACGACCCAATCGACCAGCCGCGGCCATCGCAGGTCGAGCAAGGTCTTCAGCCCGGCCAGCAGTAGCAGCCCAGGCAGGCCGCTGCCGCTCAGCATGACGCCGCCGGCACCGAAGATGATAACGAACTGCATGACCGTGACCCGCAGATTGACGCCGGCGATCGTCGGCAGGATGCTCGGCGCCCTGCGATCCCGCCAGCAGATGGCGGCCTGCTGAACGAAGAAGAAGGCCAGCGCCGGCCAGAGGCCCTGCCCGAGCAGAAATGTTTCGACGAAGGTCGAAACGGAACTCAAATGCCCCGGCCACGCACCGCCATAGAGCCGGCTTATCAGGAAGAGATGCAGCGCCAGCAAAAACCCCGCCGGCATTATGGCAAGAGCCGGGTTCGTGGCAGCCGTTGCAGAACTGCGAGCCGACAGGCTAGGGAGCCCAGCAGCTTCCTCGCCTTCATGCACGCCAATGGTGACGATGGCCCAGAAGCCGACAATGAGGGTTTCGCACCAATAGGCGATGAGCAGTGTATATATGTCCCAACCCGCAAAGAGCACGCCGGCTATGGGCAGGATATTGCCCAGCATGATCGAGGCCGTGCCACTGCCATCAAAACGAAAAAAGTCGCCGGATAACTTCATCTGGGGGCCTCACGGGCGGCCGGGTTTGGGGACCGAAATCAAAATCAGAATCCGGGAGAATTGAGCGCTTCGAGAACATGGGCTTCGCTAAAGCAACTGTCGTAGGCGCCCCAGAAACCGGCTTCGTTCGCCACCGCGAGCGCGTGAACCTCGTTCTCGTAGAAAGCCCACAATTCCGTCTGCTCCTGCGGCGGGATTTGGGCCGCGAACATCGTCAATTCACCTGCCGATTTCAGCTTCACCGAAAAAACGATGATGTCGATGGTCGGCGCGGTCTCGAACTGCCCGCTGGCAGCGGCGACCTGCATGAGGGTGCGGCACGACATCAGCGCGTGCAGGCGTTCCTTGTCGAGGTCCGCTTCGGCGGCCATTGCCGGCATCAGGCAGATGGCGCTCCCCAGGAGGCCGGCTATGAGGCGCATGCTGTTTCTCCAGTTTTCCAGGGGCATGTCGGCCTCAATAAGAACAGAGGCCGGCACAGCGAAGCTGCTGCAAGACGGCCCAGAGGCCGAGCCAGAGCAGCAATGCCGCCATGCCGCTTTCGAAGAGCACCAGCCCCCAGAACCAACGCGGCTCGGCGCCGCGGTCCACTTCCGTCCGTCCATAGGGAAAGCTGCCGGAGCGAAGTGCCAGGACGACATGGGCGAAGCTGAAAAGCGCCAGGGGCAGGGAAAGGGCACCGGCCAGCAGGAACTGCGCGCCGTCGAGGCCCGCCAGCCAGGTCACTCCCCCATAGATCAGGCCGCCAAGAAGCAGGACCAACAGCCCTGTCCGGCCGATCTGGCCCAGCAGGGCCGATGCGCTCATCGGCCTCATGGTGCCTTCCCTTCCAGAAATTCCCGGGCGCGCGCGGTCAGCGGTGCGCCCCGCTCATCGAGAGCCGCGAGGAGGGAAAAAGCTGCCACCCTGTCGAAGAAATTGGCGCTGAACGTCCATGGCCCCTTGCGCGGCACCAGCGTCACCTGATGGGCCAGCCGCCAACGGACGTCCACCGAGGCGAGATCGTCGATGGCAAGGGTATGGCGCCGGATCACCCGAATGACGACGCTCGCGCCATCCAGATCCAGGGCCGGATAAAGCGAATTCCGCGACAAGGCGACGAGCGGCACGTGGCGCAGGCCACGGAAGGTTGCCGATGGCTGGAACTGGCGGGTCATCGCCATGCTAGGGCAAGGCCGGAGGCGGTGGGACAGCGAGGCAGGCGCTGTGCCTGAACAGGCCTACCGGCATAGGATCCCGATCGGCGGCAGGATCGTCGGTGAAAGCGGCCGCCGCGTACCACAAGCCCTGCCCCAGTTCGGGGAGGAAAATATAGGCCGGCGCCGCGTCGCCCCGCATGGGCGGATCGAACCCGACATCGAGCTCGGCATCGAGCAACAAAAAACGCAGCCAGTTCCCTACGTCCTCGCCGCTGGCACCGTCCGGATTGTCGCCAAAAGGCGGTCCCAGCAGGTTTTTCGGGCCGGCTTCGGCATAGGGGTCGGTGACCGGAAAGACCGAAACGCCGCCATAGCCCTGCGCCACGCTGAAGGTGAACCAATAGGCGCGCTGCGGCGTCGTGAGGCGCAGATAGAGGTCCGACGCCATGCTTGCCATGGTCCGCGCCGGCACGAGGCTGAGGCGCCAGACCGCTTCACTGTCGGGTACTCGCAGTTCGTAGACCGCCCGCTCGGCCGGGCACGGCGTGGAATCGAGCAGGGTGACCTGCGCACGGGCGGGGAAAGCGGAACCGGCAACCAGGATCGCCGCGACGAGGCCGGCAGCTATTCCGGGGCCAGACAATAGCCTTGCCATTCCTGTCATTCCGCCCAGACCAGTTCACCGGCGGCGGCGTTGGCCGCGTTCAGCGCCTCGATGGCGAAGATGGTCCGCCAGCAATCGGGGCTCATGCCCATCATGTCCTCGGTCAACTCCAGCGCGAGGCGGGCATTGAAGGGCACGGCCATATAGCCCTTCCAGAAGTCATAGCCTCTGGTGTAGGCGGCATTGGCCGAAATCGGGTCCATCCCGTAGCCGGGATGGTCCAGATCCTCGAACAGCGCCGCCGTGGTATCGGCCAGGATCGAGAGTTCCACCGCATGCGCCTCGACCATGCCGATGTCCTGGGCGGTCTGCGCATCCGGCTGCGGATAGGCGGCAAGCCAATGCTCGTGGTCGTCGGCAATCGCATTGGCCGCCCCGACCTGCTGGCCGTAGCAAAAGGCGAGGACGTCATAGTCCTCCTGGCTCGCCCGCTCGAAGGCGAGCGCCGCGCCGCCGGCCAGAACCAGCGCCATCGCCGCCACGCCGGCGATCCCGACGATAGCGCGCCCTGATCGCCCGCGGACCTCAGTTCGCCCTATGATAATCATCCCACCATGCCTCATCGCGCAGTTGCTGTTCGTGCGAGCGATTGTCGCCCGATGGCGGCGACCATCCAGTGTCCCAGGACGATCTGTCGTAACTGTCCCAGTCGCCTTCGAGGGTCTCGCAGCCGGCCACCAGCAAAACGGCGAGCAGCGCCAGCGGTGCGACGCGGAATTTTCTCATGCCCATCCCCTTGTGCTGGCCTCTTTCTCAGCGATGCGGCAGGATCGCAGGCGGCGACCCGGTTCGCATCCCCCCGTTCAGGGGGACTGACTGGGGCAGATGCGGCGCTAGACATGAAGCCCGACCGGTCCGTACCAAAAAGAGGATATGCCCATCCGCCTCGCCCCTCTCAGCCAGTTCTATGTGACAGTCGCCCTCAGCCTCGTCCTGGCGGCGATCATGCTCGGCCTCGTCATGGATCAGCGCTGGCTGGGCTTGCAACTGGTTCCCGGGCCGGGGCCGGAAGGGGTCTGGATCGAACGGACCGACCCCGGGGGCCCCGCCGCACGGGCCGATATTCCCGCCGCTTCACGACTGCTCGCCATCACCGGCCGCGATGGCACTACCATCCGGCTCGAGCCGGGCGATCTCATCGACGAGCCCGACGCCCTCGAAACCTATGACGCCATGGCCGCCTTCTTCGCGCGCCAGAACCGTATTGCGGCCATCGCCAACGGCGTTGGCGGCCTCGACCTCGACGTTGCGACACCCGGCGGCACGCTCACCTTCTCGATTCAGCCCCAGCGCCAGCGTCCCATCGCCAGCCTTGCCCCCGGCTTCTGGATACAGATCGGGGTTGGCCTGGCCGGCTTTTGGGTCGGGGCGTGGATATGGACGCTGCGGCGGGACGAGTGGGCGCCCCGCTTTCTGGCGGTGGCGGGGCTGGGCCTGATGCTCTCGGCCTTCCCGGCCGCCGTCTATTCGACCCGCGAACTGGCCGTGCCCGGCGATCTGTTCGCCTGGCTTTCCGCCGCCAACCATGTGGGCGCGCTCACCTTCGGCGTCGGCATGATCGGCCTCTTCCTCGTTTACCCCCGGAAGCTCGTGGCGGACTACTGGCTGCTGCTACCCGTCCTGGTCTTCGGGACGTGGCAGGTGGTGGACATATTGCGTCTCGCCGCTGGCCCGGGACTGGGCATTCATCTCGGCGTCGTCCTCGCCATGGCCAGCATCATGGTGCTGGTCGCCATCCAGTTCCGGGCGAGCCGTGGGCATCCGCGCGACCGGGCGGCCCTCACCTGGCTCGGCCTGGCTGTCGTGATCGGCGCCGGCGCTTTCGTTGCCACCGTCATCATGCCCAGCCTGTTGGGGATCGCGGTTCTGATCGAGCAAGGCGTAGCGTTTCTGTTTTTCCTGCTCATCTATGTCGGGGTCGCCCTGGGCGTGGCGCGGTTCCGCCTCTTCCAGCTCGACGAATGGGCGTTCCGCATCCTCTTTTACCTGGTTGGCGTGCTGCTGCTGGTCGCGCTCGACGCGCTGCTGATCCTCACCGTCGTCGATGAGCGGGCGCCGGCATTCGGCCTCTCCCTGCTCATCGTGGCGCTGGCCTGGCTACCCTTGCGCGATGTGCTGGCGCAGCGCGTCCTGCGCCGCACGGAATTGCAGCGGGAAGATCTGTTCCGTCAGGTGATGGATGTGGCGCTGACCCCGCCGGGCGAGGACCAGCAGGCCCGTTGGCGGGATTTTCTGGCGGGCATCTTCAATCCCTTGCGCATCGAGCCGGCAGAAAGCCTTCGCGAGCCCGCGCTCGGCCATGACGGCATGGCGCTGGAGGTGCCGGCGGTCGGGGCACTGTCGGGCATGCGCCTATCCTATGCGGATGCAGGGCGAAAGCTGTTCTCCCCGCGCGACCTGGCCCTTGCCGGTGAATTGGGCGCCATGCTGGCCAACGCCCTGGAAAGCCGCGAAGCCTATGAGAAGGGGGTGGCCGAGGAGCGCAGCCGCATCGCCCGCGACATTCACGACAATATCGGCGTGCAATTGCTCGGCGCGCTGCATAGCACCGATCATGGCCGCAAGGACATGATGATCCGCGAAACGCTCACCGACCTGCGCGACATCGTGAACAATGCCTCGCGCCCCGACCTGTCCTTCGAGGAAATGCTGGCCGATCTCAGGGCCCAGATCGCGGAGCATCTTTTTGCCGCGGGCATCGAGATGCACTGGACTTCGGACAGCCAGGAAACCGCGGTGCTGCCGCTGCCGACCGCGCACACGCTTCGTTCCATCGTGCGCGAGGCGGTGCAGAATGCGCTCAAACATGCCAATGCGCGCCGCATCGGCGTCGCGATCCACCTGCAGGATGACGAGCTCTCCATCGCGATCTCCGACGATGGCCGGGGCTTCGGCCCGGACAAGGTGGTTCTCGGCAACGGTCTTGAAAACATGCGGGCCAGGGTCACGAGCCTCGGTGGGAAATTTGCCATCGAGCCGGACGAAAACGGCACGCGCCTCCGCGCTTCCCTGCGCGTTTCGAGGGAAAAGGCATGAGCGTGACACGGATATTGATCGTCGAGGATTTGAGCGAAACGCGCCGCTGGCTGGCCGAGATCGCCGGCTCGGCCTTTCCCGGCTGCACGATCGTCGAGGCCGTGTCCATGCGGGCGGGCATTGCCGAGGCGGCGCGGAACGCCTTCGATATCGCCCTGATCGATCTGGGCCTGCCCGATGGCTCCGGGCTCGAGGTGCTGCGCGCCATACGCGTCGAACCACACGAAACCATCTGCGTGGTCACGACGGTGATGGGCGACGACGCCTCGATCGTCGGCGCGCTATCGGCGGGCGCGGAGGGCTATCTGCTCAAGGAGCAGCCCCGTGAACTGCTGGTCCGCCAGCTGAGGCAGACCGCCCAGGGCATACCGGCACTCTCGCCATCGGTCGCCCGCCGTATCATGGAGCATTTCCGGCGCACCGGCCCGGCCGCAATGGAGGACGGCCTGACGGCGCGCGAGCGCGACGTGCTGGCGCTCATCGGCCGGGGCCTGCGCAATGGCGAAGCGGCCGAAGCGCTGGGCCTCAGCGAAAACACCGTTTCGAGCTACATCAAGACGATCTATCGCAAGCTCGGCATTTCCTCCCGCGCCGAAGCCTCCTGGCACGCGGCAAGAATGGGGTTGGGCGAGAAGCGGTGAGCGCTCAAAGGCGCTCTGCCACGCAGGCAGCGGAAATTTTCGGCGCGGTGGGGCGGCGCAGGCAGAAGAAGCAGGTAAGGGCAAAGGCGAGCATCGCGGCCAGCACGAGGAGCGCCGTGCGGTCCGAGCCGTATTCGATGACCAGCGCCAGGACGAAAGGCCCGGAAGCCTGCGCGGCCAGGTTGGCGAAGGCGAGCGGGCCGGCGGCCCGGGGATAGCCGTCGGGTCCGAACAGGGCCAGCGGCAGCACGCCGCGCGCAATGGTCATGACGCCGTTGGCGGCCCCCATCAGCAGCACGAAAAGCACGAGGGTGGGCACGGAAAAACCGGCAAGCAGCAGGATGGCGAGCCCGGTGAGGAAGGTGGCGACGGCAAGCCGCGTGAGGAAAAGCGGGTGCAGATGCTGCCCGAACAGCAATTCGACCAGCCGCACCGCCAGTTGCATCGGCCCCAGCAGCGTGGCCGCGGCCACCGCGACGCCGGTTTCGATACCGTTCCGCTCGGTCATCGGGATGAAATGCGTCAGGGTAGCGGAAATGGTGAAGGCATAGGCCGCGAAACCCGCAAATTGCAGCCATAGCGGCAGGCCGCGCGGCGGCCAGCTGGCGGCGGTGCCCGAGGTCGACGCTTGCGCCGCCGAGGCCGGCGCAGCGCTCGGGCGCGGCAAGGCCAGCGCCAGCAGCGGTGCGGCGACAAAAGCGAAGAGAGCAGCGAACAGCAGGAAGGGGAGGCGCCAGCCGCCGACCTGCATGAGCAGATAGGTCGAGAGCCAACTGATCGATCCGGCGAGGCCCGCCATCATCGAAATCAGCACCATCGGCTTGCGTGCCTGCCCCCGGAAGATGCGGGCGAGCGCGACATAGCTGGGGTCGGAAAGCACCAGCGACATCCCGACCCCGAGCCAGACCCACACTCCGACATAGACGATCTCGTGGCTTGCCAGCGCCAGCCCGAGCAGGCCTCCGCCGGTGATGAGCGCGCCAGCGGCGATGGCGACGTGGCCGCCGAACCGCTCGACCAGACGGGTCGAGACCGGCGAGCACAGCCCCGCCACGATGAGGCCGATGGAAACCCCACTCACCGCGAAGGTCAGCGACCAGCCCAGCTCGGCGGCGATGAGTGGCGCCACCAGCGCGGGCGCATAATAGGTGCAGCCCCAGCCCAATATCTGCACCAGGCCCAGGATCGGGATGGCCCGGCCGTTGCCGGTAACAAGTCCACGCAGGAGAGGATGCATAACGATGGGTCACAGCCGAATTTTTCCGCTGCGATCCAGTGTCGGCATTCCGCCGGGCTATTCAAATCGCCGAACACTGGACTTCGCTACGCGAAATAGAGCGCCGGGTTCGGCCTTTCCCGCTAGCCGGCAAGACTTTCGACGCACATGGCTATGCCCATGCCGCCCCCGATGCAGAGGGTGGCGAGGCCCTTGCGAAGGCCCGCACGCTGCAATTCGTAGAGCAGGGTAACCAGGATGCGGGCGCCGGAAGCGCCGATGGGATGCCCCAGCGCAATGGCCCCGCCATTGACGTTGACGATGCCGGGGTCCCAGCCCATGCCGGCATTGACGGCACAGGCCTGCGCGGCGAAGGCCTCGTTGGCTTCGACACGGTCGAGCTCGGTAAGCGTCCACCCGGCCTTTTGCAAGGCCTTTTGCGAAGCCGGGATAGGGCCGGTGCCCATGATCGCCGGGTCGACCCCCGCCGTCGCCCAGCCGGCGATGCGGGCCATTGGGGTGAGGCCACGGCTTCTTGCCGCCTCTTCTTCCATCAATACCAGCGCCGCGGCGCCGTCATTGAGGCCGGAGGCATTGCCGGCGGTGACGGTGCCTTGCTTGTCGAAGGCCGGCCGCAGCCCGGCGAGACCCGCCGCACTGGTATCGGGACGCAAATGATCGTCGGCCTCGACAAGCGTCGTGCCCTTGCGGGTTTCGACGCTGACCGGGACGATTTCGGCGCGAAAATGTCCGGCCGCCTGCGCCGCCGCCGCCTTCTGCTGGCTGACCAGCGCTAACGCATCCTGCTGCGCCCGGTCGATGCCGAACTGGCGCGCGACGTTCTCGGCGGTGATGCCCATGTGATAGCCGCCGAACGCGTCGGTGAGCCCATCCACCACCATGGTATCGGCGAGGCTGACCGGGCCCATTTTCGTGCCCAGGCGCAGCGCCTGGCAATGGGGTGCCCGCGACATCGATTCCTGCCCGCCGGCCACCACGATATCGGCGTCACCGCAGAGGATTTGCTGCATGCCCAAAGCCACGGCACGCAGGCCGGAGCCACAGACCTGATTGACCCCGAAGGCGGTGGCTGAAATTGGGACGCCCGCCGCGACGGCTGCCTGCCGCGCCGGGTTCTGCCCGGCCCCGGCCGTCAGCACCTGACCCAGGATCACCTCGTCCACCGCCGCCGCTTCGACGCCGGCGCGCGTCAGCGCTGCGCCGATGGCGATGGCGCCCAGTTCATGGGCGGGCACGCTGCTCAGGGGCCCGAGAAAGCTGCCCACCGGCGTACGGGCGGCGCCGACGATGACGATGCTGCTCATGCCACCGCCTCGCCGAGCGCCACGGTGTAGCGCGCCTCGGTTCTCGCGGCGATTTCGTCGAGCGTGACATTTTCGGCCAGTTCGATGAGCCGCATGTCCGGCTCGCCCCGGCGGGCGATGGAAAACACCCCGAGATCGGTGATGACGAGATCGGCGACGCGCGTGCCGGTGAGCGGCAGGGTGCATTGGCGCAGCAGCTTGGGCTGGCCCTTGGCCTCGTGCTCCATCACCACGACGACGCGCTTCACCCCGGCAACCAGGTCCATGGCGCCGCCCATGCCCTTGACCATCTTGCCCGGGATCATCCAGTTGGCGAGGTCGCCATTCTCAGCCACCTGCATGGCGCCGAGGATGGAGAGGTCGATATGGCCGCCCCGGATCATGCCGAAACTGTCGGCGCTGGAAAAGAAGCTGGTCTCGGGCAGGATGGTGACGGTCTGCTTGCCGGCATTGATGAGGTCGGCGTCCTCTTCTCCCGCATAGGGAAAGGGGCCCATGCCCAGCATGCCGTTCTCGCTTTGCAGGCGCACATCCATGCCGGGGGGAATGAAATTGGCCACCAGCGTGGGAATGCCAATCCCCAGATTGACGTAAAAGCCGTCCTGCAGTTCCCGGGCGGCGCGGGCCGCCATCTGTTCACGTGTCCAGGCCATCAGGCGATCTCCTCGCGCCGGGGACGCACGGTGCGCTGCTCGATATGCTTGACCGGCCCGGGCACGTGCACCATGCGGTCGACGAAAATCCCCGGGGTGTGGACCTGGTCCGGGTCGAGGCTGCCCAGCGGCACCAGTTGCTCCACCTCGGCAAGGGTGGTCCGGGCGGCGCTGGCCATCAGCGGATTGAAATTCCGCGCCGTCATCCGGTAGACGAGATTGCCTTCCGGATCGCCCCTGAAGGCGTGAACCAGGGCGATATCGGCGACGAGCCCGGTTTCCATCACGTAGTCGTCGTCGCCGAAGCGGCGCACTTCCTTGCCTTCGGCGATCAGCGTCCCCACCCCCGTCCGGGTGAAGAAGGCGGGGATGCCGGCGCCGCCGGCGCGGATGCGCTCGGCCAGCGTGCCCTGCGGGTTGAATTCCAGCTCCAGATCGCCCGACAGGAACTGCTCGGCAAAAAGCTTGTTCTCGCCCACATAGGACGAAATCATCTTCTTGATCTGCCGCGTCGCCAGCAGCCGCCCGAGACCGATCCCGTCGACGCCCGCATTGTTGGAAATGACCGTCAGCCCCCTGGCGCCTGAGGCCTCGATGCCTGCAATGAGCGCTTCGGGAATGCCGCAGAGGCCGAAACCTCCCGACATGATCGTCATGCCGTCGCGCACGAGGCCTGCGAGCGCCTCGGCGACGGTGGCGCGCACCTTGCGCATGCCGTCCTCCCTCGTTTTCCGGGTTGTTGGGCAAACGCTATGGCGGGCTGGCCAGCGTCGGTTAGTCGTATTTATACGGCATCTCTGCACGCCCGCTTTCGTCTCGTGCGAACCCCGGTGCCGAGCCGCAACTGCTACGCGGCATTCGCGCCCGGGGGAACTTCCGGCAGTGGCTGCCCGTTCCCCTTTCACACACCAACTCAAAGGAGCGATCCCATGGACTGGAACCGCGTCGAAGGAAACTGGAAGCAGCTGACCGGCAAGGTCAAGGAACAGTGGGGCAAACTCACGGACGACGATATCGCGCAGATCAACGGCAATCGCGAGCAGCTCGAGGGCAAGATCCAGGAGCGCTACGGCAAGGCCAAGGACGAGGTTCGCAAGGACATCGACGACTGGTACGGCCGCCAGACCTGGTAACGGGTCGAGCGTGCAGCAAAGCCCCGCTTCGTGAACCCCTCAGCTTTATGGGGGCGGTTCCGGGAGCGGGGCTTTTTTCTGCTCGCTTACGTCTCCCCTGCCACGCAGGCCGCAACACCATCCAGCGCCGCGAACGAACCATCGAGCTCCACGCTCGCCAATTGCCGTAGCCCCGACCAGGCGGTCGCGCGATCACCCCGGCGCAGCGCTTCGATAAGATCAAGCACGTCCGGAAACGTCTCGGGATCGCGGTCATTGACCAGCGTCGTCGTGCTCTGCAGCTCAAAGCGCATGGGCACCGCATAGCTCTGGCCGTCATCGACAAGGATGGTGATCCGGGGCTCCAGCGCAGCCTTCTGCTTCAGGAAGGCCTCGCCGATGCTCATCGAAAAGAAGGGCTGTTCGGCCGACGAAAAGCCGCTGTCGGCGCTGGCGCATTCGAAATTGAACCATCCCCCTTCGTCGGTGCCGCCGCCAGCGCCAAAGGTGTCCATGTTATAGTAGGCGTCCCATGTTGCCGCGGCGGCGGGACTGACCAGCAGCAACCCCAACATGATCCCGAAAATAAAGCGGCTCATTTTCTACTCCGTAGACCGGCGGCATCAACTCGAACAACAGTAAGCGCAGCATGCTGGATTGAACAAGTTCATATTTCCGATCCAGGCGCACCCTACCTGCTTTACCGGTGCCGGGTACTGTAAGGCTATCGGCACAGCCTCCCCCACGACGCACCCGCAATGGACCCGACGCGATCCGGCCGTCTCCACAATCAATTTGCTCGATGCCCACTGGTGGCGCATGGTGGGCGCAAAAGAGGTCTTCGCCCCCGACTCCTCCCAAGGGCCGACACGGGCGGGCCGCTGCATTGGCAACGGCGCGATATGCAGGCCTCAACTGTAAAAACCGTGGAGCATGATCATGGAATACCGCAAGCTCGGTAACAGCGGCGCTGTCGTCTCGGCCTATTGCCTGGGAACGATGACTTTTGGCGCAGAAGCGGATGAAGCCACCGCGTTCCGATTGATGGACGCCTATGTGGCGGCCGGCGGCAATTTCATCGACACGGCGAATGTCTATAGCGCCGGCGTCTCCGAAGAAATTGTCGGCCGCTGGCTCAAGGCCCGGCCGAACAGCCTGCGCGACCTGGTGATCACCACCAAGGGCCGCTTCCCGATGGGGAACGGCCCGAACCATCTCGGCCTGTCGCGCAAGAACCTGCGCGAGGCGCTCGACGCCTCCCTCAAGCGCCTCGGGGTCGAGCATATCGATCTTTACCAGATGCATGCCTTCGATGCGCTGACGCCGCTGGAGGAAACCCTTCGCTTCCTCGACGACTCGATCCGCAACGGCAAGATCGCCTATTACGGCTTTTCCAACTTTCTCGGCTGGCAATTGACCAAGGCGGTGTGGATCGCCAGGGCCAATGGCTACCAGCCGCCAGTGACGCTGCAGCCGCAATACAATCTGCTGGTCCGCGACATCGAACACGAGATCGTCCCGGCCGCGCTCGACGCCCATGTCGGCCTGCTGCCGTGGTCGCCGCTCGGTGGCGGCTGGCTCTCGGGCAAGTATAAGCGCGATCAGCTACCGACGGGTGCCACCCGCCTGGGCGAGAACCCCAAGCGCGGCGGCGAGGCCTATGACAAGCGCAACGCCAAATCGGCAACCTGGGATATCATCGGCACCCTCGAGACTGTCGCCAAGGCGCGCGGCGCCACGATGGCACAGGTGGCGCTGGCCTGGGTCGCGGCGCAGCCGGCCGTGACCTCGGTGATCCTCGGCGCCCGCACGACCGAGCAGCTCGAGGACAATCTGGGCGCGGTCGATCTGGTGCTGAGCGCCGCGGAGATGGAAACGCTCAGCGCGGTCAGCAAGCCGGTGGTCGGCGACTATCCCTACGGCGCCGGCGGCATCAACCAGCGCAACCGCAGGATTGAGGGCGGTCGCTGATCGGCCCGACCGGACGATTCCTCCCTACTTACTATCTCGTTGGAGTATCACCATGCCCAGCTCAGCCAAGCGCATCGTCTTTACCGGTGGCACCGGGAAGGCCGGTCGCCATGCCATTCCCTATCTGCTGGAGCAGGGTCATCAGGTCCTCAATCTGGATCTGGTGCCCCTTGCCCATCCGGGCGTCCGCACGCTCATCACCGACCTGACCGACAGTGGCCAGACCTTCAATGCCCTCTCGATGCATTTCGACGACAAGAGCCTCGCGGCCGGAAACGGTCCGGCGCCCGTCGATGCGGTCGTGCATTTCGCCGCCATCCCCAGCCTGTTGCTGCGGCCCGACAACGTCACGTTCCAGACCAATGTCGTCTCGACCTACAATGTCATCGAAGCGGCAACCAAGCTCGGCATCCGCAAGATCATCATCGCGTCGAGCGAAACCACCTATGGCGTGTGCTTCGCGGAGGGCGACAAGGATTTCAGGTCCTTCCCGCTCGAAGAAGATTACGATGTCGATCCGATGGACAGCTACGGCCTGTCGAAGGTGGTCAACGAAAAGACGGCCAGGGCCTTCGCCATGCGTAGCGGTGCCGACATCTACGCCCTGCGCATCGGCAATGTCATCGAACCGCACGAATACGAGCGCTTCCCGGCCTTCCTCGCGGACCCGCCGTCGCGCAAACGCAATGCCTGGAGCTATATCGACGCCCGCGACCTCGGCCAGATCGTTGACCTGTGTATCGGCAAGGACGGTCTGGGCTTCCAGGTGTTCAATGCCGTCAACGACGAGATCACCGCCAACGCGCCCAGCGAAGACTTCCTGCGCCAATGGGCACCGAACACACCGATCACGCGCCAGCTGGGAAAACGGGAAGCGCCGCTATCGAACCGCAAGATCCGGGAGGTGCTGGGGTTCAGGGAACGGCATAACTGGCGGCAATATGTCGGGGCGGGAGGCGCATCATGAGCAATCGCAGGCGGCGGTCGGCGGCGGAATTGCGGTCGGCCCGGTGGTTCGCCCCGGATGACCTGCGCAGCTTCGGCCATCGCTCGCGCCTGATGCAGCTGGGCTATTCGGAGGCGGATTTTGCGGGCAAGCCGGTCATCGGCATTCTCAGCACCTGGTCCGAGCTCAACTCCTGCCATAGCCACTTTCCCGAACGGGTGCAGGCCGTAAAGCGCGGCGTCGCGCAGGCCGGCGGTTTCCCGGTGGAATTGCCGACCCTGTCGGTGGATGAAAGCTTCCTCAAGCCCACCTCGATGCTCTATCGCAACCTGCTGGCGATGGAGACGGAGGAGATGATCCGCGCCCATCCCCTGGACGGGGTGGTGCTGATGGGGGGCTGCGACAAGACCACGCCGGGCCTGGTCATGGGTGCCGTTACCGCAGGCCTGCCGATGATCTATCTGCCGGCCGGACCGATGCTGCGCGGCAATTATGCCGGACACGTGCTGGGCTCGGGCTCCGATGCGTGGAAATACTGGGACGAGCGGCGCGCCGGCAACGTGACGGACGCGCAATGGCGCGGCCTGCAGGGCGGGATCGCCCGCTCGGCGGGCGTCTGCATGACCATGGGCACCGCCTCGACCATGACCGCCATTACCGATGCGCTCGGGCTAACCCTGCCCGGAGCCTCCTCGATCCCCGCGGTGGATTCGGGCCACAGCCGCATGGCGGCCGATTGCGGGCGGCGGATCGTGGACATGGTCTGGGAGGACCTGACCCCCGACGCGATCCTTACGGAAGCGGCGTTCCGCAATGCCGCCATCGTGGCGATGGCGACCGGGTGCTCCACCAATGCCGTCATCCATCTCATCGCCATGGCGCGGCGCGCCGGGGTGTCGCTGGGACTGGACGATCTCGATGCGCTGGGGCGCCAGACGCCGCTGATCGCCAATGTCCGTCCTTCGGGCAAGGATTACCTGATGGAGGATTTCTACTATGCCGGCGGGCTGCGGGCGCTGATGAAGCAACTCGCCGAACGGCTCGATACGACCTGCCTGACCGTGACGGGCAAGAGCGTGGGCGAAAACCTCGAGGGAGCCGCGGTCTACAATGACGACGTCATCCGCTCACTCGACAACCCGGTCTATCACGAGGGCTCGCTGGCGGTGTTGCGCGGCAACCTGTGCCCGGACGGGGCGATCATCAAGCCGGCGGCGTGCGACCCGAAATACTACGTTCATGAAGGGCCGGCACTGGTCTTCGACAGCTACCCGGAGATGAAAAAGGCCATTGAGGACGAAAACCTCGCGGTGACGCCCGAGCACGTGCTGGTGCTGCGCAATGCCGGCCCGCTGGGCGGCCCCGGCATGCCGGAATGGGGCATGCTGCCCATTCCCAAGGCCCTGATCAAGCAGGGATATCGCGACATGCTGCGCATTTCCGATGCCCGCATGTCCGGCACGTCCTATGGCGCCTGCGTGCTGCATGTGGCGCCTGAAGCCTATATCGGCGGGCCGCTGGCGCTGCTGCGCAATGGCGACATCGTGCGCATGGACCTGCCCAACAGGCGGCTGGACATGCTGGTGGCCGAAGACGAACTCGCCCGCCGCCGCACCGCCTGGACGCCCCCAAAACCCCGTTTCGAGCGCGGCTGGGGCTGGATGTATTCCCGGCACGTGACCCAAGCCGACAAGGGCTGCGACTTCGACTTTCTCGAGCGCGACTTCGGCCGCGCCACCGGCGAGCCCGATATTTTCTAGCCCGAAAGGCAGAGCGGACGACGCCAGCCAAGAGGGCGGGCAGAACCACTGCATGACCATACCCTTACCCTCCCTTGTTCAGCTTGCGAAGGTGCCGCGGGCCCAGCGGTCCCGTGCAACTGCCGACGGCCGCGACAGCACGCGCCGGCAAAGCAGCGGGCGTGCAGGCACATGGCGAACAAACCAGCCATCAAACTCCGCTTATGCGTCGATGGCGATCAGGGCCGCTGCTTTTTCTGCCACCATCACCGTAGCGGCATGAATATTGGTCGAGGGGATAAGCGGCATGACCGAAGCGTCGCAGACGCGTAAATCGCGGATGCCCTTCACCCGCAGATCGGGGGTGAGCGCGAAGTTTGGCCCCTCCCCCATACGCACCGTACCGCAGGGATGGAATACGGTAGCGGCGGTTTCGCGTGCATAATGGGTCAGATCCGCGTCGCTATCGGCGGCGACGGGGGCGATGCGTCGACTGGTTATGGCTTCGAGGGCAGGCTGGCGCGATAGCGCCATGCATAGGCGCAAACCGGCAAGAGTAGTGGCCATGTCGCGCGCGTCGGCCAGATAGTTGACGTTTATTACCGGCGCAGCGGCGGGATCGGGGCTGGCGAGGCGGACGGCGCCGCGGCTGTGGGGGCGGCAGACGCAGACGCTGTAGACGAAACCCTGGGCGGGGCCGAGGCCGCGCTGGTAGTCCTCGATAAGGAAGTTGGCGAACTGGATCTGTACATCGGGCGCATGATCGGGTGCGGCGGTTTCCGGGCGCGGCAGCACGTCAGCGAAGAGGCACGCCTCGGTGGCGGCGATGGCCAGCGGGCCGCGGCGGGCAAACGCATAGTCGAGGCCGGCCATAAGCTGGCGCAGGGGGTTCTTCATCACGCCGTTGAGGGTGAGCACATTGCGGCTGCGATAGCCGGTGCGCACCAGGACATGATCCTGCAAACCTTCCCCCACCGGCAGGTCGCAAAGCGGGGTGATGCCCATATCCTTGAGATGGCCCGCCGGACCGATGCCGGAAAGCATGAGCAATTGCGGGGAATTGGTCACCCCGGCCGCCAGGATCGTCTCCCGTACGGCGCGGATGGTCTGCTCAGTGCCATCGGGCAGGGCCAACATGACGCCGGCGGCGCGTCCATCCTCGATGAGGAGACGGGTGACGCGGGCATTGAGGACGAGGTGGATACCGGCCTTGCGGCGCATAGCTGGCCGCAGATAGGCGTCGGCCATGGAGACGCGGCGCCCGCGCTCGATATTGGTGGGCGCAAAGCCGACGCCGTGGAGATGCGCTCCATTGAAATCGGGATTGAGCCGGTGACCGGCCTCTCGCGCGGCGGCAACGAAGGCACGCGCAGCCGCTGAAGGCTGGCCGATGGAAACCGGAACCGGACCGTCATACCCATGCAATTCTGCGTCTTCCGTGGGCGCCAGCATGCGCTCGGAGCGGCGGAAATAGGGAAGGACATCGTCGAACCCCCAGCCGGTGGCGCCGGCCTCGGCCCAGCCATCGAAATCCTGCCGGGCGCCGCGTAGCCAGACCAGCCCGTTGACACTGCTGGAGCCGCCAAGCACGCGGCCACGGGGAAAGCTCAATTGCCGGCCGCCCAGCGCGGGCTCGGGCGCGGTATGATAGTCCCAGAGGACGGACGGGTTGCGGACCAGCTTGCCGAACCCCAGGGGCACGCGAATCCAGGGGTTGGAATCGGCGCCGCCGGCCTCGATCAGCGCGACGGTGACGCCGGGCTTTTCCGTCAGCCGCGCGGCGAGCACGCAGCCGGCCGAGCCGGCCCCGACAATGACGTAATCGACCTGCTCGGGTGCATTCAGTTCGGCCATGAGGCGCGCTCCGGCACAAAGGGGAAGAATTGGGAACGAGGCGGATGGCCTGGGTGGGGAAGGCGCCCGGGACAAAGCCCCGGGCGCCGGAGTCTGGATCAGTCGAACTGCGCTTCGATGCGGCTCTGCATGGCGGCGGCGGCGTCTTCGGGCGACTTGAAGCCCAAGACGGCCGACTGGAACTCTTCCATGAAGATCTGCCCGGTCTCGGCCGCTCCATCGTAGTGCGACGGCAGCATGACGGCATTGGCGATGGCTTCGGCTTCGGCCTGCCAATAGGGCAGCATCTGCTGGACGCGCTCGTCGTCATAGGCGGCAGGGCGGATCGGGCCATTGCCGTTGAGCGCCGCGCGGATGGTGGCATCGGGTCCCGAAAGCGTGCGCACGAAGTCCCAGGCCAGTTCCTTGTGGACCGAATTAGCCGGGATCACCATGGCCCAGATTTCGGTCATGGCGACGACGGCCGGCTCGGCGCCCGCGCGCGCGGGAATGGCCGCCACCAGCACCTCGCCCGGATATTTGGCGGCATCGGCACTATTGAAGGTGCCATAGCGGGCAAAGGGGTCGAAGGCGAGGCCGGTGCGCCCCTGCTGCACCAGGGTGATGACCTCGTCGATGCTGAGCGTGGGCAGGTTGGGTGGCAGCACACCCTCCTCGAACAACGCCCGCATGGTGGTCAGCGCCTCGACCATTTCGGGCGAATTGGCGGTGATGTTCATGTCGGCGTCGAACAGTTCCGCCCCGAGGCCCGACAGCAGCGACAGGATGGCGAAGGGGCCGGAACCGGCCGGCACGGTGAGGCCATAGATCTGGTTGCCGTCCTCGTCCTTGCCGCTGAGGGCGCGGGCATATTCGACTACTTCCTCGCTGGTTTTCGGCGGACCATCGAGGCCTGCCGCCTCGATATTGTGCATGTTGTAATGCATGCCGGTGGTGGCGTGGCGGAAGGGAATGCCAAAGACAGTGTCGTCCAGCGTCAGGCCGGCCAGCAGCTTTTCGGGAATGCCTTCGGCGTCCTCGATGGGCTCGGATTGCATGTAGGAATCGAGCGGCTCGAGCATGCGGGTGAGGCGCGGGGTGGCGTATTTGTTGATAACGAAGGCCACGTCGATCGAGCCTTGCGGCAGGGTCAGTTCGCGTAGCAGGCGATCATGCAGGGGATCGATGTCGGCGGTGATCCAGTTGAGGGTGACGTTGTTGGCCTCGGCCCACTCACCCATGATATCGCCGCCGGCCGAACCGGCGCCGAGGCCACGCGCCACGTTTTCATGCACGCGGTGCGAGATGATGGTGAGGGTCGTATTATCCTGCGCGGCGGCAATGCCGCTCAGGGCGAGGCCCGCCAAGGCCGCCGCGGCGAAAAGTTTGACCAGTCTCATTCAAGGTTCCTCCCTATTGATGACGTAGAAGATGGTCCGGTGCCCGGCCGAATGCCGGAAAACCGGGGCATGACGGCGAGCGGGCCGCGGACACAGCCGACGGCAGCGCGCGCCTGCATGGGCGGCAAAGGCGAAAAGCTCAGGTGCTCTTGCGCTCGATGATGGAAAAGCCGGTATCGACCGGATCGGCATGGGCGCGCTTGCCCTCGATGCGATCGAGGATCATCTGGGCGGCATGGCTGCCGATCTCGCGGGCGCCAACCTGCACCGTGGTCAGCGCCGGCACCGTGACCTCGGAAATGTCGAGATTGGAAAAGCCCATGACGGCAATGTCGTCCGGAACGGCGAGGCCCTGGCGCTGGCACTCGAACAGCGCGCCGGCAGCCAGAAGATCGTTGGTGCAGAATACCGCTTCGGTCGACCTGGCTTCCTGCAGGATCCGGTGCATGGCCGCGCCGCCCTCGACCAGCGAGGAGCGCGCCGGCGACTTGATGTCGACGACCAGCGGTTCGGGCAGGCCGGCTGCTACCACCGCCTGGCGGAAGCCATCGAGACGCTGCATCGAGCGCCGGTCCGTGCCGCGGATGAACCCGAAGCGCCGGTAGCCCCTGGCGATGAGGAAGCGCGCCGAGGCCGAGGCGGCATCGAGATTGGAAAACCCCACGTTCATGTCGATGGGGTCGGCCACATATTCCCAGGTTTCCACCACGGGCGTGCCGGCATTTTGCAGCAATTCCCGGCTGGGCGGGGAGACCACCGCGCCCGCCACCACGATGCCGTCCACCCTGCGCCCGAGAAACGCCTGCAGGATCGACAATTCCTGCTCGGGATCGTAGCCGCTCTGGCTGAGCATCAATTCGTAGCGCGCTTCCAGCAGCACGCTGGAAAGGCCGCTGATGGTTTCCGAGAAGATGGCGCTGGCAATGGCCGGCACCAGCGCGCCGATAATGCGCGAGCGTTTTCCCGCCATGCTGCCGGCGGTGAGGTTGGGCAGATAGCGCAAACGGAGCGCCGCTTCCTGCACGCGCTGGCGGGTGTCCTCCGAGACCAATTCGGGCTGGCTGAAGACACGCGACACCGTGGCCAGGGAGACCCCCGCCTCGACCGCCACGTCCTCCATGCGGTGTGACTTTCCACCCCGCACGTACGGAGCCCCCTCGCCTGGTTTCACTGCCTACTTCAACCATGAGCCGGTTGGTTCCTCAACCCTTGACAGGGCATCTCCTAACAGATATCGACGCAATATGTAAGCGCTTTCATTGCGTTTGCAAGAAAGATTTTGTCTCATTTCAGCGAGTGCAGGATGGAAGATCTCTTGGAGCGGTCGCTCACGCGGGCTTTACGCAGCAGCGACCCGACCCTCAGCCGGTTCAATCCGCTGTCGCGCATCCTGTTCGTCAACGACTTCGACGAGGGATCGAACGGCTGGTGCGAGCTCAGCGGCAATCACGACAACAATCTGGACAATCTGCGCAGCAAGGCGCGCGACCTGCGCCCACCCCAGCTCAGCTCGATGACGTTTTTCGACACCGGCACCCATGGTTCGATCGACGGCACCTATGCCATGAAGCTGGCGACCCGCCCCAAGGCCGGCCACATGAGCCAGGCCATCAAGCGTTTCACCTATGTGAAGCGCGGGCTCGTGCAGTTCGAGATGTATTTCACCTTCAAGGCCGAGACCGTACTCAAGCCGGCCGGCGCCGACACCGGCACCTGGGACGGCAATCTCGACCCATCGGCGTCGCTCTTCGGCGATTTCACGCTCAGCAATGACGTGGGCGAAGGCGAGGACGGCGAGCGCTACCACTGCGCGTTGCGCTACATGAATTCCGACCATTCCGGCCGGCTGGTGCAGAAATGGTATTACAAGACCTCGGTGCAGCCCACCACCAAGATGGAGCGCAACGGCACCGCTGCCTCGCCGGTGGACTATCACGTCATCAACCCCGAGGACTGGGAGGAAGTGCCGGGCGGCCACCAGCCGCTCTGCTACAATGAAATCCCGACCAAGGCGAACTGGCATTATCTGCGCTGGGTGTTCGACACCGAAACCCGCCGCAACCGCGAATTGCAGGTAAACGACCTGACGCTGGACCTGCGCGACCTGCCCGTGCCGCTTTACGAGCATCCCTATTGGGGTTGCGAACGGCTGCTCAATTTCTGCCTCGACGTGCGGACCCACACCGATACCCGCAATTTCCTATGGGTGGATTCGGCCGTGGTTTCGGTGGATTGGTGATGATGATGCGCAGGTTCTTTTCCGCCGTCCTTGAGCAAGGCAACAATTTCACCCAGGATTTCGAGACCGAGCCCTATGAGGCCGGCTGGGCCAGTGAGGCGCGCTGGTTCATCCGCATTCTCGACGCCGATGGCGCCGACAGCGAAATTGCCGCGATGGCGCAGGTTTCTCCCGACGGGCTGGTCTGGTGCGATGATGAAGCCATGACCGATCCGGTACGGTTGCGCGCCGATGCGCCGGCTCCCGTGATGATCAGCTTCCGCCAGCGCGAATTCGGCAACTGGCTGCGCCTAAAGGTGCGCTTGTCGGGGGATAAGGCCAGGGTGAAGGTGCTGATCTATCTGGCGCTCAAGGAATAGGCAACGCGGCACCGGCCCCGGCTGGCGCACGATCGATGCAGGATTGGACATCCCATGAAGACACCCGACAGAGGCGCATTTCTGCTGGCGGCACCGGCCCATCTGCTGCTTGCCATCACCATCACCCTGCCCGCCCTCTATATCCTGTGGCTGAGCCTCAACGACTCGACCTTCGGCACCCAGCTCACCTTTGTGGGGCTGAGCAATTATTTCGAGGTCTTTTCCGATCCCAGCTTCTGGAATGCGGCCAGGAACACCTTCTTCGTCGTCAACGGCATCGTCTATATCGAAATCCTGTTGGCCATTCTGGTCGCTTCGGTGCTGGCCTCGGGGGTGCCATTCCGGCCGATGCTCATTGCCATAATCCTCGTGCCCTATGCCGCTTCGGAAGTAGTGACGGTGCTGGTGTGGAAGTCGCTGATGAACCCCAGCTACGGGCTGATCGGGCGCACGCTGATGGATCTGGGCATGGGGCTGAACTGGAGCGTGTCACCTACCGACGCGCTGGTGCTGGTGGGTATTATCAGCATCTGGCAACATCTGCCTTTTTCGTTCCTGCTGATCTACGCCGGCCTGATGGCCATCCCCAAATCGCTCTATGAATCGGCGGCCATCGACGGCGCCGGCACGATCCAGACCTTTTTCCGCATCACGCTGCCGCTGCTGGTGCCCACTATTCTTATCGCCGTCATCTTCCGCTTCGTCTTCGCCTTCCGGCTCTTTTCGGAAGTCTGGCTGCTTACCGGTGGCGGCCCCGCCCGCATGACCGAGGTGCTGGCCGTGTATCTTTACCGGGACGCCTATCGCACCGGCGATTTCGGCGCCGCAGCGGCCACCGGCTGGCTCATGGTAGTGGGCACGCTGCTGTTCGCCTCGGTCTATCTGTGGTTCATGCATCGCGGCATGAGGAACGGCAATGTCTGACGCTTTTTCCCGCATGCTCAAAGGCCTCGCCGTCCTGGTCATCGCCTGCTGGTCGTTGGCACCCATCGCCTTCGTGGTGATCTCCTCGCTCAAGCCGCCGGGGGAAATCTTCGCTTACCCGCCGAAATTCCTCTTTACGCCAACCCTGCAGAATTACGTCGATCTCTGGAACGAATTTGGCGAATTCTTCCACACGCTGACCAACAGCATCATCATTTCGGCGGGCGCCACGATCTTCACCACGCTGGTGGGCTTCATGGCTGGCTATGTTTATTCACGCTATTCGGGCCGGCTGATCGCTGCCAGCGCGCTCTACATGATCGCCATCCGCCTGCTGCCGCCCATCGTGGTGACATTGCCGCTGTTTCCCGTGGTCTCCTGGCTGCGCCTCAGCGACACGCAACTGGTGTTGATCCTGCTCTATTCGGCCTTCTGGGTGTCGCTGGTCACCATCATCCTCAAGACCTTCATCGATGAAATTCCGCGCGAGCTGGATGAAGCAGCGGAGATCGACGGGGCCAGCCAATGGCAGATACTTATCCGCGTCATCTTCCCCCTGGCCGCCCAGGGGCTGGCCGCCGGTGCCATCTTCGTTTTCATCTTCTCCTGGAACGAGTTCCTATTCGCCCTGATCTTCACCACCACCCAGGCCAAGACCGCACCGCTGGTGCTGTCTGAAGTGATGGACGCCATCTACGGCACTAGTTGGGGCGTGCTCTTTGCCGGTGTGACCATTCAGCTCTTGCCGGTCTTGCTGCTCGTGGCGCTGGCCAACCGGCTGATCGTGGCCGGGCTCACCGCCGGGTCGGTGAAGGGCTAGGAGACGGACGATGGACACACCTCTTTCCCAACCTGGCCAATCGCACTTTGCCGGCCTTGCCGGCAAGCTGGCGGTGGTGACCGGCGGCGCCAGCGGCATCGGCGCCGAAATCGTCACCCGCCTTGCCCGCCACGGGGCCAGGGTGGCGATGCTCGACATCGATGAGGCCGGCGCCGAAGCCCTGCTGTCCAGCCTCACCGGCAAAGAGCCGGGCGCGGTGCGCTTCTATCGCTGCGACCTCACCGATATCGAGGCGATCGCCGCCACCTGCGGCAGGATCGAAGCCGAACTCGGCGCGGTGCAAATCCTCGTCAACAACGCCGCCAACGATGTGCGCCATGACATGGACAGCGTGGACGCAGAGATGTTCGACCGGCTGGTCGCGGTCAATCTGCGGCATCATTTCTTCATGACCAAATATCTGCGCAAGGGCATGGCCGCTGCGGGCGGTGGCGCCATCGTCAATGTCGGCTCGCACGCCGCCTATCTGGGGGCCACCGCCATGCCGGTCTACGGTGCCGCCAAGGCCGGTATTTTCGGGCTGACCCGGGCCTTTGCGCGCGAACTGGGACAGGAGCGCATCCGCGTCAATCAGGTGGTGCCCGGCTGGGTGCTGACCGAAAAGCAGCGGCGACTGTGGTGGTCGCCGGAGGCCGAAGAGCGCCGCCGCGCCGGCCAGTGCATTCCCGACGAAATCCTGGCCGGCGACATCGCCGAAATGGTGCTGTTCCTCGCCTCCGACAGCGGGCGGCTCTGCACCAATCAGAGCTGGTTCGTCGACGGAGGGCGCAATTGAAAGCGCCCCGCCGCATCGTCACCGGCTTTGCCAATGGCCTGTCGCGCATCGATTTTGTGGATGAAGGCGGCGCGTTCCTTGCCACCGGAGGCGGCGGCGGCGTCCATGAAATCTGGTCGAGCACCACCGTCCTGCCCCTGGGCGAACGAGAAAAGGACGGCACGTGCCCCGCTTTTTCGCCCGGCCCGGGCGGCTCGAGCTGCCGGCTGGTGCGCATTCCGCCCGATGCCGAGCGCTGGGCCGATCCGGAAGCGGCGGCCCGCACCGCCGCCGCCATCGGAAAGGAACGGCCGGCCCATTGGATGGAGCGCCATCCCGGCATGCACGTCACCCCGACGCTGGACTATGTGCTGGTGCTCGAAGGCGCTGCGGTCGCGGTGATGGAAGACGGAGCGGTCTCTCTCGCCGCCGGCGATGTGCTGGTACAGCGGCAGACGCCGCACGCCTGGAAGAACCCCGGCACGGCCCCTGCCCTGCTGTTTGTGACCATGATCGGACTGAGCGGGCCCCTGCCGGCCTGAGGTCGGCGCGCCAGTCCCCATTGAAGGAGGCCGAAAATGGCCGATGTCGACATCAAGAACGTCGAAAAGCTCTATGGATCGGTCAAGGCGATCAAGGGCGTGTCACTGTCGATAAAGCATGGCGAGCTGACCATTCTGGTCGGCCCTTCCGGCTGCGGGAAATCCACCCTGCTGCGCATGATCGCGGGGCTGGAAAGCGTCGATGGCGGCCAGATCGATATCGACGGCAAGCTGGTCAACAAGACGAGGCCCAAGGACCGCGACATCGCCATGGTGTTCCAGAACTATGCGCTCTATCCGCATATGAATGTGCGCCAGAACATGGCGTTCAGCCTGTCGCTGGGCAAGGTGGCCAAGGCCGAGATTGACCGGCGGGTGAACGAGGCCGCGACCATTCTGGGGCTGAACGAGTATCTCGACCGCTTCCCCCGGCAATTGTCGGGCGGGCAGCGCCAGCGCGTCGCCATGGGCCGCGCCATCGTGCGCGACCCCAAGGTGTTCCTGTTCGATGAGCCGCTCTCCAACCTCGACGCGAAACTGCGCGTGCAGATGCGTATCGAGATCAAGGCGCTGCACGAAAAGCTGGGGGCCACCATGGTCTATGTGACGCATGACCAGATCGAGGCCATGACCATGGCCGACCGAATCGTGGTGATGCGCGACGGGCTGATCGAGCAGGTCGGCACGCCCATCGAGCTCTACGAGCAGCCGGCCAATATTTTCGTCGCCCAGTTCATCGGCAGTCCCTCGATGAACATTCTCAACGGCACGCTGGATCGCTCCGGCTTTCAGCTTGGAGGGGGTATCACCCTATCGGCGCCCCCATCGGCCGCTGCGGCGCCGAAGGGACCCTGTTCCTATGGTATTCGCCCGGAACACATCCGACTTGATCCGGCAGGGGTTGAAGTTCTCGTCCTGGCCGTCGAGCCGACCGGCCCCGAAACTCATGTGCACGTGCGGCTGGGGGAGCAGACGCTGGTCTGTGCCCTGCGCGACCACCCCGCCATCGTCCCGGGATCCACCCTCACCATCCTGCCCGACGCCGGGCGCGCCCGCCTGTTCGCCGATGATGGAAAGCGCATCCAATAGCCAATTCGGTCGGCTCACTCGCCTTTCTTGCTCCCCGCGTCGTCTTCAGCCAGGGCGGCGAGAGCCAGGTTGGAATGGGCATAGGCTCCGCCGGCGCGCATTTCGGCGGCGACCCAGATCGCTTCCATGATCTCTTCCGGCGTCGCACCCGCCCGCGTGGCCGCCTTGGTATGGCCCTGGATGCAATAGGGGCATTGCGTGACATGCGCGACCGCCACGGCGATCAGTTGCTTCGTCCTCGCCGGCAGCGCCCCTTCCGCGAACACGGCCTTGCTGAACGCCCGAAACGCCGCTTCCGCGTCGGGCGCCAGCTCGCGCCGGCGGTCGGCGAGAGCTTTCGACGGCTTCGGGTAGAGATTGTCACTCATCTCGTTATCCTTTCCAAAAATGAGTCCGCTCGATTGCCATGCGCAGCAGCGATTGCGAACGCGCCCGCCAGACGGCGGTGCGACCAGTATGGCAAGCAGCCGGCCGACCCTCGCGGCGCCTACCCCGCGGCCGTTCGGCGCATGGGTGCCGACCTCATTGCGTTAACATATATTCCGGATGCATGTTGAAGTTTCCCATCCGGCCGCTCGTCTGACGCGGCCATCCGCAAGTTGGGCGCCGAGCAGCATGGACAAGCAGCAGCAAGCGAAAGCAGCCGGAGCATTTCCGGCGCGACACCGAGCGCGCCGGTTTCGACGGGCTGGCAGTTCCTTCACCACCCCAACGCGCCAAAACTGTTCCAGAGGAAAGGATACGTTCGATGACAGCACGGCTTAATGCGAACCTGGCCGCCCCCGCGGCGATGCAGGCATTGCTGGGCCTGCAAACCCACGTCAACGCCTGCGGGCTGGAGCCCGAACTGCTCGAGCTGGTCAAATTCCGGGCCTCCCAGCTCAATGGCTGTGCCTGGTGCATGGACATGCACAGCAAGGACGCCCGCGCGGCTGGCGAAACCGAGCAGCGGCTTTACCTCCTCAGCGCCTGGCGCGAATGCGCCTTCTATACGGAACGCGAGCGCGCCGCGCTGGCCTGGACGGAAGCCGTGACCCGGCTCGGTGAAGGCGGCGTGTCCGACGAGGTTTTCGCAGCAGCGCACGCCCAGTTCAGCGAAGCGGAACTGGTGGAACTGACCATGGCCATCATCGCCATCAATGGCTGGAACCGCATCAACGTCGCCTTCCGCACCCCGCCGGGGACCTATCGGCCCCGCTCAGGCAAAGCCGGGGCGTGAAGCGCCATCGGCTCGACCGTGCATCCCACTCCAACCCCTGCCTTTCCAGCGACATTTCCTTAACCGGGCGGCACTGGAATAATTCCCAAAACTGCCCGATTCCATCGGACGAGGCCCGCCGAAGGCCGGCGAGCCCCCCTCGAACTCCGCGGTCCATGACATGAAGCAAGCAGCGCCGGTCCCGTTTCATCCTTCTACGCCACAACCGCACACCTATACGGCGGTGCTGATCGTTCTCGGCCTGACTCATCTGCTCAACGACCTCATCCAGTCGCTCATTCCGGCGCTCTATCCGATCATCAAGGAAGCCTACGCGCTCGATTTCGTGCAGATCGGCATGATCGCCCTGACCTTCCAGATCGCCGGCTCCCTGCTACAGCCGGTGGTCGGCTACGTCACCGACCGGCGACCCATGCCCTACCTTCCCATCGTCGGCATGAGTTTCACCCTGGTCGGGGTCGCCAGCCTCGGCTTTGCGCCGAGTTACGGCGTCATCCTGGTTTCGGTCGCCTGCATTGGCCTCGGCTCGGCGATTTTCCACCCCGAGGCAACCCGGCTAGCCCGGCACGCCTCCGGCGGCCAGCAGGGCTTTGCCCAGGGCATTTTCCAGGTCGGCGGCCAGGCCGGCGGCTCTCTTGGCCCGCTGTTCGCCGCTTTCATCATCGTGCCGCTCGGCCGCAGCAGTCTGGCGTGGTTCACGATAGCCGCCCTGCTCGCCATCGTCCTGATGCGCTGGACGGCGAGCCAACATGTCTTGATCCGCAAGCATATGGTGGCGGCGGGCGCCAGCCTCGCCCAAGGCGCCGCGGCAACAATCCAGCCGCGCTCGCGGCGCACGGTCATCGTCGGGCTCACCGTGCTGTCGCTGCTGATGCTCTCCAAGGCCGCCTATATCGAAAGCTTCCGCTCCTTTTACACCTTCTATCTGATCGAGCGGTTCGGCGTCTCGATCCAAACCTCGCAGATCATGCTTTTCGTCTTCCTGCTGGCGCAGGCCGTCGGGGTATTTTTCGGCGGTATCGCCGGCGACAAGGTCGGCCGCCACCGCATCATCTGGATTTCGATCCTGGGGCCCCTGCCCTTCGCGCTGCTGCTGCCCTTCGCCGACTTCTTCTGGACCGGCATACTGACGGTGGCGATCAGCCTCATCGTCGCGAGCGCCTTCGCCTCGATCCTGATCTACGCCATGGAACTGACGCCCCTGCATGTCGGGCTGATCGGCGGGGTCTTTTACGGTCTCGACTTCGGGTTAGGGGGCGTCGCGGCCGCGGTGCTGGGCGGGCTGGCCGACACTATCGGCGTCGAAAGCGTCTACCGGCTCTGCGCCTTCCTGCCGCTGGCGGGCCTACTGACCTGGTTCCTGCCGCACATAGAGGATGACGCGATCCTGCGGCGACGGGCAGAGAGCCGCAAGCGGTGACCCCAAGCACGCCAATCCGAGCGCGCGGCTTTGCCGGGCAGATCAGTCGCCACGGATCGCCGCTTCTATCGCCAATCCCACCCGGGGCGCACAGAAAGCATAGAGGGTCCGGCTGGGGCGAACCGCTTCGTGCAGCCAGATGAGGTCGCGCCGGCGGGGATGGACGTTCCAGCGCAGGAACTCGGCCTCGCCCGCCGCCAGCGCCGCGCCGGCTGGCGTGTCCGCCTCGACATGGCCGGTAAAGACGATGCTGACGGCATCGTCGCCGAGGAAGCGCTGGAAAAGGCTGCGCGCGAGCCCGCCCGTCGCCGCGCCATTGCCGGCGATCATGGTGCCCCGGGGCGAAAAATCCTCGCCGAGGCGGGCGGCGCCGGCCAGCATGGCGGCAATCCGCCCGGTGCCGCCTTCGACCAGCGTTTCAGCATCGGCGGCCAGCATCAGCTCGGCCACATGGCGATGCTGGTCGCAGAGCGCCAGGGGGATGCCGGCTTCAAAAAACAGCACTGCGATCTCGATGCCGCGCCCGGTCGGCGGCAGCGGCAGCAGCAGGGTTTCCCGCCGGGCCCGGCCGAGCAGGTGTTGCATGGCGGGCGCGAGGTCCTCGTCATAGGTGCCGTAGGAGGCGTCGGCGATCAGCACGCGCGCCGGCAGGGGCGTATCGAGGGGATGGAGCAGGCTCTCGCGGCAGAGATCGCCGCTATAGAGCACGCCCTCTTCCCCGCCCAGGCGCATCCAGATGCCGCCGGCGGCGTGGCCGGCGCGGCCGGTGTCGACGCGCACCCCGGCAATATCGATGGCGGCGTGCAAGGGCAGGGAGCGGGCGGCGTGCAGACGGGCATGGCCGGCAAAGGCTCGCGTCATCGCCGTGGCGTAGAGGGGCGGGTCGCCTACCATATCGGCCAGGTGCAGCCCGCCGATATGGTCGGCATGGCTGTGACTGACCAATATGGCATCGACGCGGCCCACCCCTTGCAGGTCGGGGAATACCCCGGCCGGGGCTTCCCCCAGATCGAGGAGGAAGCGTGCGCCCCCGGTCTCGACGAGAAAGCAGGCCGGCGCCTTCTCGCCGATCCCTGAAACCGCCCTGACGATGGTCTGGCTCATAACAGGCTTCCTCTTTTGCCTAGAAGGCTCAGCACCAGCAGCGGAAAGAAGGTGGTGATGAGAATGGTGAGAAAGGCCATGGCCATGCCCAGCCCCACCGAGCCTTGCTCGAACTGGCGCCAGATATAGGTGGAAATGGTCTGCAAGCCCACCGGCGCCACGATGATGGAGGCGACCAGTTCGCGCGTGGCCACGGCAAAGACCAGCAGCATGGCAGCGACGAGGCTGGGCAGGATCAGCGGCAACAGGATGCGCCGGAACGCCATCAGCGGACTGGCGCCGGCAACCCGCGCCGCCGCCTCGAGATTGTCGCCCACCTGGTGGAAGGCGGCGGTGGCGTAGCGCACCGGCTGCGGCAACAGGATGCAGCAATAGGCCAGCAGCAGGATCAGCGCGGTATTATAGGGAGTGATCGGCAGCCAGGGCTGGTTCCAGGCGAGGATCAGCCCGACGGCGACGACGATGCCCGGCAGGGCGTTGGGCAAGATGGTGAGGATGTCGAGCGCCTGCCGCCCGCGCATCCGCGTCTTGACCACGGCATAGGCCGAAAGCGCGCCGAGCAAGCCCGTGACCAGCGCCGCCGCAACGCCCAGCGTGAGGCTGGTGGTCAGGGCGCGCAAGGCGCCGGTGCCGTCGCCCAAGATGGCGACAAAATTGTCGGGGCCGAGATTGGACCAGACCAGGCCCCCCGAAATGGTGCGCGACAGGGCGGTGGCGAGAATGGCGAGCAGGGGGGCGAAGGTGGCGAGAAAGGCCACCAGCCCGAAGGCGCAGAGCACGGGCACGGTCCAGCCGCCCAGTTCACGCTTTTCGAAAGCCTGCGGCTTGCCGGTGGTGGTCTGGTAGGACCGGCGGGTCAACAGCCAGCGCTGCACCAGAAAGGCCCCAAAACTCAAAACCACCAGCACCAGCGACAGGATGGCGGCGCCGGGCAGGTCGATGGGCCAGTCGGAGACGCGCAGATCGATGCCGGTGACCAGCACGTCGAAGCCGGCCCGCCGGCCCAGGGCGGCGGGCGTGCCATATTCCTCGATGGCCATGGCAAAGACCAGCAGCAGGCTGGCGGCGAGGCCCGGCGTCGAGAGCGGCAGCGTGATGCGGAAAAAGGCGCGCCAGCCCGAAGCGCCGAAGACGCGCGCCACATCGGCATAGCGCGAGCCCACCGCCTCCACCGTGCGCGAGACGGCGAAATAGATCACCGGAAAGGTGTTGAGCATCATCACGAAGACGATGCCCCAGATGGAAAAGAGGAACGGCGCCAGGTTGAAGCCGAACAGCTGCTGTACATAGCCGCGCGGTTGCAGCGCCATGATCCAGCCCAGCGTGGCGATGTAGGGCGGGATCATGAAGGGCACCAGCATCAGCAGGTCCCAAACGATGGCACCGGGAACGCGGAACAGCGCCCGCAGCACCGCCAGCGGCACGGCGACCAGCGCCGAGAGCGCCGCGACGCCCAGCCCCAAAAGCAGGGTATTGCCGGTCATGGCCAGCAGCCGCGCATCGCCCAGCGTACCGGCGAGGCGCGAAAAGGGCGTGGCCAGCGAGCCGCGCCCCAGTTCGGGAAAGATGGCCTGGAGGATGATGAAGGCGAAAGGCACCGCGACCACGAGGGCAAGGCCCAGCGTTGCCAGCAAAACCGCCGGATTGACCGGCTCGGCACTTTTCGCCCCCATGATCCCTCGGCCCTTACTTGAAGATGCCGCCGAAGGTGGCGAGGGTTTCCCCGCGACCGGCATAGACCGCTTCGGCATCGATCGGCAGGATGGTGAGATCGCCGATGAGCGGGCGGTTGGCGGGGATGTCGGTGCGCGCCGGCATCAGGTTGGTGGCGGCGACGATGGCCTGGCCGGCGTCGGACAGCATGTAGTCGATGAACTGCTTGGCCTCGTCCTGGTTCTTGGACCAGTTTAGGATCATGGCCGGGCGCGGGGCGATGACGGTGCCCGAGGCGGGGAAGATCACCTCGATGAATTCACCCTTCTACTGGCCGGAGAAGGAGATGTAGTCCACGGCGCCGAACACGGCGGCCTTGGCGCCCTGCAATACCGGATTGAGCGCTTCGGCATTGGCGCCGGCGACGATGGCACCATTGGCGGCCAGATCCTCGAACAGCTTCCAGCCACTCTGGGCTTCGAGCGCGGCGACCAACTCGAAGGTGGCGCCGGACTGGGCCGGATCGGGCAGGTTCACCAGGTCCTTGTATTCGGGCTTGGCGAGATCGGCCCATTCGGCCGGCTTGGGCGTGCCGCTATTGGGGTTCCAGGCGATGGCCAGCGCCGACACGCCCTGCGCCACGGCGGTGTCGGATTTGAGGAAGTCGGGCACGTTCTCGGCATTGGGGCTGGCATAGGGCACCAGCCACCCGCGCTCGGCGAAATCGGTGGCGGTGTCCCAGGAAGCCGAGATCAGCACATCCACCACCGGATTGGCGGCTTCCGATTCGATGCGGGCCATGACCTGGCCGGTGGTGGCCTGGAAGAACTCGACCTTGATGCCGGTTTCTTCGGTGAAGCCGGCGGCCAGCTTTTCGATCAGCGCGGCGGGGCCGGCGGTATAGACGGTGACGTCGGCATGGGCGGTTCCGGCCATGGCAAGGGCGGCGAGCGCGGCAAGGCCGGCGCGACGGGCATGGATCAGCATGGAAAACTCCTATGGGGTATGGGTCGCTTCCGCCGGGAACCAGCGAAGGCGGTCGGAGACGATCTCCAGCCCGATGCGCTCCCCCGGGCGCATGCGGCTATTGCTTGTGATGGTGAGCGCCAGCCCATCAGCGTCCTCGTCGAGGCCGATGCTGACGAGATAGCCATTGTCGCGGTACTGCACCGAGCGCACCGTGCCGGTCAGCGCGGCCCCCTCCAGCGGGCACACGGCCAGCGCCCGCGGCGTGATCAGCACCCGCGCCTCGGGCCGGGCGTTAAAGGATGGGGCAGCGTCGATGGGCAGGGCTTTTTGCCCCAGCAGCCAGGCGCCGGCCTCGCGGCGCAGGGTGACGATGCTGCCCAGGCGCAGGAATTCGGCGATGCCGGTATCGGCCGGCGCCTCGACCAGCGTTTCGGGCGGCGCCAATTGCGCCACTCGGCCCCGCTCCATCACCGCGACCTGGTCGGCCAGGGTGAAGGCCTCGCTCTGGTCATGGGTGACATAGACGGCGGTAAGGCCCAGCGAACGGATCAGCCCGGCCAGTTCGCTCACCATGGTCTCGCGCAATTCGCGGTCGAGATTGGAGAGCGGCTCGTCGAAGAGCACGATGCGCGGTTCGCCGACGATGGCGCGGGCAATGGCGACGCGCTGCTGCTGGCCGCCGGAGAGGGCACTCGGGCTGCGGTCGGCCAGATGGTCGAGCCCGACGCGCCGCAGCGCCTCGGCGACGCGCTTTTCGCGCTCGGCCCGGTTGACCCGCTGCATTTCCAGCGGAAAACCGACATTGCCGGCAACGCTCAGATGCGGCCAAAGCGCATAATCCTGAAACACCATGCCCAGGCCCCGCCGCTCCGGCGGCAGGAAGGCGCCGGGCCCGGCCACCAGTTTTCCATCGATGCGCACTTCGCCTTCGGTGGGCGCCAACAGGCCGGCGATCAGCCGCAGCAGCGTGGTCTTGCCGCAGCCGGAGGGGCCGAGCAGCGCCAGCGTGTCGCCGGCGGGCAGGGACAGGTCGATGCCGCGCAGGATCTGCGTATCGCCATAATCCAGGCGCAGCGCCTGGGTCGAGACCGCCGGGGATGGGGATGGCATGGGCCAGCGCCGCTTTCGCCTGTTGCAATACAGCGCGGCGATATCGTTGACGGATGACAGTCTGACGACATTTCCATGTCAGTTTCGTAGCACTCGCGGGCGCTCGACGAGACCCGTTTACCCGAAGATCAGGGACTGATGCGCCGCCGCGCCGGCGAGGGCGCCATCGCCGACCGAGAGCGAGACCGATCCGGCCATGCGGGCGACGTCGCCGCAGGCGAAGACGCCGGGTACACTGGTCTTTTTCATCTCGTCGGTGGCAATGAACCGGCCCAGCGGGCTCTGCTCGATCTCGCATCCGAGGTCGGTCGCCAGCGTACTGCCGGGGGCGGTTTGCGGCGCGACGAACAGCCCCGCCAGCGCCAGCGTCCGGCCATCCCCCAGCTGCACGTCGCACGCGCCGGAGACGGCTTCGACCTTTGCCGTCTCGATGCGGACCTGGCGGGCAGCCAGTCGCGCCTCGTCCTCGGGGGTGAGTTGCAGCGCTCGGTTGAGAAAGAAGGTGGTCGGCCCCCAATCGGGCAGCAGCAGCGCCTGGTGCATCGAGGCGGGCCCTACCCCGAGAACGCCGATGTGGTCCTGCTCCAGTTCATAGCCGTGGCAATAGGGGCAGTGGAAGACGCTGCGCCCCCAGCGTTCGGCAAGCCCCGCCATATCGGGCAGCGTATCGGTGACACCGAACGCAAGGATCAGTCGGCGCGCGGCAATCTCCGCACCATCATCCAGCGTCACCATGAAGCCGTCGCTGCCGAGACGACGCGCCTGCCCGGCCCGGCCGTCGTGCCAGACGAGGGTGGGATAGCGGCGAAGCTGCGCCCGGCCGCGTGCGAAAATCTCGCCGGGCGCCACGCCGTCCTGGGTAAGAAAGCCATGGGCATGGCTGGCGAAGCGATTGCGGCGCTCGCCCGCATCGATCACCAGAACCTTGCGCCGCGCGCGGGCCAGTTGCAGCGCCGCAGCCATGCCGGCATAGCTGCCACCGATGACCGCCACGTCATAATCCATTGTCTCCGTCATGCTCTTTGCTCTCTCTTTATGCCGAGCCGGCCGATGCAAGCGGCGGCCCGGCGCCCGGGGATTCAGCCCCAGGCGGGGAAGGGATCGGCGAGGCCGCGCCATTTTTCCGGGGTGAAACCGGCGGTAGTGACGAGGCAGGCATCAAGTTCGGCGCGGATTTTCGTCTCGTCCATCGGGTCGGTGCCGATAAAGACGATTTCCTGCCGGCGGTCGCCCCAGACCGGGGCGGGCGCCCGGCCGCTGGCCGGGCGCAGTAGATCGGGCAGAGGTCCGGCGATCAGTCGTGATCGTGGCCTTCGTGGTCGTGATCCTTGTGTTCATGGTCATGGTCATCATGATCGTGATCACCATGCACGACGCCGGTGCCGCCCACCGCGACGATGTTGAAGGGCGCGCCCTCGACGGCGATGTCGCCGGTCACTTCGAAGCTTGCGGCATCGACCAGATGCAGCTGGCCCGCGAGCGGGTCGGTGACCACGATGCTGTCGCCGGCCACCGCGAGGCGCGGCCGCGGATCGGCAAAGCTGCCATCCATCGAATAGGGGCCGGTCACCGCCACCGATTTGACGATCTCGCCCGAGAGCACGTCGAGCTGATGCAGCTGGCCGTCCTCGGTGAAGATATAGGCAAAGCGCGCCCGCACCGGATCGACCACGAAATGCACGCGGCGCGTCGGCAGGTCGACCAGGCGGAAGGCGTCGTTCTCATCCGGATCGATGATGGCCACCGTGTCCGCATCGAAATTGCCGAGGAAATATTGCAGCCCCCTGCCCCCGATCAGCGTCGAAACGCGGCCCTCGCCCAGCCCTTCGGCAAAGGCGAGCGGCTCGACCGCGGGGACGCCGCCTTCGGAGCGGGCAATCAGGATGCCGTCGGCGCAGCCGCCAATGGCCACCAGATTGCCGGAGGTCGCTTCGCCATGCAGGCCCGCGCAGGCGATATCGTCGCCCACCGGGTTGCCGTCGCGGTCGAGAATGCGGATGGCGACCGGCGCCTTGGAAGGATCGTCGGGGTTGGGTACCGACACCAGGTCGTAGTCGCCGAAGGGGATGACGACGCCGTGGTGAGGAGCGGCCGCCGCGACCTCGCGCAACGCGCCCGCCCCGGCCAGGGCATCGCTCTCGCTGAAGACACGGGCAATCCCCTCGCCGTCGAAAAAGGCGGCGAAATGGCCGGAATGCTCGACGAAATGCGATGGGCTTTGGCCCTCGGCGACGAAGCCGGTATGGGCCGGCGGATCGACGTCGATATCGGCGTGGTCGCCATGATCGTCGAAGGCGATGCCGGTGGCGATGGCGGCGACGGCGCCCGCCGCTCCCTGCACCGCGAATACCGCCTCGCCGCTATCGCTGCGATAGAGGCTGGCGGGGCTGTTGATGGCAAAACTGTCGAGCACCTTGCCGTCGGCGGCGTCGATGGCGGTCACCACGGGCCGGGCATGGTCGGAGACGAACAGCCGCCAGGCGGTAACCGTGTCGTCGGCAAGGGCACCGCCGGCGAGCGCGGCGAACAGCGCCAACGCCGAACTTCCGAGCAGAAATGATTTCATCGATAGGGTCTCCATGGTTTGGAAAATTGGGATCGCGGGCGATCCGGGGGATCAGTCGGCGGCCAGCGCCGCGCTGAGGGTGGAAAGGTTGTGCCGCATCAGCGCCAGATAGGTCGGCGCGGGGCCATCGGACGCGGAGAGGGCATCGGAATAGAGGGTGCCGCCGAGCCGCAGCCCTGCCTCGGCGGCGATCTGCTCGACCAGCCGGGGATCGGCGATGTTTTCGGCAAATACCGCGCCGGCGTGGCGCGCACGGATATCGCGGATGAGCCCGGCGACATCGGCCGCCGAAGCCTCGGCTTCGGTGGAGACGCCCTGCGGCGAGAGGAAGGCAATGCCGTAGTCGCGCTCGAAATAGCGGAAGGCGTTATGGGCGACCACGACCACACGGCGGTCCGCGGGGATGGCGGCAATCGTGTCCCTGATCTCGGCGTCGAGAGCGGTCAGCTGTTCGAGATAGGCTTGCGCGTTCGCTTCATAGGTCGTGCAGCCCTCGGCATCGGCGGCGCAAAAGGCGGCGGCGATGTTTTTTACGTAGATCTTCGCATTGGCGACCGACTGCCAGGCGTGCGGATCGTTGGGCTCGGCGTGGAAGATCGCCGTCTCGCCGATGAAGTGATAATGCCCGCCAGCGGGGTCTTCGAGGACATCGACGCCATCCGTCACCGCGACGATCCGGGCCTCGGTGCCGCTGGCTTCGACGAGGCGCGACAGAAATCCTTCGAACAGCAGCCCGTTGACCAGCACCACGTCGGCGCGAGCCAGCGCGATGGCGTCGGCGGGGCGCGGCTCGTAGACATGCGCGTCGCCATTAGGGCCGACCAGCGTGGTGACCTCGACCCGCGCGCCGCCGACTTCTCTCGCGAAATCGCCGAGGATGGAGAAGCTGGCCACCACGGCGAGGGGTTTTTCCTGCGCCAGGGTGCCCAGCGGTGCAAATGTTATAACAGCACAGACAAGGGCGTGTTTGATCCAATTGCGGTGCATGGCAAAAATCCTTCAGGCGGTTCGGTGAGCGAGGTTCGGCAGGCGGCTCGCCACGACCCCGCGCGGCCCGGCAAGGACCGACACCGCATAGGCGCAGCCGGCGGCAAGAATGATGGCCGGGCCCGAGGGCAAGGCGGCGTGATAGGAGAGCAGCAGGCCGGCCAGCGTGGCAAGCGCACCGATGCCGATGGCGAGCAGCGCCATGGTGGCGACGCGCTGCGTCCAGAAGCGGGCGGCGGCGGCCGGCAGGATCATCAGCCCGACCGAGAGCAGCGTGCCCAGCGCCTGGAAGCCGGCGACGAGATTGATGACCACGAGGCCGAGAAAGACGAAATGCACGGGCGAGCCGAGCCTGGAGACCGAGCGCAGGAACAGCGGGTCGAGGCATTCGGCGACAAGGGCACGGCGGAAGAGCCAGAGCGCGATGAGCGTCGTCGCAGTCACAAGGCCGATAAGGGCGAGGGCGTCATCGTTGAGCGCCAGCACGGTGCCGAACAGCACATGCATGAGATCGACGCTGGACCCGCGCATGGAGACCATGGCCACTCCGACGGCCAGCGAGATGAGATAGAAGGCGGCAAGGGACGCGTCTTCCTTTTGCACCGTCAGGCGCGACACCGCCCCGGCTCCCAGCGCCACGACGATGCCGGCCACCAGCCCGCCAAGCGTCATCGGCACGAGTTCGAGCCCATAGAGCAGGAACCCCGCCGCCGCGCCGGGCAGGATGGCGTGCGACATGGCGTCGCCGGTGAGGCTCATGCGCCGCAGCATGAGGAACACGCCGACCGGCGCAGCGCTCAGCGACAGCAGCAGCGCGCCCAGCGCGGCGCGCCGCATGAAGGCGAATTCGACGAAGGGCGCGACAAGGATCGCCTCCATCCAGCCCATCACGCCGCTCCCTTCCGGTAAGGCAGGGGGCAAGAGACCGCCTCGGGCGCGCACCAGGGCGCCTGCCGGTCCCCGGCGTCATGATAGTGGCGGGCGCGCCGGAGATTTTCCGGGGAAAGCACCTGCCGTGCCGCGCCCCAGGCCACCGGCCGGCGCGCCAGCAGCAGCGCCTCGGGGAAATGTTCGCGCACCAGATCGAGATCGTGCACGACCACGAGAACGGTGCGGCCCTCGCCGTGCCAGACCTTGATCAGCGCGACAAGATCGGCCAGCGTCCGCGCGTCGATGGCGTTGAAAGGCTCGTCGAGCAGGATCAGCGCGGCGTCCTGCACCAGGACCCGCGCAAACAGCGCCCGCTGCAATTGCCCACCCGACAGCGCGCCGATGGACCGCCCTTCGAACCCCGCCAACCCCACGGCGGCAAGCGCTGCTGAAACGGCTTGACGATCCGCGGCGCGGTGCCGTCCCAGCAGCCCCCGGCGCGGCCACAGGCCGAGCGCGACCAGCTCGCGCGCCGACGCCGGAAAGCTTCGATCCAGTTCCGACTGCTGCGGCAGATAGGCGATGCCTGTGCCCGGCGCGACCGCGCACGCGCCGCCCATCGGCTTGAGCATGCCGACGATACCCTTCAGCAGCGTCGACTTGCCCGAGCCATTGTCGCCGACCACGGCCAGCAAAGCCCCCTTCGCCACCGCCCCATCGAGCTGGTGCACCGCCGGGTGGCGGTCATACCCCAGCGTCAGATCGGAAAAAACGATGCAAACGTCGGCCATGAGCGGGACGGGTCAACCTGGAGTGGCGAAACTCGTGATGTTATTACATTACGAATTGGTCGATGCAACCCCGAATTGTCCGGCCGTCGAGTTGCCGGAAAAAATCCGAGCCGGTGAGCCGGCTCTCAAGGCGACCCATATCCAGGGCGCGCTTTAAGCTCGCCCCCTGCCATAAAATGCCGGGGACGCAACGCGGTTCGCTGTCCGGGCTTACCGATCGGCCCGAATTCCACTCATTGCTTGAGGTCGACCCATCCCGATTGCTGCGCCGAGCGGCTTATGGCGCTGACGAGTTCCTGGATCCGCAAGCCCGCACTGAAATTGAACGGCTCGGGGCGCTTGCCGGCGATCGCTTCGATATAGCGCGCGATCTCGATGGCCTTGAGATCGTTGAAACCCAGCTGATGGCCGGGAGCGACGCAGAACAGGCCATAGGGCGAATGGTCCGGTCCGGCCTCGATACGCCGGAAGCCGCGGCGGCCGGCGTCGTCTGCCTGGCTATAGAAATGCAACTCGTTGAAGCGCTCCTGGGTAAAAAGGAGCGCGCCTTTGCTGCCGTAGACCTCGAAGTCGTGCTGCATCTTGCGGCCGGTGGCTATCCAGCTCGCCTCGATGCTGCCGCTGGCGCCATTGGCGAAACGCAGGAAGGCCCGGCCGACATCATCGACTTCGACCGGCCGCCTGCCGCCCCTACCATCGGGCCGGCTGCCGATGACCGTCACCGCATCGCCCATGACCCGCACGACCGGCCCGAGCAGGAACTCGGCGGTGGCCAGGGCGTGGCTGCCGAGGTCAGCGAGGGCGCCGCCGCCGGCCGGATCGTGGCGGAACGTGAACGGCCCCTCGGGATCGGCCATGTAGTCCTCGGCATGAATACCGCGATAGCTGCGAATCTCGCCCAGTTCGCCGGCGTCGATCATCTGCCTGGCCAGGGCCAGCATCGGATTGCAGAGATAGTTGAAGCCGACCTGGGTCCTGACACCCCTGGCTTCGGCCGCCACCGCCATTTCCCTGGCGTCGTCCGGCAGCGGCGCCAGCGGCTTTTCGCAGTAGACGTGCTTACCGGCGCCGATGGCCGCCAGGGCCATTTCCTTGTGGAAGGCGTTCGGCGCGGTGATGTCGACCACGTCGATTTCCGGATCGGCGATGATGCGGCGCCAGTCGCCCGTGGACTTGCGGAAACCCAGCGTGCGCGCCGCGGCGGCCAGGTCGTCGTTCTGGTCGGCCACGGTGTGCAGCTCGATTTCGTAGGGCAGATCGAAGACGCGTTGGGCGGCGGCGAAGCCGAACACGTGGGTCTTGCCCATGAAGCCGGTGCCAATGAGGCCGATGCGCAGTTTTGGCTTATCAGGTGCCATTGAGGTGGCCTCCATTGACCACGAGGGCCGGGTCGATGCCGCCGGCGAAAAAATCGAGAACGTTTTGGATTGAGCCAACCGCCATGCGCTCGCCGCACTCGGCGGTCAGCCCGGCAATATGGGGGGACAGGATGACCTGCTCGAACCCCAGTAGCGGATTGTCGGCGGCGGGCGGTTCATCCTCGAACACGTCGAGGCCCGCGCCGGCGAGGCGGCCGGCGCGCAGGGCCGCGACCAGCGCCGCTTCGTCGACCACGCCGCCCCGCGCCGTATTGACCAGCACGGCCGAACTTTTCATGAGGCCAAGTTCGGCCGCGCCGATGACCGGCCGGTCGCCCTTGGGAACGTTGACCGATACGGCGTCGGCCCAGGCCAGGGCGGCATTGAGGTCCGGGGCGGGCGCGGCGGCCGTGTCGGGCCAGCCCAGGCGGTCGAGATAGGGGTCATGGGCCCGGATTTCCATGCCGAAGCCCCCGGCCATGCGGGCCAGATGCCGCCCGATCCGGCCATAGCCGATGATCAGCAGCCGCTTGCCGGCCAGTTCATGCGCCGCCAGGCCGTTGCGCCAGCTCCATTCCCGGTGGCGAACGGCGCGGTCGGCCCGCACGGTGTGCTTGGCCAGCGCCAGTAGCAGCATCATGGAATGTTCCGCCACCGATACCGAATTGACGTCGCCCACCACGGCCAGCGCGATGCCGCGCGCATTGAGCGAGGGCAGATGCACCGCATCGTAGCCGACCCCGTGGCGGGACACGATCTGCAGCTTCGGCGCCAGCGACACGGTGGCGGCCGAAAGCGGCTGCGTCCGCAGCACCAGCCCGTCGGCCCGGTCGATCAGGCGGGCATAGCTCGGCTCGGAAACTTCCTCGACATAGTCGAAGGTAATGCCCGCCGCCGATTGCAACAGGGCGAGGCCGGAGGGGTGCAGTTTTCCCGCCACCAGAACATGGGGCATCAATACCCCCCCTGCGGCGCCGGCGTCTGCGGCGCGGCCGCTCCCATCAGCGTGCGATAGCGCCCGACGCTCGCTGCGGCGGCCCCCGCAAGCAGCCGCACGTCATTGGACACCGTGGTCATGTCAAAACCCCAGCCGGCCGCCCGGGCGGCGTAGTCGGGGCTGCCGCAATGCAGCGCCGCCCGGATGCCGGCGCGCCGGCACACCGCGACGATCCGCTCCAGCGCCTCGAGCATCTCCGGCTCTTCGCGGTCGAATCCCGGCGCGAGCCGCCCTTGCGTCAGGCTCAGCGTCAGGTCGGAGGGGCCGACATAGATGCCGTCGAGCCCCGGCGTGGCGGCGATGGCGTCCAGATTGGCCATGCCCTCGGCCGTCTCGATCATGGCGAAGGCGAGGATTTCGCCGTTGGCCTCGGCCGCATAGTTGGCACCGGCCGAGAAACTGGCGCGAGTGGGCCCGACGCTGCGGCTGCCCAGCGGCGCGTAGCGCGTATAGCTGACGAATTCGGCCGCCTGTGCAGCGGTGCCGATCATCGGGCAGATCACCCCATAGGCGCCGGCGTCCAGCGCCTTCATGATGATGCCCGGCTCCAGCCACGGCACGCGCACCAGCGGCACCACGCCCGAGGCGCGCATGGCCTGCAGCATGCCCAGCGCCGCCTGGTAGTCGAGCGCGCCGTGCTGCAGGTCGATGCAGATGCTGTCATAGCCCTGCGCCGCCATGATCTCGGCGGTGAAGGCGTTGGCGATCGACAGCCAGCCATTGATCGTCGGCCGGCCTTCGGCCCACAATTGCTTGAGCGTATTCTTGTGCATGGCTGCCCTCAAAAAACGATCTGGGCGAGCTTGGTATCGAGATAATCACTGATCCCCTCGATACCGCCCTCACGCCCCATGCCGGAATGGTTGGTGCCGCCGAACGGCGCCTCCGACGCTGCCAGGGCAAAGCTGTTGATGCCCACCATGCCCGATCGCAGGCGGGCGACGACACGGCGCGCCCGCTCCGGGCTGCGGATGAACGCATAGGCCGACAGCCCCATGGCCGAGGCGTTGGCCCGCTCCAGTACCTCGTCCTCGCTGGAAAACCGGGTGATCGCAGCAATGGGGCCGAAATTCTCCTCGGCAAACACCTGCATGTCATCGCTCACCTCGGTGAGCACGGTCGGCTCGTAGAAATGGCCGGCATTGAACTGCGCGGCGCGCCGGCCGCCGGCCACGATTTTCGCGCCCGCACGCTCGGCGTCGGCGACGATGGCTTCGATTTCCGCCAGCCGGCGGCCATTGATCAACGGCCCCATCTGCACGGCGGGGTCGAGCCCGTCGCCCAGCCGCAGGGCGTTGGCGCGCGCCACGAAGCCGGCGACGAAATCGTCGTGCAGCCGCTCATGCACGAAGAAGCGGTCCGGCGTGACGCAGACCTGGCCGGCATTGGCGAATTTCGTCGGCACGGCAACATCAAGGGCGCTGTCGAGATCGGCATCGTCGAAGACGATCAGCGGCGCGTTGCCACCGAGTTCCATCGACACTTTCTTGACCGTGTCGGCGGCGTCGCGGAGCATCTGCTGGCCGACACGCGTCGAGCCGGTAAGGGACACCTTGCGCACCGTCGGCGCCGCCATGAGCGGGGTGTAGGTGTTCGCCGTCGGGCCGACGACCAGGTTGACCGTGCCGGGCGGCAGATCGCCGGCGGCGAGGCAGTCCACCATCACCATGGCGGTGCCCGGCGTCTGGCTCGAGGGCCGCACGATGATCGAACAGCCGGCCGCCAGCGCGGGCGCCACCTTGCGGGCGACGAGGGCCGCCGGAAAGTTCCAGGCGGTGAACGCGGCGGCGATGCCGACCGGTTCGCGCAGCACCTCGAAGCGCCCGCCGGAAACGCGCGATTCGACGATGCGGCCATAAATGCGTCTCGCCTCCTCGGCGAACCAGCGGAACTGGTCGACCGAGAGGCTCCATTCGCGCCCCGACTGCGCCAGCGGCTTGCCGGTCTCCGTCGAGATCATGCGCGCCGCCTCGTCCTGCCGCCGCAGCATCTCGTCGGCGATCCGGTGCAGCGCGTCGGCGCGCTCGAAGGCGCTTTTGGCGCGCCAGGCGGCAAGCCCGCGCGCGGCGCTCTCCAGCGCCTCGGCGGTATCGGCGAGTGTGGCGACCGGCGCCTCACCCAGCGGCTTCTCGCTCACCGGGCTGAATACCGGTGCCGTCGCGCCATCCGCAGCGGGGCGCCACGCCCCATCGATGAAAAGTCCATATTGCCGGTACATAGGGTCATCCAATCTCGGGTTCATCCAATCTCACTGACGTCGACGACCCGACGCTCGCGCACCGATTGCATCGCCGCCTCGGCCAGGATCAGGGCGCGGCGCCCGTCCTCGAACCCCACTTCGGGGGCGCGGCCCGTCTCGATGGCCTCCACGAAGGCCGACAGTTCCGCCATGAACGCTTCGGTATAGCGCTCGATGAAGAAATTGAGATAGGGCGCGGCCTGTTCGGTGAACGCCTCAGCATGGCGGCGCATTTCGTGCGGCTTGCGATTGTCCGAAATGGCCATGCCGGCGGTGCCGAGGCATTCGACCCGCTGGTCATAGCCATAGACCGCCTGCCGGTGATTGTTGATATGGCACTGGCGGCCGCTCGCGGTGCGCATGACGACCATGGCGGAGTCGTGGTCGTCCAGTTCCTGCATCAGCCCCGGATCGATCTGCCGGCCGGCCATGGCGAAGACCTCGACCGGCTCCTCGCCCAGCATGAAGCGGGCCAGGTCGAAATCGTGGATCGTCATGTCGCGGAAGAGGCCGCCCGCCACCTCGTAATAGGCACGGGGCGGCATGGCCGGATCGCGCGAGGTGATGACGACCTGATGCAACTCGCCGATCTCGCCGGCGCGCACCGCCTGCCACAAGGCACGATGCCCCGGATCGAAGCGTCGATTGAAGCCGATCTGAACCGGAACGGAACTGCCCTTTATCGCCGCGGCGCATCGATTGACCCGCGCCAGATCGAGATCGATGGGCTTCTCGCACAGAACCGGCTTGCCGGCGGCAATGGCCCGTTCAATATAGTCGGCATGGGTTTCGGTCGAGGTCGCCACGAGCACGGCATCGACGTCCGCTGCGCCGAAGACCGCCTCCGGGCTGTCGAGCGCCGGCACGCCGAATGTCGCTGCCACCTCCTCGGCAGCTGGCCGGTGAATATCGTAAACGGCGGCCAGCCTGGCGCGCGGATGCGCCGCGATGTTCTGCGCGTGCATGCGGCCGATGCGGCCACAACCGAGCACTGCAATCCTGAGCATGAAACCTCCCGCTCCGTCTTTTCGCAATGTTCATTGCAGAATACTTGATTTGTCAACAGTCATTTCGTAAGCATGACGAAACAGCTCGAAAGGGAGGAGCCGCGACATGGCCCGATCCACCATACGCCTCACCATGGCCCAGGCGCTCGTGCGCTATCTGTGCAACCAGTTTACCGAGATCGAAGGTGAACGCGTCCCGCTGTTCGCGGGCGTGTTCGCCATTTTCGGACACGGCAACGTCACCTGCCTCTCCGAGGCGCTCGAAGCCGTGCAGGATCGGCTGCCCACCTGGCGCGGCCAGAACGAGCAATCCATGGCGCTGGCGGCCATCGGCTTCGCCAAGGCCAGGAAGCGCCGCCAGATCATGGTGGCGGCCTCTTCCATCGGCCCCGGCGCTACCAATATGGTGACGGCGGCAGGCGTGGCGCATACCAACCGGCTGCCCGTGCTGCTGCTTGCGGGCGACAGCTTCGCCAATCGCCAGCCCGACCCGGTGATGCAGCAGGTCGAGCATTTCGGCAATCCCACCATCACCGTCAACGACAGCTTCAAGGCCGTGACCCGCTATTGGGACCGCATCACCCTGCCCGGCCAGATCGTCAGCTCGCTGCCGCAGGCCGTGGCCGCCATGCTCGATCCGGCCGATTGCGGCCCGGCCTTCCTCGGCCTCTGCCAGGATACGCAGGAGCTGGCCTTCGACTATCCCGAAGCGTTCTTCGAACCGACGCTCTGGACCATTCCTCGGCCGCGTCCCGACCGCGCCAGGGTGGCGGAAGCGGTCGCGCTGCTGCGGACCGCACAGAAGCCGCTCATCATCGCGGGCGGTGGCGTCGCCTATTCGCTGGCCGAGAAAGAGATCGCCGATTTCGCCAGCCAGCGCGGCATACCGGTCGTCGAGACGATCGCCGGCAAGGGCACGCTCACCCACGACCACCCGGCCCATGCCGGCCCCATCGGCATTCTCGGCTCCACCTCGGCAAACGCGCTCGCCGCGGAAGCCGACGTCATCCTCGCCGTCGGCACGCGGCTGATGGATTTCACCACCGGCTCCTGGACCGCCTTCAGCCACGCGGCAAAATTCATCTCGATCAACACGGCGCGCTGGGACGCAACCAAGCACCGCGCCCTGGCGGTGGTCGGCGACGCGCTCGAGAGCGTCGTGGAAATCAACGGCGCGCTGGCCGATTGGCGGGCGCCCCAGGGCTGGACGGAAAAGGCCGGAAACCTCTTTGGCGAATGGAACGCCCTCGTCGACACCTATCAGACCCCCACCAACGCCCCGATCCCCACCTATGCCCAGGTGGTCGCGGCGGTTCATGCCGGCGCCAAGGCCGATGACCGGCTGGTCGCCGCTGCCGGCGGGGTGCCGGGCGAAGTGGTGAAGGGCTGGCGGGTCAAGGATCCCGGCACCTTCGACTGCGAGTTCGGCTATTCCTGCATGGGCTACGAACTGGCCGCCGGCTGGGGCGTCGCCATGGCCCGCCAGGGCCGGGGCACTCCGATCGTCATGATCGGCGACGGCACCTACATGATGATGAATTCCGACATCTATTCGTCCGTGCTCTCGGGCCACAAGATGATCGTGGTCGTATGCGACAATGGCGGCTACGCGGTGATCAACCGGCTGCAGAACGCCAAGGGCATACCCGGCTTCAACAATCTGATCCGGGACAGCCGGGTCAGGGAGCCGTTTGCCGTCGATTTCGCCAAGCACGCCGAAGCCATGGGCGCCCTGGCGCGGCGTTGCGAGAGCCTCGCCGACCTCCAGCAGGCCATGGAATGGGCACAGACCACGGATCGGACCACGGTGATCACCATCGTGACCGACGCGTTCCAGTGGGTGCCGGGCGATGCCGACTGGGATGTCGGCGTGCCGGAGGTGTCGAGCCGCGACAGCGTGCAGGCGGCACGTGCCGAGCAGGAACGCATCCGCAGCAAGCAGCGCGTTGGAGTGTAAGCCCGATGAAAGCCCAGCTCGGCATCGCCCCGATCGCCTGGTGGAACGACGACCTGCCCGAACTCAGCGACGACGTCTCGCTCGAAGAATGCCTCGCCCAGGCGCGCGAGGCCGGCTTCACCGGGATGGAGACCGGGCGGCGGTTTCCCATGCACGCCGCCGAACTCCAGCCCGTCCTCGAGCATCACGGCATGCGCGTATGCGGCGGCTGGTTCTCCGGCCTGCTGCTCGACGGCGACATCGAAGCGGAAAAGGACCGCATCGCCGAGCAGCTGGCCCTGTTCAGGACCGTCGGTGCGCCCTGCATCGTCTATGGCGAGACGGCGGGCTCGATCCAGGGCGACCGCGCCGCGCCGCTGGCCCGGAAGCGCCGGCTCTCCGAAGCGGAAATCCGAACCTACGGCCACAAGATGACGCAGTTTGCCGAATGGTGCGCCGCCGAGGGCATGCCGATCGCCTATCATCATCACATGGCGGCCGTCATCGAGACGGAGGATGAACTCGACCTCCTGATGCGGCATTCCGGCAGCGCCCTGCCGCTGCTCTACGATGCGGGCCACATGGCCTTTGCCGGCGGCGACGTGCTCCGCGTCATCGACAAGCACCACGCGCGCATCTCGCATGTGCATACCAAGGACGTGCGCATGGCGGTCATCCGGGGGCTCGACCGCACGCGGGAGAGCTTCCTCGACGCGGTGATCAAGGGCGCCTTCACCGTGCCCGGCGATGGCTCGCTGGACTTCGAGGCCATCGTCCGGCGGCTCGCCGATCATGGCTATGAGGGCTGGTTCGTGGTGGAAGCCGAGCAGGACCCGATTAAGAGCCCGCCCTTGCAGATGGCAAGGATCGGCCACGCCGAGCTTTTGCGCGTCATGGCCGCGGCCGGCTACACGGTGGAGGCCGGAGCATGAACCGCATGGATGGAAAGATCTGCGTCGTCAGCGGCTCAACGCAGGGGCTGGGTGCCGCCATCGCGCGCCGCCTCGCCGCGGCCGGTGCCGCCGGCATCGTCACCATGGGCCGCAACCGGACGAAGGGACTGGCGGTCGCCGGGGATATCGAGGCGGCGACCGGCGTTCCGGTGCATTTCGTGCGGATGGACCTGGCCAGCGTCGCGGATTGCCGTGCCGCCATTGCCGAGGCCGAGGGGCGGTTCGGCGCGCTTCATGTGCTGGTGAATGCAGGGGCGATGACGGATCGGGGCACCATCCTCGATACCTCGCCCGAATTGTTCGACGCTCTTTTCGCCACCAATGTGCGCGGCCCCTATTTCCTGATGCAGGAAACGATCCGGCGCATGATCCGCGACGGCATCGAAGGCGCCATCGTCAATATCGGCTCGATCTCGGAACTGGCCGGCCAGCCCTTCATCAACGCCTATTGCGCCTCCAAGGGCGCCCTGTCGACGCTGACCCGCAACACCGCCTTTTCGGTGATGAAGAACCGCATCCGCGTCAACCAGCTCAATGTCGGCTGGATGGCCTCGGACCATGAGCGGGAAATCCAGCTTGCCGCCAGCGGCGATCCCGACTGGGAGGCCAGGGCCGCCGCCGCCCTGCCCTTCGGGCGCCTGGTCGACCCGGACGAAGCGGCCCGCGCCGTCAATTTCCTCGTCTCCGCCGACGCCGGGCTGATGACCGGCGCGGTGGTCAATTTCGACCAGACGGTGTGGGGCGCGGCTTCGGGCGCCATGCCCGTCCCCGACGCGGCACTCAGCCTCTGACGGATCGCCCTCGCGGGGAAAACAAGCCCGCTTACTGGCCGGTGACCGTGGGAATACGCGGCTGCTCGTCGTTGTTTTGCAGACGGGCGGCCAGCGCCACGGTCAGCGCCTGGGCCAGGCACATCGGCGCTGCCAGCGAACGGGAGAAGCTGTATTCGTGCTCGGGCACGGCAAACAGCACCGCCGCGCCCTTGGCCAGCGGCGACAGGGTGCTGTCGGAAATGGCGATGATGCGCTGCCCCCGCGCCGCGACCTCCTCGACGATATTGACCACTTCGGTGGCATAGAACCGGAACGACACGGCAATCAGCACGTCCTGGGGCTGCATGGCGCGCGCCATATGCGTGGCCAGCCCGCCGCTGGGGTCGAGCAGCACGCAGCGCTTGCCCAGCATGGTGAGCACGTAGCGCAGCAGGTCGACCACCGGCGCCGAGCGCAACTGGCCGATGAGGAAGATCGTCTCGGCCGTTTCGAGCAAGCCAGCCGCCTTGGCCAGATGCTCGGGGTCGATCTGCTCGAGCATGGCCTGGAGCGAGGCGATGTCGCGCACCACCAGATCGCGCAGGAAGCCGTATTCGCTGCGGTCGGCGCGCGCCCCTAGTTCCCCTTCGAGCGCCTTGACCCGCGCCTCGAACCCCGGCGCCGCCGTGGACAGGCGTTTCTGGAACAGGCCCTGGAGTTCCTTGAAGCCGTCATAGCCAAGGGCCTGCGCGAAGCGGACGAAGCTCGAGGCGTGGATGCCGCAGCGCTCGGCGATGGCATTGACCGAATGCACCGCCACGTCGTTGGGATTCTGCGTCAGATAGAGCGCGATCTTCTGATAGGACTTGCTCATCTCCTCGTAGCGCTCGTGGATGACGCGGATCAGTTCCTCGTAATCCTCGGGTGCCTTCAAGCCGTTTGCATGCATGCCACAAGTCCAGGTGTTGCGCCGGTGCGCCGGCCGGAAATACGCCTTGCGGGCGCTCATCCCCAGTTTAGCAGCTAGCCGAGCATGTGAAAGGCGCCAGCGCCCTTCTCCCCGATCCCTTTACGCGCTGAGCGCCGCGCGGACGAAATCGAGGCTTTCGGCCAGCCGGCGGGCGATTTCGGGGTCCTGCTGCGTTGCCGGATCGAACGGCTCGAAAGAAACCGCCCCCGCATAACCGGCAGCGCGAAGCTGGCGCAACTGCCCGATATTGTCCGCCCGGTCGGTTTCGAAGACGAAACCGCGGTCCGGCTCGCTCAGGGCGCCCGGCGGCAGGTCGGCGCGGGCAATGCCGGAAATATGCACCAGCCCGACGTGCTCGGCATAGAGCCGGTCGTCGCCGCAGCGATAGAACTGGAACGTGTCGTGGCAGAGCGCGAAGGCGTCCCAGCCATCGACCGCGTCAATGGCGGCGACGGCGGTTGCCTGGCGCTGCAGCGTACTGTCCGCCATCCCCAGCGGTTCGAGATAGCCCTTCAAACCGTGGTCCAGCAGGATCGGGCGCATCATTTTCAGCGCCAGCTGCAACTTCGCCTCCAGTTCCACCGCGCTCCAGCCGTGATCCGCCGCAATGACCGGGCAGAGGACGATGCCCGGCGCGCCGAGCCTTGCCGCGTATTCGGCAAGGCTGCGCATTTCGAGATAGCGCTCGCCGGTCCAGTCGTTGGCGCGCTGCAAGGCGTTGATCGAGGCGACGTCGAGGCCGGCCAGACCGAGTTGCTCGCGCACGGCCTCGGCCGGCGTGCCATCGGCGCATTCACAGCCGGCAATGTCGTTCCTGATCTCGACCGCCTGGACACCCGCTGCCACCGCGAGATCGATGAACTCGCCGAGCGTCTTGCCGGGTGCGACGGTGCGGTTGAGGGCAAAGCAAATCCCGCTCACGGAGGTCATCCTTCCTAGAAACTCTGCTGGCCGGTGAACTTTTCGATCAACTTGTCGATAGAAACGGCCAGGACCAGCAGCAGGCCCGTGACGATGAGGCGCACCTCGTTGTCGACGCCCATCAGGTTGAGGCCGTTCTGCACCGAACCGATCACCAGGCACCCGAGCAGGGCGGCATGGATGGAGCCGCGCCCGCCGAACAGGCTGACGCCGCCGATGACCGCGGCCGCGATGGATTCGAGCAGCAGCGTGCCGCCGCCGACGCCACCGCCCGAGAAGACGCCGACGCCGAGGCTCCGCGAGGCCGCGATGACGCCGGCAAGGGCGGCGACGCCGCCGGCGATCGCGAAGGCGGCCATTTTCACATAGGGCACCTTGATGCCGGCGCGCCGGGCCGCTTCCTCATTGTTGCCGACGGCATAGAGGTGCAGGCCGAACTGGGTTTCCTTGAGCACATAGCCGCCCAGGCCCAGCAGGGCCGCGAAAATCAACGTCACCACGGGAATGCCCTGATGCGCATTCAGCATCGCCACGACGATAGCGGCCAGTATCGCCCCCACCCCAAGCGGCAGCAGGAAGCCGCCGAACAGCGACACGGAAAGCCCGGCCCGCCGCCGGCGGGCGAGATTGGACAGCATCAGCGCCGCATAGAGCACGACCCCGATGGCCAGCACCGCCCAGGCCGCCAACCCGTCGACCTTGGCCAGGGCGATGGTTTCGACGCCTGTGCCCATGAGCCCGTAGCGGGCGGTCTCGGGCAACAGGATCAGTTGCAGGCCGTTAAGGCCGAGCCCCAGCCCGAGCGTCACCACGAAGGACGGCACGCCGACGAAAGTGACCCACCGCGCCGAGAGGCTGCCGATCACCGCCCCCGCGGCGATGGCAATGGCAATCGCGGCCCAGGGCGGCACGCCGAGCTCGACGATGAGCTTGGCCATGAGCACGGCGGTCACGCCGTTGATCGCGGCCACCGACAGGTCGATTTCCTTGACCAGCAGCACGAACATCAGCCCGAGTGCCATGACGCCGACCACCGTGCTCTGCACCAGCAGGTTGGAGAGATTGCGCGGCGTGAGGAAGACGTCGCTCTGGAAAATGAAGAATATCCAGAGCGCGACAAGGCCGATGACCACGGGCAGGGCGCGCAGATCGCTGGTCAGCAGTTCGCCAAAACTGCGCTTCCGCGCCGGCGCCACGAAAGCAGTTCCGCTTTCCCGCACGCCGGCGGCCGGGATCGGCTGAGTGGTGGGATCAGACAGCAAGGTTCGCTCCTTCATTGCCGCCAACCATGGCGTTGACGACCTGCTCGCCGGTCACGTCCTGCGATTTGAAGCTCGCGACATTGGCGCCCAGCCGCATGACCTCGATCCGGTCGGTGGCGTTGACGACGAAGTGGTGGATGTCGTGGCTGACCACGACGACGCCCAGGCCGTCATCGGCAAGGCTCCGGATGAGATCGGCCACCTGCGCGGCGGCCGAATGGCTGAGGGCCGCCGTGGGCTCGTCGAAGATCACCACTTTGGGCGTCCACAGGATCGAGCGGGCGATGGCGATGTTCTGGCGCTGCCCCCCTGACATGGCGCCGACGGGCCGGGTGAGCGACATGTTTCCCAGCCGCATGCGGGTCAACACCTCGCGGGCCCGCACCTCGCATTCGGCCCGCCTGATCCGGCGCCCGAACCAGCCCGGCCCGGTCAGCTCGCGGCCGAGGAACAGGTTCTGCACCGCATCGAGATTGTTACACAGCGCCAGGTCCTGATAGACGGTCTGGATGCCGAGCGCGGTCGCGTCGGCGGGCGTGCGGATATTGGCCGGCCTGCCCTCGAGCAGATAATCGCCGGAATCGAAACTGATGACGCCGGCCATCACCTTGACCAGGGTCGACTTGCCGGCACCGTTGTCGCCGACCAGGGCCACCACCTCGCCGGCATGGACGTCCACCGACGCGCCCTGCAAGGCGTGAACCGAGCCGTACGACTTGCGGATATCGCGCATCGAGATCAGCGGTGCGCCGGCGGGCGCCCCATCGGCCCGGGCCGCCGCAGCGGCCATCGCATCAGACATTGGGTTTCTCCTCCGGATGGATGCAGGGGCGGCAAAACTCGCCGCCCCCGCCTGTCCGACATTGCCGGCTTCAGAGATTTTCCTGGCAGACGTCAGTGCTCTCGATGCCCTGGCAAATCTCCGCCCAGGTCCAGACACCCGCCGCCACGATGTCGCCGAGATTATCCAGCGTGATGTTCGAAACCGGCAGGAAGACAGCCGGAACATCCATATATTCGTTGTTGACCGCGCCGTTGACGAGATCAGCAGGCACGCCGTTGCCGGCGAGGATCGATGCCACCACTTCGGCAGCATAGGTCGCCTCCACCTTGAGGTCCTTCAAGACGGAATTGTCCTGCCAACCCTGAGCAATGTAGCGTAGCGCCTCGACCGTGGCGTCCTGGCCACCGGTAACGAGCTTGTCGCCGGGCTGGAAACCCTGGGTGATGAGGGCCGCAACCGAACCGCCGGTCGTGCCGTCATTCATGCCCAGAAAAACATCGACATCGCCGTTATTGCGCGTGATGCAGTCCTCGGCAAAGGCCTGGGCCAGCACGGGATCCCAATTCTGGGTATATTGTTCGCAGACCACGACGACCTTGCCGGAATCGATCAGCGGCTGGAGGAATTCGTCCTGGCCCTTTTCATACTGGCCAGTGCCGTACTCCCCCTGGTTGCCCTTGACCCGCGCAACATTGACCGGGGTTTTCTCCATAGCGGCGATAAGCTCGGCGGCGCGCTGGCCTTGCGCCTGGCCGACCGAAAGCGAGTCGAAAACCACATGCGCTTCCGCCTTGCCACCGACGGCGTCATGGTCATAGAGCACCACCGGAATGCCCGCCGCTTCCGCCGCCTGCAAGCTGCCAGCAGCAAGGTTGGCATCGGTCGAGGTCAGCACGATAACGTTGGCATTCTGCGCGATGGCGTCTTCCACGAGGCGCTGCTGGCGGGCCGGATCGCCCTCGCCGTTATAGACGATCACCTCGGCGTTCGGCGCCTTCTCGCGCATGGCCTCGATGAAGAAGGGGGCGTCGCGGCTCTCGAACCGGATCGTCGTCGTGTTCGGCAACAGAAAGAACACTTTCTGCGTGTCCTGAGCCTGAGCCACGCTCGTGAAGGCGCCGACCAGGGTGGTCGTTGCCAGAAGGGCAGTCAGCAGTCGCTCCATTTTCTTTCCTCCCATGGAACCCACTCTTGCAGCCACCCGGCTTCCCCGTTCCGCGCAATGCAAACGCGTCAGGGCAACCCGGATTGCAACATTTATTGCAACAAAAATTAGTTCGCAAATTTCTGTGTGTCAACGCCTGAATCAATGTTTCATGGCGAATGGAGAAATATGCAATGTTCGTTGCGTGCTGGGCGTGCGGCCATGCGTTCGGGAGGAACCCATCGCCCCGATGGCGCTGGATAGAGAGTTCGCCGCCGGTCTGCTTTTGTCGTCGCCCCAGCATGTCTGGGTCGACTTCCGCCAAATTAACCCTAGCGGGCACAGGCCAATTGCACGACGAAATAAATATGTCCTAATAATCCGTATATTCAGACGGCGAGATTGTAGTCATGCCCGCAGTACGAACTATTCTTGGGCTTTTCGCAGCGACGTGGGCGGCTATAGGCGCCGTTGCATGGGGGCTGTGGAATATCTTTTAGGCAGCAGGCGTCGTCAGTCGCTCTTGCAATTGCACGGGCGCCCGGCCAAATATCCCTGCCATGCATTTCAAGGTAACTTACGCCAGATACTTGCCACACCGCGGCCGGCTGGATTTCACTGCCAGCGGAGAGCGTGACGGTATGAAGTTCACCGTTTCCACCGATGTAGTATGCCGGGATCCGAAAACCCCAGAGAATACTCATTTGGTGGCATTGCTGCGTCTTACCGAATTATTCCGGGAACAGAGCGCGTCGGGGCGGTAAGTGTGGCAGGGGTGACGATATTCGCCTGCACTGGTGCCGCCCCGCTTTCACCGGCCTTTGAAACGTCGCTTCATACTGCTATGCCGACACCAGCCGCAATCGGCAGCGGAAGGACCATGAGCGAAGTAGAAGATACGGACCCCCGGGACCGGGAACCATTACCGGCAGGGGTTGCCTACGACCCTTGGGAGCGGAAATTTTCCGGGGAGATGAAGCCCATCAAGAGCCCGGAAACCCAACCATCGACGCCAGAGGTGGGTAACGAAGATTGACGGCGCTCTTTGCTGTGACAGATGCGCCTCCATGAGCCCCTAGGCGCGCCGACAGCAGGCTGGCGGCGCACGCTCTTCAGTTCAGACATGGTTCACGCCGCCCCCTTTAATATGCACAGCTGCCGGGCGTATTCGAGCGCTCCGACCTCACAACGCGCCACTCGGAGCTCTGAGCCATGTCCAAAGCCAATCCGTTCGATCTTTCCGGGCGTACCGCCCTCGTCACCGGCTCTTCGCGCGGCCTGGGCCTCGCCATCGCCCGCGGGCTGGGAGATGCGGGCGCGAAGCTGGTTCTGAACGGGGTCGATGCGGGCCGGCTGGAAGAGAGCGTCGCCGCCCTCGGCAGCGAAGGATATAGCGTGCGCGGCCGTGCCTTCGACGTCACCGACGAGGCCGCCATCGGCGCGGCATTCGCGCAGTTGGATGCCGACGGCGTCGAGGTCGATATTCTCGTCAACAATGCCGGTATCCAGTTCCGCAAGCCGATGCTGGAGCTGCAAACGGCAGACTGGCGCCGCGTCATCGACACCAATCTCACCAGCGCCTTCGTCATCGGCCGGGAAGCGGCGCGCCGCATGGCGAAGCGCGGCCATGGCAAGGTGATCAATATCGGCTCGCTGACCAGCGAATTGGCCCGCGCCACCGTGGCGCCCTATACGGTGGCCAAAGGCGGCATCAAGATGCTGACCCGGGCCATGGCCGCCGAATGGGGCGAACTGGGCATCCAGGCCAATGCCATCGGTCCCGGCTATATGCTCACCGACATGAACGAAGCCCTGATCAACGATCCGAAATTCGATGGCTGGGTCAAGGCCCGTACCCCTGCCCGCCGCTGGGGCAAGCCCGAGGAACTGGCCGGCACGGCCGTCTTTCTCGCCTCGGCCGCCGCCGACTATGTCAATGGCCAGATCATCTATGTCGATGGCGGCATGATCTCGGTGCTCTGATCCTGTTCCGAAAGGCAAAACCATGTATGGCGTCGTTCTCCACGCTCCCAGGGACCTCCGGATAGAAGAGCGCCCGCCGGTTGCCCCGGCAGCGGGCGAAGTCCGCGTCGAGATCAAGGCCGGCGGCATCTGCGGGTCGGACCTGCATTATTACAATCACGGCGGCACCGCCGCGATCCGGCTGCGCGAACCCATGGCGCTTGGTCATGAAGTGTCCGGCGTGGTTGCGGAACGGGGCGAGGGCGTCTCCGGCCTTGCCGTCGGCACGCGCGTCGCGGTCAATCCCAGCATGCCCTGCGGTCATTGCGCCTATTGCGAAGCCGGCCTGCAAAACCACTGCACCGACATGCGCTTCATGGGCAGCGCCATGCGCATGCCGCATCAGCAGGGCGCCTTCCGGCAGAGCGTCACCATTCCGGCCCGCCAGGCCGTGGCCATAGCCGACGCGACCAGCTTTGCCGAAGCGGCCATGGCCGAGCCGCTGGCAGTCTGTCTCCACGCGGTACGCAACGCCGGTTCGCTGCTGGGCAAGAAGGTCCTGATTACCGGCGCAGGCCCCATCGGCAGCCTGGTGACCGTCCTCGCGCGCCTTGGCGGCGCCCAGGAAATCGTCGTGACCGACCTCAATCCCTTCCCGCTCGCCCTTGCCGAAAAATGCGGCGCCACGCGCGGCATCGATATAGGCACGGAACCCGAAGCCCTCGCCGCCTATGCACAGGGCAAAGGGCATTTCGACATCTGCTTTGAAGCGTCGGGCAGCCAGGCCGCCCTGCAACAGGCGCTCCCGGCCATGGTGCCGCAAGGCACGATCGTCCAACTGGGCCTCGGTGGCGATTTCACCCTGCCGATCAACGCCCTCATCACCCGCGAAATCCGCCTGCTCGGCTCCTTCCGCTTCCACGCCGAATTTGCCCAGGCCGTCGCCCTGCTGGGCAGCGGGCAGATCGATGTGCGCCCCTTGATCACGGCGGAAATACCCTTCCGGCAGGCCATCGACGCCTTCGAAATCGCCAATCAGCGCAACCGCTCCATGAAGGTGCAACTGGTGTTTTAGAATGCTCCTTGCGCTGACTTGCTGGGCCCGTTTCGCGCGTCAGCCCGCATAATCGGGTAGCGTCAGGCCGTTATGCACGGCGCGTGCCTTGGCGCCCTGGTCGGCCGGGGGGCGGCCACTGTCGCGCAGGGCGGCGAGCATGCGGTTGCGGGCGTCGAGCTCATCCTGCGTGCGCGGCAGGAAAGAGTCTTCTCCTTCCTCCTTGATCGCCAGTGCCTGGTTGGCCTCGACAAAGGGGCGGGCGAGGCGTTCATAGGCGGCGAAGGCGGCGGTGGGGTCGTCGTGCCGGGCCAGTTCGCCGGCGAGCAGGTAAGCGCCGACCAGAGCGAGGCTGGTGCCCTGGCCGGAGCGGAAGGAGGGCGCGTAGGCGGCGTCTCCCACCAAGGCGACGCGGCCCTGCGACCAGTGCGGCATGCGGATCTGGCTCACGGTGTCAAAGAACAAATCGTCGGCGCGCCGCAGTCCCTCGATGAGGCGCGGCACCTGCCAGCCGCCCCGGGCGAAGACGGCGGCGGTGCGCTGGATTTGCGCTTCGACATCGGGATGCGCGCCAAAGGGCGGCGTCTCGGTGGCAAAGATCAGGAAAGCGAACAGCTCCGGATTGTCGCGGATGGCATAGACGCCGGCGCCCCGCCCCACCTCGGCATAGATGATCGCCTCGCGTGACAGGCCCAGCTCGTTCGGCATCGAGAACAGGTTGAACGTGTAGCCCAGATAATGGTTGAACGGCTCTTCCGGCCCGAACACCAACCGGCGGGTATTGGAATGCAGCCCATCGGCACCGATGACGAGATCGAAACGCTGCTGCTCGCCGCTCCTGAAGCGCACGCTGACGCCGGCGCCGTCATCGGCCAGCGCTGCGATGGCGTCGTTGAAGCGATAGCGAACCGGGCCATCCTTCGTCAGCCCGTACAGCAGCATGGTGAGTTCGCCGCGCGGCAATTCGACGTCGGCCGTCTCGCTGCCGGCCAGATCGTAGAGCGGCAGCGCGGCGATGGTCCGGCCCTCGGCATCGACGAAGCTGAGTGCGCGCGAGGCGACATGCGCTTCCCGCACCTGGGGGAGGAGCCCCATGCGCCGGATCACCTCAATGGCGGTGCCGCGCACGTCGATGGGATAGCCGCCGCTGCGCACGGCCGACGCGCGTTCCACCACGGTCACCGCGAAGCCATGGCGGTCGAGCCAGTAGGCCAGGGCCGGCCCGGCTATGCTGGCGCCGGAAATCAATACCGAACGCGGGTTCTGGACGGGTGTGCCAGGCATGCTATGTCTCCGGGTAGCAAGATGCGAGACGCATCTAATAGGCTCGTATGATTTAGGATGCAAGACGCATCTTATTGGAGGTGAGATGACCGAAAAGACCAGCCGCAGGCGTGGCGCGGCGCTGGAGCAGGCGATCCTCGATGCCGCCTGGGCCGAGCTCAGCGAGCGGGGCTATGCGCAGATGACGCTGGAAGCCGTCGCCAAGCGCGCCGGCACCAGCCGCCCGGTGCTCTCCCGCCGCTGGCCGAGCCGCGTCCGGCTGGCGACGGCGGCGCTGGCGCGCTACCTCAAGCTCAATCCGGTGGAAATACCCGACCTGGGCAGCTTCAGCCGCGAGATGCACCTGGTGCTGCGCAAAATGGCCGAGCGGGCCCGGCCCGACCTCATTCGCCTGCTCTTCGACATGACCGGCGACCTGGTGGAAGCACAATCCAACATTGCCGCGGTGCAGGAGGAGATCACCAACAACCGCCGCATCCGCGCCTTCCTCGACCGCAGTGAAATCCACGCCGTCTTCGAGCGCGGCGTGGCGCGCGGCGAGATCGACCCCGCGCGCCTCACCCCGCGCATCGTGGCGCTGCCGACCGACCTCGCCCGCCACGAAATGCTGATGAGCTTCCAGCCGCTCTCGGACGAGGCGATCCACGAGATCGTCGACGACATCTTCATGCCGCTGGTGCGCCGGACCTGAGCGATTAGCGGGGCAGCCGCGCCGTCATGGCCCGGCCCCGGCCAAAACCACCCAGGGTCAGTTGGAATCGGTTGCCGGGGCACCACCGATGCGCGCCAACAGGCCACCATCGACCCGCACCACTTCGCCGGTGACGAACGAGGCCTCGTCGGACAGCCGCCCGCTTTCGCGACGCCAGCAAAATGCCCTTAGCCGTCTTCGCGGGCTTGGACGAAGTTCCAGACGCGCGCCGCGCCCTCCTTGCCGAACTGCTGGCCGATCCCGCGCCCAGACCCTGCCGCTTTCCCGAACTCGGCCGCCCCCCCCTCCGCTACACCCTGGGCACCGGTCCAACCGGCAAACCCGTGGTCCAGTCCCATGCCGACCCGGTATTGGTTCAAGTCGTCGAGCGCGCCGATGGCACGGTCCTCGTCAACCTCTTCAATACCGGCTCCACGACCGAGGACCGCCTGCTCGACTGGCGTACCTTCGGTCCCGATACCCCCTCGACGGTCACGGAAAATGGTCAACGCTGCGCATCCACCAGCAGCGGCATCCCGGTCCAGCTCCGCCCCTATCAATCGCGTCAGTTCATCGGGACGCTCCCGTGAAACCGTCATGGATTGCAACGCTGGGGCCATAGGCTGGAACGTGTACCCATTGGTGCTGACCATTGCCGTCATCTCACACGGCCGGTGGGGCCGATATTGGTTTGTTCCAGATCAAGATCGTCTCGCTTCCGCCATGCATTAATGGCGTTGTGGTGCGGTGGCGCCATCGGCAGCCAGCGGCATAGCCCGCACGACGCAGCGCCAGGGACCCGATAGCGGGTCGATCGCCTTCCACATGGGGAGAGAACTGATGAGCAAGGATTTCCAGGACCAGATTGCTATTGTCACCGGGGCAGCGTCGGGCATCGGCGCGGCCATCGCGCATCGCCTGGCCGCCCTTGGCGCCAAGGTCGTGATTGCCGACCTTGACGCCGATGGCGCACGAGCAGCGGCGGAATCCATCATCGCCCAGGGCGGCACTGCCATGGGCGTCGCGGTCGACGTCACGGAGGCGACCGAAGTCGAGGCCATGGTCGAGGCGACGCGCCGGCGCTTCGGCGGGCTGCATCTGGCCGTCAACAATGCTGGCATTGGCGGGGCCAGCCTGCCGACCGGCGAATATCCCCTCGACAGCTGGCGCAAGGTCCTCGCCACCAATCTCGACAGTGTCTTTTATGGCATGCGCTACCAGATCCCGGCGATCCAGGCTTCGGGCGGTGGCGCCATCGTCAACATGGCATCCATCCTGGGCTCCGTGGCCTTCGCCAATTCTCCGGCCTATGTCGCCGCCAAGCACGGCGTGGTCGGTTTGACCAAGACGGCCGCCATCGAATATGCGCGTCACGGCATCCGCATCAACGCCATCGGCCCCGGCTTCATCGACACGCCTCTGCTGTCGAAAAATCTCGACGCCCCGGCCCTGACGGCAATTGCCGGCATGCACCCCGTCGGCAGGCTGGGGACCCCGGCGGAAGTGGCGGCCCTGGCCGTCTTCCTGCTGTCGACCGAAGCGTCGTTCATCACCGGCAGCTACCATCTCGTCGATGGCGGCTACACGGCGCAATAGAGCGCCAGCCCGACAAGTCCCAGCCTCCACCGCCCCATTAGGCCGGACGGAAAAACCGCGCTATAGTCGCGCGGCGACCATGCGCAGCTTGGCTGGGAGGGCGGCGGTGATGGGGATTGCGGGCCGATTGAAGGGCGTGCTGCGGCTTGCCGCGCTGGCTTGCTGTCTTCCGGCGATGGCCGCCGCCGAAGAGAACCTCGGGTGGCATGGCCAGAGGGACGGGAACAGCGCGTCTCTCTATTACGGCATCCCGCAAACGGATCACGCCCCCTTGTCCTTTTCCTGCACGGAGGGCAGCGCCGAGCTGGCCTTCGTTTTCGCGTTCGCGCCGATCAATGCGGTCGATGGCGTCGAGGTCGAGGTTCTGCTCGAGGCTGGCGACATCGTCGTGCCGATCGCCACCACCGGGGCGCGGATCGAGATGGACGACAGCTTCCTTCTCGAAGGCAGCACGGTGCTCGACCACCAGCTTGCCGATCTCATCACCTCGCGCGGCACGCTGAGCGTCTTTGTCGAGGACGGCTCCGAGGACTATCCCCTCGAAGGCGCGCGGGAGGCCGCCGCGGCGCTGCTCGACACCTGCACCGGTAAGGCCACGGGCACGCCGGCGGCCGGAGCCACGCAATGCGACCTCGCGGCATGGATCATGAAAGGCGCACCGGCCGATCTTGCCGTGCGCGCCGGGCCGGGGCCGGACTATCCGGCGCTCTCGACCGTGCCGCGCCCCTATACCGACGGGGAGGAAATCTACTTCCCGCAAGTGACGATCACCGGCTCGCGCGACGGCTGGTTCCGGATTTCCGAGGTCATCACCGAACTTTACGGCGGCTGGCCCACCGACCCGATCACCAGCTTCAGCGGAGAAGGATGGCTGCCCGGCGCCGTGCTGCGGGTCTGGCTGGAATCGCCCGCCCTGCTGTCGCGGCCGGCCGACGATGCCCCCATTGCTTTTAGCGTGACCACGGCCAGCGACAGCACCGACTATTTCCAGATCGACACCATTCACGCCTGCGAGGGATTCTGGATCGAGGTCGAGGGGCGCCGCGACGGCGAAAGGCCGCGCGGCTGGACCCAGGACATTTGCGCCAGCCAGGTGACGACATGCCCCTGAGCGGCGCCGCGAGGACCGCCGCGCTGCTGCGGGTGGCGTTCATCGGCCTGGCCCTCTGCTCGTTGCCCATCGAGCGCGCCTTTGCCGAGCCGGTGTCGTTTCCCGCTCCTGCGGATCGGGTCGACGACCGCGAGGATTTGACCTTTGCCGACCTCATGCGCCTCATCATGCCCGCGGCCGGCGCGGAGGCGGCGGTTACCGTCCGGGAAATCGGCAGCGACGTGGTGGAAGCGTTCGCGCTGGCATCGAGCGCGGCGCCGCGGCTGGCGGCCGTGCCGGTGCGCGCCGATGGCGCGGAGCGGCTGGCCGTGCTGCTGGATTTCGGCAGCGGCGAATATGTCGTCGGGCTGGCGGTGCTCGCGCTCTTCGACGTCACGGACGCGCCGCGGCTGCTCGACGCCGCCAATGTCGCCAGCGGCGCAGGGACCGCCTTTTACGACCCCGCCCGGCTGGGCAACGGCACCGAGGGCGATGTGCTGGCGATCCAGAGCACGCACGCCAATTCCGGGCAGAGCTACACCACGGTGCCGCTCATTCTGGTGCGCGCCGACCGGCTCGAGCTGATCGACACCATCTTCGCATTCGACGAACGGCTCTGCGGCTTCGAGCGGACGCAACGGGTCGGCCTGCAACAAGCCGCGGCAGGCGCCTTTCCGGATATCATGACGACCGTGACCGAGCTGACGACGCTTTCGCAAGAGACCTGCGGGGAAGCAGCCCTTCCCGAAGCGGGGACGCGCAGAATCGCCGTGACCTATCGCTGGGACGCCGGCGCGCAGCGCTACATCGCCGACTCCGACGCCTTCGACGTGCTGGCGCGCGAGAGCGAAGAGCGCTTCTGACGGCAGGCACCACGAGGAGCACTCGACCTAAACCACCAGTTCCATACGCTCGGCCGGAAAGCGGCTCAGCGCGTAGGAGAGCGGCGCGCCTTCGGGGTCCACGTCCACCGCTGCGGATACCAGCAGGATGGCGCCGGGCGCGAGGCCCAGCAGCGCGGTTTCTTCCACATCGGCGTGGCGGGCCGAAATCCGCGTCGAGGCGCGGGCGTAGTCGGCAATGCCGTAGCTGGCGAAAGCCGCCGTCATCGATTCCGCCGCCGCCAGCCGCTCGGCGAAGTCGGGAAAGCGCCGATAGGGCAGCCAGGTGGTGGAGCGCGAAATCGGCCGCCCGTCGGCCAGCGACAGCCCCTCGCTGCGCAAAACCTTCGCGCCGGTCTTCAGGCCCAGCGCCCTGGCGATGCTGGCCGAGGCATTTTCGATGCTGTGGCCGAGGCTGCGCGAAGCCAGATGCCCGGCCTGGCCGCGCAGCCCCTCGCGAAAGCGCGTCCGCTTGCCGATGGGGTAGCTCAGCCGGCGGGCATGGCGCACGAACGTGCCGCGCCCCTGCTCCGCCCTCACCACGCCCTCTTCGGCCAGCGCCGCCAGCGCCCGACGCACCGTGTGGCGGTTGGCGGCGAAGCGCTCGGCCAGCGCCGCCTCGGTGGGCAGGCGGTCGCCGCTGGCCAGCTTGCCGCCGACGATATCGAGGCGGATGGCGTCGGCGATGCGCCGCCACAGGGCCACGCCGCCGGCAGCGTCGCGTAAGACTGTCATTGCTTTTTCACACGAGCAGCGTAGGACCGGAATCAGGATATTAGTTGTCTAGTTCATTAGACAAATCGAGGCAAGCATGCAGCCCGACCCCGACCACCAGAAGCGAAAAGCCGTTCTCGACGTGCTGGCCGCCGCGCCCGCCGGGGCGCTGGCCCGGCTATGGGCGGATTGGGAGGAAAAGCCCGAGCATACGCCCCTGCGCCGGCCGGAAACCGGCCTCGTCATGGTGCGCGGCCGCGCCGGCGGCGGCGGCGCGCCGTTCAATCTGGGCGAGGCCAGCGTCAGCCGCGCCAGCGTGCGACTGGCCAGCGGCGAGGTGGGGCATGGCTATTGCCTGGGCCGCGACCTTGCCAAGGCCGAGGCCATCGCCGTCATCGACGCACTGTGGCAGCGCCAGCCTAGCGAGGTGGAGGCCAAAATCGTCGCGCCGCTGCGCGCCGTGCTGGCCGAGGCCGATGGCCAGCGCCGGGCGGAAACGGCGGCCACCAAGGTCGATTTCTTCACCATGGTTCGCGGGGACAATTGAGATGGACCTCGACCTTGCCGGCGGTTTCGCCGATGCGGTTCTGGATGCACAAGCCGCGTTCCGCGCCATCATGGAGGCGCTGGCCAACCCCGGCCAGCCGCGCGCGCTGGCGCTGTCCGCCGCAACGCCGGGGCCGCTGACGGCGGAACTGGCGGCGGTGCTGCTGACCCTGGCCGATGCCGACACCACGCTCTGGCTCGGCCCAGGCCTTGCCGGCGCCGCCGGCTTTGTCGGCTTCCACACCGGCGCGCCCCTTACCGACCTGCCGGAGCGGGCCGATCTGGCCTTTGCCCTAAATGCCGATGAATTGCCGCCGCTGGCTGCCTTCAAGCCGGGCACGCAGGACTATCCGGATCGCTCCACCACCATCGTGCTGGCCGTGCCTTCACTAGCGGGCGGCGCAGCGTTCATCCTTCGCGGGCCGGGCATCCGGGAGCGGGAGCACTTCGCGCCGCAGGGCCTGCCGGCGGATTTTTTCGCCCAGTGGACGGAAAATCGCATGCAGTTCCCGCGCGGCGTCGACCTGCTGCTGGTGGCGGAGGGCCGGGTACTGGGCCTGCCGCGCAGCACCCGCATGGAAAAGGGGCATTGAAATGTATGTTGCCGTAAAGGGCGGCGAAGCCGCCATCGCCAATGCCCACAGGCTGCTGGCCGACCGGCGCCGCGGCGACCGCACGGTGCCGGCGCTGCGCCTCGACCAGATCGTCGAGCAACTCGGTCTCGCCGTGGACCGCGCCATGGGCGAGGGCTCGCTTTACGACCGCGAACTGGCGGCCCTGGCGCTGTTGCAGGCGCGGGGCGATCTGATCGAGGCCATTTTCCTCGTGCGCGCCTATCGCACCACGCTGCCGCGCTTCGGATATTCCAAGCCCATCGATACCGGCGCCATGCTGATCGAGCGGCGCGTCTCGGCCACCTTCAAGGATTTGCCCGGCGGGCAGATGCTGGGGCCGACCTTCGACTATACCCATCGCCTGCTCGACCCTGCCATTGCCGGCGGCGACGTAGACGAACCGGTCACCCGCGAGGGCGAGGCGGAAGCGGCGCCCCGCGTCACCGATCTCCTCGGCCGGCAAGGGCTGATGGAGCCCGATGGCGAGGCCGATCCCGACCGCCCGGTGGGCGACCTCACCCGCGAGCCGCTGGATTTCCCGCTCGACCGCGATCTGCGCCTGCAAGCGCTGGCACGGGGCGACGAGGGTTTTCTGCTCGCTTTGGGCTACTCGACCCAGCGCGGTTTCGGGCGCACCCATCCGTTTGTCGGCGAAATCCGCATCGGCGAGGTCGAGGTCGAATTCGATATTCCCGAACTGGGTTTTGCCGTCAGCCTGGGCCGCATCCGCGTCACCGAATGCCAGATGGTCAACCAGTTTCAGGGCTCGGCCAGGGTGCCGCCGCAATTCACCCGTGGCTATGGGCTGGTTTTCGGCCAGGCCGAGCGCAAGGCCATGGCCATGGCGCTCTGTGACAGTGCCCTGCGGGCCCGCGAATTCGGCGAGGATATCGTCGCGCCGGCTCAGGACGAGGAATTCGTCATCGCCCATGCCGACAATGTGCAGGCCACCGGCTTCGTCGAGCATCTGAAGCTGCCCCATTACGTCGATTTCCAGGCCGAGCTCGACCTGATCCGGCGCATGCGGGCCGAGCATGACGCCACCACGGCCAGGGAGGCAGCGGAATGAACGCCATCGCCCACTACAATTTCGCCTATCTGGACGAGCAGACCAAGCGCATGATCCGGCGGGCCATTCTCAAGGCCATCGCCATACCGGGCTATCAGGTGCCGTTTTCCAGCCGCGAAATGCCCATGCCCTATGGCTGGGGCACTGGCGGCGTGCAGGTCACCGCCTCCATCATCGGACCGGACGACGTGCTCAAGGTCATCGATCAGGGCGCCGACGACACCACCAATGCCGTCTCCATTCGCGCCTTCTTCGCCAAGGTCGCCGGGGTGGCCACGACCACCCACACGGCGGAGGCCAGCATTATCCAGACGCGCCACCGCATCCCGGAAAAGCCGCTCACCGCCGGGCAGGTGCTGGTCTATCAGGTGCCGATCCCCGAGCCGCTGCGCTTTCTCGAGCCGCGCGAAACCGAGACGCGCAAGATGCACGCGCTGGAGGAATATGGCCTCATGCACGTCAAGCTTTATGAGGATATCGCCCGCCATGGCCATATCGCCACCACCTATGCCTACCCGGTCAGGGTCGAGGGGCGTTATGTCATGGACCCCAGCCCGACGCCCAAATTCGACAATCCCAAGATGCATATGAGCCCGGCGCTGCAATTGTTCGGCGCCGGGCGCGAGCATCGCATCTATGCCGTGCCGCCTTTTACCGAAGTGGTGAGCCTCGACTTCGAGGATCACCCCTTTTCCATCCAGCATTTCGCCGAGCCCTGCGCCCTGTGCGGTGCCGAGGGCGTCTATCTCGACGAGGTCATCCTCGATGACCGGGGCGGGCATATGTATGTGTGCTCGGACACCGACAATTGCGAGGAGCGGCGCGCGGCGGGCCATGTCGGCACGCTGGGCGTCGACCCCATGGAGGCTGGGAAATGATCTTTGTTCTCACAGTCGTTCTTCCCTCCCCCTTGAGGGGAGGGATCGAGGGAGGGGGTCGTTTAGTGGCCCTCCAATGGACCCCCACCCCCAACCCCTCCCCTCAAGGGGGAGGGGTGCCAGAGTATCGAGCGCAGGAGACAATCGATGTCCGCTGAACCCCTTCTCCGCGTCGAGGGCTTGAGCAAATATTACGGCGCGCGCCTCGGCTGCGCCGAGGTGAGCTTCGAGCTCTGGCCCGGCGAGGTGCTGGCCATCGTGGGGGAGAGCGGCTCGGGCAAGACCACGCTGCTCAATACCCTTTCCGCCACGCTCGAGCCCAGCGCCGGGCACACCTTCTATCGCATGCGCGACGGCGCCTGGCGCGACATCTATGCCCTCAGCGAAGCCGAACGGCGGCTGCTGGTGCGCACCGACTGGGGTTTTGTGCACCAGAACCCCGCCGACGGGCTGCGTATGACCGTCTCGGCCGGCGCCAATGTCGGCGAGCGGCTGATGGCGGTGGGCGAGCGCCATTACGGCCATATCCGCAATACGGCGCTGGACTGGCTGGGCCGCGTCGAGATTGCCGCCGACCGCATCGACGACCAGCCGCGCAGCTTTTCGGGCGGCATGCGCCAGCGCCTGCAGATCGCCCGCAATCTGGTCACCGGGCCGCGGCTGGTGTTCATGGACGAGCCGACCGGGGGGCTGGACGTCTCGGTGCAGGCGCGCCTGCTCGACCTGCTGCGCCATTTGGTGGGCGAATTGGGGCTGGCCGCCATCGTGGTCACCCACGACCTCGCCGTCGCCCGGCTGCTCAGCCACCGTATGATGGTGATGAAGGATGGCCACGTGATCGAATCCGGTCTCACCGACCGGGTGCTGGACGATCCGCGCGAGCCCTATACGCAGTTGCTGGTTTCGTCGATTTTGCAGGTGTGAGCGTGCCAACACCCCTCACCCGTCTCGCGCTACGCGCGATCCACCCTCTCCCACAAGGGGAGAGGGATGGCATTGTGCCGAAGCAATCCCTGTGCCCCCCTTCTCCCCTCGTGGGAGAAGGTGCCCGAAGGGCGGATGAGGGGGACTTTTGGAGATCACCATGACCGCCCTATCGGTTAACAACCTCGCCAAGACCTTCACCATGCACCTGCGCGGCGGCGTGCGCCTGCCGGTGGTGGAGAATGTCGCTTTCGACATCGCCCCGGGCGAATGCGTGGTGCTGGGCGGCCCGTCCGGCGCCGGCAAGAGCTCCATCCTCAAGATGGTCTATGGTAATTACGGCGTCGACGCCGGGGCCATCCTGCTGCGCCATCATGGCAGCATGGTCGATCTGGCCGGCGCCGATCCGCGCCTGGTGCTGGCCTTGCGTCGCGACACCATCGGCTATGTCAGCCAGTTCCTGCGCACCGTGCCCCGTGTATCGGCGCTCGATATCGTGGCCGAGCCCCTGCTGGTGCGCGGTGCCGAGCGGTCGGAAGCCGTGCAGCAGGCCGGGGAACTGCTGGCGCGGCTCAACCTGCCCGAACGGCTCTGGAGCCTGCCGCCGGCGACCTTTTCCGGCGGCGAGCAGCAAAGGGTCAATATCGCGCGCGGCTTCATCACCGCCCATCCGGTGCTGCTGCTCGATGAGCCCACCGCCTCGCTCGATGCGGCCAACCGGGCGGTGGTGGTGGCAATGATCGCGCAGAAGAAGCGCGAAGGCGTCGCCATGCTGGGCATTTTCCACGACGAGGAGGTGCGCGCGGCGGTGGCCGACCGCATCGTCGACGTCACCGGCTTTGCCCCCAAGGCGGCGGCGTGACGCCGAGAGAGCGTCACCGAATAGTCACCCATTCGTTATGCTGGTGTTGTCTGGGCTCATTAGGTGTCCCCGCATCTCAACGGCGGGGCGCCCGGCATGCTCAAGATTTCGCACGTTACGCGACGGTTCGGTGACAAGCTTGCCGTAGACGATGTGACGCTCGAGATCCCGCAAGGGCAGATGGTGGGCATTATCGGCCGCTCCGGCGCCGGCAAGTCCACCCTACTGCGCATGATCAACCGCCTCGCCGACGTCTCCTCCGGCCAGATCGACTATGGCGGCTTGCGCGTTTCCGAACTGCGCGGCAAGGCGCTGCGAAGCTGGCAGCGCGACTGCGCCATGATCTTCCAGCAGTTCAACCTGGTGCCGCGTCTCGACGTCATCACCAATGTGATGCTGGGGCGCCTCAATGGCCGCAATCCCCTGCTCAACCTGTTGCAGATCTTTTCCGCCGAGGAACAGCTCGAAGCGCTGAAGGCCCTCGAACGGCTCGATATCGCCCCCACGGCGATGCAATGGGCGCAGACCCTTTCGGGCGGCCAGCAGCAGCGCGTCGCCATTGCCCGCGCCCTCATGCAGGGGCCACGGCTGATCCTTGCCGACGAGCCCATCGCCAGCCTCGACCCGCGCAACGCGCAGATCGTCATGGACAGCCTGCGCGACATCAATGCCGAGGGCGAGATCACCGTCATCACCAATCTGCACACGCTCGATACGGCGCGCGCCTATTGCGGGCGCATCATCGGCATGAGCGCCGGCAGGGTGGTGTTCGACGGCACCCCGGACGAGCTGACCACCGACGTGGCGCGCACCATCTACGGCGCCGACGGGCTCAAGGAAGCGTTCTCGGAGGCGATGACCTCGACCTCCATCGCGCCGCTTGCCCCGCCGGTCATCCCTTCTTCGAGCGCCCGGGCGGCCTCGTAACGACGTTCCGCAGGCCGGCCTCCGACCTGCCGACACCACCCCTATCCAAAGGAAAACCCCATGTCCGCGATCCGTAAGCTCCTGCTCGCCTCCGTGGCGCTCTCCCTCTCCACCGCCGCCTTCGCCCAGGACGTCACCGTGCTGCGCATCGGCCTCGACGGCGGCGAGAACGAATCCGACCAGCTGCGCCGCTCCGAATGCGTCGCCGAGCCGCTCAAGGCCGCGACCGGCGTTTCCGAAGTGCAGTTCTTCCCCTCGCCCGACTATAACGGCATCATCCAGGGCCTGCTCGGCGGCACCATCGACATCGCCATCATGGGCGCCTCGTCCTATGCCGCGATCTACCTGCAGGACCCCGAGGCCGTCGATCCGGTGCTGACCACCAAGCAGGCCGACGGCTCGACCGGCTATCATTCGATCATGGTCGCCCGCGCCGATAGCGGCATCACCGACCTGGCTTCCACCCAGGGCAAGAAGCTCGGCTTCGCCGATCCCGACTCCACCTCGGGCTATCTCGTTCCCAACGTCTCGCTGCCGAACGATCTGGGCGCTCCCATCGCCGAATTCTACAGCGAGACCGGCTTCGGCGGCGGCCACGAAAACCTGGTGCTGGGCGTCCTCGACGGCACCTGGGACGTGGGCACCACCTTCGGCTCGGGCCAGGGCGAATGGAGCGAGGGCTATACCTCGGGCAATCTGCGCATCATGGTCGACAAGGGCCTGCTCGACATGGACGACCTGGTCGAAGTCTGGCAGTCGCCGATCATCCCGAACGGCCCGCTGATGGTGTCCAACAGCCTGCCCGCCGAGATGAAGCAGAAGGTCACCGACTTCTTCATGGCCCTGCCGCAGACCGATTTCGACTGCTTCGACAGCTTCACCGCTGGCGGCTACACCGAATTCGTCCCGGCCGGCCAGGCGCTCTACCAGACCATCATCGACGCCCGCAAGTCGGTGATCGGCGGCTGATCACGCCCCCTCCCCACACTCGGTGTCGTCCCCACGCAAGCGGGGATCCATCCTGAGATTCCAAGATGGGCCCCGGCACGAAGGCCGGGGCGGCATCGCGCGTTCGGAGAGCCATCGCTTATGTCGGACATCGCCCACACCCCCGATCTGTCTCCCGCCAGCCAGACGCTGCTGCGCCACTACCGCAATCAGGTGACGCTGCGCCGGCTCTATTCGGTGCTGATCGTGCTCGGCGTGGTGGTCGCCCTCGGCTTTGCCATGGTCTACGCCAACGCGGCCAATTCGGGAAAGTTCTTCGAACGCCTCCCCTATATGTTCGACTTCATCAAGAATTTCGTGCCCAACGACCCGCTGGAGATTTTCCGGGCCATGTTCGGGCTGGAATCGCCCTATTTCGACGGCTCGCAGAAGTTCGACTACACCTCCGACCGCATCTACCTCACCGACGCCTTCTACATTCCGAACTTCATCTACCAGCTCATCGTCACGGTAAACATCGCCATCGTCTCCACCATCATCGGGGGGAGCCTGGCGTTCTGCCTGTGCTTTTTCGCGGCGACCAATCTGGTGGGCGCCGGCGCGGTGCGCTGGATCGTGCGGCGCATCATGGAAGTTTTTCGCGCCTTTCCCGAAATCGTCATCGCCGGCCTCCTGACTGCCATCCTCTCCATCGGCCCCATCGCCGCCATCGCCGCGGTGTCGCTGCACACTATCGGCGCCCTGGGCAAGCTGTTCTTCGAGGTGGTGGAGAATGTCGACATGAAGCCCGAGGAAGGCCTGCGCTCGGTCGGCGCGAGCTGGCTGGAGCGGGTGCGCTACGCCATCGTGCCGCAGGTGCTGCCCAATTTCGTCAGCTACGGGCTGTTGCGCATGGAGATCAACGTGCGCGCCTCCACCATTATCGGCGCGGTGGGCGGCGGCGGCATCGGCGAAGTGTTCCGCCTCTCCATCGGGCGCGACCACGCCGCCAAGACCTATGCCATCATCATCCTGCTGCTGATCACCGTCGTCATCATCGACCAGTTCTCCGGCTGGCTGCGCCGCCGCCTGGTCGGCAACCAATCCTTCGAACTGGGCCGGGGAGCCGCGTGATGAGCATTTCCGCCGCCGAGGGCAAGCGCCTCAGGACCCGATATCCCGAAATCTTCCAGCAGAGCTTCTTCAAGCGCTGGGGCCTGCTGCTCGGCGTGGGCGCCACCGTGCTCTACCTCGTCTTCTGCTGGTTCTTCTTCAATGTCGGCCCGGCCCTTTCCAACGGCAAATGGGACCGCGCCGCGATCTACCTGCAGGACTGGTTCTCGTGGCGCGCCCAGCCGCGCCTGCGCTTCGGCGAGGATGGCAGCGTCACCCCGCAATGGTCGAGCCGAGGGCAATATCCCGAGGGCGCGGCCATCGACTGGCTGCTTCCCCACGCCGATGGCGGCATGACCGTCCGCTTCGGCGGGGACGACCGGCTGGAAGTCTCGACCCATCTGGTGGACGTCTATCTGGGCGGCACGCCCTACCGCGTCGAAATCGGCGCGGATGCGGCGACGGCCGCGGCCGGTGCGCCTGCCGCCATCGTGCAGGACCGCCAGAAGGTGATCGTCGATTTCGGCTTCGCCGGCCAGGCGGAAATCCGCCACAATCAGGTCTATGTGCAGCGCCGGTTCCTGGGCTGGGCCAATTTCCTCTACGATCCGCGCTCGCCGCTCTGGGGGCATGACCTCTTCGGCACCATCGGGCTGATCTTTAATGGCGAGCGCCTCGACCCCGCGCGGTCCAACGCGCAACTGGTGCTGGACGAATGGCTGGGCAACCGCGCCTGGCAGCATGGCGACATTCTCGCCAAGCTGTTGCAGACCCTGGTCATGGCCTTTGTCGGCACGCTGTTCGCGACGCTCGTCGCCTTCCCCCTCGCCTTCGTCGCGGCCCGCAACATCACGCTCAGCCGCCCGGCCAACTGGCTGATGAAGCGCTTTTTCGACTTCATCCGCTCCATCGACATGCTGATCTGGGCGCTGTTCTTCACCCGCGGCTTCGGCCCCGGCCCCATTCCCGGCATCGCCGCCATCTTCTTCACCGACACCGGCGCCCTGGGAAAAGTCTATGCCGAGGCGCTGGAAAACATCGACGACAAGCAGCGCGAGGGCATGCAGTCGGTGGGCGCCAGCCCGGTGGCGGTCAATCGCTACGGCGTCGTGCCGCAGGTGCTGCCGGTCTTCGTCTCGCAGTCCCTCTATTTCTGGGAAAGCAATACCCGCTCGGCCACCATCATCGGCGCCGTGGGTGCCGGCGGCATCGGCCTCAAGCTGCTCGAAGCGATGGGCACCAATTCGGACTGGGACAAGGTGGCCTATATGGTGCTGCTGATCCTGCTGGTCGTGTTCCTCTTCGACAACGTCTCCAACGCCATCCGCTCCCGCCTGATCGGCCCCGCCGCGCATTAGAGCGGCGGGGGGTTGTCCCGGAGGGAAGCGGTGGTTTCCCCGCCCCGCCGCGACCGCCGGAGCGCTATACCCAGCGCCCGAATCGGCGCCCCAAATCCTTACCGCCCCACCGTGTCATCCCCGCGTATGCGGGGACCTCTGTTCAATCCCGGCAAGGGTAACGGAGGTTCCCGCATACGCGGGAATGACCCGGTGCAGGGGCCGTGAAGCGCTGCAATACACCTTGAAACGCTGCGGCGGTGGCATAGCGGCCTATCAAAACGTCCTCCGACGTTTTCCACACCCCACCAGGGCCGTTGACAGCCTTCGGACAGCTTCGTATTACTTAATAAAGATAACTAAGTAAGTGCACCGGTGTATTACGTCCCCACCCATCTCAAAGGCATGAACCGGCGGCTCGTCTATGACGCGCTGGCGCGGGCCGGCGAGATTTCGCGGGCGGAACTGGCGCGGGTGACCGGCATCAGCGCCCCCACGGTGGGCAAGATCGTACTGTTCTTCGTCGAGCGCGGCATCGTCAGCGAAATCGGCACCGGCGCCTCGGAAATGGGGCGCAAACCCAAGCTGCTGCGCTTCAACGCCGACGCCTATTTCACCGTCGGCGTCGATTTCGAGGGCGGTTACCTCAAGATCGGCATCGTCGACCTGCTGGGCAATATCAAGAGTTTTGAGCAGATCCCGGTAAAGGCAAGTTTCGACGAGCTGATGGCGGAAAAGCTGGCCGCCTCCATCGGCGACAGGCTGCGCGCCGCCGGCATCGCCGCGGATCGGATCTGGGGCGTCGGCATCGGCATTCCCGGGGTGGTCGATGTCGAGCGCCGCACCATCAACGTGGCGCCGCTGATCGGGGTGGCCGAGGAACGCTCCTATGGCCCGGCGCTCGACCGGCTCGAGCGGCAACTGGGCCTGCCGGTGTTTTTCGAGAACGACGCCAATGCGGCGGCGATCGGCGAATACCACCTGCGCCGGGACCACGGCGAGGCGGACCTAGTATATCTCTCGATCGGCACCGGTGTCGGCGGCGGCATTATTCTGGAAGGCCAGTTGCGTAAGGGCCTGCGCTCGTCCGCCGGCGAAGTCGGCTACATGATCTTTGATCGCAGCGCCTCCTCGCACCGCTCCCGGGCCGGCTGGCTCGAACGCCGCATCAGCCATAGCGGCTTCCTCGCCAGCAAGGGCAGCGACGACTTCGTCGCTTCCGCCGCGGCCGATCTCGGTCTCGTCATCACCAATCTGGCGCTGGTGCTGGATATCAACCTGTTCGTCATCGGCGGCTCGGGCGTCGCCGATTACGGCGAAAACTTCCTCGAGCGGGTGACCGCCCAGATCCGCCAATACACCGATCTCGAGCTGCGCATCGAGGCGCCGCAGGCGGCGGAGCCGGCCGTCATCGGCGCGGGGGCGCTGGTGGTCGACAACATGCTCGGCGACAAGATGCAGGAATAGCCGCCGCCTTTGCCCGACAAATTCGTTAATAAGCCTAATTAAGTAACAAGAAGATGATGCAGCCAGACCAGATCGATGACATTGCCGAAAAGCTTGCGGCCCTCTCCCGGGGCGGGGCCGTTGCCGTCATCGGCTTCGACGGCTTCATCGATACCATCGTGCGCGTGGTGAGCGGCGGGCCGGACGAGGCCCAGCAGCATTTCGCCACCAAGCGGGCCTTTGGCGAAAAGCTGGTGGCGCTGGGGCGCGCCAATGCCAGTTTCGAATTGACGGAAGTGGCCACCAAGATCGGCGGCAATGCGCCCAATACCGCCCATGCCTGCGGCAGGCTGGGATTGCAGGTCGAGTGCATCGGCATGCTGGGGCGCCCCGAAATCCACGAGCTGTTCGCCGGCATGCACGCCAATTGCCGGCTGCATTCCTTCGCCCCGCCGACCCAGACCACGGCGCTCGAATTCGACGACGGCAAGGTGCTGCTCGCCGGCAGCCGGATCCTGCGCACCGTCGACTGGCCGGCGGTGCGCGACGGCATCGGCCTCGAGCGCCTGCGCGCGCTTTACGCGGACGCCGATATTGTCGGCTTCACCAATTGGGGCGAGATCGAGCACGCGACAGCCATCTGGGAAGGCGCCGAGGCCGAGGTGCTGGCCGCCATCGCGCCGCGCCGCCGCATCGTCTTTTTCGACCTGGCCGATCCGCGCCGCCGGCAGGCCGAGTTCGCCCGGCTGTTCGCGCTCATCGAACGGCTGACCGCCGGCAACGAAACCGTGCTGTCGCTCAACCGCAACGAAGCGCAGGCGGTGGCCCGGCATCTTGCCGTGGTGACCGATGGCTCGCTGGAGCAGCTGGGTGCCGCGATCCACCGCGCCATCCGCGTCGATACGCTGATCCTGCGCGATCCGTTCGAAGCCCTCGCCTGGACCGCTGCCGGGCAGGATCGGACCCCGACCTTCCACCTTGCGGCGCCGCGCGTCTCGACCGGTGGCGGCGACAATTTCAACGCCGGCTACTGCTTCGCACGCCGTGCCGGCCTCGATACGCGTGCGGCGCTGCTCGTGGCGTCGGCCGTGGCGCGCCTTTATGTCGGCAATGGCGAAAGCCCCGACTGCGCCCAGCTGGTCGACTTCCTCCGCGCGCAGGCCGCCGGTGCGACGCCGGCCCGGGAGGTGGCGCAATGACGTTGAAACTCGCGGTTCTCGGTCTCCATAACCACTATCACGCCTTCCCCATGGCCGGTTTCGTGCAGCAGGGGATCGACGGCGTTGCCATCGCCGCGGTTTTCGACGAGCGGCAGGCCTATGCGGCCGACTTTGCCCGGCAGTTCGGCATCCCGACGGTTGCGCCGTCGCGCGACGCCCTGCTGGCCGACCCCGGGATCGACGCCGTGCTCGTCATGTCGCACACCGCCGCGCATCGCGACGACGTCATCGCCTGCGCCCGGGCCGGCAAGCACGTGCTGCTCGACAAGCCGATCGCGCTGACGGTGGCCGAGGCCGAGGAGATGGTGGCCGCGGCCGACGCCGCCGGTATCGTCTTCACGCTCGCCTATCACGTGCGCTTCCTGCCGGCCTACCAGCGGGCGCGGCAGCTGATCGAAGCAGGCGTCATCGGCCGCCCGATGACCATGAAGATGTCGATCCGCTGCCCCCTGCGCTACGTCACCGACACGCCCACGTCCAACGTGCCGGGCTGGTATGCCGACCCGGCGCTGGCCGGCGGCGGCGGCTTTCTCGATCACGCCGTCCATTACAGCGACGCCATGCGCTATCTGCTCGGCAGCGAGGGCGTTTCGGTCTTCGGCCAGATCGCCCGGCTCACCGACCACGCCCTCGCGGTGGACGATTACGGCGTCTGCCTCGTCACCACCGACCGGGGCGAGATCGTGACGCTGGAAAGCACTTGGCACGCCGCCGACTGGTACAGCCCGATGACCAGCATGGAAGAGTGCCTCATCGTCGGCACGGCCGGCGAAATCCACGTCCATCACCAGAAGAGCCCGCAACTGGAGGTTTCCGGCCGCGGCATCGACGGCCGCCAGTATTTCGACTGGCAGGGCGACGACCGGCAGATGATCGCCTATCGCCAGATGCTGGTCGCCTTCGCCGAAGCCATCGCCGGCAAGCGCAAGCCGGTCGCCGATGGCCGCGACGGGCTCAGGGCGCTGGCCATCATCGAGGCCGCCTACACATCATCGGCCACCGGTCAGGTGGTCGCAATCGACAAGGGAGGCCAGGCATGAGCATCGGCGTAGGGATCGTTGGGGCCGGCTTCTGGTCAAAGCTCGTGCATATTCCAGCCTTGCAACTTCTGCCGGGCTTCCGGCTGGTCGGCATCGCCTCGGGCCGCCGGGCCAATGCCGAGGCCACCGCCCGGGAAACCGGCATCGGCAAAACCTATGACGACTACCGGCAGCTCATCGATGACCCCGACATTGCCGTGGTCGATATCGTCACCCCGAATTTCCTGCACCGCGAGATCGCCGTGGCGGCCATGGCAGCGGGCAAGGACGTCATCGTCATCAAGCCGCTGGCGCTGAATCTCGCCGAGGCCGGCGCCATCATGGACGCCGCGGCCAAGTACGGCCGCAAGGTGTTCTACGCCGAGAACGTGCCGTTCACCCCCTCGCTCATCGCCTTCAAGGGGCTGGTCGACCAGGGGATTTACGGCCGGCTCTTCCGCACCAAGTCCATGCACGGCGTCGGCAAGCCGCACGCCGACTGGTTCTCGGACCCGGCGAAATCGGGCGGCGGCGCCATCATCGACATGGCGGTGCACGGCATGGCGTTCCAGAACTGGTTCGCGGATGGCGCAGCGCCCGTCAGCATCCACGCCGAAGCCGGCACCTTCGTGCACGACTTTCCGGTCGAAGACACCTCGATCCTCACCATGCGCTACGCCGATGGGCGGATCGCGCAGCTCGAGGACAGTTGGTCGCTGCCCGGCGGCTTCGACGGCCGCTACGAGGTATTCGGCACGCGCGGCCACGGCTTTCTCGACCTGCTCTATGGCCACCCGATCCGTTCGGTGCTGGGCGGCAACAGCGAGGGCGGCTCGAACTCGATCCACTACCACGCGGTGGAAGACCATTTCATCAAGGACGGGCATCTGGGGATGATGGCGCATTTCCTCGACTGCCTCACCCAAGACATCGCCTGCCGCTCGAGCGGCGCGGACGGCTTCCTCATCATGCAGATGGTCGACGCCGCCTATCGCTCGCTGCAAACCGGCGCCCCCGCAAAGATCGGAGTTCTTCCATGAGCAAGCTCAGGATCGGCATGATCAGCTTCGACCACGTGCATGCCGACATGCGCATGAAGGCGCTGCTGGAGCAGCCCGAGGACATCGAGATCGTCGCCATCGCCGAGCGCGACCCGGCCCGCGGCGCCGCCTCGCAGCGCAAATATGGCGGCGAATATTACCAGGATTACCGGCGCCTGCTGGAGCGCAGGGACCTCGACTTCGTCTTCATCCATTCTGCTACCGGCGAGCATCGCGAGATGGTCGAAGCCACGGCCGCCGCCGGCATCGACATGTTCTGCGAGAAGCCGCTGGCGACCACTCATGACGACGCGCTCGCCATGCTGGCCGCGGTCGAAAGCGCCGGCGTGCGCCACACCACCGGCTTCAACAGCCGGCTCATCCCCGAGGCCGAGCGCGCCAAGCGGATTTTCGACAGTGGCGTGCTGGGCACGCTCGTCTCGGTGCGTTCCTTCCTCAGCTCCATCGGCCCGAAGGAACTGGGGTGCCCGCCCTATATGCTGGACTGGATCGTCGATCCCGTGCGCGCCGGCGGCGGTGCGCTCATCGACGAGGGCGTGCATGCCATCGACCTCATGCACTGGTTCCTCGGCTCGGAGGTCGGCAGCGTCTTCACCCTGATGAACAAGGCGGCCAGGACCGACCTCGCCGTCGAGGACAACGCCATCAGCCTCCTCAATTTCCGTAACGGCGTGCTCGCGGAGCTCAACACCTCCTGGAGCATCAATATCGACGTGGGCTTCAAGAACACGCTCGAATTCTACGGCTCGCGGGGCACGCTGATCGTCGAGCTTACCTCGCGCACGCCCAAAGTGGCGCTCTACAGCGAGCACGTGGCGGGCGACCCCAGCCTGGGCGGCTGGATCGAGCCGCAGATCAAGCCCGATTCCGCCGACCCGCACGACTATACGAGCTGGCCGCCGCACGCGATCCACTTCAAGCGCGAAATTACCGATCTCATCCGCCGCCTAAAGAACGACCTCCCCTTCGACGTCACCTTCGAGGACGGGGTCAAGGTCGCGCAGGTGATCACCGCGGCCTACGCCTCCGCGGCACGGGGAGAGCAGGTGAAACTGTGACTGAACTACGCAACCAAGGGAGACTAACCATGCTGAAATCAAGACTTCTTCTCGCCCTGGCGCTGACCGCCACGGCCATGCCAGCGCTGGCCCAGGACGTGACGCTGACCGTGTCGCGCTGGTCGGGCGGCAGCGCCGACGCGCAGGCCCAGCTGATGCGCCAGTTCACCGAGGAAACCGGCATCAAGGTGAACCTCGACGCGGTCGACTGGAGCCAGCTCAAGCAGAAGCAGGTGCTGAGCCTGTCCGGCGCCACCGGCCAGTATGACCTGGTCATGGTGCACGACACCTGGTTCAACGAATATGTGCAGTCGGGCTATCTCCAGCCGGTCGATGCCTATGTCGGCAATGAAGCGCTGACCGGCCCCGATTTCGACATCGCCGACTTCGCTTCGGGCATGATCGAGGGCGCCACCGCCGACGGCAAGTTCTACGGCGTGCCGACCAACCCGGCGACGCCGATCTTCGTCTACAACAAGGAAATGTTCGAGGCCGACGGCATCGCGCCGCCGACCAACTGGAGCGAACTGCTCGCCGCGGCGCAGCATTTCAGCGACAAGGGCTCGGGCATCGCCCTGCCGGCCCAGCAGGCCGGCGCGCCGGTCGAACTCTGGGCCGGCCTGCTGCGGGCCCTCGGCGGCAACTACTTCGACGCCGACGGCCATCTCGACATCGCCGGCGCCGAGGCCGTCCAGGCTGCGCAGCTGTGGAAGGACCTCAACCAGTATGCCGTTCGCGGCAGCAACAACTGGCACTGGGCCGACACCAACAAGGCGATCCAGCTGGGCGACGCGCCCATGGCCATGATCCTTTCCGGCATCGCCGCCGACCTCGAGAACCCCGAGAACAGCCGCGTCGTCGGCAAGCTCGGCTACTCGCCGGTCCCCGCGCCCGATGGCACGGATGCCTACAGCATCATGAGCTTCTTCTGCTGGTGCGTCGCCGCCAACAGCCCGCATCAGGAAGAGGCGTTCCAGCTCTCGGCCTGGCTGACCAGCAAGGCGCAGCTCACCCGCCTCAATCTCGAGATCATGCCGGAAATCACCGGCCGGGCCTCGATCGGCGACAACCCCGAGATCGCCGCCAACATGCCGTTCCTCGGCGCGGTGAACCAGGCGCTGGCCAATTCGGGCACCCTGCCGAGCGATCCGAACGCCCCCAAGGTCAACGACCGCATCGGGGCCGTGCTGTCGAGCATCGTGGTCAATGACGCCGACCCGCAGGCCGAACTGGCGGCGGCCCAGGCCGAGCTGGCCTCGCTCTACCCGTAACACTCCCCGGCCCGGGGGCCCTGCCCCCGGGTCAAACCCGCATTGGATCGGCCATGACCTCGCTCAACCAACAGGCCCGCAAAGACCAGCGCCTCGCGATCCTGCTGATCACCCCGGCGTCGCTGGTCGTCTTCATCGCCATGGTGGTGCCGCTCGGCTACGCCGTGGCCATGAGCTTCTTCGCCTACAAGGTCGGCGCCGAATCCGCCGCGCAATTCGTCTTTCTCGACAATTACCTCCAGTTCTTCACCGACCGGCTGGCGCTGCTGTCGCTGTGGACCACCATCGTCTTTTCGGTCGCCGCGCTCGCGCTCGAGCTGGTCATCGGCACGGTCATCGCCATCATGCTGATGAGCATCCCCCCGCGCCTGGCCAGCTTCTTTCGCACCGTCTACACCATACCGCTCCTCATCTCGCCGATCATCATCAGCCTCATCTGGAGCCAGATGTACGATCCGTCCTACGGCATCGTTTACTACCTGCTCGGTCTTGTCGGGCTCGACAACTGGTTCGGCGGCCTCACCCAGCCGGGCTGGGCCCTGTTCAGCATCGTCGTCGTCGACGTCTGGCAGACGACGCCCTTCGTGCTGCTGGTGGTCACTTCGGGCCTCAGCGCCATTTCGCGGGAAATCTACGAGGCCGCCGAGGTCGACGGCACCGGCCCCATCCGCACCATGTTCGAGATCACGCTGCCGCTGATTTCCCGCGTGCTGATCGTCATCACCATCATCCGGGGTATGGATGCCTTCCGCGTCTTCGACATCATTTTCGGCCTCACCAAGGGCGGGCCGGCGGATTCGACGCTGTCGATCAGCATGTACGCCTTCCGGCAAGGCTTCGACTATTACTCGACCGGCTACGCCATCACCATTTCGCTGATCATGATGGCCATCCTCGCCATCGTCTTCACCCCGCTCATGGGCTTTTTCAACAGCGACCAGCAAGCGAGTGCCAAATGACCATCAAGCGGCTGAGCCTCGGCGTCCTCAAATATGGTGTGCTGGTCCTGTTCGCGCTGTGGTCGGCGGTGCCGGTGGGGCTGATCATCCTCAATTCGTTCAAGCGCAAGCTCGATATCTTCACCAATCCGCCCTCGCTCTTTTTCGAGCCGACGCTCTCGAACTACGAGAAGATCTTCCTCACCGACGATTATTTCTCCTACTACCGCAACAGCATCGCCATCACCGGCATGACCACGGTGCTGTCGATCCTTTTCGGGCTGCTGGCTGCTTACGGCATCGTCCATTTCGGGCTCAAACACGCCAACAGGATCGCCAACATCTTCCTGTGGGTGAAGATGGTGCCGCCCATCACCATGCTGCTGCCGCTGTTCTCGATGCTGCTGGCCACCGACCTGCAGGGCACCTATGTCGGGCCGGTCCTGGCCCATACCTCGCTCAACCTCGCCTTCGTCATCTGGCTGTTCATGAGCCTGCTCAAGGACGTGCCGTCCGAGATCATCGACTCGGCGACGGTCGACGGCTGCTCGCGCATGCAGGTCTTCTGGCTCATCGTCGTGCCCATCGTGCTGCCCGGCATCGCCGCCTGCACCGTGCTTTGCGCCCAGTATTCGTGGAACGAGCTGATCTTCGTTTTGCAGCTCACCCAGCTCGACACCTACACCCTGCCCGTCGGCATCTCCAAGCTGGTGGGCGAGCTCGGCGGCGACTGGGGCAAGAGCAGCGCCGCCGCCACCGTCACCATGGTTCCCATCATCCTGGTCGGCTTCTTCGTCCAGAAATACATCGCGCAGGGCACCACCGCCGGCGCAGTCAAAGGGTAGTCGGAGTTTTTCATGACCAAGCCGCTTTCGGTTCTCTTCGTCGGCGAGACCAACATCGTCCACATGATCGAGCACAAGGGCCTCGATGCCATGGAGCTCACCCGCTACACCGAGTTCTATACGCCGGTGAAGCGCCTGTTCGAAAAGCTCGGGCACCGCTTCACCCACGTCGCCTGCCACATCGTGCACGAAGAGTTTCCCGGCGATCTCGAAACGCTCAGCCAATACGACGTGGTGATCCTGAGTGACATCGGCTCCAACACCATGCTGCTGCACCCGGACTATCTCAACCGCACGGTCAATTCGCTGGCGCTGATCCGCGACTATGTCGCCCAGGGCGGGGGCTTCGTCATGATCGGCGGCTATTTCAGCTTCACCGGCTTCCAGGCCAAGGCGCGCTTCAAGGATACGCCGATCGAGGAATTGCTGCCCGTCACCATGCAGCCCTATGACGATCGCGTCGAAATCCCCGAAGGCATCGACCTTGCCGTCGACGCGGCGGTCGACCACCCGATCACCAACGGCCTGCCGCCGCAGTGGCCGCACATCTTCGGCTACAACCGCGTCACCCCCAAGCCCGACGCCACCGTTCTGGTCAAATCGCCCAAGGGCGACCCCATCATCGCGGTCGGGCAGCACGGCCGGGGCCGCGCCGTCGCCTATACCACCGACTGCGCCCAGGACTGGGCCTCGCAGGAACTGCTCAACTGGGACAGCTACGGCCAGCTCTGGGACCAGATCCTGGGCTGGGTCGGCGGCGGCAGGAACTGAGGGAGCGGGCCTCGGGGCGGCGGCTATGGAATACGACTACATCATCATCGGCGCCGGCTCGGCCGGCTGCGCCCTGGCCGAACGCCTGTCGCGCGACGGCAGGCACAGCGTGCTGCTGCTCGAAGCCGGCTCCAGCAACCGCACGCCGCTGGTGAGCATGCCCAGCGGCTGGGCGCGGCTATGGGAAAACCCCCGCTATTTCTGGCTCTTTCCCATCGAGCCGGAAGCGGGCCGCCCGCCGAACGAGCGCTGGGCCTATGGCAAGGGCCTGGGCGGCTCGAGCGCCGTCAACGGCACCACCTTCTTTCGCGGCCAGGCCGGCGATTACGCGCAATGGGGCGGCAATGGCGAATGGGCCTGGCCGGAGATGGAACGCGTCTTCGGCGAAATCGAGGACTTTCACGGCACGGCGCCCGACCCCAGCCGCGGCCGCGGCGGGCCGCTGGAAATCACCGAGCTCAAGGACGATTCTCCCGTCGTCCGCGCGGTGATCGCGGCGGCCAATGGGCACGGCATTCCGTTCATTCCCGACGTCAACGGCAAGGACCGCAACGGCATCGGCTACACCCAGGCCACGGTCGACCGGCGCGGCCGCCGCATGAGCGCCTATCGCGCCTTTCTCGCCCCGGCGCGCGGCCGCAAGAACCTCACCATCGTTACCGATGTGGTGGTGCAGCGCGTCGCGGTAACGGGCGGCCGCGCCACCGGCGTCAAGGCCACCCGCGCCGGCGCCCCGGTGCAGTTCACGGCGCGCCGCGAGATCATCGTCTCCTCCGGCGTCATGAACTCCCCCAAGCTGTTGCAGCTTTCCGGCATCGGCCCGCGCGCACTGCTGGAGCGCCACGGCGTGCCGGTGGTGCTCGACGCGCCGGAAGTCGGGCGCCATCTCAACGAGCACATCATGCTCGCCTTCTCCTATCGCCTGCACAATGCCTACGGAAAAAATCGCGAATTCCACGGCTGGCGCTTCCCGCTCAACCTGCTGCGCTACTACACCCGGGGCACCGGCGTGTTCTCGATGGCGACCACCGAGCTTACCGCCTTCTATTCGCTGCACGACCGCCCGGACTGGCCCGAAATCCAGCTCGGCGTCTCGCCCTTCTCCTTCGACAATTCGCCGGAGCGCCAGGCGGAGATCGGCCGCGGCACGCCCGAAAGGGAGCCGGGGATCGCCGTCACCGCCTTCCATTGCCGGCCGAACAGCCGCGGGCGCATCGAATTGCGCTCGCGCGACGCCGCCGTCTCGCCGATCGTCCATCCCAACTGGCTCGCCGACGCCGACGACCAGCGCACCGTCATCGCCCTCGTGCGCTCCGTGCGCGCCCTGATGCGCCGGCCGGAACTGCGCGCCTATGTGGGCGAGGATCTGACCCCGGAGACCCCGCCGGACGACGACGCGGCCATCCTCGACTGGGCCCGGGCGCATCTGAGCTCGGGCCTGCACGGCACCGGCACCTGCCGCATCGGCACCGCCGAGGATGGCGTGGTCAGCCCAAGGCTTGCCGTGCACGGCGTCGAAGGGCTGCGCGTGGCCGATTGCTCGATCATGCCGACCGCGATTTCCGGCAACACCAACGGGCCGGCGATGGCGGTGGGCTACCGCGCCGCCGAGCTCATCCTCGAAGAACACGCCTGAGCGCCCCCTTGAGACAAAGGACAAGAACATGGCATCGGTGACCCTGTCGAATGTGCGCAAAACCTACGGCAATCACGACGTCCTGCACGGCATCGACCTCGATATCCCGCATGGGGAATTCCTCATCCTGGTCGGCCCCTCGGGCTGCGGAAAATCGACGCTGCTGCGGATGATCGCCGGGCTGGAGAGCATCACGTCGGGGGAAGTCTCCATCGGCGGCCGCGTCGTCAACGACCTCTCGGCCAAGGACCGGGACATCGCCATGGTCTTCCAGTCCTATGCGCTCTACCCGCATATGAACGTCTACAAGAACATGGCGTTCAGCCTGCGCCTCGCCAAAATCCCCGCCGCCGAGATCGACAAGCGGGTGCGGGCGGCGGCCGAGACGCTGGGCCTCACGCCGTTGCTGCAACGCTATCCACGCCACCTTTCCGGCGGCCAGCGCCAGCGCGTCGCCATGGGCCGCGCCATCGTGCGCTCGCCGGAGGTTTTCCTCTTCGACGAGCCGCTCTCCAATCTCGACGCCAAGCTGCGCGTCTCCATGCGCAGCGAGATCAAGGGCCTGCACCGCCGGCTCGGCACCACGGCGATCTACGTCACCCACGACCAGGTGGAAGCCATGACCATGGCCGACCGCATCGTGGTGATGAATGCCGGCCGCATCGAGCAGGTCGGCCGCCCGATGGAGCTTTACGACAAGCCGCGCAACCTGTTCGTCGCCGGCTTCATCGGCTCGCCCGCGATCAACCTCATCCCCGGCCGCGTTGTTACCAGCGCCGGCGCGCCGATGTTCGATCCCGGCGACGGGCAATTGCTGCCGCTGCCGGCCGCCGCCGGCCTTCGTGACGGCGCCGAAATCGTCTACGGCATCCGCCCCAAGGATTTCGCCATCGCTGCCGCCACGGAACCCGGCCTGCGCGCCCGCGTCGACAGCATCGAACCGACCGGCTCGGAGACCTTCGTCTACTGCACCGCCGCCGGCCACTCGCTCTGCATCCAGCTGGATTCGCGCCAGCCCATCACCACCGGCCAGGAACTGACCCTCATTCCCCTGCCGCCCATGGTGCATGTGTTCGACCAGCACACCGGCGAACGGCTGGAGCGGGAGTAGTTGGGTCAGCGGCAGTCGCCTCCTGGCAGCCCTCAGCCCGCCGCGGCGGTAATGATGATCTCGACGCGGTAGCCGGGGTCGGCCAGCTGGCTCTGGCCGCAGGCGCGGACCGGGGCATTCTCCCGGTCCACCCAGCCGTCCCAGACGGCATTCATGGCATCGAAGTCCGCCATGTCGGCCAGCCAGACGATGGCCTGCAGGATACGCGACTTGTCGGACCCCGCTTCGGCGAGCAGCCGGTCGATCGAGGCCAGCACCTGCCGGGTCTGCTCGGTAATGTCGGCCCCCAGGGTGCCGACCTGGCCGCCGAGATAGACGGTGCCGCCATGGATGGCCGCCTGGCTCATGCGCGGGCCGGGCGATAGACGTTGAATGTTCAAGATACTGCACTCCAGATGCTGAAATAAATGGCCCGCCCTGCGGCCGGCGGGCTCTATTGCGCGGTCCAGCCGCCATCGATGATCAGTTCGGTGCCGGTGACGAACCGCGCTTCGTCGGAGGCGAGATAGACGATGCCATAAGCAATTTCGTCATCTTCGCCGTAGCGCCCGAGCGGAATCCGGCTCAGCACCACGTCGTGGGCCGCCGGATCGCTGCGCACGCTGGCGGTGAGGGGCGTGGCCACCGGGCCCGGATGTACGGAGTTCACCCTGATCCCGGCCCGGGCGTAGCGCACCGCCGCCGACTTGGTCAGCATGCGCACGGCCCCTTTCGAGGCCTGGTACTGGGCGCTGCTGTTGTCGGTACCCACGAGGCCCAGTTGCGAGGAGAGGTTGACGATGGCGCCGCCGCCCGCGCTACGCAACGCCGGCAGGCAGGCCCGCATGCCCAAAAAGGCTCCCTTGGCGTTGACGGCCATGACGCGGTCCCAGTCGTCGGCGCTGGTCTGCTCGATCGCCATGTTGCCGGCGCCGATGCCGGCATTGTTGACGAGGATGTGGAGGGCGCCGTAGCGCGCCTCCGCCATTGCCACCGCCTGCTGCCAGTCTGCCTCCGAGGTGACGTCGAGCCGGACGAAGACCGCCTGCCCGCCGGCGCGAGCGATCGTGTCGGCCACGTCCCGCCCCTCGGTTTCGAGCACGTCGCCGATGACGAGGCGAGCCCCTTCGCGGGCGAACATCAGCGCGGTGGCCGCGCCGATGCCGCGGGCGCAACCCGTGATCAGGGCCGTCTTGTGCGCCAGTCTCATGGGCGCGTTCCTCCAAGGACCATTCCGGGCCGCCTCAGCTGTAATAGTCGGGCGCGAGGCGAACCTCCGGCCAGGTTTCGGGGCAGTGGTGATAGATCACCTTGGCGTTCTCGCGCCGGATGACGGCCTTCAGCCTGTCCATGTGCCGATGGATGACCACCGGATCCAGGCGCGGCGTTCCCGTCATGCTGTTGAGGTCCATGGTCTTTTTCTGCGGGATCACGCCGGCGGGGAAGACGACCGTCCCGGTTTCGGGCAACCGCACGACCAGGGCCTGTTCGCCGCGCGCATGGGCGGGGGCGAACATGATCTCCACCGAGCCGTCGCCGAACAGGTCGAGGTCCTCATCGTGCAACTCCCAGAACTTGAAGTCGCGGGTATTGCGATAGTCGTTGTAGCAATATGTCGTGGTGACCCGCGTGTCCTGCCACCAGGCATCCTGCAACTCGCGCAGCTGCACGATGAAGGTGGCGTCGGGGAAGAACTCCATGCCGCCGGCATGGTCGGGGAACAGCACCGACAGGATAACGTATTTGATGTCCTTGGGCTCGATGCCGAGCTTGGCCAATTGCGGAACGACGGCCTGTTCAGGCGTCATCTGCGGGTTGAACTTGCTCATAATGTGGGGGCCGAGATGGCCAACCGGATCGACCGCCAGATTGGGGTGCATCCCGGTCTCGAACAGGATTTTTCCCTTGGGGTGGTCGATGAGGAAGAACGGAATGGGGATCGGCATCTTCTGATCCCAGCCGATATACTGGGTAAAATTCCCCTGCGGCCAGATGCACCTGCCGCCGTCGAAGCAGTAAAGGCGCATGGGGGAATCGGTTTGCTTGGCAGTCATGACACTATTCCTGTTCATCATGGTAAGATCGATGCGGCCCACACCCTCATTGTCGTGGGCATAGACTTTCACTTCCCGCGCCTACGGGACGCGCGGGAGCGGTTGCTCAGGACCAGCCTTCGAAGGCCCCGGTGGATGGTTCGAAACCGTGGATGCGCCGCCCCAGCGGCCGCGCCCATTCCGGACGGGCGCAGCGGACAAACCGGCCATTGCCGGGCGGGGCAAGCACCTCGCCGTCCTTGAAGGCGGTCTCGCCGCGCACCAGCACATGCACCGGCCAGCCGGTTACGACGCGGCCTTCGTAGGGCGTGTAGTCCATGTTGTCGTGCAGCATGTCGATCGACACGGTGCGGGTGAGGCGCGGGTCCCAGAGGGCGATGTCGGCGTCGGCTCCCACCGCGATGGTGCCCTTGCGCGGATACACGCCGTAGAGCTTGGCGGCGTTGGTCGCGCTGAGTTCGACGAAGCGGTTGAGGCTGATGCGCTGCGTCAGCACCCCCTCGCTGAACAGCAGCGGCAGGCGCAATTCCAGCCCCGGCACGCCATTGGCGATCTTCTGGAAGCCGGCGGTCTGCTCGTCCAGGCCCCCGAGAAACTTGCCGTTGTCACCGTCAAACCGGTAGGCGGCGTGGTCGGAGGAAAAAATCTGGAAAGTGCCGTCGATAAGACCGTTCCACACCAGTTCCTGGTTGGCGGCATCGCGCGGCGGCGGGCTGCAGAGGCATTTTGCCCCCTCCCAGCCGGAGCGCACCAAATCGTCCTCGGTGAGGAACAGATATTGCGGGCACGTCTCGGCATAGATGCGCTGCCCCCGCCCCCTGGCGCGCCGGATGGCGGTGATGGCGTCCTTGGCGGAAACGTGGACGATGAGCACCGGCACGTCGGCCACTTCCGCCAGTGAGATGACGCGATTGACCCCCTCGCTTTCGGCGACGTCGGCGTGCGCCACGCGGTGGAATTCGGGGCGCACCCGGCCGGCCGAAACCAGCTTGTCGGTGAGCCAGGTGATCATCTCGTGGTTTTCGGCGTGGATCATGGTCAGGGCGCCCTCGCGGCGCGCCGTTTCCAGCACGCGCAGCGACTGCTTGTCGTCGAGGCGCAGGGATTCGTAGGTGAGATAGATCTTGACGGAGGTGTAGCCGGCCTCGATCAGCGCCGGCAGTTCGTCTTGCAGCACCGCCTCGGTCGGGTCGGAGACGATGAGGTGAAAGGCATAGTCGGAGCGCGCCTGGCCATCGGCCAGATCGTGATAGCGGCGAACGGCGTCGTGCAGCGACTGCCCCCGCCGCTGGGCGGCAAAGGGGATCAGCATGGTCGTGCCGCCGGCGAGCCCGGACCGCGTGCCGCTCTCCCAGGTATCGTTGGTATAGCCGCCGGCCGAAGAGCGCTGGTCGATATGGCAATGCGCGTCGATGCCGCCCGGCATTACCAGCAAATCCGTCGCGTCGATCCGACGGCCGCCCGCCCCCAGATCGAGGCCCAGGGCCGCGATGACGCCGTCGCGAATGCCGATGTCGCAGCGGATGGTATCGCCGGCCGTAACGACGGTTCCCCCCTCGATCACCGTGTCGAATTCGTCCAAAGCGCGCCCTCCGCTACGAGCTATCTCCATTCAATAGCGGTCAGCATACAGATTGGAACACAATGTTCAATACTAAATGTCGGATAAAATCTTGCCCTGTATACTGATGATCCGAACAGCAGCGACAGCGCGTGCGGCTGCGGCGCCGCCGCCAACGAAGCAGGAAAGCGGAGGGGGTGAGCGCGCGGCGGACGCTCGACTGAAATTCGGCGGCGTGCCTATCTTTCGGTCACTCCCGCGGGCGCGAGGATGACATCGTGGCGGCAAGGCTCGTGGGCGTCGTGGCGCCGACGCCGGCAAGGGAAGAAAAGCGTCTAGACGGCCCGCGCGGCGGCGCCATGGCCCAGGATTTGCGACAGGAACTGCCGGGTGCGGTCGTGCCGGGGCGTATCGAAGAATTGCTGGGGCGGTGCTTCCTCGACGATCCGGCCATCGGCCATGAAGATAATCCGATCGGCGACCTGCCGGGCAAAGCCCATTTCGTGGGTCACGCAGATCATGGTGATGCCGCCGCGGGCCAATTCCACCATGACGTCCAGCACCTCGCTGATCATCTCCGGGTCGAGAGCCGAGGTCGGTTCGTCGAACAACAGGATTTCCGGCTTCATGCAGAGGGCACGGGCAATGGCGACGCGCTGCTGCTGCCCGCCGGAAAGCTCCCCGGGGTATTTTTCCGCCTGCTCCGGAATCCGGACCCGCTGGAGATAGGTCATCGCCGTCTCTTCCGCTTCCGCCGGCGACATCTTGCGCACCAGCATCGGCGCCAGCTTGCAGTTTTCGAGCACGGTGAGGTGCGGGAAGAGGTTGAAATGCTGGAACACCATGCCGACTTCGCTGCGAACCTGGTCGATCCGGGTTTCGTCGTCCAGTTCGGTGCCCAGCACGTTGATCGAGCCGCTGTCGTGTTCCTCCAGCCGGTTGAGGCAACGGATCAGCGTCGACTTGCCCGAGCCGGACGGGCCGCAGATGACGATGCGCTCGCCCCTTTGCACGACCAGGTCGATATCGTAGAGGGCCTGGTACTGGCCGTAATGTTTGTTCATGCCCCGAACGGTGATGGCGGCGTTGCTCATGATTATCCCTTTACTCTGGGGCGTCAGTATTTGCCGACCCGCACGCGCCGCTCGAGATAGACGCCATAGCGCGACAGGCTGAACACAAAGACGAAATAGATAAGCGCGACGAAGCAGTAGACCTCCACCCAGGCAAACGACCATTCACCGGCGCCGAAGGCGGCATTGCCGGAGGCCAGAATGTCGAAAAATCCGATGATGACGATCAGCGAGGTGTCCTTGAAGCTGATCACCAGCTGGTTGATCGTGGGCGGCAGGGCGCGGCGAAAGGCCTGCGGCAGGATGATCCGCGTGGTGCGCTGCCAGTAGTTGAGACCGAGCGCCTTGGCCGCCTCCTGCTGCCCCGCATGCAGGAAGGTGATGCCGCTCCGCAGGATTTCGGCCTGATAGACCGCGAAAAACAGCGCGTAGCCCAGGATGATGCGCCAGATCTTGTCGCCGACCAGATAGCTGGGCAGCACGAATGGCAGGATGAGCGCCGCCGTGAACAGCACTGAGATCAGCGGCAGCGAGCGCACAGTGTCGATGATGACGGCGGTCGTCCCGGAAACGAGGGGCAGCCGGCTCTGCCGCAGCAGCGCCAGGCAGATCGCCAGCGGCATGCCCAGCAGCACCACGCCGGCATAGACGAATGCGGTCAGCGTCAGCCCACCCCAATCGGCCGGCGACACGACGCGCCAGCCGAATACGCCGCCATGCATGAGCAGGTAGAAAATGCCGAAGCCCGCCAGCCAGAGCGGGGCGAGCCGCAGCGGCCGCCAGAAGAACGGCACGCAGGAGGCGACGCCCGTCAGCACGATCACCAGGCAGGCGAGGGTCGAGCGCCACTGCTCGTCGAAGGGAAACAGGCCAAACATGATCAGCCGCCAGCGGACATGGATGACGGCCCAGCAGGCGCCCTCGCTGCCCCGGCAGACCGCGGCGGTGCCATCGGGCGAGGTCCAGACCGCCCGCAGCACGCCCCAGCCGAACAGGCTCCACGCCAGCCAGGCCAGGAACGCCGCGCCGGCCAGCGAAATCGCCGTCTCGAAGGGGGTGCGGAAAAACCGGCGCCGGAGCTGCGCGAGAAATGCCGGCCTGGGAGCAACCACGGCGGCGGAAAGGGAAGCGTGCTCGACCATCATGATCCTTCTAGACTCGAAGCTGCGTGCCCTTGAGGGCGATTGCCGCATTCACGCGGTTGAGCAGGATGGAGATGGCATTGTTCATGATGAGGAAGCCCACCATCAGGATGGCGATCAGCTCGATGGTCTGGCCGACCTGGTTGATGGACACCGAAATCACGAAGAAGAAGTCGGTGAAGCCGACGGCGATGCCCAGCGTCGTCGCCTTGAACAGCCAGACATTCTGGTTGATCAGTGTCGGAAACACCGCGCGCACGGCCAGCGGCAGGCGCACGCGGGAAAAGACGTGGTAGGGCGCAAGGCCCAGCGACTGGGCCGCTTCGATCTGCCCTTTCGGCACGGCCAGGAAGCCGGCACGGATGATCTCCGCCAGATAGGCGCCGCCATAGGTGGCGATGGCGATGACCATGGCGGAAAGCTCCGGCGAGATGCGGATGCCGCCCCGGAAATTCAGCCCGCGCAGTTCGGGCAGCGACACAAGCGGCGTATCCGCCAGCCGGCCCGCCCACAGAAAACCGATCCCCAGGGCGAGGCCGGCGCCGAAAACCAGCCAGCGCCAGAGCCGTCGCCGCGGGGCCGGCCAGCGCTTGAAGCGCTTGGCGAGGCTGATCCACAATGCGGCCCCCAGGCCGACGAACAGCGCCGCGAAGAACAGCGCGGCGGCGCCAGCCGTCACGTTCAGTCCGGGCACGAACACCCCGCGCGTCGAGGCGAAGGCGATGTCCAAGAGGTTGAAAGCCTGCTTGGGCGCCGGCAGGTGCGTCAGCAGCGCATACCAGAAGAAGGCCTGCAAAATGATCGGGATGTTGCGAAAGGTCTCGATATAGAGCGTGCCGATGGCGCTCAGTACCGGAATTTTCGAGGTCCGGAAGAGGGCGATGGCCAGCCCCATCAGATTGGCGAGGACGAGACCGACAAGCCCGAGAAAGATCGTGTTCAGCACCCCGACCAGCAGCAAGCGCCCGAAGGTGTCGTAGGGCGTGAACTCGATCAGGGAAAACCCGACGTCGAAGCCGGTCGCGCGATTGAGAAAGCCGAAGCCGGAGGTGATGCCCTGCGCGTCCAGGTTGCGCTTGCCGACCAGCACCGCCGCGACGAGGGCGCCAACAACGGTCCCGAGAAAAACGACCTGGACGGCGACGTCCCGAGCCTTTCTGCTCTTCAGATTCAGCGCCACGGCTCACCTCGCCTCAAGAATTCGGGCCCGCCCGCCGCTCTCCCTCTCGGGGCAGCGGCGGGCGGCAATCGTCTTAGTCCATAACGAGAGGATACAATACGCCGCCGTCGCGCATCAGCGAGTTGATGCCTCTTTCCAGCCCATAAACCGAGCCCTGGCCGAGATTGCGTTCCCAGATCTCGTCATAGTTCCCGACAGCCTTGATCACATTGTAGGCCCAGTCGTCGGAGAGGCCGAGAACCGTGCCGACGCCGGGCGTCACGCCCAGTATCTTGGCGATCGCCGGCGCCGGCGGATTGGCCTTCATCGCGTCGACGTTCTGGCTGGTCACGCCCGCCTCGTCGGCCTGCAGCAGGATGGAGAGCAGCCAGTTGTTGATATCGACCCACTGGGCGTCCCCTTCGAGCATGGCAATAGCCAGGGGCGAGCCCGTGATCATGTCGGGCAATACGGTCACGCTGTCGGGATCGTCGATCTCGTTCTGCCGCATGGCGCCGAGCTGCACATTATTGTCCATGTAGGCGTCGCAGCGCTGCTGCAGGAACGCGGCCTTCGCCGCTTCCGTCGTCTCGAACGGCACGATGGTCAGTTCGTAGCTGTGCGCCTCGGCGTGCTCGACGATATTGCGCTCGAGCGAGGTGCCCGCCTGTACGCAAACGGTGCCGCCATCGAGTTCCATTGCGCTCGTGATGCCCGATTCCGTATGCACGGCATAGAAATTCGGCGTCATCATGTAGACGTTGCTGAATTGCAGGCCGGTATCGGTATCGCGGGACATGGTCCAGGTCGTGGACTTGATCATCACGTCCAGCTCGCCCGATTGCAGCATGGGCCAGCGCTGGGCAAAGCTCGTGGGCAGGATGCGCAGATGCTCCTCTTCCGTGCCGAAAATGGCCGTGGCCAGCGCCCGACAGAGATCGATGTCGAACCCTCTCCAGCGCCCCTGATCGTCGACCTCCGCCATGCCCGGATAAGAGCCGTTGTGCCCCGGGCACGACAGGAAACCTCGCTCCTTGATCCCGGCCAGGGTATCGCCCGTCGCGGCGAAGGCCGCGGGGGCGGGGATGGCCAGGGCCAAAGCAGAAAGCAGCAAGCCATATGTCTTCATGTAATCCTCCCTAATTCTTTCCTATATTTGGCGCTCTCACAAAAGCGCCGTCATAACGACCGGACATCATGTTATTGGTGTTAAACGTCCGGCCGCTAACTCGCAGATATTGAAGAATTAATAGCCGCGACCCCGATCGACCACATTCAGCATCGGCTCGCCGCGCTGGTGGCGCCTGATATTATCCAGCACCACCAATGAGGCGGTATCCGATTGCGTCTGCGTGGCCACGTGCGGCGTCAGCAGGATGCGCGGGTGGCCCCAGAAAGCGTGGCCGGCCGGCAGCGGTTCCTGCTGGCAGACGTCGAGAACCGCCGAACGGAGCTGGCCGCTATCGAGCGCATCCAGCAGATCGGCCTCGACCAGATTGCCGCCACGGCTGGCATTGACGATGCTGGCGCCACGCGGCAGGGCGGCAAAGAGCTCGCCGTTGAGAATGCCGCGGGTATCGTCGGTCAGCGGCAACAGGCACACCAGAATATCGCACGCCGCCAGGAATTCCGGCAGCGCCTCGCGCCCCGCATAGCAGCGAACCCCATCAACCTGGTGCTGCGACCGGCTCCAGCCGCGCAGCGGGAAGCCGAATGGCGCCAGGGCACGCAGCGCGCTTTGTCCAAGCTCGCCCAGCCCCATCACTCCCACCCGGCTCTTGCTGGCCGGATAAACGCGCAACGCCTTCCAGACCTGGTTGCGCTGCTGATCGATATAGTCGACGAGCTGGCGATGCAGGCTGAGCACCGCCATGGTCACATATTCGGCCATACCGCCCGAAATGCCTGGCTCCACCATGCGCACCAGCGGCAGATCCGCCGGAATAGCGGAGAAATCGTACTTCTCGATCCCGGCGCCCAGCGCAAAGACCACTTCGAGATTTGGATAAGCGTCGCGCATGCCGGCGGGCAGGTCCCACCCGGCATAATAGCGCACCTGCTCCGGATCACCGACATCGGGCCAGACTTTAAAAGGCAGATCGGGCGCTTTTTCGGCCAGTACAGCCGCCCATTCAGGGCCCCGATCGGGATCTGACTTGAACACCAGTGTCATCGAAAACCTTCCCAAAATTTCAAGCGCATTTTCAGCATACACATCGAAATTCAGATTTCAATGCTATTCTTGTGCTTATGTCTGAATAATGAGTTGCATCTGGCTCGCGCCGGTGACATTGCTTAGGAAAGCGAGGACGGTTTTCGTGCCGCCGACAGTTGGAAGCGCCATGCGTTCATTGCCCAGCGGCGTTCATCGCCAGGCTGCCGAAGTGGAGATCGTCTACGAGGGTGAACCGCTTCGGGCGGTGCAGGGAGAAAGCCTGGCCGCCGCGCTGGTCGCGGCCGGCCGGCTCGAGCAGCGCGGCGGCCGTACCGGCGCGGCGCATGGCCATTTCTGCGGCATGGGCGCGTGCTTCGAATGCCTGGTGCATATCGATGGCGTGCCGGGCCAGCGCGCCTGCATGGTCCCGGTGCGCGACGGCATGGTGGTGGGCCGGCAATCCTATCTCAGCGCGCCGCGTGACGACGGGACCTGGACCCCGCTCGCCGCCCTGCCCGAGGCCGATCTCGATATCACCGCCGTCGACGTCCTCGTGGTGGGCGCGGGCCCCGCCGGGCTCGAAGCCGCACGCGCCGCACGGCGCACCGGTGCGGCGGTAACGGTCGTCGACGAGCGCGCCGCCCCGGGCGGACAATATTACAAGCAGCTGGCGACCGCCTATCGTACCGGCGACGGCAAGGCGCCCGACAGGCAGATGGAGGCCGGCCGCGCCCTCATTGCCGCGGCACGGGCCGAAGGCGTTGCCTTCCATGCGGAAACCACGGTTTGGGGCGCCTTTCGCGAAACGGACGATGCTCTGCTGATCGGCATCGAGCGGCGGGGGCAAGCCAGCCTCATACGACCGCGCAGCCTGATCATTGCCACCGGCGCGACGGAAAGCCCCTACCCGGTGCCGGGCTGGACGCTGCCCGGCGTGATGACCACGGGCGGCTTGCAGACGCTGCTGCGCTCCTATCGGGCGGCACCGCCGGGGCCGATCGTGGTCGCGGGCAATGGCCCGCTGAACCTTCAGGTCGCGGCCGAACTGGTGCAGGCGGGCGCAGAGGTGGCCGCCGTCATCGAAAGCGGCAGGCCTTTTTCGCTTCCCAGCCTGCCGGCGGGAGCCACCGCCTTTCTGGCGATGCCCCGGCTGATGCTGCAGGGATTGGGCTATCTGGCCACGCTGCGGCGCGCCGGCGTGCCCATCCTCTACGGCCACGCCATTGCCGGCATTGAGGGGGAAGCCGCCGTGACCGGCGTCCATGTCACCGCCATCGGCGCGGATGGGCGCTTTTCCGGCACCCCCCGCCTCATTCCCGCAACCAGCGTGGGGCTGGGCTACGGCTTCCTGCCCCAGGCCGAAATCAGCCGCCAACTGGGCATCGACCATGATTGGGACGCAGCCGGCCTGGGATATGTCCGGGTCCGGCGTGACGTCGATGGCGGCACCAGCGTTCCCGGCGTGTTCGTTGCGGGAGAAGCCGGCGGTATTGGCGGGGCACAACTCGCCATGGCGCAGGGCGCCCTCGCCGGCGCGGCCGCGGCCCGCCATTGCGGCTATCCCGCGGATGATCCCGCGGCCGGGGCGTGGCGCCGCCACCTCTCCCGCCACCGCTCCTTCCAGCGCCGGCTGTGGGCCGCGTTCCGCTCGCCGCTGGCGCCGCTGGCGGGGGTGACGCCGGATACCGTGCTTTGCCGTTGCGAGGACGTGACCGCCGGCGAGATCATGGCCTGCCTCGATCAGACTGGCCCCGACCTCGGTGCGATCAAGCGGCAGACGCGGGCGGGAATGGGCCGCTGCCAGGGGCGCTATTGCGCCGCCAGCCTGCGCCATCTGCTGGCCGGAGGCGCAGCCGGTTCGCCGCTCGACCTGCCCGCCCCGCAAATCCCCATCAAGCCGGTGCCGCTGGCGGCAATCGCCGTCGAAAAGCCCGAATGGGGCGGCCACCGCCAGGCCCCCTCCTTCGCGGTTCCCGAACGCCAGGGGCATGCGCGAGGCCCCCTCACCACCCAGGTGACGATTATCGGCGCCGGCATTGCCGGGGTTTCGACCGCGCTGTTTCTGGCCCGCAACGGCATGGACGTGATCGTGCTGGACGCCGGCACGCCCAACGGACAGGCCTCCGGCGGCAATGCCGGCAGCATCCACGTACAGCTCGCGTCGTTCGATTTCGGCCGCAAGGCGCAGGCCGGCGGCGGCCCGGCCGCGCATGCCCTGCCCCTGCAACTGGCGGCAACCCGAATGTGGGAAGCGCTCGCCGCCGAACTCCCCGCCGAGATGGAATTTGCGCTCACCGGCGGCCTGATGGTGGCGGAAACGCCCGAACAGCTCCGCTTGCTGGACCGCAAGACGCAGCTCGAACGCTCGCACGGCATCGAGGTGCACGTGGTGGGACAGGCCGAGGCACGACGGCTGGTGCCGCAGATTTCGGCCGATGTCCTGGGCGGCGCCTGGTGCCCCGACGAAGGAAAGATCAATCCCATGCTGGCGACGCCGGCCCTGATCGCGGCGGCGCAACGAGCCGGCGCACGCTTTCTTGCGGGAGAGGCGGTACGGGCGATCGAGAGAAACGACGGGGAATGGCTGGTGACCACCGCGCGCGGCACGGTCAGGGCGCCCTATGTCGTCAACGCCGCCGGCCCCTGGGCCCGCTCGGTGGGGCGCCTCGTCGGCCTCGACCTGCCGGTCGAAGGCGTGCCATTCCAGATGATCGCCACCGAAACGGCGGCGCCAATGGTGGATGTGCTGCTCTCGCACGCCGACCGCCACCTGACCCTCAAGCAGGTGGCGAACGGCAATATCGTCATCGGCGGCGGCTGGCCGGCGGGCCAAAGCCGGCCCTATCGACATCCGCGCGCCCTGCGCGAAAGTCTCGAGGGCAATCTGTGGGTGGCGCAAAAAGTTCTGCCGGCGCTGCGCGGCCTGCGCATGCTGCGCAGCTGGGGCGCGATGAACGTCAATATCGATGGCGCGCCGATCCTGGGCGAAGCACCCGGCCTGCCCGGATTTTTCAACGTGGTGGCCTCCACCGGCTACACCATGGGGCCGCGCATCGGCCAGATCACGGCGGACCTCATCTGCAAGGGCAGCGCCGATATCGACCTGCAACCATTCTCGGTGCAGCGCTTTCGGGACGAAGCCTGAAAGCGGCGCCGAGGCATAACCTATCAACCAAGGGAGCAAGACATTGAACACCAAGGCTGAAGCCGCCCGGACAGCTATCGCCGCTCGCAGCGGCGGCCAGGTGCTGGTCGATGCGCTGCTGGTGCACGGCGTCGAGCGCGTGTTCGGCGTGCCGGGGGAAAGCTATCTTGCCGCGCTCGACGCCTTCCACGACGCCGGGGACGGAATCGACTTCGTCATCTGCCGGCAGGAAGGCGGGGCGGCCTATATGGCGGAGGCCTATGGCAAGCTCACCGGCAAGCCGGGAATCTGTTTCGTCACCCGCGGCCCCGGCGCCACCAATGCGTCGGTCGGCGTGCATACGGCGTTCCAGGATTCGACGCCCATGATCCTCTTCATCGGCCAGGTGGCGCGCCACCAGATGGAGCGCGAGGCCTTCCAGGAGATCGATTACCGCCGCATGTTCGGCCAGATGGCGAAGTGGGTGGTGGAGATCGAGGACGCGGCCCGGATCCCGGAACTGGTCAGCCAGGCCTTTCACCGCGCCGTCAACGGCCGCCCGGGCCCGGTGGTCGTCGCCCTGCCCGAGGACATGCTCACCGACATGGTACAGGTGGCCGACACGCCCGCCTATAAGCGTGTCGACATCTATGCGGGCGCGCCGCAACTCGATGAGCTGCAAGACTTGCTCGCCAAAGCGGCACGCCCCCTGGTCGTTGTCGGCGGCAGCGGCTGGACGCCGCAAGCCGTGGCCGATCTGCGCGCTTTTTCCGAAGCGTTCTCCCTGCCGGTCGCCGCGTCGTTCCGTTGCCAGGACCTGTTCGACAACACCCATGAGAATTATGCCGGCGATCTCGGCCTCGCCGCCGGGCCGAAGCTGATCCAGCACGTCAGGGCGTGCGACCTGCTCATCTGCATCGGGGCACGCCTCGGCGAGATGACGACGGGAGCCTATACGCTGATCGACATTCCGGTGCCCGCGCAAAAGCTGGTGCATGTCCATGCCGGTGCCGAGGAACTGGGCCGCGTCTACCACGCCAGCCTGCCGATCAACGCCACGGTGGCGGGTTTCCTGTCGCAGGCCGCCGCACTGGCACCGGCCGCGCCGCCGGCCTGGGAAGCGTGGACCCGCGCCGCCCACACGGCCTATCTCGACAATCTCGTCCACCCGCAAACCCCCGGCAAGGTGCAGATGGGCGAGGTGATGGCATGGCTGCGCGGCCATCTGCCAGCGGACGCGATCCTGACGACCGGCGCGGGCAACTACTCCGCCTGGGCGCACCGATTCTATCAGTACCGCAGGTTCCGCACCCAGCTCGGCCCCACCAACGGTTCCATGGGCTATGGCGTGCCGGCGGCCATTGCCGCCAAGATCACGGCACCCGAGCGGATGGTGGTCGCCTTCGCCGGCGATGGCTGCTTCCTGATGAACGGGCAGGAATTGGCGACGGCGATGCAATACGACGCCCGCGTCATTTTCCTCGTCATCAATAACGGCATGTACGGCACCATCCGCATGCACCAGGAGCGGCACTATCCCGGGCGCGTCTCCGGCACCAGGCTGACCAACCCCGATTTTGCGGCGCTGGCGCGTTCCTATGGGCTGCATGGCGAGACGGTGGAAACCACCGAGGCTTTTGCCGTCGCCTTCCAGCGTTCGGAAGCGTCCGGCAAGCCGGCACTGATCGAAATCCGCATCGATCCCGAGGCGCTGACCCCGAATATGAGCCTGACCCAGATCCGCAACCGGGCGCTTGCCGACACGAAATAAGGCCGGGGCGCGCCGTTACCTCGAACCCGGCGCCGGAGGCCTGTGCCCCGGCGCTGCTATAAGCCAGCCGCGCCGTCGGACCTCAGTCCGACTCCATATAGATCTGGGCAATGCCTTCCTTGATCGCCGCGGTGATCTGGTCGAAACGCCGGTCGATATGCTTTTCGAGGCACTCGACGCACAGCGCCTCGTCGCGTTGCTGCAAGGCCAGGACGATATCGCGGTGATCGGGCTGGATATCGCCGCGCACACGATCCATGTCGACGCCGCGCACGAAGCGAATGCGCGCATTCACATTGCGCAAGACCCGCAGGCTCTCGGCGTTTTTCGACAGGCTCATCAGGCGTTCGTGAAAGGCCTCGTCGAATTCGAGCATGCTGGCTTTGTCGAGCTTGGCAAAATCGGGCGCGGCTGCGTCGAGGAAGGCCAGCAGTTCGGCGATTTCCGCGTCGCTCGCCCGTACAAGGGCCAGCCGGATCGACGCCACCTCGAGGAATTTGCGCAATTCGTAGAGATCGAAGAGTTCCTGCACGTCGAGCTTGCGGCAGAAGAACCCCCGTCCCGGCTCGAAACGCAGGAAGCCTTCGGTATTGAGCCGGTTGAGCGCCTCGCGCAACGGCGTGCGGCTGACGCCGAGTTGCCGGGACAGATCGCCCTCGTTCAAACGCTCGCCGGGTTTGATCGTGTAGCTGATAGTCATGGCCTTGAGTTCTTCATAGACCCTATCGACGACACTCCGGTTCGCCCCATTTTCTTCGGCCACGGCTTCACCACCCCTCAAAATACTTTAAACGACCATCTTCTGCTCATCGACCCTGAAGAGCTGCCAGCGGAAGTCACTGCTTCTGCCCTAACGCCGAAACAGCTTCAGTTCCAGCATGACGCTTCATTATACGACATACAATGCTGAATGCAATTCGGAATTGTATGCATATCTGCCGGTCGGCCAGGAGGATGCCCGGCAAGGACGCCGCTGCGGACGACACGCAGAACGCGCCGATAGCGCCATCGAAAAGGGTAACGGGGAAAGCTGCAAGGGCCTTAAGGGTTTGGGAAACCGCCCGGACGGTCCGGCGCGCCGGCGTCCTTGCCCAAACCATGGCTGGGGCGCCAGGATTCGAACCTGGGAATGGCGGTACCAAAAACCGCTGCCTTACCACTTGGCGACGCCCCAACTGGCGCGGTTCCTACACGGTTTGCCCCGGGGGCGCAACACGGCCGGCGGGGCCGGTGAAAAGGTTGACCGAGGCGCTTGATCGGGACCGGGAGCGCGGCTATAACGCCGCCACACCGCGACCGTGCGGCCCCCTCGGGCCGCGCCCCAATCCCGAGAGCGTCGCGGGCCTGACGGAGTATAGCGCAGCCTGGTAGCGCACCTGCTTCGGGAGCAGGGGGTCGCGTGTTCGAATCACGCTACTCCGACCAATCGACCCCGGCCTTTCCCAAGGCCGGGGTTTTTTGTTGCCTGCCGGCCGATGGAACCGGCGCGGCGCCGGGGCATTGGGGAAGCGAACGACAGGGAGCTTTTTCATGCGCCGTCCCTCGCCGCAGCGCGACCGGATGCGGGCCGACGAGATCGCGCCGCCGGCCGAGCTGCGCTTTTCCTGCGACACGGAGGCGGGCTGGCGCCGGCTAAGGCGCGGGCGGGGCTTTGCCTATCTCGGGCCGGACGGGCAGCGCCCCGATGCGGCCGAGCGGGCGCGCCTCCGGGCGCTGGCCATTCCGCCGGCCTGGTCGGCAGTGTGGATCTGCCGCGACGCGCGGGGCCATATCCAGGCCACCGGCCGGGACGAGCGGGGCCGCAAGCAATATCGCTACCACGCCGCCTGGACGGCGCAGCGCAGCGCCACGAAATTCCACATGTTGGCCGATTTCGCCGCGGCGCTGCCGGGATTGCGCGCGCAGGTCGAGGCCGACCTCCGGCGCCGCAGCCTGGGGTTCAGCCGCGTCGTCGCCTCGGTCGTCTGGCTGCTCGACAACAGCCTCATCCGCGTCGGCAACCCGGCCTATGCGCGCGACAATCGCAGTTTCGGCCTCACCACGCTGCGCCAGCGGCACCTCGAGATCGCCGGCGAGACGCTGCGCTTCCGCTTCCGGGGCAAGTCGGGCAAGCAATGGCAACTGGGCCTGGTCGATCGCCGCATCGCCCGGGTGCTGCGCTCCTTGCAGGAATTGCCGGGCCAGCACCTCTTCCAGTACGAGGAGGAGGGCGAGCGCCGCGCCATCAGCTCGCGCGACGTCAACGACTATATCGCCGATCATGCCGGGCCGGCTTTTACCTCAAAACATTTCCGCACCTGGGCCGGCACCGTCCGCGCCTTTGGCCTCTTGGCCGACACCGATGTGCCCGATAGCAAGGCGGCCCGGGCCCGCGCGCTCAACGCGGTCCTCGACCAGGTGGCGGCGCGGCTGGGCAATACGCGCGCCGTGTGCCGCGCCGGCTATGTCCATCCGGCGGTGCTGGCCAGTTGGGAAGCCGGCACGCTGCGGCGCTCCGGCCGGCTGCAGCCGGTGGCGGGGCTCGACGGCGACGAGGTGGAAACCGCCCATTTCCTGCGCCGCCTGCCTTGAAGCGCCGGCCGGGACAGTTGCGCACAAAAAAGGGGCCGGCAGCGGGCCGACCCCCAAAAATCGCGCAAGTGCCGCCAAAATCAGCGGCGGGCGGCGAACACTTCCCACAGACCCGTGACGGTCAGCGCGGCCAGCGCCATCTTGAGCGCGTCCCAGAGGATGAAGGGTTTGACGGCGCCGGCAAAGGCCGAGCCGATCACATTGGCCTGATCCACCCAGGCGGCGAAGCCGGCCATGGCGACCAGCCAGGCGAAGCCCAGCGCATAAAGCGCGGCGGTCGCCACCAGCATGGCCCCGAAGAGCGCCAGCGGGCGCCGCGAGGCGCCGCGGTCGGCGGCGTAGCCGATAATGGCGGCCTGGACGAGGAAGCCGACAAGGAAGCCGCCGGTGGGGCCCACGAGATAGGCCAGCCCGCCCCCGGTGGCAAAGACCGGCAGGCCGCAGGCGCCTTCCGCTAGGTAAAGCGCCACGGTGGCCACGCCGATGCGCGCGCCGAACGCCGCGGCCAGCGCCGCGATGGCAAAGCTCTGCAAGGTGACCGGCACGGGCCAGACCGGCACGTTGATCTTGGCGGCGATGGTGATGAGCAGCGTGCCCAGCACGACGGTCGCGAGGTTGGCCGCCAGTCTGGCGGCGTCGCCCTTGGGCTGGAATACGCCTAAAAGCGTGTTGCGCGTGGTCAAAGTCACGGCCATTTCATACCTTCCATGCTTGGTCGAACCGACGCGCCGCGACGGCGCATCCCAGTTCCGGCTTTCGCGTCTTACTTTTTCGTGGCCCGGGGTGCAATGGCAAGTCCGTCTTCTCAACCTTTCTATGACCGAGACTTTCAGCCCATGACCGGCCGTCCGGTGGTGGAAGGCCCGGGCATCGTGCGGGTCACCGCCCCCAATGCCTCGCCCTATACCTTTACCGGCACCAACAGCTTCCTGCTCGGCCACGAGCGGCTGGCGCTGGTCGATCCGGGGCCGGTCGATGCGGCCCACGCGGCGGCGCTGCGGGCGGTCATCGGCGCCCGGCCGGTCGTCGCGATCCTGCTCACCCATACGCATCGCGACCACAGCGCCTCGGCCGCCGAGTGGCGCCGCTCGCTGGCCGCGCCCCTGTGGTTCGGCGGCCCGCACCGGCTGTCGCGCCCGCTGCGCCGCGGCGAGCGCAACCCGCTGCGCCGCTCCTGCGACTGGGATCTGGTGCCGGACCGCACGCTGGCCGATGGCGAAACCATCGTGGCGGGCGACCTGGCCGTCAGCGTGCATACGACGCCGGGCCATTGCGCCAATCATCTCGCCTTCGGCATCAGCGGCACCGATACGCTGCTCTCGGGCGACCACGTGATGGGCTGGAATTCCACCCTCGTCGCCGTCCCCGACGGCTCCATGGCGGCCTATCTCGCCTCGCTCGACAAAATCGCCGCCCTGCCCTTTTCGCGCTACCTGCCGGCCCATGGCGGCCCCATCGCCAATGGCCCGGCTTATGCCAATGCCCTCAAGGCTCACCGCAAATTGCGCAATGCCCAGCTGCTGGCGGCCGTTGCCGAGGGCGCCCGCACGCTAGGGGCGGTCGTTGCCGCCATCTACCCCGCCCAGCCCTGGCAAGTGCGCCGCGCCGCGCGCCTCACCATGCTGGCGCATGTGGAATATCTCGAAGCCCGCGGCCAGTTGCAGGTCCGGCGCGGCCTCTTCGGCACAAGCCTCGCCCTCCCCTGATCCAGTACTGCCCAGCTCACCGAGGCTGCCCACGGGCGTGACCCGTGGGCCAATCAGAGAGCCACCGACGCTGCGGCGCTTGCGACAAGCGGCCCGCGGATCACGTCCGCGGGCAGCAACGGTGGGGGAGGAAAACCCGCGCGCAGCAGATTCATCCACGGCTCAAGCGGCGCCTTGATCCAGCACCTTCCAGCTCACCGGAGCTGCCCACGGGCCTGACCCGTGGGCCAATCGGAGAGCCACCGACACCACGGCGCTAGCGGCGAATGGCCCGCGGATCACGTCCGCGGGCAGCAGCGGTGGGAGAGGCAAACCCCGCGGGCACCAGCGACCCCCCACGCAAAAACAAGATCGCTTTAACTGCGCGCGAACCCCACCGGGCCCGAACGCCCGGTCTGGCCGCGATGGCGCAGCATGTGGTCGGCCAGCACCAGCGCCATCATCGCCTCGCCCACCGGCACGGCGCGGATGCCCACGCAGGGGTCGTGCCGCCCCTTGGTGACGATATCGGTGTCCTCGTTCGCCGTGGTCACGGTCTGGCGCGGGGTGATGATCGAGGAGGTCGGCTTGACCGCAAAGCGGCACACGATCGGATCGCCATTGGAGACGCCGCCCAGGATGCCGCCGGCATTGTTGGAGAGGAAATAGGGTTTTTCCGGCCCGGCGCGCATCTGGTCGGCGTTCTCGACGCCGGTAAGGCTCGCCGCCTCGAAGCCGGCGCCGATCTCGACCGCCTTGACCGCGTTGATGCTCATCATCGCCGCGGCGAGGTCGGCGCTCAATTTGCCGTAGATCGGCGCGCCCCAGCCGGCCGGCACGCCCTCGGCCACCACCTCGATCACCGCGCCGGCCGAATTGCCATCCTTGCGCAGCCCGTCGAGATAGGCGGCCCAGCGCCCGGCCGCCTCGGCATCGGCGCAAAAGAACGGGTTCTCCCCCACCTGCGCCCAGTCGAAATTGGCGTAGTCGATTCTGTGCGGCCCCATTTGCACCAGGCTGGCGCGGATGGTGACGCCGGCCAGCACCTGCCTTGCCACCGCGCCGGCCGCCACCCGGGCCGCCGTTTCGCGCGCCGAGGTGCGGCCGCCGCCGCGATAGTCGCGGATGCCGTATTTCTGGTCATAGGTGAAGTCGGCGTGGCCGGGGCGGTATTTGTCGCGGATGTCCGCATAGTCCTTCGAGCGCTGGTCGGTATTCTCGATCAGCAGCGAAATCGGCGTGCCGGTGGTGCGCGGTCCCTCGGTGCGGTCGTCCTCGAAGACGCCAGAGAGGATTTTCACCGCATCGGCCTCGCGCCGCTGGGTGGTGAATTTCGACTGCCCCGGCTTGCGCCGGTCGAGGTCGCGCTGGATCATTTCGGGCGTCAGCGCGATGCCCGGCGGGCAACCGTCCACCACCACGCCCAGCGCCGGCCCGTGGCTCTCGCCCCAGGTGGTGAACCGGAAAAGCTGTCCGAACGTGTTGAAAGACATGATGCGGCCCCGTGGTTGGCGCTGTTCTAGGCAGGCCCGGCCACGAGGTCAATCGAGCCAGTTCTCGACCCGCAAATCCGGCACGCGGGAAAACTCGCGGATATTATCTGTCACCAGCGGCAGGTCCAGCGCCAGCGCATGGGCGGCGATCAAGGTGTCAAGCGGGCCGATGGGTGTGCCGGCCCGCTCCAACGCCGTGCGAATAGCGGCATAAGGCGAGATCATCGCGGCGTCGAACGGCAGGATATCGTAGAAGGTCGCGGCCATGTCGATCTGCTCGAGCAGCCGCTGCGATGCCAGCTTGATCGCGCCGAAACGCAGTTCCAGCGCGACGATAACCGAGATGCAAAGCTCGCCATTGCCGAACGTGCGGAATTTCCTCGCAGCGGCCGCATGGGGATAGCGCAGGACATGCGACACCACATTGGTGTCGAGCATATATCGATGGCTCACTTGCGCAGATCGACATCTTCGACGGGCAACAGCCCCGCGTCGATATCAGGCCAGTCCACGTCGACCGGCTCCAGATTATCCAGAAATTCCGCCCAGGTCGCTGGCTTGCCCGGGGCCGGCTCCACGGGTTCGATGATCAGGCGCTTGCCATCCCTGGTCACGGTGACCTCCGTCCCCGGCATTTCAAAACCGACGGGAATCCTGATCGTCTGGCCGTCGTCGGCCTGGATAAGACTTGATTTCCTGATCTCGTTCACGGGCGCCTCCATCAAGGCTCATGCCGTTAACATAAGCCCGACCGGCCACGGCAACAACTCTGCCCGTCAATCCGCCACCTCGGTCCAGATGTCCGCGGCCGCGTGCAGGTTCATGCGGCCGCCGGCGAAGTGGGCGATGACGCCTTGCGGCGGCGGCCAGTTGAGCACGTCCTGGCGCGACGTGCCTTCCACCAGGTGCCGCAGCACCCGCAGCACGCCGCCATGGGCGACGACCACCGCGTGGTCCGTCAATTCGCGCGCGAAATCGAGCAGGCGGGCGGCCACGTCGTCGTAGTTTTCGCCGCCTTCGGGGCGAAAGCCCCAATAGCTGGCGTCCCGCTCGCCCGGCGCCAGCGCCGCATATTCGCGGGCGATCTCGGCGTGCAACCGCCCCTCGAAACTGCCGAAGGAAATCTCGATGAGGCGCGGGTCGCGGCGCACCGGCGGCAGGCCGGGGCCGAAGGCGGCGCGCATGCGCTCCATGGTCTCGACGGCACGGCTGAGCGGCGAGACGAACCATTTGAGCGCGGCCGGGTCCACCCCGTCGCGCGCCAGCAATTCGCGCAGCAGCAGCCCGTTGGCGTCGGCCTGCAGCTGGCCGGTGCGGTTGAGCGGAATATCGCGGCTGCCCTGATAGCGCTGTTCGCGGTTCCAGTCGGTTTCGCCGTGCCGGGCGAAATAGAAATCCGGCCATGAAGGGGCAGTCATTGTCCATCCCGCGCCGCAGCCGGCGCGTCCTTTAGCTGAGAAATGAAGGGGTGATCACTCGGCCGCTGGCGCGGCGTCGTCGAGCAGTTTCATGCCCACGACGTTGAAGCCGGCATCGACATAGTGGATTTCGCCGGTGACGCCGCCGGCGAGGTCGGAGAGCAGGTAGGTGGCGGCGCCCCCCACATCGTCGATGGAGACGTTCTTGCGCAGCGCCGAATTGGCTTCCTGCCAGTGCAGCATGTCCCGCAGACCCGCAATGCCCGAGGCGGCCAGCGTCTTGATGGCGCCGGCGGAAATGGCGTTGACGCGGATGCCCTTCTTGCCCAGATCGACGGCGAGATAGCGCACCGAGGCTTCAAGTGCTGCCTTGGCGACGCCCATGACGTTGTAATTGGGCACGTATTTGGCCGCGCCGTAATAGGTCAGCGTCAGCAGCGCGCCGCCCGGGTTCATCAGCGCCTCGGCGCGCTTGGCGACGGCGGTGAAGGAATAGACCGAAATATCCATGGTCAGGGCGAAATTGTCGCGGCTGGTCTCGATATAGCGGCCCTCCAGCTCGTCCTTGTTGGAAAAGCCGATGGCGTGCACGACGAAATCTAGCCCGCCCCATTTTTCCCTGAGCTGGCGGAAGGTCTCGTCCATCGCCGCTTCATTGGTGACGTCGCATTCGACGAGGAAATCCGAGCCCACTTCGGCGGCCAGCGGCTCGACGCGGCGCTTCAGCGCCTCGCCCTGGTAGGAAAAGGCCATTTCGGCGCCCTGCGCGTGCAGCTGTCTGGCGATGCCCCAGGCGATCGAGCGGTTGTTGGCGAGGCCCATGATCAGCCCGCGCTTGCCTGCCATCAATCCAGTGGCCATTGTTGGATTTCCCTTGCTGGAGTCGTTTGCCCGGTTGTGGCACATGGGAGCAGGGCCCGGCAAGCTCGTCCCCTCTGGCGCAATCCTCCCGAAGCGGTTTTCCCATGACCCAGACTCCGTCGACCATCGTCAAGGCGCTTTCCGATATTCTGGGCAGCGGTGCCGTCATCGGCGACGTGGCGCAGATGGGGCCGTTTCTCAACGAGCCGCGCCGGCGCTTCCACACGCCGGCCGCCGCGGTGGTGACGCCGCCGGACGTCGCCGCGGTGCAGGCCGTGCTGCGCTTTGCGCATGACAACCGGGTCGGCATCATCCCGCAGGGCGGCAATACCGGGCTGGTGGGGGCGCAGGTGCCGCTGCGGGGCGACGAGGTGATCCTCAGCCTCGCCCGGCTCGACCGCATCCGGTCCCTCGACAGCGCCGCCGGGGTGATGACGGCCGAGGCCGGCGTCATCCTGCAACAGGCGCACGAAGCCGCCGAGGCGGCCGGCGCCATGTTCCCGCTATGGCTGGCGTCGCAGGGGTCGGCCCGCATCGGCGGCGTGCTCTCCTCCAATGCCGGCGGGGTCAACGTGCTCGCCTATGGCAATGCGCGCGAATTGACCCTGGGGGTCGAGGCGGTGCTGGCCGATGGGCGGCTCTACCAGGGCCTCAACGCCCTCAAGAAGGACAATACCGGCTATGACCTCAAGGACCTCCTCGTCGGGGCCGAAGGCACGCTGGGCGTCATCACCGCCGCGACGCTGAAACTTTATCCCCTACCCGAGGATTACGAGACCGGCATCGTCAACATCGCTTCGCCCGAGGCGGCGCTGGCGCTGTTCCAGGTGCTGCGCGGGCGCGCCGGCGGCCGGCTCAACGCCTTCGAGCTCATCCCCCATATCGGGCTCGACATCCAGCTGCGCCACCGCATGCTGGACGCCGATCCCACCGCCGGCCCCTCGCCCTGGTATGCGCTCATCGAATTGAGCCGCATGGCCGGCACCGCGCCCGGCGCCTTGCAGGCGGCGCTCGAAGCGGCGCTGGAACAGGGCCTCGTCACCGACGCCACCATCGCCGAATCGCTGGCCGAGCGCGCCCGCATGTGGGCGTTCCGCGAGCAGATGAGCGAGTGCCAGTCGCGCGAGGGCGCCTCGATCAAGCACGACGTCTCGGTGCCCATCGCCGCCATTCCCCGCCTCATCGCCGAGGGCAATGCGGCCGCCGCAAAGCTGGCGCCCGGCATCCGCCCGGTGCCGTTCGGCCATATGGGCGATGGCAATATCCACTATAATTTCTCCATGCCGGCCGGCGCCGACCCCAAGGCGTTCATGGCGCGATACGACGAGGCGCTGCACGAGGTCGTTTACGAGGTGGTGCTGCGTCTCGGCGGCTCGATCTCGGCCGAGCACGGCATCGGCCAGCTCAAGACCGGCCTGCTCAAACAGGTCAAGGACAAGGTGGCGCTGGAGATGATGGTCGCCATCAAGACGGCGCTCGATCCGCGCGGCATCCTCAACCCGGGCAAGCTGCTGGGCTGAGCCCGCGAGGGGCGGCGCCGGTTCCTTTGCTGTGCCTGCTTGCATGTCGCCCCGCCGCCGCCCATCTCAGCGCCATGCTTTTGAAAGACATCCAGTTCCTCGACGACGCCACCCGCCCCGCCATTCCCCGGCTCGAGGGCGTCACCGACCAGCAGCGCCCGCCCGGCGAACACCTGCGGATGATCCACGATCACCTGCGCGACAATATCGTGGTGCTCGGCCGCCTCATCGAGCGCGCCAGCCAGGGCGAGGCCAGCGCCGAAGAGGTGAGGGCCGAAACCGCCGACCTCGCCATGGTGTCGAACTATCGCCGCTTCGGCACGCTGTGCGGGCAATATTGCCAGTTCGTGCACGGCCACCACGCCATCGAGGACCAGATGATCTTCCCCGGCCTCGCGGCGCAGGGTCCCGCCTTCAAGGCCATCGCCGAGCGGTTGCAGGCCGAGCACGTGGTGGTGCACCAGCTGCTCGAGCAACTCATCGACGCCCTCATCGCGCTGGCCGACGCCCCCGGCGCCGCTAGGTTCGCCGCGGCGGTGGCCATCTTCCGCGCCCTCGAAAAAGTGCTGCTCTCCCATCTCGGCTACGAGGAAGACGCCATCGGCGACGCCCTGGGCTATTTCGGCATCGGCGTCTGACGCCCGGGAGAAGGGACTACGTGGCGCCCCACCCGCCGGTACCCCATACCGCCCACCCACCACGGCTACCCGCGGGCTCGACCCGCGGGCCGCTGCGGGAGCCCGAGCCCGTGGCAAGAGGCCACCGGGTCAAGCCCGGCGGCAGCACGGTGGTTTTGGCAGGAAAAGCAACTAGCGCCAAAGGCCCCCCTCATCCGCCCTTCGGGCACCTTCTCCCACGAGGGGAGAAGGGACTTCGTGCGCCCTACCCGCCGGCGTCCCCTCTCCCCTTGTGGGAGAGGGTGGATCGCGCGCCGCGCGAGACGGGTGAGGGGAACGGGCCCACCCGCCGACACCCTATACCACCCCATCCGCCAATACCCCATGCCACCCCACCCACCATGGCTGCCCGCGGGCGTGACCCGCGGGTCACTCCCGGCAAGCACCGAAGCGGCAGGGCTCCCTCCCCCCTTGCGGGGGAGGGTTGGGGTGGAGGGTGGTGCGGCAGGTCACTGACGGACCCCCTCCCCCGACCCCTCCCCTCAGGGGGGAGGGGAGCGACGGAGCCGACGATTTCGCTTTCTCAGGCTGCGCGGCAGCCCCGGAGGGCGTGGCGGGCGTGGTGCGAAAACACGCCCCCCTAAAACAAATCCAGCTGCCCGCCGCCCTGCGGCTTTTTCGGCTGCGGCGGTTCCGGGGTGACCGCTTCGATCAGCCCGGGATCGTCGTCGCGCGCCGCGTTGACCCGGCGCGACACAGGGTGGAAGGCCAGCACGCCATCCGCCAGCGGTCGGGCCAGCGGCGCCGCCATGGCCGCGCTCACCCGCCGGACGTCGAGCCAGGCGTCCCATTGCGCCGCGTCGCTGAGGATGGCCGGCATGCGGTGGTGGATGCCGCTAAGCTGGCCATTGGCCGGCACGGTGATGGTGGCGAGGCTGTCGATTTCCTCGCCATTGGGGCCCATCCAGCTGGCATAAAGCCCCGCCATGGCCAGCGGCGCGCCATCGGCGCGGGTGATGTAATAGGGCTGCTTGTGGCCGTCGGGGCCGGTGTGCCATTCGTAATAGCCGCTGGCCGGCACGACGCAGCGGCCGTGCTTCAGCGCGTCGCGGAAGGCGGGTTTTTCGGCCATGCTTTCGGCCCTGGCATTGATGAGCAGGGAAAAGCTGCGCGGGTCCTTCACCCAGCCGGGCACCAGCCCCCAGCGGGCGAAATGCGCCCGGCGCCGGGCCTCGGCCTCCCAGATGGCGATGACGGGCTGGGTGGGCGCGATATTGTAGCGCGGCACGATGTCCAGCGTTTCGGGCAGCCCGAACAGTTCCGCCATTTTTCCTTGCGCCAGCGTCAGCGCATAGCGTCCGCACATCGGCGATCTCCTCCGCCCCGGCTCGGGGGCAATACGTCACGGCAGGGAGCCTGAAACAAAAGCGAATCCGGGGTAGAGTTAGGGGCAGAACCGCCGAATCGCAAACCCTCCCGGAAGCCATGACCGACCAGCCCAACGCCGCCAGCGTCGCCATCGTGCGCGATGGCCGCGTGCTCATCATCAAGCGGGCCTACGCGCCCTACCAGAATTTGTGGACCTTTCCGGGCGGCAGCATGGAGCCCGGCGAGAGCGCCGAGCAATGCGCCATCCGCGAGGTCGAGGAGGAATTGGGGCTCGCCATCCGCAACCCGAAGCTGGCGCTGGTGCAGGCACTGGGCCGCGACAGCGCCTATCGGCTCGCGGTCTTCGCCACCATGGATTTTTCCGGCATCGTCCGGCCCTCCGACGAGATCGCCGATCACAAATGGGCCGATCCGGGCATGCTGCCGGCCCTGCGCACCACCGCCCGGCTCGACGAGGTGATCAGGGAATGTTTTAAGGTTCTCGAGCAAAGCTGGTAGAAGGCGTCTCCGGCCTTTTCCTCCCGCCCGGGAGACGGAAAGCGCTCGCTGCAACGGAGCCGATCGCGCCGCGTCCATGACAAAAGCCAAGCCCCTCCTCGCCGCCGTGCTCGCCGCGCTTTTCCTCGCGTCGCCGGCGCTGGCCATCGACCCGCCTTACCAGCGGCAGATGGAGCGGCTCGCCGAGATCATGGGGAGCCTTTATTATCTCGAACCGCTGTGCCGGGCCGGCACCGAGGACTGGCGCGCCCAGATGGCCGAACTGATCGCGCTCGACGAGCCGGACGAGGATCGCCGGCAGCGCCTCGCCGGGGCGTTCAACGGCGGCTACGCGGCTTTCGCCCGCTTTCACCACACCTGCACGCCGGCCTCGCGCACGGCGCTGCTGCGGCTGCTCTCGGAGGCGGAAAAGCTGGCGCGCGAGATCCATACGCGCTTTGCCGAATGATCCGTTAACGGGGTGGGACAATTGCCTACCGCCCGTTAACCTTCGGGTTACTTCCCCCGCGCCAGCCGCGCGGCGCGCGTGTTAGTGCAGGGGCCATGAGCACCAGCAAACCCCTTTTCGCCCCGGTTTCCGGCATTGGCCCGTTCGATCGCGGCCAGGCAGAGCGCCAGCTGGCACTCGAATATCTGGCCGAGGCCTGGAACAGCGCCGAGGAGGATGGCCTAGAAAGCGCCGCGCTGGCGCACGCCTCGCTGTTTGCCGCGCTCGCCACCTTCGTGCGCCTGCACGGCGACGAAGCCACCGCCGACCTCGTCGCCCTGCTCCCCGACCGCATCCGCAACGGCGAATACAACCTCGAACGCATCCTGCAGTAGCTTTCTTTTTTTGGGGGGCTGCCCCACCCTCCCTCTCCCCCGTGGGAGAGGGACCGCTTTTCCTCGTCCAGAGGAAAAGCAGGGTGAGGGGGTCTCGCCGCGAACGCGGTGCCGGTGGAAAATCCGCAGGCCCTCATCCGCCCTCCGGGCACCTTCTCCCACAAGGGGAGAAGGGGAGGCGGTAGTCGTGGAGATATCGTTTCCCTCGCCCTACTGCTGCGGCATCACCCCGCGCACCAGCGCTGCCCGGGCCACTGCGGGAGCCCCGCTGTCACGGGTTCGAGGAGAGTGGCCCCCGGAACAAGTCCGGGGGCAGCCCCGGGCAAGCACCCGAAAATCCTTACCACCCCGCCCTACTGCCGCCCCCCCACCCTCCCTCTCCCCTCGTGGGAGAGGGACCGATTTTCCTCGTCCAGAGGAAAAGCAGGGTGAGGGGGTCTCACCGCGAACGCGGTGCCGGTGGAAAATCCGCAGGCCCTCATCCGCCCTTCGGGCACCTTCTCCCACAAGGGGAGAAGGAAAGGCGGTAGTCGGGGAGATATCGATCCCCTCGCCCTACTGCCGCCGCGTCACCCCACGCACCGGCGCTGCCCGCGGCGAAGAGGCGGTGCGAAACACGCTGGCGATAAGCGGGCAACAGCGCGTTGACGCTCGGCGTGCGGCTGGCTAACCTTTCCTTCGTCTGAAACAGGTTAGGTTCGGGACGGTTGGCCCGGCCCCGTTCAAGCGGGTCCTTCCGCTACTCCTGGTGGCGGCCCAAGACTATCACGGTAGATGCATGGCGCATGTACCGATAGGAAGGGTATGGACATGAAGCCTCGAATTTCCGTTCTCACGCTCGGCGTTGCCGATCTCGAACAATCTCTCGCCTTCTATCGCGACACTCTTGGCCTGCCGACCAATGGCATTGTCGGTCGCGAGTTCGAGCATGGCGCGGTGGCGTTCTTCGAGCTCTCCGGTGGGCTGAAACTTGCCCTCTGGGCGCAGGATGACATTTGCCATGACACCGGCCTGCCAAAAGCGCCGGTCAGTTCGACCGCCTTCACCATTGGGCATAATGTCACCCGCAAGGAAGAAGTCGACGAGATCATGGAGGCCGTACAACGCGCCGGTGCCGACATCATCAAGATGGCGCAAGACACGTTCTATGGCGGCTACGCTGGCTATTTCCGCGATCCGAACGGGCATTTGTGGGAAATTGTCTGGAATCCGCAAATGCTCCCGGCCGACGACTAATGTTCTTCCGGGGAAAGGCGCGGCCTCACCCCGCGCACCGGCGCTGCCCGCGGGCCGGACCCGCGGGCCAATGCGGGAGCCTCGCTGTCACGGGTTCGAGGAGAGTGGCCCCCGGAACAAGTCCGGGGGCAGCCCCGGCGGGCGCCCGAAAATCCTTGCCACCCCGCCCTACTGCTTTCCCCACCCTCCCTCTCCCCTCGTGGGAGAGGGACCGCTTTTCCTCGTCCAGAGGAAAAGCAGGGTGAGGGGGTCTCGCCGCGAACGCGGTGCTGGTGGAAAATTCCGCAGGCCCTCATCCGCCCTTCGGGCACCTTCTCCCACAAGGGGAAAAGGAAAGGCGGTAGTCGTGGAGATATCGTTTCCCTCGCCCTATTGCCACCGCGTCATCCCGCGCACCGGCGCTGCCCGCGGGCCGGACCCGCGGGCCACTGCGGGAGCCACGCTGTCACGGGTTCGAGGAGAGTGGCCCCCGGAACAGGTCCGGGGGCAGCCCGGGGCAAGCGCCCGAAAATCCTTGCTGGCCCGGCCTACTGCTGCCCCAGCGTCTCCAGAAACCGCATCGGCTGGCCCGTGGCCGGCGTCACCAGTTCGCCCTGCCACATGACGCGCTGGCCGCGCACCACCGTGCCGACCGGCCAGCCGGTCACCGTCACCCCGTCATAGGGCGTCCAGCCGGCCCTGCTCTTTACCCAGTCATTGGTGATGGTTTCGCGGCGCTTCAAATCCACCACCGTCAGGTCGGCGTCGTAGCCCACCGCGATGCGGCCCTTGTTGGCGACGCCGAACAGCCGGTTGGGGCCGTGGCTGGTCATGTCGACGAAGCGTTGCAGGCTCAGCCGCCCGGCATTGACGTGGTCGAGCATGGTGGGCACCAGCGTCTGCACGCCGGTCATGCCCGAATGGCTCTGCGGATAGGGGTGTTCTTTTTCCTCGCGCGTATGGGGCGCGTGGTCAGAGCCCAGAATATCGGCGACGCCATTGGCGACGCCCCGCCAGATGCCGGCGCGGTGCGTCTTGTCGCGCACCGGCGGGTTCATCTGCGCATAGGTGCCCAGCCGCTGATAGGCCGTTTCGTCCAGCGTCAAATGGTGCGGCGTTACCTCGACGCTGGCCACGTCCTTGTGGTCGGCGAGGAACAGCATTTCCTCGGCGGTGGAGATGTGCAGCACGTGGATGCGCTTGCCGGTCTTGCGGGCCAGCGCCACGAGGCGTTTCGTGCAACTGAGGGCCACTTCCGGCGAGCGCCACACCGGGTGGCTCGCCGGATCGCCCGGCACGCGCAGGCCCTTGCGCTCCTCCAGCATGTATTCGTCTTCCGAATGGAAGGCGGCGCGGCGGGAAATGACGCGCAGGATGGCTTCCACCCCGTCGTCGTCCGGCACCAGCAGCGAGCCGGTGGACGAACCCATGAACACCTTTACCCCGGCGCAGCCGGGCAGCTTTTCGAGGCTGGCCAGCTCGCCCACATTGTCGTGCGTGCCCCCGATATAGAAGGCGAAATCGCAATGCATGCGGTTGGTGCCGGCGGCGATCTTGGCCTCGAAGGTATCGCGCGTCGTGGTCAGCGGGTTGGTATTGGGCATCTCGAAGACGCCCGTCACCCCGCCCATGACGGCGCTGAGCGAGCCCGATTCGAGGTCTTCCTTGTGCGTCAGGCCCGGCTCGCGGAAATGCACCTGCGTGTCGATCACCCCCGGCAGGATATGGAGGCCCCGGCAGTCGACGACTTCGGCGGCGTCGCCCGCGATGCTGCCCAGCGCCGCGATGCGGCCGTTCCGCACCGCGATGTCGGCCGGTCCCTCGCCGTCCTGGTTGACCACGGTCGCGTTCTTGAAAATCGTGTCGTACTGCGCCATGTCTCTGGTCCCGGGCTGGTTGCTGGTGTCCGGTTCTAGAAGGTCCCGGGCTCGCCTGTCCATCCTACCGCCGGGCCATTCCCGCAAGAGCGGGGGATGCTGTTTGTGGAGGGCCCGATGGCCATCGATCTGCGTAGCGACCGCGCCCTGTTCCGCTTTTCCGGCCCCGATGCGCACAAGCTGGTCAACGACGTGGTGACCGGGCCGATCCCCGTCGCGGCCGGGGAGTTGGCCGCCGCCTGGGCATTGCTGTCCCCGCAGGGCAAGATTCTCGCCGAAGGGCTGGCCGGCTGGTTCGAGGGCGGCCTCTGGCTCGACGTGCACGCAGCGGTCGCCGACGATTTTTACCGGCGCATGCGCATGTACCGCTTGCGGGCGCAGGTGGAGATCGAGGATGCCCGCGCCAGCCACCGGCTCGGCTTTGCCGACGCCGCCCGGCCCGGCGCGGCGCGCGACCGCCAGGGGCCGGTGCAGCTGGGCTGGCGCGTCATCGCCCCCTCGGCCAAGACCGGGGACTGGAACGCGGAGGACACCTCCTATCAGGCGGCCCGCATCGCCGCCGGCATTCTGCACCAGGGCAACGATTTTGCCGCCAACGACGCCTTCGCCCACGATATCGGCCTCGACCTCCTCGCTGGCATCGACTTCGCCAAGGGCTGCTATGTCGGCCAGGAAGTGGTGTCCCGCATGAAGCATCGCGGCACCGCCCGCCGCCGGCCGGTCATCGTTTCGGGGCTCGCCGCCCCCGCCGGCAGCCCGGTCGTCGCCGGCGGCCGCGAAGCGGGCAGCATCGGCCAGGTCGTCGATGGGAAGGCCGTCGCCATCCTGCGGCTCGACCGCATCACCGACCCCGCAGCCGCGACCGTCCTTGGCCAGCCGGTTGCTCTGACCCTGCCCGCCTGGGCCGATTACGGCTTCGGCGGCCCGGCCGACGCGGACGCATGACGCGGCGTTCTCGAATCGGCCGCATCTGCTAAAGCTGGTGCTGACACTCCGTTAGCCAATGCGGGACCAATGCCGCCAATCAGCGCCCGGGCGTGGCAGCGCATGCTGTCGGGCCGCCGCCTCGATATTCTCGATCCTTCTCCCGTCGATGTGGAGCTGTCCGACATTGCGCACGGGCTGGCGCGCGTCGCCCGCTGGAACGGCCAGACCACCGGCGACTACCCCTTTTCCGTGGCCCAGCATTCGGTGCTGGTGCTGGAGCTGTTCCGCGCCGCCAACCCCGATTCGGGGCCCGTGCCGCAGTTGCAGGCGCTGCTGCACGACGCGCCCGAATACGTCATGGGCGACATCATCTCGCCCTTCAAGGCGGCCATGGGCGGCAATTACAAGGACGTGGAAAACCGGTTGCTGTCCGCCATTTACCTGCGCTTTTCGCTGCCGGCCACCATGCCCATTGCCCTGGCGCGTCTCATCAAGAAGGCCGACCGCGAGGCCGCCTTCTTCGAGGCCACCTATCTTGCCGGGTTCGATCCGGAGGAGGCGCGCAAATTCTTTGGCGAGCCGGGCCAGCCGGCCTTCGACGTCGACGCCTTCGAGCGGCTGATCCGCCCCTGGCCGACGCAGCAGGCGCATGGCCACTTCATCGACCGCTTCGAGGCCCTCAGCGCGCAATTGTGACGTTAACCATGTGTTAACGAATTTATCGCGGCCGGCGCGGCGTTATGGTTACTGCTTCCTTACGGTATATGTGCCGAATTGGAACAGATCGAGTCGCGCCATGAGCCTGCCGGATCGCCACCTGCTATTGGGAATGACCCTGGGGGCGCTGTGCGCCACCGCGCTGGCCGGCATCGGCCCCGGCCAGGTCATCGACGTTTTCGCCGACGAGGCGGCGGTGGGGTTCGACACCGGCAAGCTGGTCAAGTTCGACGACCGCTATTTCGAGGTCGACTACGCCCCCTGGGTCGCCACCGATCCCATTTCCACCAGCTCCGTCAAGAAGATAGAGGCCGGGCGCGTCAGCTATGTCGCCGTTTCGACCACCGCGACCGGCACCTATTCCACCGATGGGCTGACCTCGCCGCACGTGCTTTATCCGGGCATCGATGTGCGCGAGGTCGCCGACCCGGACCGGCCGGCGCTGGCCGCCTGGCGGGACGGCAAGTGGTTCCGCTTTTCCAGCTATCGCGGCAATTCCTATGTCAGCATCCGCCAGAACGGCATCCGCATCAGCACCGGCGGCGGCACCACCTGCGTGTCGAGCGCCAGCTTCGTCGTGTGCTGATCAGCCGAACAGCCAGCCGCGCTTGAACTTGTAGAAGACGTGCAGCCCGATCTGGGTGACCTTCTGCATGCGCGGCGCCCAGGCGGGCCGCACATAGGTGGCGTGGTAGTGCGTCGCTTCCCCCACTTCGGCCAGGTACAGCTCGCCATCGAGCACGCGGCGGGAGATGTCCTCGGCCTGCGCCCAGGGCTTTGGCTCGTTGACCACTTCGGGAATGCCGTCGCAGGCAAAGGAGAACTGGCAGGCATTGCGCCGGTTCTGGTTCTGGAACACCACCCCGCAAATGGTGTCGGGATAGCGGTGGTCCTTGACGCGGTTGAGCACCACCTGCGCCACCGCCACCTGGCCGCGATAGCTTTCGCCGCGCGCCTCGAAATAGATCGCGGTGGAGAGACACCAGCGCTCCTTGTCCGAAACCTGCATGGTGTCGCCGCGCGCAAAGCCGCCGGTGACCGGGGCGTTGGCCCGGGCATAGGCCAGTTGCTCGGAGGGGATGGCGGGGCTGGGCCTGTCGAAGCTGGGGGCGATGCCGTCGATGGCGTCGAGCGCCCCGCGGGCGAGGGCCGGGTCGATGGCCGCCACCGACATGCGCGGGCCGGCCGCGTCATCGGCGCCCGAACCGGCCTCGGCGACGCGGGTCTGGCTCAGCGCCGCCGGATCGGCCTGCGGCGCGCGCAGCGCGGCGAGCCGGGTGCGGGCGGCCTCGAAATTACGGGCGAAGGCCAGCGGGTCGACGGGCTGGCGGATGCGGTCGGTCTTTTCGGCACGATTGGGGCCGGCGAACATCGGCGTATCGAAGAGGCCCGCCACCGAGCCGGTGATGATGGGGTCGACGCCGGCGAAGCTGAGGCTGGCCTCGGCCAGTTTCGGGGCCGGCAGGCCCTCTAGCCCCAGCGGCTCGGCCGCCGGGCCGAAGGCGGCGCCGGCCAGCCCGGCATAACTCACCCCCATCACCGAAAGGGCCAGCAGCGTCCTGGCAAGCACAAGAATGGGGCGGACCGCTCTGCCCTGGCGCGAACGCACCACGGGCCGGGTGGAAATGGCCATAAACGCTACTCGATACTACGCAACACGAAACTAAAGGCCGGCAAATGTGACGCTCAAATGCCGCTCTTCGTGATGATCTCTCATTAGGGTTATCGTTGCGTAAATGCGACGCAAGGCCCTGACGCGGCAAGGCTGTGGCCAGAGTGGGGCTGACGGAAATGTTACCGGAAAACCCTTGGGCCTCAGGAGCAGGCGGCCACCACCGGCGCCACGTCGGTTTCGAACGTCTCGACGCGGAAACGCACCGAGAGCGACCGGCTGGTGGCCGGCGTCACCCGCACCGTCAGATTGGTCGCCCCGGCCAGCCCGTCGAGAAACGCCAGCGCGTCGCGGGTGTTGTCGATGACGATGGCGGTATTTTCGGCGTTGACCGGCAGCGTGCTGCTGCGGGCCCGCTGCAAGTCGTATTGCAAGGTGATGCCGGCATCGCGCCCCAGCGCCGACATGGCGTTGCCGGCAAAGCCGAAAGCCACCTGCAGGATGCCCGCCTGGCAGCTCACCGTCATGGTGGCCGGCGCCCGGCCGCTGGGGCGGGCCGGGATCAACTGCTCGGATTCGAGCCGCACGCTGGGCACCTCGCCCATCACGGTATCGGGCCGGAACACGTTGTCGTAGCAGGCCAGCCGCTCGACATCCTCGGCGATGGCGGCGCATTGCGCGCCGCTTTGAACCTGCGCTTGGGCGAGACTGGGCGTCGACATCGCCAGCAGGACCGCCGGCACGAGCAAAGCAGTTGTTGGACGCCTCACGAAATTCGCGCTCCTTCCCCGGACCGCCGGCACGCTCTGCCGGTTTTTCCAACCCATAGCATATGGGCACCGCTGTCCAGCACTTTACGCCGCGGCCTGGGCCAGCGTCAGCCGGGCAACCGGAACACGATAGGGTGAACAACTCACATAATCGACACCCAGCCCGGCAAAGAACTTGAGCGAGGTGGGGTCGCCCGCGTGCTCGCCGCAAATGCCGATCTTGAGGCGTGGATTGGCGTCGCGCCCCCGCGCCACCGCCAGCGCGATCAACTCGCCCACCCCCTTCTCGTCGATGGTGACGAAGGGGTCGCGCTCATAGACGCCCTTGCGCTGATAGGCCGCAAGGAAGGCCGGGGCGTCGTCGCGCGAAATGCCGAAGGTCGTCTGGGTGAGGTCGTTGGTGCCGAAGGAGATGAAATCCACGGTGGAGGCGATCTCGCCGGCCCGAAGGCAGGCGCGCGGCAATTCGATCATGGTGCCGAAGCTGAAGGTGAGGCGCTCCGAATGCAGCAGCCCGGCGTGTTCGAGGATCGCCGTGGTGCGTTCGCGCACCCAGGCCACCTCGCTCGCCGTCGAGACGAACGGCACCATGACGTCCACCGCCACCGGCGGCGCCTGCTTTTCGCCGGCGGCGCGGGCGCCCGCCAGCATGGCCTGCATCTGCATCTGCAGGATTTCGGGATAGGTGATGGCGAGGCGCACCCCGCGATGGCCGAGCATGGGGTTGATCTCGGCGATGCGCTCCAGCCGCTGGCGCAGCGCCCGCACCGCCAGCCCCAGCGAGGCGGCCGTCTCCTCCACCTCCTCGTCGGTGCGCGGCAGGAATTCGTGCAGCGGCGGATCGAACAGCCGCACCGTCACCGGCAGGCCGTGCATGGCCGAGAACAGCGCCGAATAGTCGCCCGTCTGGTAGTCGACCAGCCCGGCAATGGCGCGGCTGCGGTCCTCCTCGTTTTCCGACAGGATCAGCCGGCGCAGCGCCAGCATGCGCTCGGGCGAGAAGAACATGTGCTCGGAACGCGCCAGCCCGATGCCCTCGGCGCCGAAGCTGAGGGCGGTGGCCGCCGATTCGACCGTCTCGGCATTGGTGCGCACGGCGATGGTGCGGCTGGCGTCGGACCAGCCCAGCAGCTTGCCGATGGCCCCGCCGATCTGCGGCTGCGCCAAAGGCAGCATGCCCACATAGACGGCGCCGTCGCTGCCATCGATGGTCAGCCGGTCGCCGGCGCGGAACTCGCGCTCGCCGATGCGGCACACCATGGCCAGCGGATCGACCGACAGCGTGCGCACCCCGGCGACGCACGGCTTGCCGGTGATGCGCGCGATGACGCCGGCATGGCTCGACATGCCGCCGCGCGCCGTCAGGATGCCCGTGGCCGCCTTCATGCCCTCGATATCGGCCGGGCCGGTCTCGCTGACCACGAGGATGCAGTGCTTGCCGCGTGCCCGCAGGCGCGCCGCGTCCTCGGGGTTGAAGGTGATGACGCCGCTGGCGGCGCCGGGCGAGACGCCCAGCCCCCGGGCGATGGGGGCGCTGTCGCCGCTGGAGCGGATATGGGGGTGCAGCATCTGCGCCAGCCGGTTGGGGTCGACGCGGGTCACCGCATTGTGCGGCGTCCACACCTGGCGCTCGACCCGGTCGACCGCCGCTTCCAGCTCGGCGCCGGCGCTGGCCTGCATCCCGCGGGCGGAGAGGAACTGCATGCGGCCGTGATCGACGGCGACGAGGCACACCATGTGCCGGCCCGCCTTGGCGTCGAGCAGCGCGACGAGCGCCCCCGCCCCCTGCGGCAGGCGCGGCAGCGGCGCGCCGTTGAGCGGGGCCGGCCCCAGCGCCCCGGTGGTGGCGTGGCGCGTCAGGAACTGCTCGATCTCGCCCCGCGCCGCCGCCTGGATCAGCACGATCTGGCGGGCCCGGTCGTCTTCCTGCCGGAGGCCCCAGCCGCGCCCGGAAAACCCGTAGCTCTCGAAGGCCTGCTTGATGGCGCGGGCCAGCGGCCGATCCGGATCGACCGCGTCTTCGGGCGCCGCCGGCGCCGGAATATTGGTGCGCGCCGGCATCAGCCCGCCATTATGGCTGGCGGCGGAGGTGCGCACCACCAGCGCGGGGGGCGTCGCGTCCTTGCCCACCAGCCGGTAGAGGCAGGCCACCCAATGGGGCCGCAGCCGCGCGTCCGGGCGGCCGCGCTCGGCCTGCAAGGCCTCCCAGGCGGCGCGGGTGATGGCGATGGTGGGAATGGTGGGAAAGCCCGCTTCGCCGACGCGGAAAATCCAGCGGGCCTTGCCGCTCAGCAGCTTGAGCTGGGCCGCGGACAGGTTCGCCTTCCCCGTCGCCGGGGCAATCGCAAACATTTCCTGCGCCAAACTCACCTGACACGTCCCTGACTTCGCCTGATGCGCATATTGCCCATGCCCCCGCCCGGCTGCAACAGCACTTGACTTGCCCGGCGGTCGAAAGCATGTCTCCTCGCATGGAAACAAGGCCGCACCTCGACATTCTGCTCTGCGCGCCGCGCGGTTTTTGCGCCGGCGTCGACCGCGCCATCCAGATCGTGGAACTGGCGCTGCAGAAATATGGCGCGCCGGTCTATGTGCGCCACGCCATCGTGCACAACAAATACGTGGTGGAGGGCCTCAAGGCCAAGGGCGCGATCTTCGTCGAGGAGCTCGAGGAAATCCCCGATACCGAGGCGCCGGTGGTGTTTTCCGCCCATGGCGTGCCCAAGAGCGTGCCGGCCGACGCCAGGGCGCGCAACATGTTCTTTCTCGACGCCACCTGCCCGCTGGTGAGCAAGGTGCATGTCGAGGCGCAGCGCCATTTCCAGGAAGGGCACGAGATCGTGCTCATCGGCCATGCCGGGCACCCGGAGGTGATCGGCACCATGGGCCAGTTGCCGCCCGGCGCGGTGAGCCTCGTCGAGACGGTGGCGGATGCCGGCCGGTTCGAGCCGAAAAACCCCGAATCTCTGGCCTTCGTGACGCAGACGACGCTGTCGGTGGACGACACGCGCGAGATCGTCGAGACGCTGCGGGCGCGGTTCCCGGCGATCAGCGGCCCGCACAAGGAAGACATCTGCTACGCCACCACCAACCGGCAGGCGGCCATCAAGGCGGTGGCGCCGCTGGTCGAGGCGATGATCGTGGTCGGCTCGCCCCATTCCTCCAATTCGCAGCGCCTCGTGGAAGTGGCGCGCCGCGCCGGCTGCGAAGTGGCGACGCTGGTGGACCGGGCCAGCGACATCGACTGGTCGCTATACGGCAATCTCAAGTCGCTGGGCGTCAGCGCCGGCGCCTCGGCGCCCGAAAGCCTGGTGGAGGAAGTGATCGATGCCTTCGCCGCGCGCTACGACGTCAAGGTCGAAACCCACACCACCGCCGAAGAGCGCATCGCCTTCAACATCCCCAAAATACTGCGCGACCTGGAGACGGCCTCAGGACGATGAGCGAGCTTTATCTTTTCGAGACCGAGCGGCTGGTTCTGTCCGGCTGGCGGCCCGAGCAGCTGGACGATCTGGTCGCCCTGCACGGCAATCCCAACGTGACGCGCTATTTCAGCCTCGGCGGGGCGCCGTGGACGCGGGCGCAAGCGGCGGAAGCGCTGCAGCACTGGATGGCGCTGTTCGAGAGCCGGCAGCTGGGCAAGCTGCGCCTCACCCGCAAGAGCGACGGGCAGTTCGTCGGCCGCGCCGGCTTCGGCATCCATCCGCCCACCGGCGAGCCCGAGATCGGCTATGCGCTGCTCGAGGAACATCAGGGGGCGGGCTACGCCACGGAGGCGGCGTCGGGGCTGCGCGACTGGTTCTTCCGGGCTGGCAAGGGCGACTATTTCATCGGCATGGCCGATACGCGAAACGCCCGGTCGCGGGCCATTCTGAGCCGTATCGGCATGGCCGAGACGCATGTCGAGACCGCGGCCGATGGTCGCGCCGTGCAATTCTACCGCTACGAGCGCCCCGCGCGTGGCTGACCGGGTCGTCATCCATACCGACGGCGCCTGCTCGGGCAATCCCGGCCCCGGCGGCTGGGGCGCCATCCTGCAATTCGGGCGGCACCGCAAGGAACTGAACGGCGGCGAAGCGCTCACCACCAATAACCGCATGGAACTGACGGCGGCCATCGAGGCGCTCAACGCCCTCTCGCGCCCCTGCACGGTGGAGCTGCATACCGACAGCCAATACGTCAAGAACGGCGTGCAGAGCTGGCTGCACGGCTGGAAGAAGAACGGCTGGAAAACCGCCGACAAGAAGCCGGTGAAGAATGTCGAGCTCTGGCAGGCGCTGGACGCGGCCACGCAGCGCCACGCCATTTCCTGGCACTGGGTCAAGGGCCACAATGGCGACGCCAACAACGAGCGCGCCGACGAACTGGCGCGCGAGGGCATGGCGCCCTTCAAGCCGCAAAAGCCCGGCCCCACCCCCTCGTCCCCACCCGGCGGCGCGCCGGCATAGGGCGGCAGCCCTGCGCCCAAGGGTTAAGCGTAAAGACACGTCAGCCCCCACTAACACCGGCGCTGCCCACGGGCCTGACCCGTGGGCCGGTTGGGGAGCCTTTGTGGCTTCCACTCTTGCTGCAGGTGGCCCGCGGGTCACGCCCGCGGGCAGCCTCGGTGGAAGGGGCGGCCCTGCGGCAAAGACCGCGATTTTTTCAAAAACGCCGGCGCTGCCCCCGGACCTGATCCGGGGGCCTTTCTCCCCATCCCCTGCCGGTGCGGGCGGCAGCCCGTCGCCCTATCCCTCGATCCTCGAGAAGTCGGCCACCAGGTGCATGGTGTCGCGCAGCCGGGCTAGCAGGTTGAGGCGGCCGGCGCGGATGGCCGGGTCGGGGTCGTTGACCAGCACCGCCTCGAAGAACGCGTCGACCGGGCCGCGCAGCCGTGCCAGCGCGGTCATGGCGCCGCGATAGTCGTCGGCGGCGACGCAGGCGCTGACGGCCGTGCCCACCGCGGTCACCGCATCGAACAGCGCCGTTTCCTCGGGGAGGCGCAGCGCGGTCCGCTCGAGGGTGCCGTCATAGCGCCGGCCGTCCTTCTTTTCCTCGGCGGCAAGGATATTGGCGGCGCGGCGATAGCCGGCCAGCAGGTTGGCGCCGTCCGCGCTGGAGAGCAGCGCCGAGAGCGCCTCGACCCGCTGGGTGATCTGCAGAATATCGTTGCTGTCGGCGGCGATGACGGCATCGACGAGATCGTGGCGGGCGCCGGCGTCGCGCAGCGATACTTTGAGGCGATCGTGGAAGAAGGCCAGCAGGTCCGGCTCCACCGCGAGCGGGAATTTGAGCCCGTTCTCGGTGACGATGCGGATGACGCCCAGCGCGGCGCGGCGCAGCGCGAAGGGGTCGCGCGAGCCGGTGGGCTTTTCGCCGATCGACCAGAAGCCGGTGAGCACGTTGAGCTTGTCTGCCAGCGCCACGGCGATCGAGACCGGCTCGGTGGGCACGCGATCCGAGGGGCCGAGGGGCTTGTAGTGCATTTCGATGGCGTGGGCGATGTCGGCCGGCTCGCCCTGCGCGCTGGCGTAATAGCGGCCCATGAGGCCCTGCAATTCGGGAAATTCGCCCACCATGCCGGTCACCAGGTCCGCCTTGGCCAGCATGGCGGCGCGCTTGGCCTTTTCCGGGTCGGCACCCACTTTCGGGGCGATCTCGCCGGCCAGCCGCACCAGCCGCTCCACCATGGCGAACTGGCTGCCCAGCCCGGCGTGGAACACCATCTCCTCGAGCCGGGGCAGGCCGTGCTCGAGCGGTACGGCGAGGTCCCCCTGGTAGAAGAAGGCCGCGTCGGACAGGCGCGCCCGGATGACGCGCTCATTGCCCGCCACCACCGCCACGCCGCCATCGGTGGGGATGGTATTGGCGATGATGATGAAATGCGGCGCCAGCTTGCCGTTGCCGTCGCGCAGGCAGAAGCATTTCTGGTTGGCGCGGATGGTGGCGATGATGACTTCCTCGGGCAGTTTGAGGAAATCGGGGTCGAAGCCGCCCATCATCACCACCGGCCATTCGACCAGCCCCGCGACCTCTTCGAGCAGGTTCTCGTCGTGGATGACGGACAGCCCCTGGGCGAAGGCGAGATTGTCGGCGTCGGTCTGGATGATGTCCTTGCGCCGGTCGATATCGATCACCACCCGGGCGCGTTCCAGCGCCAGCGCGTAATCCTCGAAGCGCTTGACGCGGATGGCCGCCGGCGCGAGGAACCGGTGCCCGTAAGTGGTCTGAGCCGCCGCGATGCCGGCCGCTTCGAAGGGCACGACGACCGGCTCGTCATTGTCGGTGCCGAAGGTGGCGGTAATGGCCCGTAGCGGCCGCACCCAATGGAAATCGCCCGACCCCCAGCGCATCGACTTGGCCCAGGGAAAATCCGCGAGAATCCGCGGCAGCAGCCCCGAGAGCAGCGCCACCGCGTCCGCGCCGGCCTTTTCCACCCGCGCCACATAGAAATCGCCCTTCTTGGGATCGCTCTGGATTTTAGCGTCTTCGATCGAGCCAAGCCCGGCCGAGCGCAGGAAGCCGTCGATGGCCGCCTGCGGGGCGCCGACCTTGGGGCCCTTTCGTTCTTCGCGCGTGTCGGGCGAGCGCGCCGGCAGGCCGGTCACGGTCAGCGCCAGGCGGCGCGGCGTGGCGAAGGCCCTGGCGCCCTCATAGACCAGCCCCGCCTCGACCAGCGCATTGGTCACGGCCTTCCTCAAATCCTCGGCGGCCCGCCGCTGCAGGCGGGCGGGAATTTCTTCGGAGAACAGTTCGAGCAGAAGTTCGGGCATGGGCGGGAAACCGTGTGAGAAGGCGAGAGCTTCGCTTAGCGTTTGGGCGCGGCGATGTCCATCGCCCCCGGCGGCCGCTACCAGCCGCCGCCGCCCCCGCCACCACCGCCGCCGCCGGAAGAGCCGCCGCCGCCCGAGCCGGAGGAACTGGCCTGCACCGGCTGGGCCGCGACCATGGCGGCGGCCATGCCCGAGGAGGCGGTGGCGACGGCGCGCGCAATATTGCCGGAGGAAAAATCCGACCCCGCATACCAGGCCGGCCGGTAGCTGCCCGGCGGCGCGTCGGGGACGGCGTGGCGCGCCAGCTCCGCCTCGAAATGCGCCGACCACGGCTTTTCGACGCCCAGCGCGATGGCATAGGGCAGGATGCGCTCGAAGCGCTCAACGCTCATGGGCGGCGCGTCCGCCATGTTGAGCCGGTCCTTTTCGGCGGTTTCCAGATAGAGCTTGAACCCGGCGATCTGGTCCATGATCTTGCGGCCCTGGAGGGTGGGGGCGCGCATCAGCACGGTAAAGACGATGCTGATGAGGATCAGCGAGCCGGCCCCCAGCGCGGCCGAATTGACGGTGAAGCCGTCCAGCGCGCCGATGAAGCCGCCCCCGGCATTGACGATGAAGATCGCCGCCCAGACGAAAATGACGAGACGCTGGAAAATACCCTGCCGGACGCTGGTGAGCAGCGCCCCGCCAATGGCGCCGACAAACACCCCCAGCCCGATGCCGACGATGAGATAGACCGGCTCGAGCACGTCCATGAGCACCATGGCGCCGATCAGCGCGATGGCCAGCACGAAGCTGAACCCCGCGTAGAGCGCGTTGTTGCGGAACCATACCAGCCGGTTCCCGCTCTCGATGGCGGCGGTGAACTGCACCCGCTTGGCGTCGATCTCCTTGCCGGTGGCCTTGTCGATGGTGACGGCGCCGCGCGCGTCGAAATAGTCGAACAGCAACTGCTCCTCGGCCGGCAGCCGACCCTCCGGCCGGCGGCCGGTAACGGTCACGCTCAGCGTGCCCCCGGCATTGTCGACGGCGACCAGCCCCTTGACGCCGAGGCTGAAAATGGCGGCGGTCATCGCCGTCCAGCCGCCGCCGGCAAAGCCCCAGCGATGCACATAGTGGGTGAGGGCCGGCGAAAAGCCCTGGGGCGGATGGAACAGCGGAATGATCGTGCCCTTGGGCGGGTCGCGCCCGACGCGCCACCAGGCGAGGAGATTGTAGAGCAGCAGCAGCCCCACCGCGCCGACCGGCAGCAGGATGTCGCGCCGGTCCGCCAGCCACACGCCGGCGGCATCGAGCCCTTCGGGATAGGCAACGATGCCCTTCTGGAACGACACCGAAAAAGTCATGCCCTCGCCCGGCGCCAGGGCGCGCTCGGTGCGGAAGATCGCCGTCCTGTCGTCCTCGCGGGTGATGCGCACCGCCTGTTCGGTCGAACCGGCCCTGCCCGTATAGGCCGACAGGTCGGCGATCACCGCGCCGGCCGGCAGGCTGACGCGGGCCACGGATTTCAGTATGGGAAAGGCCCAGTAATTGCCGGTGGCGTTCCAGTAGAGCTCGTCATGGTCGGCAAAGCCGCGCGCCATGCGCGCCATGGTGTAGGTCACCACGTAGCGGTGCGGGCCCCAGGTGACGAAGCGGTTGGAATCGCCGATCCAGATGCGCTGGAAATCGCCCATGCGCTCGACGCGGAACGGCTCGGGCGCGCCGTCGCGCTCGACCGAGACGACGGTGAGCGCGACGCGAATGCGGTTGCCGCGGTCCGACACCATGGTGACGGGAATGTCGCGATAGATGCCGCGCCGGATCTCGTTGCCCTCGGCCTGCACGTCCAGCGTCTCGATCACCCGCACCGAGCCGTCGGTGCGCAGCGTCACATCGCTGGCAAAGGCGCGGATTTCCTCGCGCGCCACCGCCGGCAGCGCGAAGAACAAGACCAGCGCCAGCAGCGCGAAAAGCCCGCTTCCAAACCGCATCGGAGCGCTGGGCGTCAGGTGAACTTGACGTCGGGCACGGCGCGCTCGGCCTCGTTCTCCAGCTCGAAATACTCCGCCGCCTCGAAATGGAAGGCATTGGCCACGAGATTGGAGGGGAAGGATTCGACGGCGACGTTGAGGTTGCGCACCGCGCCGTTGTAGTAGCGCCGCGCCAGCTGGATTTCGTCCTCGACGGTGCGCAACGCGTTCTGGAATTCGAGGAAGGTGGTGTTGGCCTTGAGGTCGGGATAGTTTTCGGCGATGGCGAGGAGCCGTCCCAGCGCGGCGGAAAGCTCGCCTTCCGCCCGGGCGCGGGTTTCGGGGGCGGCGGCCGCCGCGCCGGTGGCTTTCGTCCGCGCCTCGACCACCGCTTCGAGCGTCGTGCGCTCATGGGCCATATAGCCCTTCACCGTCTCCATCAGGTTGGGGATGAGGTCGGTGCGGCGCTTGAGCTGCACGTCGATGCCCGACCAGCCTTCCCGCACCATCTGCCGTTTGCTGACGAGGCCGTTATAGATGACGATCGCGTAGCCGATGACGGCCAGGACGATGAGAAGAACGATGATCCATTCCATTGGCGGAACCCCTCGAGCGCGGCAGAGCCAGACACTGGCAGCTTCGCGCGCCGCGCGCAACGGGGCGACGGCACGCAAGGCTTGACTTCCCCGCGCGAGGCCCTAGCTTTACGCTATGACGCTGCGTTGCAAACATCGCTGCACCTTCGCGCTCGAAGGATAGATGCCCTAGCATGCTCGCGCCGGAGCCTGTTTAGGGCCGGCGATCATCCGCACCTACCGGCGCCTTCATTTTCCCCCATCCTCTTTCCGTCCTCGGTTGCAGCGCCGCTGCGCGCGCCGGAACCTTTGAAAGGATCCATCCATGAACGAGATGCACAACGATCTGGCGCCCGAGATCACCCTGGGCGAAGCCGACCACGCCATGCTCAACCGCCTGGCCATGGCCGGGCTCGACAACACGCCCGAACTTTCCGACCAGTTGCTCAACGAGCTCGACCGCGCCCATGTGGTGGCCGATGCGGAAGTGCCCCAGAACGTGGCCCGCATGGGCTCGCGCGTCGTCTATCGCACCGGCGACGAGCAGGAGCAGGCGGTCATCCTCGTCTATCCGGCCGAAGCCGACATCGCGCATGGCCGCATTTCGGTGATGACCCCGATCGGCACGGCGCTCATCGGCCTCCGGCAAGGCCAGTCCATCACCTGGCGCGACCGCGCCAACAAGCGCCACATGCTCACCGTCGTCGCCGTGGAAACCCCCGCCGACCCCGCCTCCGCCTGACTGCCGTCAAGGAAGCATTTGGGGCACCGTCTCGTCCCACCCCCCGCTGCTGCCCACGGGCCTGACCCGTGGGCCGGCCGGAGCGCCCTGAAATCGTGTCGTGTGACAAGAGACCCGCAGGCAGGCAAGAGCATTTCACGTCTGTCGTGCAGCGTCCTGCAACCCCTCCCCCGGGGTCATTCCCGCGAAAGCGGGAACCTCCGTTACCCCTCCCGAGATCAAACAGAGGTCCCCGCTGTCGCGGGGATGACGGCGCGGAGGCAAGGGTTCGGCACCGATTCAGAGGCTGGAAAACGGCCCTGACCCGGAACGCGATCGCTGGCCGCCCGTACTCCGGCAAACGCGCTATTGGGCGCCGCCGCCGGCGGTTTGCAGCCAGGCTTCGCCGCAGGCCTTGGCAAGGTCGCGGATGCGCAGGATATAGCTCTGGCGCTCGGTGACCGAGATGACGCCGCGCGCGTCGAGCATGTTGAAATTGTGCGAGGCCTTGATGACCTGCTCATAGGCGGGGATGGCCATGGTCTGGCGGTTGCCCTCGGCGCCCTTGGCCAGGATGGCGCGGCATTCGCGTTCCGCGTCGTCGAAATGCCGGAACAGCATGTCGGTGTCGGCCGCCTCGAAATTATACTTGCTGGCTTCCTGCTCGTTCTGCAGGAAGACGTCGCCATAGGTGACCTTCTCGTCGCCCTCGCGGCCGTTGAAGTTGAGGTCGTAGACGTTCTCGACGCCCTGCACATACATGGCCAGCCGTTCCAGCCCATAGGTGATCTCGCCCGGCACCGGCGCGCATTCGAAACCCGCCACCTGCTGGAAATAGGTGAACTGGCTCACTTCCATGCCGTCGCACCAGCATTCCCAGCCCAGCCCCCAGGCGCCCAGCGTCGGGCTTTCCCAATCGTCCTCGACGAAGCGGATGTCGTGCAGCGCCGAATCGAGCCCGATGGCGGCCAGCGAGTCGAGATAGAGCTGCTGGATATTGTCCGGCGATGGCTTGAGGATCACCTGGAACTGATAATAGTGCTGCAGCCGGTTGGGGTTTTCCCCGTAGCGCCCGTCGGTGGGGCGGCGGCTGGGCTGCACATAGGCCACCTTCCACGGTTTCGGGCCGAGCGAGCGCAGCGTGGTGGCGGTATGGAAGGTGCCGGCGCCCATCTGCATGTCATAGGGCTGCAACACCACGCAGCCCTGTTCCGCCCAGAAATTCTGCAAGGTCAGGATGAGGCCCTGGAACGAATTCTTCGGGTCCATATGGGCGGGGCGGTCAGTCATGGCGGCAAGTCCCTCGATCGGCGGACAAACCTCTAGTGGGCCGTGCCGGGGCGGTCAATGGCCGCCCGCTCCCCTTGACGGACTGGCCCTAGCCGGCCGAGGTGGCACGATGAGCGCACCATTGACCGACCGGCAGGTCCTGACCCATCTCGGCCATGCCGACGCCGAAGAACTCGGGGCCGGCGGCGAAGCCCGGGTTTTCGCGCTGCATGGCGGGCGCGTCGCCCGCCTGCTGCATCCGGGGGCGATCCCGGCCGCCGCCCGGGCCCGCGCCGCCCTGCTCGACGAGATCGCCGCCGGCGCGGCCCAGCTGCCGTTTCGCACCCCCGAAGTGCAGGAGGTGCTGGAAATCGGCGGCCGCGTCGTCACCCTGGAAGCGCGCCTCCCCGGCATTCCGCTGCCGCGCGCCCTGGCGCTGCTGGACGGGCAGCGGCGCGCCCGATTGGTGCGCCACTATCTCGACAGCGCGGCCAGCCTCGCCGGCATCGGCCTCACGCGGGATTTTTATGGACCGCTCCTGGGCGACGCGGCGCTGCGGCACGCCAACTGGGCGGGCTATCTCGAGGCGCGCAAGGCGCATGCCGCGGCCGCCGCGCCGGCCGACCTGCGCCGGGCCATCGCGGCGCTGGGGCCGACGAGCCTGCCGCAACCGGTCGCACCGCGCCTCGTGCATCTGGATTATTTTCCCGGCAATGTGCTGGCCGTGGGCGAGACGATCACCGCCGTGCTCGATTTCGGCGTGGCCGCCATCATGGGCGACCCGCGAATGGAATGCTGGAGCGCCGTGGCCTATCTCGACCCGGAAATTTCACCCGAATGCACCGATGCGGACCGGCAAACGGCCGCCGACTGGCTGGCAGCGCACGCGCTGCTCACCGATTTTTTCCCAGCGCGGCAATGGCTGGCGGCCTATTGGGCCTTTGCCCATGACGATGCGGCGCTGATGCGCTGGTGCCGCAGGATTCTGATCGGCGACTAGCGGTCGCGCTTGTCGTCGCCGGGCCGGAAGGTGCCATCCTCGTCGCGCTTGAGGTCGATGACGTCGGGGCGCTGGCGTTCGGCCAGGTCCCGCTCGCGGCGCAGGCGATAGGCTTCCGCGTCGTCGGCCTTGAATTTCTTCATCCAGTCGGACCAGATCTTCTGCACCCCGACGATGATGAAAAGGCCAATGGCCGCGAAGATGATGACCCGCAAAAGCATTCCACTCATCGCTGCCCTCCATCGGTTCGCCGGTTGCGCCGACGCGCTCCACGCCCGCCTGTCGTGCCGCCAGATTTAAGGGGCAAGGGACACGATTACCAGTCGAGCGCCGCCTCGCCGCGGAAAATTGCCTCGAACTGCGGCGTAAAGGCGCGCCCGTCCGGCCCGTGCAGCGCTCGCGCGGCCAAAAGCGTCAGCGGCGCGCGCGAGCCCTTGGTGCCGCGCAGCAGCACGCGGCTGGCCGGGGCGCCCTCGCGCGGCGCGAGCGGCAACACCGTCAGGCCGCCGAAGCGGGCGGCGCAGGCCGGCAGCAGCTCGGCCAGCCCGGCGGCCGGATAGATAAGCAGCACCGAGCCGCCCGCCGTGGCTGCGCCGGCGGCGGCGCGCAGCCAGTGCTCCAGCGTCGCCGCCGGCATGTGGCGGGCCTCGGCGCGGCGCCTGTCGGGCGCGGCGGTGCCCGCGCCGCTGGCAAAGAAGGGCGGATTGGCGATCACTGCGTCATAGGCGTTGTCGGCCAGCCCCGCCGCCCGCCGCGCCGCCGCCCCGGCGCCCAGATCGAGGCCGATGGCCGCGGCGCGCCCGGCAAAACCGTTGGCCGCGATATTGTCGCGGGCCAGCGCCAGCGTCGCGGCGTCGCGCTCGACCAGCGTCGCCGCTGCGGCCCGCCCCAGCGCCAGCGCCACGAGCGCGGCGGTGCCGACGCCGGCGCCCAGATCGAGCAGGCGGCCGGTGCCCGCCGCCACGGCGGCGCCGAGCAGCACGCTGTCGAGCCCGGCGCGAAAGCCGTGGCGCGGTTGCGACAGAGTGATCCTGCCCCCCAAAAAGGCATCGCGCGTCGCCGTTTGGTGTTTTACAAAGCGCTGTGGCTGGTCTAGGGACATCGCACCCTTGAGGCTGGTTCCGCGCGACCATATACGCGCGGGCGCGACTGGCTCAACAGCATTGGCCGCGCGCGGCGATTGAGGATGGCAATGGCGGTCTCGGTTCAGACCCAGGCAAAGCAGGATCTGGCGGCCACCCCGGTCGAGCGGCTCGTTGCCGCCACCGCGCCCGACATGGCGCGCGTCAATACGCTCATCCTCGAGCGGGCGCAGTCGCATGTGGACATGGTGCCCGAACTGGCCCGCTATCTCATCGAGAGCGGCGGCAAGCGCTTGCGGCCCATGCTCACGGTGGCCGCCGCCATGCTGTTCGGGCAGGGCAGCGGCAACGCCATCAATTTCGCCGCCGCGGTCGAATTCATGCACAACGCCACGCTGCTGCACGACGACGTGGTCGACGAAAGCGACATGCGGCGCGGCCGGCCGGCGGCCCGCATGGTGTGGGGCAACAAGGCGTCGGTGCTGGTGGGCGATTTCCTGCTCGGCCAGGCCTTCATGATGATGGTGGAGACCGGCGACATCGAGGCGCTGGGCGTGCTGTCCTCGGCCTCGGCGGTGATGGCCGAGGGCGAGGTGTTCCAACTGGCCAAGACCGGCGATCTCGAGGCCAGCGAGGCCGATTATGCCGAGGTCATCCGCGCCAAGACGGCCGTCCTCTTCCAGGCGGCCTGCGAGGTGGGGGCGATGTCGGGCGGCGCCGATGCCGCCGGCCGCGCCGCGCTGGCGGCCTACGGGCTCGAACTGGGCAATGCCTTCCAGCTGGTGGACGACGCGCTCGACTATGGCGGGGAGGCCGGCGCGCTGGGCAAGAATGTCGGGGACGATCTGCGCGAGGGCAAGATGACCCTGCCGGTCATCCTGGCGCTGGCGGAAGCCTCCGAAACCGAGCGCGGCATCGTCACGGGCGCCCTGGGCAACGCTCATGCCAGCGCCTTCGAAGTGCAGCAGGTGGTGGCGATCTTCAACCGCCACGACACGCTCAAGCGCACGCTCGACAAGGCCCGCCGCCACGCCCAAGCCGCCATCGCGGCGCTGGCGCCGCTGCCCGACAGCAAGATGAAGACCATCCTCGCCGCCGTCGTCGACTACAGCGTCACCCGCGCCTCCTGATTTCTGGACGCAGTGCCGGCAGCCTTCACGCTTTAACGGCGGTCGCGCTGGACGCCCCCCCCCCAAAGGGGAGCAAAGGAACCGGCGATTCCGCTCGGACCGCTGTGCACCCCCGGACAAGCAAAGGGGGCGCGTCGCCGTTGCGCCCAGGATCGTTTCACGCTTTCACGGAACCATCGACCGGCGCCCCCTCCCCCTTGCGGGGAGGGACGGGGAGGGGGTCCTGCGGCTCTGGAACCGCACCCTTCGCTCACCCTCCGACACCCCCTCCCCCAACCCCTCCCCGCAAGGGGGAGGGGAGTAGCAGCCGCCGATCCTAGCGGACGACCAAAATGCTCAAGGCAGCATCGGTGCTGGGGGTTGCGCGCGGTATTTTCCCACCCACCGCGGCTGCCCACGGGCGTGACCCGTGGGCCGGCTGGAGCGCCACCGAAGCCACGGCGCAAGCTGTGAGCGGCCCACGGATCAGGTCCGCAGGCAGCATCGGCGCGAGAGGTGGGACGCGGCATCTTCCCACCCACCGCCGCTGCCCACGGGCGTGACCCGTGGGCCAGTTAGAGCGCCACCGAAGCCACGGCACAAGCTGTGAGCGGCCCGCGGATCAGGTCCGCGGGCAGCGTCGGTGCGAGAGGTGGGACGCGGTATTTCCCCACCCACCGGGGCTGCCCACGGGCATGACCCGTGGGCCAGTTGGAGCGCCACCGAAGCCACGGCACAAGCTGTGAGCGGCCCGCGGATCAGGTCCGCGGGCAGCGTCGGTGTGCGGGGCAGCGCCCGACGAAAAGGCGCAACGCGCCAAAACGCTCAGGGCAACAGCAGCGGGGCGGCGGCGACCCAGTGGTCGGGGTGGTGCTGGCGCATGTGCCCGGCCGCCTGATGCGCCGGGCCTGCCGCGCCGAAGAGGCCGAACACCGTCGCGCCCGAGCCCGACATGCGCGCCAGCATGCAGCCGGGGGTCGCGCCGAGGGCGGCGACGATCTCGCCGATGACCGGCGCCAGCGCCACGGCGACCGGCTCGAGATCGTTGCGCGTCTCGGCCAGCCACAGGCCGAGCTGGGCCGGCCGGGTCAGCGGTTCGGGCAGCGGCGGCAGGGCGGGGCGGGCGCGCGGCTCCAGGCGGCGGAAAATCTCGGCGGTGGAGACCGGCAGCAGCGGATTGACCAGTACGGCGAAAAGCGCGGGAAACTGCGGCAGCGGCGCGAGGATTTCGCCCACGCCGCGCGCCACCAGCGGCCGCGACAGCAGGCAGGCGGGCACGTCCGCCCCGAGGCTCGCCGCCAGCTCGACAAGAGCGGCCAGCGCCGGCTTTTCGGGCGCCAGCCCGGCCATGAGGCGCAGGGCCGCCGCCGCGTCGGCCGAGCCACCGCCGATGCCGGCCGCCACCGGCAGGTTCTTGACGAGATGCAGGTCGAGCCCCGCCGGCGCCCCGTCGGGCCAGCGCGCCCGGAAGGCGGCAACCGCCCGCAGCACCAGATTGCCCGGCCCGCTGCCCAGCTGCCCCGCAAAAGGGCCGGCGAGGCTGAGGCGGTCGCTGGCGGCCGGCACGGCGCGCAATTCGTCGGCGACGCCGGCAAAGGCGAAGAGGCTTTCCAGTTCATGGTAGCCATCGGGGCGCCGGCGCGTCACGTGCAGCGCCAGGTTGAGCTTGGCCGGCGCCGCCTGGACGAGAGGCTCGGGCATGGGCGCCGCCGCTATTGCGTGACGTTCTGCGGCGTCAGGCCATCCTCGAGCTTGGGGCCCACCCGCTCGGCCACGGTGCCGATGGCGTCCACCGATTTGGCGATGTTCCACTGGAAGCGCGCTTCCAGCCGCCGCCCGGCCTTCCAGTAGGCATCGCCCAGGTGATCGTTGATCTCCGGGTCGTTGGGCAGCAGCATCACGGCGCGCTCCAGCGTTTCCACCGCTTCCTCGATGCGCCCCAGCTTGTAGAAGGCCCAGCCCAGCGAATCGATGATGTAGCCGTCGCGCGGCTGCGCCTCGACCGCCTTTTCGATCATGCCCAGCGCCTGGTCGAGATGCATGTCCATGTCGATCCAGCTATAGCCCAGATAGTTGAGCACCTGCGGCTGGTCGGGGTTGAGCTTGAGCGCCGCGAGGAAGTCGGCTTCCGCCTGCGGCCAGGCCTTGTCCCGCTCATAGGCGATGCCGCGCACATAGAAGAAGCGCCAGTCGGCCCGCGCCGTGCCGCCGGAAATCTCCAGCGCCTGCGTATAGGCCTTGGCCGCCTCGCCATATTGCTCGTCATAGCGCAGCAGGTCGCCCAGCGCCGAAACGGCGTCGAGATCGCCGGGCCGGGTAGCCACGATATTGCGCAGGCGCCGGATCGCCTCGGCCCGGTCGCCGGTGGCGTCGAGGTTCTGGGCGATGCGCACCACCGCCATGGGCTTCATCGGTGAGCGGGCCGGGACGGCGTCGTAGATGACATTGGCCGCCAGGTGCTGGCCTTCCGAATCGAGCAATTGCCCGACCGCCAGTGCGATGACGTCCGATTTCGGGTCGAGATAGGAGCCGAGCCGCAGAAATACCAGCGCCAGGTCCTTCGAGCCATCGCGCGCCAGCGCCGAGCCGATGCCGTGGAACATCTCGGCGGCGCCGATCTGCACATTGGCGGTGAAGATGCCGGGGCGCTGCCGCGCCTCCACCGCCTTTTTCACCTCGGTGACCACCGGGTGGCTCAGCCCCTGCGCCTCGAACTGGGCGATGACGTCGGCGGCGGCGTCGAACTGGCCGTCATTGGCCAGCATGCGCGAATAGACTTCGACGATGCGCGCCACATAGGGCTCGTTGTCGAAGGCCGCGCCCGCTAGGTCCAGCGCCTCGCCGCGCTTGCCGGCGGCCTCGGCCAGCAGCGCCCGATGGAAGACGAGGAAATCCTGCAGGCCGGTCTCGCCCAGCTTTTGCAGCAATTGGTCGGCCTCGGCGGCGCGGCCGTCGCCCACCAGCGCCCAGGCGCGCAGGATGGCGCCGGTGATGCCGCTGAACGTATCCTGCGAGATCTGGCCCAGCATGGCCTCGGCGGCCCGGTAGCGCCGCTCCTTGATGGCTTCGGAAGCCACTACCAGCTCGGCCAGCTCGTTCTTCCTGTCGAGGCTGAGCAGATGCTTGGCGACGCTCGCCGCCTCGCCGATCTGCCCGTCCGCCGCGAAGGCGATGAAGGAGCGCTCCACCAGGATGGGGTTGTCCCAGTCGCCCTGCGCCGCCTGGTTGAAATAGGTGGCGGCCTCGGTGGTGTTCAGCTCTTCCAGCGCCTGCTGCCCGGCCAGGTAGGAGCCGCTGATGCTGGGCCGGAACAGCTGCAGCAGGTCGAGCGGCGTGCTGGCGCCGGTCTGGGCCGCCAGCGGCGAGGCCAGGGCGGCGATGACGAGGCCCAGCAGCAGGGGCCGGGCCAGGCGGGTGAGGGTCGGGGTCACGTGGTTGCTTTCTCCCAATGCCGTTGCCGGCTGCATCTGGCGGCAAACATTGTCTGTTTTGGCCCGCGCCGCAAGCGCGGCGCACGCCTCGTGCGCTCACATTCCGCTGTAATTGGGGCCGCTGCCGCCTTCGGGCGGCACCCAGGTGATGTTGCCGGCCGGGTCCTTGATGTCGCAGGTCTTGCAATGCACGCAATTGGCGGCGTGGATGCGGAATACCGGCGCCCCGCCCTCCTCGGCCATTTCATAGACCCCAGCCGGGCAATAGAGCGGCGCCGGCTCGCCATAGAGTGGCAGGTTGTCGCGCACCGGCACGGCCGGGTCGGCCAGATGCAGGTGCAGGGGCTGGTCCTCATCATGCGCCAGATTGGCCAGATAGACCGAGGAGGCGCGGTCGAAGCTCGTCTTGCCATCGGGGCGCGTGTAGCGGCGCGGCGTCACAGCGGCCAGGGGTTTCAGGCGCTCGGCGTCCGTGGCCTTCCAGCGCTGCGTACCGAAAGGCGACCAGCCGGTGAGCGCCTGGCTCCACATGTCGAAGCCGCCCAGCAGCGCCCCGCGCAGGGTGCCGTAGCGCGCCCATAGCGGCTTTAAATTGCGCACGCCGCGCAGTTCCCGCTCGATGCCGGTGTCGAACACGCGCCCGGCCAGCGCCTCGAGCCGGTCGTGGTGGCGGCCGGCGGCGATCGCCTCGCCCACCGCGTCGGCCGCGCCAATGCCCGAGAGGATGGCGTTGTGGATGGCCTTGAGACGCGGCGCGTTCATGAACCCGGCGGCGCAGCCGAGCAGCGCCCCGCCGGCAAAGGCGAGGTCGGGCACGGCCTGCCAGCCCCCCGCCGTCAGCGCCCGCGCCCCATAGCTCAGCCGCGTGCCGCCCTCGATGAGACGGGCGATGGCGGGGTGCGCCTTGAAGCGCTGGAATTCCTCGAACGGCCCCAGCGTCGGGTCGGCATAGTCGAGATGCACGACAAAGCCGAGATAGAGCTTTCCCGCCTCGGCGTGATAGGCAAAGCCGCCGCCCCCCGTCGCGTCGTCGAGCGGAAAACCCAGATAATGCTCGACCCGCCCCAGCGTGTGCCGCTCGGGCGGGATTTCCCAGACCTCCTTGATGCCGAGGCCGTATTTTTGCGGGCAGCTGGTCGCGTCGAGCCCGAACGCGCCGATGAGCTGCCGCGCCAGCGAGCCGCGCGCGCCCTCGGCGATCAGCGTGTATTTGGCTTCCAGCGCAATGCCCGCGGCGTGGCCGGGCTTGGGGTCGCCATTGCGGTCGAGGCCCAGATCGCCGGTGATGATCCCGGTGACCGGCCCCTCCCCCTCGCGCAGCACGTCGACGGCCGCCGTCATCGGAAAGATGTCGACGCCCAGTTCGGCCGCCTGCTCGCCCAGCCAGCGCACCAGATTGCCGAGGCTGACGATGACGCCGTCGGGCGTGCGCATCTGCGGCGGCACGAGGAAGTGCGGAAAGGCGAAATCGCCCTTTGCGGTGAGATAGCGATAGGTATCGCGCGTCACGTCCGGCCCCACCGGGGCGCCCTTGAGGCGCCAGTCGGGCAGCAGCGCGTCCAGCCCCACCGGATCCATCACCGCGCCCGACAGGATATGCCCGCCGATCTCGGCGGCCTTTTCCACCACCGTCACGCCCAGCTCGGGGTGGCGCTGCTTGAGGCGGATCGCCGCCGCCAGCCCCGCCGGACCGGCGCCGACGATGACGACGTCGGTTTCGAGCGTTTCACGATTGCCGGCTGCGGCCATGGCCAGGGCACCTCCATGGGGGCGACGGTGACTGGTCGCCCCGCCGGGGGTGTGACATAATAGAGCCGATGTCTCAAGATCGACCGCCCGATGACGCCGAGCTGCTTGCGGTGCTGGACTGGTATCGCGCCGCCGGCGTGGATCTGGCCGTGGGCGAGGCGCCGGTGGACCGCTTCGCCCGCCCCGCTGCCGCCGCCGCCTCGCGCCCCCACGCGGGGGCAACCGAGCCGCGGTCATCGGCGCCGCCCCCGGCGGACCCGCCGGCCGGCCCGCTGGGCGGCGATCCGGCGGAAGCGCGGCGGCTGGCCGCTTCGGCGCAATCGCTCGAGCAGTTACGCGCTTTGCTCGAAGCCTATGACGGGTGCGGCCTCAAATTCCGCGCCACCCAGCTGGTGTTCGCCGATGGCAATCCGGAGGCCAGGGTGATGCTGATCGGCGAGGCGCCCGGCGCCGAGGAGGACCGGCAGGGCAAGCCCTTCGTGGGGCGCTCCGGGCAATTGCTCGACCGCATGCTGGCCGCCATCGGGCTCGACCGCACCTCGGTCTATATCGTCAACACCGTGCCCTGGCGCCCGCCGGGCAACCGCACCCCGACGCCCGAGGAAATGGAGCTCTGCCTGCCCTTCCTGCACCGGCAGGTGGAGCTGGTGGCGCCCAAGCTGGTGATGACGCTGGGCGGACCGGCCATGCAGACCGTGTTCAAGACCACGGCCGGCATCATCAAGATGCGCGGCAAATGGCAGAAGGTCAGCATCGGCCGGCACGAGGTCGACGCCCTCCCCACGCTGCACCCGGCCTATCTGCTGCGCAACCCCTCGGCCAAGCAACTGGCCTGGAAGGATTTTCTCAGCCTCAAGCTGCGCATGGAGCAAGAAGGCCTCAAACCCGCCAGCGCCGCGGGCTGAAACGCGGCCACCGCGCTGGCCGGAGCCCAAAACTCCTGCCACCGCGTTGTCACCCCCGCGAAAGCGGGGGCCTCCGTTTGCTCCCCGAAGGGTAACCGAGGTTCCCGCTTTCGCGGGAATGACCCAGTGGGGCAGCGGTCGCAGAGAGCGAGCCCCTGCCGCTTCGGTACCTGCCGGGAGTGGCCCACGGGTCCCGCCCGTGGGCAGCCCGGTGCCGTTGGAAAAACCGGCGCCAGACCCCCCCGGATAAAAACCTCGCCCGGTTGCAAGATTTCTCGCCCGCCGGGGCTCGAAATGCGGCGGTGTCGCGTTATGGTCACCATCAGGTGATTTGCAGCTCGCAGGCGAGCCTCGTTTCGAAAGCGTCCATGGCTACCGTTATCAAGATTTACGCCCTGTTCCTGGGCTCGGCCCTGTTGATGTTCGGCGGCGGGCTGCAGGGGCTGCTGCTGTCGGTACGCGGTGCCGAGGAGGGGTTTTCGCTCCTGGCGCTGGGCCTCGTGGGCACCGGCTGGTCGGTCGGCTTCGTCGCCGGCTCGATCCTCGTGCCGCGCATCGTCGCCAAGGTCGGCCATATTCGCGGCTTTTCGGTCATGGCGGCCATCGGCACCATCACCATCCTGCTCAACCTGCTCTGGATCAACGATGTCGGCTGGATCGTGCTGCGCGCGCTGTCCGGCTTCTGCTTTGCCGGCGCCGCGATGATCGTGGAAAGCTGGCTCAACGAGGTCGCCGACAACAAGAGCCGGGGCACGATCTTTTCGATCTACGTCACCATCAACATGGCCGCCTCCACCCTGGGACAGGTGGCCATGTCGGTCACCGGCACGGCCGGCTATATCCCCTTCGTCGTCGGGGCCATCAGCTTCATCTGCGCCGTGCTGCCCACCGCCCTCACCTCCAGCCCGCAGCCGCGGCCGCTGCAATCGGCCCGGCTCGATATTTTCCTGCTCTACCGCACCTCGCCGGTGGCGGTCATCGCCGCCTTTTCCTGCGGCATGGCCAATGGCGCCTTCGGCACGCTGGCGCCGGTCTATGGCTATGAACAGGGGCTCGACGCGGGCGGCATCGCCTTTCTTTTCGCGCTCGCCGCCATTCTGGGCGCCGTGGCGCAGGTGCCGTTCGGGCGGCTGTCCGACCGCATCGACCGGCGGCAGGTGCTGATCGGGCTGGCCGGCTCGGCCGCGCTGATCGGGGCGCTCATCGTGCTCATCAACCCGCAGGCGGGGTGGCTGATGTATGTGCTGTTTGCCGCCTACGGCTTTGCCGCCAACCCGCTCTACGCCGTCGCCGTGGCCCACGCCAACGACTTTGCCCGGGATGGGGACTTCGCCAAGATCGCCGGGGGCATGCTGTTCATCATGGGCTTTGGCCTCGCCATCGGGCCGGCGGTGGCCTCGCTGCTGATGGGCGCCTGGGACCCGGTCGGGCTGTTCGTGGTCACGGCCGCCTTTCACGGCGCCCTGGCGGCCACCGCCTGGCTGCGCATGCGCATCCGCAAGAGCCCGGAGGCGGCCGGGCGGACGCCGTTCCAGCCGCTGGGCGACAAGCAGGTGACGCCCGAAACCTTCGTGCTCGACCCGCGCGCCGACAGCGACAGCGATGCCGACGCCATCGGGGGCGAGCGCGAGCCGCCGGTGCCCGAGGAACTGCTGGGGACGGAGAAAGGGGACGACAATGTTCAGGACGGCAAGATTTGAGGACCGGGCCTTCAGGCCCCTCGACATCGCCATCATCGCCGTGTCCGACACGCGGACGCTCGCGACCGACACGTCCGGCGCCTTGCTGGCCGAACTGCTCGCCGCCGACGGGCATCATTGCACCGGCCGGCAGGTGGTGCCCGATGCCCTCGCGGCGATCCGCGCGGCCGTGGAAGCACTCGTCGCCGACCCGCAGGTCGACGTGATCCTTACCACCGGCGGCACCGGCTTTTCGGGCCGCGACGTCACCCCGGAAGCGGTCGAGCCGCTGTTCGACAAGCGGATGGAGGGGTTTTCGGTGCTGTTTCACCAGTATTCGGCCACGACGGTGGGCACCAGCACCATCCAGTCGCGCGCCACGGCGGGGCTGATCGGCACCACCTTCGTCTTCTGCCTCCCCGGCTCGCGCGGCGCCTGCCGCGACGCCTGGGAAGGCATCCTCACCCACCAGCTCGACTACCGCCACAAACCCTGCAACTTCGTCGAGATCATGCCGCGCCTGGCAGAGAAGTAGCGGCGCCGGGGTTCGCCCGGCGCCCGCCTTTCTCAGTGCCCGGCCGGCCCGTGCCCTCCTTCCCCATCCGCGTCGGCGCGGCGGACGAAGAAGGCGGCGGCGACCATCAGCAGCGAGATGATGGCGCCGCACAGGAAGCCGGCGCGGATGCCGGCGGCCAGCGCGTCCACCCCGGCGGCGCCGCCCGCCGTCGCGGCGGCGGTTTGCAGGCTCATCACCGCCACGAAGAGCGCGATGCCGGCCGCGCCCGCCACCTGCTGCACCGAGCCGAGAATGGCGCTGGCGTGCGAATAGAGCGGCGCCGGCACCGAGCTCATCGACGCGGTGAACAGCGGCGTGAAGGCGAAGGCCAGCCCGATGCTGAGCACCACATGGCCCGCCACCACCGCCCAGACCGGGGTCTGCGGCCCCACCAGCGTCAGCGCCCACATGACGGCGGAAACCGCGATCACCCCCGGCACCAGCAGCGGCCGCGGCCCCAGCCGGTCGTAGAGCCGGCCGACGATGGGGCCCAGCAGCCCCATCAGCAGGCCCCCGGGCAGCAGCAGCATGCCGGTCTCGAAGGTATCGAGGCCCAGCACGTGCTGGGTATAGATCGGCAGCAGGATGGAGCTGCCGAGCAGCGCCACCATCGCCACCGCCATGGTGACGAGCGCCGTGGTGTAGTTGCGCTGGCGCAGCGTGCGCAGGTCGAGCAGCGCCCGCTCCTCGTGGGCGAGGCCCAGCTGGCGCCGGATGAAGACCGCCATGGCAAGAAGCCCCACGGCGATGATCGCCCAGGCCGGCACGGGGGCGTTGCCGCCGCCTTCGCCGAGGCTCGACAGCCCGTAGACCAGCCCGCCGAAGGCGATGGCCGAGAGCAGCACCGAAGCCAGGTCGAGCGGCGTCGGGCGCGGCGTCGAGACGTTGCGGATGCGCAGCGTGCCCAGCAGCAGCGCCGCGGCGGCGATGGGCAGGGTGAAATAGAACATGAAGCGCCAGTCGTAATGGGCGAGGATGAAGCCGCCGATGGTCGGGCCGACCGCCGGAGCCACCGCCATGACGATGGAGATATTGCCCATGGTGCGGCCGCGGCTGGCCGGCGGCACGAGGCTCATCACCGTGGTCATCAGCAGCGGCATCATGATGGCGGTGCCGGTGGCCTGCACGACGCGCCCCACGATCAGCAGGTCGAGCCCCGGCGCCAGCGCGCAGCCCAGCGTGCCCACGGTGAAGATCGCCATGGCGAGGATGAAGATCGGCCGCGTATTGAGGCGTTGCAGCAGGAAGCCGGTGACCGGGATCACCACCGCCATGGTGAGCAGGAATGCCGTGGTCAGCCACTGGGCGGCGCCGGCGCTGACCTGCAGATCGTCCATCAGGCGCGGGATGGCGACGCTCATGATGGTCTCGTTGAGAAACACCACGAAGGTCGAGACCAGCAGGATGCCGATCACCAGCCGGTTGCGGGCGGCGTTGTCGGGATGGCCGGGCGCGCTTTCGGGCACGGCGTCCAGGGTGGCTTGCAGGGTCATCGTAAATTCCTTCGTCATGCAAAACGTGTCACCGCCACGACGGCGGAGGCCGCCGCTTTTCGACACGGCGTGGCGCTGCATTGGCGCCGGGCCGGGGGCGGGTCAAATCGGAGCGCGGTTCTCTACGCTCATGGGGGCGCGAGGTAAAGTCTTGTCACGCAGGGCAGCCCTGCCGATATCAGAAAGGGCGCGGCGCCGTTTCCGTTAAATGTTCTTGTTATGTTCTTATCCGGCCGCTAGGATGGTTGCTGTGGCGGGGCGCGTGATTCCGCCGCGACGCCCCGCTCCGGAGAGAACGAGAATGGCCCTTTACCAGGCCCCCAGCTTTGAAGCCCTGGAACGCCTGAGCCGCAGCCGCGACGCCGATCTGGCGCGGCGCGAACTGGTGCGTCCCGAAGCGCTGCGCGGGCGCGGCGCCCAGTCGAACCGCTCGGGGCGGTTCGAGGCGCAGGCGCGCGAAAGTTTCGACGATGGCTGGGGCAGCGTCGAGGCGCTGCCGCTGTTCGAGACGGTGGAGCATATCGAGCGCGCCAGGACCATCATCACCCATAATGACAGCCCCGATATCGGCTTCGAGCGCTCGATCAACGCCTATCGCGGCTGCGAGCATGGCTGCTCCTATTGCTTCGCCCGCCCCACCCACGCCTATCTCGGCCATTCCGCCGGGCTCGAATTCGAGCGCGACATCTATGTGAAGGCCAATGCGGTGGAGGCGTTGCGCGCCGAGCTGGCGGCGAAGAACTATCGCCCCAAGCCCATCGCCATGGGCACCAATACCGACCCCTACCAGCCGGCCGAGCGCCAGCACAGGCTGACGCGCGGCATTCTCGAAGTGATGCTGGAAACCCGGCACCCGGTGATGATCGTCACCAAATCGGCGCTGATCGGGCGCGATCTCGACCTCCTCACCGAACTGGCGCGGCTCAACCTGGTCAAGGTCGCCGTCTCGGTCACCTCGATGGACCACAAGCTCAGCCGCAAGATGGAGCCGCGCGCCTCGACGCCCGCGCGGCGGCTCGAAGCCATACGGCTGTTGAGCGAGGCGGGCGTGCCCACCGCCATTTTCGCCTCGCCGATGATCCCGGCGATCAACGACATGGAGCTCGAGCGCATCCTCGACGCCGGCAAGGCGCAGGGCGCCGTCAGCGCCTCGATGGTGCTGCTGCGCCTGCCGGGCGAGGTGCGCGAGATCTTTCGCGAGTGGCTGCTGCGGCATTTCCCCGACCGGGTGCGGCACGTGCTTTCGCTGGTGCACGACACGCGCGGCGGCAAGGACTATGACGCGCGCTGGGGCGTGCGCATGACCGGCGAGGGCCCCTACGCCGTGCTGCTGCGCCAGCGCTTCGACAAGGCCTGCGAGCGCTACGCCCTGCAAACCCGCACACCACCCCTGCGCACCGACCGCTTCATCGCCCCGAAGATCGAGAGCCGGCAATTGAGCCTGTTTTAGTGTTTTGCACCCCCCGGGGTGGCGGGATTTCGGTTCCCCGCCCCCCGGCTCTCCACCCCACGGGGATGCCCCCGGGCGTGACCCGGGGGCCGGCCGGCATGCCCCCGAAGCGGTGGCGTTTGCCGAGAACGGCCCGCAGATCACGTCCGCGGGCAGCGCCAGTGGGGGAGGCAATCTCCGGCGGCAACAATCCATCTGCCCCTGAAGGCAAATACGCAGCAGCGCCGGTGCCGCCTCCCCCGCTAATACTGCGCCACGCGTCGGGCGTAGGTTTCCATGAAGTCGAGCGAGGCCATCACCCCTTGCAGCGACAGACGGCTTTCGACCGGGCGCGGCCGGCCCTCGAGCGGCACGGCGAGCGTCACCGCGGCGCGCTCCTGCATTTTTTCGATGAGGCCGGTGCGCTGCGGCTCCAGCACGAAGAACTGGTTGGTGGTGTTGAAGCGGGTTTCGAGGCTTTCCCCCAGCCGCAGCGCCAGCGGCGCGGCGCCGCCGAAATGCAGCTCCATGGCCCGGTCCGCGTCATAGGCGCCCGTCATCGGCGCCACGGTGATGGCGACGTCCAGCGTGCCGTCGAGCCGGTTGCGGATCAGCGTCAGCTTGTAGGCCGGCAGGCTGGCGCCGTTCAGTTCGGCACTGCCGGTCGAGGCGAAGCACGAATAGGCATAGAAATCCGGCCCGTCCTCGTCGATGACATCGGGGCAGGCGGCGAGCCAGTCGCGGTTATATTCGCGCCACTCGCCATAGGCGTGGTGGAAGGGTTCGGCCAGCGCCGGGCCGGCCAGCATCAGGGCCGCAAGGCAGATCGCGTTGCGCATCGGCATCTCCCGACTATGCCCCCCGGCCAGACTCTTATATCACGGGGGCGGTGCAACGAATATGGCGACTGCCGGCATGCCTGTCGAAACCCATGGCGATCTCGTCCTCTACCTGGCCGACGCGACCGGCCCGCAGCTCTGCAGCGAGGCGGACGCGCTCGACCTGCTGGGCGAGACCTATGGCACCGGCGCCGCCGTCATCGTCGTGCCGGTCGAGCGGCTGGCGCCGGAATTCTTCGACCTCAGCACGCGGCTGGCCGGCCATTTCTTCCAGAAGCTGCAGAATTACCGCATGCGGCTGGTGGTGCTGGGCGACATCGTCGCCGCGCTCGAAAAAAGCCGGGCGCTGCGCGATTTCGTCACCGAAACCAACCGCGTCGGCCAGCACCTTTTCGTGCCCGACCGCGCCGCCCTGCTCGCCAGCCTGCGGGGCAGGGCCTGATGCCGGGCCGCGCCGACCGGACCGCTGCCGATGCCCCGCTGCCGCCCGAGCGGCAGGGGCCGGATTTTTCCCATGAAGCCATGCTGCTGGCGCGCGGCGCCCGCGTGGTGGCCGGGGTCGACGAAGCCGGGCGCGGCCCGCTGGCCGGCCCGGTGGTGGTGGCCGCCGTGCGGCTCGACCCGGCCCATATCCCGCCCGGGCTCGACGATTCCAAAAAGCTCAGCCCGGCGCGGCGCGAGGCGCTGTGCGCGGCCCTCTTCGCCACGGCCGACATCGCCGTCGCCACGGCGCCGCCCGCCGAGATCGCGCGCCTCAACATCAGGGGCGCGACGCTGGCCGCCATGGCCCGCGCGGTGCGGGCGCTGCCGGTCGCCGCCGACCGGGTGCTGGTCGACGGGCGCGACGTGCCCCCCGGCCTGCCCTGCCCCGGCGAGGCGCTGGTGGGCGGCGACGGGCGCAGCGTCTCCATCGCCGCCGCCTCCATCGTCGCCAAGGTGATGCGCGACCGCATGTGCCGGGTGATGGCCGACGACGCGCCGCAATTCGGCTTTGCCGGCCACAAGGGCTACGGCACCGCGGCGCATCTGGTGGCGCTCGCTAGCCACGGCCCCTGCCGCCACCACCGGCGCGATTTTGCTCCCGTCGCGGCGCTGCTGCTGGCGCGCACCACCGTGGTGGTCGAGGATTAACCCCCCGCTAACCCCTTGCAAACGCGTCATTAACCCTGACGGGCTATAAACGCCTGGTTAGTACTGCGTTAGGGTTAAGTGTATGTTGCGTACCGCGCGTACGGCCGCACCGGCCGCTGCGGAGGAGGCCCCCCGCCTCCCGATCGACACCATTCTCGTGGGCGACTGCATCGACCACATGAATGCCTTGCCGGCCGGCTCGGTCGATCTGGTCTTTGCCGACCCGCCCTATAACCTGCAACTGGAGCAGGGCCTCACGCGCCCCGACCAGAGCCGGGTGGATGCGGTCGACGACGACTGGGACAAATTCGATTCCTTTGCCCATTACGACGCCTTTACCCGCGCCTGGCTTCAGGCGGCGCGGCGGGTGCTGAAGCCCGACGGCGCCATCTGGGTCATCGGCTCCTACCACAACATCTTCCGGGTCGGCACGGCGTTGCAGGACCTCGATTTCTGGATGCTCAACGACATCGTCTGGCGCAAGGCCAATCCGATGCCCAATTTCCGCGGCACGCGCTTCACCAATGCGCATGAAACGCTGATCTGGGCGGCCCGCAGCCAGAAGAGCCGCGTCACCTTCAACTATGCGGCGATGAAGCAGGCCAATGACGACACGCAGATGCGCAGCGACTGGCTGTTTCCGCTGTGCACCGGGGCCGAGCGCCTCAAGAACGCGGCCGACGAGAAAATCCACCCCACGCAAAAGCCCGAGGCGCTGCTCTATCGCATCCTCAACGCCACCACCGTGCCGGGCGACATCGTGCTCGACCCGTTTTTCGGCACCGGCACCACCGGCGCCGTGGCGCGCAAGCTGGGGCGCCATTTCATCGGCATCGAGCGCGAGGACACCTATGTCGCCGCCGCCCTCAAGCGCATCGCCGGCGTGCGGCCGGGCGTCTTCGAGGCGCTGCAATCGATCCGCCCCAAGCGCAAGGAAGCCCGCATTCCCTTCGGTTCGCTGGTGGAACAGGGCCTCATCGAGCCGGGCACGCAACTGTTCGACCAGCAACGGCGTTATTGCGCCATGGTGCGCGCAGACGGCTCGCTCGTCTCGGGCCCGCACCAGGGCTCGATCCACAAGGTCGGCGCGCTGGTGCAAGGGGCCGAGGCCTGCAACGGCTGGACCTTCTGGCACCGCGAGCAAACCGGGCGGCTGGAGCCCATCGACTCCCTGCGGGCCGACATCCGCCAAAAACTTGATTTGCTTTCTGCCTGATCCTGACCTCCAATCATCCCATCAGGCTCTTCAACTGGCCGCCGGTTCACCCCGGCGGCCTTTTTGTCGGGCGCGGCTTTCCGAACGCCACCATTCGGCGTAACGCAAGCCGCGACGCCAGAAGCGGGGAGAAACAAAGATGCGCCATAGGCTGAGCATGGCCCGCTGGGTGCCTTTCGTCGTCGTCAGCCTCGCCAGCCTCTGGGCCTCGGCGCAAACCACCCTGGGTTATCGCGACCCGGTCTTCGACTGGGACCTCAGTTGGCCCGCCATCGCCAATGCGCTCACCAAGATGCCGCATATCGGCTCGATGTTCATGCTCTTCGTCCTCGCTTCCCTGGCGGTCGGGACCGGCCGGCTCTGGCTGGCGGCGCTGTTGACGTTCGCCGTGGGTATCGGCTGGGAAGTGGTGCAGATGCCCACGCTGGGCAACAATCCCCGGCTGGCCGACCTCACCCCCGACCTGGTCGGCATCGCCATCGGCTGGGCCGTCGTGGCGCTGGGCGCAAGGCTCTGGCGGCGCTTCCGCCCCGCCGGCTCCCAAGCGGATGCCGGCCGGGGGTGATCCACGGGGCCGCTTCCCCCACCGACGCTGCCCGCGGACCCGATCCGCGGGCCACTCCCGGCAACCACCGAAGCCGCCGGGGCTCCCCGGCCGGCCCACGGGTCACGCCCGTGGGCAGCCCCGGTGCATTGGAGGCGCCGACGCCTCCCAAACAGCAAGATCGGTCGAGCGGGTTTTTGTCCGCCAGCACATGGATGCAGCGCCACGAAGGAAAAGCGATGACGGCAGCCCTTGAGAATTACCACGCCCGCATGCGCCGGGTTCTGGCCCATATCGATGCGCATCTCGACGGCGAGTTGGACCTCGCGGCGTTGAGCCGGGTTGCCGCCTTCTCCAAATTTCACTTCCACCGGCAGTTCACGGCCCTCTTCGGCTTGTCCGTGCATCGCTATGTGCAACTGGCCCGCATGCAGCGGGCGTCGCAGGCGCTGGCCTGGGACGACGCGCAAAGCGTCACGGCCATCGCGCTGGATGCCGGCTACGACGCCCCCGATGCCTTCGCCCGCGCCTTCCGGCAACGGCTCGCGCAATCGCCGTCGTCGTTTCGGAAGGCCCCCGATTGGGTGTCGTGGTTTGCGGCCTTCGGGCCTTTGGACAATGCGAGAAACAAGCTCATGCAGATCATCTTCGAACCCGACGACGTCACCATCAGCCAGGTGCCGGATACGCCCGTCGCCATGCTGGAACATCGCGGCGACCGCCGCACGCTCACCAACACGTTCGAGCGGTTCAGGGCCTGGTGCAAGGCCGCCGGCCTGACGCCGGAGACCGGCCGCTCCAGCTTCATGGTCTTTCGCTCCGAAAGAGAGCCCGCAAGGCCGGAGGACTACAGCATGGATATCTGCGTCGGCACGGACCGGCCCATCCCGGCGGCCGACGCGCCCATGCGGGCGGGCGTCATCCCCGGCGGGCGCTGCGCGATCCTGCGCTATCCCGGCAATACCAACAATCTCGACCCCGCCGCCGCCTATCTCTATGGCGACTGGCTGCCGCAAAGCGGCGAAGAGGCGCGCGATTTCCCCCTCTATGCGCGACGCCGGCTCGTCCCCCTCCCCAACCTGCAGGCGCACGAAGTCATCGTGGAACTCCACCTGCCGCTCAAATAGCACCAGCGACGGCCGGCCAGCCCCGCCGCCCGAAAAGCAGGGCCGCCCTTGGGCAAACCGCCCAAGCGTGCCCCCTGCCACCACACCGTCATCCCCGCGCATGCGGGGACCTCTGTTGGGTCCGTGGAAGGGGTAACGGAGGTTCCCGCATGCGCGGGAATGACCCGGTGGGCGGGTCGCGAGGAGCATCGAAAAAACGCGAAGCACCGGGCCAAGTGCCCTCGCCCGTCAGCCGGCGGCCGGTCCTTCGGGCGGCTCTTTTGGCGGGGCGATCAGCTCGAGCGTAGGGAAATAGCTGTCGTAGCGCTGCCGGTCCCGCGTCAGCAGGGGCAGGTTCAGCACGGCGGCGTGGGCGCCGATGAAAAAATCGGGCAACACGCCGGTGCGCGTTCCGCCCGCCTTCCGGTAGCGCTGGAAAGCCTTGGCGGCGAGGAACAGCGCGCCGCGCGGCATGGCGATATGGACCAGCCCCAGCCCGGCGACCAGCTTGTCCAGCTCTTCCACAAGCGCGTAGCGAACGGCCAGCTCGGCATAGATGATATCGTTGATATGCAGCGGCCCGGCGAGACTGGCCGCTTCAAGTTGCGCCATCGACCACCGGGCCCACGCCGGGTCGTCAGTCACCAGATCGAGCAGCACATTGGTATCGACCAGCGTCACGCTTCGCCGCGCGTCAGCGCCAGCAGTTCATCGGTGCTCATGCCGGGCCCGGCATGCCCGCGAAAGGCGGCAAAACGGCTGCTTCTGGCCGCCTTGCCCGCCGCCTCGATCACGATCTCGCCCTGCGCGTTGCGGCGAAAATCCACGGCGCTGCCCGGCCCGAGGCCGAGATGCTCGCGCACCCGCTTGGGGATCGTCACCTGCCCTTTTACCGTCACGGTCGTCGCCATTCCTGCCTCGGTATTACCATCCTTCGATAAGGTAATACCGATGCCGTTCCCGATCAAGGCCGGCTTGCAGGTCCGTGCCGCATCGAAGCGTTCACGCGGCGCCCGTCAGAACCGCGAAGCGCCAGGCCTTGACGCTGCAGTCGACGGCGCGAAAACCGGCCTCGCGCATCCACTGCAACTGCGCCTCGACGGAAGCGCAGCGGTCGAATTCCATCCGCTCCGCGGCCGCCGCGATCTGTGCGTCGGTCGCGCCGTTGGCCACGATGTCCCGCTGCCAGAAGCGCTCGTAGCGCTCATCGGTCAGCGGGTCGGGACCCAAAACCTGCTCGACATTGATGAACAGCCCGCCCGGCTTGAGCGCTTCTTTGATGCGGACGAACAGCGCGCGCTTGTGGGCGTCGTCCAGATGGTGGATGGCGAGCGACGAAATCACCAGATCCCAGCCGGTGCCGAGAGCGGCGCGGCTCATGTCGCCGACCCGAAAAGCCACCGCCGCCTGCCCCGCAAAATGGGTACGGGCCCGCTCGAGCATGTCGTCGGATGCGTCGAGCAGCGTCACGGATGCGTCGGGGCGGAGTTTCAGCACCATGCTGGCGAACAGCCCGGTGCCCGCCCCGATATCCAGCACCTTCGGGTTTTCGGGGCCATGCCAGTCGCGGATCAGGTCGAGCGCCGCCTCATAGAGCAACGTGAAATGCGGGATGAGCTTGCTGCGGTCGCCGTCATAACCGGTCGCGCCGCTGCTGAACGCCCTGGCCACATCGCTGTATTCCGGCATCGACAGCCTCCCGTACGGCATTCAAAATCGGTTTTTAGCAGCCCTTTCCCGCAACCGACAATCCGCAACTTACCCCCACTGCCTTATTCCAGCCCCGCCTGCGCCAGCACCTTGCGGAACAGCGTCGGCAGCGCCTCGCCCCGCAGCGCGGTGGGCTCGCTCCACCAGCCGCCGTCCAGCGTGTCCCCCTCCACCCGGGCCGACCATATTTCCAGCTCCAGCCGGAAATGGGTGAAGACGTGCACCACCTGGCCGCGATGGCGCCAGGCGGCGGCCAGCGGCCAGGCCGGTTCGGGCAACGCCGCCGCCCACTCGGAAGTGGGCACCTCGGTCATGCCCGCCAGCAGCCCCTTGTGCGGGCGGCTTTGCAAATAGACGTCGCCGGCGGCGTCGGTCATCACGAAGGCGTGCCCGCGCCGCACCGGCTTTTCCGCTTTTGCCGGCTTGATCGGAAAAGCGAGCGGCTGGCCTTCGCGCGCCGCGACGCAGCCCGGTTGCAGCGGGCAGAGGGCGCAGGCGGCGTTGCGCGGCGCGCAGATCATGGCGCCCAGATCCATCATGGCCTGCGCGAAATCGCCCGCCCGCGCCGGCACGCTTTGCTGCAACGCGGCGCGCAAATCCTGCTTGGCCTCGCGCACCGGCACCGGCAGCGCGTAATAGCGGGCCAGCACCCGGTCGAGATTGCCGTCGAGCACGGCCACGCGCTCATCGAAGCAGATGGCGGCGATGGCGGCGCTGGTATAGGCGCCGATGCCGGGCAGCGCCTGCAAGCCCGCCGCGCTCTTTGGGAAAATCCCGCCATGCTGGTGCACCACCGCCCGGGCGCAGGCGTGCAGATTGCGCGCCCGGGCGTAATAGCCCAGCCCGGCCCATTCGCGCAGCACCGCGTCGAGCGGCGCGGCCGCCAGGGCGCCGACGGTCGGCCACAGGCGGGTGAAGCGCTCGAAATAGGCTTTCACGGTCGCCACGGTGGTCTGTTGCAGCATGATTTCGCTCAGCCAGACCCGATAGGGGTCGGGCATGACGCCACGCCGGCGGGCGGCGGGCGGCACGCGCCAGGGCAGGTCGCGCGCGTGGGCGTCGTACCAGGAGAGCACCGCGTCGGCGTCGATGGGCGGGGGATGGGCAAGCAAGGGGGCGGCCATGGTCGGGCGCAGCCTACAGGCGTTAGCCCGCGACGCAACCGCGTCATGCATTTTGATAACAATGTGCTAACATGGACAGCTCCTTCTCACCGCCGGGCGCCGCCGCAAGATGACCGAAAAACCGCGCGATCCGCCGCGCCGCAACAAGACGCTGAGCGTCGCGGACGCCCTGCTGGGCGCCCTCGACCCGGTGCTGAAAAAGCGCGGTTTCGCCAATCGCGACCTGTTGGCGCAATGGCCGGCGATCGCCCCGCCGCCCTTTGACCGCAGCACCATTCCCGATCGGCTCGCCTGGCCGAAGGCGTCGAAAAATGCAGAAGGGGCAGTGCTTTACCTGCGCTGCGTCGCCGGGCAGGCGGTGTTCGTGCAGCACGAGGCGCCGGCCATCGCCACGGCGGTCAACCGCTATTTCGGCTATCTCCTGGTCGACAAGGTGCGGCTGTCGGCCGAGCCGTTCACCCCCGGTTCAGGCGCAAGGGCGCAGAGCAGGCGGCAGGCGAGCGCCGCCTGCCTTGCGCGGGTCGGCGCGCAGACCGGCGGGATCGACGATCCCGACCTCAAAAAAGCGTTGACTACCCTGGGGTTAGCGCTTGCCGGCCGATCGGAGCGAAAAGGCGAATAGACTGTTCACCGGCAAGTGATAGAGCTGCCCACTTGCCGACACCCTCCCCCCGTGTAGTGTCCGAAACACCTCAAGAAGCTGGAGCCGAGACGTGAAATTCAATCGCCGACAGACCCTTATCCTCGCCGCCGCCGCCTCGGCCGTCGGCCTTTGCGGGCTGGCCCCCGCGCAGGCGGCCGAAGGCGACATGATCGACACGGCCAAGCTGCTGGCCCCGGCCGGCGACATCGCCGACAAGGCCGAGGGCAACCCGGAGGCGCCGGTCACCCTTATCGAATACGCCTCGCCCACCTGCCCGCACTGCGCCGCCTTCCACGTCAACGTCTACCCCGAGCTCAAGGCGCAGTATATCGATACGGGGAAAGTGAAATTCATCCTGCGGCCGTTCATCCGCAACGTGCTTGACGCGGCCATCTTCATGCTGGCGGAAGCGGCCGGCGACACCAATTATCACAACGTGCTCAGCACCTTCTTCCGCACGCAGAACACCTGGGGCATGTCCGACAAGCCGCGCGACGCGCTGCTCGACATCGCCAAGCAGCTGGGCTTTACCCAGGAAAGCTTCGACGCCGCATTGACGAATCAGGATCTCTACAACGGGATGGAAGCCCTGCGCGATCAGGCGCTCAACGAATTCGGGCTGCAGGGCACGCCGACCTTCTATGTCAATGGCAAGACGCTTACCGGGGACAAGAGCATCGAGCAGCTGGCTGCCGAGATCGACCCGCTCGTGCCGGCCGATTTCGCCGCCCCCGCCGCCTCGGCCCCGGTCGCTCCGGCCGATGCCATGGCGCCCGCTGATGCGATGGCGCCCGCTGATGCGATGGCCCCTGCCGATGCCATGGCGCCGGCCGCCCCGGCACAATAGCGCCCGAAAGCGGGTGAGCGCATGAAGTTCACCCGCCTCAAACTGCACGGCTTCAAGTCGTTCTGCGACGAAACCGTGCTGGTCATGGAGCCGGGCCTGACGGGCGTCGTCGGGCCCAATGGCTGTGGCAAGTCCAACCTGGTCGAGGCGATGCGCTGGGTGATGGGCGAAAGCTCCTACAAGGCCATGCGCGCCTCGGGCATGGACGACGTCATCTTTTCCGGCTCCAGCAGCCGCCCGGCCCGCAACACCGCCGAAGTCACGCTGGTGCTCGACAATGCCGACCGCACCGCGCCGGCGGCGCTCAATACCGCCGATGTGCTGGAGGTAACGCGGCGCATCGAGCGCGAGGCCGGCTCGGTCTATCGCGTCAACGGCCGGGAAGTACGGGCGCGCGACGTGCAATTGCTGTTCGCCGATGCCTCGACCGGCGCCCACTCGCCGGCCATGGTGCGGCAGGGCCAGATCGGCGAGCTGATCGCCGCCAAGCCCACCGCGCGGCGCGCGCTGCTGGAGGAGGCGGCCGGGATTTCGGGGCTCTATTCCCGGCGGCGCGAGGCCGAGCTACGGCTGCGCGCCGCCGAACAGAATCTCGACCGCGTCGACGACATCATCGCCCAGATCGAAACGCAGCTCGAAAGCCTCAAGCGCCAGGCACGGCTGGCGACCCGCTATCGCGGCCTGTCGGGCGACATCCGCCGCGCCGAGGCGACGCTGTTCCATCTGCGCTGGGTGGCAGCGCGCGTCGCCGAGAAAGAAACCGAGGCGGCCCAGGCGGTGCTGATCCGGCAACTGGCCGACGCCACCCATGCCGGGCATGTGGCGCAGCAGGCCGCCGAGACCGCCGAAGCGGCCGTGGCGCCGCGGCGCGAGCGCGAGGCGGTGACCGGCGCGGTGCTGCAGCGCTACACCATTCTCAGCGAACAGCTGGCGGACGAGGCGCGCCGGCTCGGCCAGCGCCGCGCCGAGCTGGAAGACCGCTTGCGCCAGATCGTGGCGGACGGCGCGCGGGAAGGCGAACTGGCGGCGGAAAGCCAGGCAGCGCTCGACGCCGAGGCGGCGGAACGCACGCGCCTCGAGCGCGAACAGGCGGATGCCCAGGACGATCACGACGCGGCCCGAGAGGCGGCAGAAGCGGTCCGCGCGGCCGTCGCCGCGGCCGAGGCGGAAGCGCGGCAGACCGCCGAAGCGCTGGCGCAATGGCGTGCCCAGCGGGCGGCGGCCGAGCGCAGCGCCCAGGATGCCGGCAGCCGGCAGGCGCGGCTGGGCCAGCAATTGCGCGACGTCGAGGCGGAGATGGCGCGCGTCGTCGCCGCGCTGGCGGCCGATGACAGCCTGCAACAGCAGCAGGCGGCCCTTGCGGGGGCCGAGGCGGAGGCCGAGGCGGCCGAAGCCGCCGCCGTCGCTGCCGAGGCGGAAGCGACGGCGGCGCAGGCGCGGCTCGACGCCGCCCGGCCGCGCCTTGCCGAGCTCGACGCGCTGGTGACGCGGCTCGAAGCGGAAGCCTCGACCCTGGGGCGCATGCTCAATGTCGGGGCCGGGCTGTGGCCCGCCATCGTCGACGATTTGCAGGTCGAGCCCGGCTACGAAACCGCGCTGGGCGCAGCGCTGGGCGACGATCTCGACGCCTCCTCGGACGCCGGCGCGCCGCTGCACTGGTCCATCGCCATCGACAGCTACGACGACCCGGCGCTGCCCCAGGGGGCCGAGCCGCTGTCGCGCCACGTCTCGGGCACGCCGCTATTAACCCGACGGCTGCACCAGATCGGCCTCGTCGACCCGGTGGACGGGCCGGCGCTGATGCCGGCGCTGAAACCCGGGCAGCGTCTCGTCACGCTGGACGGCGCGCTGTGGCGCTGGGACGGGTTCGTCGCGGCGGCCGATGCGCCCACCGCAGCGGCGCAGCGGCTGGCCCAACGCAACCGCCTCATGGAGCTCGACGCGGAAATCGCCCATGCCAAGGGCGAGCGGAACGGCTGGCGGCGCGATATCGACGCGTTGGGAACGGCACTCGAGGCCGCGAGGAGCGAGGAGCGCGAGCGGCGCGAGGCCTGGCGGCGGGCGCAGCACGCCATCACGGCGGCGCGCGCCGGGCTGGACAAGGCCGAAAGCGCCATCGGCGATCTTGCCATCAAGCGCTCGACGCTGGAGGAAGCGCGCACCCATCTAGGCGCCGCGCTGGCCGAGGCGGACGCCATGCACGCCGAAGCCCGGCAGCTCCTGACGGAAGCTGGCGACGAAAGCGAGACCGCCGCTGCGGCCAGTGCGGCGCAGGCCCGGCTCGACGAGCGGCGTGACGCGGCGGAGCAGGCGCGCCTCAAGCTGGGCACGCTGGAAACGGCGGCCGCGATGCGCCGCACCCGCCTCGCCCAGCTCGAGCGCGACAATGCCGCCTGGCGCCGCCGCCGCGAGGGCGCCGAGGCGCAGCTGGCGACGCTGGGACAGCGGCGGGCGGAAGTCGAAAAGCAGCTGGCGGGGCTATCGGAAGCGCCCGAGGGCTTTGCCGACCGCAAGGCGCAGCTGGAAGCGCAGATCGAGCAGGCGCAGGCCGAGCACAAGGCGGCGGGCGACCACCTCAACGCGGCCCAGACGCACTGGCGCGAGGCCGAGCGGGCCGCCAAGGCGGCCAATGACGCCCTCAATGCCGTGCGGATCGAGGTGACCCGCATCGAGGAGCGCCTCAAGGGCATCATCGCCCAACGGCAGCAGATCGAGCGGCAGACCGAGGAATCGCTGGGCATTCCGGCCAGCCGGACGCTGGAAGCCTCCGGCATCCGGCCCGAGCAGGCGCTGCCCGACGAGCACGCGGTCGAGCAGCGGCTCGACCGGCTCAAGGCCGAGCGCGAGCGGCTGGGCGGCGTCAATCTCTCGGCCGAGAAAGAGGCCGAGGAGGTGCAGGAAAAACGCGACACCATGGTCGCCGACCGCGACGACCTGATCGAAGCCATCGCCAAGCTGCGCAGCGGCATCGCGGCGCTCAACCGCGAGGGCCGGCTGCGGCTCAACGAGGCCTTCGGCAAGGTCAATGCGCATTTCAAGGACCTGTTCACCACGCTGTTCGGCGGCGGCACGGCGGAGCTGAGCTTTGTCGAAAGCGACGATCCGCTGGAGGCAGGGCTGGAAATCATCGCCCGCCCGCCGGGCAAGAAGCCGCAGACCATGACGCTGCTGTCGGGCGGCGAACAAGCGCTGACCGCCATGTCGCTGATCTTTGCGGTGTTTCTCGTCAATCCGGCGCCGGTCTGCGTCTTGGACGAGGTCGATGCGCCGCTCGACGACGCCAATGTCGAGCGCTTCTGCAATTTGCTCGATTCGATGCGCCAGCGCACCCGCACCCGCTTCATGGTCATCACCCACAACCCGATCACCATGAGCCGCATGGACCGGCTGTTCGGCGTCACCATGGCCGAGCGCGGCGTCAGCCAGCTGGTCTCGGTCGACCTCAAGACCGCCGAAAGTTTTCGCGAGGCGGGCTGACGTCCGGCCGGCCTATTCGACGACGATCTGTCCGGGTCCGAAATAGAGCGGTCCGTCAGGACCGTCGGCGGTGAAGGTCAGGCCGTCAGCCAGTGTCATGGTGAGGATGGGCGCTCCATCCCCGGCGAGGAACGAAACGGTATCGCCTTCAGCCTTCCATAGCTGCCATGGCTTCGCCTTCCAGCTTGCCGGGCAGGCGCCCTCCTGACTGACGCTGCCCTCCGTCGCGGACTGCGCCTCCAGCATGAAGCCGCACGGTTCGGTATTGTCGGGGCCGCTGAGGGTGAAGGTACCGCTGAGCAGTTCGTCCATCGAACCGGGGACATCGGGGGCACCGCGGCTGAGGGCCACCCGCCGAAATTCATCGATGTCGGCGCCGTAAATGTCGTCGTCGAACGCCGCGAAGGCCAAAACGGCCTGCCGCAGCGCATCGATCAGCACAATATCGCCGTCGCGCAGCGTCCAGCCCGCCACCTCGTCGAGCGGGTAGTTGCGCAGGCAGGTTGCCGAAAGCTCGATATCGGCGCCGCCGATCACCCCCTCGTCGCCCAGGCGCAGAGCGCAATAGGGGTCGCCGTCATTGACGCCGGCCAGCGTCCACTCGCCCGCCAGGGGCATCGCCCAGTCCAACTGGTCATCCGCCCATGCAGCGGACGCGCCGCCCAGCATGAGCGCCGTCAAAACCATCGTCTTTACCGCCATCTTTCCGGTGGTCCTTCCCCACGACATCCCGTCGCTGGGCAAGATGCCGTGGCGGCTGCTCTTTGCCAAGATGGGATCGAGGGGTACGGCGAGGCTGGCTGGGCAGAATCTCTGCCTCCCTGCCACGACTATGCCACGATTGCGGCGATGACAGCATGCCGCACCCCCTTGGCGGCTCGAATAATGCTGGTGGAACAACCACTTAAAGCAGGGATAGTTGCCTTGACACGTTTTGGGGGCGCCACTATGTTGCGCGCGACCTAGAAGGCGTCCCGGAAACAAGCCGGGGGAAGCCGGCCGAGGAGCGCGGATGACCATACCGCCAGACGATCGAGGCCAGCCCAGACACGCCCGGGAGGCAACGCGCGACCTTGCGTCCCGCATTGCCTCGGCCAAGAGGGAGCGGACGGCGGAGGACGACAGAACCTCCGGCAACGCTGCCCCGGAGATGAGCGGTCTGGCGCGCGGCTTGCGCATCGGTACCGAGTTCGTCGCCGCGATACTGGTGGGGGCCGGGCTCGGCTATCTCATCGATCTTGGTTTGAATACCAGTCCCTGGGGCTTGCTCATCCTGCTGGTGATGGGTTTTGCCGCCGGAATTCTCAACGTCATCCGTGTGGTGGCGGAAATGAATGCCGCCTCTCCTGCCCCGCCGGGCGCCGATCTCGGCCCCGGGGCGGAGGATGAGGACGGGAACGACGAATGACGACGCTTAGAGGGCTCCATGGCCGGTACTGACCCGATTCACCAGTTTGTCATCGAGGACATGTTCCCCCTCTTCACCGTCGGCGGCGACGGCACGGAGGGGTCGGGCCTCAGCTTCGCCTTCACCAATTCGGCGCTCTACATGGTGGTCGTGGTGGCCATCGTGTCGGTGTTTCTCCTGGCCTCCACCGCCGGCAAGAAGCTCATTCCCGGCCGCGCCCAACTGCTGTCGGAGCTGCTCTACGAATTCGTGGCCGGCATGGTCCGAAGTTCGGCCGGCACCGCCGGCATGAAGTTCTTTCCGCTGGTGTTCTCGCTGTTCACCTTCATCTTCGTGGCCAACATGCTGGGCCTCGTGCCCTATTTCTTCACGGTCACCAGCCACATCATCGTCACCTTCGCGCTCTCGATGCTGGTGATCCTCACCGTCATCATCTACGGCTTCGCCAAGAACGGCCCGAAATTCCTCAAGCTGTTCGTGCCGGCGGGCGTGCCGGGCTATATCCTGCCCATCGTGACGCCGATCGAGGTCATCTCCTTCATCTCGCGGCCCATCAGCCTCTCGGTCCGTCTGTTCGGCAACATCCTGGCCGGGCACATCACCCTCAAGGTGTTCACGGGCTTCATCGTGATGATGGTCGCGGCGCTCGGGGCCGCCGGCTGGGCCCTTTCCATCCTGCCCTTGGTGATGGCCGTCGCCCTCACCGGCCTCGAAATCCTCGTCGGGGCAGTTCAGGCATACGTCTTTGCGATCCTGACCTGCCTTTATCTCAACGACGCGATCCACCCGTCCCACTAACCACCCAATCTCGGCGGATGGCCCGCCGGAAAACACACGTCGCTTGAAAGGACATTAAAATGGAAGCTGAAGCCGCGAAGTTCATCGGTGCCGGTCTCGCTTGTTTCGGTATGGCTGGCGCCGCCCTGGGCGTGGCCAACATCTTCGGCAACTTCCTGACGGGCGCCCTGCGCAACCCGTCCGCCGCCCCCAGCCAGTTCGGTAACCTGATCTTCGGTTTCGCCGTGACCGAAGCGCTGGGCATCTTCTCGTTCCTGATCGCCCTGATCCTGCTGTTCGTCGCCTGACCGGCGTCCGAACCTGCGCTCTGGCAGCCGGGTCCTTCCCGGCTGCGGGCATTGCCGGCTCCGGCCGGCTGACCGGATTTAACGGGATCTAGCGAGATGGTGACGCAAGCCTTCGCCCAAGAGGCGGAAACCCCGGCCGACACGCACGTCACGGCGCCTGCCGTCGACGCCGGCGAGGCCCTGTCCGTGGACGCCGCCGGCGATCCGACGGCCAATACCCACGCCACGACCGAAGTGGATGGCGGCGAGCATGTTTCCGGGGTGTTTCCACCGTTCGATCCGGCAACCTTCCCCAGCCAGCTGCTGTGGCTGGCCATCACCTTCGGCGTGCTCTACCTGCTGATGAGCCGGCTGGCGCTGCCGCGCATCGGCGGCATCCTGGAAAACCGCAAGGCGCTGATCGACGCCGATCTGGCGGCGGCCGATGCCGACCGCCAGAAGACCGACGCCGCCATCGCCGCCTATGAAACGGCGCTGGCCGAAGCCCGCTCCAAGGCTCAGGGCATTGCCAGCGAGACGCGCGACGCCATCCAGGCCGACCTCGCCGCCAAGCGGGCGGCGGCGGAAGCCGAACTGGCCGCCCAGGTCAGCGCCGCGGAAGCCCGCATCGCCCAGACCAAGGCGGAAGCCCTGACCCAGGTCGACGAGATCGCCGCCGAAACGGCCCAGGCCGTGGTCGGCCAGCTCGTCGGCGACGTCCCGCCCGACAGCGTGCGCGCTGCGGTGGCCAAGGTGAAGGAGTAGGCCCATGCCCGAGTGGATGGACAACAGCTTTTACGCGCTCATCGCCCTCATCATCTTCACCGGCCTGCTGCTCTATTTCGGGGTGCACCGGATCATCGCCAAGATGCTGGACGGCAAGATCGCGGAGATCGAGGCCAATATCGCCGACGCCAAGCGCCTGCGCGAAGAGGCGGCCGCCCTGCTGGTCGAATATGAGCAGAAGCGCGTCGCCGCCGAACAGGAAGCCGAGAGCATCGTCACCGCCGCCAAGGAAGAGGCGGAGCGCCTGACCGTCGAGGCCAAGGCGTCGCTGGCCGACCTGGTGGCCCGCCGCACCCAGGCGGTGCAGGACAAGATCGCCCAGGCCGAGGCCCAGGCGGTCGCGGCGGTCCGGGCCCGCTCGGCCGATATCGCCATCGAGGCGGCCCGCGTGGTGCTCGCCGACCAGATGGGCAGCCAGGGCGAGAAGATCGTCGATGCCGCCATCGCCGATGTGGGCGCGCGGCTGAACTGAAGGCCTCTGGCCACGAGAACGTCAGGGCGGGCAGCGATGCCCGCCTTTTTTGTTGGCGAAAAATGCCTGACACGGCCATGTGACGCCGATTGACGCTGGCGCAAATCTCAACCATGCTGGCGGCGACTGCGGGAGAGTCCGGCCACCGGCCGGCGCCGAAGGAGCAACCGCCCCGGAAACTCTCAGGCAAGCGGACCGCAGTCGGGTCACAAACTCTGGAAAGCGGGCCGCTCGCGGCCTCTCCGAAGGAGCAACCGGCGCTCAGCCGGGAAATCTCTCAGGGCAAGGACAGAGGGGGCACGCAACTTCCGGCAACGGAAGGGCGTCGTGCCACTGTCATTGCCGGAGGAGTCATGGCCGCAAGCCCCGACGATACGCTCAAACGGACCCCGCTCTACGACCGCCATGTCACGGCCGGCGGCCGCATGGTCGCCTTCGGCGGCTACAGCCTGCCGCTGCAATATCCCACCGGCATCATGGCCGAGCACAAATGGACGCGCGCGCACGCAAGCCTGTTCGATGTCAGCCATATGGGGCCGGGCTTTCTCAGCCTCGCCACCTCGCGGGGCGACGCCGAAGCCGACCACGCCGCCGTCGCGGCGCTGGTCGAGCCGCTGGTGTGCGGCGATATCGCCGGGCTGGCGCCGGGGCAAATCCGCTACACGCTGCTGCTCAACCCGCTGGGGGGCATTGTCGACGACCTGATGCTGGCGCGCGCGCCGCTGGGCGGCGGCCGGCTCTATATCGTGGCCAATGCCGGTCGCAAGGACGGCGACTTCGCCCGCATCGCCGAGGCGGGCGACCAGGCCCGCCTCACCCGCGCCGACGCCGACCATGCCCTTCTGGCCCTGCAAGGGCCGGAGGCGGCCGCCATCATGGCGACGGTGGCGCCCGCCGCGGTCGGGCTCGGCTTCATGAATTGCGGCAGCTATGAGTGGGGCAAGGAGCCGATCCTGGTCGCCCGCTCCGGCTATACCGGCGAGGACGGCTTTGAAATCCTCATCCACCGCAACGAAGCGGTGGCGCTGTGGGACGCCCTGCTGTCCGACCCAAGGGTGAAGCCGGCGGGCCTGGGCGCCCGCGACAGCCTGCGGCTCGAAGCCGGGCTGCCGCTCTATGGCCACGATCTCGACGAGACGGTATCGCCCATCGAAGCCGGGCTCGGCTTCGCCGTTTCCCGGCGCCGCCGCGAGGCTGCCGATTTTCCCGGCGCCAGGCGTATCCTCGGTGAACGCGACAGCCAGCCGGCCCGCCAGCGGGTCGGCCTCGTGGTCGAGGGGGCGCCGGCGCGGGAAGGCGCCGAAATTCTCGATGCCGGCGGCAAAGCCATCGGCGTGGTCACCAGCGGCGGCTTCGCCCCTTCGCTGGGCAAGGCCATCGCGCTGGGCTTCGTGCCGCCCGCCGAAGCCGCCATCGGCAACAAGCTGCAAGTGGTGGTGCGCAACCGCCACCAGCCGGCCGCCGTCGTGCCGACGCCGTTCGTTCCCCACCGCTATGTGCGCCAACCCAGCTGAGGCCCCGCCATGACCACCAAGTTCACACCCGACCATGAATATATCCGCGTCGAGGGCAGCACCGGCGTCGTCGGCATCACCGACTACGCGCAGGAGCAGTTGGGCGACATCGTCTTTGTCGAGCTGCCGGCCGTGGGCAAGGTCGTCAGGAAGGGCGACGAAGCGGCCGTCATCGAATCGGTAAAAGCCGCCTCGGAAATCTACGCACCGGTGACGGGCACCATAACGGCGGTCAACGACGCGCTCACGAGCCAGCCGGGCCTCATCAACACCGACCCGGAGCAGGGCGGCTGGCTGTTCAGGATCGACATCGCCGACCCAAGCGAACTCGATGGCCTGCTCGACACCGCCGCCTATGCCGGGATGACGAAATAGACCATGCGCTACCTTCCCCATTCCGCTGCCGAGCGGGCCGAGATGCTCCGCGTCATCGGCGCCGCCGATATCGAGGCGCTGTTCAGCGCCGTGCCACAGGTGGCGCTAAAGCGCTTCACCCTCGAGCTGCCGGGCCAGCAGCCCGAATTCGGGGTCGAGGCGCATATGCGGGCGCTGGCCGCGCGGAACCGGGCCGCCGGCGACGGGCCGTTCTTCATCGGCGCGGGGGCCTATCGACACCACGTGCCGGCGACGGTCGACCATCTGATCCAGCGCTCGGAATGGCTCACCGCCTATACGCCCTACCAGCCGGAAATCTCGCAGGGCACCTTGCAGATGCTGTTCGAGTTCCAGACGCAGGTCGCCAAGATCACCGGTATGGAGGTGGCCAATGCCAGCCTCTATGACGGCTCGACCGGCACGGCGGAGGCCGTGCTCATGGCGCGGCGCCTCACCCGCCGAAGCCGGATCATCCTCTCGGGCGGCCTGCATCCCCATTACCGTGACGTGGTGAAGGCCTATCTCAAGGATGACCCGGATCTTGTCTGCCTGCCCCCCTCCCCCGAGGGACAGGGCGACATTCTCGAGCGGATCGACGGCGACACCGCCGCCATCGTCGTGCAGACCCCGGATTTCTACGGCCATCTGCGCGACCTGCGCGCCGCCGCCGACGCCGCACACGCCCAGGGCGCGCTGCTTATCGTGGTGGTAACGGAAATCGTCGCGCTGGGGCTGCTCGAAGCGCCGGGCGCGCTGGGCGCCGACATCGTGGTGGCCGAGGGTCAGTCCATCGGCAACGCGCTCAATTTCGGCGGGCCCTATCTGGGGCTCATGGCGACGCGCCAGCAATTCGTCCGGCAGATGCCGGGGCGCCTCTGCGGCGAGACCGTCGATGCCGACGGCAGGCGCGGCTTCGTGCTGACGCTTTCCACGCGCGAGCAGCATATCCGCCGCGAAAAGGCGACGAGCAATATCTGCACCAATTCGGGGCTCTGCGCGCTGGCCTTCTCGATCCATATGGCGCTACTCGGGGAAGCCGGCTTCGTCCGCCTCGCCCGCCTCAACCACGCCCGGGCCCTTGCCCTGGCCGAGGCGCTGGCCGCCGTGCCGGGCGTCAGCGTGCTCAACAGCACCTTCTTCAACGAAATGACCATCCGCGTCGCCCAGCCGGCCGCCGCGCTGGTGGAGCGGCTGGCCGGGCGCGGCATCCTGGCCGGGGTGCCGGCCAGCCGCCTGCTGCCCGACGATCCGGCGGTGGACAACCTCATCATCCTGGCGGCGACCGAGCTTACCAGCGACGGCGACATCGCCGCCCTCACGAGCGCCCTGGCGGAGGAACTGGCATGAGCATGAATACGCAAGGCCGCCCCACCGGGGTGGGCACGGCGGGCGTCGCAGGAGCGGGGACGGGAGCGGCCCTGCTTCCCGATGAACCCCTGTTGTTCGAGATCGGCGACAATGAGCATTCCGGCGTCGACCTGCCGGAGGCGATCATCGGCGAGGAGCGCCTCGGCGGTTTCGCCCGCCGCACCCCGCTCGACCTCGCCGGGCTCACCGAGCCGGAGGCGATGCGGCACTATGTGCGCCTGTCGCGGCTCAATTATTCGATCGATGGCGGCATGTACCCGCTGGGGTCGTGCACGATGAAGCACAATCCGCGCCTCAACGAGAAAATGGCGCGCCTGCCGGGCTTTGCCGACATCCACCCGCTGCAACCGCTCTCCACCGTGCAGGGGGCGCTGGCGCTGCTGGAGGAACTGGGCCACTGGCTGATGACGCTGACCCATACCGCGGCGGTGGCGCTGTCGCCCAAGGCTGGCGCGCATGGCGAGCTATTGGGCATGATGGCCATCAAGGCGGCGCAACAGGCACGCGGCGAGGACCAGCGCCATATCGTGCTGGTTCCGGAAAGCGCGCATGGCACCAATCCGGCCACGGCCGCCTTTCTCGGCTACACGGTCAAGACCATACCGGCCCGCGCGGACGGCACCGTCGACGTCGCGGCGGTAAAAACCGCCCTGTCGCCGGCGGTCGCCGCCATCATGCTGACCAATCCCAATACCTGCGGGCTGTTCGAGCCGCAGGTGATCGAGATTGCCGAGGCGGTGCACGCGGCGGGCGCCTTCTTCTACTGCGACGGCGCCAATTTCAACGCCATCATGGGCGTGGTGCGGCCGGGCGACCTGGGCATCGACGCCATGCACATCAACCTGCACAAGACCTTTTCGACGCCGCATGGCGGTGGCGGTCCCGGCGCGGGGCCGGTGGTGTTGTCGGCCGCGCTGGCGCCCTTCGCCCCGGTGCCCTTCGTGCGCAAGACCGATAGCGGGCTCGACCTGGTCGAGCACGCCGAGGGTGACGCCCTGGGGCGTATCACGGCCTTCCACGGCCAGATGGGCATGTATGTGCGCGCGCTCTGCTTCATGCTGAGCCATGGCGCCGATGGGCTGGCGCAGGCGGCCGAGGACGCCGTGCTCAACGCCAACTATGTCAAGGCCCGGCTGGAGCCGGTGTTTTCCGTGCCCTTCCCCGATTATCCCGCCATGCACGAGGCGCTGTTCGACGACGACTTCCTCAGGGACAGCGGGGTGAGCACGCTCGATTTCGCCAAGGCGCTGATCGACGAGGGCTTTCACCCCATGACCATGTATTTCCCGCTGGTGGTGCACGGCGCCATGCTGGTGGAGCCCACCGAGAGCGAAAGCAAGCAGACGCTGGACCGCTTCTGCGACGTGATGCTGGAACTGGCGGCGGACGCCCGGGCGGGCAACAGCGACCGCTTTACCGCCGCGCCGCGACACGCGCCCCGGCGACGGCTGGACGAAACCCGCGCCGCCCGGCAGCCCATCCTCAGATGGGCGCGGCCCGACGCCCTGCCGCAGGCGGCCGAATAAGCAAAAGAAGGCCCGGGATTGCCGGACCTTTCGTTGCTGAAACTGCTTTTAGCTGCGGGTGTCGAAGCCGACCCAGATGGTGATCTTTTCGCCGCCCAGATAGGGAATGGCGACGTTTTCGACCACCTTGACGAATTCCCCGGCATTGTTTTCGGGGGTGATCGCCACGGGCAGGGTGTATTTCTCCGAAAAGACCGCCTGGCCGTCGCGCTCGACGGCGAAGCGGATCGGCGCGTTGACCGTGGTCTGCTTGCCGGCGGGGCCGAGCAACACCCGGCCGGAGACGCCCATATTGACGCTGATGAGCCCGTCCGAAACCACGCAATTGCGCGTGCTTTCATCGATGATGCCCTGATATTGCAGCGCCTTGGGGTCGCCGGTGCGGCCCGAGCCGTAATAGAACATCGCCTCGCCACCCAGACGGACGCGGATGGGCGGGCACTCGGTGGCGATGGCGGGCAAGGCATTGGTCTGCGCCTGCGCCACCGCGACGGGCGCAGCGGCGGCGTTCTGCAGGCTCGGGTTGGCGCCGCCACCGCCGCCGAACATGCCGCCCATGGAGCAGCCGGCCGCCAGGGCGGCAAGGCCCGCGGCGGCGGCGATCTTGGTCAGGGTCTGCAGGGTCATCGACGCGCTCCTGGAACTCATACTCGGGCTGCCTCGAGGGCCATGAGGATTGCGGGGGCGCCGGTGGCATTGACGCCGGGACTGTCTTCGACAAAGGCGTCCGTTACCACGCCATCGCGGATAATCAGGGCAGCCCGCCGGAAACGCAAGCCAAGACCGGCGCCGGAGAGGTCGTTTTCCAGCCCCATCGCCCGGACCAGCGCGCCATTGCCGTCGGCGATAAAGGCGATGTCGTCGAGCGCGCCGGACGCCTCGGCCCAGGCCTTCATCACGTGGTGGTCGTTGGCGGCGGCGCAGACGATGCGCTCGACCCCGGCCGCCCGCAGCTTGCCGGCATTGTTGAGGAAGCTGGGCAGGTGATTGACGTGGCAGGTGGGCGTGAACGCGCCGGGCACCGTGAACAGCACCACCAGCCCGCCGGCCAGGGCCGCGTCGCTGGTCGTATCCGCGATACCGGCTGCCGTCACCAGCTTGACCCCGACGGAAGGGATCGGATTGCCGCGTTCGATCATCTGTGGAATTGCCCCATGCCTCGACGGTCCCGCCCGTCTTAACGCCAAAACTGCCGCACCGGCAAAGGCGGCCTCTCCGCCCAGGGGACCGGACGGCCCGCCGATGCTACTCTTTTCCCGCGAGCGCGGCCCCAACCGCGCCGGCCACCTCGAAGGAGCCACTCGGGGTCATGAAGGTGATCGCCACCTCCACGTCATCCAGGACACTATTGTCGCTTTTGCCCAGAATGGGAAGGAGCACTAGATCGCTTTGAGGGCTTTTTTGCGGCGCGCCGAAGAGCGGCTGGCCGCTGGCGGTGGTAGCGATGAGGCTGTCCGGATCGATGGCGGGATCGACAAGCCGCAGTTCGAGGCCGCTGCCATCGGCGCTCCAGCGCAACTGCTCGAAGGGAGCGCCAGCCGCCGGCCAGGCGATGGGTACCTGGGCGAGCGCCTGCCTGATGCGCAGTCCGTTGGGCCGGTCCGGCGCCGCCTCGCTGAGCGACAGGGTAAAACTGGCCTGCGCCGGAATGCAGATTTCCGAGCAGATACCCAGCAGGGCATCGAGTTGCAGGCTGGGCCGATCACCGGTCACCGCGACGGCGATCGGCAACACCACGCGGCCGAAATACACATAGTCGAGATAGCCCTGCTGGCTGTCCCGCTCGGGATAGGGCCAGCGAATGCTGACGGCTTCGACGCCTTCCGAACCGCTGCTGTCGAGCGCCGTGGGCAGGCCGGTCTGGCCCGGCACGCGCCAATAGGTCTTGGTGGTCGGCGGCATGTCGAGTTCGAGCGCCACCAGCGTCGTCCCATTGGCCGCGACGGTGCCGGTGCTGATGAGCCGGAGGCTGACGCCGGGCGCGATCTCCTGCCAGGCCGTTTCACCCGCCAGGGCGGGGCAGAGGGTCGAAAGGACGGCGAGGAGGACGATGAGCGGGCGCATGGCCATGCCATTAGCCCAGCAGATGGTGAAGGAATAGCTGACGGCCGATCATGGCTTCGTGAAGGCGCGGCCGGGCGCCGCCGGGCGACCTGCCTTGGCTTCGGGCGCGGGCCGGCCTACAATCGGGGCATGAATTCGCTCGAAGGACAATTCCTGGTGGCCATGCCGGACATGGCGGATGAGCGCTTCGCCGAAAGCGTCATCCTCGTCGTCGGCCACGGGACGGAAGGCGCCATGGGGCTGGTGGTCAATCACGAGCTGGCCGAGCTGCGCTTTGCCGATATTCTGGACGAGCTCGACCTGGGCGACCCGGACGCGGTCATCCGCCTGCCCGACTCCATCCGCGAGCGCGCGGTGATGCGCGGCGGACCGGTGGAAAAGGGGCGCGGCTTCGTGCTGCACTCGGCCGATTACCACAGCAGCAACACCTATCAGGTCACCGATGGCATCGGGCTGACGGCGACGCTCGACGTACTCAAGGCCATGGCCTTCGGCCCGGCGCCCAAGGCGTCGCTGTTCGCGCTGGGCTGCTGCGGCTGGAGCCCCGGGCAGCTCGAAGAGGAAATCGGCGCCAATGGCTGGCTGACGGTTCCGTTCGACGCGGCGCTGGTGTTCAGCGTGCCGGTGGCGGAGCGCTACGACCGGGCGCTGGCCAGCCTCAACATCACCCGCGCCTCGCTCAGCACCGAGGCGGGTCACGGCTAGGGCGGCTCTTCTCCCTTGAAGGGAAGGCTATTGCAGATGGCCTGCTCCACGGTGTCGTCTCCCGCACCAATGCTGCCCGCGGACCTGATCCGTGGGCCTCTCTCCAGTCGTCTGGATCGGTGCCCGGATCCTTGCCGCCAGACTGTCATCCCCGCGCATGCGGGGACCTCTGTTTGGCTCCAGCAGGCGTAACGGAGGTTCCCGCTGGCGCGGGCATGACCCGGTGAAAGGATCGCAGGAAGCCGCAATACAAACGTGAAATGTTCTAGGCGCCCCGGGCGCCGGTCTGCGCTGCCAGCTTGCGGCCCAGTTCGGCGCCGGCCATCGCGGCGCCGAAGGCAAAACCCTGCGCATAGCGGCAGTCGAGCTGGCGCAGGCGTTCGATCTCGTCGAGGTTCTCCACACCCTCGGCCACCACCATGAGGTCGAGGTCGTTCGCCAGCGCGACGATGGCGCGGATGATCGGCGCCTGGGTCTGGGCGATGCCGCTATCGGTTCCCAGCCGCACGAAGGGCGCCGGAATCTTGATGGTATCGACGGGGAAGCGGTGCAGATAGCTCAGCGAGGAGTGCCCGGTGCCAAAATCGTCGAGCGCGAGGCTGAGGCCCATGTCGCGCAAGGCCGCCAGCACGAAGGCGGAATGCTCGGGATTGGTCATCACCTGGCTCTCGGTGACCTCGAGCTTGAGGTGGGCGGCCAGCCCCCGGTCCTGCGCCAGCAGGTTGCGAATATCGCTCAGCAGCGTCTCGGTCGCCAGTTGCGCTGGCGAGAGATTGACCGAGAGGAAGAAGCCCTCGGGCAGGCCGATGGTGGTCTTCCAGTCGCGCACCTGGGCCGCCGACTGCTCGAAGGCGAGCCGGCCCAGCTTTTCGATCTGGCCGGAGCGCTCGGCCAGCGGCACGAATTCGTCCGGCGTGACGACACCGCGCGTCGGGTGGTTCCAGCGCATCAGCGCTTCCGCCCCGGCGATCTGGCCCGACTGGATATCCATGATCGGCTGGAACTGCACGTGCAGTTCGCCCTGCTTCATGCCGCGCTCGAGGTCTTCTTCGCTCGCCTTGTTATAGGCGGCGATGGAGCGCGCCGAGGCCCGGTAGGCCTCGATGCGGTCGCCTCCCAGCCGCTTGGCGTAATACATGGCCAGCTCGGCGTCACGCAGCACGTCGGCGGGCGTCGAGGGGTTGCTGTCGTAGATGGTGACGCCGATGGAGGCGGTGAGCGTCAGGTCGCGGTCGCCGAAATTGAACGGCGCCTTCAGCGCCTTGCGGATCTGCTCGGCGGTTTCGGCGATCTTGGCGGCGGCCTGCTCGGAGCCGAGGATCACCGCGAACTGGTCGCCGGTGATGCGCGCCACCGTATCGAGAGGACGCATGATGCGGGAGATGCGGCGGGAAATCGCCAGCAGCACTGAATCGGCGGCCGAATGGCCGATCCGCTCCTCGAGCTCCATGAAGCGGTCGATATCGATGAGGAACACCGCCGGCTTGGTGCCGCCGGGGGTGCGGGCCCGCACCAGCGCCCGGTCGAGCCGGTCGAGGAAGAGCTGGCGGTTGGGCAGGCCGGTGAGGCTGTCGTGCACCGCGTCGTGCAGCAGGCGCTCGCGAGTGGCCCGGTCCTCGGTGACGTCCTGCAGCGTGCCGACGATGCGGCTGACCTGGCCGTCGCCGCCCAGCACCGGCTTTACCCGCATGCGGAACGTGCGGAAGGTGCCGTCATGGCCGGCAAGGCGCATATCGGCCGAGACCTTGCCGCGCCGCAATTCCACCAGCGTATCGAAGGCGGTGCGGAAGCGGTCGCGGTCGTCGGGGTGCACCCGGTCGAGCCAACGCTTGATGGCGCCCCGCAGCGCGGTGCGTTTTTCACCGAGGCGCGTGGCCAGTTCGTCGCTGACCGTCACCCGGTCGCGCTCGATATTCCAGTCGAAGACGAAATCGCCCGAACCGGTCAGTGCCAGCGCCCGGCGCTCGACCTCGCTCAGCGAGCCGATGGAAACCTGCCCTTCGGAAAAGGCGTGCTGCACGGCGGTAAAGCCCAGCAGCATGACGATCAGCACCAGCCCGCCGGCCACCGCCGGCTGCGCCACGTCATTGGTGACCTGCCCCGAGATCACCAGCCAGCCATAGAACAGCCAGGCGATGTAGATGATCCAGGTCGGCACCAGCAGCACGGCGCGGTCGTAGCCGCGCAGCGCCAGCAGCAGGATGAGAAAAAGCCCGGAAGCCCCGAGCAACGCCAGGACCAGCCGCGCGATGGTGGCGGCAATGGCCGGCTGGAAGAAGGCGAAGGCGAAGAGCGCCAGGAACAGCGCCGCCAGCCCCAGCGCCAGGTGGATGAAGCGCAGATGCCAGCGGTGCAAATTGAGATAGATGAACAGGAACCCCGCCAGCGCGGTGGCGATGCCGGCTTCGGCCGCCGCACGCAGCGGTCGGACCGCCTCCGGCGTCAGCCCGAACAGCCGGTCCATGAGGCCGAAATCGATGAGCAGATAGGCCAGCACGGCCCAGGCGACCGCGGCGGTGGCCGGGAAAACGCCGCGGCCCTTGACCACGAACATGATGGTGAGGAACACCGAGGCGAGCGAGGCGACGCCCAGCACGACGCCCCGGAACAGGGTGAAGGCGTTGACGTAGTCGCGGTAGGCGTTGGGCTGCCAGAGATAGAGTTCGGGCAGCTCGGCATGGGCCAGTTCGGCGACCAGCGTCACGGTAGCGCCGGGGTCGATGGTGACCTCGAAGACATCGGCCTCCGGATCGTCCTGCCGCACCGGCCGGATGCCGGCGCTCGGCGTTACCGCGGTAATGCGCTCGGCGCCCAGATCGGGCTGGAAGACCCCGGAGCCGGGCAGGCGGAAAAACGGCGCCACCAGGAGGCGCTCGATCTGCTGGTCGCTGTCGTTGCGCAGCGCCAGCAGGGCAAAGGCGGGGTTGGTGGCCGGATCGTTGGCCAGCACCTCGATGCGGCGGATGATACCATCGGCATCGGGGGCGGTGGATAGCTGCACCCGGCCGTTCTGCCCGGGCACCACCTCGACGACGGCGGAAAGATTGACCGCGTTGACGTCATCGGGCACCGAAATCACTTCGAAGGCGGAAGCCGGCGCGAGGCTGATGAACGCGAGCGCAATGGAGATCGCGAGAACTAGAAAGTGACGCATCGGGGGCAGTTATATCCTGCGCTAGGCTTCATTATGGCGGCTGTCGCGGATCGGGCGATCCGGATAGGCCCTGTCTTTTTCGTCCTCCCGGCGGGGTGGTCTCTTGGTAGGGGAGTTTGCGGCGTCCGACAAGCGCTGCCGCCTGTGGCCAAAAGGTAACACCCGGTACGCCCGACGCGGCGGCTCAGGCCACCCAGACGCGCTGGCCGTGGCGCGCGGCTTCCCAGCCTTCGCGGGTCAGGCCCATCAGCACGTGGTCTTCCCAGCGCCCGTCGATCTGCAGGTAGCGCTCGGCATAGCCTTCCTCGACGAAGCCGTTTTTTTCGAGCACGCGGCGCGAGGCCATGTTGTTGGGCAGGAAAGCGGCGTGCACCCGGTGCAGGTCGAGCGTATCGAAAATGAACGGCAGCAGGGTGGAGACGCCCTCGGTCATCAGCCCCTGGCCGGCGAAGGGCTGGCCCATCCAGTAGCCGAGCGTGGCGAACTGGGCGGCGCGGCGGCGGATATTGGACAGGGTGATGCCGCCCACCAGGGTGGCCTCGAGGTTGTCGCGGGCAAACAGGAAGAAGGTGAAATCGGTCCCCTCCTCCGCTTCCTGACGCGCCCGCCTCACCCGCATGGCAAAGACGCGGCGCGCCAGGTCGGCCTCGGTCCAGCGCGGCTCGAACGGCTTGAGGAAATCGCGGCTGGCCCGCCGCAGCGCGTACCACTGGGCATAATCGCGCATCTGCGGCAGCCGCAGGAGCAGGCGCGGCCCCTGAAGGGCGATCAGCGGCATGGGCGACGACCAGGGCCAGAGCATCGGCTTATCGCTTGAGGGTTGCACCGATGCTGTCGACGTCGGCGAGCTGGTTGATGGGGCCGATGCCGGCCAGGGTCGGGACACCGGCGGTGAACAGTTGCTCGGCCACCTCGCGGACGCGCTGCGCGGTGATGCGGTTGATGCGCTCGACCGTCTCGTGCATCTCGATGGGCCGGCCCCACAGGATCTGCTGGCGGGCCAGCTGGCCGGCGCGGGCGGAGGGGCTTTCGAGCGACATCAGGAGGCCAGCGCGAATCTGATTGCGCACCCGCACCACCTCCTCCTCGCTGATCGTCTCGGTGGCCCGGCGCAATTCGTCGAGCACCACCGGCACCAGCTCGCCGACCTCCTCGGAGCCGGTGGCCGCCGCGACGCCGAACACGCCGCTATCGGCGAAGGCCCAGTGAAAGGCATAGACGGAATAGCAGAGGCCGCGCTTTTCGCGCACTTCCTGGAAGAGGCGCGAGCTCATGCCGCCGCCCAGCACCGAGGCAAGCACCTGCGCGGCGTAAAAGCCATCCGAATGATAGGCCCGACCTTCGAAGCCGAGCACGATATGGGCCTGCTCATGGTCCGATATGAGGCGCTCCTCGCCGCCCTGATATTCGGCCTTTTGCGGGGCGGGGGCGCCATTGGGCGTAAGGTCGGCGAAGCGATCCCGTGCGACCCCGACCAGTTCGTCGTGGTCGACATTGCCGGCGGCCGCGATGACCATGTGGTCGCCCACATAGTTGCGCCGCATATATTTGCGGATGGTATCGGGCGAGAATTCGCGCACCGAATCGACGGTGCCCAGAATGGTGCGGCCAATCGGCTGGGTGGGATAGGCCGCCTGCTGGAACAGGTCGAACACGTGATCGTCGGGATTGTCGCGGGCCGCGCCGATCTCCTGCACGATGACCTGCTTTTCGCGTGCCAGCTCGTTTTCGTCGAAGGTGGAGTTCTGCAGGATATCGGCCAGGATGTCGGCGGCCAGCACCACGTCCTCCTTGAGCACCCGGGCGAAATAGCCGGTATGCTCGATGGAGGTCGCCGCGTTGAGGTCGCCACCGACATTCTCGATGGATTCGGCGATCTGCAGGGCGCTGCGCGAGGCCGTACCCTTGAACGCCATATGCTCGAGCAGGTGCGAGATGCCGTGCTCGGCCCGGCGCTCGGAGCGCGCGCCGGCCTTGACCCACACCCCCAGGGAGGCGCTTTCGAGATGCGGCATGTCGTCGGTCAGCACGACCATGCCATTATCGAGGGTTGTCGATCGTACGCTCAAACTGGTCCTCCTCAACCGGCGGCCGCGACCGCGGCTCGCCGTTCCATCAGGCCGCGCGGCAGCGCGACGCGACGAAATCCTCAATCTGGCGCTGCTCGTTTGCCAGCACCGTGACCCGTTCGGGTCGTTCGTATAGATCGCTCAGCCAGGCCGGCAGCGCCGGCTCGGTACCGGTCGCCGCCGCGACCGCCGCCGGGAATTTCGCCGGATGCGCCGTCGCCAGCGTTATCATGGGCACACCGCTGCGCGGCAGGCCCCGCGCCACCCCGACGCCGACCGCGGTATGGGGATCGAGCACATAGCCGTTGCGCGCATTGGTCGTGGCGATGACTGCCCGGGTGGCCGCCTCGTCGGTGGTGCCGGCGGCAAAGTCGCGGCGGATCGCCGCCAGGGCTTCGGCGGGCAGCTCGAAGCCGCGTGCCTGCTTGAGGGCGCCCATCATGCGCGTCACCGCCGCGGCGTCGCGGCCGGTGGCTTCGAACAGCAGGCGCTCGAAATTGGAGGAAATCTGGATATCCATGGACGGGCTGCTGGTCGGTTCGACGCCGGCCATTTCGTAGCGGCCGGTGTCGAGCATGCGGCGCAGAATGTCGTTGGCGTTGGTGGCGATCACCAGCTTTTCGATGGGCAGGCCCATGCGCCGCGCGCAATAGCCGGCGAAAATATCGCCGAAATTGCCGGTCGGCACCGTAAAGCTTACCGGGCGGTGCGGGGCGCCCAGCGACACGGCGGCGGTGAAATAATAGACGATCTGGGCGACGATCCGCCCCCAATTGATGGAATTGACGCCCGAGAGGCGCACCCGGTCGCGGAAGGCGCGATTGTTGAACATGGCCTTCACCGCGTCCTGGCAATCGTCGAACGTGCCCTGCAAGGCGATATTGTGGACATTGGCGTCCAGCACCGTCGTCATCTGCCGGCGCTGCACCTCGGAGGTGCGGCCTTCGGGGTGCAGGATGAAGATATCGGTACTGTCGCGGCCCCGGAACGCCTCGATGGCGGCCGAGCCGGTATCCCCCGAGGTCGCCCCGACAATGGTGGCCCGCAGGCCGCGCTCGGCCAGGATATGATCCATGACGCGGCCGAGGAACTGCATCGCCACGTCCTTGAAGGCCAGGGTCGGCCCGTGGAAGAGCTCGAGCACGAAATGGCCCGGCTCCAGCTCCAGCAGCGGCGCCACCGAGGGGTGGCGGAAATTGGCGTAGGCGTTTTCGATGATATCGCCCAGCACGGCGGGCGCGATGGCGTCGCCGGTGAAGCGGGAAATGACGGCGTAGGCCACTTCGGCATAGGGCCGGCCGGCAAAACCGGCGATTTCCGCGGCGCTCAGCTGCGGCCAAGTGGCGGGCACGTAAAGGCCGCCATCGGTGGCGAGGCCGGCCAGAACCGCGTCAGAGAAACCGAGCGCCGGCGCCTGGCCGCGCGTAGAAACAAACTGCATCAGGGGGGAACGCCCTCTTTAGAATTGTCGAAAACTAGTCAAACCCGGCCCCGGCCGCAAGGTTTGCCGGTTTTTCCCTTCACGAGGGCGGGCGCCGGGCCTGGCGCCAGAGCCAGAACCCCAGCATGCCCACGCCGATAATGGCAAAGCCGTACCAGGTCATGGCATAGCCCAGATGGTTGTTGGGAAAGCTGACGACGGTCTCCCCACCCTGCGGCAACTGCCCGGCCGGGCCGGCGGGCAGGTCGACATAGAACGGGGCGAAGGGCGCAAGGGCCGGGTCGACCATCTTTGCCAGCCGCTCGGGGTCGCGCACCCATTCCACGCGGCTCGACATATCGGCCTCGGGCACGAAGAGGCCGGCGTGCTCGGCCGGGCGCAGCAGGCCGGTAATGGTGGTTTCCCCGTCACCGTCGGGCAGGCCGGTCATGGCCGCCGCTTCCTGCCTGTCAGCCGGCACGAAGCCACGATTGACGAAGACCGTGCCGCCATCGGCCAGCACGAAAGGGGTGACCACCCAGTAGCCCGGCCCCGAATAGGTCCCGCGGGCCTCGCCGAGGCTGGTGAAGACGGTGACGGTCTGGTTGAACCGGTAGCTGCCGGTAAGCGTCACCGGCTGGAAATTGAGCGCGTCGAGATCGAGGCCGGCCCATTGCGTCGCGGCCGGAACCGGCACCGGCGGCGCCGTCAGTCGCGTATCGACCGCGGCGATCAGCGCCTCCTTTTCGGCGAGGCGCTGCACTTGCCAGGTGCCGAGGGCAAGGCAACCGGCCACCAGCGCCAACATCAGCGCGGTAAACAACCAATCCCCCCAGCCCAGCCCGCGCCGGGCGGCCCCGCTCATGACCACGGCGCCGCGGCGCGGCGGCGGACGGAGACGACGGGAAGGAGAATGGCTTGCTGCATCACGGCTCCACGAAAAGGGGGCGCAGCCCGGCGGCGCGCCCCCTTCGATGATTGGCCCGGACGGGTCAATGGCTCAAGGCCACGCCCCAGCTGCCCCAGACATAGATGGAGGCGAAAAGGAACAGCCACACCACGTCGACGAAGTGCCAGTACCAGGCGGCGAACTCGAAGCCGAGATGCCGCTCGGGCGTGAAATCGCCACGCTCGGCACGCAGCAGGCAGACCAGGAGGAAGATCGTGCCGATCAGCACGTGGAAGCCGTGGAAGCCGGTCGCCATGAAGAAGGTGGCGCCATACATATTGCCCGAGAAGGAGAAGCCGGCCTCGGAATATTCGATCGCCTGCACGAGGGAGAACAGCACGCCCAGCGCCACGGTCAGCACCAAGCCCCAGCGCAGGCCCTTGCGGTCGCCTTCGAGCAGGGCGTGGTGGGCCCAGGTGACGGTGGTGCCGGAGGTCAGCAGGATGAGGGTGTTGAACAGCGGCAGATGGAAGGGGTCGAACAGTTCGATGCCGGTGGCCGGCCAGGTGCCGCCGGTCGCGGCGACGCGGGCATATTGCTCGATGTCGTCATTGCGGAAGAAGCCATCGAAATAGGCCCAGAACCAGGCGACGAAGAACATCACCTCCGAGCCGATGAACAGCATCATGCCGTAGCGGTGGTGGATCTGCACCACCGGCGTGTGGTCGACGCCGTTATTGGCTTCCTTGATGACGTCGGACCACCAGGCGTACATGGTGTAGAACACCCCGGCCAGGCCGATGAAGAACACCCAGGGGGTCCAGTGGTGCATCCAGAAGATGCCGCCCAGGGCCAGCGTGAACACCGAGACCGCGCCGACCACCGGCCACGGACTGGGGTCTACCATGTGATAGTCATGGTTCTTTTCAATGGCGGCCATGTTCAGCTTCCCTCACTGTCTGAAGCGTAGAAGGTATAAGAGAGTGTGATTTCCCTGACGGTCGCCAGGCCATGCTCCTGGTCGAAATCCGGGTCGACGAAGAAGACGATGGGCATTTCCACCGTTTCGCCCGGCTGCAGGGTCTGCTCGGTAAAGCAGAAGCACTCGATCTTGTTGAAGTAGAGCCCCGCCAGGTCCGGCGTCACGTTGAAGATCGCCTGGCCGGTGAGGGGCTTGTCGGAATTGTTGGTGGCCACGTAGTTGACCGTGTCGACGGTGCCGAGCTTGTCGGTGATCGGCGCCGCGGCCTTGACGGTCCAGGCGAGCGCCCGGTCGACATTGGAATCGAAGCGCACCGTCATCTGCCGGTCGATGACCCCCTTGGGGTTGCCGTCCGACACCTGGGTGGTGCCGCCATAGCCGGTCACCTGGCAGAACATCTGGTAGAGCGGTACCGCCGCGAAGGCGAGGCCGACCATGCCCACGGCAAAGACCGCAAGACCGAGGGCCACGTTGCGGTTGCGGTGGTGGCCGGCGGGCGGCAGGGAAGCTGACGTATCGGCCATCACAATGCCCTGTCGAACAGTGCCGGCCCCATCTTGACAATGGTGAGCACATAGAAGGTGACGGCAAAGACCGTCAGGGCGATGGCGAGCGCGATCGAGCGGCGGCGGCGCCGAGCTTTGTAAATTGCTTCCTGTTCGGGCGTCATGGCCGGCTGGAGCTTGCCGCCGTCCTGTTGGGCAACCATGGTCATAGCACCCCCATCTGCAAGGCGATGTGGTCGGTGAGCAAGCCGAGGAAAAGCACGAAGAGATAGCTCAGCGAAAAGGTGAAAAGGGCGCGCGCGGCGCGGCGCATTTCGGTGCCGGCCGGCTGGCGCCACAGGCGGACCGCCAGATAGACGAAGCCGAGGCCGGTCAGCGTCGCCACGATCCCGTAAATCCAGCTCGAAAAGCCCAGCGCCACCGGCAGCAGGCTGGAGAGCGCCAGCAGCACGGAATAGGCGACGATCTGCCGGTTGGTCGAGGCCTCGCCCGCCACGTTGGGCATCATCGGAATGCCGGCGGCGCCGTAATCGCCTTGCTTATAGAGCGCCAGCGCCCAGAAATGCGGCGGCGTCCACAGGAAGATGATGAGGAAAAGCGCAAAGCTCTCCCAGCTCAGCGTTCCCGTCACGGCGGCCCAGCCCACCATGGGCGGGAAGGCGCCGGCGGCCCCGCCGATGACGATGTTCTGCGGCGTCGCGCGCTTGAGCCACATCGTATAGATCACGGCGTAAAAGAAGATGGTGAAGGCGAGGAAAGCCCCTGCCACCCAATTGGTGGCGAGCCCCAGCAGCACGACCGAAAAGACTGCGAGCACCACCCCGAACACGAGGGATTCTTCCGGCGTGACGCGGCCCGCGGGGATGGGCCGGTTGCGGGTGCGGCTCATGATGGCGTCGATATCGGCATCGTACCACATGTTGAGCGCCCCGGAGGCGCCGGCACCGATGGCGATGCAGACGATGGCGATCAGCCCGAGGATCGGGTTGATGCCGCCGGGCGCCACCAGCATGCCCACGAGGGCGGTAAACACCACCAGCGACATGACGCGCGGCTTCAGCAGCGTCAGGTAGTCTTCCACCCGCGCTCCGCCCGCCATGGCGGGAATGCTGCTGCTGTCGTCGATATAGGTCACTGGTCTTTCCATTCCGGAGAACGGACCGCGCGGCAAAGCGCGATCCGCCTATCTGTACGCCGCCCGCTCAGTGCACCTTGCTCGGGTCGATCTTGGGCAGCGTGGTGAACTGGTGGAACGGCGGCGGGCTGCTCAGCGTCCATTCCAGCGTCGTCGCGCTGTCGCCCCAGGGGCTGTCGCCGGCCGGGCGCCGCTTCCGGGCCGCTTCCCAGGTGGCGTAGAAGAAGATCACCATGGCCACGAAGGTGATGTAGTAGCCGATGGACGATACCCGGTTCCACAGCGCGAAGGCGTCGGGATAGTCGATATAGCGGCGCGGCATGCCGGCGAGACCGAGGAAGTGCTGCGGGAAGAAGATCAGGTTCACACCGATGAACATGGTCCAGAAATGCAGCTTGCCCAGGAACTCGGAATACATGAACCCGAACATCTTCGGCGCCCAGTAGTACCAGCCGGCGAACAGCGAGAACACCGCGCCCAGCGACAGCACATAGTGGAAGTGGGCCACCACGTAATAGGTGTCGTGCAGGGCCCGGTCGGCGCCGGCATTGGCCAGCACCACGCCGGTGACGCCACCCACGGTAAAGAGGAAGATGAAACCGATGGCCCAGAGCATGGGGGTGCGGAAGCTGATGGAGCCGCCCCACATGGTGGCGATCCACGAGAAAATCTTCACCCCGGTGGGCACCGCGATCACCATGGTGGCGGCAGCGAAATAGCGCTGCACGTCGAGGCTGAGGCCGACCGTATACATGTGGTGCGCCCAGACCACGAAGCCGACCAGGGCGATGGCCACCATGGCGTAGGCCATGGCCATGTAGCCGAAGATGGGCTTGCGGCTGAAGGTGGACACCACGTGACTGACGATGCCGAAGCCCGGCAGGATCATGATGTAGACTTCCGGGTGGCCGAAGAACCAGAACAGGTGCTGGAACAGGATCGGGTCGCCGCCGCCCTCGGGGCGGAAGAAGGCCGTATCGAAGTTACGGTCCGTCAGCAGCATGGTGATGCCACCGGCCAGCACCGGCAGGGCCAGCAGCAGCATGAAGGCGGTCACCAGCACCGACCAGGCAAACAGCGGCATCTTGTGCAGCGTCATGCCCGGGGCACGCATGTTGAGGATGGTGGTGATGAGGTTGATGGCGCCCAGAATGGAGCTGATGCCCGCGATATGGATCGACAGGATGACGAAATCCAGCGAGGGGCCCGGATGGCCATCGGTCGCGAGCGGCGGATAGATGGTCCAGCCGCCGCCGAACCCGGTGGTGCCGGCCGTACCCTCGAAGAACAGGCTCATCAGCAATAGCAACAGCGCCGGCGGCAGCAGCCAGAAGGCGATGTTGTTGATGCGGGGGAAGGCGGTATCGGGCGCGCCCACCATGAGGGGCGCGAAATAGTTGGCAAAGCCGCCCATGGTGGCGGGCATGACCACGAAGAACACCATGATCAGCGCGTGCGCCGTGGTGAACACGTTGTACATCTGCTTGCCGGCGTCGAGCGCACTGGCGCCGTCGAGGCCGTAGACCATGGCCGCTAGGCCGTGGAAAATCTGGATGCCGGGCTCCTGCAACTCCAGGCGCATGACGCCCGAGAGCAGGCCGCCGATGATCCCCGCCACGATGGAGAACACCAGGTACATGATCCCGATGTCCTTGTGGTTGGTCGAATAGAGCCAGCGGCGCCAGCCGGTCGGCTGGTGGTGCGCGTGCGCATCGTGTCCGGTTGCGTGGGCCTCGAGGTGAGCGGTATCGGTCATCTTTTATCCCCTAACCGTTAGTTGATCGCCGGCAGCGTGGCGACTGCGGTCTGGTAGTCGCGGCTTTCCTTGAAAGCGGCGATGAAGGCCTCGAATTCGTCGGCGCTCACGACGCGCACGGCGATCGGCATGAAGGCGTGGTCCTTGCCGCACAGCTCGGAGCACTGGCCGTAATAGATGCCGGTCTCGCGGACGTTGAACCAGGTCTCGTTGAGGCGCCCCGGCACGGCGTCGATCTTGATGCCGAAGGAGGGCACGGCAAAGGCGTGGATGACGCCCGTGGGGCTGGCGGTGATCTGCATGCGCACCGTGGTATCGACCGGCACGACCAGCTCGTTGTCCACCGCGAGCAGGCGCGGCTGGCCTGGCTTCAGCTCGGCGAGCTGCTCGTCGCTCATGATGTTGGAGTCGAAGGCCAGCTCGTCATCGACATATTCGTAGTTCCAGTACCACTGCTCGCCCGACGCCTTGACGGTGAGGCCCGGCGGCGGCACGTCGACTTCGCCGAACGAGAAGATGTTCGAGCCGAGATATTTGCGCTGCCCGTCGGGCACGATCAACTGGTCGGAGAGCACGCCGAAGGAGGGGATGGCGATGACGATCAGCACGACGATCGGCACCACGGTCCAGATCACCTCGATCAAGGTGTTGTGGGTGAAGCGCGCCGGCACCGGGTTGGCCTTGGCGTTGAAGCGCACCATGACGATGATGAGCAGGACAAGGACGAAGAGCACGATCAGCGAGATCGTCCACATCAGCGGGCCATCGTGGAAGGCCACGATGGAGTCCATGAGCGGGGTCACCGATTCCTGGAGGTGGATCTGCCCATAAGCGGGGTGCCCCTTCGGCGCGTCCTGGGCCGCGGTCAGCGCAGGCGCAAGGGCCAGCGCGGCCGCCGAGACCGCCCCCATCTTCTTTACGAACTGCCCGATCACATAAACCCCCTATCGACTGGTTCCGGCGGCTGGCACCGAGAATGAGGGCTGGATATAGCGGCATAGCTAACGCCGCCCCGACTCAACCTCGGAGCGCAAAACTCCAGACTCCTAAATCATATCGCGTCGGCCGAGTCTATTGCGGCGTGCGGCCCGCCGGCTGCGGCAAATTGCTGCCTTGCGCCGCGCCATCGCCTCATCCCCGCCGCAGTTCCTGCGCAAGAGAGGCCGGAAATCCGGGGCTTTGGTTGACAGGCCGACACGGGTGTCGGAAACAGCAAGGATCGACTGGCCGCCCCGATTCGGCAGGAGAATTGATGACGACAAAGGCAATCGCGACGCTGGCGGCTCTGGCGGCCATGCTGATTTCGGGGATGTCGGGGGCGGCGGCGCTCGCCCAGGGCACGGTCAAGGCCGAATATGGCGACTGGCAGATGAGCTGCGACACGCCGCCGGGCGCCAGCTTCGAGCAATGCGCCATCATCCAGAACGTGCTCGCCGAAGACCAGCCCAATGTGGGCCTCTCCGTCATCGTGCTGCGCACCGCCGACCGCGAGGCGCGGCTGCTGCGCGTGCTGGCGCCGCTGGGCGTGCTGCTGCCCAACGGGCTGGGGCTCAATGTCGACGGCACCGATATGGGCCGGGTGGCCTTCGTGCGCTGCCTGCCCAATGGCTGCATCGCCGAGGTCGAGCTCGACGACGACCTCGTGAAAATCCTGTCCGAAGGCACCAGCGCCATCTTCGTGGTGTTCAAGACGCCGGAGGAAGGCGTGGGCATCCCCGTTTCCCTCGAGGGGTTTGCCGAAGGGTTCGACGCCCTGCCCTGATCGTGGAGGCGATGATGACCGAAGAAAGCCGCCAGACACCCCGCCGCCGCACCCTCAAGGGCGCGAGAATCGTGCTCAATGACGGCTTTTCCACCTTCACCTGCACGATCCGCAACATGTCGGACAGCGGCGCCAAGCTGGCCATGGCCAGCATTCTGGGCGTGCCGCAGCGGTTCTTCCTGATCCTCGACGATGGCCGGCGGTTCGAATGCGAGGTGGCCTGGCGCACCGAGACCGAGATCGGCGTGCATTTCGTCTGAAACAAAAGGCCGGGCGCCCGCATAAACGGGGCCCGGCAAGTGTCAGGAAACGGGGCTGGCGGCAAAACCAGCCCTGGAGATGGCTCGAGCGTACAGGTGCCGTGTTCGGGCCAACGGCGGCGCGGCCGCCGGGAAGCGGCCGCGAAGGGCGGTCAGCGCCGGGCCGCGCGGGCGCGGGCGGCGTGCAGCACCATCCCCGGATGGCGGGCGTGGTGCTGGTGCATGGCATCCAGGATATCGGCCCGGGTGATGCCCAGATCGTGCAGCCGGGCCGGTTCGAGGCCGAGCAGGTCGTGAAGCGCGGCGCGGCGGGCCCGGGCGGCGCCGAGCCGGGCGAAGGCGGCGGCCAGCGCGCGCAGGGGGTTGACGGGCATGGCGGCCGCAACGGGCCGCTCGCCAGGAAGCGAGAGCGCCATTTTTCGTATCTCCAGAACTTCAGGACGGCGCCGGAGGGAGGCCGGCAGCCCGGCACATCGCTGCACCGTTGCGCATCGACATAGCGGCTGGACTTCCATTCGTCCAACAAATAGATTTCATCCTTTCGATCAACTTGAGTGATGGATACCGCCATGGCCGCGCCGCTCGACCTCGACCAGTTGCAGAGCTTCTGCGCCATCGCCGATTGCGGCAGCTTCACCGAAGCGGCGTGCCGGGTGAACAAGACGCAGTCGGCCGTATCCATGCAGATCAAGCGACTGGAGGAGCGGCTGGGGCACGCCCTGCTGAGCCGGGACGGGCGCAGTGTATCGCTGACCCATCACGGCGAGGTGCTCTACGAGCGCGCCCGCAAGATGCTGCGCACCAATGCCGAAATCCTCGACCGCTTCAATGGCGGGGACCTGGCCGGCTCGATCCGCTTCGGCGTGCCGGACGACTATGCGGTGCGCCTGCTGCCGGTCATTCTCTCCAGCTTCCAGCGCACCCACCCCAGGATCGCGGTGGACGTGGCCTGCATGGCCTCCGAGCAATTGCTCGAAGGCATGCGGGCCGGGCGCTACGACATCATCGTCTTCACCCAGGGGACCGAGCAGAATTTCGGCGAGCTGTTCCGCACCGAAAAGATGTTCTGGGTGGCCAGCCATGGCGGCCGGGCGCTGGCCAGCGAGCCGCTCGCCATTGCCTGCGGCCCCGCCGGCTGCATCTGGCGCAAGGGCGCCATGGCGGCGCTGGAGCGGACCGGCAGGGATTACCGGGTCGCCTATACCTCCTCCAACGCCACGGCGATTTCCTCGGCGGTGCTCTCCGACCTGGCGGTGGGGTTTCTGCCCGAAAGCGCCTTGCAGCCGGGCATGCGCGTCATTGCCGACGAGCAGGGCCTGCCGCGGCTGGCGGAGGCGCAGATCGCGCTGATGCGGGCCAGCCACGCCTATGGCGGCATCTACGACGCGCTGGCCAACCACATCGTGCAATCGATGGGCAATCTGGAGCTGCCGACGCCGGCCGAGGCGGCCGAATAGGCCGGGCGGCAGGCGCTTGACCGCCGGGGCGGATTAGCGCACCAGAAAGCCATGTCACAGCTTTTGACCAATGCGACCGAATTCACGGTCTCGGAGATTTCGCAGGCGGTCAAGCGCGCCGTCGAGGACGAGTTCGGCCATGTGCGGGTGCGTGGCGAGATTTCCGGCTTTCGCGGCCAGCATGCCTCCGGGCATTGCTATTTCACCCTCAAGGACGACGCCGCCGCCATCGATGCGGTGGTCTGGAAAGGCAATTATGCGCGGCTGGCGTTCAAGCCTGAAGAGGGGCTCGAAGTCATCGCCACCGGGCGGCTCACTACCTTCCCGCGCTCGTCAAAATATCAGATCGTCATCGAGAATATCGAGCCAGCCGGCGCCGGCGCGCTGATGGCGCTGCTCGAGGAGCGGCGCAAGAAATTGCTGGCGGAGGGGCTGTTCGCCCGCGAACGCAAGCGCCCCCTGCCCTATCTGCCGCGCGTCATCGGCGTCGTCACCTCGCCCACCGGCGCCGTCATCCGCGACATCCTGCACCGGCTGGCCGACCGCTTTCCGAGCCACGTGCTGGTCTGGCCGGTGCGGGTGCAGGGCGAGGCCTGCGCGCCGGAAGTCGCCGCCGCCATCGCCGGGTTCAACGCCCTGGCCGCAGGCGGCCCGATCCCGCGGCCGGACCTGCTCATCGTGGCGCGTGGCGGCGGCTCCATCGAGGATCTCTGGGGGTTCAACGAGGAAGCGGTGGTCCGCGCCGTCGCCGCCTCGGCCATTCCGGTCATCTCGGCGGTGGGGCACGAGACCGACACCACCCTCATCGATTATGCGTCGGACATGCGGGCGCCCACGCCGACCGCCGCCGCCGAAGCCGCCGTGCCGGTGCGTGCCGAGCTAATCGCCTATGTCGAGGACCAGGGCAGCCGGCAGCGGCAGGCGGCAAGGCGGCAATTGGTCAATTTGCGGGACCGGCTGCGGGCCGCCGGCGCCGGGCTGCCGCGTGCCGGCGATCTCGTCGCCACGCAGCGGCAGAGCCTCGACATGGCGGCGAGCCAATTGGCCGGCGCCCTGCGGCATTTCGTGCAGGCGCGGCGCCTCGCCTTTTCCAATCTCGCCGTGGCCATGCAACCGCGCCTCGTGCGGCAGCGCCGGGCGGAACTGGCCGAGCGGCTGGCCAATTTCGGGCGGCGCGCGGCGAGCGGCTTGCACCAGACGCTGGAGCGCGCCCGCCTGCGGTTTTCGCCCGGCGCCGCCCGCCTGCCCGCCGCCGCCCGGCAGGCGCTGGAGCGGCGGCGGGCCCTGCTCGAGCGCCTGGCGCCGCGCCTCACGCCGCAACCGCTGCAAGCCGAATTGCGGCACGCGGCGGGCCGGCTGGAGCCGCTGGCAAGGCGCCTCGCGCAAAGCGGCGTCAGCCTCACCGAACAGCGCCGGCAGCGCCTCGACCAGACCGGCAAGCTGCTGGAAACGCTGGGCTATCGCAGCGTGCTGGCGCGCGGCTATGCGCTGGTGCAGGACGAGGCCGGAGCGCTGGTCACCAGCCCGCAGGCGGTGCGGGCGGGCGATGGGCTGCGCATCAGCCTTGCCGATGGCGAACTGGGCGCCGTGGTGGCGGGCGGCCCGCCGCCACGCCGCAGCAAGCCGCGCCCGCCCCCAGACAATGGGTCACAGGAAAGTCTCTTTTGATAGGGGATGGGGTCCGATATACCGGTCCCCGACCCGCAAGGAGCCGGCCATGAACATTTTCGACAAGGGATTTTCGCCCGCGGAAGCGACGCTGCGCTATCTCGACGGCGACTATGTGGTGCTCAAGCCCGGCAGCTTCGTGCGCTGCGCCATCAGCGGCAAGCCCATTCCGCTCGACGAATTGTTCTACTGGAGCGTCGACCGGCAGGAGCCCTATGCCGACGCCCAGACCGCGCATACGGCCTTCGAGCGCTACGGCCGGGGCCTCTGACGGTGACCGGGGCGGCGGAGCGTCAACGCTACCTCGTCATTTCCAACGGGCACGGCGAGGACGCCATCGCGGCACAGATGGTGGCGCGCCTGCCGCGCCCCGTCGCGGTGGAGGCCTATCCCGTCATCGGCGGCGGCAAGGCCTATAACGGCATCTGCCCCATTGTCGGGCCCCGCGCCAGCCTCGCCTCGGAAGGCTGGCGCAACGTCAAGGGCTCGCTGCGCCGCGATATCGTCAATGGCGGGCTGCTGACGGTGCCGCCGGCCCTGCGGTTCCTGCGCAAGGTGCGGGGACGGTACGACCGCATCGTCGTGGTCGGCGACATGGTGGGGGTGCTGGCGTGCCTCGTCACCGGCCATCGCGACCTCGTCTATCTCGACGTCTACAAGACCGGCGCGGCGCGGCTTTATTCCCGCGCCGAGCGCTGGGCCATCAAGCGCAGCTGCGAACTGGTCTTCTGCCGCGCGCCGGCGCTTTCCGAACTGCTGCGGCGCCACGGGGTCGACGCCCGCAGCGTGGGCAATGTCATGATGGACACCATCCCGCAGGGGGAATACGACGCCCGGGCGCGGCGGCAGCGGCCGCTGGCCGTCACGCTGCTGCCGGGCAGCCGGGCGCTGACGGGCGAGAGTTTCGCCCTGCAGGTCGCCGCCCTGCGGGCGCTGCCCGAGGCGGAGCGGCCCGATATCTTCCTTGCCGTGGCGGGCAGCATCGCCGTGGACGAACTGGCCAGAAACGCCGGGCTACGGCGCGCGCCCCTGCTCAGCAGCGAGCCCGACGATCTGGGCGCCCTCAGCGACGACACGCTGACCATCCACATGGCGCGCGGCCGGGCCATGGGCAATCTCTTCGCGGTTTCCGACCTCGTCCTGAGCCAGGCGGGCACCGCCACCGTGCAGGCGCTGGGCCTGGGCATCCCGGCCATCACCTTCGTCAATCCGCGCGACCGGCGCTCGCGCTTCGAGGACGAGCAGAAACTGTTCGGCGCGGCGCGGCAGGTCGTGGCGCCCGAGGCCGGGGCCATCGAGGCGGTGCTGCGGCGCCTCCTGGCCGATGCGGGCGAGCGCCGCCAGCTGGGCACGCTGGGGCGCGAGCGGATCGGCGGCCCCGGGGCGCTTGACGCCATCTTTACGGCGCTGGGCCTCGGCGCGGCCGAGGCCGCCGGCTAGGCCTCGGTGCTCTTGCCGGTCACCGGATCGAGCAGGCGATGCAGGTGGACGATGAAATAGCGCGTCTGGGCGCTGTCGACCGTCAGCTGCGCCTTCTGCTTCCAGGCGGCGTAGGCGGTGGCGTAATTGGGGTAGATGCCGACGATATCGACCGCGTCGAGGTTATCGAAGGTCACGCCCTCGGCGGTGGAGAGTTCGCCACCGATCACCAGATGCAGCAATTGCTTTTCCGTCGTCTCTGCCATGGTCGCATCCCTGCTCAGGAAATGGGGTTGGCGGCATGCTGCCCCGTCTCGGCCGGGCAGCCGTAAACCTTGATCAATGCCGCATGAAGATGCGGTTTTAAGCTCATGTCGGCCAGCGCGGCAAGCGCGCCGTGGCGGCTGTCGGGCCGGTTGAAGCGCAGCGGGCCAGCGCAGACATCGGCGCAATCGAGGCCGCATTCCTCGAGAATAATCGCCGCACCGGCAATATCCCAGTCATTGCTGCCGCGCCGGGCCACGGCGGCGTCGAGCCGGCCGGTGGCCACCTGCACCAGCCGGTAGGCGAGGGACGGATAGGCCGGGCCGCGCGCATAAAGCAGGCCCCCCGCCTGGATTTCCTGGTGCACCGCACCGGGCGCGGGAATGACCGGGGCCGCGCCGGCCCGGCGCCGCCGCAGCAGCGGCTCGCCATTGAGACGGGCGCCGCAGCCGCGCGCGGCCTCGTAAAGCTCGTCGCGGGCCGGGGCATAGACGACGCCGGCCACGGCGACGCCGTTTTCGACCACGGCCAGCGAAATGGTCCAGCAATCCTCGCCGCGGAGGAAGGCGCGGGTGCCATCGATGGGATCGACGACGAAGACGCGCTCGCAATCGAGCCGCGCGGGATCATCGGCCGTCTCCTCGCTCAGCCAGCCATAACTGGGACGGGCGCCCAGCAGGTTGGCGGCGAGGAACTGGTCGACGACGATATCGGCCTCGCTGACCGGGGAAGCATTGCCTTTGGTCCAGGATTTGACGTCCTGGCGGAAATAGCCGCAGGCGATGATTCCGGCGGCCACGGCGGCGGAGCGCAGGAGTTGCAGATCGTCGCTATAGGGCGGAGCAGCGGCTGGCATGGCGGGGCTTTTAGGCCCCGGCGCGGCTTTGGACAAGGGGCTGGCCGCGCTCTTACCAATGCCACCGGCGGCAAACAGCTTTTCTTAGGGTAAACGGGGGTGAACCAGGCGCGGTTAATTGCTCCCTACCGGGTGCAACGCACCGCTAACCCTCTCGGAAAACAAGATAAACTTAACCGAACCCATTAAGGAGGCGGGTACGGAACGGCGCTAGCTTTGGCCCCATAAACGGAGCGGAAAAACCAGCTCTCGAAGTTACAGGAAGGCAGCAAAAATGGTTCAAGGCGTTGCGATGGAAGGATCGTCAGTGGTGCTGGCCTTCGGCCGGCCCGCACTGGCCGAACGCCGGTTCATGGCCGCGAACGACAATGGCCCGAAGGACCCGGTCAAGACGGTCACCGTGCGCAAGCAGCTCGAACAGAGCGGGGTGGCCGTCAAGATCAAGGTGCCGGTAACCGAATTCATCGGCGTCGCCGTGGCCACGAGCATCTCCGAAGAAGGGGTGCTGAGCAGCCTCATCGAGCTGGTCCATTCCGATTCCGAATTGAATTACAAGGTGTTCGAGGAAGAGGGCAACCAGAACGTCGTGGCCGAATGGCAGAACTGGGGCAAGAAGCTGCGGCTGCCGCTGTTCATCAAGGCCGGCGACGGCGCCTATCTGCCCTATAGCCAGCAGGTCGACGGCGTGATGTTGGGCAGCCCCGCCCCGCGCCGCAAGCTGGCCGCCGATGCTGCAAGGCGGCCGCGCTTTCTCAACCGCCGCAAGCCCGGCCAGGTCGAGAGCAACTAGCCTTCCCGCCTCCAAAGCCGCCGAAAAGGGTCACCGGTGGTGCGGTTGACCCTTTTCGGCGTTTATTGGTGACACATTCGTGCACACACCGTCAGCACCGGGCACAGCATCAAGACTACATAGGTGGTGGATTCGCTAACGCGCTACCACACCCATTCGGCCAGCAGCGCCAGCGTCAGCACCATGCCGACATAGTGATTGTTGTAGAAGCGGACATAAGGGTTGCGCGGCAGCGCCGCATCCAGCGTCCAGAGCTGCCAGGCGAGGAGCCCGGCGGCCACCAGCGACAGGACGAAAAAGACGATGCCGCCCCCGGCCAGCAGCACCGCCGCGTTCCACAGCACGAAAGCGGCGGCATAGAGCACGGCGACGACCGGCTTCACCTTAGCACCGAACAGCCTCGCCGTGGATTTCACCCCGACCAGCACGTCGTCCTCGATATCCTGCAGGGCATAGATGGTGTCGTAGCCGATGACCCACACAATGGTGCCGGCATAGAGCAGCAGCGGCGGCCAGGCGAGCCCGCCGGTCTGGCTCGACCAGCCCACCAGCGCCCCATAGGAGAAGGCGAGGCCCAGAAAGGCCTGCGGCCACCAGGTGACGCGCTTCATGAACGGATAGATGGCCACCAGCACCAGCGAGGCGATGCCGGCCCAGACGGTGAAGCGGTTGAACTGGAACAGCACCACCGAGCCCAGGAGGGCCTGGGCGATGAGGAAATAGAAGGCTTCCCGCGCCGTCACCTGGCCGGCGGGAATGGGGCGGGAGCGAGTGCGCGCCACCCTGGTATCGATATCGCGGTCGACGATATCGTTAAAAGTGCAGCCGGCGCCGCGCATCAGGATGGCGCCGATGAACATGAGGACGGCCGCCCCCCAGCCGAAACCGATCTGGGGCTGAGCAACGGCCGCCAGCCCGATGCCCCAGGCGCAGGGCCAGAACAGCAGGTAGAAACCGATGGGCCGGTCCCAGCGCGCCAGCCGCCCATAGGGCTTGACCGGCTCGGGCGCATAGCGATCGAGCCAGTTGTCGTCGCGGGCGTCGGCCACGGTACCGGTGGGATGGGTCATGATGCTGTCTCTCGTGCCGCCGGCTTGCCCGGCGCCGGGCAGAAAATCGGGGTCAGGGGTTCTTTCCACGCATACAGCGTTTATGGTGGCGGCCGAAACCCTCATCCGGCCCCTGGGGCCGCCTTTTCCCCGCCAGGAAAAGGGAAACGATAGCCCCGCCATGCCCCGCTCCCACGCCAGCCTGCCGCGCCTTTATGTCGAACCCGCCCTCGGAAGCGGGGTGGAAATAGCGCTGGGCAAGGAGCAATCGCTCTATCTCGCGGCGGTGCTGCGCAAGAAGGCCGGCGACGAGGTGGTGCTGTTCAACGGCCGGGACGGCGCCTGGCGCTGCCGGCTGGTGGGCGACGCGAAAAAGGCGGTGCGGCTGGCGGCGGTGGAAAATATCGCGCCGCAGACGCCGCCATCCGACCTCTGGTACGGGTTCGCGCCGCTCAAGAACGAGCGGCTCGATTATGTGATCCAGAAAGCGGTGGAAATGGGCGCCGGCATCATCCAGCCGGTGCTGACGCAATTCACCCAGGTGCACCGGCTGAAACCCGAGCGGCTGACCGCCAATGCGGTGGAGGCGGCCGAGCAATGCGAGGTGCTGACCGTGCCGGCCATGGCGCCCGAAACCAGCCTCGACAGCCTCATCGAGCGCTGGCCGGAAGAGCATGGGGACCGCCGGCTGATCCTGGCGGACGAGGGAAAGGCAGCCGGCTCGCCGCTGGCGACGCTGCGGGCGCTGGAGGGCGAGAGGCTGGGCCTGCTGGTGGGGCCCGAGGGCGGGTTTTCGCCGGCGGAGCGCAGCCGGCTGCTCGCCCTGCCCTTCGTCGTCCCCATCAGCCTCGGGCCGCGCATCCTGCGCGCCGATACCGCCGCGGTGGCGGCGCTGGCCGTCATCCAGGCGACCATCGGCGATTGGCGATAAAAGGCGATTGCTTTCCCGCTTGCGCTCGTTATGTTCGCGCCCCAACGTGACGATATAGACCATCCTCAAGCAAGAGAACGCAAATGGCCGGCGCCGACCCTTTCTCGCCTCCCATCGAATCGCGGGCCGACCTCATCGAGGCGATGGAGCGCGGCTGTCGGCCGGCGGTGGAATGGCGGATCGGCACCGAGCACGAAAAGCACGTGTTCCACACCAATCCGTTGCGGCCGGTGGCCTATGAGGGCGAAAACGGCATCCGGGCGCTCCTCGCAGGGATCGAAAAGGAAACCGGCTGGCACTCCTTTTACGACGGGGACCGGCCCATCGGCCTGCGCAATGACGAGATCGCGGGCGGCATCTCGCTCGAACCGGGCGGGCAGTTCGAGCTTTCCGGCGCGCCCATGGAAGACCTGCACGGCACGGCGGCGGAAATGGCCGAGCATATGCGCGTGGCCAAAAAGGTCGCCGCGCCGCTCGACATCCATTTCCTCGGGCTGGGGGTGACGCCGCTGTGGTCGGTGGCGGAAATCGCCTCCATGCCGAAATCGCGCTACGCCATCATGGCCCCCTATATGGAAAAGGTGGGCACGCTGGGCACCTCGATGATGTACCGCTCGGCCACGGTGCAGACCAATCTCGATTTTTCCAGCGAAGCCGACATGGCCAAGAAACTGCGCGTGGCGCTGAGCCTGCAACCGGTGGCGACGGCGCTGTTCGCCAATTCGCCCTTCGCCGACGGGCACGACACCGGCTATCTGAGCTTTCGCAGCCATATCTGGCTCAATACCGACGAAGCGCGCACCGGCATGCTGCCCTTTGCCTTTAACGAAGGGTTCGGCTTCGAGGCCTATGCCGACTACGCGCTCGACGTGCCAATGTATTTCGTCATCCGCGACAGGCAATACGTCAACGTCGCCGGGGAAAGCTTCCGCGATTTCCTCGAAGGGCGGCTGCCACAACTGCCGGGGGAAAAGCCCACGATCAAGGACTGGGAGGACCATCTTTCGACGCTCTTTCCCGAAGTGCGGCTCAAGCAGTTCCTCGAAATGCGCGGCGCCGACATGGGCGACGCGGCGCATGTGGTGGCGCTGTCGGCCTTCTGGGTGGGGCTGCTCTACGACCCCATCGCGCTGGAGGCCGCCTGGGAGCTGGTCAAGGACTGGACCGAGGAAGACCGCGACTATCTGCGGCGCGAAGTGCCCCGGCTGGGGCTGACGACGCCCTTCGACCGCTCCAGCATTTTCGACGTCGCCGCGCAGGCGGTGGGCATCGCCGGGGCCGGGCTGGTGCGGCGCGGTCGGCGCAACGCCCAGGGGCAGGACGAAAGCATCTTCATGGCGCCGCTGGAAAAAACCGTTCGCAGCGGCAAGGCGCCGGCGCAGGTCTGGCTGGAAAAGTTCCGGGGCGAATGGAACGGCGACGTGACGCCGATTTTCAAGGAAGCCGAGATGTAAGGGGCGGGGCGGCGCCTCGGCTGGGAAGGTGTCAGCCAGCGCCGAATCGGTGCCCCGATCCTTGCTCCACACCGTCATCCCCGCGACAGCGGGGACCTCTGTTTAGCCTCCGGAAGGGTAACGAAGGTTCCCGCTGTCGCGGGAATGACCCGGTGGGGGGATGCGGACCCGGCGGCTGCGGGGCGCCCCCTTTTGCGTCACACATCGGGGCTGCCCACGGGCGTGACCCGTGAGCCGGCTGTCGAGCCCAGCGCTGGTGGTTTTGGCGGCGCCGGGCGCTGTCCGGGAAACGCCCCCTTGCCTCCCCGGCGCGTCTCGTGCATCAGGCGCGCAGGAAATTGCGGGAGGCGGCCAAATGCGGGTGATGGTGATCGGGTCGGGCGGCCGTGAGCATGCGCTGGCCTGGAAGCTGGCGCAGTCGCCGCTGTTGACGGCGCTGTTCGTGGCGCCGGGCAATGGCGGCACGGAAAGCCTCGGCACCAATCTCGTGCTCGACATCGATGACCACGCGGCGGTGATCGCAGCGGCGCGGGCCCATGGCATCGACTTCGTGGTGGTGGGGCCGGACGCGCCGGTGGTGGCAGGGCTGGGCGACGCGGTGCGGGCGGCGGGGATCGCCTGTTTCTGCCCGTCGCAGGCGGCCGGGCAACTGGAAGGCTCCAAGAGTTTTACCAAGGCGCTGTGCGACGAATGCACCATCCCCACCGCCGCCTATGGGCGGTTCGAGGACGAGGCGTCGGCGCTGGCCTATCTCTACGCGCATGGCGCGCCCATCGTGGTCAAGGCGGACGGGCTGGCGGCGGGCAAGGGCGTCACCGTGGCCATGCGGGTGGAGGAGGCCGAGGCGGCCATCATCGAGTGCTTTGCCGGCGCCTTCGGGGCGGCGGGGGCGGCCGTGGTGCTGGAGGAATTCATGGAAGGGGAGGAAGTGAGCCTGTTCGTCCTCTCCGACGGCAAAACCGTCCTGCCGCTGACCACGGCGCAGGACCACAAGCGCGCCTTCGATGGCGACGAGGGCCCCAATACCGGGGGCATGGGCGCCTACTCGCCGGCGCCGGTGATGACGAAAGAGCTGTTCGACGAGACCATGGCGCGGATCATCGAGCCGACGATCGCCGGGCTGGCGCGGCGCGGCACCCCCTATGCCGGGGTGCTCTATGCCGGGCTGATGCTGACCGAGAGCGGCCCGAAGCTGGTGGAATACAATGCCCGTTTCGGCGACCCGGAATGCCAGGTGATGATGCTGCGGCTCGAAAGCGATCTGCTGCCGCTGCTGCACGCCACGGCGACCGGGACGCTGGCCGGGCACGCGGCCCGCTGGCGCGAAGCCTTCGCGCTCACCGTCATCATGGCGACCAAGGGCTATCCCGGCGCCTATGACAAGGGCAGCGAAATCCGCGGGGTCGACGGGCTCGACGCCCGCGATCTCGTGGTGTTCCACGCCGGAACGAAGCGCGAGGGCGCGCGTTTGACCGCCAATGGCGGGCGCGTGCTCAACGTCACGGCGCTCGGGGCATCGGTCAAAGAGGCACAGGAACGTGCATATCGGGGCGTGGACCGGATCGAGTGGCCGCAGGGGTTCTGCCGGCGGGACATCGGCTGGCGGGAAATCGCCCGGGAAACCCTCTGAACCTTTCCTCAATCTTGCCGGACTAGGCTCGGTGCGACACGTCTTCAGGGACGTGCCGCCCCGCCCGCCGACGCCGCTGCAATTGCGCGGCCAGGCACTGGCGGCGCGGCTGCGGGCCCGGGGCACGGAGCAAGGCACGGTGGATAGTTCTGGCGGACCGCGGATCGGGGTGGCGCTGGGCGGGGGCTCGGCGCGGGGCCTCACGCATATTCCCTATATCGAGGCGATGGACGAGCTGGGCCTCAAGCCGGCGGTGATCGCGGGCACCTCGATCGGGGCGCTGATCGGGGCAGGCTGGGCGGCCGGCATGAGCGGCCAGCAACTGCGCAGCTATTCGGTCGAGGTGCTGGGAACGCTGAGGACCATCGCCGCCAAGTTGTGGGCGCACCAGGTGCGCGGCATTGGCGGGCTGCTCAGGAACGGCATTTCCATGCAGCTCGACGCCGAAAGCATGGTGGATGCCTTCACCCCCGACGATTTTCCCGAGCGCTTCGCCGAGCTGCAGATCCCGCTGCTCGTGGTGGCGACCGATTTCCAGTCCTGGCACCAGGTGGTGTTCAACAGCGGGCTGCTGCGGCCGGCCATTGCCGGCTCCATCGCCATTCCCAGCCTGTTCCGGCCGGTGACGCATGAGAGCCACATCCTGGTGGATGGCGGGGTGGTCAACCCGCTGCCGCTCGACCAGGCGGCGCTGGGCAGCGACTTCCTCATCGGCATCGACGTGGTGGGCGACCCGTCGCTGGCGCTCAGCCGCAACGAGCCGCGGGCGCTCGACATCTGGTTCGGCGCGGCGCAGATCATGATGCACGCGCTCACCGCGCACATGATCGCGGCCTATCCGCCCGATATCTATGTGCGCCCGCACGTCGCCAGCTTCGGGGCAATGGAATTCTGGCGGGTTCGTGAGATCATCGGCCATGCCGACGCCGAAAAGGAGCGTTTCAAGCGGCTGCTGGCGCAGAAGGTGGAGGCCTATATCGCCGGCAAGGCGACGCCGCTGCCCTCCAACCCGCCGCGGCGCTAGCGCCGGCGCAGCGTCTGGAAGAAGCCGGCAAGCAGCGCTTCGGCGCGGGCGGCGGAAAGCCCGGAGACGACTTCGGGGCGATGGTGACAGGTGGGCTGGTCGAAGAGGCGGACGCCGTTTTCGACGGCGCCGGCCTTGACGTCCTCGGCGGCGAAATAAAGGCGCCGCAGCCGCGCATGGGCGATGGCGCCGGCGCACATGGCGCAGGGTTCGAGCGTCACGTAGAGGTCGCAGCCGTCGAGCCTGCCGCTGCCGCGCGCCGCTAGCGCCGCCCGGATGGCCAGCATTTCGGCGTGCGCGGTGGGATCGGCCAGCGCCTGCATGCGGTTGCGCTCCGCGGCCAGTATCGTATCGCCGCAAACGATCACCGCGCCCACCGGCGCCTCGCCATGGGCCGCCGCTTCCTCGGCGAGGCGCAGGGCGATCTCCATGGGCGCGGGGGCGGCGGGCATGGGCAAGGCTTTAGCGCGCAACGGGCGGCGGCACAATCGCGCGGTGGGGTCGGAAAGCGGCGCGAGCCCGGCTATATTGGGCGCAAGGAGAATCGCCCTTGCCCATTCGCCAGCTGCCCGAAGACCTCATCAACCGCATCGCCGCCGGCGAGGTGGTGGAACGGCCCGCCAGCGTGGTCAAGGAACTGGTGGAAAACGCCATCGACGCGGGCGCGCGGCGGATCGTCGTCAGCACCGGCAATGGCGGCATGGACCTCATCCGCATCACCGATGACGGTTGCGGCATGGACGCGGCCGATTTGCAGCTGGCGGTGGAGCGGCACGCCACCTCCAAGCTCGGCGCGGACGATCTCGAGGATATCCGCACGCTGGGCTTTCGCGGCGAGGCGCTGGCCTCCATCGGCTCGGTGGCCCGGCTGGCGCTGGCCTCGCGCCCCGAAGGCGCGGCCAGCGGGCTGCAACTGGTGGTGGACAACGGCAAGCGCCAGGGCCCGGTGCCGCAGGCGATGAACCGCGGCACGGTGATCGAGGTGCGCGACCTCTTCGCGCAGGTGCCGGCGCGGCGTAAATTTCTCAAAAGCGCGCGGGCCGAAACGGCGGCGATCACCGATGTGGTGAGGCGCCTCGCCATGGCCAATCCGGGGGTGCATTTCGTGCTCGAAGGCAGCGACCGGCAGGCCGCCAACTGGCCGGCGCAGGAGGGCGAGGGGGCGCTGGCGGCGCGGCTGGGACAGGTGCTGGGCGCCGATTTCGTCGACAATGCGGTGCCGCTGGCCATGGCGCGGCACGGCGTGGTGGTGGCGGGGCTGGCGGGCCTGCCCACCTATACGCGGGCCAATTCACTGAGTCAGTTCTATTTCGTCAACGGCCGCTCGGTGAAGGACAAGGTGCTGGTGGGGGCGGTGCGCGCCGCCTATGCCGACTACGTGTTCCGCGATCGCTTTCCGGTCGTCGCGCTCTATCTGGCCGTCGACCCGGCGGAGGTGGACGTCAACGTGCACCCGGCCAAGGCGGAGCTGCGCTTTCGCGACCAGGGCGGGGTACGCGGTGCGGTGATCCGCGCCATCGGCACGGCACTGGCGGCGGCCGGCTACAAGGCGTCGAGCAGCGTTGCCGAGGACATTCTGGGGGCGTTCAGCGCGCCGGAACGGCCGATGGCCCCTGCCCCGGCGGCGGCCTTCGCCCCGGCGGGTTCGGGCTGGCAGCAGCGGCAGGCGCCGCTCTATCTCGACCGGGCGGCGGGGCGGCTGGCGGGCTTTGCCGAGCCGAGCGCGCGGCTGGAGCCGGTCGAGGCGGCGCCGGCGACGGAAGAATTCCCGCTGGGCACGGCGCGGGCGCAGATGTTCGACAATTACATCATTGCCCAGAACGGCGACGGCCTGCTGCTGGTGGACCAGCACGCGGCGCATGAGCGGCTGGTCTATGAACGGTTCAAGGCGCAGCTGGCCGCCGGGCCGGTGCCGAGCCAGGCGCAGCTCATTCCGGTGATCGTGGAACTGCCAGAGGAGGATTGCGCGCGGCTCGAGGAAGCGGCGCCGGAACTGGAGCGGTTCGGGCTGTGGCTCGACCGGTTCGGGCCGCGCGCCATCGCCGTGCGCGAGACCCCGGCCCTCCTGGGCAACAGCGATGTGGCCGGGCTGGTCCGCGACCTCGCTGATGGCCTCGCCGAATGGGACAGCACGGCGGCGCTGAGCGAGCGGATGGAGGCCATTATCGGGCGCATGGCCTGCCACGGCTCGGTGCGCGCGGGGCGGCGCCTGCGCGTCGACGAGATGAACGCGCTGCTGCGCGACATGGAGGCCACCGCCCATTCGGGCCAGTGCATCCATGGGCGCCCCACCTATGTGGAACTGAAAAAGGCCGATATCGAGCGGCTGTTCGGGCGCAGCCGGTGAAATCGAGCGCGTCGCGACGGCCGGGAAGGCGAGAGGCAAAGGCATGACTTCGGGGATCCACCACGTCACCCTCATCACCGCCGACGTGCAGGCCAATGTGGATTTTTACGTCGGGTTCCTCGGGCTGCGGCTGGTCAAGCGCACCGGCGGCTATGAGGACGCGCGGCAGTTGCACCTCTTTTATGGCGACTGGCAGGCCAGCCCGGGTTCGCTGCTGACCTTCCTCGTCTGGCAGGGCGGCGCCGCCGGCCAGGCGGGAGCGGGCCAGGTGAGCGAGGTGGCGCTGGCCCTGGCGCCCGGCTCGATCGGCTACTGGGTGGAGCGGGCGCTGCGCTTCCAGGTGCGCAGCGAAGGCACGGAAAAGGAATTCGGCGAAACCGTGCTGCGGCTGCGCGACCCCGATGGCGTCCCCATCAAGCTGGTGAGCGCGTCGCTGGCGGCGCCGGCGGGGCCGACCGGCGATATTCCGCCCGAGCACGCCATCCGGCGCATTCGCGGGGTGACGCTGCTCTCGGAAGTGCAGGAGCAGACGGCGGCCTTTCTCAGCCGCTATTTCGGCTTCAGCGCCGGCCCGGTGGAAGGCTCGGTGCAGCGGCTCACCGGCGCGGCGGGCGACGTCATCGACATTCGCGACGCGGCCGGCTTCTGGCCGGGGGCGCCGGGCACCGGCACCATCGACCACGTGGCGGTGCGGGCAACCGACGCCGCCCAGGTCGCGGCGGTGGAGGCGGCGTTGCGGCAGCGCAATGCCAGCCTCACCACGCTGCACGACCGGCATTATTTCACCTCGCTCTATGTACGCGAGCCGGGCGGCGTGCTGGTCGAGATGGCCAGCGACGGGCCGGGCTTTACCGTCGACGAGCCGCTGGCGACGCTGGGCAGCGCCCTTTTCGTGCCGCCCGACACGCCCGACCCCGACGCCGTCAAGGTGATGCTGCCGCAGTTCGGGCTGCCGGGCGAAGCGCGGGTGGTCTACCGCGACCTCATTTACGAGCATCGCTTCCACACCCCGGCGGCGCCGGACGGCACGACCATCGCCCTGTTGCACGGCACCGGCGGCGACGAGACCGACCTGATGCCGCTGGCGCATCGCGCCGCGCCGCACGCGACGCTGCTGGGGCTGCGGGGGCGCAGCACCGAAACGGGCACGCGGCGCTGGTTCAAGAGTTTCGGGCCGGCCATTTTCGACCAGAAGGATCTGCGCTTCGAAGCCGGCGCGCTGGCGGCTTTCCTTGCCGAGGCGCGCCGTGCCTATGGCATCGAGGCGCAGGACCTGGTGGCGCTGGGCTATTCCAACGGCGCCAACCTGCTGGCCGCGGCGCTGTTCCTGCACAAGTGGCTGGTGCGACGGGCGGTGCTGCTGCGGCCGGTGATGGCGCTCGACGCCGTGCCCAGCATCGACCTTACGGACACCGCGGTGCTGATCGTCGTGGGGGAGCACGACGCCTATCGGGAACAGGGGGAAGTCTTGGCCACGGCCCTCGCGGCAGCCGGAGCGGCGGTGCGCCTCGAACGCCTCGATGCCGGCCACGGGCTGGTGGACGCGGACGCGGCGGCGGTGGGGGCATGGCTGGCGGGAGAGGCGGAGGGTTGAGGGGAGGCACGAGAGCCTTCCCCTTCTCCCCTTGTGGGAGAAGGTGCCCGAAGGGCGGATGAGGGGAGGCGGGTTTCCCCCAAGCCCCGAATGCGTGGAGAGACCCCCTCACCCTGACCTTCCGCTGAACGCGTCAGGTCTGTCCCTCTCCCACGAGGGGAGAGGGTTGGGGTGCTGTGCGTGGGGAATATCCTTGCCATTCGAGCGTAGCTCTCATGGCCTTCTCACCTCAAATCGCCCCACCGGGGCGATTTGCCTGCGGGACGGTCCTTGCCATTCGAGCGCAGCTCTCATGGCCTTCTCACCTCAAATCGCCCCACCGGGGCGATTTGCCCTGCGGGACGGCTCGAAGTTACTGAAACACGCTGGCGCCGCGGTCGGCGACGCCTACCAGGCTCCGGAAGCCGGCAAACAGTTCGCGGCCCATGCCCCAGTGCTCGGCGCGCAGGTCTTCGCTGGCGGGGGTGCGGGAGAAAAACTCCTTTTCGTCGCCCAGGAAGGTCAGGGTGCCCTCGTTGGCGTCGAGCCGGATCATGTCGCCATCGCGGATCTTGCTGATCGGGCCGCCATCGACGGCTTCGGGGGTCATGTGGATGGCGGCGGGCACCTTGCCCGAGGCGCCGGACATGCGCCCGTCGGTCAGCAGCGCCACCTTGAAGCCGCGATCCTGGAGGACGCCGAGCGAGGGGGTGAGCTTGTGCAATTCGGGCATGCCGACGGCGCGCGGGCCGGAAAAGCGCACCACCGCCACCATGTCGCCGGTCAGTTCGCCAGCCTTGAAGGCGGCCAGCAGCCCGTCCTGGCTGTGAAAGACCCGGGCCGGCGCCTCGACCACGCGGTGCTCGGGCTTGACGGCCGACACCTTGATGACGGCGCGCCCGAGATTGCCCGACAGCAGCTTGAGGCCGCCGGTCTGCTGGAAGGGGTTTTTCGCGCTGGTCAGCACTTTGGGCAGCGCGCTTTCGGCCGGGGACGGCTCGAAACTGAGCTTGTCCTCGATCAGTTTCGCTTCGACCGCGTAGCCGGCAAGGCCGGTGCCCCAGACGGTTTTCACGTCTTCGTGCAGATAGCCCGCTTCGAGCAGCTCGCGGATGAGATAGCCCATGCCGCCGGCGGCGTGGAAGTGGTTCACATCGGCCAGGCCATTGGGATAGACGCGCGCCAGCAGCGGGGTGGCGTCGGAAAGATCGCTCATATCGTCCCAGGTGACCTCCAGCCCGGCAGCGGCGGCGATGGCGATGAGGTGCATGGTGTGGTTGGTCGAGCCGCCGGTGGCGTGCAGCCCGACAAGGCCGTTGACGATGGCCTTTTCGTCGATGATGTGGCCGATGGGGGTGTAGGCATTGCCCTGGGCGGTGAGCGACAGGGCGCGGCGGGTGGCCTCGCGCGTCAGCGCCTCGCGCAGCGGCGTGCCGGGATTGACGAAGCTGGCGCCGGGCAGGTGCAGGCCCATGATCTCCATGAGCATCTGGTTGGAATTGGCGGTGCCATAGAAGGTGCAGGTGCCGGGCGAATGATAGGACTTGCTCTCGGCTTCGAGCAGTTCGGCGCGCCCCACCTTGCCTTCCATGTAGAGCTGGCGGACCTTGGCCTTTTCGTCATTGGGCAGGCCCGAGGGCATGGGGCCGGCGGGGATGAAGACGGCGGGCAGATGCCCGAAGGCCAGCGCCCCGATCATCAGGCCGGGGACGATCTTGTCGCAGATGCCCAGAAACACCGCGGCGTCGAACATATTGTGGCTGAGGGCGATGGCGGTGGCCATGGCGATGACGTCGCGCGAGAACAGCGACAGATCCATGCCCGGCTGGCCCTGGGTCACGCCATCGCACATGGCCGGGACGCCGCCGGCGACCTGCGCGGTGGCGCCGATCTCGCGGGCGGCGGCTTTGATGACGTCCGGATAGTCGTGATAGGGCTGATGCGCGCTCAGCATGTCGTTGTAGGAGGTGACGATGCCCAGGTTGAGGGCCTTGTCGCCGGCCAGCGCCGCCTTTTCGGCCGGCGAGCAGGCGGCAAAGCCGTGGGCGAGATTGCCGCAGGAGAGAACCGAGCGGTGCACGCCCTTTTCCCGCGCCGCCTCGAGATGGTCGAGATAGGTGCGGCGGCTGTCGCGGCTGCGCGCGGCGATACGGTCGGTCACGTCCTGGATGGCCCGGCGGACGGTCATGGCAAGTCTCCTTTAGCTCGCAAGGGCGCGCCAAAGGGGGGCCGCTGGCGCGGATGGTCCTTGCATCGATCGACTGGTGTTCCTGCGGCGGCCGGGGCGGTCGATTGGGGACCGTCCCGGGGGCCTCAGGGGCACCAGTAAACTGAAATCGGCGCGCCCGAGCGCAGCACGGCGCGCACCGGCATCGCCGCTACCGGCCCCTCGGCCAGCGCCTGGTCGAGGGTGGCGGCCTTGTCGGCGCCCTCGATATGCAGGAACAGGCTTTCGGTCTCGAGCAGGCGCGGCAGGGTGAAGGTGATGCGCGGCTCGCCGGCGCCGGGGGCGTTGATGGCGAGCGTGGGGCCGGGGTCGGTGAGCGCGGCCTCGAGCGTGTCGCCGCCGGGAAAGAAGCTGGCGGTGTGCCCGTCATTGCCCATGCCCAGGACGACGGCGGCAAAGGGTTTTGGCAGCTCGGCCATCAGCGCGTTGGTGCGCGCGACCGCTTCGGGGGTGGGCGCCGCGCCGCCGGCATAGAGCGGAAAGAAGCGGGCCACGGCGGCCGGGCCCTGCAACAGCTTTTCGTTGACGAGCAGCGCGTTGGAGCGGTCGTTGGTCTCGTCCACCCAGCGCTCGTCGACCAGGGTGACGAAGACCTTGTCCCAGGCGATGTCGCGCGTCTTGCCCAGCGCCTGGAAGAATTTGGCCGGGGTCGAGCCGCCGCTGACGGCGATGGCGGCGGCGCCGCGCGCGGCGATGGCGGCGCGGATGCGGTCGGCGACGGCCTCGGCCAGTTCGCGCGCCAGCGTGGGCTTATCGGCGAAGCTGCGGCGGTCGATGCTCATAGATTGCTTCCTTCATACCAGGTGCGGCCGTCCCGCTCGATGAGGGCGATGGCGCCGCTGGGGCCCCAGGTGCCGGCGGTATAGCTCTGGGGCGCCTCGCTGGAGCGGTCCCAGGCCTCGCGGATGGGGTCGATCCACTTCCAGGCCGCTTCCAGCTCGTCGCGGCGCATGAAAAGGGTCTGGGAGCCCCGGATGACGTCCATCAGCAGCCGCTCATAGGCTTCCGGGGTGCGCTCGTTGAAGGTCTCGGCGAAGGACAGGTTGAGCGGCACTTCGCGCAGGCGCATGCCGCCGGGGCCGGGATCCTTGATCATCATCATCAGCTTGACGCCTTCGTCGGGTTGCAGGCGGATGATGAGCTTGTTGGCCTTGGGCGCCCCTTCGGCGTGGTCGAAGATGGAATGCGGGATGGGCTTGAACTGGATGCAGATCTCGGAGACGCGCTCGGCCATGCGCTTGCCGGTGCGGAAATAGAAGGGCACGCCGGACCAGCGCCAGTTCTCGACCTCGACCTTGAGGGCGACGAAGGTTTCGGTGTGGCTGCCCTTCTTGTCCTCGGGCAGCTCTTCCTGATAGCCGGCGACCGAGGCGGTCTCGGATTTGACGCCGCGATACTGGCCGCGCACGGTGTTGCGTCCCACATCGCCATTGGCGATGGGTTTCAAGGCCCGCAACACCTTGAGCTTTTCGTCGCGCAGCGCATTGGCCTCGTCGCTGGCCGGCGGCTCCATGGCCACGAGACAGAGCAGTTGCAGCATGTGGTTCTGGATCATGTCGCGCAGCGCGCCGCTCTCGTCATAGTAGCCGCGCGTGCCGGCGCCGACGCTCTCGGCCACGGTCAGTTGCACGTGGTCGATATGAGCCGAGTTCCACACCGGCTCGAACAGCGTATTGGCAAAGCGCAGCGCGAGCAGGTTCTGCACCGTCTCCTTGCCCAGGTAATGATCGATCCGGTAGACCTGATCTTCCTTGAAGATCTTGGCGACGCCGTCATTGATTTCCTGCGAGGATTCGAGGTCGTGGCCGAGCGGCTTTTCGATGACGACGCGGGCGTCGCGCCGGTAGAGCTTCCGGGCATGCAGGAATTCGGCGATGGGCTCGAACAGGTCGGGCGCCACGGCGAGATAGAAGGCGCGCACCACCTCGGGATCGTCGCGCAAGACCTTGCCCAGATCGCCCGCTTCCTCGGGCTTGGTGGCGTCGACCGGCACATAGCTGAAAATGCCGATGAAGCGCTTGATGGCCGCCGCGTCCTGATAGGGCTTTTCGACGAACTGCTCGATCGCCTCGCGCGCCTGGGTGCGGAAGGCCTCGTCGGAGAGTTTCGAGCGCGAGGCGCCGATGATGCGGCTCTGCTCGTCGAACTGGCCGTCGAGGAAACGATGATAGAGCGCCGGGATGAGCTTGCGCTTGGTCAGGTCGCCGGTGGCGCCGAACACCACATAGTCGAAGGGCTGGACGGGAATGATGCGGCTGGACAAGGCTTATGCGTCCTTATGAGGCGGAAAATTCTGGCGGGCGAGGATGAGCGCGCCGTGCAGCGGCTCATAGCGCGGCAGCGCGACGAAGTCGCCATAGCGCTGCTGCAACAGCGGAAACAGCCGGTGGCCGAGGCCGCCGACAATGGCCATGACGCCGGCGCCATGGCTCTTGAACCAGCGCACATAGGTCTCGACATAGCCCAGTTCGACATCGAGCAGCTTGCGGGCCACCGGGTCGCCGCGCTCCAGATGCTCGAACAGGAGCGGCATGAGCTTGCCATATTCGGCCGGGGCGCGGCCGATCAGCGCGTCGTCGCCGCCCTCGGCGCCACCGGGGCCGACGAGCTTCAACTCCATGGCGGTGGCGAAAGCCCAGGTCATGGCGGCCTGGTTGGAGCCGCCGAGCTGCTCGAGCACGGCGCGGGTCAGCGGCGAGGCCTCGACCAGCCCATCCGCCGCCTCGACGGCGTAGCGCGCCATTTCGCGCCCGAGAATGGCGCCCGACATCTGGTCGCCAATGTGAAAGCCCCAGCCGCCGGCCTGATGGCGCTGGCCATCCACGATCGCCAGAGCGGCCGAGCCGGTGCCGATGATGACCACGCCCCCCTCCTCGCCCCCCAGGGCGCCGGCATGGGCGATGTCGATATCGTCGTAGACCCTGACGCCGGCGAAGGGCCAGGGGCGCGCGGCAAAGCCGGCCCGCGCCGAATCCATGCGCCCGCCGGCCATGCCGAAGCAGGCATGGGTATTGGCCGTTTCGGCATAGTCGATGCCGGCGGCGCGGAACACGTCGCGCGTACCCTCGGCGATGGCCTTATAGGCGGGCTCGCCGCCGTCGATCTGCAGGTTGGAGCGGCCATTATGCACCTCGGCCAGCGTCTGCAGGTTTGCGTCGGCCAGGCGAACGCGGCAATTGGTGCCGCCCCCATCGACGCCCAGATAGTAGCGAGCCACGAAAGGATACTCCGAAAAAAGCGGTGACGGCCGGCGCGGCAGGCAAAGCGGGAACCGTGCCCCGGCCGCCCCGGCGCACCCAGGGTGTCGTTTCGGCGCGGACCATAATGCCAAAGCCGCTAAGACGAAAGTAGCACAAGGCACAAAATTGTCCGGCACCGCCCGCGGCGGAACGGCTTGCCCCGGCCGTTCGTTGCAGAAAGACTGGCGCGGCCGCGACGGGCACGGCGAGGGCAGGCAACAAGGATGGGCCATGACGCGACACACTCTGGTATTGGGCGGCGCCCGCTCGGGCAAGACGGCGTTCGCCGAGCGGCTGGCGCTTCACGCCGGCACGCGCCCGGCCTATCTGGCCACGGCCACGGTGCTGGACGGGGAAATGCGCGACCGGGTGGCCAGCCACCAGGCGAGCCGTGCCGTGCGCTTCACCACCATCGAGGAGCCGCTGGCGCTGTCGCGCGCCATCCTGCGGGCCGCCGCCGACCACGACGTCATCCTGGTGGACTGCCTGACGCTGTGGATCACCAACCTGCTGCTGGCCAATGAAGACGTGGCCACGGCGGTGGGGGAATTGTGCGCGACGCTGGTGGAATGCCGCGACGCCAAGCTGGTGCTGGTCTCCAACGAGGTGGGGCTGGGGATCGTGCCCGACAACGCCATGGCGCGCACTTTTCGCGACCTCGCCGGCTCGGCGCACCAGCGGCTGGCCGAAACCTGCGAGGACGTCTATTTCGTCGCCGCCGGCCTGCCGCTGACACTGAAGGGGGAAGCGCCGGCGGTGTGAGCGGGGCCGGGCGGAGAGCCTGCTGCTTTGCTGCTTGCGGTGAGGGGCCCGCGGATCAGGTCCGCGGGCAGCTTTGGTGCGCGAGGGAGGTGTCACGGCCACCGGTCTTCCTTCTCCCCTCGTGGGAGAAGGTGCCCGAAGGCCGGATGAGGGGGGGCCGTGAGAGCGACGCTCGAATGGCGGGGAGCAGTCGCCAGCATCGAGGGTGTGGAGAGATCCCTCACCCTGCTTTTCTGCTGAACGCAGAAAAGCTGTCCCTCTCCCACGAGGGGAGAGGGGAGAAAGGAGAGGGCCGCGTTACGGCGTCCCGGCGAGGACCAGTATGGCGAGGGCCACGCTCAGTCCCAGCAGCACGTTGAGGGTCAGGCGGTAGAGCAGCAGGGCGCGCAGGATGTCGCTGGGGCCGAGGGCGGTCTTGCCGGTGCCGAAGGCGGGCAGGTCGAGCACTTTTCCATCATAGGCGCGGGGGCCGCCCAGGGTGAAGCTGAGGGCGCCGGCGAAGGCGGCTTCGGGCCAGCCGGCATTGGGCGAATCGTGCTTTGCCGCGTCGGCCCTCGCCGTGGCCCAGGCGCGGCTGGGGCTGGCGCCGGGGACAAAAAAGCAGGCGGCGGTGACCAGCATGGCGGTGAGCCGGGCGGGCAGGAAATTGACCAGATCGTCGAGCTTTGCCGCCGACCAGCCATAGTCGCGATAGCGCGCGTCGAGATGCCCGATCATCGAATCGGCGGTGTTGATGGCCTTGTAGAGGGCGATACCGGGGAGACCGAACAGCACGAGGAAGAACCACGGCGCCACCACCCCATCCGAGGTGCTTTCAGCCAGCGTCTCGATGGCGGCGCGGGCGACGCCCGCCTCATCCAGCGCTTCCGGGTCGCGTCCCACGACATGGCTGACCGCCTCGCGCCCGGCGGCGAGCGAGGTGCGCAAGGCCTCGGAGACGGCGCGCACGGCCCGGGCCAGTTCCTTTTGCGCCAGGAGGCTGGTGGCCAGCAGCATCTCGACCAGCCAGCCGCCCGGGAACCAGGACAGAATGGTGCGCAGGCCGACGCTGACCACCAGCACCGCAAGGAGCACGAGCGCCAGCGCGACGACGCCGGCGAGGCGCCGCTGGGCGGCGGACCGGGCGGGGGTATTGAGGCGGGCCTCGAAGAGGCCGATCAGGGCGCCGATCCAGACGACCGGGTGGCCGATGCGCCGGGTGAGGCCATCGGGGTAGCCGGCGACGCGTTCGATGGCGAGGGCCAGCGGGGCGATGAGGGGATCGGTCATGGGCGCTCCACGGGGCCGGCCAGCGCCAGCAGCAGGTCGAGGTCGAGATGGGTTTCGAGATGGGCGGCGAGCGCGTCCAGCACCGTTTCGATGCCGGCCTCGTAGGCGAGATCGGGGCTGGCGGCGCCGCCGAGAAAGGCGCGGCGGAAGCCATCGGCGGCAAACAGGCCGTGCAGATAAGTGCCCATGACGCGGCCATCGGCGCTGACGGCGCCCTCGTCCCCGGCGGCGGTGCGGGCAAAGGGGCGGGCGCAATCGGGGCCGGTGGTACGGCCCATATGCATGTGATAGCCGGCAAGCGCCTCGCCGCTCGCCAGATGCCGGGCGGCCGTGACGGCCAGCGTCTTGGTGGGCTCGAGCACGGTATCGACGGCGAGGAGGTCCAGCCCTTCGCTAGTGCCGGGCGGGCCTTCGAGCCCCGCGGGGTCGGCAATGGTGCGGCCCAGCATCTGGTAGCCGCCGCAGAGGCCCAGCACGATGCCGCCGGCGCGGTGATGGGCGGCGATGTCGATATGCCAGCCATTGGCGCGCAGTGCCGCGAGGTCGGCGCGGGTGGCCTTCGAGCCGGGCAGCAGCACGATATCGGCGGTACGCGGCAGGGCGGCGCCGGGCGGCACCAAAGTGAGGGTGACGCCGGGCTCGGCGCGCAGGGGATCGAGATCGTCGAAATTGGCGATGCGCGGCAGGCGCGGCACGGCGATGTGGAGCCCGCCCCCCTGCCCTGTTGGCAGGTGATCGAGCGCCAATGCGTCCTCGGCGGGGAGGCGCGCGGCGGCGGCGAAATGCGGCACCGGGCCGAGACAGGGGCGGCCCAGCCGCTCGGCAAGGAATGCCCTTCCGGCGTCGAAAAGGGCCGGATCGCCGAAGAAGCGGTTGACGAGGCTGGCACGCACCAGCGCCGCATCGGCCGGATCGATGACCGCCAGCGTGCCGACCAGCGCGGCGATGACGCCGCCGCGATGAATGTCGCCCACCAGCACGACCGGCACGCCGGCGGCGCGGGCAAAGCCGAAATTGGCGATGTCGCCGGCACGCAGATTGACCTCGGCGGCGCTGCCGGCGCCTTCGACCAGCACGAGGTCGGCGCCGGTGGCCAATTCGTCGAAGGCGGCCAGCACCTCGGGCAGCAATTGCGCGCGGTCGGCCCAGTATTGGCGGGCCGAAAGACTGGCGCGGCGCCGGCCGCGCACCACCACTTGCGAGCCGGTTTCGCCTTCGGGTTTGAGGAGCACCGGGTTCATGGCCGTCAGCGGCGCGCGACGGGCGGCGCGGGCCTGCAGCGCCTGGGCGCGGCCGATCTCGCCGCCATCGGCGGTGACGGCGGCATTGTTGCTCATGTTCTGCGGCTTGAAGGGCGCGACGGCAAGGCCGCGATTGGCGAAGGCGCGGCAAAGGCCCGCCACGATCAGCGACTTACCGACATCCGAGCCGGTGCCCATGAACATCAGGGATCTGGTCATCGCGGTGTTATGCACCGGCGATGACGTGGGCGTAAGAGCCCATGACGCGGCCGATGACGGCGCCCATGGGCAATTGGCGGATGCCTTCGGCGTCGAGCGCCTCGAACAGAGGCGGCAGGCCGGTCTGCTTAGCCGAGGAATAGTGGAATTCGTGGCCGTTGAGGCCGGCGGGCCAGGGCAAGGGGCTGTCGTGCAGCAGGCGGCGATAGCCGAGGACGCGCTTGGGCCGGTCGATGCGCGTCACATGCGGCAGGAGGCCCGCCATGGCGTGGGCAACGCCGTCGCGGTCCACCAGCGCCTCGCCCAGCGCCATGAAGCCCCCGCATTCGCCATAGAGGAGGGCGCCACGGTCGCGCGCCGCCCGCAACCCGGCCTTGAAGGCGGCGGCGTGGGCGAGGGTGGCGCCGTGCAGCTCGGGATAGCCGCCGGGCAGGAAGACGGCATCGGCGCCGGCAGCCGGCGGCTGGTCGGCCAGCGGCGAAAAGAAGGACAGCTCGGCGCCGGCGGCGCGCCAGCCATCGAGCAGATGCGGATAGAGAAAGGCAAAGGCGGCGTCGCGGGCGATGGCGACGTGCTGGCCCAGCGGCGGCAGGCCGGGCGGCAGGGGCGCCGCGGTGTCGACCGGCCGGGCCAGTCGTTCGAGCGCATCGAGATCGAGATAATCGCCGACGGTTTCGGCGGCCAGATCGAGGAAGGCGTCGAAGGCGCCGTGTTCATCGGGGAGGACGAGGCCGAGATGGCGCTCGGGCAGCACCAGTTCGGCGCGGCGGGGAATGGCGCCGAGCAGCGTGAGGCCGGTGGGCGCCAGCGCGGCGGCCAGCATGCGCTCGTGGCGGGCCGAGGCGAGCCGGTTGAGCACGACGCCGGCGACGGCGACGCCCGGCCGCCAGCGGGCAAAGCCGGCGGCCAGCGGCGCGACCGACTGGCCCTGGCGCTCGGCGTCGATGACGAGGACCACCGGCAGGGCCAGCGTTTCGGCAAGGTCGCCGGTGGAGCCCTGCCCGTCGGCGGCGGCATCGAAGAGGCCCATGACGCCTTCGACCAGCAGCAGGTCGGCGCCGGTGGCGGCCTGGGCCGCGAGGGCACGCAGCTGCGCCGGCGGCATGGCCCAGGGGTCGAGATTGACCGCCTCGCGGCCGGCGGCGCGGCTGAGAAAGGCCGGGTCGATATAGTCGGGGCCGGTCTTGGCGGGGGCGACGACGCGCCCCCGGCGGCGCCAGGCGGCCAGAAGGCCAAGGCTGAGCAGCGTCTTGCCCGAGCCCGAACGCGGCGCGGCGACGACGAGGCCGTGCGCCGCCGATTTTGCCGCCGACGACCCTCTAGCCGAAGACATGGCGCCGTGCCTCCCCCAGATACCAATCGAGCGTTGCGCGATGGGCGGCGATGGGGCCGACGACGACGATGGCGGGAGTGGGCAGGTCGGCGAGGTCTGCGGCGCGGCCCAGCGTGGTTTCGCGGACGCTCTGGGTCGGGTTGGCGGCGTGGGAGACGATGGTGAGCGCTTCGCTCTCGGGGCGGCCGGCGGCCATGAGACGGGCGGCGATGGCGGGCAGGTGTTTGACCGCCATGAACAGCACGAGGACCGGCGCGGCGGCGGCCACCGCCGGCCAGTCGATGGCGGGGGGCACGGCGCCGGTGCCGTCATGGCCGGTGAGGAAGAGGACGGCGTGGTTGGTGTCGCGATGGGTGAGCGGCAGGCCGGCATAGGCGAGCCCGCCGAGCCCGGCGGAAATGCCGGGCACGATGCGGAAGGGAATGCCGGCCGCAACAAGCGCCGCCGCCTCCTCGCCGCCGCGCCCGAACATGAAGGGATCGCCGCCCTTGAGGCGCAGCACCCGCCGGCCGGCGCGCGCCAGTTCGATGAGGCGGATGGTGATGTCGGCCTGGCGCGGCGAGGGGCGGCCGCCGCGCTTGCCGGCCGGGAGGCGCTCGACGGCGGGCGGCGCCAGCGCCAGGATGGCGGGCGAGACCAGCGCGTCGTGGACGATGACGTCGGCCTCGGCCAGCGCGTGGTAGGCCAGCAGCGTAAGCAGGCCCGGCCCGCCGGGGCCGGCGCCGGCCAGCCAGACCGAACCGGGCCGGAAGGGTGGGAAATCGGCGCCGTCGAGACGGGCGAACGGCAACTCAGCCATGGAGGCTCCTCCTTGACGGGGGCGCGGCATGGCCTAAACCCGGAGCGGGCGGGCAAAGGCGCGACAGGCGATGCGGATTCTCATTCTGGGCGGCACGGCGGAGGCGCGGGCACTGGCGGGGGCGCTGGTGGAAGCAGGGCACGCGGTCACCAGTTCGCTGGCCGGGCGCACCAGCGAACCGCTGCTGCCGGCGGGCGCCGTGCGGATCGGCGGCTTCGGCGGCGCGGCGGGGCTGGCTGCCTATCTCAGGGAGCAGGGTTTTGATCAGCTGGTGGACGCGACCCACCCTTATGCCGCCACCATCTCCGCCAATGCGGTGGCGGCGGCGCGGGAAATCGGCGTGCCGCTGCTGCGGCTGTTGCGGCCGGGCTGGGCGCCGGGCGCGGCCTGGCAACTGGTCGCGGACGCGGCGGCGGCGGCCCGCGCGCTGCCCACCGGCGCGCGCGTCCTGCTGACCACCGGGCACGCCGATCTCGGCACCTATCTGGGGCGCACCGATTGCCGCTTTTTCGCGCGGGTGATCGAGCCGCCGGCTGCGCCGCTGCCGGCGCATGCCGAGCTGATCGTCAGCCGTCCGCCCTACGGGATCGAGGCGGAGAGGGCGCTGCTGGCGCGTCATGGCATCACCCATCTGGTCAGCAAGAATTCGGGCGGCGCGGCCGGGGCGGCCAAGCTGGCGGCAGCGGCGGAACGGGGCGTCAAGATCGTCATGCTGGCCCGCCCCCGCTATGCACCGGCGCGCGAAGTGGCGAGCGTGGCCGCAGCCTTGGCGGCGCTGGCCGGCCCGTAAAGCGCGCGGGCCAGGGCGCAGGTGGCATTGGCGGAGCGGCGCTTTTCGAGGAGCAGCGGGCCGCAGGCGAGCGCGGCCGCCTCGGCCACGGAAGCGGTGCCGCGATGGCGGGCGACCAGCGCCGAGGGGTTGGGCGCCCGGGCCGCTGTCGGGCCGGTATCGACCGCCAGCAGCGGCACGCCGAGCCGGGCGGCCACGGCGCGAAGCGCCGGATGAGCCACACGATCGCCGGCGGTAACGCAGGCGCGGAGGCTGGCGCGGTCGCCGCCGATTTCGGCGAGACATGCATCGAGCAGCGCCAGGATTTCGGCAGCTTCCGCGCCGGCACGGGCGCCCAGCCCGGCCACAAGGCCGGCATGGTTTGGGAGGGGCGGCGCCGGGAAATTCCCGGCCATCGGCGTCGTCATCGGGGCCTCGCTGAGAACGAGGCAGCTTCGCACAAGACCGGAGCAGCCCTGGAGTTGGTCCCGCGACTGGGTCGACCGCACCAGGCTCTGTTTCAGTTCCGTCATGGGAACACTGCGTTCACCCCGGGTTGTAGGGGGCCGGAACCGCGTGGTCAATCAAAGGCTTGGCGGCGCGGGGGCGCTTATCGGAATGCTTCTGAAAATCGTTTGCAAAAACAAGGACTTGCGAGAGCGGTTTTGAAGGGATAAGGCCATGGGCGTCACCGGGAGGCCAGCATGGCTGCCGACAGAACCCTCGCTATCGCCGCTGCCAGCCTCGTTATCGGGGTCGGCGTGCTCGGGCTGAAATTCCTCGCGTGGCGCTATACCGGCTCGGTGGCGCTCTATTCGGACGCGCTCGAATCGATCGTCAACGTGGTGACGGCGCTGACCGCGCTCATCGCGCTGCGGCTGGCGCAGCGGCCAGCCGACGCCGCCCTGCCCTATGGCTATCACAAGGCGGAATATTTCTCGGCCGTGCTGGTGGGCGTGATGATCATCGTCGCGGCCATCCTCATCCTGCGCGAGGCGGTCTACGGCTTTCTCGACCCGAAAATCCCGCAGGCGCCGCTGGAAGGCATCGCCATCAGCGTGGTGGCCACCATCATCAACCTGGTGTGGGCGCAGGTGCTGGTGCGGCAGGGGCGCAAGGCCCGCTCGCCGGCGCTGGAAGCGGACGGCAAGCACCTGATGACCGATGTGGTTTCCACCATCGGCGTGCTGGCGGGGCTGGGGCTGGTCTATGCGACGGGCTGGGCGCAGCTCGATTCGGTGCTCGCCGCGCTGGTGGCGCTCAATATCCTGTGGTCGGGCTGGGGCGTGATGCGCCAGAGCGTCGGCGGGCTGATGGACGTGGCGGTGCCGCCCGACACGCAGCGGACGATCCGCGACGTCATCGCCGTCAACGCCGATGGCGCCATCGAGGCGCACGACATCCGCACCCGGCAGGCGGGCAGACTGACCTTCATCGAATTTCACCTGGTGGTGCCCGGCGCGATGAGCGTCGAGGCCGCGCATGGCATTTGCGACGTGATCGAGGGCAAGCTGCGCGAGGCGGTCAAGGACGTGCAGATCACCATCCATGTCGAGCCCGAGGCCAAGGCCAAGCACGCCGGCATCGTGGTGGTGTGAGCGCCCCTTGCCGCGGCGCGGCGAAGCAGGCAGATTCGGGGCCATGCGTTCGCTGTTTTCCCTGCTGTTCGCCCTCCTCCTGGTGCTGCCCGCGCCGGCGGCGGAAATCTATGAAAATGCCCGCTTCGGCTTTGCCATCGCCGTGCCCGACGATTTTGTCGGCCAGGGCGAGAGCGCCAATGGCGACGGGCAGGTCTTCATGCAGCAGGGGCGGCCGAACCGCCTCCTGAGCTGGGGTGGCTTCATTACCGGGCAGCCGGATTTTTCGGCGCTCGCCGCCTGGACGCTGCAACAGGACGCCGACCATGGCTGGGCCATCACCTATCAGGCGAGCACGCCGGGCTGGGCCAGCTGGTCGGGGGTGAAAGGCGCGCGCGTGCTCTACCAGCGCATGATCGCGCTCTGCGGCGAGGGCCGCTATGCCGCCTTCCGGCTGGAATATTACCAGGCGGACCGGGGCGTGGTGGACCCGGCCATCGAGCGGCTGGTGCCCTCGCTCAAGAGCACGGGGTGCTGAGGGCGGTTTTTTACGGAGAACCGCGTGGCCTTGGCTGTTTCACTTTTGTAGCGCAGCATCTTGCGACCTTTCACCGGGTCATTCCCGCGCCAGCGGGAACCTCCGTTATCCTTCCCAAGTCCAAACAGAGGTCCCCGCATGCGCGGGGATGACAGCGTGGTGATGGCAAAACCACCGGGGCTGCCCCCGGGCGGAGACCCGGGGGCCCCTATCTCCGATCAGCCGGCATCGCGGCTCCCACACCGGCCCCCGGATCCCGTCCGGGGGCAGCCCAGTGGTTGCGGCGGGGGGAGCAAACTGCCGATTCCGTTTGGCAGTGAAACGCTCTAGAATTCGATCCCCTTCTGGGCTTTGACGCCGGCGCGGAAGTGGTGCTTGATTTCGGTCATTTCGGTGACGAGGTCGGCGATCTCGATGAGCTCGTCCTTGGCGTTGCGGCCGGTGACGATGACGTGCTTGCCGGCCGGCTTGTTCCGGAGCACCTCGACCACTTCGGCCAGCGGCAGATAGTCGTAGCGCAGGCAGATATTGAGCTCGTCGAGCAGCACCATGTCGTAGGCGGGGTCGGCGATGAGCGCCCGGGCCTGCTCCCAGGCGCGGGCGGCGGCGGCCAGGTCGCGCTGCCGGTCGGCCACGTCCCAGGTGAACCCCTCGCCCATGGCGTTGATGGTGACCTGGCCGGGGAATTTTTCCAGCGCGTCGCGCTCACCGGTATTCCACACGCCCTTGACGAACTGGACGACGCCGACGCGCATGCCATTGCCCAGAGCGCGGAAAACCATGCCGAAAGCGGCGGTCGACTTGCCCTTGCCCTTGCCGGTATGCACGATGAGCAGGCCCTTTTCCTCGGTCTTGGTGGCAAGAATCTTGTCGCGCGCCACCTTCTTCTTCTTCATCTTTTCGGCGTGATAGGCGTCGCGCTCCGCCTCGGTCATGTGGTCGGTCTTTTTGGCGGGCTTATCCGTCATGGCGTCTTCTCCAGAAAAGCGAATACGGAATTTGAACGGGGCGACCACAGGCCTCTTTGCCGCGCCTCAAGGAATTTTTCGAGCAGTTCCTCGTAGCCGAAGCGATTGGCCCGTTGCAGGAAGGCGCGCACCGTGTCGTCCTCGACAAAGGCCTCGAAGGCGAGGTCGAAATGGTGGCTCTTCACGGCGCCGGTAGTGGCGGCGAAGGCGAACATGAAATCGAGCGTGGCGATGATCTCGAAGGCGCCGCGATAATCGTGGCGCAGCATGCCGGCGAGCCATTTGGGATTGACGACGCGACTGCGCATGACGTGGGCGATTTCTTCTTCCAGCGTGCGCACGCGCGGGTTTTCCGGGCGGGAATGGTCGTTGTGATAGCTGGCCGGCTTGTGGCCGGAGAGGGTTTCGGCGGCCAGCGCCAGCCCGCCCTCGAACTGGTAGTAATTGTCCGAGTCGAGCAGATCGTGCTCGCGATTGTCCTGGTTGTGCAGCACCGCGTCGATGGCGCCGAGCCGGGCGCGGAACCGCGCGCCGAGCGGCACGCCGGCGGCCTTGGCGCCATAAGCGTATTGCCCCCAGGCGAGCACCCGCGCCGCGAGATCCCCCTTGTCGGCCCAGTTGCCGCTATCGAGCAATTGCCCGAGCCCGGCGCCGTACGTGCCCGGCTTCGAGCCAAAGATGCGGGCGCCGGCTTCCAGCGACGCCGCTGCCTCCGAGCGGCCCTCGGCCATGAGGCCGAGCGCTTCGGCGCGCATGCGGGCGGCGATGGGGTTGTCGTCCGCCGGCTCGTCGAGGGCGCCGATGGCGCGGACGGCCCGGTCGAAAAGGGCGATCTGGGCGGGGAAGGCGTCACGGAAAAAGCCGGAAATGCGCAGGGTGACGTCGACGCGCGGGCGGCCGAGCCGGGCGAGCGGGATGATTTCGTAGCCGGAGACGCGCAGCGAGCCGGGGTCCCAGGTGGGACGGGCGCCGACCAGGGCCAGCGCCTGGGCGATATCGTCGCCACCGGTGCGCATATTGGCGGTGCCCCAGACGGAAAGCGCAACGGCCTGCAGGTGATGGCCATGATCCTGCAAGTGCCGCAGCACCAGGCTTTCGGCGGATTTGCGGCCCAATTCCCAGGCGCTGGGCGTGGGCACGGCGCGGGCGTCGACGGAATAGAAATTGCGCCCGGTGGGCAGGACGTCGAGCCGGCCGCGCGAGGGGGCGCCGGAAGGACCGGGGGCGATGAATTTTCCGTCAAGCGCGGCAAGAAAGGCCGCCATCTCGGCCGGGCCGGAGGCGGCGAGGCGCGGGCGGATCAGGGTTTTCATCGTGTCGAGGACGGCGGGCGTGGCGGTCCAGTCGGCGGGCACCTCGACGGCACCATCGACCAGCGCGGCGGCGAGGGCTTCGAGGCGTTCGACCACATCGCCGAGGGTGCGGGGCGCTTTTTCGTCCCTCCCGCTGGCGGGGAGAGGGGCAATGGCGGCGGGCGCAGGAGCGGCAAGGAAAGGCAGGCGCGGCCCGGTCCAGGGCTCAGCCAACTTGGCGGTGAGCGGATCGAAGCCGAGCCTGAGGTCGTCGGCGAGGGCGCGGATGAACGAATTGTCCGCCGCCGCCTCGCCGCGCGGCACGCGAGCGAGGGCCACGGCGAGGTCGCGTTCCATGGTGCCGGCGGGCGACTGGCCAAAGATATGCAGGCCGTCGCGGATCTGCGCTTCCTTGAGGTCGCAGAGGAAATTGTCGATCTTGATCAGCGCCTCGGCGCTGTCCTCGGGCAGGCCGATATCGGCGTCGAGCCGGCTGTCGCGGGTGAAATCGAGGATGCGGCGCTTGAGCGCGTCGAGCCGGCGCCGGTCCATGCCGGAGGCGGCGTAATATTCATCGAGCAGCGCTTCGAGGTCTTTCAGCGGCCCATAGGTTTCGGCGCGGGTGAGCGGGGGCACCAGATGGTCGATGATGACGGCGCCGGTGCGGCGCTTGGCCTGGGTGCCCTCGCCCGGATCGTTGACGATGAAGGGATAGAGGTGCGGCAACTGGCCCCAGAGCGCGTCGGGATAGCAATCGGCATCGAGCGCCGCCGACTTGCCGGGCAGCCATTCGAGCGTGCCGTGCTTGCCGTTATGCACCAGCGCGTGGGCGCCGAAATCGTGGCGCAGCCAGAGATAGGCGGCGAGATAGGCGTGCGGCGGCACGAGGTGCGGATCGTGATAGCTCGTGGTTTCGTCGAGTTGGTAGCCGCGCCCGGGCTGGAGCAGGATGACGACATTGCCGAAGCGATGCGCCGGCAGGTGGAAGGCGCCCGCGCGGACGAAGGGATCGGCGGCCGGCTCGCCCCAGCGCGCGGTGACCGCCTCGGCGATTTCCGGCGGCAGCGTGGCCAGCAGTTCGGCGTAGCGGGACAGCGGCAGCACGGCATCCGACGCACCGCGCTGCGGGCGGGCATTGGTGGGGCCGGCCTGCAACCGGGCAATGAGGGCGGCGCCGGTCTGGGGGTAGGATTTCGGCTCATCCTCTGAAAGCATATAGCCCGCCCGCTCCAGTTCCCGCAGCATGCGTACCGTCGACTCGGGGGCGTCGTAGCCGACGCCGTTGGCGAGGCGTCCGTCGCGGAGGGGGTAGTTGGAGAGGACGAAAGCGAGGCGGCGATCGGCGCGCGGGGTGGCGCGCAGGCGGGCCCAGTTGTGCGCCAGGGTGACGGCGCGGGCGATGCCGCCGGGATCGGGGGCGTAGGCGGAAAGCGGGCACTGGGTGCGCGCGTGCCAGACGGCGTCGGCCTTATGGCCGACCAGCAGGCCGCCGATGCGCCCGTCGACCTCGGGCATCACCAGATACATCGCCATGTCCTTGGCCGAGAGGCCCTGCGGATCTGCCAGCCACTGCGCTTCAGCGCGGCCGGACTGGATGAGCTGGATCACCGGCGCGTCGGTGGCGGCGAAGGGATTGGCCCTGGCGTCGAGCTCGGCAATGCCCAGCGCAAAGGCGGTGAGGTTGAAGATGGCGGCGGGCGGAAAGGCGGCCAGCGCCTGCTGCACAAAGCGCACGCAAGGCGGCTCCTTGAGCGAGGAGACCAGCAGCGGCACGGGAAAAAGGCCGCGGGCTTCGAGCTCGGCCACCAGGGCTTCGAGCGTGGCAGTGCCGGCGCCTTCGAGGGCGGCGCGATAAAAGAGGATGGGGACGAGGGGGCGAGCCGCCGCGCCGCCGAGAAAAGCGTGCCGGGCGCGCAGGCCGGCCTCGTCGGTCATGCCGGTTTTGGGGTGCCAGAGGCCGAAGCGGGGAAAGGGGTTGGGTTCGAGGGAGGCAAGCAGGGTCCCCTCCCCTTCTCCCACAAGCGGAGAAGGGATTGAGGCCGCCAGCAGGGTGAAGGCGCGCAGGATCAAATCGGCATTGTCGGGGCCGCCGGCGACGAAGAGACGGTGGAGGACCAGCCAGTCATCGGGGTGGATGGTGGAGCGCGCTTGCAGGATGGGGTCGGGATTGGCGTCGCCGGGGAGGAGGACGAGGGGGATTTTCCGGTTGGCGCAGAGCGCGGTCAACTCATCGACGCCGTACTGGAAATAGGCGGCGCCGCCGATGAGGCGCAGGACGACCAGCCGCGCCGAGGCGACGGTGTTTTCGAGCCAGGTGTCGACCGAAAGGTTGTTGGCAAGGCGCAGCGTGTTGGCAAGGCGCAGGCCGTCTTCGCCGGCGCGGTCGGCGGCGCCAGCCAGCATGGCCAGTTCGCTATCGGCGGAGGAGGCGAAGATGTAGGCGCCGGGGGACTGGGCGAGGTCGATGGCCTCGCCCTCCTGCTGGATGGCCCCGGCCTGGGCGGAGAGCAGGTGCATCAGAGGGGGCCTTTTGAGGTGGAGCGGAGGGACCCCCTCCCCGGCCCTCCCCTCAAGGGAGAGGGGGCGATGGCGGCACGAATTCCGTGTCTCCGGCGCCATTGCATCCCTCCCCCTTGAGGGGAGGGAATGAGGGTGGGGGTCATCGCTTGGGGCATCAGGCCGTTGCCTGCTCCAGGCTGGCGGTGATCGCCGCCCGGTCCAGCGGCTGCTCGCCGATGACGACGAGGGCCGTCTCGCGGGCTTCGCCTGCCCGCCAGGGCCGGTCGAAATAGGCAGTCACCCGGGGGCCGACGGCCTGGATGGCGAGGCGCGCGGCGGCGCCGGGCACGGCGGCAAAGCCTTTGAGGCGCAGCACGTCGTGATGCCTGATGGTGCTTTCGATGACGCCCAGCAGGTGGTCCTTGCCTTGAATAGTGGGCAGGACCAGCGAAAAGCTGTCGAAATCGTCGTGCTCGTGCTCCTCGCCGCCATGCTCCAGCTCGTGATGGCTGGGGCGGTTGGCGATGTCGCCCTCGCTCTCCATGCCCATGCCGAGCAGCGCGGCGACGTCGACATGGCCATTGGCGGCGCGGAGGATGCCGACGCCGGGGCGCAGTTCGGCGCGGATATTGGCTTCGACCTTTTCCAGCGTTGCCGCGTCCACCAGGTCGGTCTTGTTGATGACCACCATGTCGGCGGCCGAGAGCTGATCCTCGAACAATTCGCCCAGCGGCGTCTCATGGTCGAGCATGTCGTCCTGGCGGCGCAGCGCATCGACCGCGGCCTCGTCGGCGGCAAAGCGCCCTTCGGCGAGCGCCGCGGCGTCGGCCACGGTGACGACGCCATCGATGGTGACCTGCGCCTTGATCTCGGGCCAGTTGAAGGCGCGAATCAGCGGCTGCGGCAGCGCCAGCCCCGAGGTCTCGATGACGATATGGTCGAACTTCTCGTCACGGGCGAGCAGCGCCTGCATGGCCGGGATGAATTCGTCGGCCACGGTGCAGCAGATGCAGCCATTGGAGAGCTCGACCATGTCCTCCTCGCGGCAGGTCTCGTCGCCGCAGCCGGCCAGGATATCCTTGTCGACGCCCAGATCGCCGAACTCGTTGATGATGAGGGCGATGCGCTTGCCCCTGGGGGCGTGCGCCAGCATGTGGCGCACGAGCGTGGTCTTGCCGGCGCCGAGAAAGCCGGTGATGACGGTGGTGGGGATTTTGGTGGTCATGCGGGAACTCCGGCGGGGTGGGCGGCACGGGCGGCCAGCAGATCGTTGAACTTGCCGAACAGCGCGCCCAGCAGCAGCCAGAAGACCAGCGCGGTCCCCAGCGTAATGGCGGCAAATTCGGTGGCCAGGTGCGCGGGAACGGCGCTGGGCTCGTCGGGCGCCGCGGGGGCGCCGATGATATGGGGGATAGCGACCAGCGCGACGGCCACGGCAATGGCCCAGGCGGCGCGGCTCCTGGCCAGCAGCAGGCAGGCGGCGCCGGTCGCCAGCGCCGTGCCGATCCACCAGAGCTGGCGGGCGCCCAGATCGGCCGCCGGCATGCCGGGCAATTCGGGCGCGAGGCCATAGGCCGGGGCCAGCGAGAAGGTGACGAAGCCGGCAATCCCCCAGAGGAACCCATTGGCAAAGGTGATGGGAATGCCGGCGAACATCGAGACGGCGCCCATCAGCAGCGCGAAGCCGGCGGCGACGAGCACGGTGGCGAGGGTGGTGTAAAGCGTGCGCTCGACCCCATCCTGGGGCGCCCATTCCTCGGCGTCGTCCTCGAGGGTGGCGGCATCGGCGTGCTCGTGCTCGCCGGCGACGGCCGGGTCGTCATGGCTGTGGCCGCCGCCTTCGAACGTCTCGGCGTGCAGGATGAGCGGGGTGACGCGGAAGTGCTGGAGCCCGGCAGTGACGAGGCCAGCACAAAGAGCGGCGGCGAGCGCCGCGAAAAACAGGTTGCGGAACATTTCTTTCGACCTCTCGCGCCCGGCTCAGTGGCAGGGGAAACCCATGGCGTGGCGCGTATCATGCGCGCCGTTGTGCAGCCGGTAATCGCCGGCAAAGCCGGTGCCGGCCAGAAGGACGAGCCCCAGCAGCAGGGCCAGCCCGCCGGCGATGAGCCGCTGCGACAGGGTAAGCGAGGACAGGGAAGAAGTGGCAGTCGTGGTGGTATTCATCGGCACCCTCCGTGCACAGAATAGACAATGGGCTCTTGGCCCGGTTTTCCCCGATGGCTCGGGTGACGGCAGGTCTCCTGGCTGGCGGTGAATGCAGCGCCCTCGCCTTCCCGATTCGCGGGGCGAACCAGTGGCACGATGAGGACGCCCACCGCTTCACAGTTGCGGGGGCAGCCACGGATTTGGCCCCTGATGGGTACGCCGCACCGTGTTCCCTATTGCCTCCCCCGGCCCTGAGGGCCGCGCGGGGAACCGTCTAGGCCCCCAGCATTACGCCTTCGGGCCACAAGGGGCAATCGCCGTCCCCCGCGAGACCATGCGGCCGATTGCTTCATCTGCTAAGCAAGCGCAGCCAAGGAGACCGGACATGAAACCCATCAGCTTCGATCGCGACGAAACCAAAGCCATCGTCGCGGAAATCCAGGATTATTTCCGCGACGAGCTGGACCAGTCCATCGGCGCCTTCCCGGCCGAAATGCTGATGCAGTTCTTCGCCGAGAAAATGGGCGCCTATTTCTACAATCGCGGCCTGCACGACGCGCAGGCGCTGGTGCGCAAGAAGCTCGACCATGTCAGCGACGAAATCTTTTCGCTCGAGCAGCCGACCCGCGCCGGCCGCTGAAACAGGGCCCTTTTCCGCCGCGGCGGCGCCGGCTACAAGACGCGGCCGGGATGCGCCCGGCCTTGCCTTGTCGTGGAGGAAGCCTTGGGCTTCAATTTCGCCATGCTGGCCCCGGTCGGGCTGCTCATCGCGTCCAATCTGTTCATGACCTTCGCCTGGTACGGGCATCTCAAATTTCCCGGAGCGGCGCTGTGGGTGGTGGTGCTGGCGAGCTGGGGCATCGCCTTTTTCGAATACTGGCTGGCGGTGCCGGCCAACCGCATCGGCCACGCCGTCTATTCGGCCGCTGAGCTGAAGACGCTGCAGGAAGTGATCTCGCTCTCGGTCTTTGCGCTGTTCGCGGTGTTCTACCTGGGCGAGAAGCTGACCTGGAACCACGGCATCGGCTTCGTGCTGATCGGCGCCGGGGCGTTTTTCATCTTCAAGGGGCCGCTGAAATAGGGGCGGCGCTGCTCCCCGGAGCGGACTCGATCCGTGGGCAACTTGCCGCAAAGCGCCGCAGCTTCGTGGGCTCACCGGCTGGCCCACGGGTCAGGCCCATGGGCAGCCCCGGTGGGCTTGGCAGTACTGCGTGGCACCGGGCCCGGCGCCGTCAGTCGAGGCAGTCGACGAGGTTGGCGGCGAGGCCGCGCAGCAGGTCGGCGTAGAGCCCGGGGCCTTCGGCAAGGGTGCTGCCTTCGGGGTCGAGCGTGCCGGCCCGGGCGGGCGTGCCCTCGATGATGGTGTTGACGATGGCGGGCTGGAAATTGGGCTCGGCAAAGACGCAGGTGGCGCCCAGCTCGGCGAGCCTGGCGTGCAACTGGTCGATGCGGGCAGCGCCGGGCAGGACATCGGGCGAAACGGTGATGCTGCCGGCTACCGCAAGGCCAAAGCGCTTCTCGAAATACTGGTAGGCATCGTGGAAGACGATGAAGGGCTTGTCCTTGACCGGCGCCAGCGTCGTGGCGATTTCCTGCTGCAGCCGGTCGAGGGCGGCGCGTTCGGCCTCGGCATTGGCCGCATAGGCGGCGGCATTGTCCGGGTCGGCCGCGCCGAGCACCTCGGCGATGTGGGTGACCAGCAGCCGGGCATTTTCCGGGTCGAGGAAGAAGTGCAGATCCGCTTCCTCGTGATGGGCGTGGCCGGCGTGATCGGGGTCGTCGTGATCATGGTCATGATCGTGATCGTGATCGTGGCCGGCTTCCTCGTGCATATGCGCCTCGAAGGCACCGCCCTCGCGCGGGGCAAGGAGCTCGAGGCCGGGGGTTTCGGCGAGCTCGACCGTGACGGCCTGCGGCGCCAGCGTGGCCAGGGCATCGGCAAGGAACACCTCCATGTCGGGGCCGGTCCAGAAGACGATATCGGCCGCTTCGAGCGCCGCCGCGTCGGAGGGCCGCAGCGCATAGGTGTGGGGCGAGGCGGCGCCCCTGACGATCAGGGCCGGCTCCCCTACCCCGGCCATGACACTTGCCACCAGGGAATGGATGGGCTTGATCGAGGCCACCACAAGCGGCGCCGCCAGGGCCGTGCCAGAAAGCAGGAGGCTGGCAAGGAGGGCGAGAGGAAGAACACGGGCCATGGCGGCACCTCTTGAGAATGGGCGGGGTGGTAGCGATATGTTATGTTGTTACGCTTGCGGTGGTGTTATGCTATAACGTATTGAAAGCCGTCAAGGGCGATCGACGCGACACGTGCAAAACCCGGCGCGCCCGCCCGCGACGCCCGGCAGTTCCTGCCGCCCTGCCTTGAAGCTGCCACAGACCCGAAGGCCCGATGCACGACCACAGACACACAGAAACGCTGATCACGCTCGCCAATGCCGGCGTGCAGCGGGGCGCGCGCGTGCTGGTGGAGGGCGTCGACCTCACCATAGCGCGCGGGGAAATCGTCACGCTGATCGGGCCGAACGGCTCGGGCAAGTCGACCACGGCCAAGATGGCGACCGGCGTGCTGAAGCCGACGACGGGCAGCGTCACGCGCCTGCCCGGGCTCACGGTCGGCTATGTGCCGCAAAAGCTGACGATCGACTGGACGCTGCCGCTCACGGTGGAGCGGCTGATGACGCTGACGGGGCGGTTTTCGGCCGACGAGATCGACGCCGCCCTCGAAGCGGTGGGGGCGCGGCGGCTGCGGCGGGCGGCGGTGCAGGAGCTGTCGGGCGGCGAATTCCAGCGCGTGCTGTTTGCCCGGGCGATGATCCGCAAGCCCGACCTGCTGGTGCTGGACGAGCCGGTGCAGGGGGTGGATTTTTCCGGCGAGGTGGCGCTCTACCGGCTCATCCGGCACATCCGCGACAGCACCGGTGCCGGCATATTGATGATTTCGCACGATCTGCACGTGGTGATGGCGGAAACCGACACGGTGCTGTGCCTCAACGGCCATGTGTGCTGCCGGGGGACGCCCAAGGCAGTCAAGGCGAGCCCGGAATATCTGCGGCTGTTCGGCGACCGGGCCGGCGCGGCGCTGGCGCTCTACACCCATCACCACGACCACGAGCACCACGACGACGGCTGCGTGGTGGGGGCGCATGGCGCGCACGAGCACGCGCATGGGGGGGCATCACCATGACCACCAGCACTAGGCGCCCCCGGCGCCGGGAGGCCGGCCGTGTTCGGTGACTTCTTTTCCCGGGCGCTGATCGCCGGGGTGGGGCTGGCGGCGGTGACGGGGCCGCTGGGCTGCTTCATCGTCTGGCGGCGCATGGCCTATTTCGGCGACACCATGGCGCATTCGGCGCTGCTGGGCGTGGCGCTGTCGATCCTGTTCTCGGTCAACATGACGCTGGGCGTCTTCGTGGTGGCGGCGCTGGTGGCGGGGGCGCTGCTGCTGCTGCAACGGCAGGCGACGCTGTCCACCGACGCGCTGCTGGGCATTCTGAGCCATTCGTCGCTGGCCGTGGGGCTGGTGCTGGTGGGTTTTCTGAGCCAGGTGCGGATCGACCTCATGGGGTTCCTGTTCGGGGACATTCTGGCGGTCTCCGAGCAGGACATCTTCATCATCTATGGCGGGGGCGCCGCGATCCTGGCGCTGCTGGTGATGAGCTGGCGGCCGATGCTGGCGGGCACGGTGAGCCCGGAACTGGCCGAAGCGGAAGGCTTGCGCCCCGAGGTCAGCCGGGTCATCCTGATGCTGCTCATGGCCAGCGTCATCGCCATCGCCATGAAACTGGTCGGCGTGTTGCTGATCACCTCGCTGCTGATCATCCCGGCGGCGACGGCGCGCCGCCTCAGCGCCACCCCCGAGACCATGGCGGTGGTGGCGGCGGGGCTG